>Ga0160457_1000015_pt1 | contig 420875 bp, 378 predicted proteins | sample HID1972M_E6MG_FD_108242 | JGI IMG/M metagenome (GOLD analysis project Ga0160457, IMG submission 108242) | Enriched pill bug-associated microbial communities from UW Madison campus, WI, USA - HID1972M_E6 MG | ecosystem: Host-associated > Arthropoda: Insects > Digestive system > Unclassified ...
AGGACGCTCAGCACGATCCTCGTCTTCTTCTCCACCGGAATCTGAGGTGGTCTTCCCATGTCGGACTCTCCGTTCAGGACTCAACTAACAGCCCTGCCACATAGTCTGACGCGCGACACCCGCAACGACATCCTCGGGCGCGACCTCAACGACATCGTCTTCAAGCCCGGCACGCGCGACTGCGTGGTGGTGAGCGGCGTGCTGTTCGACCCCTACACCGCCAGCGCCATCGTGTTCGAGCGCGGGGACGGCGGGAACCTGGTGCAGATCGACCACGTGGTCGCGATGAGCGACGCGTGGCAGAAGGGCGCCCAGCACCTCGACGAGGACGCCCTGCACGGACTCGGCAACGACCCGCTCAACCTGCTCGCGGTCTACGCCAAGGCCAACAGTCAGAAGGGTGACGGCGACGCCGCGACGTGGCTGCCGAGCAACAAGGCGTTCCGCTGTGCGTACGTCGCACGGCAGGTGGCCGTGAAGTACGCCTACGGGCTGTGGGTGGTGCAGCCCGAGAAGGACGCGATCGAGCGGATCCTGGGCGGGTGCCCGGACGAGCCGTTGCCCTCGGCGTCGACGGTGCCGGACGTGCCGACGCCGTCGGAGACGATCGCGCCAGAGCCCAAGCCAGAACCGACGCCGACGCCGGAGCCCACGCCGACTCCCACCCCTACGCCGGAGTACGTGTACTACAAGAACTGCACCGAGGCCCGTGCGGCCGGGGTCACGCCGATCTACCGAGGTGACCCCGGCTATGCGAAGCACCTGGACCGGGACGGTGACGGGGTGGCGTGCGAGTAGGTGTCTAGTGGCGGGCCGCTCCCGCAGACGGCACGCGCGCAGACCGGCGAAGATAGGTCGATGAGTAAGCGGGCGCGGTGGATCGTTGGCGTGGCGCTCGGCGTCGTGCTCGTGGGGGTCGCCGTGCTCGTCGGCGTCGCGCTCGCGGGCCGCGATGACCCCGCTGTGGCATCCGTGGCCAGCCCGACTCCCGTGCCTGGCGCCTCGTCACCCGGCTCGCCGGACGATGCCGCCACCGAGCCCACGGCCGAGGACGCGAGTGCCGCCCCCGACGGCGCGACCGACTGCACGGTCGACTACGTGGTGCGCGATTCGTGGGCCGACGGGTTTACGGCCGACGTCATCGTGCGCAACCACGCCGCGGCGCTCGAGGGGTGGGAGCTCGCGTGGTGGTTCGAGGACGACGAGCGGATCGAGAACATCTGGAACGCCGTGCTCGTGCGCCCCGCCGACGGCGAGACCGGGCGGCAGGTGCTCGTCCGCGACGCCGAGTACAACGCCACGGTTCCGCGCGGTGGATCGGTCGAGCTCGGCTTCGTGGGCTCCGGGCAGCCGGCAGTCCGGCCCGCCTCCTTCGAGTTCGGCGGTGGGGCGTGCGGCAGTGCGTCGGGTGCTTCGCCGTCGGCCCCCGAGACCTTGCCCAACGGCGGACCCCAGGGTGACCGCGCCCCGAACACCGCGAGCGTTCTCTACCTCGACCCGACCACGCGCGCGGCGGCGGCCGCCGCGGCCGCGACCGGCGAGGAGCGCGACCTCCTCGAGAAGATCGCGGGCACGCCGCAGGCGTTCTGGGTGACGGGCGCCGACGCCACGGCAGCCGCCGCAGCGGTGCGCGACTACACCACGCGGGCTCACGAGGACGGCACCCTCGGGATGCTCGTCGTCTACGCCGTGCCCGGGCGGGACTGCGGCCAGCACTCCAGCGGAGGGGTCGGTGAGTCCGCCTACGCGCGGTGGATCGATGCGGTGGCGGGCGCCGTCGTCGGCGAACCGTGGGTCGTCCTCGAACCGGACGCGCTCCCCATGCTCGGCGACTGCGAAGGTCAGGGCGACCGGGTCGGCTACCTCGCGTATGCGGCGAAGGCCCTCACCGCAGCGGGCGCGCGCGTCTACGTCGACGTGGGTCACTCGGGGTGGCTGTCCGCCGAGGAGGCCGCCCGCCGCCTCGAGCTCGTGGGCCTCGACCACGCCGTCGGCTTCGCCCTCAACGTGTCCAACTATCAGACCACCGACGACTCCGCGGCCTACGGTGAACGCATCTCCGCACTCACGGGCGGCGCCCGGTACATCATCGACACCTCCCGCAACGGCAACGGGTCCGAGGGGCAGTGGTGCAACCCGCGCGGCCGAGCCCTCGGGGAGCGTCCCAGGCTGGTCGACGACGCCACGCACCTCGACGCCCTGCTGTGGGTCAAGCTGCCCGGGGAGTCCGACGGCGTGTGCAACGGCGGGCCGGCCGCGGGGCAGTGGTTCGGTGAGATCGCGCTAGAGCTCGCGCGGAACGCCGATTGGTGACCGCGGCGCGTGGGTGTGGCCACCCGCCGCGGCCCGTGCGGATGAGCGTGAAGCCTTTGGTCCCTGTGAGGGAGCAAAGGCTTCAGCGTGATGCTGCGCGGGTCAGCCGCTCGAGGAGCCAGGAGCGGACCAGTGCTGAGGCCGAGATGAGCGTTCAAGGCAGCGTCCGGGCGTGTCGGTTCAGGTGACCTGAGTCGAGCCCTCTTGTCGTGGGTTCGCTGCTGTGAGCTCGCTGGTTCGCTGCCATCTGCTCGTGGACTCGCTGGAGCAGCAAGGTTGCGTAGCCGCCTCGGAGTGCATCGAGGCCGGGCTCAGAGTGGTGCGTGGTGGGACACGACTGTCTTCATGATCAGTGTCGAGGTCAGTCTCTGCACCCCGGGCAACCGGGTGAGCTCCTGGTCGTAGAGCTCTTGGAAGTGCTGCTTCGACCTCGCGGCCACATAGAGCTGGTAGTCGGGGTCGCCGAACAGCCGATGCGCTTGCACGATGCTCGGGATCCCGGTCACGGCCTCCTCGAACGCCGCCACCGAGCTCTGGTACCCGGCCCTCATCGTGACGAACACGAGCGCCTCGAACGGCAGGCCCAGGAGGTCGAGGTCGAGGTCGGCACGGAAGCCTCGGATCACACCGCTGGTCTCCAGATCCCGGAACCGACGGTGGCAGGCCGACAGGCTCAGGCCCACCCGGGAGGCGACGTCGGTCATGGTCGCTCGCCCGTTCGACTGAAGGGCAGAGAGAATCTCTCGATCTATGGCATCCACGCGCACGAATCTTCCACGTCTCGACGCAGAGGGCAAGAGATACGGAGCACATTGCGTGGCGATCAGCATAATCTCTGCCCTACAGACCGGAACTGCGAGTGGTGTGTGACGTGTCGAGGAGGGGCGCGCATGGATGGGGCGTTGGTGGTGGCGTTCTGGGGCGTGTCAGTCCTGTTCGTCATCACCCCTGGCGTGGACTGGGCGTATGCCATCTCCTCGGGACTTCCGCCCGGAGGGGTTCTCCCGGCCGTCTCGGGAATGCTCCTCGGGCACCTGACCGCGACCGTGGTCGTTGCCGCAGGAGTCGCAGCGGCCCTCGCCGCCTCCGACGTCGCGATGACCGTGCTCACTCTGGCAGGGGCCGGCTACCTCATCTGGCTCGGCGCCTCCGCCCTGCGCCGCCGGGTGGCTCTTCACATCGATGGCGAGCAGGTGCCCACCCGGGCGACGAGGATGTTCGCGAAGGGCGTGGGGATCAGCCTGCTCAACCCGAAGGTGTTCCTGCTGTTCCTCGCGCTCCTCCCGCAGTTCACCTCAGCGGCGGCAGCCTGGCCGGTGGGCGTGCAGATGGTCGTGCTCGGTGCCGTCCATGTCGCCAGCTGCGCCGTCGTCTACTACGCCGTCGGGTACGGCGCCGCCACCGTCCTGACCAAGCGCCCGCGGGCCGCGAGACTCGTGACGGTCGCCTCGGGCGTCGTCATGGTTGGCCTGGGAGTCGGGCTGGTCGCGGCACGAGCCGTCGCGTCTGTCGCCTGAGTGGCTCTGCCCGCCGTCGGACACGCTAGAGGCGCGCGTCCAACGCCTGGAGGTGTGCGGGCTTGGGTGGGACCACGTGCTCGGCGTACTCCGGGTGCTTGGGCAGCCAGGCTGCGACGTACGGGCACACGGGGACGACGGCGTGCCCCGCGGCGATCGCGTCCTCGACGGCGAACCGCACCAGCACCGACGCGAGGCCCTGCCCCTTGTAGGCCGGTGAGACGACCGTGTGATAGAAGATCCGCTCCGTGCGGCTGGCGCCCTCGACGTCGAGGTAGCGCTCCTCGCCGATCTCCTCGGCGCCGGCGCCGTTCTCGCCGCGGTCGAGGAGTACGTAGCGCGACTGCTCCGGCTGGTGCAAGGGCTCGAACCGGGTGGGGCTCATGGTGGTCTCTCCTCAGTGGTGGCGCCAGAGGTAGCGGCTCCTTGCACCATAACCGGTGGCGTCAGGCGACGGTGAAGCCCGCGCGCAACAGGTCCTGGTCGCGGGACGACGGGCCCACCTGGAGCTCGAAGTCACCGGCCTCGACGACGCGCTCGCCCGCCGCGTTCACGAACGTGCACGCGGACACGGGCAGCTCGAGGTCGACAGTCACGGACTCGCCTGGCGCGATCTCGACCTGGGTGTAGGTCTTGAGCTCACGGTCCGCCCACGATGCCGAGGTGACGAGGTCGCTGACGTAGACCTGGACGGTCTCGAGCGCCGGGCGCTCGCCCGTGTTCGTGGCGGTCACGCGGGCCCGGACGACGTCGGACGCGGTCACGGCCGGGTTCTCAACCACGAGGTCGGTGTACTCGACGGTCGTGTAGGACAGGCCGTAGCCGAAGGCGAACGCCGGCTCCTGGGTGAGGTCGGCGTACCGGTCACCGTGCTGGCCGCGCACCTGGTTGTAGTAGGTGGGCTGCTGGCCCACGTGGCGCGCGAACGAGATCGGCAGCCGACCCGCGGGCTCGATCTGGCCGAGCAGCAGCTCGGCGAGCGCACGCCCGCCCGTCATGCCGGGGTTGGCCGCCCAGACGATCGCGGCCGCGTTCATCGCCGACGCCGGGAGCACGAGCGGCTTCGACGCGAGCAGCACCACCACGAGGGGCTTGCCGGTCGCGGCGAGGGCGTCGAGCAGCGCGATCTGCCCGCCGATGAGGTCGAGCGTCGCGGTCGACTTCCCTTCACCGACCAGCTCGATCACGTCACCGACCACCACCACGACCACGTCGGAGGCCTCCGCCGCAGCCACGGCCTCGGCGAGCCGCGCGTCGTCGACCGGGGTGGGAACCACGCGAGGGGGACGCGGCTGTCCGTCCGGGAAGAACGGCCCGGCCGGGTCGGGCTCGAGCGTCAGGACGTCCGCACCCCGCGCGTAGGTGACCTCCCAGCCGGCCGGGACCTGCTCGCGCAAGCCGTCGAGGACGGTGGTGGTCATGTGGCGCGGGTGCCCATCGGGGAGCCAGTTCACCTGCCCGGACGTCCCGGCCCAGTCGCCGAGCTGGTTCTCCGCGTCGTCGGCAAGAGGGCCGACGACGGCGACCTTCTTCGGCGCGTCGGCCGCGAGGGGAAGCAGTCCGTCGTTCTGGAGCAGGACGAGCGAGCGGCGGGCGACCTCGAGGTTGAGGTCCTGGTGCGACCCGACCACCTGGGCGATCCGGTCCTGCGAGGGCCGACGGCGGTCCTCGAACAGCCCCAGCTCGAACTTGAGCGTCAGGATGCGTGAGACGGCGCCGTCCAGGTCCGACTCCTCGATCAACCCCTGCTCGATGGCGGCCAGGGCGCCCTCGAAGAACAGCGGGGTGGTCATCACCATGTCGTTGCCGGCCTTCACGGCGGCCGCGGCGGCGTGGGCGTAGTCGGGCTGGACCTTCTGCTCCCAGACCATGCGACCGACGTTGTCCCAGTCGGTGATGAGCATCCCGGTGTAGCCCCACTCGCCGCGCAGCACGTCGGTCAGCAGCCAGTCGTTGATCGTGATCGGTACGCCGTCGGTGGTCTGGTAGCCGAGCATGAACGTGCGGCAACCCTCGCGGGCGACGCGCCTGAACGGGGGCAGGAACCACGAGCGCATCTTGCGGCGCGACACGTCCGCCTCCGACGCGTCGCGCCCGCCCTGCGTCTCGGAGTACGCCGCGAAGTGCTTGGCCGTCGCGAGGATCGCGGTCGTGTCCGTCAGCCCCTCGCCCTGGTAGCCGCGCACCGCGGCCGAGGCGAGCTCGCCGATGAGGAACGGGTCCTCGCCGAAGGTCTCGTTGACGCGGCCCCAGCGCAGGTCGCGGGCGATGCACAGCACCGGCGAGAAGGTCCAGTGGATGCCCGTCGCGGACGCCTCGACCGCCGTGGCGCGGCTCATGCGCTCGATCAGCTCGGCCGACCACGAGGCCGCCATGCCGAGCTGGGTCGGGAAGATCGTGGCGCCCTCGAAGAACGAGTGGCCGTGGATCGCGTCCTCACCCACGAGCAGCGGGATCTGCAGGCGCGTCCGGTCGGTCAGGTCCTGCGCGTCGATCACCCGCTGGGGGGAGGTGTGCAGGATCGAGCCCACGTGCTTGTGCAGCACATGGTCCGCGAGATCGTCCCGGGCGTCGAGCTGCATCATCTGACCCACCTTCTCCTCCCGCGTCATCCGCGACAGGAGGTCCGCCACCCGCTCGGCGACGGGCAGGGAAGGGTCAAGGTACGTCTGGTCGCTCATACTCGCCCTTCGTGGCGGTGGTGGTGGTGGCGGTGGCCGCGGTGGAGCCGGCGCCGGGGACGGCGCGGACCTCGGTCACGGCCGAGTTGGTCTTCATGCCGCGCTTGCGCAGGTCACGGGCGCGCTCGCCCGCCGACCGCAGCCGCGGGTTGACGTACTCGTCGATGCCGAAGTTGATCAGCGACAGGGCGACGCCGAGCAGCGCGATGGCCAGGCCCGCGGGGACGAACCACCACCACAGGTTCGGGAAGGCGCCGTTCGCCTGGGCCCAGAACAGGATGGTGCCCCAGTTGAGGTTGGTGATCGGGATGATGCCGATGAACGCGAGCGTCGTCAGGCCGAGGATCGCGGCGGTGACGGTGCCGACGAACGACGAGGCGATGATCGCCATGAGGTTCGGCAGCATCTCCACCGTGATGATCCGCCACAGCGGCTCACCGTTCGCCCGCGCGGCCTGGACGAAGTCCCGGTTGCGCAGCGACATCGTCTGGGCGCGCAGCACGCGCCCGCCCCACGCCCAGCCGGTGAGGGCGAGCACCCCGGCGACGAGGAACAGCGACGGGTTCTCCTGACCGGTCGTGATGATGATCATGAGCGGCAGGCCGGGGATCACGAGGAACACGTTGGTCAGCGCCGAGAGCGACTCCGACCGCCAGCCCGACATGTAGCCGGCGGTGACGCCGATGGCGATGGCGATGATCGTCGCGATGATGCCGGCCGCGAAGCCGACGACGAGCACGCCGCGGGTGCCGTAGACGATCTGGGCGAACACGTCCTCGCCCATGTGGGTGGTGCCGAGCCAGAACCGGGCCGACGGCGGCTGACGCAGCGCGTCCAGGTTCTTCTCGAGCGGACCGTACCGGGTGATGAACGGCGCGAAGATCGCCGCGAGCGTGAAGACACCGAGGATGGCGAGACCGGTGACGGACTTGGCGTTGCGGAACATCGCGAACGCGTTGCCCATGCCGCGCTTCGTCGACGTCGGGACCTCGACGGGCTGGGCCTCGGGGGCGGTGGACATGGTGGCGGTCATGGCTCAGGCCTCCGTCTGTCGCGTGCGCGGGTCGAGGACGGCGTACGCGACGTCGGCCAGGATGTTGGCGACGAGCACCGTCAGGGTGATGACCAGGAACAGCCCCTGCATGAGCGGGAAGTCCTTGGCCGCGGTCGCGTCCAGCAGCAGCTTGCCGACGCCGGGATAGGAGAACACGAGCTCCATGACGAGCGTGCCGCCCACGATGAAGCCGAGCGCGAGGGCGAACGACTGGATCTGCGGCAGCACCGCGTTTCGGGCCGCGTACATCGTGAGCACCCGGCGGGGCGAGAGGCCCTTGGCCTGCGCGACGGTCACGTAGTCCTCGTCGAGGACGGTCACCATCATGTTGCGCATGCCGAGGATCCAGCCGCCGAGCGAGGCGATGACGATCGTGAGCGCCGGCAGCGTGCCGTGCCGGATCACCTCGAGCATGAAGTTCACGTCCCAGGCGGGGACGGTGCCACGACCGTAGGCGTGCGACGCCGGGAACCAGCCGAGGTTGGTGGCGAACACCGCGATCGCGATGAGACCCATCCAGAAGTACGGGACGGTCGAGAAGAACGTGGTGATCGGCACGAGCACGTCGAGGCGTGAGCCGCGGCGCCACCCGATGATCGAACCGAGCGACGTGCCGATGACGAAGCTCAGGATCGTCGCCACGCCGACCAGGCCGATGGTCCAGGGCAGTGCGGACGCGATGACGTCGGTCACCGGGGCCAGCCCGCGCGAGATCGACCGGCCCAGGTCGCCCGAGAGCATCAGGCCCCAGTAGTCGATGTACTGCTGGAACAGCGACCGGTCCTGGTTGAGACCGAAGAGGATGCGCAGCGACTCGGCGACCTCGGGGCTCGTGCCCTGGTTGCGGGCCAGGTAGGCCGAGATCGGGTCGCCCTTGAGGAAGCGCGGCAGGAAGAAGTTGATGGTGATGGCCGCCCACGCCGTGAACAGGTAGAAGGCGATGCGACGCGCGAGGAAGCGCAGCGTGTTCATGACGGGTCCCCCTCGGTGCCGCTGGAGGCGAAGTGCTTGTCGGGGTCCGGGGACGCCGCGAGCAGCGCCCGGGTGTACTCGTGCTGCGGGTTGAGGATCACGTCGTCGGACGGGCCGCGCTCGACCACCACGCCGCGGTGCAGCACCATGATGTCGTCCGAGAAGTGCCGGGCCGTGGCCAGGTCGTGCGTGATGTACAGGACGCCCAGGTTCTGCGAACGCTGCAGGTCGGCGAGCAGGTTGAGCACCCCGAGGCGGATCGAGACGTCGAGCATCGAGACGGGCTCGTCGGCCACGAGCAGCGACGGTCGCGACGCGATCGCGCGCGCGATGGCCACGCGCTGCCGCTGACCGCCCGAGAGCTCGTGCGGGCGCCGGTCGATCGTCGCCCTGGGTTCCAGGCGGACGACGGAGAGCAGGCGGTTCACCTCGGCCTCGACCTCGTCCTTGGGCACGATCTTGTCGAGCAGCAGCGGGCGCTCGAGGTGGTGACGGATCGTGTGATAGGGGTTCAGGGACGCGAACGGGTCCTGGAACACCATCCGCACCTGCTGCCGGTACCTGCGCAGCGCCTTGCCACGACGGGGGATCGGGGTGCCGTCGAGCAGCACCTGTCCCGACGTCTCCCGCTCGAGCTGCGTGATGATCTTGGCGATCGTCGACTTGCCCGAGCCCGACTGACCCACGAGCGCGACGGTACGCCCCGAGGTGACCGTCACGTCCACATTGTCGAGCGCGAGCATCGTCCCGCTGCCGCGGACGTGGTACTTCTTCGTGACGCCCTTGAGCTCGAGCGTGCTCATGCCGCACCTCCGCCGTGCCGCAGGAACCCGCCGCGCTCACCCGTGAGGCTCGGGAAGGACTCGAGCAGCTTCTGCGTGTACTCGTGCTGCGCGTGGTGATAGATGTCGTAGGCCGTGTTCAGCTCGACGATCCGGCCGTCGTTCATGACGGCGATGCGGTCGGAGATCTCGAGCAGCAGCGGCAGGTCGTGCGTGATGAAGACGACCGAGAAGCCGAACTCCTTGCGCAGGTCGGAGATCTGCAGCAGGATCTCGCGCTGCACCAGCACGTCGAGCGCCGTCGTCGGCTCGTCCATGACCATGAGCTGCGGACGCAGGGCGAGGGCCATCGCGATCATGACGCGCTGGCGCATGCCGCCCGAGAGCTCGTGCGGGTAGGACTTCAGGCGGTCGCGGCCCACGCCCACGATGTCGAGCTGCTCGGCGCACTTCTCCGTGCGCTCCTCGCGGCCCATCTGCGGGCGGTGGGTCTCGTAGATGTCGGCGAGCTGCCTGCCGATCGTCATGACGGGGTTCAGCGCGTTCATCGCGCCCTGGAACACCATCGAGATCTTGTCCCAGCGGAAGCGCTGGAGCGACCGCTCGTCGAGGCCGAGCAGGTCGATGTCGGTGCCGGACTCGTCGTGGAAGATCGCCGAGCCGGAGGTGATGACCGCCGGCGGCTTGAGCAGCCGCTGGATGCCGTAGGCCAGGGTCGTCTTGCCCGAGCCGGACTCGCCGGCAAGGCCGAGGATCTCGCCCCGCTTCAGCTCCAGGGTCACGTCCAGGACCGCCTCCACGGGCGGATCGACGTCGTACACCACGCTGAAGTCGGAGACCGTGAGCACGGTGTCGGTGGCCACTGGCTGCTCCGTTCGTGTGAGGGAAGTGGACGTCACGCGAGGCCGGGGCATCCGGATGCCCCGGCCTCGCGTCACAGTGGTTCCGCCGTCAGGCGGGCCCGGGTGAGGCTCAGCCGACGGGCTCGAGCCTCGTCAGGACCAGCGCGGCGGTCGGCTGCGTCGGGTCCGCGTTGATGAACATGTCGTCGTCGGACGGCCAGCCCTCGTAGTGGCGCGTGTTGAACTGCGTGATGAAGGGACGGCTCGCGAGCGGCATGATCGGCACCTGCTCCACGAAGATGCGCTGCGCCTCGTGCAGCGCCGCGTTGCGCTCGTCGTCCGACGTCGCGTTGGCGAAGGCGTCGAGCGCGGCCGTGGCCTCGGGGGAGTCGAAGCGACCGAAGTTCCAGTCGGCGGGCTCGCCCATGGGCTGGAGCCAGCGACCGTCCATCGCGTTGGAGTACACCGAGTACGGGGTCATGCCCGAGTCGGTCCAGTGCAGGATCGCGTCGAACTCGCCGTTCGAGCGCGCGGCCCACCAGGTGTCGACGTCCGGGGTGGTGACGGTGGCGTCGACACCGAGCGCGCCGACGGAGTCCGCGATGAGGGAGATTCCCGTGACGTAGTCCGTCCAGCCCTGCGGGACCTGGATCGTGAAGGTGACGGGCTGGCCGTCCGGGTCGATCAGGGTGGTGCCCTCCCAGGTGTAGCCGGCCTCCTCGAGCACCGCGCGTGCGCCGTCGACGTCGACCTCGAAGGTGACGTCCGCGAACTCGGGGCTGATGAACTCGTCACCGGCGGGGGTCGGCAGCCCGGTCACCGAGAAGATCTCGGGGACGGCGCCCTCACGGGCGATCTGCTGGTACTGGTGACGGTCGACGACCATGTTCACGGCCTGGCGGAACGCGACGTCCGAGAACGCGCCCTCCTGCGTGTTGACGAACATCGCGTCGAAGGACAGCGAGGCCGGGGCCCAGAAGATGTTGTTCTCCGGGTCGTGGTCCAGGTAGGCCGACTCCATGTTCGGGATCCATGCCTGCGCCCAGTCCGCATCGCCGTTGGCGAGGGCGGTGGCGAGGGCGGTGCCGTCGTTGTACGAGACGTAGTAGAGCGTCGGGACGGCGAGGTCGCCACCCCAGTAGTCGTCGCGTGCGTCCAGCTGGACCGACTGCGTCGTGAACGACGTCAGCGTGTAGGGACCGGTGCCGGGCAGCTCGAGCATCGGGTCCGTCGTGAGGTCCTCGAGACCCTCGACGTAGTGCTTCGGCATGACCTGGCGGTGGAAGACGTGGTCCTGCTTGACGAAGATCGACTCCGAGAACGTCAGGGTGACCTGGTCGCCGTCCTGGGAGACGCCCGTGAGGGGCAGAGCCTGCGTGTTGAGTGCCGGGTAGTCCAGCACGAGCTGCCACGTGAAGGCGATGTCGTCGGCCGAGAAGGCCTCGCCGTCGGACCACGTGACGCCGTCGCGCGCTGTGACCGTGAGCTCGGTGTACGCGTCGTTCCACGTCCACTCCGAGGCGAGCCACGGACGGATCTCGTCCGAGGGGCGGATCATGTTGACCATCGCCAGGGGCTCGAGGATCGCGTTGGCGTATCCCAGCCGCATGGCCGACGAGTCGCCGACCCACGGGTTGTTGTTCTGGACGGTGATCGCGCCGTCGGGCTTGGCGATCGTGAGCGGGGCGCTGCCCGTGGCGCTGCCGCCGCCGCCTCCGGTACAGGCCGAAAGCGCCAGAAGGCTGATGGCTGCTGCGGCCACCGCGGTGGTGAATCTCTTCCTCATGACCTAGCTCCTCGTCGAGTGGTTGAGCGCGAACCCGGGGGTGCTGGACGCACCGGGCCAGGAAGGCTGATTCGGATACTACCCGATGTTGGCCTGACCGGTAAAACCAGATGTGATGATGATCTTGAGGTATGCCCCCGGATCGCGCAGCGGTTCGAAGGCGCCCTCGATCGCTTCGCTCAGGGGGACGACGTCGGACACGATCCCCGCGGGATCGACCAGGCCCGACGTCAACGCGTCGAGGGCCTCCGCGAAGTCAGCGAGCGTGTGGGAGAGGACGCCCTGGACCGTCAGCTCCCTTGCGATCAGGTCCCAGGGCGTGACGTCGATGGCCGACGTCGAGACACCGAGCACTGCGACCCTGCCGCCGGACCGCCCGATGTCGGCGGAGGTACGGACCGCGCCGTCGAACCCGGCGCACTCCAGGACGACGTCGAAGCCGGCGCCGTCGGGGGTGGCTGCCACGGCCTCCGCCAGCGCGTCGGGGTGCACCGCGGTGATCCCCGAGCGCTCCGCGACCTCGCGGCGTGCGGCCATGGGCTCGATGAGCGTGACGTCCGTGCCGCGCGCCCGGGCCAGCCGCGCGACGAGCTGCCCGACCGCCCCGCCGCCGAGCACGGCAACGCGCTCACCTGCGGTGACGCTCGTCCGGCGCAGTGCGCGCACGCCGACGGCGAGCGGCTCGGCCAGGACGGCCACCTCTGCCGGGACGTCGCCCGGGATCTCGAGGCAGGTCGCGCCGGGGACGCTGACGTACTCGGCGAGGCCGCCGTCGTCGTGCAGCCCGAGGGACGCGAGCTGGGCGCACTGCTGCGTCTCACCGGACTGGCACCGCGCGCAGCGGCCGCACGACGTGTTGACCTCGACGGCGACCCGCTGCCCGGGCTGCCACCCGCTCTCGGCCCCGGCCGCGACGACGGTGCCGCAGAACTCGTGCCCGAGCACGAGCGGCGCGCTCGCCCCGGTCAGCGGGTGCGGCGTCACGGCGACGTTGATCGGGCCGTGCTGCCACTCCTCGATGTCGGTGCCGCAGATGCCCGCTGCCTCGACCCGGACGACCACCCGGTCGGGTGCCGGGGCAGCAGGTCGCGCGACACGTTCCAGGCGTATGTCGCCTCGGGCGTGCCAGCGGACGGCCAGCATCGTGGCCCCGTCAGTCCTCGAGTCGCTCATGTTCCCTCTCGTTCATCGTGCCCCGACCACGGGCTGGTCGCAATCGGTCAGACCGGTCACCGGATCCGCTAGAGTCCCGCCATGGTCATGCCCACTCCGGCGCCGGCACGAGATCTGTCGATCCCGCGCTCGCTCACCGTCTCGACCCAGGCGCCGCCGTCGGCGGACGCCCTCGTGGAGATCCTCGAGCGTTCGATCGCCACGGGCGAGCTCCCGCCCGGCTCCAAGCTGCCCTCGGAGCGCGAGCTGTCGGTGCAGTGCGGTGTCTCGCGGCCCGTCGTCCGCGAGGCGCTGCGCAGCCTGCAGGAGCGCGGCGACATCGAGATCCGCCCGAGCCGCGGCGCGTACGTGCGGGCGGTCCGCCCGGGCGACGTCGCCGGCCGGTTCGAGTCGTTCGCCCGCCAGCGTGGTGCCACCGTGCGCGACCTGGTGCAGGTGCGACGTTCGCTCGAGAGCACGGCCGCACGCCTCGCCGCGACGCACGCGACGCCGGAGCAGCGCGACCAGCTCCTCGCGATCGTCGAGGCGATGGACTCGACCACGGACCCGTTCGAGCACGCCCGCTTCGACATCGCCTTCCACACCCTGCTCGCGCAGGCCTCCGGCAACCCGGTCGTCGAGATCATGTTCGGCTCGATCGCCCCGCTGGCCTTCGAGCAGATGCTGCGCTCGATGACCGACCCGGGCGTCGGCGCCGCCGGCAACCCGCTGCACCGCGTCGTGGCCGAGGCGGTCGTGCGAGGCGACGGCGAGGGCGCGGCCTCGGCGATGAACACCCACATCTCGCTGGCCGAGCAGATGTTCGGGCACGACGTGGACCGACCGCTCGCGGACATCGCCGAGAGCGCGATCCGCACGCTCGGCGAGTCGAGCAGCCTCGAGGAAGTCATCGAGTCGGCGCTCGCCTCGCTCGTGCGGTGACCGTCACCAGTCGTGCAGGGTGCCGTCGAGCAGACGGTTGACCGGCAGGTACGCGGGGGCGTACGGGTACTGCGCCGCCTTCTCGACGTCGACGTCCACACCCAGGCCGGGCGTCTCGGCGACGTAGAGGTTGCCGTCGCGGAACACGTGGTCCGACGTGAAGACCTCGTTCGAGAGCTCCGGGTACCCCATGAACTCCTGGATGCCGAAGTTGTGCACGGCCTTGTCGAGGTGCAGCGCGGCGGCGAACCCGACGGGCGAGATGTCCGAGGGGCCGTGGATCGCGAGCTTGATCTGGTACATCGCCGCGTAGTCGGCGATGCGGCGCATCGGCGTGATGCCGCCCGCGTGGGTCACGGCGGAGCGCACGTAGTCGATGAGCTGGCGCGAGATGAGCGTCTGGTAGTCGTAGATCGTGTTGAAGACCTCGCCGAGCGCGAGCGGCGTCACGGTGTGCTGGCGGATGAGGGTGAACGCCTCCTGGTTCTCCGCCGGCGTCGCGTCCTCGAGCCAGAAGGGCGAGAACGGTTCGAGCGATCGTCCGAGCTTCGCCGCCTGGATGGGTGTGAGGCGGTGGTGGGCGTCGTGCAGCAGGTGCAGCTCGGGGCCGAACTTGTCCCGCACCGCGGCGAACGCCTCGGGGATGTGCCGCAGGTACATCGCGGTGTCCCACTCCTCCTCGGCGGGCAGGGGGTCGCAGGAGGCCGGCTCGTACGCGGCGACGGGGCCGTCGGTCGCGGCGTTGACGCCGTACACCTTGGCCAGTCCCGGCACGCCGGACTGGAGACGTACGTGGGAGAAGCCACGGTCCACCTGGTCCTGCACGGAGTCGAGCAGGTCCTGGGTCGTGGCCCCGAACGCGTGCGCGTACGTCCGCAGCCCGTCGCGGCTCGCGCCGCCGAGGAGCTGGTAGAGGGGCATGCCGGCGAGCTTGGCCTTGATGTCCCACAGCGCCATGTCGACGGCGGCGACGGCGGCCATGGTCACTGGCCCGCGTCTCCAGTACACGCCGCGGTACAGGTACTGCCACGTGTCCTCGATCGCGTGCGCGTCGCGGCCGATGAGCAGCGGGACCACGTGATCCTGGAGGTAGGACACGACGGCGAGCTCACGGCCGTTGAGGGTCGCGTCACCCCAGCCGACGATCCCGGAGTCGGTGACGATCCGCAGCGTCACGTAGTTGCGCCCGGGGCTCGACACCACGACGTCGGCAGAGTCAATCTTCATCGATCCTCCTTGATGACCACGGCTCTACTGGCTAAACCGGTAAGACCATACTACCGTTCTGTGTGACCGCGAGACTTCTGTCTCGCCCATCGACCTGAAGGATGAGCACGTGGCAAAGACGCCCACCCACCCGTACGCGATCACGATGTGGGACTTCTCGTGGATCGAGCGTCGCTGGCCGGGAGCCGGCTACGAGGACTGGGACCTCGCCCTGGACGAGCTCGCGGAGCGCGGCTACGACGCCGTCCGCATCGACGCGTTCCCGCACCTCGTCTCGGCCGACCCGGACAAGGCCTGGGACCTGGTGCCCGTCTGGAACCAGACCTCCTGGGGCGCCCAGTCGCCGATCACGATCCCGCCCGTGGTGCCGGCCCTGCTCGAGTTCATCCGCAAGTGCGCCGAGCGCGACATCAAGGTCGGCCTGTCCACGTGGTACCGCGAGGACACCGACAACCTGCGCATGAACATCCGCACCCCCCAGGACCAGGCGAAGATCTGGATCGACACGATCCGCCACGTCGCCGACGCCGGCCTGATGGACTCCATCATCTACGTCGACCTGTGCAACGAGTTCCTGCCGTGGGCGCCGTACATGTTCGAGCACGACCCCTTCAAGGCGACGCGCACGAGCCCCCTGCTGCGCACCGAGTCCTGGGTGGAGGAGTGGATGAGGGACTCCATCGAGCTGGTCCGGGCCGAGTTCCCGGGCGTGGACCTCACGTACTCGTTCACGAACGAGTTCACGACGTGGCGCGAGCAGGACGTCTCGTCGTTCGACCTGCTCGAGCCGCACGTGTGGATGTCCAACCCCGTGGTGAGCGACCTCCACGAGCGGGTCGGGTACCACTGGGAGAGGTTCGACCCCAAGGGCTTCGACAACATCGTGAAGTACGCGCGCAAGTACTACGAGGAGGACCAGGAGCGCTACGACGGCCTGCTCTTCGGCATGATCGACACGGTCGCCGACTGGTCGCGCGCGACCGGCCTGGGCCTCGTCACCACCGAATGCTGGGCCATGGTCGACTGGAAGGACTGGCCGGGCCTGGAGTGGGACTGGATCCTGGATCTCAACGCGCGCGCCGTCGAGTACGTGGTCCAGCAGGGCCGCTGGACCGGCATCGCCACGAGCAACTTCTGCGGTCCGCAGTTCGTGGGCATGTGGCGCGAAGTCGAGTGGCACCAGCGCATGACCCGGCTCATCAAGTCCGCCCCGATCGACGCCGACATCGCTGCGACCCGCGCCCGGCGCCCCTGACCCGGTACCGGCGGTCGCTGCCGGACCCGGCGGGCCGTGGGCGGGCTCGCTGGGCGAGTCAGCGACCCGCCCGCTGCTCGGCAGCTACCAGCGTGAAGGTGCCGGTGAGGGTCTCGCCCGGCTCGAGCACGCGCACCCCGGTGCCGGGCACGCCCCGGCCGTGCAGCGCGATGCCGTCGTTGGTGTGGCTGACGGGCTCGACGGCGAAGTGGTCCTTGCCGACGGGCAGGTAGACCACGAGGTGTGAGTACACGTCGTCGGCCACCACGGAGACCTCGATGCCGGCGTCGGGGTAGTGCCAGCGGGCCACCGTCGGCCCGAGGTCGGTGAGGACGTCGTCGACGAAGTCCGGGCCGAGGGTGCGCGGTTCGCGGAAGTCGGCCCGCGCGGGCAGCGGTCCGGCCGCACCGAGCGCGATGCCCGCGTCGAGCTCGTAGCCGGCGTGCGCATCGACCTGGAGGACGGCGTCGTCGTCGAACAGCGCTCGCTGGAAGTACGGGTGGTGGCCGAGCCCTGCGGGGAACGTGACGGAGTCCTCGTTGGTCACCGAGAGCTGCACCTCGAGCGCGTCGCCCACGAGCGAGAGGACCTGCCGGGCGGCGAACCGCCACGGCCAGTTGACGCCCACGGCGTCGTACGAAGAGAGGGCGAGCTCGAGGCGGTGAGGTTCGTGGCCGACGACGCGCCACGGCAGCTGGCGCACCGCACCGTGGATCGCCGTGCCGTCAGCCCCGTTGCGTACGAGCTGATGGCGTTCGCCCGCCCAGTCGAGCACGCCGTGGCGGATGCGGTTGGACCACGGGATGAGCGGGAAGCTCGCCGTCTGCTCGGGGTTGCCCAGCGCGCCGGCGGGCGTGGGGCGCAGCAGGTCCACCCAGCGCTCGCCCACGCGGATGCGCCCGAACGACCAGCAGCCGCCCAGGTCCGGCAGCACACCGAGCCGCCAGCGCTCCGAAGCGAGCACGAGCTCGCCAGGACGGGCCGGGGCGTCACCCGCGGCGGGCTCGGACAGCACCCGCTCCCCGCCGTCGGCCACCGCCTCGGCGTCGACGGACGCCCCCGGCCCCCTGCTGGCGGCGCTCACCCGAGCACGACCTCGATCACGGCGCCGTCCCGCAGCAGCTCGGCGGGCGCCACGTCCCCGTCCACGACCGCACCGTCCACGGTGAGCGAGCGCACGCCCGTCTCCACGTGGTCGGGGTTGGACACGCGCACCGTGACCCACGCGCCCCGGAACCGCCGTCGGACCTCGTAGCCGTCCCAGGCGGCGGGGATCGCCGGGTCGATGCGCAGGCCCGCGAGCACGGGCTTGATGCCCAGCAGGTACTGCGTCACCGCGGTGTACGTCCAGGACGCGGTGCCCGTGAGCCACGGGTTGCGCGACTGCCCGAAGCGCGGCGAGAACGAGCCGTGGGTGAACTGCGCGTACACGTACGGTTCTACCTGGTGCACCTCGGCGGCGTCCTCGTAGCGCGCGGGCAGGTAGGAGCGGTAGTAGTCGTAGGCGCGCTGGCCGTGGCCCAGCATCGCCTCGGCGACGATGGTCCACGAGTTGGCGTGGCAGAAGATGCCGCCGTTCTCCTTGTGCCCGGGCGGGAACACGAGGAGCGAGAGGCCGACGCCGGGCAGCGGCTTGGTGTGCGGGGGGCTGCACAGCTCGACGCCGTGCTCCGTGGCGAGGTGTTCGTGCACCGACTCCATCGCCGCGCTCGCCTGCTCGGGGGACGTCACGCCCGAGATGACGGCCCACACGTTGGGCTCGAGGTAGATCCGGCCCTCCTCGGCGGCGGCGGAGCCGAGCGCGGCACCCGTCGCGGAGATGCCGCGGATGAACCAGCTGCCGTCCCACGCGTGCTCGTCGATCGCTTGGCGCACGACGGCTGACTGCTCGTCGCACCACGCCGCGGTGGCTGGGTCGCCCTTGAGCTCGGCGAGCTCCTTGACGAGCCGCAGGCCGTTGGCGAACAGGAACGTCGAGAACATCGACTCGCCCTCGACGCCGAACTGGATGCAGTCGTTCCAGTCCGCCGCGAGCCCCTGCACGAGGCCGTGGGTGCCCGTGTGGGCGATCGAGAAGCGCAGCGCCTGGACGAGGTGCTCGAACACCGTCGCCTCGCCGTGGTCCGCGTACGGCAGCACCTCGTCGAGGTAGCCGAGGTCACCCGTCTCGTAGACGAAGTTGGCGACCGTGATGGGCAGCCAGAGCGCGTCGTCGGACCGGTACTGCTCCGTGGCGGGCGCCGTCATGTGGCCGGGGCGGTGCTCGAGCGGCTTGACGAGCGGCATGCCGCCGCCTTCCGCCGTCTGCCCAGTGAGGATCAGGTCGAGGCGCTCGCGGGTCGCCTCCGGGATGGCGTGCGCGACGGCGAGCATGTCCTGCACCGTGTCGCGGTAGCCGAGGCCGTCGCGGTCGCCCGCCTCGATGAGCGAGACGCCGCGCGACCAGTTGAAGGTCATGTGCGTCTGGTAGGCGTGCCACACGTTGACCATCGAGTCGAGCTGCGCGTCCGGGGTCGAGACCTGCAGCGGGGCGAGCGCTTCGGCCCACTCCTGCTTGATGGCGTCCAGCTCGGCTTCGATGCGCTCCGGGGTCGCATACTTGCCGACGACGGCGCGCCCCGGCCTGGCCGTGAAGTCGTCGCGGGTCCACTCCTCGTCGGGCGAGCCCACGCCGAGCGTGAAGACGATGTGCCGGGACTCGCCCGGTGCGAGCTCGAGGCGGGTGTGCAGGCTCGCGGCGGCGTTGTCGCCCGTGGTCTCGGAGTTCGCGCACTCGCCGCGCTCGACCGCGATCGGGTTGGCCTGCGTGCGGTACGGGCCGAGGAACACGTCGCGGTCGGTGTCGAAGCTCGTCACCTCGGCGCCGCTCAGCGCGAACCAGCACTCGGTGAACGCGTCGCGCGTGGAGTTGCGGCGGTGGATGAAGCCGTCGCGGTACGTGCCGAGCACCACGTACTGGGAGTACTGCAGGTTCTCGAGGTCCTGGCGGTAGTTCCACTCGTTGGCGAGCTCGGCGTACGAGAACGCGGAGATGGTGCGGGGGGTGGCGCCGGTGTTGGTGATCTTGACCGACCAGTGCTCGAAGGCCTGGCCCTGCGGGACGAACTGCGTCATCTCGGTGTGGATGTCGCGGTAGGAGGACTCGAACACCGAGTAGCCCAGGCCGTGGCGCACGGTGGCGCGGTAGCCCCGGGGGTCGCCGTCGTCGTCCGCGAGGGGCTTGCCGACGGGCTGCCATGACGCGGACCAGAAGTCGCCGTCGGCGTCGTCGCGCACGTAGACGAAGCGACCGGGCTCGTCGACGGGCACGCCGTTGAAGCGCATGCGCAGCAGCCGGCCCGTGCCGCCGGAGCGGAAGAAGGAGTAGCCGCCCGCGTTCTGCGTGACGATGCCGCCGTACAGGCGCGAGCCGAGGTAGTTCGACCACGACCGAGGCGTGTCCGGGCGGGTGATGACGTACTCGCGGGCCTCGTCGTCGAAGTGGCCGTAACGCATCCTTGCGTCCTCTCGCTGGCGGGTGACGGGCACGATCATGCCAGGTTTGGTACCGCTCCCACACCCCCGGGTGTCCACGTTGTCACGGGGTGACGCTGTGCGACAGCGCGTAGCGCCATAGTCTGCAGGCAGCTGGGTCTCCAGCCGATGACGAAGGGAAGCCCCCATGACGGGCTCGGAACGGACGCCCCTGCCAGAACCTGAGACCTCGGTGCCGAGGTTGCTCCTCGACAATGCCAAGGAAGCGACTCGGGCCGAGGGCTTCAAGGCGCAGATCTACAAGGCGATCTCGGTGCAGCGGCCCGTGGTGCTGGGGTACCTCAAGTCGATCCGTCGGGAGAAGCCGGACGCCTCCGCCGTCGAGATCCTCAAGGAGCTCGACCGTCGTTACGTCGCCACGGTCACGGCCACGAGCACAGGTGTCGGTGCCTCGGCGGCGATCCCGGGCTTCGGCATCCCGGTCGCGCTCGGCCTCGGCGTGGCCGACCTGCTGTTCTTCTATGAGACGAGCGCGCTCTACGTCCTGGCTGTGGCGGAGCTCCACGGCGTCGAGGTGAGCGACGCCGCCCGGGCACAGCCACTCGTCTTCGGCATGCTGCTCGGGAAGAAGTCTCAGAGCAAGGTGGCGAAGATCGTCCTCGCCGCTGTCCCCAGTGCCGGAGGGGTCGACGCGGCTCGGACCGAAGCTACCGGGGCGCTCGGTCACGCTCTGCCGGACGGTTGGGGTGAGGTACTCACACAGCAGCTGCCCGACTCCGCGCTCGCCCCCGTCGCGACCGTCCTCGCTCGCGAAGCGCTCAGGAGCAGCGCAAAGCTCGGTGCGGGCACTCTCGGAAAGGCCGTGCCGTTCGGAGTCGGCGCTGTCATCGGGGGTGTCGGCAGCTTCACCTTCGGTCGAGACGTGGTGAAGTCGGCCCGCGTGGCGTTCCCCGATCCACCTGCGGAGTTCCCGCCCGCGCTCGTCGAGTTCGAGAAGGTGGAGAGAGAGCCCGTCGAGCCGTCTCGTGCCCTGGTCGCGCTGCAGAGCGCCGCAGGCGGTGTCGCCCACTTCGGCGAGGACCTCTGGGCCAGGGTGACCAAGGCCACCGAGGCGTTCCGCCCGGGCGACCTCGACGACGATGGTGTTCCGAGCGAGGCCCGAGCGCTCACCGCGGTGAAGGGCGCGGGGACCTCGATCAAGGGCGCGGGCAGTTCCGTCAAGGGCGCCGGAACTTCGCTCAAGGGCGCCGCCGCGGGCGCAGCCGGCGCCGTGGGCGCCGCGTTCCGGAGGAAGCGCCCCGGCGCAGAGGCCACCGACGATGCCCCCGAGGAGCCGACCGAGGCTCCGGCAGATGCCTGAGCGAGGTCGCTCGAGCCGTCGGACGAGTGGGATCAAAGTGAAGAGTTTGCTCCCTCACAGGGACCTAACTCTTCACGATGATGGAGGGGTCGGGGGTGTGGGTCAGCCGAGGGTGTCGGTGAGGCGGAGCCAGCGCTCTTCGAGGGTGGTGACCTCGGTCTCGAGGGTGCGCAGCTCCTCGGTGAGGGTGGCCAGGCCGGTGTAGTCCGACTGGTCGTGGGCGGCGAGGCGCCCGTGGATGGACTCGTACCGCTCCCACACCCTCACGGACCTGATTCTTGGCCCGCGCGTCGGCCGTCCGCGCACTGGTTGGGGCCAGAGTGACGACAGCGTCCGTGATCACGACGTGGCGGTCGGCGTGTCGGCCGAGTTATGTCAGTTGAGTCCCAAGCAGTGCGCGGACGGTACGAGAGATGCGCCCTAGCTCGGCGACTCAGGGCGCAGTGCCTCGGGGCGCAGGGCCGCGCTCGCGGTTTTCGTTGGTTGCGCGACGGGCGGTGCCCGTCGGTCACCGACGGGCGTTGCTGGTCAGGGCGCGCCAGCGGGGTTGCTCAGTGACGAGGACGAGGAGGCACAGTGCTGTCACCGCGGCAGCGGTCCACGGGGGCCAGAGCGCCCACGCTGCCGTCGTTGCTGCCACGAGCTGGGCCAGCAGCAGGAGGATGGTGACGGTTCCTGGCACGGCGATGGGGCCGTCGCCGCCTGGGCGGTCCCCGGGGGTGCTGAAGACGGCTGGAAGTCCGATCAGCAGCACCACGGCACCGATGGCAAGAGGGACGGAGTGTGACCAGAGTGCCCAGGGAGTGCCGACCCAGGCGATGAGTTCGGCGAGGAAGCGCAGGCCGCCGCGGACGGGATCGTGGCCGGGAGGTCTCCTGGTGCCCCGCGGACTGGTCACGGCGTTCGCCCGCCGTTGGCCAGTCCGCTGAGTCGCTGGGCGCTCACTCCATCTCCGGAGCCGGCACGGGGGTCGAGGTCCTGGCCAGGAACGGCAGGAGCAGGGCGAGCAGCTTCTCCGGGGTCTCGGCATGCGGATAGTGACCGGCACCCTCGATGACGGCGAGCTCGCCGAGACCGGCGGGGAGCTCGGCGATGATGCGTTCGCCTTCGGCGCGGGGATCGGCCCAGTCAGGGTCGGCGCTTCCCTGGACGACGAGGACGGGGCAGCGGACGTTGGCAAGCTGTGCGCCGGCGTCGGCCGGGGTTGTCTTTGCCATGGCGCGCAGGACCGCCATCCGTTCGTGCCGGCTCAGGGCGGACACGATGCGGGCACGTTCGCGGTCCCAGTCGGCTGGCTTGACGGGAATCGCCAGGTCCAGGTACGCGAGCCAGCCGTTCAGGCTGCTGCCCATCACGACCTTCGCCAGCTGGATCGTCGCGGCTCGATGATTCTTGATCCGCAGCTTTCCCACCAGGTCCAGCGACTGCTTGCGGGTGAAGGGTGCCAGTTCGACGAGGCCGCTGATCAGGTCTGTCGCGGTCGCGGCGGCGATCGTCGCGGCACCGCCGCTGATCGACTGACCGACGATGACCGCAGGGCCGCCGAGGTGGCGCACGAGGGCGACGAGGTCGCCCGCGATGTCAGTACGGCGATACCTCTGCCAGCCGGTGCTCGATTCGCCGCAGCCGCGGATGTCGACGTTGGCGACCCGGTAGCCGGCGGCGGCTAGCGCCGGGGCGACGAAGCGATAGGAGTGACGGCTGTCGCCTATACCGTGGGCGAGGACCACCAGTGGCCCCCGACCGTTGAGGTCGTAGGCGAGAGTTCCCTCGCCGGTGTCCAGGTACTTGGTCATGATGTCCTCCAGTGGACTGGTGCCGATAGCCCCTGCTGACGATGTCGGCCTCGACGGCCGCAGCCGTCTTCGCGGCGATGTCGCGGTCGAACCCCAGGTCGTTGCGGTGTCGTCAGGTTCCCACCGGTGGTGGCGCCTTCGCGTCGGTAGAAGCCACTGATGGCTCCGCGGCTCGTTGCCCGCCCGAGCCCGACGGCGCCTCGACCAGCGTGGTTCGTATCAGGGACGATCGCGCTTCGCATCAGGGACAACTACGGTGTTTTCCGCCTACCCTGAGGCCGACGGGCTCGTCCGAGCCCCGGGCCGGAGCGCAACTGGTGGACCTTCTAGGCCGGCGCGAAGAGCGCGAAGCCGTCGACGAACTGCTCTCCCTGGCACGGGCCGGGCACAGCGGGGCCCTCGTGGTGCGCGGGGAAGCTGGAATCGGCAAGTCCGCGCTGCTCGGGCATGCCCGCGACGCCGCGGGCCTGTCGGGTTTCCGGGTGGAGTCCTTGACCGGAACAGAGGCCGAGACGCAGTTCCCCTTCGCGGCCCTGCACCAGCTGTGCGCGCCGCTGCTGGAGCGTGCGGGCTCGCTGCCCGATCCGCAGCGGACTGCGCTCGGCGTCGCGTTCGGGCGGCACGACGGTGCCCCGCCGGACCGCTTCCTGGTCGGGTTGGCCACCCTCAACCTGTTGGCCGAGGTCGCCGAGGAGGCGCCGCTGCTGTGCCTCGTCGACGACGCACAGTGGCTGGATCAGGCGTCCGCACAGATCCTCGCCTTCGTGGCGCGGCGGGTGGGAGCCGAGCGGCTGGCGCTGCTGTTCGCGCTGCGCGACCCCGGCGAGGGCGACGTTCGTGCGTTCGTCGAGCTGCCTGAAGTGCGCCTCGGCGGGCTCGGGGAGACCGACGCGCGGTTGCTGCTGACCGCCGCGGTCCGCACGCCGCTCGATGACGGCGTGCGCGACCGCATCGTCGCCGAGGCGCGCGGCAACCCCCTGGCACTGCTGGAGCTGCCCCTCAGCGCACGGCCCGCGCAACTGGCCGGCGGGTTCGAGCTGCCCGATGTGCTGAGCGTCCCGCGCCGCATCGAGGACAGCTTCCAGAGCCGCTCGGACAACCTGCCTGCTGAGACGCAGCTGTTACTGCTGGTCGCCGCGGCCGAGCCGACCGGTGAGGCAGCACTGCTGTGGCGCGCGGCCGCGCAGCTAGGGATCGCCCGCGAGGCGGCCGCGCCGGCGGAGTCTGCCGGGTTGCTGGAGATCGACGCCCGGGTGCGGTTCCGTCATCCGCTCGTGCGCTCGGCGGTCTACCGGGCCGCGACACCGCCTGACCAGCGCCGTGCGCACGGCGCGCTGGCCGACGCCACCGACCCGGAGTCCGACCCCGACCGGCGCGCCTGGCACCGCGCGCAGGCGGTGCTGGGCACTGACGAGGAGGTCGCGGCAGAGCTGGAGCGCTCGGCCGGTCGGGCGCGCGCCCGTGGCGGACTGGCCGCCTCGGCCGCGTTCATGGAGCAAGCGGTCAGCCTGACCCCGGAGCCCGCCCTCCGTGCGAGCCGGGCGCTCGAGGCCGCCCACGCCAAGGACGAGGCCGGTGCGCCCGAGACCGCTCTCGATCTGCTCGCGGTCGCGGCAGGTGGGCCGCTGGACGCGTTGCAGCACGCCCGCCTCGAGCTGCTGCGCGCCCAGGTCACGTTCCACCTGGAGCAAGGCAGCGACGTGCCGGGGATGTTGCTGGACGCCGCGAAGACGCTCGCCCCGCTGGATGCCGCACTGTCCCGCGAGACATACCTGCATGCGATCGAGGCCGCGATCATCACCCGCGGCCTCGGCCACGGCCGTGGTGTACTGGAGGTGGCCGAGGCCGCCCGGGCCGCCCCCGCCCCGCCCGGATCGCCGCGGCCTCCGGACCTCATGCTCGACGGCCTGGTGACGACGTTCACGCAAGGGTACGAGGCCGGTGTGCCCGCGCTGTGCAGCGCGCTGGAAGCGTTCTGCGACCTCGAGCCAGAGACCGTCGCCGGGGGCGACAGCGGGAACCGTCGCTGGTTATGGCTGGCCAGCCGCACCGCGGTGGCGCTGTTCGACGACGAGCTGGTCCATCGGCTGACCAGCCGCAACGTCCGGTGTGCCCGCGAGGTGGGTGCACTGGCCACCCTCCCCTCGGCGCTCCTCTTCCAGTCCGCCACACTGGTGCTCGCCGGCGAGCTCGCGCGGGCCTCCGAGCTGGCCGCGGAGGGCATCGCGATCGCGCGGGCGACCGGGGCCGTGCCGTCGCGCCACGCCGAACTCGTCCTCGCCGCTTGGCGGGGCCTCCAGGCCGAGACCGTCGAGCTCCACGCGGCCAGCGTCGAGACGCGCCGGGCGGGCACCGAGGTCTCCATGGCGCAGTACGCCCTGGCGGTGCTCCACAACGGGTTGGGCAACTATCCGGCGGCGCTGGATGCCGCGGCGCAGGCGTGCGAGTCCGACGACCTGCTGTACAGCAGCATCGCCCTCCCCGAGCTCGTCGAGGCGGCATCCCGCGCCGGCGAGCCAGAGCGCGCGGCCGCCGCTCGAGAGGAACTCGGTGCACGGGCACGCGCCAGCGGTACGCCGTGGGCGCTCGGGCTGGCGGCGCGCTCACGGGCACTGACCAGCACCGGGCCTGCCGCCGAGGAGCACTACCACGAGGCGATCGAGAGGCTCGGCCAGTCCCGGATGGCCACCCACCTCGCCCGCGCGCACCTTGTCTACGGCGAGTGGCTGCGCCGCGAGGGCCGCCGCCAGGACGCCCGCGGACAGCTCCGCACCGCCCACGAGCTGCTGTCGGGCATGGGCGCGGAGGCCTTCGCTGCGCGTGCCGCCCGCGAGCTGCGAGCCACCGGCGAGCACCCGCGCAAGCGAAGCGCCCAGCCGACCGACGAGCTGACCGCCCACGAGCTGCACATTGCACGGTTGGTCGCCACGGGGGCCACGTCGCGGGAGGTCGGCGCGCAGCTGTTCCTGAGCCCGCGCACGATCGAGGCCCACCTGCGCAGCATCTTCCGCAAGCTCGGAATCAACTCCCGACGGCAGCTCAGGGAGTTGCGTCTTCCGTGACCGGGTCGGCGCCCGACGAGATCAGCGGGATCCCGCTCGACACCTACCCGAACAGTCCGCCGAACAGGAGCGAGACCATCATCGCGATGATGACGGAGTTGAAGACGAAGGCGATGATGACGTTGGTGCGAACGACTCGCCAAGCCGTGCGGGACGCGACTTCGGCGGGGGTCGTGGCGGCCATGGCGGAGATCAGCACCGCGAAGGTGACATAGTCGCCGAAGCGTGCCTGGTCGGGGAGATGGAAGCGGAAGTGTGCGCCGTCATCGGCTCCGACTCCGAGACGCAGATAGCTCTGCGCGAAGGAGAACACCATCAGGACCCAGGAGCTTGCGACGGTCAGCAACGCCACGGCGACGTAGAAGGGTTCTCCGCGGAACGCCGGTTGCTGGGCGATCGCAACCGTGACGATGACGGCGACGACGGCGGCCGAGATGGTCGTGTTGGTCGCGTTCGTCACGCCCAGGAACCGTGACAGCAGACGTTGCCCATCTCGGTCCTCGGCGACGGTCACGCGCCTGAGCGAAGCGTGGTCGAGGCGCGAGTAGCTACGGTATCCCCAGCTCACGTACAGCGCGGTGTAGAGCGGCCAGGTGACTGCGTAGATCGGCACGACCCATTGGGCCGGATCGCTGACGTCGATGCGCGCGACGAAGATCAGGATCACCAGCACCGCCAGTGCCCCGAAGAATGCGACCGCGGTGCTCACCACCCCCCGAAAGAGGTCGCTGCTCGGCTTCTTGACCGGCATCGTGCGAGCCTCCCTCCCCCGCCAAGGCACGGTATCCATCCGCGGACCACGTGGTCATCTCCGCACGGTAGTTATCGGCGGAGACACAGGAACTTCTACCGACGCGAAGGTGCCACCACCGGTACGAGCCTAGTGACACGGCGGCGACCCGCACCCATCGGGTCCGCCTGACCCATCCGGCCACGACGGCCCGACCCGCGAGGCCCCCGCATCGGCCCGGGTCACCGATACGAAAGGTACCGCCATGTCCAGTCCCGTCATCGAGGTCGACGCACTGAACGTCACGTACGGCGACTTCCGTGCGGTCAAGGATCTCTCGTTCCACGTCGAGCGCGGGGAGCTCTACGCGCTGCTCGGCACCAACGGAGCGGGCAAGACCTCGACCCTGGAGGTCGTCGAGGGACACCGCAAGGCGTCGTCGGGCACGGTCCGTGTCTTCGGCGAGAGCCCCACGGACCGGCGCGCGGTGCGGCCCAGGACGGGGATCATGCTCCAGGAGAGCGGGTTCTCGGCCGACCTGAGCGTCAGGGAGTCAGTTCGGCTGATCGGGCGGCTCACCGGGCGCACGGACGCGGCAGACCGGGTGCTGGGCATCGTCGACCTCGCCCACAAGGCCGGTACCAGGGTGTCCCAGCTGTCCGGCGGAGAGAAGCGGCGGCTCGACTTCGCCACCGCCGTGTACGGACGGCCAGAGCTGGTCTTCCTGGACGAGCCCACCACGGGGCTGGACATCCAGTCCCGCGACGCCCTCTGGGACGCCGTGCAGCAGCTGCGCGAAGACGGCTCCACCGTCGTGCTGACCACGCACTACCTGGAGGAGGCGCAGCAGCGTGCCGACCGCATCGGGCTGATGCACGACGGCACCTTCCGCCACGAGGGAACCGTCTCGGAGCTGACTCGGACCATGCCGGAGTCGATCCAGTTCTCGCTCCTACCAGGAGCGCCGACGCCGCACCTGCCCTCCGCCCCGGGGCCTGACGGGTCCTACCGGATCGAGACCTTCGAGCTGCAGAAGGACCTCAAGGCGCTCCTCGACTGGGCGGACCTCCACGCGGTCGACCTGATCGGGCTGTCTGCCGCGCCGACCCGGCTGGACGACCTCTTCCGCGCCATCGACGCCCGACCGACCCCCTCCTGACCCTCCGACTCCCAGAAACGGAACCGCCATGCTCACCACCATCGCGCGCAGCGAGCTCGTCCAGATCGTCCGCAACCGGGCCGTGCTGGTCACGAGCTTCATCATGCCCGCGGCGGCCAGTGCCTTCTTCATCTACAACCGCGACCTGTTCACTCGGATCGGCAGCCTCGGCTACATCGCAGCCGTGCTCGTGTTCACTATCGCCGCGTTCAGTCTCTACGCCACCACGGTCACCACTCTGGCCGCCCGCCGCCAGAACCTCTTCCTCAAGCGGCTGCGCTCCACCGCGGCCAGCGACCCGGTCATCCTCTCCGGCTTGATGCTGCCGGTGACCGTGATCTCCCTGGTGCAGGTGGGGCTGATTCTCGGGGTGTTCGCCGCAGTAGGCGACGTCCCTGCCAACGTCCCGCTCCTTGCGTTGGCGATCCTCGCGGCGTTCGCGATGATGCTTGCCCTGGGGACGGCGACGGCCGGCGTGACCAACTCCCCCGAGCACGCTCAGGTCACCGCGCTGCCGCTCAGCCTGGGAGTCATCGCCGTGGCCAGCTGGGTCGGCATCACTGGCACTGAGAGCCTCTCCGTGCTCAAACGGCTGCTGCCCGGAGGATCGGCCACCGAGCTCATCGTCAGCGTCTGGAACGGCGGGACGCCCCTCTCCGACTCTCTGCTGATGCTCGTCCCGACCCTCGCGTGGGTGTGGGTGGCGATCGCGATCGCCACAAAGATGTTCCGTTGGGAACCACGTCGATGAGACTCCCATCAGTCGAAGAGCTCCCTCGGCTCCGGCGGCCAGGTCGCTGTGACGTTCTCCCGGGCGAGGGCCGAGGAGTCCTCGTGAGCACGAGTCGGGTCCTGCACGGACGCTATGCGGTCGGCGATGTCATCGGCCGGGGCGGCATGGCGGATGTCTTCCTAGGGCGTGACCTCCGCTTGAGCCGCCCCGTCGCGATCAAGGTGCTCCGCAAGGACCTCGCGCGGGACGTCTTGCTCCAGGCCAGGTTTCGGCGCGAAGCGCTGATGGTGGCCGGCCTCAACCACCCCGCCATCGTCTCCGTCCACGACACCGGGTACGAGGAGGTCGAGAGCGGCGCGGGGGATGGGATCCGCGTCCCGTTCATCGTGATGGAGTACGTCGCCGGCCGGTCCCTGCGCGACCTCCTCACCGGCGGCGGGTTCTCGCTCGAGGAGTCGATCCACCATCAGGTCGAGGTCCTCTCGGCGCTTGAGTGCAGCCATCGAGCGGGCATCGTCCATCGCGACATCAAGCCGGCCAATGTGATGATCACACCCGAGGGCGCCGTCAAGGTCGTCGACTTTGGCATCGCACGCGCCACCGCTGACTCCGCCGTGACGATGACCCAGACCAACGCGGTCCTCGGGACTGCTCAGTACCTCTCTCCCGAACAGGTCCGCGGTGAAGCCGTCGACGCCCGCAGCGATCTCTACTCGGCAGGTTGCCTCCTCTACGAGCTGCTGACCGGGCGGCCCCCCTTCGTCGGCGACAGCTCGGTCTCCGTCGCCTATCAGCACGTCTACGAGGAGCCGGTACGGGCCAGCGCGTACAGCCGTGACCTCACTCCCGCCCTCGACTCCCTGCTCGCCAAGGCGCTCGCCAAGGCCCCCGAGGACCGGTTCCAGAGCGCGCGAGCCTTCACAGAGGCGCTCCGGTCGGCGTCCAAGGGCGTGACCCACGACGACGACGGCGCCCACCCGGACACGCTCGTGTGCGACCGACCTATGGCGCACGCCAGCAACAGAACCCACCAGTGAGAACGACCGTTCTTGCTGGCTTCACGAAAGGAAGAACACCATGGGATTCATCACCGTCGGAAACGAGAACAGCGCCCCGGTCGAGCTCTACTACGAGGACCAGGGTGCGGGCCAGCCCGTCGTCCTGATCCACGGGTACCCGCTCAACGGCCACAGCTGGGAACTCCAGACGCGCGAGCTGCTCGCCGCCGGGTACCGCGTCGTCACCTACGACCGCCGCGGGTTCGGGCGTTCGTCGAAGGTCGGGTCGGGCTACGACTACGACACCTTCGCCGCCGACCTGAACACCGTGCTCGAGACCCTCGACCTGAGCGACGCCGTCCTCGTCGGCTTCTCGATGGGCACCGGCGAGCTCGCCCGCTACGTCTCGAGGTACGGCCACCAGCGGGTCGCGAAGCTCGCGTTCCTCGCCTCTCTGGAGCCCTTCCTCGTCGCCCGCGACGACAACCCCGAGGGCGTACCGCAGGAGGTCTTCGACGGGATCGAGGCCGCCGCGAAGGCTGACCGCTACGCCTGGTACACCCAGTTCTTCTCCGACTTCTACAACCTCGAGGAGAACCTCGGCGACCGGATCAGCCAGGAGGCGGTCACTGCCAGCTGGAACGTCGCGATCTCCAGCGCCCCGGTGGCGGCCTACGCCGTCGTCTCCTCCTGGATCGAGGACTTCCGCACCGATGTGCAGGCGGTCCGCGACAGCGGGAAGCCGGCCCTGATCCTGCACGGCACCGCCGACAACATCCTGCCCATCGACGCCACGGCCCGTCGCTTCCGTCTGGACCTGCCCGAGGCGCAGTACGCGGAGATCGAGGGTGCCCCGCACGGCCTGCTATGGACGCACGCCGACGAGGTCAACGCCGCCCTACGCACCTTCCTCGGCTGAGCCGGGGGAGTAGCGCTGCGAGGAAGGAACCACTGTGGACGAGACGACGCCGGCGGCGCGGGACGGTCTGCTGATCGTCGAGGATCTCTTGCTGCTGCTGATGGACGACGACGGCGCATCGGTCCAGGGGGCGGGCACCCTCTACTACACGCTCGGCGGCGCGGTGCTCACCGAGCTCGCACTGCTCGGCCGGGTCGAGGTCGACGACACCGGGATCCTGAACGGACCCCGCGTCACTCCCTCCGGCGAGGGACCGCTGCCCGATGCTCTGCTGCAGTCGGCCTACGACCTGATCGCCGCGAAGACTCAGCGCGTGCAGTCCTTGCTCGTCGCGATCGGCGCCGACCTCCTGGGCCTTCTCATCGACCGGCTCGTGGATCGCGGTCTCCTTCGCCGGCAGGAGTCACGGATACTCGGCGTGTTCCGCAGCACCAGGTGGCCGGCTGACGACGAGAGGTACGAGGCCGAGCTACGGGCCCGGATCCGTCGGGTGCTGGAGGACGGCGAGATCCCCGACCCACGCACCGCGGCGACCATCGGGCTGCTCTCGGCGAGCGGGGCCATGCCCTCGCTGCGACCCCCTCTGCCCTGGACCTCGGCGACCGTGACCCGGGCCAAGGAGCTCGAGGCAGGCGAGTGGGGCGCCGAAGCGGTCGCCGCCGCGGTGACCCGCACGGCGGCGGCCATCACCGCTGCCGCCGCGATCGGCGTTGCTACCGCTGCGAGGCGAGCATGACGGGCGAGAGGAAGGACGCCATGACCACCCTCGACCAGGAGCTCGAGTCCGATCGTCCGCCGTCGCAACCCCCTCGTAGCCGACGGCGATGGCCTTGGATCACTTCCGGCGTTCTCGTCGCCCTCGTGATCGCCGTCGCCGTCGGCACTGCGGCTTTCCAGTACGGCCTTCCCTGGTGGATGCAGGAGGGCGATCGCAACCGCGTGTACGAGAGCGACGCCGGTTCGCTGCGCTATCAGGTTCACCTTCCGCCTGACCATGACGGCGTCACCCGACTGCCGGTGATCATGGCGATCCACGGCTGCGGAATGACCGGCTACGGATGGAACTCGATGAAGGCCGCGACGCAGCTCAACGACCTGGCCGACAGCGAGAGCTTCATCGTCGTCTACCCGACACAACGGATGTTCCGTAGCGCAGTCAACTGCTGGAACTCGGCCGACCCCCGGGAGCAGCACCGCTACAGCGGTGAACCAGCGCTGCTCGCCGGTGTGGCGCGGCAGGTGGTCGAGGACTACAACGCGGACCCGGACCACGTGCACGTCGCGGGCGCCTCGTCCGGTGCGGGCGCCGCTGTCATCCTCGCCGCGACCTACCCGGACGTCTTCGCGACTGCCACGTCGGTCGCCGGTGGCGAGTACGGACTGAACCAGGTGGACCCGGACAGGCCCGACTCCACGCCGCCGGACTACACCGCACGTCAGGCGTGGTCCCAGATGGGCGACCGGGCGCGGCGGGTGCCGCTGCTCGTCGTCCAGGGTGAGGAGGACGACGTCGTCCCGCTCCTCGTCGCCACTCGTCTCGTCGAGCACTGGACCGCGGTGGGCGACCTCGTCGACGACGGCCTGCTCAACGACAGCCTGGACCTGGTCGAGGAGACAACCACGGTGCCTGCGGAACAGGGCAGGCACGCCTACACGCACAGCACCATCGTCGCGCCGGACGGTACGTCGCTCGTCGAGTCGTACCTCGTCCGAGACATGGGACACGCCTGGCCGGGCCCAGCCGCCGACGGCCTCTTCACCGATCGTGCCGGCCCCGACGCCAGCGCCATCGTCTGGGACTTCGCTCAACGTCACCCGAAGGGACCACCGCAATGAGAACGATCGCCGTCGTGGGATTCGGCGACATGGGCGAGCAGATGGTGCCTCATCTGCTCGCGGCCGGACATCACGTACGAGTGTCTGATGTCAGGGACTCCCGCCTCGAAGCAGCTCGCCGCACGGGGGCGACCGCCGTCGCATCGGCCGCAGAGGCGGCGCGGGGCGCCGACGTGATCTTCGGCCTCGTGATGTCGAGTGACATCCCGAACGCCTACCTGGGCAACGACGGAGTCCTCGCCGGCGCTCAGCCCGGTGCTGCAGTGCTGATCTGCTCGACCACCACACGAGCAGTCGTCGAACAGGTCCGAGCGGCGGCACCCAGCGGAGTGGTCGTGCTCGACGCGCCCATCGTCGGCGGTGTGAAGTACGCGCGCGAGCGAGCTGTCACGTTCCTGGTCGGCGGACCGGCCGACGGGTTCGACGGCGTGAGACCGGTGCTCGACGATCTCGGCAGGTCCCGGTACGTGGGTGAGTCCGGTGCGGGCGTGGACTACAAGCTGATCACCAACGTCGCCATCATGGCCGCAGAGGCGGGGCTGCGCGAAGCCCTGGACCTTGCGGACATCCTCGGGCGGGACTACGAGACTTCGTTGGAACTGATGGCGGCCGGGCCGATGAAGGCCGTCGTGGAGCGTGCCCTGGACGCCAGCAACCCCCGTCCGCTCCGTCGCTCTGCCGAGGACGACGACACGCTCGTGTCTGCCGTCGATGATCCCGCCGAGCAGCTGCCGATCTCCACCGCGGGTCGGCAGCGCCTGTGGGACGCGGTGAATGTCGATCCGGACTTCGAACCCGACTTCGTGGACCTGACGCGCAAGACCACCTCGCGTTCCCCGCGAGCGAACAACACCAGTGGAGGAGATCACGCATGACTACCGCCCCGACCGGCAAGAAGATCGATCCCGAACCGATCCGCGATCCCGAGTCCGACCATCTCCTGACACCGCAGAACTGCGCCATCGCGCTCATCGACTACCAGGAGGGCCAGTACGCCACAGTCGGCTCCACCAGCCGGGAGGAGATCGACCTCGGTGTGGTGACGCTGGCGCAACTGGCGCGAGCGTATGAGATTCCGACAGTCGTGACCACAGTGGCGGTGGGGATGGGCGTGCACCAGTCGACCGTCGACACGATCACACGTGAGCTGCCGGGGGTCACCGAGATCGACCGGACAGGTGTCAACTCCTGGGAGGACGCGGACTTCCGCGCCGCGATCGAGGCCACTGGGCGCAAGAAGATCGTGATGGCCGGCCTGTGGACAGAGGTCTGTCTCGCCTTCCCAACCCTGGACATGCTGCTGGAGGGCTACGAGATCTACCCGGTGATCGATGCCGTCGGCGGCGTCTCGCCAGTCACACATCAGGTAGCCATCGACCGGATGGTCCAGGCCGGGGCACACCCGATCACCTCGCTGGCGTTCGGCTGTGAGCTCATGCGCAACTGGGCCCGTCCAGACGCCGACCGCTACCGGGCCGTGATCAACGACTACTTCCGCCGTAAGCGCGAAGCAGGTCAGTCCTCGGGCGACCTGTTCTCCCAAACCCAGACTCCCCCGGAGGACACGAGATGACTCAGGAGCTCAACGACCACACCGGCGCGCCCGTGACGGTCAGTCTCGATGAAGGCCATGACGACCCACCCAAGGCCACGGCCAGGAGCTGGGTCGGTCTGGCCGTACTCGTCCTGCCCCTGCTGCTGATCACGATCGACGGCACCGTGCTGATCCTGGGTCTGCCCTCGATCTCCGCCGAGCTGAGCCCGACGGGTATCGAGCAGCTGTGGATGATCGACATCTACTCGCTCGTGCTTGCCGGCCTGCTCGTGGCGATGAGCACGGTGGGCGATCGGTTCGGCCGGCGCCGGAACTTGCTCATCGGTGCGGTCGTCTTCGCGACCGCGTCCGCGACGGGCGCGGTGGCGACGTCGCCATGGATGCTGATCGGCGCCCGCGCACTCCTGGGGGTGGGCGGTGCGATCATGATGCCTTCGACGCTGTCGCTGGTCCGGAACATGTTCCTCGACCGGCAGCAGCGCCGCTACGCGATGGCCGTGTGGGCGGCGATGGCTTCCGTCGGTGCGGCAGTCGGGCCGATCGTCGGCGGTTGGGTCATCGAGACGTTCAGCTGGCAGGCCGCGTTCCTGATGAACATCCCCGTCATGCTGCTTCTGCTGATCCTCGGGCCGCTCCTGCTGCCTGAGAGCCGCAACCCTGGCCTGCGCAAGATCGACATCCTCAGCGTCGTGCTCTCCTTCATCGGCATGATCGGCGTGGTCTACGCCATCAAGACCCTGACCGGCGGCAAGGACATCGCACTCGGGACCGCTGCCCTCGCCGTCGGCTTCATCGCGCTCGCCCTGTTCGTGCGCAGGCAGCTCACGCTCCCCACGCCGCTCCTGGAGGTCAGGCTGTTCAAGGTGCGGTACTTCCGCGGAGCCGTCATCGCAGATCTCCTGTCGATCTTCGCGATGGTCGGAGCCCTGGTAGCACTCATCCAGTACCTCCAGCTCGTCCTCGGCCTCAACCCGCTCCAGGCGTCCGTCTGGCTGATACCCCAGGCGATCTTCGCCGCTACCGCCGCGTTCATCGCGGCGGCGTCGGTCAAGCGCGTGCTCCCGGCCTACGTCATCGCGACCGGGCTCCTGATCGCCGCTGTCGGGTTCATGCTGACCATCTTCTTGTCTCCGGCATCGAGTCCTGCCCTGATCGCCACCGCACTCGCGCTGGTCTCGCTGGGTGCGGGCATTGGACTGGCTCTGAGCAACGACATCGTCATGAGCTCCGTCAAGCCCGAACGCGCCGGACAAGCAGCGGCGACCTCAGAGACCGCCTACGAGCTCGGCACCACGCTCGGAACGGCGGTACTGGGCGGGGTGCTCGTCGCGTGGTACACCAGGGTCGTCACCGCCGGAACGGATGCCCTCGAGCTGACAGGCGATCTTGCCGAACGGGCGTCCTCGACGATGGCGGAGGCCTTGCTGGTCGCCGCCGAGCTCGGCGGCAGCACCGGAGCCGCCATCCTCGACGTCGCGGAGGATGCGTTCACCGAAGCCATCATCGTCACCGGCATCGCCGGTGCAGGGGTGATGGTCCTCACCGCCATCTGGGCCCTCGTCACACTCCGAGGTGCAGCCGCGAACCAGGATCTCGCTGCGGAGCACGAGCACGAGCTCGTGCACTGAGCCGCGGCGTACACCGGCGCTGTCAGGGAAGCTGCATCGTGCTGAGCTGCCGGCGGGAGGTGATGTCCAGCTTCCGGAAGATGTTGCGCAGGTGGGCTTCGATCGTGCGCGGGCTCAGGAACAGCTGCGCGCCGACCTCGCGGGAGGTGGCCCCGGTGGCGACCAGCCGTGCGATGTGCAGCTCGTGGGCAGTGAGGGTGTCGGTAGGTTGGGCGATCCGTTTTCGTGGATGCTCGCCGGTGGCTCGCAGCTCGCGGGCGGCCCGCTCGGCGAACGCCTCCGCGCCCATGCTCGAGAACAGCTCGTGGGCCGTGCGGAGCTGTTCGCGCGCGTCCTGGCGGCGGCCCTCGCGGCGCAGCCACTCGCCATAGACAAGATGGGCGCGGGCGAGATGGCTGACCATCCTGCTACCGCGGAGCAGCTCGATCGCCTCGGCGTAGTGCTCCTCGGCGGCGGGCCCGGTGCTGGTCAGCGCCCTTGAGCGCGCAGCCAGACCGAGCGCCCATGGCGTACCGCTGGCGCGGGCACGCGAGCTGAGCTGCTCCAGCGCGACGGAGGCGCGCTCGGTCTGGCCGCAACGGACGGCCGCCTCGATCAGCTCGGGCAGTGCGACGCTGCTGAACGTCAGCTCGTCATACTCGACCGGTGGCGTCGCGGCGGCGAGTGCCTCGTCGTAGTTGCCAAGGCCGTTGTGCAGCGCCGCAAGTGCGACCTCCGCCAGGCCGATCGTCGCACCTTCACCCCGCCCCGTCGCCTCCTTGACCATCGCCGCGTGAAGCTCCAAGGTCTCGGCCCGCCGGCCGCGCCAGGCAGCCAGGATGAGCCTGGCGTTGGGCAACGGCGGGGTACCCGTTGCTTGTGTGATCGCCTGCTCCTCCGCGAGCAGCTCGGCGGCACGGGCGGTCTCGCCGGTGAGCACGAGCACTGAGGTCAGGGCGTTGAGCGCGGCCGGAAGCGTGGCTAGTGCGCCCGTTTCGCGTGCGAGCCTGACGTCGCGGCTGGCCAGTATGTAGATCGACTCGTCGTCCCACAGCATTGCCGCGATGTGGCAGGCCAGCCACAGCCAGCGACGGCCGTCATCGTCAGCTGAGGAGTCGTCGTTGCGCAACGTCTCCAAGGCGCGCTGCAGGGTGGGAACGCTCGCCTCATACCCTTGCGTGAACTTGGTGGCCAGTCCGTCCAGCAGAAGATCGACCGGCCGAGGCGGAGTCGGCGGTGCGGGCGCGTCTCGCGCGGCCTCGGCCGCTTCCTGCAACCATTGCCTATGGCCGAGACGACCGGCGTGGAAGGACGCCTCGAGCGCCTGCAGATAGGTCTCGCGGGCCAGCAGGGCGTCCAGCGGGCCTAGCGTTTTGGCGGCGTCCAGCAGCATCCCCGGCACCTCGCTCCCGCGCGTGGTGCGGAACGCGATCTGGGCGCGCAGCAGTTCCAGACGGGCGCGTTGCAGCGCGTCCAGCGGCCCAGCGGCTGCGACCGTCAGCAGCGCCAGGGCGGCGTCGGGCGCGCCGGCCTCGGACTTCGCGTGCGCGGCTTCCAGCGCCCGTCTAGTTCGGTGGACAGGCTCGGGGGTCAGCTCAGCCGCCTGCTGCAGGAACGCCGCTGAGGCGGCCAGCCCGCCGCGGGCGCGTGCTCGGCCAGCCGAGCGTTCCAGCTCTCCCGCGGCGCCCTCGTCGGTGCCCAGCACCGCCCGAGCGCGGTGCCAGGCGACCCGGTCAGGATCGAGCTGAGGATCAGTGGCAGCGGCCAGCGCATGGTGCGCACGACGCCGGTCCGGCGGTGTGGCGGCCCGGTAGACCGCCGAGCGCACGAGCGGATGGGAGAAGCGCACCCGGGCGTCGATCTCCAGCAACCCGGCGGCTTCTGCCGGCGCGGCCGCGTCTCGATCGATCCCCAGCCGCTCGGCCGCGCGCCACAACAGTGCCGCCTCACCGGTCGGCTCGGCGGCGGCAACGAGCAGCAGCGACTGCGCCTCGGCCGGCAGGCTTCGTGAGCGACGTTGGAAGCTTTCCGCGACGCGACGCGGGACGCCCGGAACATCAGGCAGCTCGAACCCGCCGGCCAGCTGTGCTGGAGCTGCGCTGAGGGGCAGCTCGAGCAGCGCCAGGGGGTTGCCGCGCGCCTCGGCGACGATCCGGTCGCGCACCCCTTCGTCCAGCGGCGCGCGGACCGCGTCGGCGAGCACAGCCCGAGCGTCAGTGTCACTGAGGCCATCCAGGCGCAGCTCGGGCAACCCGGCGAACACTCGAATGTCGGCGTCGGTGGGGTCGCGCACCGCGAACACCAGCGCCACACGCTCGGCCGCCACCCGCCTCGCGACGAACGCCAGCACCTGCGCGGAGGCCTGGTCCAGCCACTGCGCATCGTCGATGAGGCATAGCAGTGGCACTTCCTCGGCCACCTCGGCCAACAGGTTGAGGGTAGCCAGCCCAACAAGAAATCCGTCCGGCGCGGCGCCGCCGCGCAGCCCGAACGCCACGCCTAGGGCGGCCTGCTGCGGCTCGGGCAGCGCACCCGCGCGGTCCAGCAGCGGCGCGCACAGCTGGTGCAGCGCCGCGAACGCGAACTGCGATTCAGACTCCACCCCGACCGAGCCCCCCAGGCGGAACTCCGATGATGTCGCGCTGCCACGGGCATGCTCCAGAATCGCCGTCTTGCCGATACCGGCTTCCCCGCGCACCATGAGGACCCCGCTTCGCCCGGCCCGCGCCTCGGCCAGCAGGTGTTCGACGGCCGCGCGCTCGGTGCGCCGGCCCACAAGGTCGGCCAGCTCCGCTCCCATCCGAGTCCAGCCCAGTGAGTCCACACCAGATTAGGTGACTTTCACCGACGCGAACCAGGTCTTCCCCAAGGTAGCTCGTGGGCACGCGGCGGTGAGCCGTGTCCTCGGGATTGCATCGGTGACCATGCTCCTCGCCGCCCTCGCTCGGCATGCCACGGACGATCACGCGGATCACGCAGATCCCGCCCGTCGCGGAGCGGCTCCGCACGTTCGTCAGCCCCTTCCACGCCCCGGTGGGCGAACATCTCGCTCGTTCTGGCTGGGCTCGGGGCGAGCTACGAGCGTGCACTCCGGCTGCGCTACAACTGGCTCCTCGACGGCGGTCTCTCCGACGGCGGCGACTAGGAGAACCGACTACCCGACTGGGGACCGGGCCGGGGGCTGACTACAACTAGCCGAGGGTGTCGGTGAGGTGGAGCCAGCGCTCTTCGAGGGTGGTGACCTCGGACTCGAGGGTGCGCAGCTCCTCGGTGAGGGTGGCCAGGCCGGTGTAGTCCGACTGGTCGTGGGAGGCGAGGCGCTCGTGGAGGGACTCGATGCCGGTGGCGAGCTTCTCGAACCGCCGCTCGATGGCCGCGACCTCCTTCTGGACCGCCCGGCGTTCGGCGCCGACCAGGGCCGACGGCGACACACCGGCCCCCGTCCCGCCGTCGGCCAGGTTCCCGCCGTCGGACACCGTGACGCCGTCGGCCAGGTTCCCGCCGTCGGCCACGGATCCCGAACCCTGCCCGCGCCCGCCGCTGCCGGACGACGAACCCGCCCCGCTCGAACCCCTCTCGCGCTGCTCCGCGCGCCGGAGCTTGAGGTACTCGTCCACCCCGCCGGGCAGGTGGCGCAGCCGCCCGCCGAGGATCGCGTACTGCTGGTCGGTCACGCGCTCGAGGAAGTAGCGGTCGTGCGAGACCACCAGCAGGGTGCCTGGCCAGGAGTCCAACAAGTCCTCCATCGCGGCGAGCATGTCGGTGTCGAGGTCGTTCGTGGGCTCGTCGAGGATGAGCACGTTGGGTTGGTCGAGCAGCACGAGCAGGAGCTGGACGCGCCGCTTCTGGCCGCCGGACAGGTCCTTCACGGGGGTGGAGAGCTGGGCGGCCGTGAAGCCGAGCCGCTCGAGGAGCTGGCCCGGCGAGAGCTCGGTCGCCTTGGAGCCCGAGCCGAACGTGTAGGACGTGCGCAAGCTCTCGATGACGACGCGTACGGGGCTGTCGAGGTGCTCCTCGAGCTCGTCGAGGCGCTGGGTCAGGGTCGCGACCTTGACGGTCTTGCCGCGCTTGACCCGGCCCGCCGTGGCCTTGACCGAGCCGTCCACGAGTCCCAGCAGCGTGGACTTGCCCGCCCCGTTGACGCCCAGGATCCCCGTGCGCTCACCGGGCGCGATGCGCCACTCGACGTCGCGCAGCACCTCGTTGTCGCCGTAGCTCACACCCGCGTCGAGGAGGTCGACCACGTCCTTGCCGAGGCGCGCGGTCGCGAGGGACTGCAGGGCGAGCGGGTCACGGATCTCGGGCACGTCGGCGATGAGCGAGTTCGCTGCGTCGATGCGGAACTTCGGCTTGGACGTGCGGGCCGGCGGGCCGCGGCGCAGCCACGCGAGCTCCTTGCGCGCGAGGCTCTTGCGACGCTGCTCGATGACGGCGGCCTGCCGGTCGCGCTCGACGCGCTGCAGGATGTACGCCGCGTACCCGCCCTCGAACGGCTCGACGATCCGGTCGTGGACCTCCCACGTCGCGGTGCACACTTCGTCGAGCAGCCAGCGGTCGTGGGTCACGAGCAGCAGCCCGCCCGCGTTCTTGGGCCAGCGGCGCTTGAGGTGCTCGGCGAGCCACGCGACGGCCTCGACGTCGAGGTGGTTGGTGGGCTCGTCGAGGGCGAGGACGTCCCACTCGCCCGCGAGGAGCCGCGCGAGTGCGACGCGCCGACGCTGCCCGCCAGAGAGATCGCCGACGACGGCGCCCCACGGCAGATCGGCCAGCAACCCCGCGAGGACGTCCCGCACCCGCGCGTTGCCCGCCCACTGGTGCTCCGCGGTGTCGCCGACGACGGCATGACTCACCGTGTGCCCCGGATCGAGGGTGTCCTCCTGGCTGAGCACGCCGATCGTCACCCCGCCGCGCACGGTGACGCGCCCGCTGTCGGGCTCCTGGAGCCCGGCGAGCATGCGCATGAGGCTCGACTTGCCGTCGCCGTTGCGCCCGACGATGCCGATGCGGTCGCCCTCGTCGACTCCCAGTGACACGCCGTCGAACACGACTGTCGTGGGGAACTCGAGACGGAGGGCTTCTGCCCCGAGGAGATGTGCCATGGGGGACCCAGACTACTGACCCGCGAGCACGGGTAGCGTTCGAGCATGAGCGAGCGGCGGGCTGGCACCTCCCGGTTCCATCCCGTCCTGGCCGGGGCGGTGGTGCTCGTCACCGGTGCCGGTCGGGGCATGGGGGCGATCTACGCCCGTCGGGCGGCCGAGGCCGGCGCGCGGGCCGTGGCGCTGTGGGACGTGGACGTCGCCGCGGCCGAGCGGGTCGCCGCCGGGCTGACGGCGCGGAGCGCCAACGGGCGAGCCGGGCGGAGCGCCAGCGTGCCGACCGGCCGGAGCGCGAACGTGCCGACAGCGTGGGAGCACGAGATGGTGCTGCCCTGGGGAGCGGACGCCGGGCTCGAGGTCGCCGTGTCCGGGGTGGACCTCGCGAACCTCGACGACGTGCAGCGTGGTGCACGCGAGGTGGTCGAGCGCTTCGGTCAGGTCGACGTCCTGATCAACAACGCGGGGATCGTGCGCGGCGCCCCGTTCTGGGAGCACGACCCGGTGCGGGACATCGAGGCGACGATGCGCGTCAACGTCCTCGCGCCGATGTGGCTCACCCGGGAGCTGTTGCCCGCGATGATGGCGGACCGCTCCCGGCCCAAGCGCATCCTCAACATCGCCTCGGCGGCCGCGACGCTCGCCAACCCGAACATGAGCGTGTACGCGGCGTCCAAGTGGGCGCTGCTCGGCTGGAGCGACTCGCTGCGTCTCGAGCTCGCGCGGCGCGGGTACCGGCACGTCGCGGTCACGACCTTCTGCCCGAGCTACGTGTCGACGGGTATGTTCGCGGGCGCGCGCGGCCCGCTGCTGACGCCGATCATGACGCCCGAGGGTGCGGCGGGCGCTGCCTGGCGGGGCATGCTCGCGGGTACGCCGCTCGTGCTGCGGCCGTGGACCGTGAAGCTCGCGATGGCGCTGCGCGGGGTGCTCCCGACGCGGTGGTTCGACGTCGTCGCCGGGCGGGTGTTCGGCGTCTACTCGTCGATGGACCACTTCACCGGCCGCGCGACCTCGGGCCCTGCGACCTCGGGCGCCGCGACCTCGGGCCCCACGATGTGATCGTGTGCGACTACTGACGCATAGCGAAGGGAACCGCACACACCGATCACTCGCGAGCCGCACACACCGATCACTCGCGAGCCGCTCAACGACCCACGTCGCGACCCGATCCAGGCGGCGCGCGAGGGATGTTGAACGGCTACGTGCGTGTGGCGTAGGCGCAATCGTTCAGCGTCTCCACCCCGGCCGGGCGAGCGGGGACCGTCAGGCCTGTTGCCAGGCCGGCTTGTGGGCGCGGACCTCGCGGAAGTAGTCGCCGAGCTGCAGGCGCGAGGCTGCTTGGTCGTCCACGAGCACCGTGACGTGCGGGTGGAGTTGCAGCACGGACGCCGGCCACATCGCGCTGACGGGCCCTTCGACCATCTGGTGCACGGCGAGCGCCTTGACGTGCCCCGTCGCGAGCAGCACGAGGTGGCGTGCGGACAGGATCGTCGTTAGCCCTTGGGTGAGGCAGTGGCGCGGCACGATGTCGGCGTCGCCACCGAAGAAGCGGGCGTTGTCCCTGCGGGTCTGGCCCGTGAGCGTCTTGAGCCGCGTGCGCGAGCCGAGCGAGGAGCCCGGCTCGTTGAACGCGATGTGGCCGTCGGTGCCGATCCCCAAGATCTGCACATCGACGCCCCCCGCGGCCTCGATCGCCGCCTCGTACTCGGCGCACGCCCGGTCGAGGTCGTCCGCGAGCCCGTCGGGGCCCCGCACGTTCCCGGCGACGAAGTCGACCCGCGAGGTGAACTCCCGGCCGATCACGTTCACGTACCGTTCCGGATGGGCGGCGGGAAGTCCCACGTACTCGTCGAGCAGGAAAGCGCGCGCATGAGCGAAGCTCAGGCCTCCCTCGCGGCGGCGGCGCACGAGCTCGTCGTAGACGGCGAGAGGGCTCGAGCCCGTGGCCAGTCCGAGGACGGGTGCCTCGCGCGAGCGCAGCACACTCTCGACGATGTCGGCTGCGAGGCGAGCCGCCTCAGTGCCAGGGGCGATGACGACTTCCATCGAAGACACTCCAGGGCGTCGGTCGGGAGATGTTGGGCGTCGCTCCTCAGCGACGCGGCAGAAGACGAGTCAAGCGCATCTTGACCACGATCAATGTGAGGCATACTCTAGCTTGAACGTCAGACATCAGACGTCATCTCTCCCACTGGAGGTTCTCGCATGTCGAAGATGGTCAGTGTGGTCCATGGTCAGCGACGTGGCCGAGTCCGCGTCACTGTCGTGGCAGGGTTCGGTCTTGTGGCGTTGCTCGCCGCGTGCGGTGGTACACCTGACACCGGTGACCCCACCAGTGCGGGCGAGACGTCCGCGGCGCAGGGTGGTGGTGGGCTCTCGGGCAACATCACCTTCTGGCACAGCTTCACCCAGGGTCCTCGTGCCGAGTATATGGAGCGGATGGCGGCAGAGTTCGAGTCCGCGCATCCCGACGTCGACATCACCATCGAGACCTTCGCCTGGCCCGAGTTCTATACGAAGTGGACGACCGGTCTTGGCGCGGGTCAGGTGCCCGACATCAGTACGGCGCTCCCCAACCACGTGGTAGAGATGATCAACGCCGGGGCCCTCGTGCCGATCGACGACGTCATCGACTCGATCGGCCGGGACCGGTTCTCCGAGTCTGCACTGGTCGAGGGTTCGAACGATGGTGCCAACTACTCGATTCCGATCTATTCCCACGCCCAGGTCATGTGGTACCGCGCGGACCTCCTGGACGCCGCGGGCCTCGATGTTCCCGAGACGTGGGACGAACTCGCCGAGGCCGCCGCGGCGCTGACCGAAGGTGACGTCTATGGCCTATCCGTCCCGCTCGGCTCGGGCGACATGATGGGCACGCGCTACCTCAACTTCTACGTCCAGTCGGCAGGAGAGACGCTGATCGCCGACGACGGACGGGCGAACCTCACGTCGCCGGCCGCACTCGAGGGGATCCAGTACTGGGTGGACGCGTATAGGTCCACCTCGCCGGAGGGCAGCATCAACTACGGGGTGCTCGACCAGGCGACACTCTTCTATCAGGGCAAGACGGCATTCGACTTCAACTCCGGTTTCCACATCAGTGGTGTCGCCGGTGCTACGCCCGAGCTGCTCGACTACATCGCAGCGGCGCCCCTGCCACGTCTTGCGGGCAGCGACGAGCTGTACGGCGGTGAGACCTCCAACATTCCGATAGTCGTATGGGCAGACAGTGACGTCGAGGCGGAGTCGAAGGCGTTCCTCGAGTTCCTCTACAACGATGACGACTACATCGATTTCCTGCACTCCGTACCCGGGGGAATGCTCCCCGCGTTGTCGGACATCTCCGAGAACCCGGCTTACCAGGACGACGACACGATGCGGCAGTTCGCCGACTCGATCGCAGTGATCGAGGCAGCAGTGCCGATGGGAACTGCGATCGGCATGGAGTCGGGACCAGCCCTGCAGTCCGGCATCATCACAAGTCAAGGTGTCGTGGAGCGGATGTTCCAGGACATCATCCTGAAGGGAACGGCCGTCGCCGATGCCGCCGCCGCAGCCGAGGCCGAGCTCAACTCCCTCTTCGAAGCAGCCGGGGCGGAGCTCGGCTGACATGAGCACCAGGACCGAGGCCAGCAGCGCTCGGCCCGCCAAGCCGGTCGGGTCCGGTGGGGGCCTTCGCCTCCGCCGGGCCCGGCTAGCTCGCGTCGACAAGATCGGGCTCGCCTTCGTACTCCCTGGCGTGGTCGGAGTGCTGGCGCTGCTGATCTACCCACTCTTCTCGAGCGCGTACTTCTCCGTCACCGACAAGAACCTCCTGCGTCGCACCTATGACGTCGTGTGGCTCGATAACTTCCACGCACTGCTGACGAACGACGCATTCTGGACCGCTTTCCGAAACTCATTGTGGTGGACGCTCGGATCGATCACCGGCCAACTCGTCCTGGGCTTCCTCCTTGCTCTGGCACTCGAGCGGGTCCGTCGTTTCTCCGGTCTCTATCGAGTGCTGCTGATCATTCCGTGGGCCTTTCCCGCGATCATCATCGGCTTCGGCTGGAAGTGGATCCTCAACGACGTCTATGGCGTGATCCCCAATCTGCTGACGCGGCTCGGCATCACGGACACGAATCTGAGCCTCCTCGCCAACCCCGACACGGTCGTGTGGGTTGTGCTGGCCATCAACGTCTGGTTCGGCACCCCCCTGTTCATGGTGAACATTCTCTCTGCGCTCAAGACCATCCCCCGTGAGCAGTACGAGGCATCGCGGATGGACGGTGCGAACGAGTGGCAGCAGTTCAGGTTCATTACCTTCAGCCACATCCGCAACGTCATCGGGCTGCTCGTCATCCTGCGGTTCATCTGGGTCTTCAACAACTTCGATCTGTTGTTCCTGATCACGGGCGGAGGCCCGGGTGACATGACGACGACGCTGCCGATCTTCGCCTACCGGACGGGGTGGGGCCTGCACCAGCTCGGCATGGCGTCCGCCGTCACGGTCCTCCTCCTCGTCTTCCTCGTGCTGCTTGCCCGCATCGCGTTCTCAGTGCTCAGCCGGTGGGAGAAGGAGGACGCCTGATGTCGACCCGCGCACGTACCCGTACCCAGAATCGACACCAGTTCTTGCTGCACATCTTCTTGCTGCTCGTCGCGTGCTTCTTTGTCTTCCCGCTGGTCTGGATCACGCTGACCTCGTTCAAGACCGGACAGGATCTGGCCAGCAACCCGTTGTCGGTGCTGCCGAAGGCGTTCACGTTGGAGAACTACTCCCGGGCCCTCGGCGAGCTCGGGTTCTTGACGAACCTGCGCAACTCCCTCGTCATCTCGCTCTCGGCGACAGCTATCACGATCGCCGCGAGCACTCTTGCGGCCTATGGGATCGTCCGCTTCTTCCCCAAGGTCGGACGTAGGCTCACCCGACTCCTGATCGCCACATACATGTTCCCGCCGATCCTCCTTGCGGTGCCCTACCTCGCGATCATGGTCCAGCTTGGCCTCGTCAACACCTACGCCGGCCTTGTCCTGGCCTACCTCTCGTTCTCCCTGCCGTTTGCGATCTGGATGCTCGTCGGCTTCTACGCCACGGTGCCCAAGGAGATCGAGGAGGGCGCGCAGATGGACGGTGCTGGCAAGTTCCGCGTGTTCTGGCAGATCGCGACTCCCGTGGTGCTCCCCGGAATCGTGGCTACGGCCGTCTACACGTTCATCAACACCTTCAACGAGTTTCTGTACGCACTGCTGTTCATCAACGAGACGCGCAAGATGCCCGTCGCCGTGGCCCTGTACTCGCTCACCGGATCCGAGGTTCTCGACTGGGGCGCCATGATGGCTGCCTCGGTCCTGGTCGTCGTCCCTTCGGTGCTGTTCTTCATGGCCATCCAGAAGTACATCGCAGGCGGACTCGCCGAGGGCTCGGTGAAGTGATGCCTGCTCCTGATCCCCTCGAGAGGACCCGACGCATGGACCCCGTCCGCTACGGAATCATTGGTACCGGCTACTTCGGAGCCGAGATCGGGCGCTGTCTCGCGAGCAGGCCTGACGCGGTGATCTCGGTGGTCTACGACCCCGAGAACGGCGCCAGGTCCGCCGCGGAGCTCGGCGCACGTGAAGCTCGCTCGCCGGAGGAACTGTGCGAGGCGGACGACGTCGATGTCGTCGTCGTCGCCTCCCCCAACTGGGCGCATCGTGACCCGGTCATCGCCGCAGCACGCGCTGGCAAGCATGTCTTCTGCGAGAAGCCGATCGCGCTGGGCTATGAGGACTGCGCCGAGATGGTTGCCGCGGCGAGCCGGGCCGGGGTGCTCTTCATGGCCGGCCACGTCATGAACTTCATGGCGGGGGTCCGCCGGGCCAAGGCCCTCATTGCCGAGGGTGTCATCGGGGACGTCATCTTCTGTCGCGCGGTGCGCAACGGGTGGGAGGACCCGCAGCCCTCGGTGAGTTGGAAGAAGCGCCGAGAGCTGTCTGGCGGACACCTCTACCACCACATCCACGAACTCGACTTCGTCCAGTCCATCATGGGGCCCGCCCAGATCGCCACGATGGTCGGTGGCAACGTCGCCCACGCGGGTCCTGAGTTCGGCGATGAGGACGACGTCTTGCTCATCACGCTCGAGTTCGGCCCCGAGCGCTTCGCCGTGCTCGAGTACGGTTCGGCGTTCCGTTGGCCCGAGCACCACGTGCTCATCGAGGGCACGCAAGGTGCGATCCGGCTCGACCTCCAGGACCCGGGCTGCGAGCTGCGAACGCCGGACCGCAACGAGCGGTTCCTGCTGCATCGCAGCCCGGAGGAGGACGACCAGCGCCGGGCCATCTACTCCGGGAGCGAGACCGACGGGGCCGTCATGTACGGCAACCCCGCTCGCCGCCCGCCGCTTTGGCTGCGCGGCATCATCGAGGAGGAGATGTCCTACTTCCACGGCCTGGTCCGCGGTGGTGCTCACGAGCCAGAGTTCGCCGCGCTGACCGACGGCTCGGCGGCGACTGCCGCGATTGCCACCGCCGACGCGCTGACGCTCTCGCTGCGGGAACGCCGCAAGGTCGACGTCGGCGAGATCACCGCCGCCCACACTGCACTCGAGGCCTGAGTTCACCTGTGCCAGTGCCCACCGGAAGCCACCGCGCTCGTCCCGTTCACGAAGGAGCCACGTCCGTGCCCGCAAGCAGACTCCGCGGAGTCGTTCCCCCCGTCATCACGCCGTTCCGCCCCGACGGCACGATCGACACAGACTCCCTCGTCCGCGCTACCGAGCGGCTCCTCTCGGCGGGGTGCCACGGTGTCTTCGTGCTGGGCTCGACAGGCGAGGTCGCGTACCTCGACGCCGAGCAGCGCGCCACCGCAGTGCGCATCGCCGTCGAAGTGACGGATGGTCGAGTCCCGGTACTCGTCGGCGCGATCGACACGACGGCACGTCGTGTGCTCGAGCAGGCCCGCCAGGCCGAGCGATTGGGTGCCGACGGCATCGTCGCCACCGGCCCGCTCTACGCACGCAACGACACGGCAGAGACGGCGGCGCACTTCCGCCTCATCGCCGCCGGAGTCGACCTGCCTGTGTATGCGTACGACATCCCCGCGAGGGTCCACACAAAGCTCGATCTGCAGATGCTCGTCGAGCTTGGCACCGAAGGTGTCATCGCCGGTGTCAAGGACTCCTCAGGCGATGACGTCGGCTTCCGCCGCCTCGTGGCCGCGAACGCCACTGCGGGCTCACCGCTCTCGCTCCTCACCGGGCACGAAATCGTCGTCGATGGGATGCTGCTGCTCGGTGCCGACGGCGTCGTGCCGGGGCTGGGCAACGTCGACCCGGTGGGCTACGTGCGGTTGTGGGAGCTCGCCGAGGCGCAGGACTGGTCCGCCGCCCGTGACCAGCAGGAGCGGCTTGCGGCGCTCTTCGAGATCGTCTTCCAGGCGCAGGGCCGATCTGGGGACGCCGCCGGGGTCGGTGCGTTCAAGATCGCGATGCACGAGCTCGGGGTGATCTCGAGCCCGGCTATGGCGACTCCCGTGCAGGCCCTTGAGGGTCCGACCGCGGAGCAGATCCGCGAGATCGTCAGGGCCGCTCGCCCTGAGGAACCCGAGGTTGTATGACGGTCGTCGGCGTCGACCTCGGTGGCACGAAGATCGCTGCCGCGACGGTGGACCGACTCGGCCGAGCGGGCCCGGTGCGCCGCCGGGTGACGCCCGCCAAGGACGGGCCAGACGCCGTGCTGGACGCTATCGCTGCCGTCGTCGACGACGCCCTCGCTGCGGCCTCGCTGGAGGCCAGGCCCGTTCTGCGCGGTGTCGGCATCGGCGCGGCTGGCGTCATCGACCCCGGGCGGGGCCTCGTCCTGTCGTCGACGGACGCGATCGCCGACTGGTCGGGGACTGCCATCGCTACCGCCGTCGCGACGCGACTCGGGTTGCCCGCCGCCGGAGTCACGGTGCACAACGATGTCGACGCGCACGCGCTCGGCGAGACGTGGACGGGCGCCGCGGCCGGGGTGTCGAGCGCCCTGGTGGTCGCGGTGGGTACGGGGATCGGCGGTGCCTGGTGGCTCGGGGAAGCGCTGTGGGTCGGGGAACGGTTCACCGCCGGCGAGATCGGGCACATGCCCACGCCCGGCGCGGGTCACCTCGTCTGTGCATGCGGGCGGACGGGACATCTCGAGGCGCTCGGATCGGGGCCCGGGTTGTATCGCCACTACCTCGCGATCGGTGGTGACGCTCATGCCGGGAACGCTCGGGACGTGGTCGCGTTGGCCGCGACAGACTCGGTGGCAGCACGTGCCGTCTCCGACGCCGCGACGGCGGTCGGGCGGGCGGTCGCTGGACTCGTCACCGCCGTCGGTCCGGAAGTCGTCGTCGTGACGGGAGGAGTGCCCGAGGCGGGCCCAGTGTGGTGGCAGCCGTTCGAGTCCGCGCTACGGGACGAGTTGATCGATGTGCTGCACGACGTCCCGGTGCGCCGCGCGGCACTTGGGGAGTTGGCCGCGGTAATCGGCTCGGCTCGGCGTGTATGGGAGGCACTCGCGTGACGACCGTCCAGCAGCTTCGTGGCGCGCTCATCGTTTCCTGCCAGGCATACACCGGCGAGCCGATGCGTGATCCGCGCACAACCGCCCAGGTCGCCCAGTCCGTCGTCATCGGCGGTGCCCGAGCCGTGCGCGTCCAGGGGATCGCCGATATCGAGGCCACTGTCGCGGCGGTCGACGTGCCGGTGATCGGTCTGTGGAAGGACGGCCCCACCGGCGTCGTCATCACGCCGACGCTCCGACACGCCCTCGCGGTGGCGCGGGCAGGAGCGCACGTCGTCGCGCTCGACGGGACGCGCCGTCGTCGGCCAGACGGTCTGAGCCTGGCGCAGACCGTGACTCGACTGCGGGTGGAACTCGACCGAGCCGTGCTGGTCATGGCCGATTGTGGCTCGCTCGCGGATGCGCTCGCGGCAGAGGATGCCGGGGTCGATCTCGTGGGAACCACTCTTGCCGGGTACACCGACGAGCGACCGCGCGGCGAGGGCCCGGACCTTGAGCTGGCGGCGGAGATCGTCGGACGGTGCGCGCTGCCTGTCGTTGTCGAAGGCCGGGTAACTACGCCGCAGCATGCCTCGGCGGCGCTCGCGTCCGGTGCCTGGGCGGTGTGCGTCGGCACCGCGATCACTCATCCCGCAACAATCACGAGCTGGTTCTGTGCGGCACTCGACGTGTCGAGCATCGAGCCAGGTCATCATCGATATCTGACGTCAGATGAAGTACCGTAATGGCAGCGGCGACGACGAGGAGCAGGGGTGTCATGGCGAAGCTCGGGGCGAAGCGGCGAGCGGATGCGGCGAAGGATGGTGTGGCTGTGGGTGAGTTGCTCTCCACGAGGCAGGCCGCAGGAATGAGTCGCCCTCGCAGCCGGAGCGCAGAGACGGCGAGCCAGATCAAGGACCTCATCCTCGTCGAGGGGCTCAAGGTGGGTGACCCGATGCCGACCGAGGCCGAGCTCATCGCGCTGCTAGGCGTCTCGCGATCCAGCCTCCGTGAGGCGATGCGTGAGTTGTCGACGCTGGGGATCGTCGAGGTCAGGCACGGTTACGGCACCTATGTCGGGGCAATGTCGCTCGATGCGCTCGTCGAGACGCTCGTGTTCCGCGGAGCGCTCCAACCCGGTGACGATCTGCGCGCCCTGCGCGAGATCATCGAGATCCGACAGGCACTCGACCTCGCCATGGCGGACCGCGTCACCGTGGCGATCAGGGGAACGCACGATCCTGCGCTCTGGGGCATGGTGCGTGAGATGGTCCAGCGGGCCGACGCCGGCCAGACTTTCGCCGAGCACGACCGCGAGTTCCACACGACGATGCTCGGGCGGATCGAGAACTCGATCATGGCACCGCTCGTCGGAGCGTTCTGGGACGTCCACACCGCCGTCATGCCGCGGCTTGGTGTCTCATTGCCGACGGACCTCGTCCAGACGGCGTGCGCGCACGAGGACATGCTGAGGGCCGCGGAGGCGGGCGACATCGAGGCATATCGTGCTGCGGTCGAGCGCCACTACGCCCCTCTCGTGCGCGCACTTGACCAGCGGCGCGACGGTCAGTGACCTGGACACAACGGGGTCTCGTCGTCGGCGCCTATGCGCTCTTCGCTGGGCTCGCCGACGAGGACCTCGCAGCGGCGTACCGCGCATTGGAGTCGCTGCCCGCGATTGGAGCGCTCGAGATGCCGCTTGCTGAGGCGCTTGGCGAGCGGGCCGCGCTCGGCCCACCCAGGCAGGGGCTGCCCGGAGTGGTCGCTGACTGGTGGGACGTCGTCGTCACCGCGATCCCGACGGTCATGGCTCGCCTCGACGCCGACCCTCGCTACGGCCTCGCATCGACGGACCGGTTGGGACGGGAGGCCGCGCTCGCGGATGCCCTGCGGGCTGTTCGGCTCGCAAGGGATGCCGCGCAGCACGCCGGCCGGGTCCGCGTTCCTGCGATCGAGCTACACAGCGCGCCACGTGCACCACTCGCCAACGCGGCTGCGCTCGAAAGGTCCTTGACGCAGCTTCTCGAAGCCGACATGACCGGTGTGCGTCTCGTCCTCGAGCACTGTGACGCCACGCGTCCTGGTCAGGCGTCCGAGAAGGGCTTCCTCGACCTGGACGTCGAGCTCGGGGTGCTCGGTGCGGTTGACGACCCGCGGCTCGGGATCACGGTGAACTGGGGCAGGTCGGCGATCGAAGGCCGTTCCGCCGCGGCGCCACTCGAGCACGTGCGTCTCACGACCTCGGTGGGCCGCCTTGCTGGTCTGATGTTCTCCGGGGCCAGTGCGCACGGTGGGCCGTGGGGCGGTCCGTGGCAGGACGGGCACATCGCGCCGCGAGACTCCGGTGGCTCCGATACCTGGCCGGAGAGCTTGCTCGGCATCGAGGAGATCACCGAAGCAGTGTCGGCCGCGACGGGTAGTGGGTGCTATTTCGGACACAAAGTGACATCGGGACCGCCGACGACCCCGGTGTCCGAACGGCTCGCGATCGCGCGTTCGACAGGCGAGATGATCCTGTCGAACGCGGCCGTCGCATGACCCGCGCCACTCACGCCCGAGGCCGCCGAAGTCGCGTTGAGCCGAGGGCTCTATCGGGCGCTTGGCGCGGTGCTGAGCGACCGAGCGGGCGCGGCCCCCGGCAGCGCGCCCGCCCGGCCAGCTAGAGGGTCGCCTCGACGCGGACGACCGAGCCGGCGGGTGCGTACGGCACCTCGTTGCCCTCGATCGCCTCGCCGTCCACGACGAGCTGCGCGCGGGCGCCCTTCGCCCCGGAGTTCTTGACGGTGATCTCGTAGGTCGCACCGCGGGCCACGCGCCGCACCGTGAACTCGGGCACGTCTGGTCCGAGCTGCGGGTCGACGACGATCCCGTCCCAGCCCGGGCGCACCCCGAGCAGGTACTGGCTCGCCGCCACGAAGGTCCACGCCGCGGTGCCCGTGAGCCAGGAGTTCTTGGCCTCGCCGTGGCGCGGCGCCTGCTTGCCTGCGATCATCTGCGCGAAGACGTAGGGCTCGAGGCGGTGCACCTCGGACTTCTCCTCGCGGTAGGCCGGGGTGATCCGCTTGTACAGGTCGAACGCCCGCTCGCCGCGGCCCACGACGGTCTCGGCGATGATGACCCACGGGTTGTTGTGGCAGAAGATGCCACCGTTCTCCTTGTAGCCCGGCGGGTAGGTCGACACCTCGCCCATGTGCACCTGGTAGCTCGTGTACGCGGGGTACTGCAGCACGAGCCCGTGGTCCGAGCCGAGCATCTCGTACGCGGAGTCGAGCGCCTGGATGGCGGGTGCGCCGTCGTCGTCGGGCCCGTCCCCGACCCCGACCCCGGCCATGACCGCGAAGCCCTGCGGCTCGATCCAGATCTTGCCCTCGGGGTGCGCGTCCGTGCCGATGGGCTCACCGAAGTAGTCGTACGCGCGCAGGAACCAGCGGCCGTCCCAGCCGTGGGTGAGGATCGCCTCGCGCATGTCCTCGACGGCGGAGCGGGCCCCGGCGGCGACGTCGGTCAGCCCGCGGCGCTCGGCGATCTCGGCGTAGTCGGCGCCGTAGAGCACGAACTGCGCGGCGATGAACACGGACTCGGCCACGCCGCCGCCCTTGTTCTCCGTGGTCTGGAAGGACTCGCCCGGCGTCGTGGAGAAGCAGTTGAGGTTGAGGCAGTCGTTCCAGTCGGCGCGACCGATGAGCGGCAGGCCGTGCGGGCCGCGGTTGTTCACGGTGAACTGGAAGGAGCGCGTCAGGTGCTCGAAGAGCGAGACCTCGGAGCCGGGCTCGTTGTCGAAGGGCACCTGCTCGTCGAGGATCAAGTAGTCGCCCGTCTCGCGCAGGTACCCGGCCACGCCCGCGATGAGCCACAGCGGGTCGTCGTTGAAGCCGGAGCCCACGTCGTTGTTCCCGCGCTTCGTGAGCGGCTGGTACTGGTGGTAGGCCGAGCCGTCGGGGAACTGCGTCGAGGCGATGTCGATGATGCGCTCGCGGGCGCGCTCGGGCACGAGGTGCACGAAGCCGAGCAGGTCCTGGTTGGAGTCGCGGAATCCCATGCCGCGCCCGATGCCCGTCTCGAAGAACGACGCCGAGCGGGACATGTTGAACGTGACCATGCACTGGTACTGGTTCCAGATGTTGACGGTGCGGTCGAGCTTCTCGTCGGTGCTCTCCACCGAGTAGGTGCTCAGCAGCTCGGTCCAGTAGGACCCCAGCGCCTCGAACGCGGCGTCGACCTGCTCGGTGGTCGCGAACCGACCCAGGAGCGCGTGGGCCCGGGTCTTGTTGATGACCTGCTTCGCGTCGTCGGCCCACTTCTCCTCGTCGGGGTTCTCGACGTACCCGAGCACGAAGACGTAGTCGCGCGACTCGCCCGGCTCGAGCTCGACCTCGAGGGCGTGGGAGGCGATCGGGTACCAGCCCGAGGCGACCGAGTCCGTGGCCTTCCCGGCGAGCGGGACGGTGGCCTCGCCGAGGGAGTTGTAGGCGCCCACGAACGAGTCGCGGTCCGTGTCGAAGCCCGCGACAGGCGCGTTCACCCCGTAGACGGCGTAGTGGTCGCGGCGCTCGCGGTACTCGGTCTTGTGGTAGATCGCGGCGCCCGTGGGGGCGTCGAGCTCGACCTCGACCTCGCCGATCGACAGGTTGCGCTGGTAGTTGGTCTGGTCGTCCTGCGCGTTCCACAGGCAGAACTCCGCGAAGGAGAACAGCCGCACGTGCTTCGCGACGCCGGACGTGTTCGTGACCGTGACGCGCTGCACCTCGGCGGTCTCGCCGAGCGGCACGAAGTAGAGGGTGTCGACCGTCAGCCCGCCGCGCGCACCGGTGATGCGCGTGTAGCCGAGGCCGTGACGGGTCTCGAAGTGGTCGAGGTCGGCCTTGACGGGCAGCCAGGAGGGGGTCCAGACGTCGCCGCCGTCGTTGACGTAGAAGTAGCGGCCACCGGCGTCGGCCGGGATGTTGTTGTAGCGGTACCGCGTGAGCCGGCGCATGCGCGCGTCGCGGTAGAAGGAGTAGCCGCCCGCCTGGTGGGAGATGAGCGAGAAGAACTGCTCAGACCCGAGGTAGTTGATCCACGGGTAGGGCGTGTGGGGCGTCGTGATGACGTATTCGCGAGCTTCGTCGTCGAAGTGTCCGAACCGCATGGTGCAGTCTCCTGGTTGCTGGTGTCCCAAGTACGGGAGCGCTCCCACCACTCGCCGCGCACATCATAGCGGCCGGGGCGCTACCGTGGCACCGTGCTGCTCTCCGACCGTGACATCCGCGCCCAGCTCGACTCCGGCCGCGTCGTCCTCGAGCCCTACGAGCCGGCCATGATCCAGCCGTCGAGCATCGACGTGCGGCTCGACAAGTTCTTCCGGCTCTTCGACAACCACAAGTACACGGTCATCGACCCCTCGCTCGACCAGCCCGACCTCACGCGGCTTGTCGAGGTCGAGCCGGACAGGGCCTTCGTGCTGCACCCCGGCGAGTTCGTGCTCGGGTCCACGTACGAGTCCGTGACGCTGCCCGACGACGTCGCCGCCCGCCTCGAGGGCAAGTCCTCCCTCGGCCGGCTCGGCCTGCTCACCCACTCGACGGCGGGATTCATCGACCCCGGCTTCTCCGGCCACGTGACGCTCGAGCTGTCCAACGTCGCGACGCTCCCGATCACGCTGTGGCCCGGCATGAAGATCGGCCAGCTCTGCTTCTTCCAGCTGTCCTCGCCGGCCGAGGAGCCCTACGGCTCGGCCCGCTACGGCTCGCGCTACCAGGGGCAACGCGGCCCTACGGCCTCCCGCTCGGCGCAGAACTTCTACCGCACCGGGGTGTGAGGCCCGTGCTGCCCGAGCTCGCGGCGGCGCTCGCGGCGGACGGCGCGGGGCGATCACGACACCTCCTCGTGCTGCGCACCGGCACGGACCCCGCCGTCGTCGAGACGCTCGCCCGCGCCAGGTTCTCCGCGGCCAGGTGGGAGAGGTCGGCCGACGACGGCGCCCCCGGGGTGCTGCGGCTCTCACGGCACTCGACGCTCACCGGGCCGTTCGCCGTCGGGCGCGCCGAGTCGATGGACCTCCAGCTGCCCGCGTGGGGCGAGGTGGCGTTCGTGGTGCACGGACCCCGCGAGCGCGGTGAGGAGCCGTGGGACGTGGGCGGGGACCGCGACGGCCTCAAGCGGGTGTTCGCGGCGGGCATGCCGGTGCGTGACGAGGGGCGGGTGGTCGAGTGGCTCGTCGCGGTGGCCCGCCACCTCGAGGGGGCGGTGCGGTTCGGTGATCCGGGCGCCGTCGTCGTCCCCGATCCGCTCGCCGTGGTCGACGTGACCGTGTACTCCGGCGTCTGGCTCGAACCCGAGGCGGCCCTGCACGTGGCGCGGCGGGTCGTCCCGCAGGCGCAGCTCGCGATGGATCCGCACCACTGGGTGGGGCCCGCGCCGGTGGACCTCCGCGCGATCGGTATGGCACCGCAGCCCGAGGCCGAGCGGGCGGCGTTGCACGCCGATGCGGACACGGGGGACCTGGGCGCCGTCGTCGGCCCGGACGAGCTGGACGGCTACGGGATCGTCGTCGACCTCGACACCGAGATCGACGGGACCATCGCGCTCGAGGTGTTCGGCGAGGAGGACGTCCCGCCCGCGATCGCCGCCGAGCCCTGGGCGGCCGGCGGGGTAGTGGCGTACCGCGTCGCGTGGCTGTGGGACGAGGAGGAGGAGTCGCAGGCCGAGCGCCCGCCCATGACGTACCGCGTGGCCCGGGCCCGCGCCGCGACCCTCGTGCGCTCGCTCACCCAGGCGCTGCGCTCGGCCACCGCTCCGGCGATCCCGCTCACCCCGGACGGCTTCCCGGTGGCCTGAGCGCGCCGCTCCCGAATGTGACGGTGGCCTCACGCTTCGCGGCGCGATCGGGGTCTTCGGGGTTGGTATTCTGAGCGCGGTTCGCACGGCGCGCGCGTGAGGGCCGTCCCCCGACCACCCGCCCATGACCAGGACGGAGCGGCCGTGCTCGTACTCCTCATCGCCCACGCAGTGGCGGCGCTTGTCGCGCCCACGCTCGTGCGGCTGATGGGACGGCGCGCCTTCCTCGTGCTCGCGCTCGTCCCCGCCGGGGCGGCGGCCTGGGCGCTGAGCCAGACGAACGCCGTGCTCAACGGCAACGGGCCCGTCGAGATCGTGAGCTGGATCCCGAGCCTCGGCATGGAGCTCGCCTTCGAGCTCGACACGCTCTCGTGGTTCATGGCGCTCATCGTCGGTGCGATCGGCGCCGTCGTGCTCGTCTACTGCTCGAGCTACTTCTCCGCGAGCGCGGGCGGGCTCGGCCGGTTCGGCGGGGTGCTCGTCGCGTTCGCCGGGGCGATGCTCGGCCTCGTGGTCGCGGACGACATGCTCCTGATGTTCATCTTCTGGGAGCTCACCACCGTCTTCTCCTACCTGCTCATCGGGCACTACGCGGACCGCAAGGCCTCCCGCCGCGCCGCGATGCAGGCGATCGTCATCACGACCTTCGGCGGGCTCGCCATGCTCGTGGGTGTCATCATCCTGGGTGACGCCGTGGGTTCCTACCGGCTCAGCCACCTCCTCGAGGCCCCGCCGCGCGGCACGGTCATCACGGTCGCCGCGGTGCTCATCCTCGTGGGCGCCGTCACGAAGTCGGCCCTCATCCCGCTGCACTTCTGGCTCCCCGCCGCGATGGCCGCACCGACTCCGGTCAGCGCGTACCTGCACGCGGCCGCGATGGTCAAGGCCGGTATCTACCTCGTGGCCCGTTTCGCGCCCGCCTTCGCGGACCTCGGGGCGTGGCGCACGATCGTCGTCTCGCTCGGGCTCGGTTCCCTCATCCTGGGGGGCTACCGCGCGCTGCGCCAGAACGACCTCAAGCTCATCCTCGCCTTCGGCACGGTCTCCCAGCTCGGGCTCCTCGTGTTCCTCGTGGGGCTCGGCACGCAGGCCGCCGCGCTCGCGGGCCTCGCCATGATCGGCGCGCACGCGATGTTCAAGGCGGCGCTCTTCCTCGTGGTCGGCATCGTCGACTCGGCCACCGGCACGCGTGACCTGCGCCGGCTCTCGGGCGTCGGCAAGGCCCTGCCCATCACGGCGACGGCGGCCGCCCTCGCGACGGCGTCCATGATCGGGCTGCCACCGTTCGCGGGCTACGTCGCCAAGGAGGCGGCCCTCGAGTCCATGCTGCACGGGGACATCCCCGGCGCGCTCGGCGTCGTCGTCCTCGTCGGGGTCACGCTGGGCTCGGCGCTCACCGTCGCGTACGGCCTGCGGTTCTTCTGGGGCGCCTTCGCGACGAAGTCTCACGTCATCGCGGACCCCGACGCCGAGGCCGACGACGCCGAACCCCAGCCCGCGCACGTCTCCCGCCCCTCGCTCCTGCTCGTCTGGCCGGCGCTCGCGCTCGCGGTCGGGGGTCTCGCGGTGGCGCTCGTCCCGAGCCTCGGCCAGCAGCTCCTCATGCCGTACGCGTCGACCCTGCCCTTCGGCGAGCCGGGCCACCTCGTGCTGTGGGCCGGCTTCACCCCGGCGCTCGCGGTGACGGTCGTCATCCTCGGCGTCGGCGCGGTGCTCTTCCTCGCCCGCAAGCCCATCGCCGCCCTGCAGGCCAAGCTGCACGTCGCGCCGGACGCGGACTCCGTCTACCGCCGTTCGATGCGCCGGCTCGACGACTTCGCGGCGGACCTCACGGCGTTCACCCAGCGTGGTTCGTTGCCGTTCTACGTGGGATCGATCCTCGCGGCGGTCGTCGTCGTGCCAGGTTCGATCATGCTCGCGCGCACGGTGTGGCCCGCCGAGATCCGCCTCTGGGACCGGCCGGCCCAGCTCGCGGCGGGCGCCGTCGTCATCACGTCCGCGATCCTCGCGGCACGCTCGCGCCGCCGGCTCAAGGCCGTCATCCTGCTCGGCGTCTCGGGCTTCGGTGTCGCGATGTTCTTCCTGCTGCACGGCGCCCCGGACCTCGCGCTGACGCAGGTGCTCGTCGAGACCGTCACGCTCGTCGTGTTCGTGCTCGTGCTGCGGCGCATCCCGCCGTACTTCTCCGACCGGCCGCTCGCGGCGTCGCGCTGGTTGCGGCTCGGCATCGGCGTGGCCGTCGGGATCACCGTGGCCGGGTTCGCGCTCGTCGCGCCGTCGGCCCGCATCCACGAAGCCGTGTCGGTCGACTTCGCCCGCGAGGCGCTCGAGTACGGCGGCGGCAAGAACATCGTCAACGTGGCGCTCGTCGACATCCGCGCGTGGGACACGATGGGCGAGATCTCGGTGCTCCTCGTCGCGGCCACCGGCGTCGCCTCGCTCGTGTTCCTCTCGCGGCGCTCCGGCTCGCTCTTCCGGGCCGACGACGCGGCCGACGGCGCCGCCGTGTGGGCCGGCCAGGTGCCCGCCGGCGTCGCGAAGATACAGCGCGCCGCGACCGACGTCCCGGCCACCCGGGGGAACGCCGAGCGCTACGCCCGGATGCGCGTGTGGATCCGCGCGGGCTCGACCCTTGCGCCGGGCCGGCGCTCCGTCATCTTCGAGGTCGTCACCCGCCTGCTGTTCCACCTCATGATCCTGTACGCGATCTACCTGCTGTTCTCGGGTCACAACGCCCCGGGTGGCGGCTTCGCGGCGGGACTCGTCGTCGGGATCGCGCTCATGGTGCGCTACCTCGCGGGCGGGCGCTACGAGCTCGGCGAGGCGGCCCCCGTGCATCCCGGTCTGCTGCTCGGCACGGGGCTGTTCCTGTCCGCGGGCGTGGGCCTCGTCTCGCTCATCCTCACGGGCAACCCGCTGCGCTCGCTCCTCATCGACCTGTACCTGCCGCTGCTCGGCGAGGTCCACGTCGTGACGAGCCTCATCTTCGACGTCGGCGTCTTCCTCGTCGTCATCGGCCTCGTGCTCGACATCCTGCGCTCGCTCGGTGCGGAGATCGACCGCCAGGGCGAGATGGAAGGGCACGACGTCGGCCCCGGCGCTGCCGCGTTCGAGGAGGGACCGCGATGACGATCGACATGAGTCCCTCCCTCGTGCTCGTCGTGACGATCGGCGTGCTCGTCGCCGCGGGCGTCTACCTCATCCTCGAGCGCTCGCTGACGCGCATCATCATCGGCGTCGTGCTGCTCGGCAACGGCGTCAACCTCCTGCTGCTCGTGGCGGGCGGTGCGGCGGGTGGGGCGCCGATCATCGGCATGACGCCCGAGGGCGAGATGTCCGACCCGCTGCCCGAGGCGCTCATCCTCACCGCGATCGTCATCACGCTCGGCATGACGGCGTTCCTGCTCGCGCTCGCCTACCGCTCGTGGCAGCTCCACGGGCACGACGAGGTGCAGGACGACGTCGAGGACCGCCGCATCGCCTACCTCGCGGCCCGCGACGAGCTGGCCTTCTCCGACACCGACACGGACGTCGCCGCGACCGACCTCGACGAGGAGGCGCACGAGGTGCGTGACGAGACGGACACGCTCACGATCCTCGCGGGCGAGGAGGGCCTCGTCGACGTGCCCGTCGAGGCGGTCCGGCCGAAGAGCGCGGGGAGCCCCGACGACGACGGTGGACCTGCCGACGACGGCGGAGCGCGGCCCGACGGCGGGGAGGCGGGTCGATGAGCAACCTCGACTGGCTCGTGCCCCTGCCGGCGATCTTGCCTCTCTTCGGGGCCGGTCTCGCGCTCGCGATGTGGCGCTCGATGCGCGCGCAGTTCATCATCTCCGTCGTCGTGCTCGCCGTGGTCCTCGCGGCCGCTGTCACGATGCTCTTCACGGTGGGCGACACCCCGATGGTCGTCGACATCGGCGGCTGGGCGGCTCCCGTGGGGATCAACGTCGTCGCGGACCGGCTCGCCGCGCTGCTGCTGACCGTCTCCGGGGCCGTGACGCTGTGCGTCCTGCTGTACTCGATGGCGCAGGGTCTGGCCGACGGCGGCGAGGACACGCCGGTCGCGATCTACCACCCGACGTACCTCGTGCTCGCCGCAGGCGTCAACATGGCGTTCCTCGCGGGCGACCTGTTCAACCTGTTCGTCGCGTTCGAGGTGCTGCTCGCGGCGAGCTACGTGCTCATCACGCTCGGGGGCACGGGCGAACGGATCCGCTCGGGCACGATCTACATCGCCGTCGCGCTCGTCTCCTCGGTCATCTTCCTCGCCGCGATCGCGCTCGTGTACGCCGCGACGGGCACGGTCAACATGGCCCAGCTCGCGATCCGCCTGCCAGAGATCGACCCGGGCGTCGCACAGGTGCTGCAGCTCCTGCTGCTGCTCGCCTTCGGCATCAAGGCCGCCGTCTTCCCCCTGCACGCGTGGCTGCCGGACTCCTACCCGACCGCGCCCGCACCCGTGACGGCCGTGTTCGCGGGCTTGCTGACGAAGGTCGGCGTCTACGCGATCATCCGCACCCAGACGCTGCTCTTCCCCGGTGGCGCGGCGGACACGCTGCTGCTGTGGCTCGCGCTCGCGACGATGCTCGTGGGCATCCTCGGCGCCGTGGCGCAGGACGACGTCAAACGGTTGCTGTCCTTCACGCTCGTGAGCCACATCGGCTACATGATCTTCGGCATCGCGCTCGCATCGACGGCCGGGCTGGCGGGTGCGATCTTCTACGTCGTGCACCACATCACGGTGCAGACAACGCTGTTCCTCGTCGCGGGACTCATCGAACGCCGCGGGGGGACGACGTCGCTCGACCGGCTCGGTGGACTCGCGAAGCTCGCGCCGCTGCTCGCGATCATGTTCTTCATCCCCGCGATGAACCTCTCGGGCATCCCACCGCTCTCGGGGTTCCTCGGCAAGGTCGGCCTGCTGCAGGCGGGCGTCGCGCACGGCACCCCGCTCGCGTGGGCACTCGTCGCGGGTGGCGTCATCACCTCGCTCCTGACGCTCTACGCGATCGTCAAGGCCTGGAACAAGGCGTTCTGGCAGGTCCCGCCCGCGCCGATCGAGGGTTCGCCCCTGCCGCGCGGCATGGTGGGACCGACGGCGGCGCTCGTCGTCTTCGGCCTGGGCCTGACGGTCTTCGCCGGGCCGCTGTACACCTACACCGAGCGCGCGGCCGCGACCCTGCACGACCGGGACATCTACGTCTCGGCGGTGCTGCCCGACGGCAAGCGCGGCGAGGGTGAGTCCGCCACCGTGGCAGCGGAAGGAGACGGGTCATGAGCCTGCACCCGCGCCGCCGACGCACCAAGCTCCAGTGGGCCTCGATCGCGCTGCTGACCGTCGTCTGGGTCCTGCTCTGGGGCGACCTGTCCGTCGCCAACGTCCTGGGCGGCGTGGCCGTCGGCATCCTCGTCACGGTCCTGCTGCCGCTGCCGCCCATCGACTTCCACGGTCGCGTCCGCCCGGCGTCGCTCCTGTACCTGTTCGTGCGGTTCCTCGCGGACCTCACGATCGCCACGGTCCACGTCGCGGGGCTCGCGCTGAACCTGCGCAGGGTGCCGCGGGGCGCCGTCGTCGGCGTGCAGCTGCGCAACCACTCCGACCTGTACCTGACGATCACCGCGGAGCTGTCGACCCTGACGCCCGGCTCCCTCGTCGTCGAGGCGCACCGGCTCACGGGGATGCTGTACCTGCACGTGCTCGACATCGACGCCTACGGCGGGGCCGACAAGGTGCGCTCGGACACCCTGGCGCTCGAGGAGCGGGTGCTGCGGGCGTTCGCGTCCGACTCCGAGCTCGAGGAGGCCGGGCTGACGCGGCGCCGGCTCCTGCGGCGTCGCAGGGCGGAGGCGGCGGCATGATCTACGCAGTCATCGCGGCCGCCGCGCTCCTGGCGTGCGCGGCGGTCTTCGCGCTCATCCGGGCCGAGAAGGGCCCGAGCATGCTCGACCGTACGGTCGCGTTCGACGTGTTCACCACGACGCTCGTGGCCACCGTCGCGCTCGAGGCGGCATGGTCGCGGCGCACGGACACCCTCGTGCTGCTCGTGGTGCTCTCGCTCGTGGGCTTCGTGGGGTCGGTGACGATCTCCCGGTTCGCCGCCGTGGAGCCCGAGGACGCGGCGCGCGTGCGCACCCGGGAAGAGGTCGAGGCCGAGCGGGTGGCCGAGCGCGCCGCCGAGGAGGCCGCCGTCGAGGCCGAGCAGGCGCGGCGCGAGGCGTTGCGGGCCGAGCGCCACGATGCCGAGCGGGCCGACGCCGAACGCATGGTCGGCGGCGAGCACGGTGGGGATGCTGATGACCAGGGACAGGAGGAGCGCTCGTGAACGCCGACGTCGTGCTCGACGTGCTCGCCGGGACGTTCCTCGTCGCCGGCGCGTTCCTCTCCTTCGTCGCGGGCGTGGGCATCGCGCGGTTCCCCGACCTGCTCGCGCGCATGCACGCGGGCACCAAGCCCCAGGTGCTGGGCATGCTGTTCATGCTCATCGCCCTGGGGATCCGGCTGCGCTCGTGGAGCGTCGCGGGGCTGCTGCTCCTGGTGATCCTGTTCCAGATGCTCACGGCGCCCGTGGGTGCGCACATGGTGGCGCGCGCCGGCTACCGGACCGGCAAGGTGCTCCCGGAGATGCTCGAGTTCGACGAGCTCATGGACGACACCGAACGCACCGAGGGGCCCTCGACCGCTCCCGGCACGCCGCCGCCCACCAACCGCACCTGACTGCCCCTGCGGGCCGTCCTGCCCAGAGGCTCAGGGGGCTGTTACGCGAGCACCCGGCGGGCGGCCTTGGCGCCACCCCGGGTCGCGAGCACACGGACGAGCGCGCCGACGGCGCCCGTGATGACGGCGGCGGCGACCACCTCGCCGACGGCCTCGTCGGTGGTGGCATCGGTGGCGCTCGGGATGTCGTGCCCGCGGGTGGCCTTCCACACCGCGCTGATGGCGCGCTGCACCACCCACGCCGCTGCGAGGGCCGCGACCGTACCGGTGGCCTTGATGACCATCTCCTGCGTGCGTTCGTTCATGGCGCCTCCAAGGCTCACGTCTCGGACCCACGCTATCCCGGTTGCCGTCGCGGTGTAGCCTGAGCGCGAACGACAGGGGAGCGTCGGGACCTGGTCCCGCAGGACGCTGAGAGTGCGGTCATCCGCAGACCCTCGAACCTGATCCGGCTCGCACCGGCGTAGGGAGTCGGGATTCTCATCCTGGTCGTCGCGCGCGTCGCGAAGCCAGGAACCCCTCCTGTACCACTGAGGAGGCAGCAGTTGAACACGAAGTACACGACCACCCCGCGGCGCCCGAGGTCGGCCCCGCGATCCACCCCCGCCCTGCGCATCGCGGCTGTCGCGACGGTCACGCTCGCGCTCGCGGCATGCGGCGGTTCCCCGGAGGCGCAGCCGTCGGACACCGACACGTCCCCAGGAGCATCGCCGTCGGACAGCCCGACGTCGACCGCCACGGCCGGACCCACGCTCGGCGGTACCGTCACGCTCGTGACGCACGACTCCTTCCACGTGGACGAGGACCTGCTCGCCGCGTTCGAGGCCGCCACCGGCCTCGACGTGCAGCAGGTCGCGCCCGGCGACGGCGGGGCGCTCGTCAACCAGCTCGTGCTCACGAAGGGCAACCCGCTCGGGGACGTCGCCTACGGGGTGGACAACACGTTCGCCTCGCGCGCCGTCGCGGAGGGCGTGTTCGCGCCCTACACCTCGAGCGAGCCCGCCGCCGCCGACGCCGCGGCGTTCGCGCTCCCGGGCGACGACACGCTCACGGCGATCGACTACTCCGACGTGTGCCTCAACATCGACGACCCGTGGTTCGCCGACGCCGGCATCACCCCACCCACGTCCCTCGCGGATCTCGCCGACCCGACCTACCGCGACCTGACGGTCGTCTCCGGCGCGGCCACGAGCTCCCCGGGGCTCGCATTCCTGCTCGCGACGGTCGCCGAGTTCGGCGAGGATGGCTGGCAGGACTACTGGCGCTCCCTCGCCGACAACGGCGTGAAGGTCGTGCCGGGCTGGTCGGACGCGTACTACACCGACTTCACGGTGGGTGGCGGTGGCGAGCGGCCGATCGTGCTCTCGTACGCCTCCTCCCCGCCGTTCACGGTGCCCGAGGGGGGCGACACCCCGACCACGTCGGCCTTGCTCGACACGTGCTTCCGGCAGGTCGAGTACGCGGGCGTCCTCGCGGGGGCGGCCAACCCGGCGGGCGCGGAGGCGCTCATCGACTTCCTGCTCTCCGCGGAGTTCCAGGCGGGCATCCCCGAGTCGATGTACGTCTACCCCGTGTCCTCCGCCGTCGAGCTGCCCGCCGAGTGGGTGCAGTGGGCGCCGCTCGCCGAGTCGCCGCTGAGCCTCGACTCGGCGGCGATCGACGCGGGACGCGACGGCTGGCTGCGCGAGTGGTCCGAGATCGTCACGGGCTGAGCTCGCGGCAGGCACGACAGTGAGGAACGGGCCGACGACGGCGGACGGCGGGCACCAGCCCGTGGTGCCGCCGTCGTCGGCGCGCAAGGGCGGACCGGACCCGGTGCACCGCCGTCGGCCACCCTTCCCCCGTCACGGCCCGGCCGGGCCGGCGCGGGAGACCGGCGCGCGCGCGACCCGTTGGCTCGCGTGGGGGCTCGCGGCCGGCGTCCCGCTCCTCTTCCTCGGTGTGTTCTTCGCGTGGCCCGTCGCGCGGATGCTGGGGCTCGGGCTCTGGCCCGACGGCGCGCTCGACCTCGGCGGGTTCGTCGAGGTGTTCTCGCGACCGCGCACGTGGCGGATCGTGGGGCTCACGCTCGCGCAGGCCGGGCTCGCGACGGTGGTCGCCGTCGTGCTCGGCGTGCCCGGCGCCTACGTGCTCTACCGGACGCGCTTCCGGGGCCAGGGGCTCGCCCGGGCCTTCGTCACGGTGCCGTTCGTGCTGCCGACCGTCGTCGTCGGCGTGGCCTTCCGTTCCCTGCTCGCGCCGGCCGGGCCGCTCGGGTTCCTCGGCTGGGAGGAGTCGCTGTGGGGGATCGTCGCGGCGCTCGCGTTCTTCAACTACGCCGTCGTGGTGCGCACCGTGGGCGGCACGTGGGCACAGCTCGACCCGCGCGCCGAGCAGTCCGCCCGGGCGCTCGGCGCCTCGCCCGCGCGCGCGTTCCGGCACGTGACGCTGCCGGCCCTCGCGCCGGCCATCACCTCTGCGGCGAGCCTCGTGTTCCTGTTCTGCGCCACGTCGTTCGGCACCGTGCTCGTGCTCGGCGGGATGCGCTACGGCACGATCGAGACCGAGATCTGGGTGCAGACCACGCAGTTCCTCGACCTGCGGGCCGCGGCGGTGCTGTCCGTGACGCAGCTCGTGGTGGTGGCCGGGGCGCTGTGGGTCGCGGGGCGGGCGCGGGCGCGCCGGGAGCGGGCCGTCGTGTTCGCCGCGGAGGCACGGGCCGTGCGGGCGGTGACACGGGCCGACGCCGTACCCGTGGTGATCACCGCCCTGACGCTGGCCGCGCTCGCGCTGCCGATCGGGCATCTCGTGGTGCGCTCGCTGCGCACCCCGTCCGGCTGGGGGATCGGCAACTACGTCGCGCTCGGCACCACGGGCGGCCCCAACACCCTGTCCGTGACGGTGTGGGAGGCGGCGGCGAACTCGTTGCGCACGGCGGCGCTCGCGGCGGGGATCGCCGTCGTCGTCGGTCTGCTCGTGGCGCTCGTGCTCTCGCGGCGTCCTGCCGCGCGGGCGGGGCGGCGCGCGATCTCGCTCATGGACGCGGTGTTCATGCTGCCGCTCGGCGTCTCGGCCGTGACCGTGGGGTTCGGGTTTCTGATCACCCTCGACCGGCCGCTCGGGCTGCCCGTGGACCTGCGCACCGCCGGATTGCTCGTGCCGATCGCGCAGGCCGTGGTGGCAGTGCCGCTCGTGGTGCGCGTGATGCTGCCCGTGCTGCGGGCGATCGACCCGCGCCAACGGCAGGCCGCCGCCGCGCTCGGGGCTTCCGCGTTGCGTGTGCTGGGCGCGGTGGACGGGCGGATCGCGGCGCGGCCCCTCGGGTTGGCCGTCGGGTTCGCGTTCGCCGTCTCGCTCGGTGAGTTCGGAGCGACGTCCTTCCTCGCCCGCCCCGACACCGCGACGTTGCCCGTGGTCGTGTTCCGGCTCATCGGCCGGCCGGGCGAGCAGAACCTCGGCATGGCGCTCGCGGCGAGCGTACTGCTCGCGGCGCTCACGGCCGGTGTCATGCTGGCCGCAGAACGCCTGCGCCCCGGAACGGCAGGAGACCTATGACACCGCCCACACCCGTCGATGCGCCCCGAGCCGGATTGGGGGTGCGAGGGCTCGTGGTGCACTACCGGGACGACGACGGCACCGTGGCGCTCGCCGTGGACGGGGTCTCGCTCGAGGTCGCTCCCGGCGAGGTGCTCGCGCTGCTCGGGCCGTCCGGGTCGGGCAAGTCCACGCTGCTGCGCGCGATCGCCGGGCTCGAGCGCCCCTCCGCCGGCACGATCACGTGGGACGGGCGCGATCTCGCTGGCGTGCCCGTGCACCGCCGCGGCTTCGGGCTCATGTTCCAGGACGGTCAGCTCTTCGCGCACCGCTCCGTCGCGCGCAACGTCTCGTTCGGGCTCGAGATGGCGCACGTCCCCCGCGCCGAGCAGCGCGCGCGGGTCGCCGAGCTGCTCGCCGTCGTCGGCCTCGAGGGCTTCGGCGACCGCGATGTCGCGAGCCTGTCCGGGGGGGAGCGCCAGCGGGTCGCGCTCGCTCGGGCGCTCGCCCCGGAGCCGGCGCTGCTGCTGCTCGACGAGCCGCTGTCCGCCCTCGACCGGGCGCTGCGTGAGCGCCTTGCGGCCGAGGTGCGCACCGCGCTCAAGGCCACGGGCACGACGGCCGTGTTCGTCACGCACGACCACGACGAGGCCTTCGCCGTCGCCGACCGCATCGCCGTGCTCGACCAGGCCCGGCTGCTGCAGGTCGACGGGCCGGTCGAGCTGTGGCGGCGTCCCGCGTCCCGGCGCGTCGCGGAGTTCCTCGGGTTCGAGGCGTTCGTCCCCGTGGCGCAGTTCGAATGGCTCGTCGGCGCGCCGGGGACCGCCGTCGTCGGCCGAGGTGGCGCTGCGCGTGACAGCGAGGTTCGGGCCGGGGGCGTCGAGGTTCGGGCCGACGACGAAGCGCTGGCTGACGGCGCGACGCGGGCGGATGGCGACGGGGCCGGAACTGCGCGCAGGGACGAGGCGCGGGCCGACGGCGGGCTAGGGGGGGCAGTGCTCGCGATCGGACCCGGGGCCCTGGAGATCGCCGACGACGGCCCGCTGGGTGGGCGAGTCGTGGCCTCGGGATTCCGCCGCGGGGTGACCGAGACGACGGTCGACGTGGACGGCGTGGGCGAGGTGACCGTCGTCGACCACGCCGCCGACCCCGTTCTGCGTGAGCCAGGCTCCCGCGTCCACCTCGCCGCCGCCACCGCCTGACCCGCACCTCGCACCGCCTGTGCTCGCCCGGCGCCCCGCGGAGTGTGGGTCAGTTGCGGCCGGGGTGTCCTCGGCGGCCAGGCGCGAACGTCGAGAGGATGACACGAGGCGCTGCCGCCCGGTGGTGGTGCCGCGACGAGAGGAAACGAGCATGGCGCAGTACGCGATCTTCATCTACGCCGCGGCGCCGGCGGACCGCGCGGAGCTGACACCCGAGGAGTCCGCCGCGCACCAGAGGCACGCGGACGAGCTCATCGCCGCGGGCGGCACCATGGTCGCCGCCTTCGCGCTCGAACCGACGACCTCTGCGCGGTCCGTGCGTCCCGGGCTCGTCACCGACGGGCCCTTCATCGAGTCCCGCGAGGTGATCGCCGGGCTCTACGTCGTCGAGGCGGCGGACGAGCGCGCGGCGGTCGAGATCGCCCAGCTCAACCCGGCGCTCGCGCAGGGCGCCGGGCTCGAGGTGCGGCGCGTGGAGAGCGGGTTCGTCGCTCCGGCAGACGGCGACACGCTGAACGACCACTGACGCCACGCGCACGCAATCGTTCAGCGTGATCTCGGGCGGGGCTTGGGGGGGGGCTTCTGCGGCGAGCCGGTGGGCGCGGGTGGGTGCGGAGCTGTGGGTCAGGGGCGGCGGAGCGGGCGTTGCCACTCGCCGGACGAGCCTGTGACGGTGAAGCCGACGGCTTCGTTGATCCCCAGCATGTGACGGTTCTCCGCGGCGTTCCAGGTGTGCAGGCGGCGCAGCTCGGGTCGCAGGCGGGGAAGCGTGAGCAGCTGCTCGGTCTTGATGAGCAGGCCGAGCCGCCGTCCCCGGTGGGTGGCCGCGACGAGCGTGTCGTGCTGGAACGCGAGGTGCGGCTTGGCGAGCGGCCACTCGACCTCGGTGAAGGCGGCGAGCTCTCCGCTCGGCACGTGCTCGGCCACCACGGTGAGCGAGCCGCGGCCCTTGCCGACCCGGTCGGCGTCACGGGTGCGCACCCGCCCCGCGTCCCACACCTCCGGCTCGATGTCGAGACCGGCCATCGGCGCATCGGTGCTCATGCGTCCGAGGAGCCCGGCGAGCGAGTCGAGCCAGCGCTCGGGCGTCGCTCCCTCCCAGGTGTGCAGCACGTAGTCGGGGCCAGCGTGGGCGGCGGCGTCGGCGTGCATCGCGGCGAGCCGGGCCGCCTGCGCCGGCGCGTCCTCAACCCGGGGGGCTGCGTGGGCGGCGTCGGTGCGAGACGCGGCGAGTCGGGCTGCCTGCGCGGCTGCGTCCTGGTCCCCGGTGCCAGCGGGGGCGCCGTCGTCGGCGGAGAAGTGGAAGGTGCTGATCCGCTCGACCTGCTCGAGCTCGAAGCCGTTGGCGAGGGCGAACCGGGCTGCGTCGTCGTCGCGAGGGAGCACCCCGACGCCCGACTTCGGTTCGAGCACCGCGGCCCCGGGCGCGAGCGGCCGGTGCTCGGTCTCGATGATGATCGTGGTGCGTCCCTCGTCGGCGGCGAACGCCTCGGCCGCTGCGAGGAGTGCTTCCTCGCAGCCCTGCCCGCGGGCACCGGGCCGCACCCAGAGGTTCACGGCGACGAGGCTCGTGTTGTCGGCGAGGGGGAGGTCCACGAAGACGGCGCCGACGACGGCGTCCGGCCCCGGCTCGGCCCCGGGCGCGAGCGCGACGAGCAGGTCGAACCGCTCGTACTCCCGCGCGCGCGTGTAGGTGAGGAGCTCGGGCACCTCCCACGCCCAGTCGTTGAAGCCCCACTGCTCGAGCGAGGTCTCCAGCCCGGCCTGCTGCGCGCCGACGATCTGCCACGGCGCGGGTACCTCGGCGGGCACGTCGACACGTTCGACGCGCCACGGCGTGCTCGTGCCGGCTCCGGGTGAAGGGTGCATGACCCGATCGTGCCACCGGGAGCCGCTCGGGCTCGACTGGATTTCGCGGGCAGCGGCGGGGCGTCCGAGCACGCCGGTGATGCGCCGTCGGGCACGGGGCGAAGCCCTGGTGCGCTGCGCCGGACACCTCGGGATGGCGGCGCCGAGGGCCTCGGGAGGCAAGCCTTTCCTGGCTAGTCAGACGACGGTGGCGGGTCTAGCGTCGGAACAAGCGGCCAGTTCTGGCCGAGACACATGGAGGTCGCGATGAGTGTTCTGGCAGAGCTTCCCCGGGTCAGCGAGTGTTCCGTCGAGGGCTGCTCCTACAACCACGACGGCTGCCACGCGGCGGCCGTGACGATCGGTGGCACGGGCTCGGACGCCCAGTGCGCCACCTTCATCCCGCTGAGCATCAAGGGCGGGCTCGACACGATGCGCGCCCAGGTCGGTGCGTGCCAGCGCGTCGACTGCTCGCACAACGAGGACCTCAACTGCCACGCCGCCTCGGTGCGCGTCGGGCCGGGCCAGGACCTCGCCGACTGCTTGACGTTCACGCACCGCTGAGCGCACGCACGGGCCCTCGGGCCGCGGCCGGTCGAGCCGCCCCCGGGGGCCTTCGCGTCGTCGCCCGATACTCCTGAAGCGCCCCGCCCACGCGGCGCGACACGCCTCGAAACTGACACCGATGGGGTGAAAATCACACCCTTGTGACACAAGTTCTTGTGGGTACTTGACTCCCCTACCCCTAGGTGTAGTGTCTTGCTCCATGCGGCGGAGGGGCCGCGCATAGCGGACGAAGCGGGAGAACCACGATGACGATCACTGTCTACAGCAAGCCGGCATGTGTGCAGTGCAGCGCCACCTACCGTGCCCTCGACAAGGCCGGGTACGACTACACGATCGTCGACATCTCGCTCGACGAGGGTGCTCGCGACGAGGTCATGGCGATGGGGTACCTGCAGGCACCCGTCGTCATCGCCGACGGCGAGCACTGGTCGGGCTTCCGCCCCGACCGCATCGCGGCCCTCGCGTCGCGCGCTGCGACCTCGGTCGCCTGAGCGCACCGCACCTAGGAAGATGTCACCGTGGCTGGGCTCGTCTACTTCTCGTCGGTCTCGGGCAACACGCATCGCTTCGTGTCCAAGCTCGAGCTTCCGGCTCGGCGGCTCCCGATCACCGCGCGTGACCCCTTCCTGAAGGTCGACGAGCCGTACGTGCTCGTGCTCCCCACCTACGGCGGGGGCAACGAGGGCGGGGCGGTGCCCAAGCAAGTCATCAAGTTCCTCAACGACGAGGACAACAGAAACCTGATCCGCGGGGTCATCGCAGCGGGGAACACCAATTTCGGATCGGCGTACTGCATCGCCGGGGACATCATCGCGGCCAAGTGCCAGGTCCCCTACCTGTACGCCTTTGAACTCATGGGAACGGCTGAGGACGTCTCGCGCGTCCACGAAGGGTTGGGGAAGTTTTGGCAACGACGACAGTGACGCCTACGCGCGTCGAGCAAGGGATGGACTACCACTCGCTCAACGCGATGCTCAACCTGTACGACGTCGACGGCAGGATCCAGTTCGACAAGGATCGCGAAGCCGCGCGCGAGTACTTCCTGCAGCACGTCAACCAGAACACGGTGTTCTTCCACACGCTCGACGAGCGGCTCGACTACCTCGTGGAGAACCACTACTACGACGCGGCCGTGCTCGAGCAGTACAGCCGCGAGTTCATCAAGCAGCTGCACGACTTCGCGTACTCGAAGAAGTTCCGCTTCCAGACGTTCCTCGGGGCGTTCAAGTACTACACGAGCTACACGCTCAAGACCTTCGACGGCAAGCGGTACCTCGAGCGCTTCGAGGACCGCGTGTGCATGGTCGCGCTCGCGCTCGCGGAGGGTGACGAGACGTTCGCGACGCACCTCGTGGACGAGATCATCTCCGGGCGGTTCCAGCCGGCCACGCCCACGTTCCTCAACCTCGGCAAGTCCCAGCGCGGCGAGCCCGTGTCCTGCTTCCTGCTGCGCATCGAGGACAACATGGAGTCCATCGCGCGCGGCATCAACTCGGCCTTGCAGCTCTCCAAGCGCGGCGGCGGCGTGGCTCTGCTGCTGAGCAACGTGCGCGAGTACGGCGCGCCCATCAAGAAGATCGAGAACCAGTCCTCCGGCGTCATCCCCGTGATGAAGCTGCTCGAGGACTCTTTCTCCTACGCCAACCAGCTCGGCGCGCGCCAGGGCGCGGGCGCGGTGTACCTGCACGCGCACCACCCGGACATCTACCGCTTCCTCGACACCAAGCGCGAGAACGCGGACGAGAAGATCCGCATCAAGACCCTCTCGCTCGGCGTCGTGATCCCGGACATCACGTTCGAGCTCGCGAAGAAGAACGAGCCGATGTACCTGTTCTCGCCGTACGACGTCGAGCGCGTGTACGGCGTCCCCTTCGCGGACATCAACGTGACCGAGAAGTACTACGAGATGGTCGACGACAAGCGCATCCGCAAGACGAAGATCAGCGCGCGCGAGTTCTTCCAGACCCTCGCCGAGATCCAGTTCGAGTCCGGCTACCCGTACGTGATGTTCGAGGACACGGTCAACCGTGCGAACCCCATCAAGGGCAAGATCACGCACTCGAACCTGTGCTCGGAGATCCTGCAGGTCTCGACGCCGTCGACGTTCAACGAGGACCTCTCCTACTCCCACGTGGGCCGGGACATCTCCTGCAACCTCGGCTCGATGAACATTGCCCTCGCGATGGACGGCGGCGACCTCGGCAAGTCCGTCGAGACGGCGATCCGGGCCTTGACCGCCGTGTCCGACCAGACGGACATCGAGTCGGTGCCCTCGATCAAGAAGGCGAACGCCGGCGGGCACGCGATCGGCCTGGGCCAGATGAACCTGCACGGGTTCCTCGCCCGCGAGCGGATCCACTACGGCTCCGACGAGGGCCTCGACTTCACGAACATGTACTTCTACACGGTCGCGTTCCACGCGATCCAGGCGTCCAACAAGCTCGCGATCGAGCGCGGCGCGGCGTTCGAGGGCTTCGAGGACTCGAAGTACGCGAGCGGGGAGTACTTCGAGAAGTACATCGAGGGTTCGTGGGAGCCGCGGACGGGGAGGGTCAAGGCGATGTTCGACGACGCCGGGATCCACCTGCCCACCCAGGACGACTGGCGTGCGCTTGCGGAGTCGGTGCGCGAGCACGGCATCTACAACCAGAACCTGCAGGCCGTCCCGCCCACGGGCTCGATCTCGTACATCAACCACTCGACGTCGTCGATCCACCCGATCGCCTCGAAGATCGAGATCCGCAAGGAGGGCAAGATCGGGCGCGTCTACTACCCGGCGCCCTTCATGGACAACGACAACCTCGAGTACTACCAGGACGCGTACGAGATCGGCTTCGAGAAGATCGTCGACACGTACGCCGAGGCCACGCAGCACGTGGACCAGGGCCTGTCCCTCACGCTGTTCTTCAAGGACACCGCGACCACGCGCGACCTGAACCGTGCGCAGATCTACGCCTGGCGCAAGGGCATCAAGACGATCTACTACATCCGACTGCGGCAGCTCGCGCTCGAGGGCACGGAAGTGGACGGTTGCGTCTCGTGCATGCTGTGACCTGCGGTTCTACAACGACGACGACGACGGAGAGCGCACGATGAGCCCCACGGGAAAGCTGAAGCTGGTCAGTCGAGTCTCGGCGATCAACTGGAACCGGGTCGAGGACGAGAAGGACGCCGAGGTCTGGGACCGGCTGACGGGCAACTTCTGGTTGCCCGAGAAGGTGCCGCTGTCCAACGACATCCAGTCGTGGGCGACGCTCACCGACTTCGAGAAGAACATGACCTCGCGCGTGTTCACGGGGCTCACCCTGCTCGACACGATCCAGGGCACCGTGGGCGCCGTCTCGCTCATCCCCGACGCGATCACCCCGCACGAGGAGGCCGTCTACACGAACATCGCGTTCATGGAGTCGGTGCACGCGAAGTCGTACTCCTCGATCTTCTCGACGCTGTGCTCCACGAAGGACATCGACGAGGCGTTCCGCTGGTCGGAGGAGAACGAGAACCTCCAGCGCAAGGCCGAGATCATCATGGAGTACTACCGGGGCGACGACCCGCTCAAGCGCAAGGTCGCCTCGACCATGCTCGAGTCGTTCCTGTTCTACTCGGGCTTCTACGCCCCGATGTACTGGGCCTCGCGCGCCAAGCTCACCAACACGGCCGACCTCATCCGCCTCATCATCCGCGACGAGGCCGTGCACGGGTACTACATCGGCTACAAGTACCAGAAGGGCCTCGAGAAGGTGTCCGAGGAGCGGCGCACCGAGCTCAAGGACTACACGTACGAGCTGCTCTTCGAGCTCTACGACAACGAGGTGGTCTACACGCAGGATCTCTACGACGAGCTCGGGCTGACCGAGGACGTCAAGAAGTTCCTGCGCTACAACGCGAACAAGGCGCTCATGAACCTCGGTTACGAGGCGCTCTTCCCGCGTGACGAGACCGACGTCAACCCGGCGATCCTCTCGGCACTGTCGCCCAACGCCGACGAGAACCACGACTTCTTCTCCGGGTCCGGCTCCTCGTACGTCATCGGCAAGGCCGTCAACACCGAGGACGACGACTGGGACTTCTGAGGCATTCCGCTCTCCTCGGTGTCGTCGCTCTGCCGCGCGGGCAGGGCTGCGCGCGCCTAGGTTGGGGGGAGGACCTCGGAGGGAGCCCGCGATGCGCGTGACGACAGTTCTCGACCCGGCGTGGCGCACGGAGGGGCGAGTCCCACCTCCGTTGCTGCTCGTGGGCGGTCTCGTGGCGCAGTCCCTGGTGTCCCGCTCGCGTGGTGGGCCGCTGTCGAGGACCGCGGGTGCGCTCCTCGGGTTGGGCTCCGCCGCGCTCGTGGCGTCGGCCGCGGCGGAGTATGTCCGACGGCGGACGACCCTCGACCCCTTCGTCCCCGACGCCTCGGTCCTGGTCACCACCGGGGCCAACGCCGCGAGCCGCAACCCGATGTACACCGGGCTGGTCGGGCTGCTCGTCGCCCGGGCCGTCGCGCGCCGATCCGTGCGGGCCCTCGTGCCCGCCGCGGCCGTGGCGTTCCTGCTCGAGACCCGGCAGATCCCCGCCGAGGAGCAGGTGCTGGCCGAGCGCTTCGGCCCGGACTACGAGGCCTACCGCGAGTCGGTTCCTCGCTGGGTGGACGCCCGGTCGGTCGAGGCGCTCAGCGAGCTGTTCGGCTCGGAGTGGAACCTCGAGAGCCTGCGAGCCGCTCAGTCCTCCGCGGCCAGCGGCTTGACCATGATGAGGCAGGGGTTGGTTGGCCCCCACAGGTCGGTCACCTCGAGCGGAAGGAAGCCGACCGACTCGTAGAAGAGCCGGGTCTGCGCGTAGCCCGGGTCGGGGTGCGAGGCGGCCAGCGTCTTGACCTCGAGCAGCCGGGCTCTCCGCGCAACGGCGTCCGCCTCGAGTGCGGAGACGAGCGCGCGGCCCACCCCGCGACCCCGCAGCCGACGCTCCGTCGCGATGAGGTGGATCTCCGCGACGTGCGGGAAGTGCCGCTCGACGAGCATGACCCCGGCGACCTCGCCGCCCGGCTGGCGCACCGTCCAGGTCTCCAACCGCCGGGCCGCCGCGACGTACTCGGCCGTCGCCTCGGGGATCCCGAACCACTCCGGGAGACCGGGGAGGATCCGCGCGACGTCGTCGGGCACGAAGTCGTCCGCACGGGCGATCCAGGTGGAGGTCACGTCTCGCAGTCTTTCGAGGTGCCGCTGCCGAGTCCACGACATTCCCCGCGCCCCGCCGTCGGCCCCGGCCCTTGCCCCCTTCGCCCGTGAACGGTCTGGCTACCCTCGACAGGTGACTCACCACCCACCACCGCGCCTCCGGCCGTTGCGCCTCGCCGACGCCGCGATCCTCGCGCAGTGGACCGCCGACCCTGTGTTCGTCCGCCACGCCGAGTGGCGCCAGGGCCTCACCGTCGAGGAGGCGCAGGCGTTCTGGCAGAAGCTGATCGACTCGCCGCGCAAGGAACTTGTCCGACTGGCTGCCGTCGTCGGCGAGGACGTCGTCGGCTACGTCGACCTGCACGGCGAGGAGGCCGGCAACCGGGAGCTGGGGTACCTGGTCGGGCCGTCCTCGCGGTGGGGTCAGGGGCTGGGCACCGAGCTCGCGCGACTCGGTCTCGCCCACGGCTTCACGGAGCTGGGCCTCGAGCGGATCTGGGCCGAGGCGCTCGTCGCCAACGAGGCCTCCGTGCGGATCCTGCGCACCATCGGGATGACCGAGATCGGCCCCGGCGGCACCGCGCCGTTCCTCGGCGAGCCGAGCCAGTACCTCCAGTTCGAGACCACCCGGGAGCGGTGGGTCGGGTCCGCCCCGGCCCGGATGGTTTGATGGGGCGCATGAGCAGCCACCACGCCGAGGACTTCCGGCAGTTCGTCCAGGCGTCGCCGTCCGCGTATCACGCCGTGGCGGAGGCGGGACGGCGGCTCGAAGACACCGGTTTCGTCCGGGTCGAGGAGGACGACGACGGTCCGACGGCGGACCGTGGCTACATCGTGCGCGACGGCGCGATCATCGCGTGGCGCCGCGCCCCGGGTGCTCCCGCGGACACCCCGCTGCGCATCGTCGGCGTGCACTCCGACTCGCCCGGCTTCAAGCTCAAGCCCCGGCCCGCGTTCACGAACCAGGGCTGGCTGCAGGCCGCCGTCGAGATCTACGGCGGGCCGATCCTCGCCTCGTGGCTCGACCGCGAGCTCGAGCTCGCCGGGCGGCTCGTGCTGCGCGACGGCACCGAGCACCTCGTCCGCACGGGCCCGTGGCTGCGCATCCCCCACCTCGCGATCCACCTGAACCGCCAGGTCAACGAGGGGCTGACGCTCGACAAGCAGCGGCACACCCAGCCCGTGCTCGCGACGACGGCGGGCTCTGTTGGCTCGCCGAGCGGCCCGGACCCCGTGCTCTCCCACCTCGCGCAGCTCGCGGGGGTCGACGTCGACGACATCGCCGGCCACGACCTGCTCACCGTCGACTCCGCCGCGCCCGTCATCTTCGGCCTCGACGGCACGCTGTTCGCCTCGCCGCGGCTCGACAACCTCGTCTCCGTGCACTCGGGCCTCGTGGCGCTGCTCGCCGAGGCGGACGACGACGGCGACCCCGGGCACGTGAGCGTCTTCGCGGCGTTCGAGCACGAGGAGATCGGGTCCGTGTCCCGCTCGGGCGCGGACGGGTCCTTCATGGAGGACGTCGTGGACCGCCTCACGCGCTGGGACCCGGTCGCACGGCTGCGGGCGCTCGCGGGCTCGTGGCTCGTGTCGAGCGACGTCGGGCACTCGGTGCACCCCAACCACGCCGAGCGCCACGACCCCACGCACCAGCCGGTCGCCGGTGGTGGGCCGCTGCTCAAGGTCAACGCGAGCCAGCAGTACTCGACCGACGCGCACGGGGCGGCGCTGTGGTCCCGCGCGTGCCGGGCGGCCGGCGTGGGCGAGCAGGTCTTCGTGTCGAACAACACGCTGCCGTGCGGGTCGACGATCGGCCCCATGGCCTCGGCGCGGCTCGGGGTGCGCAGCGTCGACGTCGGCATCGCGATCCTGTCCATGCACTCGGCCCGCGAGCTGTGCCACACCGCCGACCTGGCCTCGCTGACGGCAGCCCTGACCGCCTTCTACGCCGGCGCCTGACCCCACCCCCCACCCCACCACCATCGCCGAGTTCGTGAGTTCTGCTCGAGTTCGTCGGTCCGGACCAGCGAATTCGCGCAGAACTCACGAACCCGCGGGGGACGGGCGGCGAGTGTGGAGGGTGGCGCGGACTGTGCGGAGGAGGTGGGCGGGGGCGCGCAGATCGGCGGCCGTCACGCGGATGACGATCCAACCGGCCGCCTCCATCGCCTCTTGCCGACGCTTCTCCGCGAGAACGGCATCACTCGCTCGGCCGTTGGCCTCGTACTTGGCGACACCGTCGTACTCGAGGATGACTCGCTCCTCCGGCCAGCCGAGGTCACCCCAGAAGGTGCCGAGATGCGTCTCGACCACGACCTGGGTCACGGGGCGGGGCAGCCCGCCCAGGAGCATCTCGAACCGGGCCAGGGTCTCGCCGGGCGACTCTGCGCCGCCGTCGGCCGTCTCGAGCACCCAGCGCGCTCCGACCACGCCGCGCCGCCCCGGCAGCCCGGCGAGGATCCGTTCACACGTCTCGCGGTCGGCGCCGGTGTGCAGCGCGGCATCCGCGACGATCAAGCCGTTGCGCCGGCCCAGGGACAACGCGCAGTCGACCACGGTCCGTTCGAGGCTCGTCACCGGCAGACCGTGGCGCACCGCGGTGTGCTCCGGCGGCAGCGGGAAGAAGTGACGCTTCAGATCTGCCGCGCCGAGCGTGCCTGGTCGAAACTGCTGAACCAGATGGGCCTGCTCGACGACTCCGACGACCGGCAGCCCATGAAGCACTGCTGCGGTCTCGTGGCTGAAGATGTGCGCGCTCGCCGTCTGCGCGTTCACGGCGGTAGCCAGCGCCAGCACCTTGAGCCGTCGTCGCGTGAACTGGTCTGAGCCGAGCGCATCGACGTACGCGCCGGGTCGGACTGACTCCCACGCGCCGGAGCGGAGCTGCGATCTGACCTCGGTGCGCGGGTAGTTGCTGGCGAGATGCACCGGCGGCGGGCGGAGACTGCTGAGCTGGGCGGGCGAAGGGGGTCCGGGTCGGCGTGGCATCCCGCCACGATGGCGAACTCCCGGCCTGGGCGTGACCCCACCCCTCCTCACCTGTGGACACCTCCGCGCCGTGTCACCCGGCGTCACGCGAGTTCGTGAGTCCTGCCCCAGTTCGCTGGTCTGGCCTCACGAACTCGCGCAGGGTTCACGAACTCGGCGGGGGAGGCGAGGGGTCCGGGTCCGGGCGGCGCTTCTGGGGGTAGGGGAGCTCACCGCGTGAGAGCTTGTCCACGAAGTCGGCGATCTTCCGCTCGCGCGTCTCTGCGCGCTTGACGGCGTTCAGCCGGTGGATGAGCGCGAAACGGTTGGTGGAGGTCAGCACCTCGATCCACGCCTGCGCGGCCGGGACCGCAGCGACTGCGGCCGCGAGGTCCGCCGGCACCTCGGCCGTGGCAGGACCCGCGTACGCCTTGTCCCACCGCCCGTCGGCCTGGGCGGCGAGCACCTGCGCACGCCCCGCCTCGTGCATGCGCCCCTCGCGTTCGAGCCGCTCGGCGCGCTCCACGTTGACCTTCGACCACGGGCTGCGCGGTCGCCTCGGTGTCATGCGTTGCAGCGACGACTCCGCGTCGCGGGCGGCGCCCTGTCCGTCGATCCAGCCGAAACAGAGGGCCTCCTCGACTGCGGCGGCGTAGGTGAGCGCCGTCGTCGTCCCGCCCTTCTTGTGCAGTACGAGCCACACCCCGGGCGCCTCGGCGTGGTTGGCGGCGAGCCACTCGCGCCACGCGGCGGCGTCCGGCACGAGCAGCTCGGGCAGTTCTACGGCCATCGGGACCCTCCTCAGATCGCTGCCATGCTGGCACGGGCCACTGACAGCACGTCGGGACGCCCGCGCACGAGCTGCGCCTCAGCCACCGGGCCGCGGTCGCACCCAGTACGAGTCGAGCAGCTCGACCGCGAGCTGCTCGAGCGGCGCCCCGATGCCGAGCTTCGAGAACCCGCCCGCGGAGTCGAGCACCGCGGCCCCGTGCAGGGTGGCCCAGATCGAGCGCGCCACCGAGTGCGCGGGGTAACGGTCGGCCAGGTACCCCTCCTGCTGGGCGAGCACGACGGCCTCGAAGAACGTCTGGAACGACGGCGGCCCGTACTCGGCTGGGCGCCCTTCGCGATCGCGGAACATGATCTGGAAGACGGCGGGGTGCTCGACGGCGAAGCGCAGGTAGGCCACCCCGATCCGTGCCACGGCGTCGCCCGGGTCCGCCGCGGCGGCCACGGCCTCGCGCAGCGCCGCATGGAAGATGACGTACCCCTCGTCGGCCAGGGCGTCGATGATCGCGTCGCGGTCGGCGAAGTGCCGGTACGGGGCCGCCGTGCTCACCCCGACCCGTCGGGCCAGCTCGGACAGCGAGAACGCGTCCGGCCCGCGCTCGGCGAGGAGCTCGCGACCCGCGACGAGGAGCGCTTCCCGGAGCGAGCCGTGGTGATAGGGCTGCTGGGCTGCCATGTTGACGACTCTAACATCTGCCCTTATGTTATCGGACGACACATTGTGAGAGCCATCAACATTCATGAGAGGCCGCCATGACTGCCGTCACCTCCCCCACGCGAGCTGCAGCCACGAGGTCCAGCCGCCCGGGGCTCTTCGTCGTCGCCCTACTCGCCCTCGCGATCGCGGGGGTCTCCCTCTACAGCTACGCGCAGGGCACGCTCGCCGAGCTCGCCGCCTCCGACGCCGACAGCGCCACGATCGCCGGCAACTACGTCAGCGCGCCCGCCGCCGTGCAGGGCGCGCTCTACCTGCACATCGTCGCGGCGGCGCTCGCCCTCGTGCTCGGGCCGGCGCAGTTCTCCCGGCGGCTGCGCACGCGCGTGCCCCGACTGCACCGGGTCACTGGCCGGGCCTACTTCATCGCCGTGGGCCTCGGCGCGCTCGGGGCGCTCGTCATCGCGCCGTGGAACCTCGCGGGCTTCGTGGGGTTCTTCGGCTTCGCCACGCTCGCCGTGCTGTGGCTGTGGACCGGTGCCAGGGCGCTGCGGGCGATCCGCGCCGGCGACGTCGCGCTGCACCAGTCCTGGATGATCCGCAACTACGCCCTGACCTTCGCGGCGCCGATGCTCCGGCTGTGGGTAGGGGTGCTCATCGCGGTGCAGATCGCGGCGTCGGGCGGGGTCCTCGACCCCGAGGCCGCCTTCGTCAACGCCTACGCCGCCGTGCCGTTCCTGTGCTGGCTGCCCAACCTCGTGGTGGCCGAGTGGCTCATCCGGCGCCGTGGGCTGCCGTCCTACCGCCTCGCGCCAGGGTTCGGCGTCGGCTGAGTTACTGCGTCGGCTGAGTGTCCCGTCGAGGTGACAAGACCGTGGCCGACGGCGGGATGCGGTGCGACCGGCACCCCGCCGTCGGCCCTGATGTCTAGCTGGTCGAGCAGGTAGCGCTTGGTGTCGAGTTGTTCCCGTTCTTGTAGAACGTGACACCGAAGCTGTTGCCGGAACCGTTGGGCCGTGCCGTCACGGTGCCGCCGCTCGAGCTGACCGAGGCGTTCCAGGAGCTCTGGACGCTCTGGCCGCCGTTGGGCGAGATCCGCACGACCCAGCTGCTCGTGCCGCTCACCGAGTAGGAGACGTTGAAGCGGTCGCCCCACTCCTGGCCGCGGGTGACGTTCACGGTGCAGCTGCCACCAGTGCCGCCGCCACCGCCCCCGCCGCCACCGCCACCACCGCCGGTGGAGCCACCTCCGCCACCGGGTGCGTTGCAGCTCGCCGAGGGAGTGGTGGTGTTGCCGTTGGAGTAGAACGTCACGCCGAAGCTGTTCCCGTTCCCGTTCGGTGTGGCGGTCCGGGTGTTCCCGCTGCCGGAGATGCTCGCGTTCCAGCTGTTCTGGACGCTCTGGCTGCCGTTCAGGTTGAGCGTGACGGTCCAGTTGCTCGACCCGCTCACGGTGTAGGTGACGTTGAAGCGGTCGGACCACGAGTCTCCTCGGGTGGCCGTGACGGTGCAGCCGCTGGAGCCGCCACCGCCGGGGGGCGTCCCGCCGCCTGGGGGTGTCCCGCCACCGGGCGGAGTGCCGCCACCCCCGCCGGAGCCCTCGCTCACGGTGACGCTCGAGCTGCCGGAGCTCTGGTAGCCCTCGGTGGCCATGACCTGGTAGTCGTGGTTGCCGAGGTTCATGCCGTGGCTCGCCCAGGCGTCGAAGTGGTTGCCGACCGTGATGGTGCCGCTCGTCCGCTTCTGCTGCCGCACGGACCAGTACTGGTCGAAGGTCGCGGTGCCGTCGATCGACGGCTGGTTCACCCGGGTCGTCTTGTAGATGTCGTAGGTGCCCCCGTCGCTCGTGACGGTGCCCTTGAACTCACCGGTGGGCCGGTAGGTGCCCCAGCTCTCGATGATGTAGTACTCGACGAGCGGTCCGCGGGTCCACCCGTAGAGGGTGAGGTAGCTGTTGCCCGAGGGGTTGTACTGCGCCGAGTAGCTCACCGTGCGTCGGGACCCCGTCGCCCAGCCCTTGCCGGACACGAAGTTGTTCGTGTTGGACCACTGGGTCGAGTAGCTGCCACCCGACCCGAGGGTGATCGAGGCCGTCCCGGGTGAGTCGGTCCAGTGCGTGTAGAAGTACCCGTTGTGCGTGCCTTGCGAGTTCTCCGTGACGGTCTGGGCGCTTGCCGGTGCGGCGAGCGCCAGGGTGGCGACGACGAGGCCGACGGCGGACGCGACGGCGGTCAGCGGACCGACCCTCCGACGTCGACGGCCACGGGTCACGTGGCGCTGAACGGTGCTGTGAGACATGTGCACTCCCTTGTGCGTAGTACCGAAACTTTCGAGGCGGCGTGGCCGTCACAACTGGCCCCTGAGCCCCGCCTGCCCGCGCCGAACGCCCTCTGTCGAGGGGAGCTGAGCGGGCCGGTACTGGACAAGTTTGCCCATATCCGGGTGATCTGCCACTCGAAACGGCGGATTTCTGCGAGTTCTGAGCGAGCCGCTCGACGCCGGGTTCACGACCAGGAGGTGGGCGCGATCCCATCCCAGTCACAGTGCGAAATCCGCAAAGTGTCGAAAGCAAGCCCCAAACTTTCGAAGAGTCGATCGAGTTGACGCGGACTGTCCACCAGGTGGGATCGCTCGGCGTCGGACTTAGTTCTCGGGCTGCCCGTGCAGTTCGTGGGCGGCTCGCTCGTCGAGCTTCTCCTTGGTGGCCCACAGCCCGGCGGACGGGGTGGAGATGAAGAAGATCTCCTCGCCGTCGGGCATCGTGTTCCACCCGTCTCGCAAGGTGTCGGGGTCGTAGCGGGCGAGCGCCTCGTCGAGGTCCATGTACTGGTAGCCGACGGACTCGATGTCCTCGCGCGACAGCGCACCGGGTGCGTAGGTGATCGTGAACCGCCCCTCGGCAGAGCCGTGCACGAGGTGAGCCGTGCCGTGGGGGATGTCCTGCATGTCGGCCTGCGTCTGATAGAGCGCGACGACCTCGGACTGGCTCAGGTAGCCGTACTTGCGGATGAGCGCGTCCACCTCGGGCTGCTCGCCGAAACGCTCGACCCCGGGGGCGATGACGAGGAGCTCGCCGCCGTCGGCGATCGCCATGCGCGTGCGGTACACGGCCTTGTTGGCGACCCATGTGGCCCGGAACTCGTCGGCCTGCATGACGGCGACGACCTTGCGGACCGGCTCGTCGAACTGCGTGATGTTCTGGGCGAGCGAGGCGCGCGCGGCATCCTCGTAGGTCTCCAGGTCGTCACCCACGTAGACACCGGTGTGGATGAGGGCGCCGTCGTCGTCGTACGCCATGACCACCTGGAAGTACACGTCGGGCAGGTCGGCCAGGAAGCGCTCCTCGGCGTAGTTGAAGCACGCGCGCACGGGGGTGAGCAGGTTGCCGAGGTTGTTCTCGATGCCGTACACCGCCGAGGCCATGTGTGAGGCGCCGAGCGTCCGCTTGCCGCCCAGGCCGATCAGGTAGTTCTTGTTGTGGTTCGCGAAGCCGAGCACCTCGTGGGGCACCACGTGGCCGAGGTTGACGATGAGGTCCCACTCCTCGGTGACCGTCATCGTGTTGAGGTCCACGGGGATCTCCCAGTCCACCGCCCCGCCCGTGCGCTCGCGGACGAACTCGGCCGGGACCGTGCCGACGTGCGTGACGCCGTCCTTCCAGTCGTGGGCGTGGATGCGCTCCTCGGGGATGGTCCCGAACATCCACGTGTTGTCCTCGGGCGTGTGCGGCACGTGCTGGCCGAGCGTGGGGATGACGTGCACCTCCGCGCCCGCGCCGTCGAGCAGGTGGTACACGTGCTCCGTCATCCACCCCAGTCCCGCGTGAGCCCGCGTGATGTCCGGGGGGAGCAGGAGCACGCGGCGGTACGTCTCGATGCCGAGGCGCTCCTTCGCCTCCTCGAGCATGCGAGCCAGGAGCGACTCGATCTCGGGGCGGGTGATGAGGGGCGCTTCGACGCTGAACCAGGTCATGCCGCCAACGTACTTGCCGGGTGCAGGGCGGGCCAGGAGTTGCCACGAGATGCCGTGGGCCGTGCGGGGCTCGCGGTGGCCCGCGGCTCCCGCGGCGGACGGCGGCTCACCATGGCTCCCTGCAGGTCCCTGCGGCTCCTGTGCCGGGACGAGGTTCTCCGGCGGTTCCCGCGGTGCATAGCCATCCGTCCGCGCACTCCCTGGTGCTGGAGTGACGACCGCAGGCGCGACACGCCGGGCGACGCACCGAAAGGGGCCGATGTTATGTCCGTCGAGTCCCAACCAGTGCGCGGACGAACGGCCGGCGGGCGCGCGGAGCGAAGGTGCGGGACGAGAAGGGGCGGGTGCGGCTGTGTCGCGCGTCAGGCCGACGACGACGGCGAGGGCCGGCCGATCCGCGCTTCGAGGACTGCGACGCCCGGCCCCTCGAGCTGATCCAGGTACGCCGGTCGCCCTGCCAACGTCATGACGAGCGCGAGCGTAGGTCCGGTCACCGCAGGACCCTCGCCTGCCGAGAACGGGCCGTCGCTCGCCTGCAGTTCGAGACCCTTGGCGACCGAGGCGCTCGCGACGGCGAAGTCACGCTTGGCGAAGAAGCCGGCCACGGGGGTGAGCGCCTCGACGGGTGGCTCGTGGGCCAGGCCGAGCGGCTGGCGGATGTCCTGCCCGTGGACCAAGACCTCGCCGAGATAGGCGACCGAGTGTTTCGACGGCGTCGTCGTCGAGTCGATGATCGCCCGGAAGCTCTCGAGCGTCTGGGCGGGCGTCGCGCCGAGGTGCTCTCGCAGCCGCCTCCTGTTGTGCACGGACGGCCGAAAGCCCGCCGCGACGATCGAGCGGATCCACGCCCACTGCCCGATGCTCGCCCCGGCGGTCAGATGGGCCACGACGTGCTCGACGTCCCACTCGCCGCACAGGCTCGGGTGGCGCCACTGCGCCTCGCTCAGCGTCGCGAGATCGTCCGCGAGCGCCCCGCGGGCGTCGCGCATCAGCGTTCGTAGCTGTTCGTCGCTCAGACGTGTCATGGTGACCGGGGTGGGCGGTTCAGCCGCGGGCGAGCAGAGTCATGAGGTCGAGTGCCGCCTGCTCGGGGGTGTAGGCCGCGATCTCGTCCGCGTCGAGCGATGAGACCTCCAGCACCGCGATGGCGACGGCCTCCTCGTCCTCGAACAGGGCGGTGACCTCGCCATACTCGGGGGTCGGGTACCAACGGACGTTCACATGCACGTCGACCTCGCCGACCAGCACCGTCGACGACTCGTTCTCCTGGTCGCGCGTCGTCGGCTGGTCGAGGAAGTCGTCGACGGTCGCCCGCGCGAGGGTCGGTGAGTCGGCCTGGAGGATCTGGAGCTGGGCGCTGAGCTCGTCACCGTCGAAGCCGCACACGTACCGATAGGCGTCGTCGGCGGACGCATCGGGCCCGTAGGCCCCCCAGCCGCTCAGGTCGCTCCACCCCTGCTCACCTCGTGCGGTCACCTCGGCGGTGAGGATGCACCTGGCGCGACTGAGCACCGGCGCGGAGCTGCCGTAACCCGACGAGCCGGGCCACCCCTCGGCGGTGACCTCGAGCCAGGCCTCGGGGATCGAGTTGGCTGGTGCCACGGGCTCCTCGGGCCCACCGCCGGTGCACGCAGCGAGCAGGAGGACGGGCAAGCAGAGGAGGGTGGCAGGGCGGCGGGACATGCCGACACGATAGGGGTCGTCGGCTGTCGGTGCCGCACCATGCTCAGGTTCGCAGCGCCGCGGCACGCGGGCCCGTCATCTCAGGATCTCCCGTAGACGCTGACGTGCGTCTTCGAGCTGCCGGTGAACGGGTGCCGGTGCCAATCCTCCCAGCGCTCGACGGGTCGTAGACCTGCCATACGCGCCATGAGGTCCAGCTCGGCGGGCCACGCGTAGCGCTGCACGATCGGGTTGACCTTGATGCCGCCGTGACCCATCCAGATGTGCTGGCCCTCGAGCACCTGGCGGACCGGGTCGTGCGTCCACACGCCGATCTGCGCCCCGTCGAGCTCGACCGCGTCGGGTTCGACGTAGCCGCCGGCGGGAATGTCACGCGGGACGAAGTTCTCGAGCACGAAGACGCCGTCGTCGGTCAGGTGCTCAGCCACGTTGGCGAAGCACCGCACCTGGTCGTCCTGCGTGAGGAGGTTGAAGAAGGAGTTCCAGACGACGAACACCAGGCGGAAGCGTCCCTCGACCGGGACATCGGCCATCTCGCCCTCGACGAGGTTCATGCCCGCTGCCTCGGGCTGAGCCCGCAGCTGCTCGAGCATCGGGGCGGCGATGTCCACGCCGTCGACCTGCAGGCCTCGCGCGGCGAGCGGCAGCGCGATGCGGCCCGTTCCGACCGCGAGCTCGAGAACGGGTCCTTCCCCAGCGTGCTCGGCGAGGAAGTCGACGCACGGCCCCTCGTCACCGCGAGTCGCCGTGGCGTACCACTCCGCGTTGGCGTCGTCGAAGGACATGGCCGGCTCGTAGTTGCGCATGGTGCTCACTCCAGCAGGCTCCCGGGCCACGGGCAACGTCATTGGCCCACCCTGACCGTGCACCGGTTCGTGGGCTGCGCCGTGTCCGCTGCGATACTGGCGTTCAGCCTGCTCCACACGGCGGGATCCAAGGAGCGGTGATGGGCAACAAGATCGGGCACTTCCGTAGCGAGGCCGGACGCGCGAGCTATGTGCGCGCCTACGAGACGGCGATGGCGGCGCTCCCGGCACCGTCCGAGACCCTCGACGTCACCACCTCGCTCGGCACGGTCCGGGCCTATCGGTGGGCTGGAGCTGATCCGCGCCTCACGCCGGTCGCCCTCCTTCCCGGGCGGAGCTCCGGAGTCCCCATGTGGAGCGAGAACCTGCCGGTCCTCCTGGAGTCTGGACGCGCCGTCATCGCCATGGACGCCATCGGCGACGCGGGTCTCTCCGTTCAGACAGCACCGTTGCGCAGCTTCGCGCTCCAGGCGACGTGGGTCGACGAGGCGCTCGACGAGATCGGCGCCGACAAGGTCCACGCGGTCGGGCACTCCTTCGGTGGCGCCACGGCCGTCGCGCACGCGCTCCGTCACCCTGACCGGGTCGCCACCCTCACGCTGCTCGAACCGGTGTTCGTGCTGCGCATGCCGCCCCCATCGACGTACGTCTGGGCCACCCTCTCGATGCTTCCGGTCCCGAGGCGCTGGCGCGACCATGCCTTGGCCAAGATCGGAGGGGTGAGCGTGGAGGACGTCCGCGCGGACTCCGCGATCGGCACGATGATCTCGGTCGGCGCCCAGCAGTTCCAAGCAGCACTGCCGAACCCGAAGCCGCTGAACGACGAAGAGCTCGCACTGTTGGCGATGCCGACCTACGTCGCGATCGCGGGGGAGAGGTCGTTGGCGGGGGGCCAGCGTGCCGCAGCTCGGGCCGAGCTGCTTCCCGCTGCGACCGTCGAGATATGGGCCGGCACCACCCACTCGCTACCGATGCAGGTCCACGCGCAGCTCGGCAGGCGACTCCGAGACTTCTGGGACGAGGCAGGTGTGCCCGAGGCGGGCGGCTGAGCACCGGTCGCTGGCAACCGCCAGACCGGACCTCGCCGATCACCACACCGGTTCTGGCTTAGCGTGCTAAATTGCTAGCATGACCGCAAGCGAGTTCAAACCCACAGAACCCAAGGCGCAGTTCAACGTCTACCTGCCAGCCGCACTCGTCCGGGCGATCAAGCACCGCGCCATCGACGAGGGCAGCTCGCTGTCGGCACTGGTGGAACGCGTCATGACGGCCTACCTCGAGGAGGAGAACCGATGATCACCGTGAGCCCGATCCTCTACGCCGCCGCGCCCTCGCCGTGGCACGCCCTCGCCGAGGCGGTCGGCCTCGCGCCCGCCTTCCCGCCGGACGCGGCGTGGTCCGAGTTCGTCGCCGACGGCGGTCTCGCGGTGCATGGCGTCGCCCCGGAGGACCCGTTGAGCGGCACCACCGACCTGCACTTCCTCGTCGACGACCTCGCGGCCGCCGAGGCCTCGCTCGTCGCCGCCGGCTTCACCGCAGAACACACCCCGCTCGACGACGTCGGAGACATGCTCAGCGTCGTCATCGGTTCGGGGGCGAGGGTGACGCTCACGCAGCCGTCCTCACCACCGCCGGCACCTACCGGGCCGCTCGCCGTGCTGCCGATCTGGTACCAGCCCGACCTGGCCGAACCGCAACGGCTCCTCGAGGCGCTCGGCCTGCGCGCACGGCTCAGCGCGGACGCCGGCGTCTGGATGGACTTCGTGGCCGACGGCGGGGGCCTGGTCGGTCTGCACCGAGATGAGCATGTCAGCTTCGAGCTCTCCTTCGAGTACTCCGCGGACCTGGATGCGCTCGCCGAGCGACTGACCACGGCCGGCTACGCCGCCGCCGTCGTCGACGAGGCCTACAACCGCACCCTGCGCGTCGCGACGCCCGACCGCTCGGACCTGTTCGTCAACGGGCGGCAGGACGACCTCTACGGCTACACGAGGCACGACGGCGCACCTGCCTGAGCCTCCGAGCAGACTTGCCACCCAGACCCACCACCGCCCGAGAGTCCACCGTGCCTCCCGCCCCGACGGTCAGCCTCCGCGAGGTCTTCCGCGGCCGCCGCGGGCTCTTCCTCGCCGCGCTACTCATCGCCGAGTTCGGTGGCGCGATGCAAGGCCTCGCCTACACCACCGTCCTGCCCGTGGTGGCCGGCGAGCTCGACGGCTTCGGCCTCTACGGCGCGACGCTCTCAGCCGGGAGCATCGCCGCGGTCCTCATGCTCTCGGTCGCGGGAACGGTGCTCGGTCGGCTTCGCCCGGCGCGCACCCTGCTGCTGGCCACGGGTGGCTACGTCGCCGGGGCGGCGATGGCGGTCTTCGCGACCCAGATGTCCTGGGTGCTCACGGGGACCGCGGTGCGCGGCGTGGCCGGCGGGCTGCTCGCGGGTTTCGGTGTCGGGGCCATCGGTTCGCTGTTCGACGAGCGCGAGCGGCCCCGGGTCTTCGGCGTCTTCGCGCTCGTGTGGCTGCTCCCCTCGCTCGTGGGGCCGCTGCTCAACGCCGGGATCACCGAGTGGGTCGGCTGGCGCTGGGCGCTCGCGTGGCCCGCGGTGATCGTGGTCGGAGCGCGGGTGATGATGGGTCGGTACGTCGCGGTGGTGCCCTGGCAGCGCTCCGTCGAGCGCGCGCACGTGGGGCCGGGGCTGGTGGTCGCCGTGGGTCTCGTGGTCGGTGCGCTCGGGTCGGCGGCTCGGGGGCCCTGGGGCGCCGCGCTGCTCGCCGGTGGGATCGTGCTCGGTGCCGTGGGCACCGGCGTCTTCCTGGTCCGAGCCACCCGACACCGGCCGCTGGCCCGCGTGGTCTTCGCCTTCACGGCGCTGTGCGCGAGCTTCTTCGGCCTGTTTCAGATGCTCAGCCTCATCATGATCGAAGGGCTGGGGCGGCCCCTCGTGTGGTCCTCCTCCGCCGTGTCGGCCGACCTCGTGGCGTGGTCGCTCATGGGCCTGCGCCCGCGCCCGCACGCGCGTCCCGACGTCGTCGCCACGGGTGCCGTAGCGATTGTGCTCGGTGCCGCAGGGCTGCTGGTCGCCGTCGTCGTCGCCGTGGGCACTCCGGCCGCGGTGCTCGTCGTGGCGGCGGCCGCCGTCGCCGGTGTCGGCATGGGTATGGCGTACCCCGTGCTCAGCTCCGAGGTTTTCGACGTACCGTGGTCGCCGCCCGCCAGCGCCGTCGGTGCGGCGGTGGCCTTCGCCGAGACCGCGGGGACCGCATGGGTCGTGCTGCTTGCCGGAGGGATCTACTCGGCCGCGCACTCGGCCGGGATCGCGCCGCGGCCGGCCCTGGTGATCGTCCTCGCGGCCCTGGCGGCCGTCTGCGTCGCTTCCCTCGTGCTCGCGGCGACTCGCGCGGCCCGCCCGCCGCGCGACGCTGCGGCCCGGGCACGGACGTGAGCGCGCGCCGGATCAACCCGGCGCCTGCCGCCGTGGTCGGCTCCTCAGGGCGGGCATGATGGTGTGATGCGGAGCACCCGACGCGCCCGTCACGACCTCGTGTCCGCTTCACTCGCCTCTCGCGACGACGCCGAGCTCGCGGCGTTCCTCACTGCCGCACCCACGAACGCTGTGGGCGTGGGCGGCGCGTCGTCCGTGCTCGACGTCGACGGCGTCGCGGTGTTCGCCAAGCGGATCCCGATCACCGACCGGGAACTGGCGCACCCGCACAGCACGGCGAACCTGTTCGGTCTTCCGATGTCGTGCCAGTACGGCATGTACCGCCTCCCCGGCCCGGGTTTCGGCGCGTGGCGCGAGCTCGCTGCGAACATCACCGTGACCGAGGGAGTCCTCGCCGGTGAGTCCGAGTCCTTCGCCCTGCTGCACCACTGGCGGGTGCTACCGGGCCGCCCACCCGTCGCGCCCGAGCACCTGGACGTCGAGGCTGTCGTCGCCCAGTTCGGTGGCGACGCTGCGGTGCGGGCCCGCTTCGAGGAGCTGGCTAGCGCGGGCTCCAGCCTCGTGCTCTTTCTCGAGCACCTGCCGGGTCCGCTGCTCCACAGGCTCGACGACCCGGTGGGCGTCGCGGAGACGTTCGAACGGCAGCTCTTCGAGATCGTCGCGTTCCTGCGTCGCCGCGAGCTGCTGCACATGGACGGACACCTCGGCAACATGCGGGCCGACGCCGAGCGCATCTACCTCACCGACTTCGGTCTCGCCACATCGCCCAGGTTCGACTTGTCCGACGTCGAGCGCAGCTTCGTCGCTGACAACGTCGGCCACGATGCCGACTACGCGGCCATGCGGCTCGTGAACTGGCTGGTGACCACGGTGTGCGGAGTGCCGATGCCGACCAGCGGAGGTCCTGCTGCTCGCAACGCGTACGTGCACCGGTGCGCCGGTGGCGACATCCCGCTCGACGTGCCGGCCGCCGTGGCGGGGATCCTCGCCCGGCACGCTCCCGCTGCCGCCCGGATGAACGACTTCTGCTGGCGCCTGTTCGACGGCGACATCACCGCGCGTTACGCCGCCACCCACTCTCAGTAGCGGCCCAGTCAGCCGTCCCCATGTCGGCGGGAGTCGGGGACACTAGGAGACAGCAACCGATGTCTTGACGAGGAGTCCACAGTGCCGCAGGGAACAGTCCGCTGGTTCGACGCCGAGCGGGGGTTCGGCTTTCTTGCTCGCGGGGACGAGGCCGAAGACCTGTTCGTCCACGCGTCCGAGATCGTCGGTGGCGTCGAGCCCAAGGTGCTCCGCGAGGGGCAGGAGGTCGAGTTCGAGGTGGGCGAGGGGGACCGCGGGCCGCAGGCACGCCGCGTCCGGGTCACGGGTGAGCAGGCCGCTGGCGCAGCCCTGGGCCTGCTCGGCACAGTCTCCTGGTACGAGCCTTCCAAGGGGTACGGCTTCATCACGCCCGACGGCGGCGGTGCCGAGATCTTCCTGCACAGCTCGGCCATCGTGGGCGGCGGTGTGGTCTCGGAGGGGCAGCGCGTGGCGTTCCTCGTCGTCCCCGGGGAGAAGGGGCCGCAGGCCGACCACCTGCTCCCGCTCGCCGCTGCGGCCAAGCCGGCGGCGTCCGACGGGGCTGACGGCACCGTGTCCTGGTACGACGCGGACAAGGGCTTCGGGTTCGTCACGCCGGAGGCTGGCGGTGCGGACGTCTTCGTCCACGTCCGCTCGCTCGGAGGTGGGTTGACCGAGCTGTCCGAGGGGGACCGCGTCACGTTCGAGATCGTCCCGGGAGACAAGGGGCCTCAGGGCCGCGACGTGCGGATCGTGCGGGGCTCCTCGCCGCGGCGCGGCTCGGGATCCGCTTCACTTGGGGACTCGCGTGGCGGCTTCGAGCGGTCCCCGCGTGGCGGTCAGGGAGTCGTCGCGCGCTTCGACGCCGACCGCGGCTTCGGTTTCATCAAGCCCGACGACGGCGGCGCGGACCTGTTCGTTCACGTGTCGTCACTCAAGGGCCAGGACCACCTCGAGGAGGGCGACCGGGTCCGCTTCACCACCAAGCAGGGTGAGCGGGGACCGCAGGCCGACCGCGTCGAACGCGCCGACGGTCGCTGACTTCACGGCATGTCCGACCGCGGTCTCCTCGTGGCCAGCGCAGGCTCTGCTGTGTGCCCTGTCAGGATCGTGCGGCGACGTCCCGCGACGTCCGCGCGAGCCGTTCGACCAGGTCGTCCGGGACGGGCTTGCGCGGCGTGAACGTGACCCCTGTCTTCGTCGCCTTGAGTCCGGCGGCCGCGATCTCGTGGGCGTGCTCGGCGATGGCGGGCGCAAGGACGTACCGCCCGCACTGCTTGCTGAACGCCGCGTAGCCGGCGACGATCGCCCCGTCGATCCGGAAGCCGGGCATGTGGTGAGCCACGATCTCCTCGGCGTCGGGCAGAGCGCTGGCGAGCAGCGAGCGCAGGCGCTCGAGCCCGGGCCGGAACTGTTCGGGCGCCGCGGCGATGTAGGCGTGGTGGTCCGACGGCGTGGTCATGGGTGGAGCTCCCTTCGTCGTCCCCACATCCTGTCTCACTGGCGTGCAGCGACGCGCGCGTGCAGACTTCGAGGCGGGAGCACGAGGCCGAGCGATGGGAGGCGCGGTGAGATACCTGCTCACCTCGGGCGGGGTGACGAACCCGAGCATCCGCGCGGCGCTGGTGGAGCTCCTCGGCAAGCCGATCGCCGAGAGCCGTGCCCTGTGCATCCCGACCGCGCAGTGGGGCCACCCGGCGTGCGGGCCGCGATCCGCGCGCGGCTTCGTGGCCGCCGAGCCTGACTGGCATGGCATGACGGGACTCGGGTGGGCCTCGCTCGGTCTGCTCGAGCTCACCGCGCTGCCGACCATCGGCGCCGAGCGATGGGTTCCGTGGGTGCGCGAGGCCGACGTCCTCCTCGTCGACGGAGGAGACGCGACGTACCTCGCCCACTGGATGCGCGAGTCCGGGCTCGCCGAGCTCCTGCCGACCCTCGAGGACACCGTCTGGGTGGGGGTGAGCGCGGGGAGCATGGTGCTCACGCCACGCATCGGGGACTACTTCGTCGAGTGGGCCGAGGCCCCGGACGACGCGACGCTCGGGATCGTCGACTTCTCGATCTTCCCGCACCTCGACCTCTTCCCGACGAACACGATGGCCGACGCCGAGCGGTGGGCGGCCGGCATCGAAGGCCCTGCCTACGTCATCGACGAGCAGACGGCGATCGTCGTCCAGGGCGGTTCGGTCGAGGTCGTCTCCGAAGGGCGCTGGGCGAAGCTCCGCGACTGAGCACGCCGGGCCGGGAACATCCAGCCCCACTCAAGAGTTGAGCCATACAGACTCAACTTTGCGGCCACGAACTTGCGCGAGCGCGCGGGGACGCGCAAACTTGAGTCCGGTTGACTCAACACCGCCCGGTGACACCGGGCCCAGCAGAACCCCGTAAGGAAGGCATCACCCATGGCACGTGCAGTCGGCATCGACCTCGGTACCACCAACTCCGTCGTCGCAGTCCTCGAGGGCGGCGAGCCCACAGTCATCGCCAACGCCGAGGGCGCGCGCACCACGCCGTCCGTCGTCGCGTTCTCCAAGACCGGCGAGGTCCTCGTCGGCGAGGTCGCCAAGCGACAGGCCGTCACCAACGTCGACCGGACCATCACGTCCGTCAAGCGCCACATGGGCACGGACTGGTCCGTCGAGATCGACGACAAGAAGTACACCGCGCAGGAGATCTCCGCGCGGGTGCTCGGCAAGCTCAAGCGCGACGCCGAGGAGTACCTCGGCGAGCCCGTCACCGACGCCGTCATCACGGTGCCCGCCTACTTCAACGACGCCGAGCGCCAGGCCACGAAGGACGCCGGCCAGATCGCGGGCCTCAACGTGCTGCGCATCGTCAACGAGCCGACGGCGGCCGCGCTCGCCTACGGCCTCGAGAAGGGCAAGGAGGACGAGCTCATCCTCGTCTTCGACCTCGGTGGCGGCACGTTCGACGTGTCCCTCCTCGAGGTCGGCAAGGACGACGACGACTTCTCCACGATCCAGGTCCGCGCGACCAAGGGCGACAACCGCCTCGGCGGTGACGACTGGGACAACCGGATCGTCGAGCACCTCGTCAAGGAGGCCAAGAACTCCTCCGGCGTCGACCTCTCCAAGGACAAGATCGCCCTGCAGCGCCTGCGCGAGGCGGCCGAGACCGCCAAGAAGGAGCTCTCCTCCGCGACGAGCACCAACATCTCGCTGCAGTACCTGTCCATGAGCGAGAACGGCCCCGTGCACCTGGACTCCAAGCTCACGCGCGCGCAGTTCCAGCAGATGACTGCCGACCTCCTCGAGCGCACCAAGGCGCCGTTCCAGCAGGTCATCGCGGACGCGGGCGTCAAGGTCTCCGACATCGACCACATCGTGCTCGTCGGCGGGTCGACCCGCATGCCCGCGGTCACCGAGGTCGTCAAGGAGCTCACGGGCGGTCAGGAGCCCAACAAGGGCGTCAACCCGGACGAGGTCGTCGCCGTCGGCGCAGCCCTGCAGGCCGGTGTCATCAAGGGTGAGCGCAAGGACGTGCTGCTCATCGACGTCACCCCCCTGAGCCTCGGCATCGAGACCAAGGGCGGCGTCATGACCAAGCTCATCGAGCGCAACACGGCCATCCCCACCAAGCGCAGCGAGATCTTCTCGACGGCGGACGACAACCAGCCGTCCGTGCTCATCCAGGTGTTCCAGGGCGAGCGCGAGTTCGCGCGCGACAACAAGCCGCTCGGCACCTTCGAGCTCACCGGCATCGCGCCGGCCCCGCGCGGCGTGCCCCAGATCGAGGTCACGTTCGACATCGACGCCAACGGCATCGTGCACGTCAACGCGAAGGACCGCGGCACCAACAAGGAGCAGTCGATGACGATCACCGGCGGGTCCGCCCTGCCGAAGGAAGACATCGACCGCATGGTCAAGGAGGCCGAGGAGCACGCCGCCGAGGACAAGGCGCGCCGCGAGGAGGCCGAGACCCGCAACCAGGCCGAGTCCCTCGTCTACAACACCGAGAAGGTGCTCGCCGACAACGCGGACAAGGTCTCCGAGGACGTCAGGACCGAGGTGGGCGACGCGATCGCCGAGGTCAAGAAGGCGCTCGAGGGCGAGGACGTCGAGGCCGTCAAGACCTCGGTGGCGACCTTGAGCACCGTGAGCCAGAAGATCGGTGAGGCGGTCTACGCGGCCGACGCCGCTGCGGCTTCGTCGGGCGAGGGCGCGGCCACCGGCGACGAGGCGCCGTCGTCGGACGATGACGACGACATCGTCGACGCCGAGATCGTGGACGAGGACGAGGAAGAGAGCAAGTGACGCCCGGCGAGCTTCCCGAGCAGCACGGCCGGCAGGACGGGGGAGGGCACTCGCCGTCGTCGCCCGACGACGACGGCGCCTCGCCCGCCTCGCCCGACGTGCCCTCACCCGAGACGCCCGACGACGGCGCACCCGACGCTCCCCTCGACCTCCCCTCGGACGAGACGGCCGCCCTGCGCGCCGAGCTCGCCGAGCGGGTCGAGGACCTGCAGCGGCTCCAGGCGGAGTACGTCAACTACCGCAGGCGCGTTGACCGCGACCGGCTCGTGGCGCGCGACCTGACGGTCGTCGCGTTCATCGAGGGTCTCCTGCCCGTGCTCGACGACATCGACTCCGCGCGCAACCACGGCGAGCTCGCCGAGGGCACCCCGTTCGCAGCGATCGCCGAGAAGCTCGAGGGCGTGCTCACGAGGTTCGGCTGGGAGCGCTACGGGGCCAAGGGCGAGTCGTTCGACCCGAACGTGCACGAGGCGCTGCTGCACTCCCACTCCGCGGAGGTCAGCGAGCCGACCGTCAGCGAGGTGCTCCAGGCGGGGCACCGTGCGGGCGAGCGGATCGTCCGGGCGGCGCGCGTCGCCGTCGTCGACCCCGAGGCGTGACCCCGACCCGAACCCCCACGCACGCGACCCTACGGCCACCCGGAACTGAGGTGAGATGACCGGCCAGGACTGGATCGAGAAGGACTTCTACGCGGTCCTCGGTGTGCCCAAGGACGCCGACCAGGCCGCCATCAAGAAGGCGTACCGCAAGCTCGCCCGCGAGCTGCACCCGGACCACAACCCCGGGGACGCGAGGGCCGAGTCGCGCTTCAAGGAGGTCGGCGAGGCGTACGCCGTGCTGTCCGACGCCGAGCAGCGCCAGCAGTACGACCAGCTGCGGGCCTTCGCCGGCGGTGCGCGGTTCAGCGCGCCGTCCGGCTCGGGCGCGGGCGGCTTCGAGGACGTGTTCGGCGGGCTGTTCGGCGGCGGGGGCGCCGCGGGCCCGGGCGGGACGCGCGTGCGCTACTCGCAGGGCGGTGGCGGTGGGGGCGGCTTCGAGGACATCCTGGGCGGGCTGTTCGGCGGCGGCGGGTTCCGGCCACAGCCGCGCAAGGGGGCCGACGTCGGCGCCGTGACGACCCTGCCCTTCCGGCAGGCCGCCGAAGGTTCGACCGTCGCGCTCGCCGTCGACGGACGCACCGTCAACGCGCGCATCCCTGCCGGGGTGCACGACGGGCAGAAGATCCGGCTGCGCGGCAAGGGCCGCCCGGGCGAGGGCGGCGGTGAGCCGGGCGACCTCGTCGTCACGGTGCACGTCACGCCCCACCCGGTGTTCTCCCTCGACGGGCGCAACGTGCGGGTCACCGTGCCCGTGACGTTCCCCGAGGCGGCGCTCGGCACACAGATCTCGGTGCCGACCCTCGACGGCGGGTCCGTGAAGCTCAAGGTGCCCGCCGGGACGCCGTCGGGCCGCGTGCTGCGCGCCCGGGGCAAGGGGATCGTGGGTCCCAAGGGCGCGGGAGACCTGCTCGTCACGGTGCAGGTGGCCGTGCCGCAGAAGCTCGACAAGGCCGCGAAGGAAGCCGTCGAGTCCTTCGCCGCGGCGACGGCCGACGCCGACCCACGGGCGGACCTGTTCGCCAAGGCGGCGGAGTAGGAGGGCGCGATGGCGTCCGTCGACGACCGCGTGTTCGTCATCTCCGTGGCGGCCGAGCTCGCCGGGATGCACCCGCAGACGCTGCGGCAGTACGACCGGCTCGGCATCGTCTCGCCGAGCCGCACCCCGGGCCGTGGCCGGCGTTACTCGCTGCGCGACATCGCCATCCTGCGCGAGGTCCAGCGGATGTCCGTCGAGGACGGCATCAACCTCGCGGGGATCAAGCGCATCCTCGCCCTCGAGGCCGAGGTCGAGCGGTTGCGTGCCCAGGTCGAGGCGCTGCGCGACATCGTCGAACCGGGCCGCCGCGTGTTCACCGCCGGCTCCGCGGGCGAGGTCCACGTCATGGCGCGCGGTCAGCGCCCCCCGCGCGCCGAGGGGGCCCTCGTCCTCTGGCGCCCGCCCCTCGGCCGCTGATCACCGCCCGCCTGGGTCGACGAGATCAGCCGTGCGGTGCCGGCTCTCGCGGCGGCGGCAGTCGGAACGGGTCCGCGCCGAACCACGTCGCCTCGGCCGAGTCGTGGGTGATCAGCAGGGTTGTCCCCCGGGCGCACGTCCGGACGTAGTCCATGACCTGCCCCTTCGCCTCGACGTCGAGCCCCGTGAACGGTTCGTCGAGGATCAGCAGGTCGGCGTCCGCCGCCACGGCACGGGCGATCGCCACCCGCCGGCGCTGACCTCCCGACAGGTCCCGGGCCGGTGTTCTGAGGCTGTCGCCGACGAGCCCCACCCGGCGCAGGTGGTCCGGGGCATCCACGCGGCTGCCGCGCGGGAGGACGAGTCGGACGTTGTCGGCGGCCGTGAGGTGCTCGCAGAGGTGGTCCTCCTGGAAGACGGCGGCCCGGCGTCGTCCCGCGATCCCGTGCACCGCACCGCCGTCGGGCGCGAGCAGCCCGAGCAGGAGGCGACCGACGGTGGTCTTGCCGGAGCCGTTCGAACCCATCAGCGCGGTCACCGCGCCCGCCGCGAGGTCGAGGTCGAGCCCGTCGAGCACCGCCCGACCGTCGAACCGCTTGGTCACCGAGCGCAGGGAGATCATCGCGACCGTCCCTGTCCCGGACCGGCGGGGGCGGTCGGGACGAGGCGCCCGAGCCCCGCGACCGCGAGCCGCTCGACGGCGAAGCTGAGCGCCACGATCGTCAGGGTCCAGGCGAACAGGTCGGCCGTGCTGAGGAAGATCTTCGCCTGGTACAGCTGCTCACCGATGCTCCCCTCGCTCAGGCCGATCACCTCGGCGGCGACACCGCTCTTCCAGGCGAGCCCGATGCCGATCTGGCAGGCGGCCACGAAGTAGGGCCCCACCGCCGGGAGGTCGATGGCGCGCAGCCGGGACAGCGCGGGCATCCGGAACACCGTGGCGACGTCGAGCAGGGCTCGATCACGGCTGCGGATCCCCTGCAGGACGTTGGTGTGCACCACCGGCATCACCATGAGCGCGCTCACGATGACGGCGAGAGCACCGCTGTCCGCCCAGATCAGGGCGAGGATGATGAAGCTGACGACGGGGACGCTCCGCACGGCCGTCACGAGCGGAGCGGTCAGCGCGTCGACCACCCGGGAGGCGGCCGCGAGGGCAGCACCGAGCACCCCGACCACGGCAGCGATCAGGAAGCCGGCGCCGATCCGGAGCAGGGAGTGGCCCACGATGCCCCAGAAGTCCGCCGTCGGGACGAGCTCGGCGAGCCGGCGTAGGACCGCCGCGGGCGAGGCGAGCAGGATCTCGTGGCCGACGGCGAGCGCGGCGACCTGCCACACGCCCAGCCAGAAGGCGAGGACGAGCAGCGAGCGCGCGGCTCGCCGGGGCGCCCTGCGGGCGAGGTCAGGGGCGGTGGTAGAAGTCATCATCGGGCAGGCTCCCGCCCACCGATGCCGGGTCCGCCTCGTGCAGCACCGCGAGGTAGCCGGACAGGAGGGCGTGCATCTCCTCCCCGGCGACGAAGGTGATGTTGCACGCGGGGATGGCCTGCTCGGCCAGCGCAGGGGCGGGGACGATCCCGGCCTCGGCGATCAGGACCGCCGCCTCGGCCGGGTGCTCGTTGGTGAACCGTGCGGAGGCGTCGACGTCGGCCAGGATCCTCGCCACGGTCTCGGGGTGCTCGGCCGCGAAGGCCTGGCGGACGACGAGGACGCCGGTCACGAGCTCCGAGTCGGGGCTCACGGCCGCCCACTCCTCGGTGAGGCGCAGCGCGGTGCGCACCCCCGGGTTCTGCGTGGTGACGACCGTGACGAACGGCTGGGGCAGGACGGCGATCGCACCCGGGGTCGTGGCCAGCAGGGCCGCGACCTCGGTGGCCTCGCTGCGGTACTCGACCAGCACGTCGCTTCCCGGCTCGAGACCGTTGCTGCGCAGCACGTGGTTCAGGACGTGCTCGGGCGTGGTGCCCTTGCCGGTGCTGAGCACGGTCCGGCCCGCCAGGTCCGCGACCGAGTGCACGGTGTCGCCCGCCTCGACGACCTCGAGCACGCCCAGCGTGGTGATCGCGGCGACGGCGATCCCCGGGGACCCGGACTCCTGGGTCCGGGCGTGCACGACGGCGGCCAGGTTGGCCGGGATCAGCGCCGCGTCCACCTCCCCCTGGATCAGCTGGGGCACGACCTCGTCGGCGGTGCCGTACATGGTCGCTTCGTAGCGAGGTGCGTCCGGGGCCGGCTCGTCCTGCGCGTTGCGGATGAGGTCGACGAGGCCCATCGTCGTCGGGCCCTTGAGGGAGGCGAGCCGCACCGTGACCTGCTCGACGGGTTCGACTGCAGGGGGGCTCGTCTCGACAGCGGCGTCGGTCGGAGAGGCCGGGGCGGCCGGCTCCGTCGCAGCGGGCGAGTCCGCGCATCCGGCCAGGAGGACCGAGACGCCCAGCACGGCGGCGAGGGCACGGGTGCGGATCGACATGTCAGACCTTCCCGACGGGTTCGGCCGGCTGCGCTGTCGCGTCGGGCCGGAAGGGCGCGTAGGTGGTGTGCAGCAGGTTGTGGGCGCAGGCCGAGCCGGGCTCGCCGTAGAAGTCCTCGTACAACCGCAGCAGGTCCGGATTGTCCTGGGACTTGCGCACCGTCGAGCTGAGGTCGATGTCGACGAGCACCTTCTGCCGGGACGGCATCCTGCTGGGGTGGTCGGGGGCGGGCTGTCCGGCGCCGTTGATGCAGCCGCCGGGACAGGCCATCACCTCGACGAGGTCGTAGCCGACGTCTTCCCCGGCCACGATCCGCCGCACCAGGGGCTCGACGTTGTTGAGCCCGGAGATGACGGCGACCCGGACGCTCGAGCCGCCCGCGGTCACGGTCGCCTCCTTGATGCCTTCGAGCCCGCGCACCTCGTGGAAGTCGAGCGCCTCGGCGGCTTCGCCGGTCATCTTCTCCACCGCCATCCGCAGGGCGGCCTCGGCCACCCCGCCGGACGCACCGAACAGCACGCCCGCCCCGCTGACCTTGGCGTACGGCGCGTCGAACTCGCCGGGGGTGATGTCCTGCGGGGTCAGCCGGAGCATCTCCGCCATCTCGAGGAACTCCGTGGTCGACAGCACGGCGTCGACGTCCCGGACCCCGTCGGGGGCGAACTCGGGACGGGCCGCCTCGTACTTCTTGGCCAGGCACGGCACGATCGAGACGACGTACAGGTCGTCCATGCTGATCCCCGCTCGCTGCGCGAAGTGGGCCTTGACCGTCGAGCCCATCATCTGCTGCGGGGACCGGCAGCTCGACAGGTGCGGGATCATCGCCGGCCAGCGCCGTTCGACCAGGTTGACCCAGCCGGGGCAGCACGAGGTGAAGTGCGGCAGGACGCCGCCGTTCGTCAGCCGCCCGAGCAGCTCGGTGGTCTCCTCCATCACGGTGAGGTCGGCGGCGAAGGAGAAGTCGAACACCTTGTCGAACCCGACGGCCCGCATCATCCCGGCGATGAATGCGGAGGCGTCCGGGGCCGCGATGCCGTAGGCGTCGGCGATCACGCTGCGCACCGCCGGCGCCACGAACCCGACGACGACCTTCGACGGGTCGTTCATCGCCGTGAACACGGGACCGCGCTCGCGCACGTAGTCCAGCGCGCCGCACGGGCAGGCCCGCACGCACTGCCCGCACGAGACGCAGTCGGTCAGGCCGAGCGGCTGCCCGTCACGGGTGCCGACGGTGAGGCGACCGTTCTCGACCGCGAAGCCGAGCACTCCCGGTCCCTCGATCTCGGCGCACGCCGCCACGCACAAACCGCAGGAGATGCACTTGTTGTGGTCGCGGACGATGAACGGGTGGTCCTGAACCACCGGGGTGTGGGGCCGGATGTGCAGCGGGGTCTCGAACCGGACGCCGTGGTCGCTGGCTTCGCGCCGCAGGGCGCAGTGGGTCTGCTTGGCGCAGCCGCACTCGAGGCAGCGGGCGGCCTCGGCCCGGGCCTGCTGCTCGGTCAGCCCGGCCGTGACCTCGGCGAAGCCGCTGGTCCGGACGTCGGCCGCGAGCGAGGGCATGATGGCGCGGGCGACGAGGGGGATGTCCTCGAACTCTGCGCGAGGCAGGTCCTCGAGCGTCCCGCGGCTGCACGTGTAGTCCTCCTTGCTGGGCGGCACGTAGCCACGGCCGAACAGCTCGTTGATGGCCGTCGCGGCTCGCCGGCCGGCGGCGACCGCCTGGATCACGGTGGCCGGCCCGGTGACGCAGTCGCCCCCCGCGAAGACGGTGGGCTCCGAGGACTGCATGGTGAATCCGTCGATGTCGATGTCGCCCCAGGCGTTCAGGCGAAGCGGCACGTCGTTGTACAGGAAGCCGGCGTCGGTGCTCTGCCCGATCGCGCCGATGATGGTGTCCGCCTCGATGGTGAAGTCGCTGCCCTCGACGGCGACCGGCCGACGGCGACCGGACCGGTCCGGCTCGCCGAGCTCCATCCGCAGGCAGTGCAGGTCCTTGGCGAGCGGGGCGGCGGGGTCGCCGCTGTCCTGGCTCATGGTGATCCGGGTCGGCGAGGCGAGGAACACCATCTGCACCCCCTCCTCGAGGGCCTCCTCCACCTCGAACGCCTCGGCCGGCATCTCGTCGCGGGTGCGTCGGTAGACGAGAGTCACGTCGGTGGCCCCCTGACGCAGCGCGGTCCGCGCGCAGTCGATCGCCGTGTTGCCGCCGCCGATGACGACGGTGCGGCCGAGAGGGATCTGTTCGCCCTTGGTGACCTCTTCGAGGTAGTCGATGCCCAGCCACACGCCCTCGGAGTGCTCGCCGTCGATGTGCAGCGGGGTGGCCCGCCACGAGCCGATCGCCAGGTAGACGGCGTCGAAGTCACGGCGCAGGTCGTCGAGCCTCAGCTGGGTGCCGAGCTGGACGTCGGTGACGATCGTGACGCCGAGCGACTCGATGATGGCGATCTCGGCGTCGAGCGTCTCCTTCGGCAACCGGTACTCGGGGATGCCGTAGCGCATCATGCCGCCGGCCGCTTCCTGCTTCTCGAAGACCGTGACGGCGTGCCCGTCGATCGCCGCGTAGTACGCGGCGGACAGGCCGGACGGTCCGGCGCCGACGACGGCGATCCGCTTGCCGGACGGCACCGGCACGTGCGGGCGCCAGGGGTTGTCCTGGGCCATGTCCCAGTCGGAGGCGAACCGCTTGACGTGGTTGATGGCCACGGGCTCGTCGACCAGGTTGCGTCGGCACTCCGACTCGCACGGGTGCGGGCAGACCCGCCCGCACACCGACGGGAACGGGTTGCGGTCCTTGATCACACGGATGGCGGCCTCGTAGTTGCCGTCCGCCACGTGCCGCAGGTAGGTCTGGATGTCGATGTTCGCCGGGCAGGTCTCCACGCAGGGGGCGACGCAGTCGGCGTTGTGGTCGCAGAGCAGCTGCTCGAGCCGGACGGTGCGGTAGGCCTCGAGCACCGGTGACCGGGTGGTGACGACCATGCCGGGGCGCACCGGCGTCAGGCACGCCTTGACCTCCCGGCGCTGCTCCTCGCCGATCTCGACGACGCACAGACCACAGCTCCCGATGGCTCGGGGCAGGCGCACGTCGTGGCACAGCGACGGCACGTCGATTCCCGCGTCGTGGAGGGCGTCGAGCAGCATCCGACCCTCGACGACCTCGATCTCGCGGTTGTCGACGGTGATCGTGCAGGGTTCGGCCGGGACGTCGGGCACGAGCGCCACCTCTCCATCGGTGGTCCTGCGCTGGAACGTCCTGGTGCCGCGGTGCGCCGGATCCACCGCAACGCTAGGAGCAGCGCATGCGGTGAGGGCCGGACTTCCGACCTACTCGCTCAGGCGGGCACGGGAGCGTCGGTGGTGCGGCGACCGGGCGAGACGATGCGGGTGATGCGGTGGGGGATCGTCTCGTCCTGGAGGGACGTCGTGTCGCCCCACGCGCGCTCGTCGGTGATGTCGGCGAGGAGGCGGCGCAGGATCTTGCCCGAGCGGGTCTTGGGCAGCTCGGGCACCACGAACACGCGCGCGGGCCGCGCGACGGGCCCGATCGCCCGCGCGACGTGCGCACGAAGCTCGTCCGCGAGGCGCACCCCGGCCGCCGCGAAGTCCTCGTCGTTCTCGAGCCCGCGCGAGTCCGCGAGCATGACGAACGCCGCGATCGCCTGGCCCGTGGTCGCGTCCGCGATGCCCGCGACGCCCGCCTCGGCGACGTCGGGGTGTGCCACGAGCGCGGACTCGATCTCGATCGTGGACAGCCGGTGCCCGGACACGTTGATGACGTCGTCGACGCGCCCCAGCACCCAGATGTCGCCGTCGTCGTCGTACCTGGCCCCGTCACCGGAGTAGAAGTAGCCCTGCTCGGCGAAGGCGGCCCAGTAGGTGTCGCGGTAGCGCAGCGGGTCGCCCCAGATGGTCCGGGCCAGCGCGGGACCGGGCCGGGAGACCACGAGGGAGCCACCGGAGCCGTGCGGCACCGGGTGGCCGTCGTCGTCGACCACGAGGGTCTCGACCCCGGGGATCGCCCGCAGCGAGGAGCCGGGCTTGAGCACCGAGACCCCCGGCAGGGGTGCCTGGATGGTCGCGCCGGTCTCGGACTGCCACCAGGTGTCCACGATGGGGCAGCGCCCGCCGCCGATCTGCTCGTGGAACCACACCCAGGCCTCCGGGTTGATCGCCTCGCCTACCGTACCGAGCAGCCGCAGGCTCGACAGGTCCCACGAGCCCGGCACGCCGTCGGGGAACCAGCTCATGAGCGTGCGGATCAGGGTCGGGGCCGTGTAGTAGGTCGTGACGCCGTAGCGCTCGATGATCTCGAAGTGCCGGCCGGGGTGCGGCGAGCCGGGGGTGCCCTCGTAGATGACCTGGGTGACCGCGTTGGAGAGCGGACCGTAGATCTCGTAGGTGTGCGCCGTGACCCAGGCCAGGTCCGCGGTGCACCAGTAGACGTCGTCCGGCTTGGAGTCCCACAGCGCCCAGTGGGTCCAGCTCGTCTGGGTCAGGTAGCCCCCGGCGGTGTGGACGAGGCCCTTGGGGCGGGCGGTGGTGCCCGAGGTGTAGATGATGAACAGGGGCGTCTCGGCGTCGAAGAACTCCGGCTCGTGGTGCGGGTCCGCGGCGTCGACGGCGTCGTGCCACCACACGTCGCGCCCGGGGGTCCACGGCACGTCGGGCGTCTCGTCGCCCGTGCGGCGCACCACGAGCACGTGCTCGAGGTGCTCGAGGTCGCGTGCGGCGTCGTCGGCCGCGGCCTTGACCGCGAAGGCCTGCCCCTTGCGGAACTGGCCGTCGGACGTGACGAGGAGCTTCGCTCCCGTGTCCTGCAGCCGGAAGCGCACGGCCTCGGCGGAGAAGCCACCGAACACGAGCGAGTGGATCGCGCCGATCCGGGCGATGGCGAGCGTCACCACCACGGTCTCGGGGATGACCGGCAGGTACACGACCACGCGGTCGCCCTTGCCCACGCCGAGAGCGGTCAGGGCGTTGGCGGCGCGGGAGACCTCCTTCTGCAGCTCGGCATACGTGATGGTGCGCCGGTCGCCCCGCTCACCCTCGAAGAACAGCGCGACCTTGTCACCGAGCCCGGCCTCGACGTGCCGGTCGACGCAGTTGACCGCCACGTTGAGGGTGCCGCCGACGAACCACTCCGCCTTGGGAACGGTGAGCTCGCCGTCAGACCCACGCTCGGCGGGCTGCCAGGTGTGGTCCGTGTGCCACGGGGTGTGCCAGTCCAGCCGGCGGGCCTTGTCCGCCCAGTACGCGACCGGGTCGGCCGCGGCGAGCTCGTACTCCTCGGCGCCCACGTTCGCCCGGGCGATGAAGTCCGCCGACGGCGGGTAGCGGCGGATCTCGCTCTGCAGGGCCCGGATGGTGCCGTTGCTCGTGGGTTGGCTCGGCTCAGGCTGGCTCGGCTCAGGCTGGCTCGGGGGCTGGCCCGTGGCGGACCGGGACGGCTGGATCACCCGCACAAGGTACGCGCGCCCGCCCGTGGTGGCGGCGGTGCGCCCCCCGCCGTGTCACAGGCTGAGACGCGGCCGGCCGCACAGGGTTCTTGGGTCCTGCGTGAGCTCTTCGGGACGGGCTTGCGAACACATGCAGAGCTCGCGAGCTCGCGGAACCGGTCAGGCCTCCGGGCTGGGGCGGGGGTTCGGCGGGTCGAGAGGTGCCGGGCCGAACGGGGGGAGGGCGGCCAGCCCAGGAAGCCCCGGCAGGCCAGGCAGCCCTGACGGCCCCGGCGGGTCGAAGGGGGGCTTGGCGAGGAGGGTGCCCGCGTCCTCGGCGGGCGGATGCGCGCTCGAGCGCCTCCTGGTCAGGAGGGCGACGGCCGCGTGGTGGTCCTCCGGCATGGCCTCGAGCCAGATGCGCGGGGGGTGACGCAGGGCGTCGGTGACACCGAGCTCCTCGCCCTGGACGTCGATCTCCCGGCTGAGTCGCGCGATCGCGTCCGCGACGGCGGGGCCGCTCGGTTGCAGGACGGCGAACACGCCGCCGCCGAGGCTCGCCGCAGGATGTCCGACGCCGAACGCCACCTCGATCGCACGCCCCACGGCGGCCGAGCGGGCGAGCCGGTTCCACGGCGCGATGCCGTCCTTCGCGACGTCGACCAGGACGAGAGTCAGGTCCTGGGCGGGTGAGCCACCGTTGCGGCGCACCGTCGAGAACTCCTCGACGAGACGCACGGAGAGGTACTCGAGCGTCGGCAGGCCGGACTCGGGGTCCATGCACGTGCCGGGGATGAGTGGAGCGCCGGCAGGTGAGGCCCAGCCCTCGCACAGCGCGCGCACGGCTTCGAGTGGGGGAGCGCCGCCTTCGACCACCCGGTAGAGGCACGAGAGATCATCGATCGTCTCGCCCACCCCGACGCCGTGGGTCGCCCGCGCGACGCCGAGCGTCTCCACCGCGTCGAGCACGCCGTCGTCCGAGGTCACGGCCTGGACCACGGAGTCCACGGCGGGGTGGAACCAGTCCCCGGAGCGCAGCCAGATCGTGCGCAGGCTCTGCTCGCGCCACTGTTCGCGCAGGAGCAGCAAGGCCGGATCTGTCGCCTCAAGACTTGTCACAACCGATGAGACTGCCGATACACCTGGGGATGACGCGTTCGAGCGGGTGAAGAATGACGCCGAGTTCCACAACGACGGGAGTCGTGGGAACCTGTGGATGAGACCGTGCATACCGGACGAAGAGAGGGGTGGGGGTGACGAGCGACGCCGGACTCTGGGGATCCGTCTCCAGCGACGCCGAACTCATCGCTGCCCTGCGCGCCGGGGACAACGGTGCGTTCGCGGAGCTGTACGAGCGCCACGCGCCCGCGGCGCGCTCCGTCGCACGCCAGTACTCACGGTCCCAGGCTGACGCCGAGGACATCACCTCGGACGCCTTCGCCAAGGTGTTCGCCGTCATCCAGGGCGGCGGCGGTCCCGACACCGCGTTCCGTGCCTACCTCTTCACCGTGGTGCGCCGTCTGGCCTACGCGGGCGCCCAGGGAGCCCAGCGCGTCCAGGTCACCGACGACGTCGCGACGTTCGAGTCCGCCTACGGCCCGGCCGGTTCGGTCGAGGAGCCCGCCCTCGAAGGCTTCGAGCGCTCGGTCGTCGCCCGCGCGTACAACTCGCTCCCGGAGCGCTGGCAGGCCGTGCTCTGGTACACCGAGATCGAGGGGCTCTCGGCCGCGCAGATCGCACCGCTGCTCGGGCTCTCCGCCAACGGCGTGGCCGCCCTCTCCTACCGGGCACGCGAAGGGCTGCGCGAGGCCTACCTCCAGAGCCACCTGTCGACGGCGCCGAGCGACCAGTGCGAGGGGGTCGCCGGCAAGCTCGGTGCCTACGTGCGCGGCGGGCTCGCCGCTCGTGACGCCGCGGTCGTCGACGCCCACCTCGAGGGCTGCACCGGATGCCAGGCGCTCGTCCTCGAGCTCGGGGACGTCAACCACGGCATGCGCGCGGTGGTCGCTCCGCTCATCCTCGGCATCGCCGGCCTCGGCGCGCTGGGTGCCGGCGGTCTCGGCTTCGGCGGTGCGCTCGCGGGTGTCCTCGGTGGCGCGGGGGTTGCTGCCGGCGCGGCCGGCTCGGGTACGACCGGCTCTGGTGCGACCGGCTCTGGTGCGACCGGGGCGGGCAGTGGTTCCGCAAGTGGTGCCGGCGGTGGTGGCGCCGCGGGAACGGCCGGGGCTGCGGGGGCCGGCGCGGCCGGCGGCGGTGGCGTCGCGGGCGGCGTAGCTGCCGGGGGTGGCGCGCTCGCTGGTCTCGTCGCGGCCGCGCCCGTCGGTGTGCTCGCCGCCGCCGCCGCGGTGGTGGTGGGCATCGTCGGCGTCTCGATCGCTGCGGCGCTCGGCGCCTTCAGTACGCACGAGGCGACGCCGTCGTCCACCGCACCGGCGGCAGCGGGCCAGGAGCAAGAGCCGTCGCCGACGGCGGGGACGACGGCGGAACCCACCGTGGCCGCCACGCCGCCGGCTGAGGAGCCGCCGGCCGATGATGCGACCGCGGATCTGGACGGCCCCGGCGACCGCCCCGGTGACCGTGATGACTCCGGCGACGACGACGGCCGCGATGATGACGGCCGCGATGACGATGACGACCGCGACGACGATGGCCGGGACGACGAAGACGATCGCGACGACGAAGATGGTCGGGACGACGAGGACGATCGCGACGACGAGGACGGTCGCGATGACGAAGACGGGGGCGAGGACGACGCTCCCGGTGACGACGACGCGCCGGGCGACGACGATGACGCCCCCGGGGAGGACGACGGCGACGAGCCCACGGACCCCGACCCCGACCCCGGCACTCCAGTCCTGCGGCTCGTCCACGACGAGGACACCGTCAGCCTGCGCGCAGGCGGGCCGATCACGGTGGACCTCAGCATCGCCAACGACGGCTCGGGGCCGGTCGCCGATCTCACCGCGACCATCGATCTGCCAGACGGCGTCTCGGTCGCATCGTTCGCCACGGACCTGGAGCCGGTGACGGCGGCACGGCTGACCCCCGCCATCGCGGTGGCGAACGCCCCGTCGGCCGGGGGCGGGGTGCCCTTCGCCGAGTCGGTCGCTCCCGCCTGGTCGTGCGACACGGTCGCCGCGGCGCCGGTGTGCACGCTCGACGAGCTGCCAGCCGGGGTGACCGGGACGCTGCGTCTCGAGGTCGACGTCGACGAGGCGGCCGCACCGAACCCGGCGGCAGCGATCCTGGTCCGGCTCGCGGGGAAGGGGATCGAGGGTGTGGCGCTGGCCCTGCCGGCCGCCATCGAGCCCTCCCCGGCGCGCATCGAGCTGGGGTTGCCGACGTCGGACATCGAGATCGACCGTGGTGGGGCGGCCGTGACGCTGCCGGTCGACGTGCTCAACTACGGGTGGACGCCCGCCACCGCGGTGGTCGCGTCGATCACCCTGCCCGACGGAGTGACGTGGACGGGCGGCTCGTCCGCCACGGGTTCGCCGTGGGCGTGCGCCCCAGGCAACCCGCCCAGCGCGGAGAGCGTGGTGCGAGCACCCGACGTCGTGTGCCGTTCCGCGAACCTGGAGGGTCGGGGGGACACGGAGGGGCACGAGCCGGGGCGGCGCGCGCTCGCCATCGCTGTCACGGCCGGGCCGGGCTTCGAGTCGGGGGCCGTCGTCGTCCGTGTGACGGCCGCTGTGCCCGTGACGGCGCGTGAGGTCACGGCGACCCTCACCGGGGTGGGCGAGGTGCCGCAGGCTCCTGAGCTGTCGGCACGCGCAGACGTGCTCGTTCGCCCGGGTCCGGCCTTCGGCGGCTCGCTGCGGAACTCGGACGTGCGCGTCACGGTGCGACTCACCTCCACCGTCGAGCAGGACTCGCCGGCCGTCCTCTACGTCACGCTTCCGGCCGGCCTGACGTGGAGTGCCGAGGCGCCGGCGTCTGCCACGACGCCCCCGGGGTGCGTCGTCGTCGATCCCGGGAGCGCAGCAGGAGCGTGCGCGGTGACCTTGGCACCCGAGGAGACCGCCGAGGCGCAGTTCCTCGTGCGCGGCGGGCTCGTGCAGCTTCTGGCGTGGGCGACCAGCGGGCTCGGCTCCACGTTCACCGTCGGGGTGGGCGACGTCGTCGTGCCCGTGGAGATCGGGACGGTTCTGCCCGATCTGCCGATCTTCTCCGCCGCGGCGTGATGGATGACGGAGGGGCCGGAGTCTCTCCTCTCCCGCCCCTCCGAGTCGTGGTGTGCGGTCAGCTGCCCGCGCGCGTGTTGACCTCGTAGGACGTGTTGGTCGCCTCGAAGAAGTTCACGAGCTGCAGGGTGTCGTTCGCCGCGGCCATCCACTTGGCGGGGTTGGACACCTTGTAGACGGGGTCGAAGCCGAGCTCCTCGAGCCGGCGGTCGGCGAGGTACTTGACGTACTGGTTCACGTAGTCGGCGTTGAGGCCGAGGATGCCCGTGGGGAGCAGGTCGCGGTTGTACGCCTCCTCCATCGCGACGCCGTCGAGGATCATCTGGCGGATCTCCGCGGCGAAGTCCTCGGTCTGCAGGTCCTCGTTCTCGTCGAGCACCGTGAGGATGAGGTTGATGCCGAACTTCAGGTGCAGCGACTCGTCGCGCACGATCCAGTCCATGAGCGAGCCGAAGTTGCGCAGCAGGTTCCGCTGCCGGAAGCTCAGCGCCACCATGAACCCCGAGTAGAACCAGATGCCCTCGAGGATGATGTTGTAGGCGACGAGGTTGCGGACGAAGTCGCGCTTGCCCTCCGTGGTCGTGATGTCGAGCTGCTGGGTGGTCATCCGCTTGATGTAGTGGACCTCGAACTCCTCCTTCGCCGCCATGGACGGCACATCGACGTGCGAGGAGTACGCGACCTCGCGGTCGATCGGGAAGGTCTCGAGCACGTACTCGAAGGCCATGCAGTGGTTTGCCTCCTCCCACATCTGCTTCGCGAGGTACAGGTGGGCCTCGGGAGCGTTGATGTAGGGATAGACGCCGAACGCGAGCGCCTTGTTGACGAGCAGCTCGTTCGGGTTGAAGTAGCTCATGAGGAACGTGACGGCGTGCTTCTCCTCGTCCGTCATGCGCTTGAAGTCCGCGAGATCCTCGCCGAGCTGGATCTCGTTCGGGAACCACGTGTTCGCGACGGCCTGGTCGTACAGGTCCATCGCCCACTGGTAGCGCACGGGCTTGAGCAGCAGGCCGTCCTCGATCCCGGTTCCGAGGATCTGTGACATCGAGTGGGCTCCTTCGGCGGTCACGTTGCGGTTCGGTGCGTTGCGGGCGATGGGCCGACGGCGGCTACTGGCAGGACTCGCACTGCAGGCGCTCCATCGGGTCGACCGGGCACTCCACGCCGTCGACGACGTCGGTCTCGCCGGACTGGGTGTCCGTCACGTGGATCAGGGGCGCCACCACCGGCAGCGACGGAGTTCCGGCAGCGACCCGGTCCGCGAACGAGGGCGCCGGAGGGTCCGACGGCGGAGGTGCGGTGGGCGGGGCCGTGGGCGGTGGGCTCGTCGGTGCCGGGGGGACCTCGCGCTCAGGCGGGTCGGACGCGGGCGAGGGCTGCGGCTCGGCGGGCGACGGCTGCGGCTCGTTCGGCGGCGGTGTGCCGGGCTCGGTGGGAGGCGCGGGGTCTGGCTCGGTTGGGGGAATCGTCGCGGCGCCGGGAACGGTGCCGGCGGAGGACGCGGCCGCGAAGCCGAAGCCCCGTGGGCGGCCCGCGCTGGTCGAGGGAGCGGCGCTCGGTGGCGCGGCGGTAGCCGAAGCAGCGCTCGGAGCGGCGTTGGTCGGTGCGTCAGCGACCGCGGAGGCAGTGGCTGGGGATGCGACGTCGGCCGGGCTCTGAGCGGGAGCCGCGGGGCTGCTCGCCGTCGTCGACCTGGCGAAGCCGAACCCACGCCGCGGCGCACCGGACGGTGCCGCCGCCGCTACGGGTGCCACGGTTCGTGCGGGCGCGACCTCGGCCTTGTTGACCCGCACCGTGGACTGCTCGGCGGTGTGCCGCGGCTTCACGTGGAGGTAGTAGGTCGTCTTGACGCCGCGCTCCCACGCTGCCGCGTACAGCCGCGCCATCTCGGAGACCTCACGGGTCTCGAGGTAGAGGTTGCGGCTGATCGCCTGGTCGATCCACTTCTGCGCGCGGGCCGCGACCTCGATGTATGCGTAGGGCGTGAGCTGGAAGGACGTCTTGTACACCTCGCGCAGGTGCTCCGGTACACCGGGCACGCGGGACAGGTCGCCCTGGGCGGCGAGCAGGTCGTCGCGCACCTGCTCCCACAGCCCGGCCCGCTGCAGGTCGCGCACGAGGTTGCGGTTCACCTCGAGGAACTTCCCCGAGCTCGTCGCGCGGGAGAAGATCTGCGAGAACTGCGGGTCGAGGCCCGGGGTGGTGCCGGCGACGAGCCCGATGGACGCCGTGGGTGCGATCGCCATGAGTGTCGCGTTGCGCATGCCACCGGCCACCTTGGTGCGCAGCGAGTCCCAGTCGAGTCGCGTGGTGCGGTTCACGGCGACGGGTACGCCACGGTCCGCCTCGACGCGCGCGATCGAGTCGATCGGCACCATGCCCTGCGACCAGCCGGAGCCGGCGAAGTTCGAGTAGGGGCCGCGTTCGCGCGCGAGGTCGGCACTCTCGTCGATCGCGTGGAAGCTCACGAACTCGATCAGCTCGTCGATGAGCTCGGCCGCCTGCTCGGACTCGTAGGCGAAGCCGAGCCGCTCCGTCACGTCGGTGAAGCCCATGACACCGAGGCCGATCGCGCGGTTGGACTTGTTCGCGAAGTCGGACTCGTCGACGGAGGACAGCGTGATGTCGACGAGGTTGTCGAGCTGGCGCACGGCGAGACGAGCGGAGGCCTGGAGGCGGTCCCAGTCGAACCGGAGCCCGCCGTCGGCCCCTGGCACGAGGTGCGCGGCGAGGTTGATCGAGGCGAGGTTGCAGACCGCGATGTTCTCCCTGTCCTGCGGCAGCGTGATCTCGGTGCACAGGTTCGACAGGTGGATCGTGCCGGTGTTGTTGTTGAGCGCGCGCAGGTTGATGGTGTCCTTCCACGTGAGCCACGGGTGGGACGTGGACTGCAGCGTGGTGAGGATCTGCGTGTACTGCTCGCGGGCCTTGACCCGCTGGAACGCGCGCATCTTGCCCGCCTCGGCGAGCGCGACGTACTCGGCGTAGCGGGTGGAGAACTCGGCGCCGTAGAGCTCGACGAGGTCCGGTGTCTCGGCCGGGTCGAAGAGGTACCAGTCGGCGTCTGCGGCGACGCGCTTCATGAACTCGTCCGAGATCCACACGGCCGTGTTGGCGGTGCGCACGCGGCGGTACGGATCGCCGGAGTTCTGCTTGAGGTCGAGGAACTGCGGGAAGTCGAGGTGCCAGTTCTCCATGTAGAACGCGAGCGCCCCGAACTTCTTGCCGCCGCGGGAGACGGCTCGCAGCGTCGAGTCGATCGTGTGCATGAAGGGGATGGGGCCGGTCGAGCTCGTGTTGTTGGAGCGGATGGGCGAGCCCTCTGAGCGCAGCTTCGTCACGGAGAGGCCGATGCCGCCCGTGCCCTTCGTGAGCCACATGACGTCCCGCACCGACTTGGCGATGTGCTCGATGTCGTCCTCCATCTGCATCACGAAGCAGTTGGAGAGCTGCGGGTAGGACGTGCCCGCGTTGACGAGCGTCGAGCCCGCCGGGAGGTAGTCGAGGCGCGAGATCTTGTCGTAGAACTCGATCGCGCGCGCGGTGGGGTCGGGCTCGTTGAGCGAGAGCCCCATCGACACGCGCATCCAGAAGTACTGCGGCACCTCGAGCGCCTTGCCGTGCCGGTCGTTGATCATGTAACGGTTGCGCACCGTCACGGTGCCGATGTACCGCAGCAGGTCGTCACGCGTCGGGTCGAGCGCTGCGGCGAGCGTGTCGAGGTCGAAGTGCGTCGCGAGCCGCTCGTCGAGGAGTCCCTGCTCCACGGCCTCACGGATGTAGCCGGGGAAGCGGGCCTGGTGCAGCAGCGCGAGCTCGAGGTCCGACTCGTAGTTGCCGAGCACGCGCTTGCTGATGACCTTGCGCAGCAGCCGAGCTGCGATCGTGTCGAAGTCGGGGTCGTCCTTGACGTTCTGCACCGCGACACCGATCGCGGCCTCGTCGAGCTGCTCGGTGGTGATGCCGTCGAAGAGCGTGATCGTCAGCTCCGCGGCGACCTGCATCGCCTTGGAGACGTGGTCCTCGAGCCCGGTCGCCGCCTTGATGACCGCCAGGTTGATCTTGTCGGCGTTGTAGGGCTCGCGGGTGCCGTCGCGCTTGGTGACGTGGATCTGCCCGGCGCGTGGGGTGTCCGTCGACGGCGCACCGTCCGGCGGTGACGCCGGCGCGGCGATGCCCTCGAGGAGATCGCGGGAGGAGTCGGCAATGGTCACGATGGCACCTTCGGAACTGGTCGAACTGGACTGGCTGAGAGCGTGAGGCGTGGGGTCTGTAGTGATCTGGAGTTGTCCTCGTCGCCGCGCTCTGTTTCTGGCCCGCGGGGTGACCCGCAGCGCCGTTGCTCTGACCCCTCGACGGTAGTCCCGTTCGAGAGCCCGTGCAACGCCGGACCTCAAGATGTTGTGGTCGCCAGCGACTATGCACACAACATGTGCGTATCCCTGTGCGCGGACCTGTGGAAACCGTCCGCGAGCTGTGGATGCCTGTGGACAACTCCACTCCCCGCGCACACCTCATGTCTACCCCTCGCCTGTGACAACGCCGACGGCACGCCGGCGTGCTCTCCCACACTCCGAGCACCCTCCCCGGTCCGGCGTGCACTCCCCGCGCACCCGGCTCAGTCCCCGAACCGCGTCACCGACCGATCCGCGAGCGCGTGCCCCACCGACCACTCCCCGGGCGCGTGCTCCCCGACTACCCGGTCCTGTCGCCGCCTCGGCTTCCGTCCGCGCACTGCCTGGTGCCAGAGTGACGGCGACTGGGCATCCCGCGGCGTGTCGCCCGGCGTGTCGCGCGAGTTATGTCATCCGAACACCAAGGAGTGCGCGGGCGGACGTCAATGGAGCGACAGAGCGGCGGAGGGGGAGTGCGGGATCACGGCAGAGCGGCAGTGCGGTGGCGCGGCAGAGCGGCTGGCCGGTCCGACTTGGTGCGGTGCGGTGCGGTGCGCGGCGCGGCGCGGCAGTCGGGGTGCTAGACGATGCCGTACAGCCGGTCGCCGGCGTCGCCGAGACCCGGGACGATGTACGCCTTCTCGTTGAGCCTCTCGTCGACGGCGGCCACGACGACGGTGACGTCCGCGCGGTGCCCCACGGTCTCCTCGACGTGGCGCAGTCCTTCCGGCGCGGCCAGCAGGCACACCGCCGTGACGTCGCGCGCGCCGCGGTCGAGCAGGTACTCGATCGCGGCCACGAGAGTGCCGCCCGTCGCGAGCATCGGGTCGAGCAGGAAGCACTGGCGCCCCGTGATGTCCTCGGGCAGCCGGTTCGCGTACGTGATCGCCTCGAGCGTCTCCTCGTCGCGCAGCATGCCGAGGAACCCGACCTCGGCCGTCGGCAGCAGCCGCGTCATGCCCTCGAGCATGCCGAGACCGGCGCGCAGGATCGGCACCACGAGCGGTCGCGGCAGGGCGATGTGCGTGCCGATCGTCGACGCCACCGGGGTCACGACCTCCCGCGGCTCGGTGGCCACCTCACGAGTGGCCTCGTACGCGAGGAGCGTGACGAGCTCGTCCACGAGCAGCCGGAACGTGGGCGACTGCGTGTCCTTGTCGCGCAGGACGGTGAGCTTGTGGGCGACGAGCGGGTGGTCCACGACGTGTACGCGCATGCGCTCACGCTACAGGCGCCGGAGGCGCGATGATGGGGGCCATGAGCCCCGAGTCCGACGTCGTCGCGATGCGTGCCGCACTCACCGAGGCTCGCAGCGCGCTCGGCTCCGGGGACGTCCCGGTCGGCGCCGTGGTGCTCGGGCCAGGGGGCGCCGTCGTCGGCGTCGGGCACAACGCACGGGAGGCCGACGGCGATCCCACGGCCCATGCCGAGGTCCTCGCCCTGCGTGCCGCGGCGGCGACCCTGGGCCGCTGGCGGCTCGACGACTGCACGCTCGTCGTGACCCTCGAGCCGTGCCTCATGTGCGCGGGGGCGATCGTGCTCGCACGCGTGCCCCGGCTCGTGTTCGGGGCGTGGGACCCGAAGGCCGGTGCGAGCGGATCGCAGTGGGACGTGCTGCGCGACCGGCGCGTCAATCACCGGCCCGAGGTCGTGGCCGGCGTGCTCGAGGAGGAGTGCGGCGCGCTGCTGCGGGACTTCTTTTCGGGGCAACGGCCATGAGAGGGGCGCGGCTGCGGGCAGTGCGCCCCGAGGACGCCCCCGCGGTGCTCGACGCGTTCCGGGGAGCCGGCATGGACCGGCAGGGTGAGGTGCACACCCTGGAGGACGCGCAGCGGTGGGTCGAGACCATGACGCGAGCCGGCGGGCCTCGCTTCGCCCGGGCGATCGACGTCGGAGGGATGCTCGTCGGCGCGGTGGGGCTCTCCTCGATCGACGCGACAAACCGCACCGGCTGGTTCTGGTATTGGTTGCACGAGGACCACCGCGGCCGTGGGCTCATGTCTGCCGCGGCGGCGACTCTCGCGGGATGGGCGCTCGCCGACGGCGGGCTGGAGCGCCTGGAGCTCGGGCACCGTGCCAACAACCCCGCATCGGGAGCGGTGGCACGCGCGGCAGGCTTCGTGCACGAGGGCGTCGAGCGCGAGAAGTTCCTCATCCACGGGCAACGCGTGGACGTGCTGACCTACGGCCGGCTCTCGAGCGATCCCGAGCCCGCGACCGCGCGCCTCGACTGGGAGCGCGGGCTGCCGGAGCCGCTCGTGCAGCGGTGACGGGTAGCGGGGTGGGGCGACTGGGATCGACGGCGGGGGCCGACGACGGCGGCGCGCTGGCGAAGGTGCGCCCTGGTTCGAGTTCGGCTCATCGCGGCGGACCGGGTATCCTGCTTCGGCTGGCTCGTCCAGCGTAGGTAGCGTGTCCGAGCGGCCTAAGGAGCACGCCTCGAAAGCGTGTGAGGTTCATAGCCTCCGTGGGTTCAAATCCCACCGCTACCGCCCTGTGGTCCTTACGAAACTGAGGACCCGAGAGTCACGAAACCCCGCTTGGATCTCGGTCCAGGCGGGGTTTCGTTGTCGGTGGTTGAGCTGAGCTCGTTGAGACCAGGCAGCAGTGTGAAGCGTTGGCTGAAGACTTCGCATCGAAGTGCGATGCAAACTCTTCAACAAGCTGGCCGGGTGCGTGGCCGCGAAGTCAGTCGCGCTGTGTCCAGGTCGCACCGCGGCCTACCGCGTCCGCCGCGACGAGTCCCTCTGACTTGAGCCGGTTCAGCACGATGCGGATCGTCTGGTCGGAGACGCCTGGGACTGCCGCCCGGACGTCCGCGATCTGGAAGGTGCCCGGCGCGTGCTGGAGTACGTCCTCGCGCACCCGCTCTTGCTTGGCAACTCCCCTGCGGGCCGCGGACGTGAGCGCGGCGAACTCGCCGTAGGAGCCTGCGACCAGCCCGACGAAGTAGCGCAGCCACGGCCACGGATCGTGCTCTGCATCGTGCCAGCGTTCGGTCGATGCACCGAAGAGCAACCGGTGCAGGTGCAGGACCAGGCCAGAGTTCAGGGGTCGCCACTGCTCCTGGTACAGGTAGTCCAGCGCGCCCCGGTACCCAGCCAGCTCCTGCTCGCTGCGGTCGCGCAGACGGTCCGAACTGCCGGCGAGGATGTCTGCGGCACGGGCCTTGTTGTCGACCACGACACCTTCGATCGCCGACGACGCCTCGATGCTCGCCACGCGCGCCCGATCGGCAAGGCTGGTCAGGAGCGCGGGAAGCTTGCTTCGGTGCAGGGCCTCGCTGCCCCGCCCGGGGTCGCCGACTACTTCGAAGGGCCGGTCGAGAAGGCGCCCCGGTTCGCGCCGCTCGTGGTGGACGAGCCCCACCGGCGGTGGGAGCCGGGTGAGCTCCTCGGGTTCAGCCGAGAGCGGCAGCGGCCGGTCGCATCACCCGGAAAACGTTTTCGGTACTCCGGCACCGGCTACGTACTTCTGGGGCGCATCGTGGAGGCGTCAGCGGGCCGCTCGCACGCCGACCTGCTTCGTGAGCGGGTGTTCGGCCCGGCGGAGGCATCGTCTCCACGCTCGACGACCTTGCCTGGCTCGCCGGCGCGCGGCACCACCGTGGTCCTCAACTTCCACGACGCCCGCGAGATGGTCGCGAGCTCAAGACCCACATCGCCATCGCCCGGGCCCTGGCACGCCTCCGCTGACCGGGGTGTCTCAGGAGAGCGGGGTGGTGGACTCGCGGGGGACCAGGCGGCAGGGGATCTTCTCGACGCCGCTGCCCAGCTCCTCGCCGTCGATCGCCGCGAAGAGCCGGTTCGCGGCGATGTGGCCGAGCCGCTCGAGGTTCATGTCGATGCTCGACAGGTGCGGGCGGGAGTTCGTGACGAGCACCTCCCAGTTGTCGAAGCCGACGACGGCGACGTCGTGCGGGACGTCACGTCCCGCCTCGCGCAAGGCGTCGAGCGCGCCACGCGCGACCTGGTCGGAACCGCAGAAGATGGCGTCCATGTCCGGGTGCTGGCTGAGCAGGACCCGCGTCGCACCTCGGCCCCAGGCCTCGGACCACGTGCCGAACAGCGGCTCGCCGCCCACGAGCTCGAGACCCGCCTCTGCGAGCGCCTCGAGGGCTCCGGCGGCGCGCTCGTTCGTGGCCCCGTAGGTCGGGTCGCCGGAGATGTGCGCGATGCGCCGCCGCCCCGTCGAGATCAGGTGCTCGACGGCGAGCCGTCCCGCGCCGTGGTTGTCGGGGATGAGCGAGAAGTCGTTCGGGTCGCTCGACTGTGCGTACGCGTACACCACGGGGACCGGCAGGTTGCGGCCGATGGGCTGTCGCGCGTCGGGGCGCGAGCCCACCACGATGAGCCCGTCGACGCGCCGGGACAGGAGCGCCTGGAGGTGGTGCTGCTCGCGGATCGCGTCGCCGCGGGCGTCGCACAGGAAGACCGAGACCCGCCCTGCGCCGAACGCGTCCTCGGCGCCCATGAGCACGGGGATGGAGAACCGGCCCTCGAGGTCGGACGTGAGGAGGCCGACCGTGCCGCTGCGTCCCGCGAGCAGCCCTTGGGCGAGGGCGTTGGGCTGGAAGTTGAGCTGCTCGGCGGCCTGCATCACGCGCTCGCGGGTCTGGGCCCGCACCTGGGCGCGGCCGTTGAGCGCCTTGGAGGCCGTCGAGATCGACACTCCGGCGAGCCGGGCGACGTCGGTCAGGGTCACCGTTCTTGGCTGCGGCACAGGGTTTTCGGCCATTTCCCCCACCTTCCTCTGGTCCCGTACTCCGCGCGTTCCCGCATGCTCGTAACAAGAATGAGACCGATCCTAGTCCACGAGCCCCTTGACGCACCTCCATCTCGGCGCTAAGTTCAGAAAACCCTTTCGGTAGTTTTCGGCTTCACGGACGGACCGGGCCCGCCACACGCGGCTCGAGACGCAGGCGCCGGGCGGCCGCGGGGGTTGCGAGGTGCACGCCGTCCCGGTGCGCACCCGGTGAGGGACCTGCATTCCCCTACCCCGAGCCTCGGGGCAGGAGCTCAATGACGAGACACGTAAGGAGACGTCCAGTGAGGACTTCACGCACCAAGGCTGGGTCTGCGCGACTGCTCGCAGCGCTCGCCTCGGTCAGCCTGCTCTCTGCTGGCCTGGTCGCCTGCAGCAGCACGGGCGACAACACGACCACCCCCACCCCGGGGGACACGACGAGCGAGGCTCCCACCGACGCCCCGTCCGACCCCGACTCCGGGGCCGAGGCATGGGAAGGCGTCGACGACGGCACCGAGCTGTCCATGTGGACCCGTGCGCCGCTCGAGGCGCAGGCCAAGGCGCTCGTCGAGGCCTACAACGCGAGCCACCAGAACCAGGTAAAGCTCGAGATCTTCCCGAACGACGACATGGAGGGCAAGGTGGGCGCGGCCGCGCAGAGCGGTCAGCTTCCCGACATCTTTGGTGGCGACGTGGTCCGCCTGCCCAACTGGGTGGGCAACGGGCTCTTCGCCGACCTGACCGACAAGATCGACGCCCTGCCGTTCCTCGACGACCTGGCACCCGGCCACCTCAACGCGGGCACCTCGCCCGAGGGCGCCAAGCACACCCTGCCGTTCGTCATCGACGTCTCGGTCATGATGTGGAACAAGGCGCTCTACACGGAGGCCGGTCTCGATCCCGAGCAGGGTCCGACGACGATCGCCGAGTTCGGTGAGCACGCCAAGGCGATCGCCGACCTCGGCAAGGACGGCGTCTCCGGCACGTACTACGGCGGCGACTGCGGTGGCTGCCTCGTCTTCACGTGGTTCCCGACCATCTGGGCCTCGGGTGACGAGGTCATCAGCGCGGACGGCACCGAGTCGCTCCTCGCGTCCGACTCGGCGAAGGCCGTGTTCGACGTGTACCGCGACCTCAACGTCTCCGGTGCCGTGGGCGCCGGTTCGCGCGAGGAGACCGGCGCGACGTGGGTCGCCCCGCTGCAGGAGGGCAAGGTCGGCGTCATGCCGTACCCGAACACCCTGCTCGGTGCGCTCGACGAGGCCGGCATCGACGTCGGCGTCGCCCCGATCCCCGGGGTGAACGGTGGCGGTTCGACGTTCCTCGGTGGGGACGCCCTCGGCATCGCCTCGAACTCCGACAAGGTCGACCAGGCGTGGAACTTCCTCGCGTGGATGCTCTCCGAGGAGACCCAGGTCCAGGTCGTCGCCAAGAACGGTGGCGTCGTCGCCCGTGGTTCGCTCGCCTCGAACGAGTACGCGGCCGAGGACCCCCGCCTGGTCACCATCAACGAGGTCGCCGCGGTGGGCAACACGCCCGTCGCGTACAACTTCGCCGAAGCGTTCAACGCACCGAACAGCCCGTGGGTGCAGCTCATCCGTAACGCGACCTTCGAGGGTACGGGGACGGTGGACGCGGACAACGACGCGATCACCGCCATCCTCGGCCAGTAGGTCGCCGAGAGCGGCCGGACAACGGTGGGGCGCCCGGGAAAGATCGGGCTCGGGCGCCCCTCCGCCGGCCGGGGACCGGCGGGGTCACACACTCCCTCTCCTCCGTGTGACCCCGTCGGTGCCCCGGCGTGGTTCGGCGCCGCCTTGATTCGAGACACACTCCCTGGAGCACAGCAATGACCGCACCACCGGCGACCGAAGCGCCTTCCTCGACGGGTCGACGTCGTCCCGCCCGCAAGGGCCGGTTGACCTCCCGCGAGCTGCAGGGCGTGCTCTTCGCGAGCCCCACCCTGCTCTTCGTCATCTTCCTGTTCGTCATCCCGCTCGGCCTCGTCGTCTTCATGTCGGCGAACAAGTGGTCGCTGCTCGGCGGGCGGCAAGCGTCGAACTTCCCTGAGAACTTCACGCAGGCGCTCGCTCATCCGATGTTCTGGCCGGCGGTCTCGTTCACGGTGAAGTACACGGTCATCGCCACGCTCCTGCTCATCGGCCTCGGTCTGGGCCTCGCGCTGCTCGTCCAGGAGAGCTCGCGCTGGAAGGGCTTCCTGCGCACCACGGTGCTCGTGCCCTCGGCGCTCGGCCTCGCCTCGGCGTCCCTCATCTTCTACGCGCTGTACTCCCCGCAGGTCGGTCCCGTTCCGCGGTGGATGAAGGCGCTCGGGGTCACGCAGGACGTGGTCTCCCCGCTCGGCACTCCCGACGGCGCGCTCTGGGCCACGGTGTTCCTGATCGTGTGGCGCTACGCGGGCTTCTACATGCTGCTGCTGCTCGTGGGGCTGCAGTCGATCAGCCGCGACGTCTACGAGGCGGCGCGCATCGACGGCGCGAGCACGTGGGCGATCTTCCGCCGGATCACGCTGCCCCTGCTGCGACCGTCCCTCGCGCTGAGCATCGTCATGTGCGTGACGGGATCGCTCCTCGCGTTCGACCAGTTCTTCATCCTGACCAAGGGCGGGCCGGACGGGTCGACGATGACCATCGTCCAGCTCATCTACAACGTCGCCTTCGAGACCAAGCGTGACCTGGGCATCGCGGCCGCGCTGTCCGTGATCGTCCTCGTCGCCCTCGTCGTCATCAACATCTTCCAGCTGCGCGTGCTGCGCGGCTCGGACGGAAAGTGAGGGCCGCTCCAGTGCAGACGACGAAGCAGGTCTTCGCCCGCACCCCGTTCTACGTGGTGACGATCGGGCTGGCCATCATCTTCATGTACCCGCTCCTGTGGAGCGCGTGGAACTCCGTCGCGCCCCAGCCCGGGACCAACCAGGTGAACGGGTACGGGTTCGGCAACTACCTGACGCTCCTGCGCTACCAGGAGGGCTTGCCCACCTATCTGCTCAACTCGACGATCATCGCCGGCCTCACCGTCGTGTTCACGATGATCGTCGCGACCCTCGGCGGCTACGCGTTCGCGCGGTTCCGGTTCCCGGGCAAGGACGCGCTGTTCCTGCTGACCCTGTCGATCCTCATGGTGCCGTACGCGACGCTCCTCATTCCGTTCGTCGTGTGGCTCAAGACCCTCGGCCTGCAGAACTCGCTCGTGGGTGTCGCACTCGTGCTCGCGATGTTCCAGCTCCCGTTCGCGACCTTCATGATGCGCATCTCTTTCGAGGCGGTCCCGAAGGAGATCGAGGAGTCGGCGTACGTCGACGGCTGCAGCCCCTTCGGCGCCTTGCGCCGGGTCCTGCTGCACGCGGTCAAGCCGGGCCTCATCACGATCGGGCTCTTCGCCTTCCTCGCCGCCTGGAACGACTTCATGGTCCCGCTGTACCTCGTGCAGGGCGAGAACGCCCCGTTGCCCCTGGCGCTCGTCGCGATGCGCCAGCAGGTCATGGGCGTCATCGACTACGGCTCCACGCAGGCCGGCGTCGTCGTCCTCGCCGTGCCCGCCGTCATCCTCTTCGTCGCGTTGCAACGTCACTACGTCGCCGGCTTCATGTCCGGTGCCCTGAAAGGCTGAGTCGCTGTCATGACCATTGGCACTCCACCTCGCGGTCGTACCGCCGCCGTCGTCGTCCCGGGCGTGCCCGTCGCTCCGGTGGTTCCCTCGACGTCCCGGCTGCGCCCGCTCGGCCTCGGTGAGGTCACCATCACCGCCGGTCCCTGGGCCGAGAGCCAGGCACGCAACGCCGAGGCGACCTTGCCGCACATCGGGCACTGGCTGGAGAAGGCGGGCTGGCTCGCGAACTTCGACCGCGTCGCCGCCGGCGGCCCGATCGCCGGCCGCACGGGCCGGGAGTTCGCCGACTCCGAGGTCTACAAGTACCTCGAGGCGCTGTCCTGGGAGTTCGGGCGCACGGGCGACGCCACGATCGACACGCGGATCCGTGAGGTGACGGCCCGGATCGCGCCGGCACAGGACGCGGACGGCTACGTCTCCACGGCCTTCGGGCGCGAGGGCCAGCCCGCGCGGTACAGCGACCTCGAGTGGGGGCACGAGCTGTACTGCATGGGACACCTGATCCAGGCGGCCGTGGCCCGGCTGCGCACCGGGGTACGTGACGGGCTCGTCGAGATGGCCGTGCGGGCTGCGGACCACGTCTGTGCGGAGTTCGGCCCTCGCGGACGCGACGGGATCTGCGGCCACGCGGAGATCGAGGTCGCCCTCGCCGAGCTGGGGCGCGCGCTCGACGAGCCGCGCTACCTCGACCAGGCGCTGCTCTTCGTCGACCGGCACGGCCACGGCACGCTGCGCGAGATCGAGTGGGGCCCGGCCTACTTCCAGGACGACGTGCCCGTCCGCGAGGCCCACGCCCTGCGAGGGCACGCCGTCCGTGCGGGCTATCTCGCGGCCGCGGCCGTCGACGTCGCGGTGGAGCGGGGCGACGGCGAGCTGTACGACGCCGTGCGCCGCCAGTGGGCACACACCCTCGCCCGGCGCACCTACATCACGGGGGGCATGGGTTCGCGGCACCAGGACGAGGCCTTCGGTGAGGACTTCATGCTCCCCGCGGACGGCGCGTACTCCGAGACGTGCGCCGGGATCGCCTCGATCATGGTCGCCTGGCGGCTCCTGCTGTCCGACGGCGGGACCCGGGAGGCCGACCACATCGAGCGGGCTCTGTACAACGTCGTGGCGACCTCGGTCGCCGACGACGGCCGCGGCTTCTTCTACACCAACACGCTCCACCAGCGGTCACCGGGGGAGGCGAGCGATCCCGAGACCGTCAGCCCGCGTGCGCACTCGTCCGCCCGCGCACCGTGGTTCGAGGTCTCGTGCTGCCCGCCGAACGTGGCCAGGACGCTCGCCTCGCTCGCTTCGCTCCTCGCCACGAAGGACGAGCACGGCATCCAGATCCACCAGTACGCACCGTCGCGGATCGCCACGACGTTGCCCGACGGCGAGGCCATGGAGCTCGAGGTCACGACGGACTACCCGCGCAGCGGCGAGGTGCGGGTGCGCATCCTGCGGGCGCCGGCCCGGCCCGCCGTCCTCACGTTGCGTGTGCCGGGATGGGCGCGCGGTGCCCGGCTCGCCGACGGGGCGGAGCTGCGTGACGTCGCCCCGGGCGCCGTGCGGATCGAGCGCGCGTTCCTCCCTGGTACCGAGATCGTCCTCGAGCTCCCGGTGGCCCCGCGGTTCTCCGAGCCGGACCCCCGGATCGACGCGGTGCGGGGCACGGTCGCCGTGGAGCGTGGTCCGCTCGTGTACTGCCTCGAGTCCGTCGATCTCCCGGGGGGGCGCACCGTCGACGACATCACCGTCGACACGGCGGTCCCGCTGCGGGAAGGGGCCGACGGCGAGGTGCTCGCGAGCGGAGGCCTCCGTGGGATCCAGGAGCGCGCCTGGCCGTATCCGGGCCTCTCGTCGGAAGATCCGGTGCCGGCGCGACAGCCGGTGAGCCTGCGACTTCATCCGTACCAGCAGTGGGGCGAGCGAGGTCTCACGACGATGAGGGTCTGGCTTCCCCGAAGCTGAGAGCCCGCGACGCCGCCGGGGACGCAGATGCCGTCCCCGGCGGCGTCGCGCTGCCGTACGAAAACGTTATCGACAACCGTAGACCTGCATTGCGGGGACGCTGCCCTCGGTTGGCCGTTTGTCACGGTTCTGCGCGCGTGGAGAAACCTTCCTAGCGTCCGGCTGTGCGCGAGAATGTGCAGGATTCCTAGCACGGGCCGTCGTCGAGCATCGATCTGGGCCGAAAACCACCAAGAAACCGAAAACCCTTGCGGTTCATTTCGAACACTGGTTGAATCACGGTGTTCGCGCGCTCGAGGAAGAGATGGTGAACCCAGCCGCTCCTCCCTCGCGCCTCGCAGCCACCCAGCTCCGTCACCGTGAGAGGACAGGACATGTCACAACGACTGCTCAGGCGCCCCGTCGCCGGGGTAGCACTCGCGACCCTCGTCGCGAGCGCCCTCGTACTACCGGGCAACCCGGCGCTCGCCGCCGTTCCCCCGGGATTCGAGGGCGACGTCGGCGTCTACACGAACGGGGTGAGCGATGTCATGGACATCGGAGACCCCACGTACAACGCTGGCCAGCTCGCCCAGGTGCAGGCGGCCCTCGAACCCGGGGTGCCGTTCACCGCAGGCTCGATGCACGAGAGCATCTTCGCCAAGGACCTCGCCGCCGGCGGGACCGACTACTACCTCGACCGCATCCTCGGGGTCAGCGGCACGAACGGCAACAACGTGCTGCAGACGCGTGGCCGCACGCTCTACATGCGCGGCAGCTCGACCTGGACCACCATGGGGTTCGCCGGCTCGGCGTTCGCCGGCGGCAGCACGAACCTCGGCACCCTCTACACGGTGACCGTCCCCGGGCAGACGCTCACCGAGCAGGGCGCGCAGCGCTTCAACGCCCCGAGCCACGCCAGGGCCTCGTACACGGTCGGTTCGACCGGCGTCATCGCCGGCATGAAGAAGTTCGTCACGTACGACAACGTCGCGGTGACGTCGGTGCGATTCGAGAACCCCGGCTCGTCCCCGGTGAACCTGACCGTGCGCGCCTCCTCTCCGATCGCCCAGACCTCGACCGACGCGACCGACGAGCTCGTCGGCACGCGCGCCGTCGGCAACGGCGGCGGCAACATGCCCGCGAACACGTGGGCGACGGCGACCGTGGGTCTCAAGGCCAGCGGCTTCGTCCGCAGCGGCACCTCGCTCGACCGCGAGATCACGGTCCCCGCCGGTGGCGCGACCGAGGTCCAGGTCACGGGTGTGCTCTACACCGACTCGCTGCCGGGCTCCAAGGACGCGTTCTACGAGTACGCGGCCAAGTCGCCGGTGGACGCCTTCCGTGACGGTGTCACCGAGTTCAACAGCCGCTGGGCACAGGACATCCCGTACATCGACGTCCCCGACCCGGCGATCGAGAAGGCGATCGTCTACCGCTGGTGGGGCGAGCGTTACAACAGCCTCGACGCCAACACACCGGGGTACGTCTACCAGTACCCGACCACGATCGAGGGCGTGAACCTGTATCAGAACTCCATCGTGCTGACCCAGCCGATGCACCTGCAGGACACGAAGTGGATCCGCAACCCGTACCTCGCCTACGGCCAGATCCTCAACGTCGGCGAGCTCTCCGGCTCCTCGGCGTTCCTCGACTCGCCCGGCCACTCCTCGTGGAACAACCACTACTCGCAGTACCTCGGCACCGCGGGCCTCGAGGCGTTCCAGGTCCACGGTGGCGGTGCCGACCTCGCCGCGCGCTTCGCCCACTACTTCGAGTGGGACGGCAAGGGCCAGCTCGAGCACTACGACGGCGACGGCAACAAGCTCATCCAGTACACGGCGAACTACATGCCGGGCAACGACGCCGATGCGATCACGTTCGGCTACCCGCGGAGCGGCAGCCCTGGCATCGAGCGCCCGGAGAGCGCCTACGTGTGGGGATCGTTCAACGCCGCGCGTGAGCTCTACGGCCTCGCGGGTGCGCCCTCGTCCAAGGTCGACGAGATGGCGGGCACGGCGGACGATATCCGTGACGCGATCCTCGGCACGCTGTGGAACGACGAGATGAAGCTCTTCCTCGCCCGCACCACGCAGGGTGGGCTCGCGGCGACGTCCGCCGGCGGTGCCGCCAACCCGCTCACCGACCGGGGCTTCATCCCGGCCCGCGAGTCGAACCTCTACGACGTCTACGCCGAGAACCTCATCCCCGTCGAGGACGCCGAGACGTACAAGGACGGCTTCCGCTTCCTGCGCTACGGGGACAACTTCCCGATCTTCCCCTTCTACACCGCGAACCAGTACGACCGGACGCGGTACGGCATCGGAGGCTCGAACAACTTCTCCAACATCAACTTCACGGTCCAGTACCGCGGCGTGCGGTCCGCCCTGCGTCACTACGACCCGGACCACGAGTACGTCACGCCCGAGTACGCCTCGCGCCTGCTCGACTGGATGACGTGGAGCATCTACCCGAACGGCAACGTGCTGGTGCCGAACCAGGCCGAGTACTACTCGAACTGGAACGCGACCAACCGCACCTACAACCGCAACAACCAGAACCACATCATGCTCGGCAACATGAACTACATCTTCGTCGAGGACATGGGCGGCATCCAGCCGCGGTCCGACGACAAGATCGAGCTCTGGCCGGTCGACCTCGGCTACGAGCACTTCATGGTCAACAACCTGCGCTACCACGGCAAGGACATCACGATCGTCTGGGACCCCACGGGTTCCGAGTACGAGCTCGGCGCGGGCTACCTGCTCTTCGTCGACGGCGAGAAGGTCCTGACGGCCGACAAGCTCGGGCGCGTCCTGTACGACCCCGCCACGAACACCGTGGTGGAGAAGGACGACGACGTCGCCGTGACGCTCGGCACCGTCGCACCCGGTCTCGCGACCGCCGTGGACACCCCGATCGAGGACGCGCGCGTCGTCGACTACCTCAAGACGGCGGGCATCGACCTCGACCACCCGGTCGAGAACCTCGCGCTCGCGGCGGACGTCTCGACGTCGGCCACCCAGTCCGGGGTGCGTCCCACCGAGTGGCGCAACTTCCACACCGTCGGGCGCACCGGGGCGATGAACTACCACCCCGGTGCCATCGCGGTGAACGAGCGTCCCGTGTCGGCCGGTGCGATCAACGACGGCGTCACCGTCAACGAGCCCTACTGGGGCAACTACGGCACCGCGGGCGAGACGGGTTACGTCGAGCTCGACTTCGGGGCCCCGACGACGTTCGACAACGTGAAGGTCTTCTTCATGCAGGACCCGTTGACGGCCGGACACTCGTACGTCGCGCCCCAGCGGTACGGCGTCGAGATCCCGGACGGCTCCGGCGGCTGGCGGCTGATCGAGGACCAGTTCCGGTCCCCGAAGGTGCCCACGGCCAAGTTCAACGAAGCTCTTTTCGAGACCGTCACGACGGACAGGGTGCGGGTCTCGTTCACGAACACCCCGGGCATGTACACCGCGATCTCCGAGATCCAGGTGTTCGACTCGGGTCGCGACGTGCCCGAGATCGTCAACGACCCGCCGGCCGTCACGGTCCAGGTCGACACCTCGCGGCAGGGCAACCTGTCGACGGGTCTGGTCGCGACGGTGTCCGACGACGGCGTCCCCGAGGACGGCTCCCTGACGTACGGCTGGGAGACAGTCTCGACGCCCCCGGGTGGCGCCGTGATCTTCACCAACCCGTCGGGCGTGTCCACGACCGTGACGGGTACCGTGCCCGGCACCTACGTGCTGCGGTTCTGGGCCGAGGACGGCGAGCTGCGCACCGAGCGCACGATCGAGGTCGACCTCACCGAGCGTGAGGTCACCGCTGAGTTCGGTGCCTCGGCCGCCATCACGACGAGTGGTTCGGCCTCGTGGGAGAACTACAACCTCGTCAACGCTCCGTCGACGCCCGGCTCGTCCAACCCAGGCGCCGGCAACGGTTGGGGCACGTGGGGCGTCAGCGGTGCGACGGGCACCTCGACATCGGCCCCGGCGTGGCTCCAGTACAGCTGGGACTCGCCGGTGCTGCTCACGTCGTCGGACATCTACTGGTACGACGACAACGGTGGCACGCGCCGTCCGACGGCGAGCACCTACGCGATCGAGTACTCCACGGACGGTTCCAGCTGGACGCCCGTGACGCTCACCGAGGGCAGCACCTACGCGGGTGGGCTGGCGACGAACACTTACAACCACTTCGACTTCGAGGCCATCGAGGCGAGCCACCTGCGCATCCGCATCTGGGGTCTGCAGAGCGGCGGCGCCGGCACCGGTGTGCTGCGCTGGCGCGCCAACGGAGACACGGTGGACCAGGTGCTCGACACCCCGGTCCTCATCCGCACCGGTGTGGGAGAGATCCCCGTCTTGCCGGCGAGCCTGCCGGTGCAGTACTCCTCCGGGATCTACGGCCAGATCGACTTCGCCTGGCAGGAGATCACGGCGGATCAGGTCGCGGAGACCAACACCGACCCGTTCGTCGTCTACGGCACGAACAGCGCCTACGGCAAGACGGTCGAGGCGAGGATCTACGTCCGGCCCGAGATGTCCGAGGGCGGGATCACGATCTCGAGCATCACGCCGCTCGCGCAGACCGTCGCGGTCGGTGAGCAGCCGTACCTGCCGGACACCGTCGCGGTGTTCTACAACGACGGCTCCTGGGACAACCAGGCGATCGGTGTCGAGTGGGACTACGACCCGGAGCTCACCGAGACGGCGGGGACCTACCAGGTCTTCGGTGACGTCGTCGTCCCGTGGTACGTCGGTGCGACGACGGCGCGGGCGCTCCTGACCCTCACCGTCGGTGAGCCGGAGCCTCGTGGCGACATCGTGTCCTCGACCCCGGTGGCCGTGACGACGGAGGTCGGCGTCGCGCCGGTCCTGCCGACGCACGTGGTCGCCGAGTTCGAGAACGGTGACACGGAGAACCTCGCCGTGACCTGGGCCCCCGTGGCCCCGGCGCAGTACGCGGACGAGGGCACCTTCACGGTGACAGGTGACATCGACGGGCCCGGTGGTGCCGGCAAGGCGCAGGCCACGGTGACCGTCACCGAGTCGAGCACGCCGGACACGACCGCGCCGACCGTCGTCCTGACGGTCGACCCGGCCGCCGCCGCCACGCAGTGGCACGCGGGCACCGCGACGGTCTCCGTCGCCGCGTCCGACGACCGTGACGCCGCTCCGGCCGTCGAGGTGAACCTCGGCGACGGGTGGGCCGACTACACCGGCCCGGTGGCGCTGACGACGGACGGCGTGCACACCGTGCTCGCACGAGCGACCGACGAGGCGGGCAACGTCTCAGCGGTGGTGCAGACGGAGGTGCGCCTCGACGCGACCGCCCCCGTGTCACGGGCCACCGTGGACGCCACGGCGCGCAAGGTCTCGGTCGTCGCGGCGGACGAGACCTCGGGTGTCGAGCGCATCGAGGTCAAGGTCGGTAGCGGCGCCTGGGCGACGTACTCCGGTCCCGTCACCGTCGGCAACGCCGCCACCACGGTCCAGCACCGTGGCGTCGACCGCGCCGGCAACGTGGAGCAGGCCATGACGGCCTACGTGCCGCGGGCGGGCGGCGACCTCGTCGACACGACGGTCGCGGCCGTCGTCTCCCCGTCGAGCTCGCAGTTCGGTGAGACCGTCAAGGTGCTCGCCGTCGTCGCCTCCAGCAAGGGCACACCGACGGGCCAGGTCGAGCTCCGGCTCGGCAACACCTCGCTCGGCCGCAAGGCCCTGCAGGGTGGCCGTGCGGAGTTCCAGGTGAAGGGCCTGCAGGTCACCACCGGGACGAAGTCCCTCACCGTGACCTATCTCGGCAGCCCCACGCATGCCGCCGCGAGCGACAGCGTGCCGTTCAAGGTCTCCAAGGCGACGTCGCGCGTGACGTTCGCCAAGAAGACCGTCGCGACCACGACGAGCAAGCGGGCGAAGGTCAAGGTCACCGTGCGCGGCACGTTCGGCGGACGGGCGCCCAGCGGACGGGTCGAGGCCCGGATCGGCACGAAGCGCGTCGGCTCCGGCGTCCTCGGCACCAACGGCAGGGTGACGCTGCAGCTCAAGGCGCTCAAGGTGGGCAACCACAAGGTCAAGGTGACCTACGTGGGTGGCCCGAACCACCGGGCGAAGAGCGCCACCGTGCGGGTCAAGGTCACCAAGGGCAAGCCCAAGGTGGGCGTGACCGTGCTCAAGGCCAAGAAGATCACCACGAGCAGCCGCGCCTCGGTGCGCGTCCGCCTCGACCGTGTCGCCGTCGCGGCGCGCGGGACCGTGGTGGCTCGGGTCGGCGGCAAGGTCGTGGCGCGGGGCAAGCTCTCGGGCCCCAAGGGTGCTGTGACCCTCAAGCTGCCTCGCCTCAAGGCCGGCAAGCACAAGGTCACGATCCGCTACCAGGGCAACAAGCAGTACCGCGTGGCGTCGAAGTCGGTGCGGGTCACCGTCAAGCGCTGAGTGCGGCGGGTGTGCGTCCGGCTCGCGGGTCCGGACGCACACCCCGCCCCACCGGCTCGCACCCGCCCTCCCCGGCTGCGCGGCAGCCGCTGCGTCTCCCGAACAGCAGTGCCTCACGACGTACCCAGTCCACTACGGACCTTCGAAGGGACCTGAGTCATGAAGACCTCCTCACGCGGCCTGGCGACGGGGATCACCCTCGCCCTGGCCGGGTTCGGCCTCGTCGCGCCCATGGCGCCGGCGTTCGCCGCACCTCCGCCCCCCACGACGACGTTCACGTCGTACGGCAACCCGATCCTCAGCGACGGCAGCTACTACTCGGCCGACGCGGCCCCGATGGTGCATGACGACACGCTGTACATCTACACCGGTCACGACATCGCGGGCCCCACGCAGGGCGGCTTCAACATGCGTGACTACGGAGTCTTCGCGACCGATGAGCTCAACCCGGCCGGTCAGGCGACCACGTGGGACCACTACCAGGCGAGCCTCGAACCCGGAGAGGTCTTCGACTGGGCCACGGGACAGATGGCGTTCGCGGGCCACGTCGCCGAAGGTCCCGACGGCAAGTTCTACTGGTACGCCCCCGTCCAGACGGTCGCGAACGTGTTCGCGAACCGCATGGCGATCGGAGTCGCCGTCTCGGACTCCCCCGTGGGTCCGTGGACCGATGCGATCGGTGAGCCCCTCCTCGACTGGGGCGACGTCTTCGGATCGTCGAGCAACGGCCAGGAGGTCATCGACCCCCACCTGTTCCGTGACGACGACGGAAAGATCTACCTCTACTGGGGATCCTGGTACATCGCCCGCATGGTCGAGCTCGAGTCCGACATGATCACGCGGGTGGACCCGAGCACGGCGGGCATCTACCAGTGGACCCAGTCCCAGGGTCTGCCCTCCTTCTTCGAGGCCCCGTGGGTCTTCAAGCGGGCCGGCACCTACTACATGGTCTACGACTGGAAGAACGGCGGCTCGGACTGCACGCCCTCGAACTACCAGGGCTGCATCGGCTACTCGACCGCGCCGTCGCCGACGGGTCCGTGGACGTTCCGCGGCCTCATCCTCGGGGGCACGTCGGCGACGACCGTGCACCCCTCGGTCATCGAGTTCGGTGACTCCTGGTACATCACGTACCACACGAAGGACGCCGCGAACGGTGGGCACTTCCGCCGCTCCGTCGCGATCGACGAGATCGCGTGGGACGACACCCAGACGCCGCCTCGGCTGCTGCCGGCCACCCCGACGCTCGACCCCGCCGTGGATCCGAAGCTCGCCTCGAGCGAGAACGTGGCACGCGGGGCGACGCCGTCGGCCTCCTACACCGAGACCCCGCCCATGGACGTGCGGGCGCTCAACAACGGACGCGTGACGACGGCGCTGCTGCCGCCCGACCAGTGGGGCAACTACCGCGCCGCGCGCAACGTCCAGACGGACTGGACGCAGTACGACTGGGCCGAGCCCGTGCTGATCGACGGGGCGGGCATCCAGTTCGGACAGGACAGCAACTGGATCCGCCCTCCCGCGTCGTGGAAGCTGCAGTACCGCGACTCCGGCGGTGCGTGGGTGGACGTCCCGAACCCTTCGGGCTACCCGACGACCGTCAACCAGTGGCTCACGCTCACCTTCGACCCGGTCGTCACGACGGGTCTGCGCGCGACGTACAACGGACTCCCGAACGCCGCGCAGTTCCACTCGGTCGCCGTCTCGGAGTGGGAGGTCTACTCCGTGCAGGCCGACAGCCTGGGCTCGGCCACCGTGGGCACCCTCGTGGGTGAGGCGCCGGTGCTGCCCGCCACCGTCGAGGGTGAGTTCCCCGGTGGGCACACGCTCGACGTCCCCGTGACGTGGAAGCCCGTCGCCGCGGCGGACTACCAGGTGGCTGGCACGTTCACGGTCGAGGGCCGCGCCCTTGGCCAGACCGGTGACTTCGTCACGGCCGAGGTGACCGTCGTCTCTGACGCCCCGCGCGCCAACCACGCACCGGACGCGACCGTCACGGCCTCCTACACGGCGGGCTGGAACAACATCGACGCCGTGAACGACGGCGAGCGCCCCGCGCTCGCCACCCCGCCCGCCAACGCCCAGTTCTGGGGCACCTGGTCCGGCACCCGCCCGGAGTCGCAGTGGCTCCAGTACGCCTGGGCAGAGCCGGTCGACGTCGCCTACGTCGAGGTCGGCTTCGCGGCCGACGGCGGTCCGGGTCGCGGTACCGGTGTCGAGATCCCCGAGTCGTGGTTCCTCGAGTACTGGGACGGCGATGACTGGGCGCCGGTGACCGGCGTGACCCCGGCCTACCCGGTCGAGGAGGGCTCTTACGTCGCCGTGGCGTTCGACGCCGTCTCCACGACCCAGCTGCGCCTGACGGCGAACGCGCTCCTCGGCTGGCTCGAGGGCGCGGGCAACAACCCCGGTCTGTACGCCGGCGTCGGTGTCTCCGAGTGGGAGGCCTGGAACCAGGCACCCGACGTCACCGCGCCCGTGGTCACCGTGACCCCGCAGGGCACTCCCGGCCTCGCCGGGTGGTACGTCAGCCCCGTCTCGGTGCGCATCGACGCCGCGGACGACTCGCTCGCGCGGGTCACGATCGAGACCTCGGCCGACGACGGCGAGACGTGGGACGCCGTCGAGGACGTGCGTGAGCACACGGTGGTCCTCAGCACGGGCGAGCACGAGCTCCTCGTGCGGGCGACCGACCCCGCCGGCAACACCTCCGCGGTGCAGACCGTCGCGGTCAAGGTGGACTTCACGCCGCCGAGCGCGAGCGCCGTGGACGACTACGACGCACGCACCGTCACCGTGTCCGCCTCGGATGCGGGCTCGGGCCTCGCGAGCGTCGAGGTGAACGTCGACGCCGCGGGCTGGACCGCTTACTCCGGGGTGCTCGAGCTCTCCGACGCCAAGCACGTGGTGCAGTACCGCGCCACGGACAACGCGGGCAACGTCTCGAGCCTGGGCACGGTCACGTTGCAGCCGAAGCTCACGGGCTTCGTCGGCAACGTCGCACCCTTCGCGACCGCGGCGGCGTCCTTCACGGCGGGACACAACTCGCTGGCCGCCATCAACGACGGTGTCCGCGGCGGGCTCACCGGTGGCGCACAGACGAACCTGTGGGGCACGTGGTCGGGCAGCCGTCCCGCGACCCAGTCGGTCACATACACGTGGCCGGTCCCGGTCACGCTGGGCTCGTCGACCATCGGGTTCTGGAACGACGGCGGTCCCGGTCGCGGCGACGGCGTCGAGACACCGACGGGCTGGTCGCTCGACTACTGGGACGGCGAGGCTGAAGCCTGGGTCCCGGTCGAGGTCTCGTCGGAGGGCTACCCCCTGTCGGCGACCGTCTACACGACGGCGGAGTTCGAGCCGGTGAGCACGACGCGGCTGCGCGTGACGATCGACGCCCGCCAGGGCACATCGGGCTCCACCTACGCTGCGGTGGCGGTCCCCGAGTGGGAGGTCTACTCCGTGGCCGTCGACGTCGAGCAGCCCGAGGCCCAGCTCTCCGTGCTCGGCACTGCGGGTCTCGACGGCTGGTACACCTCGGCGGGCACCCAGGTGCGGGTCGACGCCCTGGCGCAGCCCGGTGACGTCACGATCTCCACGAGCCTCGACGAGGCCGACTGGGTCGACGTCCTCGGCCGCGTGGCGACGGTGACGCTCCCGGGCGACGGCACCCACACGGTGCGCGCCCGCGTCACGGACTCGGACGAGCAGGTCTCCGAGACCGCGTCGATCACGGTCAAGGTGGACGCCACGGCGCCCACGGCGACCGCGGTGGTCGACGAGGAGGCGCGGTCGGTCACGCTCACGGCGTCGGATGCGACGTCGGGCAGCCCCGTCGTCGAGTACCGCATCGACGACGCGGCGAGCTGGACCCCGTACACGGCGGTCGTGGTCGTCGGCGACGCTCGGACCGAGGTCCACTACCGCGTGACGGACGCGGCGGGCAACACCGCGACCGGCACGGTCGTGGTTCCCGCCGCGGACGGCGGACCTGCGCTCGAGGGCAACATCGGCCCGCTCGCGGAGGTCGACGCGTCCTACACGGCCGGCTGGAACAACCTCGACGCCGTGAACGACGGCGAGAAGCCGAGCCTGACCGGCGTCCCCGAGAACTCGACGTTCTGGGGCACGTGGTCCGGTGACCGCCCGGCCTCGCAGTGGCTGTCCTACACGTGGGACACCGCGGTGAGCGTCGACTCGGTCACGATCGGCCTCGCGTCCGACGGTGGCCCCGGCCGCGGGACCGGCGTCGAGCTGCCCGAGTCGTGGTACCTCGAGCACTGGGACGGCGAGGCCTGGGTGCCCATGACGGGTGTCCAGCCGGACTACCCCGTCTCCGGTACGGAGTACGTCTCGGTGAGGTTCGACGCCGTGGAGACCACGCGGGTCCGCGTGGTGCTCAACGCGCTGCTCGGCTGGCTCGAGGGCGGCATCAACGCCCCGGGCGAGTATGCGGGTGTGGGTGTCACCGAGCTCGAGGTGTTCACCGAGGGGACCGGCCCCGACGTCGGCGACCTCGAGGCCCCGGAGCTCGAGGTGACCGTCGACCCGGCTTCGCCCGACGGCGGCTCCGGCTGGTACACGGGTGCCGTCACGGTCACGGCCGTCGCCACCGACGAGACCGACCCGGCTCCCGTGGTCGAGCGGTTCGTCGAGGGTGCCTGGTCCGCGGTCACGGGGCCGATCTCGGTGGACGAGGGCGTGACCGCGTTGCGGCTGCGCGCCGTCGACGAGGCGGGCAACGTCTCCGCGGAGTGGACCGAGACCCTCCGGGTTGACCGCACCGCACCGGTGTCGCAGGCCGTGCTCGACGGGCGGACCGTGACCCTCAAGGCCGCCGACTCCGGCTCGGGAGTCGGACGCATCGAGTACTCGGTCTCCGGTGCCGCGGGTCCGTTCGTCACCTACGGCGGTCCGGTGACCGTCTCGGGCAGCGGCGCGGCGTTCGTGCACTACCGCGCCGTCGACCGGGCCGGCCACGTCGAGCGGGTCGGGTCGGTGCGTATTCCCGCAGCGGCCGAGGGCCTCGTCGCGACGGGACTGCTCGTCCACGTCGACAAGGCGAAGGTGCCGTTCGGTGCCGCCGTGGGTCTGCAGATCAGGCTCACGGCCGCCGGTGGCGCCACGGTGGGCAGGACCACGGTGACGCTGACGGACAACGGCAAGGCGCTGCGGAACGTCACCCTCGTCGACGGTCGCGCCACGGTGGCGCTGCCGGGCAAGCTCGCGGTCGGCGCGCACCGGTTCGAGGTCGCCTACGCCGGGAGCGCGACGTTCGCGCCGGCCCGGGCAGCGGCGAGGCTGACGGTCGCGAAGGCCAAGAGCACCACCAAGGCGACGGTCAAGCCCGTGAAGGTCAAGGTCAAGTCGACCAAGCGGGTGAGCGTCAAGGCGACCGTGCGGGCCACGAGTCTCGTCCCGCAGGGCCGGGTCCAGATCACCGTGACCCAGCTCAAGGGCAAGAAGGTCGTCTACTCCAAGAAGCTCAAGCTGTCGAAGAAGGGCGTGGCGACCGCGAAGCTGCCGCGCCTGAAGGCCACGGGCAAGTACCGGGTCAAGGTGAGCTACCTGGGTAGCAGCACGATCGCCAAGTCCAAGGCGAAGAACACGATCATCCGCGTCGTCAAGCGCTGACCGACCGGATCGCACGGTGCCGGGAGGGGTTCGCCCCTTCCGGCACCGTCGTGTCGTCGGCGAGCTACTCGAAGCGGGTGGGGTCGCCGGAGCCGACCCGGACCACCTCGGCGGGACCGTCGGAGAAGTCGATGACCGTCGTGGGTTCGGCGATGACCTCGCCCGCATCGATCACGACGTCGACCGCGTGGTCGAGCTCCTCCTTGATGGCCCAGCCGTCGGTGAGCGGCTCGTCGACCCCCGGCAGCAGGAGCGTCGAGGACAGGATCGGCTCGCCGAGCTCCCGCAGCAGCGCCTGCACCACACGGTGCTCGGGGATGCGTACACCGACGGTCCTCTTCTTCGGGTGGGCGAAGCGCTTGGGCACCTCGGACGTCGCGGGGAGGATGAAGGTGTACGGCCCCGGCGTCGCGGCCTTGATCGCCCGGAACTGGTAGTTGTCGAGCCGCACGAACTGCCCGAGCTGGGCGAAGTCCGCGCACACGAGCGTGAAGTGGTGCTTCTCGTCGAGCCCGCGGATGGCCCGGATGCGGTCCGCGCCGGTGCGCGAGTCGAGACGCACGCCCAGCGCGTAGCCGGAGTCGGTCGGGTAGGCGATGAGGGCGTCGTCCTGCAGCATCGCGACCACCTGGGCGATCGCGCGCGGCTGGGGATCGTCGGGGTGCACGTCGAGGTACTTGGCCATGCACCGAGCGTAGAGCCCACAGCTCCGGTGCGGCATGTCAGCAGCGCGAACTCGCGGAAGAGGTGCGGTGACGACGACGGTGGACGACGCCCGCCCGTGACGACTCAGCGCCCAGGGAGCGCCTCGGCCAGCGCTGCGAGCGTCTCCGAGGTCCCGGCGTCGACCTTGACCGTCGCGAGGTCGTCGCCGCGGGTCGCGCCGAGGTTGACGATGACGACGGGGATCCCGCGCGCCGCGGCCTGTCGCACGAACCTCAGCCCGGAGTAGACGGTCAGCGAGCTGCCGGCAACGAGCAGCGCCTCGCCGTCGGCCACGAGCTGCGTCGCCCGGGCCACGCGTTCGCGGGGCACGGTCTCGCCGAAGTAGACGATGTCGGGCTTGAGGATGCCGCCGCACGCCGCGCAGTCGGCCACGACGAAGTGGGCGGTCTGCTCGATCACGGCGTCGGCGTCGGGCGCGATCTCGATGTCCCCGACGTTGCCGACCGACTCGACGAAGCCAGGGTTGAGCGCGTCGAGCCGGTCGGCGAGCTCCGTGCGCCCGATGGTGCGCCCGCAGTCGAGGCACACGACGCGGTCGTAGCGCCCGTGCAGGTCGATGACGTGGCGCGAGCCCGCGGCCTGGTGCAGCAGGTCGACGTTCTGGGTGATGACGCCGCTCACGACGCCGTCGGCCTCGAGCCGGGCGAGCGCGACGTGCCCGGCGTTGGGTCGCGTGGCTCCGACGTGGCGCCAGCCCACGTGGTTGCGGGCCCAGTAGTGCCGCCGGAACGCGGGATCCCCCGTGAACTGCTGGAACGTCATGGGGGTCCGCGGCGGCGAGTCCGGGCCTCGATAGTCGGGGATCCCGGATTCGGTCGAGATGCCCGCCCCGGTCAGCACGGCCACACGCCGCCCCCGCAGCACCGACACCACCCGATCAACCACCTCCACCCCCTCACCGTACGTCTCGCCGAAGTAGAGACGTAGGTCGCGAGATAGAGCGTCGTGGGAACAGTGGCCGACGTCGAGGCGTTGAACTTGTCCTACCCTGACCCGCCAGGAGGCCGCACCATGCCCACCGTCGTCACCGAGGTTGAGTCCCAGCTCCCCACCGTCACGGCGCCGAGGTCCGCGGCGGCGACCGCCTTCGACCCCAGCGCCAGCCCGCTCGACGAGTTCGACCGGCAGGTCCGCGCCTACGCCGAGACGGGTGTCGCGGCCCTGCTCGGGCTCGACGAGACCGGCCTGGCGGAGCTCGTGGCGCCGTTGCGCGCCGTCGTCGGCCGTGATGCGTCGTCGTGGTCGCACGCCCCCGCGAAGGAGGACGACGACGCCGACTTCCTGCTCGTGCTGCGCACCGAGGACGTCAACGACGCCGTGCCCGCCATGCGCCGCGGCACGAAGCTCGGTGTCAGCGTGATCGACCGTGACGAGCTCGCGACCTACACGGCGGTCGACGGGGTCGAGGTGCCGGACGCGCGCGCCTACCTGCTCACGGGCATCGACGTCGGCTCGGAGTTCTGCAACGTGCCTCCGGAGTCCGCGCTCGTGGCGGTGCGTGAGCGGGGTCGTACCCCGCTGACGGTCGAGGAGGGTGTCGCGCTCGCGACCGTGCGTCCCGACCGGCTGCGGCCGAACCGGTGCTGGTCGCTCATGGGCTCGCGCACCGGCACGAACCAGCGAGTGCCCGCCGTGTGGATCTCGGAGCGCCGCGCTAAGCTCGGGTGGTGCTGGGACCGCAACCCGCACACCTGGCTCGGCGCGGCGTCCGCCGCCGCTCGCGTCAGTCCGTGACGGAGCGCGCTGCCTCGATGATCACGGCTGCCGTCTCGGCCGGGCGGGAGACGGTGATGGCGTGCGAGGCGTCGACCTCGCTCGTGTGCGAACCGGCGCGCTCGGACATGTAGCGCTGGGACTCCAGCGGGATGGCGAGGTCCTGCTTGGCGATGAGGCTCCACGACGGGATCGTCTTCCACGCCGCCTTGGTGGCCTTGTCCTCGAGCGCGGTGCTCGCGATGGGCCGCTGGGTGACCGCCATGCGCGCGGTCACGTCGCTCGGCAGGTCGGCCGCGAACGCCGCGCCGAAGGTCTCCTGCTTGATGTAGAGATCCGTGCCCGTCCCGCCGTCGGGCGTGGGGAAGGGTACGGGCGCGAGGTTGTTGCCGAGCTCGCCGCCGGGGAACTTCGCGGCGAGCTCGCCGGCGCTCTCGCCGACGTCGGGCTGGAAGCTCGCGAGGTACACGAGCGCCTTGACGTCGGGGTGGTCGGCGGCGGCCTGGCTGAGCACGGAGCCGCCGTAGGAGTGGCCGGCAACGACGATCGGGCCGCCCACGTGGTCGAAGACGCTCCGCAGGTACTCGGCGTCAGCCTCCAGTCCGCGCAGCGGGTTGGCGACCGCGATGGTCGGGTAGCCCTCGTTGGTGAGCCGGTCGACGACGTCGTTCCAGCTCGAGGAGTCGGCGAACGCGCCGTGGACCAGGATGATCGTGGGCTTGCTGCGCTCGGGGGAGTTGCTCGTGTGCATGGTGTGCTTCCTCTCGGTTCCGGACGGTGGTGGCGCCCGGCCTGTGTCGCCGCGGTCCCGGATCGGCCCCGGCGGTCATGTCTGACTTCGGGTGAACAACGGCGGTACGCAATATATTGCATACGGGATGAATCGAAGTCAAGAGGGTTCTCGACGCAGCGTGTGGCTTGCCAGGCGGAGAGCGCGCAGGGTGCAATATGTTGCATGCCGATCCCTCGAGACCTCATCCCTGTCGACCGGACACTGCTTCGCGACGGCGTCTACGGCGTGCTGCGGGACGCCATCGTCTCGGGCACCTTCGCGCCGGGGGAGTCGCTCAAGGACGTCGAGCTCGCCGCGTGGCTCGGTGTCAGTCGTACCCCTGTGCGCGAGGCGCTCCTGCGCCTGGCCCAGGGTGGGCTCGTCGTCGCCCAGCCGGGGCGCTCGACCACGGTGAGCACGCTCGACATGCGCGCGGTACGCGACGCGCGGGACGTGGTGGGCGCGATGCACGAGCTCGCGGTCCGCGACGCCGTCCCGAACCTCACGGCCGCCGACCTCACGCGGATGCGCGAGGCCAACGGGCGCTTCGGCGCGGCGGTCGAGGCCGGTGACGTCGAGGGTGCGCTGCGTGCCGACGACGAGTTCCACGGGATCCCCGTGGCGGTCTCGGGGAACCGGACGCTCGCCGCGGTGCTCGAACAGTTCACGCCCGTGCTGCGCCGCGCCGAGCGGTTGCAGTTCGGATCACCTGCCGGGCGGGCCTCGCACGCCCAGCACGAAGAGCTCCTCCGGCTGTGCGCGGCGGGCGACGTCGGGGGTGCGGCTGCGGTCGCCTTCGACACCTGGCACCGCCTCCCCGCCCCCGACGCCCCGCCCGAGGGCTAGTCGCTGCGGCGGATCGCCCGGATGCCCACCGTCAGGCCGACGACGGCGAGCGCGGCCGCCGCGAGGAACGCCCAGCCGACGTCGGGCGAGCCCAGGTCACCGGTGAGCAGCGCCCGCTCGCCCATCGTCACCCAGTTCACCGGGTTGACCGACGCGACGGCCCGCATCCACCCCGGCGCCCCGTCGAGCGGCAGCAGCACGCCCGAGAGGATGAGCAGCGGGAAGATGAGCGACTGCTGCACGGCCCAGAACACCCAGTCCTTGCCCTTCGTGGCGAGCGCGAGCGCGTAGCTGAGCGAGCCCAGACCCACGCCGAACAGGGCGAGCAGCACGAGCCCGAGCACGAGCCCCACGGCGTCGGCCCGGTATCCGAACGGCAGCGCGACGGTGACGATCACGAGCGCCTGCACCACGATCGGCACGATCTCCTTGAGCGAGCGCCCCACGAGCAACGAGGACCGCGCGATCGGTGCGACGAGCGTGCGTTCGTGCGAGCCGAACATCATCTCGTACTGCAGGTTCGACCCCGTCGCTCCCGTGCCGAACAGCACGATCATCACGAGCACCCCGGGCAGGAACCACGCCAGCACCTCGGCGGTGGACTGCCCGGACTGCACCACGAGCAGCGGCGCGAACAGCCCGAGGAACACGAGCGGCTGCAGCAGCGAGAAGATCACGGTGAACGGGTCACGGATCACGGGCTTGAGCTCGCGCGTGAGCACGAGCCAGGTGTCGCGGGCCGCGTTCGGGCGCGAGGTCGCGGTGGGCGCCGTCGTCGGCGAGGTCGTGGTCATCGGGGCCCTCCCTGGGCGGCGGCAGCGGTCTCGGTCTCGGGGGCGTCGGCCTCGCGCAGGGTGCGGCCGGTCAGCGCGAGGAACACGTCGTCGAGCGTGGGTGGCACGCACGTCGCGGCCGCCACGGCCACGTTCTCGGCGGCGAGGCGGCCGAGCGCGACGGGCAGCAGCCGGGCACCGTCGCGCACGGCGGCGGTGAGGGTTCCGTCGTCGGCGGCCGTCACCTCGGCCTGAAGGCTCTGCCCGACGACGACGGCGGCCGCCTCCGACTGCGCCACGTCGGCGACCCGGATGGTGACGGCGTCCCCGGCGAGCGTGGCCTTGAGGGCCGGCGCCGTGTCGTCCGCGATGACCTGGCCGGAGTCCATGACCATGACGCGCTCGGCGTAGCGGTCGGCCTCCTCGAGATAGTGCGTGGTGAGGAACACGGTGGTGCCGTGCTCGGCGCGCAGGTCGAGGATGTGCTGCCAGAGGTTGGCGCGGCTCTGCGGGTCGAGACCCGTGGACGGTTCGTCGAGGAAGAGCAGCGGCGGGGCGTTCATGAGCCCGATCGCGATGTCGACGCGGCGCTTCTGCCCGCCGGAGAGGTGCTGGACCTGCTGGGCCGCGAACGGGGTGATGTCGAGGGAGGTGATGAGCTCCTCGGCGCGCTCGGCGGACGCGGCGCGGGACATGCCGTAGAAGCGGCCCTGGCTCACGAGCTCGTCGCGAACGCGCTGGGCCGGGCTGCCGCTCGAGCCCTGGCCCACGTAGCCGATCGAGGCGCGCACGGCCGACTGCGCGGTGGCGATGTCGTGGCCCACGACGGTCGCGGTGCCCGACGTCGGCGGGATGAGGGTGGTGAGCATGCGCAGGCTCGTGGTCTTGCCGGCGCCGTTGGGCCCGAGGAACGCGACGAGCTCGCCGCGCTCGACCTCGATGTTGAGGTCGCGCACGGCGTCGACGGCCTTGCCCTTGGTCTGGAACCTCTTGGTGAGGTCGCGGGTGGAGATGACGGTGTCTGTGGTCATGACTCCAACGATGCACCCCGATGCGGACAGTTTCTGTCCGCAGGGTGTGGGAATCTCGTGTCATGGCCGGTACCACCACCCGGGCGCTCGCCCTCCTCAACCTGCTCCAGACCCACCGCGCGTGGACCGGGCCGGAGCTCGCCTCGCGGCTCGCGGTCTCGGAGCGGACGTTGCGCCGCGACGTCGAGCGGTTGCGTGACCTGGGGTATCGCATCGAGTCGGCGCCGGGGGCCGACGGTGGGTACCGGCTCGAGGCGGGCAGCGCCGTGCCGCCGCTCCTGCTGACCGACGAGGAGGCCGTCACGATGGCCGTCGGGCTGCGGCTCGCGGCGATCCAGCGGCTCGTCGACGGCCCCGAGACCTCGCTGTCCGCGCTCGCGAAGCTCGAGCAGGTGCTGCCCGCGCGGCTGCGGCGCCGGGTGAACGCGCTCGCGGGCTCCCTGCAGCCCATCGGCCCGGACGGTCCGCTCGTCTCGCCCGAGGTGCTCGGCGAGCTCGCGCTCGCGTGCCGGGACCGGGAGCGCGTGCGGTTCGCCTACACGGCCGCCGACGGCGCCTCATCGCGGCGGCACGTCGAGCCCTACGCCGTGGTGCCCGCCGAGCGGGCGTGGTACCTCGTGACGTTCGACCTGGTGCGGGACGACTGGCGGACGTTCCGGGTGGACCGGCTCGACGAGCTGCGGCGCACGGGTGCCCGGTTCGCGGCGCGTGAGCTACCGGCCGACGACCTGGCCGTGTACGTCGCTGCGGCGACCTACACCTATACCGCGCTCGACATCGGGGCGCGTGTCGTGCTGGACCTCCCGCTCGAGGGGGTGCGCGCGGCCTTCGGCCCGTGGTCGCGCGGTGCCGAGGCGCTCGACGACGAGCACACGTCGTGGCCCATCGCCGCGAGCCTTGTGCCCGAGCTGCTCTTCGGGCTCGCGTGGGTGCCCGAAGGTGTCGATTACACGATCGAGGCCGACGACGACGTGCGCGCGCAGCTCCACGAGATCGCCGCGCGGCTGCTCGAGGCGACCCGCGGTGGTCGCCACCGGACGATCGAGGTGCGTTCGCATGACTGAGGATCAGTTCTATGTCGAGCGGCGAGTGACAGTGATGGCGAGCTGGCAGCTCGACGACGCCATGGCATACCTGCAGCTGACCGGCATTCAAGACGGAGGGGCCGCTCGCCAGATCTCTGTCAACACTCCGGGGCCGCTCGCCAGCGAGATCGTCCTGGACTTTGACAAGCAGGGCAGATTGCTTGGCATCGAGTTCTTCGACCCGAAGGTCCTACCGATGAGCCACGAAGACTAGTCACCGACCGTGCGAGTCACCGTGTGGCACCTCTTCATCGCGAGCGCAGTCCTGTTCGTGCTCTCGACACTGCGTGACGTCGCTCGTCGTGACAAGGAACGGGTCTCCGTCTCGGAGGCGTTTCAGACCATGTCACCGCTGAGCCTGGTTCTGGCGGTCGTGATGGTTCTGGCGGGACTCGCTGCAACGACGGGCCCTGGGGCTGCCACGTAGATCATCCTCGAGACAGCACACGGGCACCGGTCGCTCACGCTTCTGCGGGTGCGGGTATCTGGATGATGCGGACGGGCATGCCTGGAGCCCTGGCCAGTGCCGCGTCGGCGGTGAGGAGGGGCGCGTCCAGCGCCAGGGCGAGGGCGACGTACGCCGCGTCGTACGGGCTGACGTTCCCCCGAAGCTTCCAGACCGTGGCCATGAGCGGCTCAAGCACGTGCCGAAGCACGGGCAGGTCGGCGAGGTCCCGAGCCGCCATGCCCGCCTGTCGATCGGGCAGTGCGCCGCTCGCTGCCAGTCTGCGTAACGCACTGACGACCTCGAGGTCGAGGTGTGCCGGTGCGTGCAAGTCGTCTCGGCCCTCGCGGAAGGCGGCGCGGATCGCCTCTCGGCGCACGGGGTCGACGAGGAATGCCACGACGACGGAGGCGTCGACGACGAGCACGCGCTACTCGGGGCGGGCCGTCTGGCGCACGATGCTGGCGAGGTGGTCACCGCGCTCGCGGTGCATCGCGTCGAAGTCGACGCTCACGTCGAGCGGACCGGTGCCGAGTGCCAGATCGCGCTGGCGGAGTCGCTCATGGATCTCGTCGAGCGTCGGTCGGTCTGCCAGACGCTCGAGCTCACCGCGCACGTAGTCCGACAGCGACATCCCCCTGCGAGCGGCCCGTGCCTTGAGGACGCGATGGACCTCTTCGGGGAGGTGGCGAACCTGCAGCATGACCATGTGCTGATGATAGGTCGCATGTGTTGCACATGCAACGCGCGTGCAGGAGTAGTTTGCTCCCAGTCACCGACCCGCAGGAGAACAGCCCGTGGAAGCCCTCGCCGTCGTCGTCGCCCTGCTCCTGCTCACGGTCGTGGTGGTCGGCTTGGGCGACAGGCTCGGGCTGCCCTGGCCCGCGTTGCTGACGATCATCGCCGCGTTCGCCGTGTTCGTGCCGAACGTGCCCGAGTTCGAACTGGACAACGAGCTGATCCTGCCGCTGTTCCTGCCGCCGCTGCTGTGGGCGCTCGCGCGGCGCACGTCGTGGGTGATGTTCAAGGAGCGCTGGCGCACGATCCTCGGCTTCTCGGTGCTGCTGACAGTCGTCACGGTGGCCGCCGTCGCGTGGACGGCGTGGCTGCTGGTACCCGGTGCCACGCTCGCCGCGGCCATCGCCATCGGCGCCGCCGTCGCCCCGCCCGACCCGGTGGCCGTCGACGCCGTCGCCGAGCACGCCTCGATCCCCCGGCGGCTCACGAGCCTGCTGCACACCGAGGGCCTCTTCAACGACGCCGTCGCGCTCGTCGCCTTCCAGCTCGCGCTCGCCATCACGCTCCGGGGCGAGCGGCTCGAGCCCCTCGCGATCCTGCAGACGTTCTCGTGGACCGTGGTGGCCGCCGTCGCGATCGGGCTCGGCGCCGGCTGGCTCGCCGCGCGCGTGACCCGCTGGCTCACCTCGCCCGTCGCCCGCAGCGCGCTGACCCTCGTGGTGCCGTTCGCCGTCTACATGCTCGCCGAGCAGGTGCACGGTTCCGGAGTGATCGCCGTCGTCGTCGCCGCGGTGTACCTGTCCGGCCGCAACGACGAGATCGAGGCGCAGGACCGGCTGACGAGCACGGCGTTCTGGCACGTCATCGAGCTGCTCGTGACCGGGCTCGCGTTCGGCCTGATCGGGCTGGAGTTCCGGGAGATCGTCGACGACGCCGGCCGCGACCTCGGCCTCATGGTGCAGCACGGGCTCATCGTCGCCGCCGTGGCGATCGGCATTCGTGTGGTGTGGGTGTTCGGCGGGCAGTGGCTCGCGCGCAAGAAGCACCACGGGCAGACGACGCGCACGTGGCAGGAGTCGCTGCTCATCGCTTGGTGCGGCATGCGCGGGCTCGTCACCCTGGCGCTCGTGCTCGCGCTGCCGGCCGCCGAGTTCCCGGTGCGCGCCGAGGCGCTCGTGATCGCCGTCGTCGTCCTCGTCGTGACGATGGTGCTGCCGGGCCTCGCGCTGCCGTGGCTCGTGCGCCGGCTGCACCTCGGTTCGGGGGAGTCGCCCGAGGACATCCAGGAGCGGGCGCTCGTGGCGCGGGCACAGCGGGCGGCGTTCGGTGTGGTGCGGGAGGCCGTCGCGGCCGGGGCGCCGCCCGAGATGCTCGAGTCGCTCGCGCAGCGCTTCGGGGACTTCACGGGCGTGTCCGACGACGACGGAGTCCTGGCCGGTGAGTACGCCGAGAGGGCTCAGCTGATGCGCGGGCGGCTGCGCCAGTACGCCGACCTGCGCGACACGGCGCTCGCGGCGGCGACCGCCGAGGTGCTGCGGGCGCGCGGCGAGCCGGGGGTCGACCCGCACATCGTCGACGTCGTCCTGGGTGACCTCGACCGGATGGCGGTGGGCCACGGCTCCCGGCGCGGCAAGTCCGTCCCGCCCGACCTCCCGCCGGACCTCCCACCCTCCTGACCACCTCCCCCGGACCGCAGACACCCGGTCCACCCACCCCGGCTTGCCAACCCCCGGGCCGCCGGCATTGCGGAAGAGTTAGTCACGCATATCGGTCCTAACTCTTCAACCATCGCGTGCTGGTGACGCGACACGGGCGTGCGGCGGGTGGGGGTGGTCGAGGAGGGCGTGCAGCGGGTGGAAGGAGTCGCGCCGTGTCAGGATCGAGATGTGCCACCTGAGGTTGCCGTCTACGTCGAGACCGACGTCAACATGGCCTCGACCGGGGGTGCGGTCGCGTGGACGTTCGACCTGCGCTGGTGGGGCGTGGTCGGTCAGGGCGATGACGAGGCCGCCGCGGTCGCGGCGCTCGCGTCACGGCTGGGTGACGTGGACGTGCGGGTCGTGGAGCGGATCTCCGGTGACGAGCAGGCTTTCGCCCGCGACCTGGAGCCGCCCCACCCTGACGAGGTCGACGCCACGCTCGCCGTGCTCGCGGCGGCGCGGGTGGAGACCCTGGACCTGGTGGCGAACGCTACGCCCGAGGATCTCGATCGGGTCGATCCCTTGAGGCGGCTGCCGTCCTGGGCGTCCTGGGTGACGGCTCGTGACGTCGCGTGGCACATCGCTGACACCGAGAGCAGGTACTACCTGCCGAGCCTCGGACTGCCGGCGCGCGACCGGCTCCCCGATCTGGTCGAGGAGCTCCAAGCGTCTGCGGCGCACGTCGAGCGCGTCCTCGCCGCCCTACCGACGACGCCGCTGGTGCGCCGTGAGCGGGGCGAGGTGTGGACCTCGGTGAAGCTCCTGCGCCGCCTGGCCTGGCACGAGCCGGGGGAGCTGGTGGTGCTGCGGTCGCTGCTCGGGATCACTCCGCGGCCCGGCTGGTGAGGGTGAGTCTGGCCGGGGTGGATGGGGCCGTCGCGGTGCGGAACCCCGATTGCGGCCCCGCGGCCGCGACCGCGACGCACGGATAGGGTGCCGTGTCGATGGCGAGCACGAGGTGGTGAGTCGGTGCGAGAGCCGCTGAAGCTCCGGGGCTTCCGCAACTACTGGGTCGCGAGCACGGTCGGGTTCACCGGTCTCGCCGTGACGACGGTCGCCGTCGACGTGCTCGTGATCGACGTTCTCGAGGCGTCCGAGGCGCAGGTCGGCATCGTCCGGGCGGTCCAGTTCTTGCCCTACCCGCTCATCGGCCTCATCGCCGGTGCCTACGTCGATCGCTGGCGGCGTCGGCCGACCCTCGTCGCCTTCAACCTCGCGCAAGCGGTCCTGCTCCTCGCGGTGCCCGTGCTCTTCCTCGCCGGCGCGCTCACCCTCACCACGACCGCGGTCGTGCTCTTCGCGGTCGGCTGCTGCGCCGTGTTCATCGCCGCGGCCGAACAGTCCTACCTGCCTGACCTCGTGCCTCGCGGATCACTCGTCCTGGCCAACGCCCGGCTCGGTCAGTCCATGACCGTCGCGCAGTCCGCCGGCCCGGCGCTCGGCGGTCTCCTCGTGAGCGCGCTGAGCGCGCCGGCGGCGCTCCTGGCCACGAGCATCAGCCGGTTCGTGTCCGCCGGTCTCATCGCGCGCATCCGTCGTCCCGAACCCCCGCCCGGCGCCGAACGCCCACGCATGTGGCGCGGGATCGCCGACGGGCTCGCCTTCGCCTACCGGCACCACACCCTCGCGCCCCTCGCGGTGTCGACCCACATGTGGTTCCTCGCCAACAGCATCGCCCTGACGGTGCTGGGGCTCTTCGTGCTCCGTGACCTCGGGCTGTCCGCCATTGCCTACGGCGCGGTGCTCGCGGCCACCGGGGTGGGCGGCCTCCTGGGTGCGCTCTACGCCACCCGGGCGGCGACCCGCCTCGGCGAGGGGAACACGATCATCGCGAGCCGCGCCCTGTGCGCACTGACCTGGATCGCGACCGCGATCACGCCAGGCGACGGGACCGCTTGGGTCCCGGCCGTCTACCTCGGTGCCGTCCAGCTCGTCTACGGCTTCTCGATGGGTGTCGAGGACCCCAGCGAGATGGCCTACCGGCAGGCGGTCACGCCTCGCTCCATGCTCGGTCGGGTCAACGCGACGCTGCGATCGGCGAACCGCACCACGGCCGTCGTCGGGGCCGTCGTGGGAGGCATCCTCGCGGGGGTGATCGGGTTCCGGCCGACTCTCCTCGTCGTGGCCGCAGTCTTCGCAGCGTCCGTCGTCGTCGCCGCGCTCTCCCCGGTGCGAGGGGCTCGCAGCGGTGGAGTCCCCGCACCGCGATCCGCGTAGGGTGCCGCCATGCCCAGCACTCCCGCAGCGACGCCGACGTCGCACTCGTCCGCCCCCGGCACACCGGCCAGGGACATCGCCGTCGCCGTGATGCTTCCCCGGGACCTCCCGCGGGCCGAGGTGCTGCCCTTCGCGCGGCGGGCCGATGCGCTCGGCTTCGATGCGCTGTGGGTCGTCGAGGACCTGGGCTTCCGTGGCGGGATCGCGCAAGCCGCCGCGGCGCTCGCGGCGACCGAACGCATCCGGGTCGGCATCGGGATCCTGCCCGTGGCGGCCCGCAACGTCGCGTTCACGGCGATGGAGATCGCGACCCTGGCGGAGCTCTTCCCCGACCGGCTCGACGTCGGGCTCGGGCACGGGCTGCCCGGCTGGATGCGGCAGGTCGGCGCCTGGCCCGCGAGCCCGCTGACCTTGCTGCGGGAGTACACGACCGCGCTCCGGTCGTTGCTGCGGGCCGAGACCGTGACGGTCGGCGGACGCTACGTGCAGCTCGACGGCGTGCGCATCGAGTCACCGCCCGCCGTCGTCCCGCCCCTCTACGCCGGCGTGCGCGGACCGAAGTCGCTCGCGCTGGCCGGCGAGGTCGCGGACGGCGTCGTGCTCGCCGAGCCCATCACGCCCGAGTACCTGGCGACCTCGTTGGCGTTCACGGGCGCAAGCCCTGACCACCGGGTCGTGACCTACAACGTCGCGTGCGTCGACGACGACATCGACGCGGCGCGCCGAGCGGTGCGGCCGGCGCTCGAGTGGATCGGGGAACCGGACTGGGCCGTGCACATCGACCCGCTGCCCTTCGCCGCGGAGTTCCGGGCGCTGCGGGCGAGCAGCACGGACCGGGCGGAGTTCGCACGGCGGATGCCGGACGCGTGGGTCGACCGGCTCGCGATCGCCGGACCTCCCGAGGTGGCGCGTGCCCACCTCGACACGCAGCGAGCCGCGGGGGTCACGACGGTGGTGCTCATGCCCGCAGGGCCGGAGCCGCTCGCGGCGCTCGAAGCACTCGGGCGGGTCATCCTGCGGTAGCGGGTGGGCACCACTTCGGTGGGGGCGGCGTCCGCCCGGGGGACTACCTCAGTCCCCTCGCCGGGGGACGGGAGCGGCGGTGGAAATCGTGCTGGGCGCCGATGTGCCGGGGTGGGTGCGCGGCGCATCGTGGAGCCATGACCACACACAGCGATCCCCACGAGGCGCAGCACCCGCTGCTCGTGCGCGACCTCGTCCTCGGTGCAGTCACGCTGGCCTTGGTCGGCGGACTGCTGTTCGGCCTCGCGCTCGTCGTCAAGGCGGCCGTCGAGGTTCTCGGCATGGTCGCGACGGCGGGTTAGTGGCAGACCGCTCGCATCCGCCGTCGTTCCCGCCGGCGCACGCGACAGCGCGCCCCGACATCGACCCGTCCCGCCCCCAGCGACCGCCCGGGTTCAGGGGCGCGCCGGCACGCCGACGCCGCTCGACCGGCTGGCCGCTCGGCGTGCTCGGGATCGTCGCGCTCGTGATCGGGGCGCTCCAGCTCACCGGTCTGGCACCGTGGGCGCAGGCCGACCAGGGAGCCACCGCCCTCGACGGCAAGCTCGAACGGTCCATCGAGCGGGCGATCACCGCCGCGGCCGAGGACGGCGTCGACCTGACCGTCACGTCGGGCCTGCGCTCCGTCGCCGAGCAACGTGTGCTCTGGGACGAGGCGCTCGAGACCTACGGCAGCGAGCGCGAGGCCGCGCGCTGGGTCCTGCCGCCCGAGCTCTCCGCACACGTGCAAGGGCTCGCCGTCGACGTCGGACCCGCCGCAGGTGCCGCGTGGCTCGCCGATCACGGCGCGCGCTGGGGGCTGTGCCAGATCTTCGCCAACGAGCCGTGGCACTTCGAACGCGCCACCAAGAACAAGGGCACGTGCCCCGAGCTGCTGCCCGACGCCTCGGTGCTGCTCGACCGTTAGCCGAGCAGCTCGCGCCAGGTGCGGTAGTGCTGCACCGCGAAGCCGCGGTAGCCCTTCGAACCGCGGAGCGTGGCCCGGACGGTCGCGGCCTCGCGTTCGAGGGCCGCGTCGTCGTCGAACCCGGGGGTGCCGTCGTCGGGCACACCCGCCGTGACCCCGATCGAGAACCCGGCCTCCCGTGCGTCGCACAGCAGCGCGGCGGGCACGGCCCGCTCGAGGATCCCCGTGGGGCCTTCCGTCCTGGTGGCGTCGACGAGCACGGTGACCCGGGCGGCCCGGTCGAGCACGGCGTCGAGCAGCGGGGCACCGCCGGCGGACGTCGTGGCGAACCACCACGGGACGTCAACGTCGAGCGGCACTCCTCGCGCTGCGATGACCACAGCGTCGAGCGCCGCGAGGTAGCCCGCCCAGACGCGGCTCTGCTCACCGTCCCAGTCGGGGTGGTGCCACGGCGCGAGGTCGAGGTGCACGCGGTGGAAGGGTGCGGCGGCCAGGGCGTCGCGGGTCCAGGCCGTGGCGAGCTCCGGCGCCTCGAGCCAGGTCAGCTCGCCACCGAGTGCCGCGACGTAGGTGCGCCGCGAGCGCAGGAGGCGGCACGTGCGGGCCACCCAGGCGCCCACCGCTTCATCGGTCCCGTCCGGCCCGGCACCGGTCGCCGCACCGCCCGTCGCACGCGCGGGGACGGCGAGGTAGACCTCCGTCACCCGGCGAGCACGCACGAACTCGACGAGCTCGGTGGCCGCGGCGGGGGCGTACCCGGTGCCGCGCTGGTCCACCGCAGGGTCCACGTCGTTGTCACGCACCCACGTCGAGCGCACGGGGGACGTCGTGTACGGGAGCGGCGGCAGCGGCGGCGCGGAGTCGGGCACGCGCATAGCCTCTCACCGCCCGCAAGGTGCTCGGGCGCGGTGTCCGCCGTCGTCGGCCGACGTCCGAAAGCTTGCTCCGCGGATCCCGCCGTCGGACCCCACCCCGACCGGATGAGACGATCGATCGCATGGACCTTCGCATCTTCGTCGAACCCCAGCAGGGCGCCTCGTACGCCGACCAGCTCGCCGTCGCCAGGGCGACCGAGGAGCTCGGGTTCGATGCCTTCTTCCGCTCCGACCACTTCCTCGCGATGGGTGACCGCGACGGGTTGCCCGGGCCCACCGACTCCTGGGTCACGCTCGGCGCCCTCGCGCGCGAGACGAGCCGCATCCGCCTGGGCACCCTCGTCACGTCGATGACGTTCCGCCACCCCGGGCTGCTCGCGGTGCAGGTCGCGCAGGTCGACGAGATGTCCGGCGGACGCGTCGAGCTGGGGCTGGGCGCGGGATGGTTCGCGGCCGAGCACGCGGCATACGGGGTGCCGTTCCCGGAGAAGCGCTTCGGCCCGCTCACCGAGCAGCTCGAGATCCTGACGGGCCTGTGGGGCATTCCCGTCGGGGAGAAGTTCGACTACGACGGCGAGCACTATCGGCTCACGGACTCCCCGGCGCTGCCCAAGCCGGCGCAGCACGACCCCGTGCACCCGGGGCGGGCGGGTGTGCCGCTCATCGTGGGGGGGCGCGGGCCGAAGCGCACACCCGCGCTCGCGGCCCGGTTCGCCGCCGAGTACAACGCGAGCTTTCCCGAGAAGGCCGCGATCCCTGGGTTGTTCGGCAACGTCCGCGAGGCGTGCGTCAAAGCGGGGCGGGACCCGGAGTCCCTGACCTACTCGGTGGCGCTCGTGCTGTGCGGCGGGACGAACGAGGCGGAGTTCGCACGCCGTGCTGCCGCGATCGGGCGCGAGCCGGACGAGGTGCGCGAGCACGGTGTGGCCGGCACGACGGCCGAGCTCGTGGACACGATCGAGGCGCTCCGCGAGCAGGGTGTGCAGCGGCTCTACCTGCAGGTCCTCGACCTCGCGGACCTCGACCACCTCGACCTCGTCGCGCGCGAGGTGTTCCCCCAGCTCGGCTGAGCAGACCCCCGACGGCTTTGGCGAGACGCTGAACGATTGCGTGCGTGTGGCGCACGCAATCGATCAGCGTGATGCCTGATCGGCTCGGTACGGTGAGCGGGCCGGGCTGTCGGGCCGGTGGGGCGCGGCGGCGAGGCGTGCGACGGCGCCCGCGAAGAGCCCCAGCACGAGCACGTTGCGCGCGACGAGCACCCAGCCCACGAACGGTTCACCGCCCACGAGCTCGAAGTAGCCGACCGGGATCACGCGATGCGTCAGTGCAGCGATGACGAGCGCCCACACGGCGACCACGGGCCAGGAGAACCAGGCCAGCCACCGCGACTCAGCGCCGCCGCCCCCCTCAGGACCGCCGTCGCGCGCGAGCCCCAGCGCCCACCCGGCCAGCCCCACGGCGATGGGCGCGGCGATCCACGCGAGGAACTGTGGCGAGCCCACCTTGTTCGTGACGATGAGGGCGAGCGTCAGGGCGAGCCCGGACCACGTGAGCAGCTCGGCGTCGGCCAACCGGCCCCGCGCCCGCCACGTGAGCCAGCACAGCGCGCCCACGGCGAGGGGCAGGAGCCAACCGAGCAGGTCCGCGGCGAGCGCCGTCCCGGAACCGTGGATCTCCCACGTGATGAGCTCCTCGTTGTAGAAGGCCTCGGCGTCACCGCCGGTGATCCACCGAGCCACCCACCACGAGGCCGCCACGGACTCGAGCTGCAAGCCGCGCCCGTCCTGGGCGGAGGCGAAGCTCGCGACGTGCCGCAGCCCGCCACCCACGGCGACAAGACCGACGACGACGGCGCACACCGCCGCCGCGGGCACCACGACCTCGCGCCATGGCCGCTTGGCCACCGCGAAGAGCGAGAACACGAGCGCTCCGGGGGCAACCTTGATCCACGCGCCCACGGTCAGCAGGACGGCGGCGGCTCGAGGTCGGCTCAGTGCGAGCAGCAGCGCCACGATCGCGATCGGGACCACGATCGCATCGATGCGCCCGAAGGCCACGGGACCGTGCAGCGCGAGGAACGTGATCCACCAGATCGCCCCGAGCCACGCGCGCCGCACGAGCGCCACCGTGGCCACCGCGTTGAGCGCGGTGACGAGCGCGAGCCACGCCGCCATGTACGGCTCCCACTCGAGCGTGGAGGCGAGCCCGGGCAGCGTCACGGGCACGATCGCGAGCGCGGGATAGACCCACGGGAAGTCGAGCACGGGCCACACGCCGTTCTCGAGGCCGTCCCACGCCCAGAACTGGTAGAGCCCCACGTCTCCGAAGCCGACGCCCGGGTCGAGGATCGCGGCCCGCCAGTAGTAGGCGTGGACGAGCACGAAGGCCGCACAGACGACCGCCCGAGACCACAGGGTCCCGGGCGGTGAGTCTGCTGCGGCGCGAGCGGGCACTAGCTGGAGCTGGCCGTGGCCGCGAACACGAGGAAGAAGAGGATGAAGCCGATGGTGCCGAGCACCCACAGGCCGAGGCCGACCCAGCCGAGGATCTTGCCGACCTTGGAGAGCTGGGCGCCGTCCTCACCGGTGGCGCGGATCTGCTTGTCGGCCATCGGCCCGGTGATCACCGCGACGATGGAGCCGACGAACGGCAGGAACGTCAGACCGCCGATGCCGGCGATGAGCGTGATGATCGCCATCGTGTTGGTGACCCGACCGGCGGCTCCGGGCGCTGCGGGCGGCGGGGCGGCTGCGTAGCTCGGGCTGGGCGGCGGCGCGGCAGCCGGGGGCGGCGGCGTGGCAGCCTCGAAACCGGACGCTGCGGGCGGCGTGGGCTGCCCGGGGTTGTTTGTGTTCTCAGACATGCGATTCTCCGCATCACGAAATCGGATCGGTCAGAGCACTTGAAGCATGGCACAGATGGCCCTGACCTGGCAGGGTGTGCCCCGCACCGGGGTGGCCGACGTGGCGGTGCAGAAGGTGGCGACGGCCTACGACGACGGACGCCGACGACGGCCTACGACGACGCCGACCCGTCCGGCCGCCGTCGTCCCCAGAACCGGATCACGAGGCGCTCCTTGGCCGGGTCGCGGAACAGCTCGGAGTCGACGAGATCGTGCCGGTTGACGTACGTCGTCGCGACCGCGAGCACCGTGGCTGCGACGGGCAGCGCGAGGAAGGCGCCGAGCCACCCGAACACCGCCCCGAACGCGAGCACGACCACGAGGGAGACGGCGGGGTTCATCTCGAGAGTGCGCGCCGAGACCTTCGGTGCGATCGCGAAGTTCTCCACCTGCTGGTAGGCGATGACGAACGCCACGACGCCGAGCGCGTGCCACGGCGACTGGGTCGACAGCGCGATGATCGCCGGCAGCCCACCACCGAGGTAGACGCCGATGGTCGGCACGAACTGCGACACGATCCCCGTGAAGAGCCCGAGCGGCAGGGCGTACGGCGTGCCGAGGATCGACAGGAACACGACCGTGGCCACGGTGGCGATCACGGCGAGGATGATGCGCGTCGTGATGAAGTCCGAGACCCGCGTCTGCGCGACCTCCCAGATGCGCAGCACCTCCTCCTGGCGGCGGGGCGCGAGCCAGCGGCAGATCGACGCCCGGAACCGCGGGCCCGCCGCGCACAGGTAGTAGGTGACGATGACGACGGTCGTCACGGCGAACACACCTCCGACGATCGACGAGCCCACGCCGAGCGCCCGACCCGCGAGCTCCTCGCCCCAGCGTTGGACGGCGGTGAGCAGCACCTCGTCGGCGTCGGGCACGGTGACTGCGAAGCGCTCGAGCAGCAGCTCCTGGACGCGGGTGTAGAGCGCGGGCACCGAGCGGCCGAGCTGGATCACCTGGGTCACGAAGAGCTGCCCGCTCAGCGCGAGGAGGCCCGCGGCGGCCAGCGCGGTGCCGACCATCGCGATCGCGGCGGCCAGGCCTCGGCGCACCCCGCGGCGCACGAGCCACAGCACCGAGGGTTCGAACGCGAGGGCGAGGAAGAACGCGACGACGAGGTTCGCGACGAGGCCGAGCAGCGCCCCACCCGCGTACCAGGCGAACATCCCGAGGAAGACGGCGACCACCGCCATGCCGAGCGCGCGGGCCCACCAGCGAGGTGGTCGCGGGGACTCGTGCGGGTGCGCGGTGGCGGGTGCGGGGCTCGTCTCGGGGCCGGTCACATCGCGAATCTAGCCACGGCGACCCTCTACACCCGCGGCGGCGCGCACGAAAGGGCCGAACCGGCCCGCACCACGCCGTCGGCGTCGCTAGTGTTCGAGCGGGCCCGCGCGGCGCGGGTCGCGGACGTGTGCGTGCGAAGGAGCCTCATGAGTCAGGAAACATCGCTGCGGCAGCGGCTCGGCTTTGTCGGTTGGCAGCAGCATGGCGACGGCAAGGTCGTCACACCGGGTCAGATCGTCAAGCCGGGGGAACGGTTGAGCTGGCCGCGATCCATCGGGTTGGGCACGCAGCACGTGCTCGCAATGTTCGGTTCGACGATCTTGGTGCCGATCATCACGGGCTTCCCGGTGGCGACGACGCTTCTGTTCTCTGCGATCGGCACCGTGCTGTTCCTGCTCGTCACGGGCAACCGCCTGCCGAGCTACCTTGGCTCCAGCTTTGCGTTCCTGGCGCCCATCGGGGCTGCGACGGCGTCGGGGGGCATGGGTTCGGCCCTGTTCGGCATCCTCGTCACCGGTCTGCTGCTCGCGGCCGCCGGGTTCGTCGTGCACTTCGCCGGACCGCGCTGGATCCAGCTCTTCATGCCCCCGGTCGTGACGGGCACGATCGTGGCCCTCATCGGGTTCAACCTTGCGCCCGTCGCGTGGGGCAGCGCACCGGTGGACGGCGCCCCGGGCAGCGGCTTCCAGGCCTCGCCCGTGACCGCCGCCGTCACTCTCGGCGCGATGCTTCTCGTGACGGTGCTGTTCCGCGGCATCCTCGGTCGGCTGTCGATCCTGCTGGGCATCGTCGTCGGCTACCTCGTGGGGCTGTTGCGTGGCGAGGTCGACTTCTCCGAGGTCAGGGCAGCGGCGTGGTTCGGCACGCCCGAGTTCAACACGCCCACCGTCGACTTCTCGGTGCTGCTGATCTTCCTGCCCGTCGTGCTCGTGCTCGTCGCGGAGAACGTCGGGCACGTGAAGTCGGTCGCGACGATGACGGGGGAGAACTACGACCCGCTCATGGGTCGCGCGCTCATCGCCGACGGTGTCGCGACGACCTTCGCCGGCCTCGGTGGCGGTTCGGGGACGACGACGTATGCCGAGAACATCGGCGTCATGGCCGCATCCCGGGTGTACTCGACGGCGGCGTACTGGTTCGCGGCTGGTGGTGCGTTGGTGCTCGCGCTGTCGCCGAAGTTCGGTGAGCTCGTCAACTCGATCCCGCCCGGTGTCATCGGCGGCGCGGCGACGCTCCTGTTCGGGATGATCGGCATGCTCGGTGCGCGCATCTGGGTTCAGAACAAGGTTGACTTCGGCGACCCGGTGAACCTCATGTCCTCGGGTGTGGCACTCGTCATCGCGATCGCCGGCTTCGAGTTCGCGACGGACGGCGGCCTCGTGTTCGGTGGTATTGCCCTCGGCACCGCGGCGTCCCTCGTCATCTACCACGGCATGCGCTTCATCGCCCGCCGCCGGGGCACCTCCCACGAGGAGGCGGCCACCCCGGCCGCCGTCCCGGCCGCGCCAGCCACGGACGTCCCCGACCCCCGCTGACCCGACCCCCCGCCGAAGCAGAGACACACGCTTCGAAGTAGAGACAGCGGTCGCGAAACAGAGGCTCTCGCAGTGACGGGCGGCCTCTATTTCGCGACCAACGTCTCTATCTCGCGACCCACGTCTCTACTTCGGCGAGGGAGTGGGGTGGTGAGGTGGGTCGAGGGGGAGGGCCAGGTGGACGACGCCGGGGGGAGTGGCGAGCTGGGTCATGCCCAGGTGCTTGTAGAAGGAGATCGCCCGCTCATTGCGGTCCGAGGCGCCCAGGTGCACGCCGGGGACGCCGCGGGCGCGCAGCGCGTCGAAGAGCGTCTCGAGCAGCCGGCGACCCCAGCCGCCGCCCTGCGCCTCGGGGAGCAGGTCGATGTGCAGGTGCGCCGGGTAGGGCGCGAGGTACTCCGGCTCCGGGCCGGCCGGGGTGTGCAGGATGTCGAGGAGCCACGAATCGGTCGGGTCCTCGGACGCCGAGCGGGGGTGGCGCTCCCGGGCGGCGGGGAACCAGTCGCGTTCGGCGGCGGCCCGGAACACCTCGGTATCCGCGACCCCCATCACGTAGCCGAGCACCCGGCGTCCGCCGTCGGCCCCCGCCTCGTCCCCCGCGTCGAGCACGAAGGCGAGGTCGGGCGTGAGCTCGAGGTAGGGCAGCGCCCAGATCTCGGCGTAGAGCTCGGGGGTGGCGACGCGCCCGCGGGCATCCTCGCCGTGCCACGCGGTCCGCACGCAGATGTCGACGACGGCGTCGCGGTCCGCCCGCGCGTAGGGCCGGATGAACGGGGTCACCCCTCGGTGCCAGCCTCGTCCTCGTCGGCGGGCGGGTCCTCGGCGCCCTCATCGGCGTCTTCGTCCGACTCCGCGTCCTCGTCCGCCTGTGCGGTGCGCGTCGGGGCGGGCACCGCCTCAGCCTGGGTGAGGGGCACGCAACCAGAGACGGGCCTGAGCGGCTCGTCCGCGGCGAGCGCTACGAGGTCGAGCGGGACGAGCTCGGTGAATGCGGAGCCCACCGCGAGATCGATGGAGTCGTCGGTGCGGTCGTCGTAGACGAGGGTCGCCCCGGACACGTGCGCCGCGAGGGTGTACGCCTCGGCGATCCCCTGCGCACCGAACCCGATGCGCGCCGTGCTCCGCAGCTTGATGGAGTAGTTGTCCGTGCCCTCGATCGAGAAGCCGCGCTGGCCCAGCAGGTCCGCGACCGAGCCCGCGAGGCCCGGTCGAGCGGTCGCGTTGAAGACGGTCACCGAGACCGAGCCGTAGGCGACGGGCAGGGTGTCCGCAGGCACGCACGGCACGGCAGCGGTGGTCGCGGACGGCGACGCCGATGCCGTCGTGAAGTCGCGGCTGAAGGGGCCGTCCATGCTGCCCGTCCACACCGCCGCGGCACCGAGCCCGACGGCCGCGAGGCCCGCGAGCACGCCGCCGAAGATCACGGCCTGGCGCTCGCGCTTGTGCCGGCGTCGCAGCTTGCGCTTGCGCGCGGCGATCGCGGCGGGATCGGTGGTCACAGGAAGGAACGGTAGTCGATCACGAGGGCCCCCAAGGCGCGCTGTCGCTAGAGAACCAGGACGCGGGCGTGCAGGAGCGGACGCTGCTGCAGCGCGGCACGCACGGCCCGGTGCAGGCCGTCCTCGAGGTACATCGTCCCCTTCCACTTCACGACGTGCGCGAAGAGGTCCCCGTAGAAGGTCGAGTCGTCGGAGAGCAGGGCGTCGAGGTTGAGCGTCTGCTTGGTGGTCACGAGCTCGTCGAGCCGGACCTGGGAGGGCGGGATCTCAGCCCACTGGGCAGGGGTGTCGTAGCCATGCTCCGGGTACGGCCGACCGTCCCCCACGCCCTTGAAGATCACCCCGCGAGTGTAGGCGGGGGTCGCGCGGCGGCACCGGGAAGGCGCGCGCCTTCACGGCCTCGTCACGAGACCGTGACCTTTCGCGCACCGGTGGCGAGCCGGCGTGCGGATCGTGAAGCAGAAGCGGCCGAGCTGCGCGCGATGTATATCGTTTTCAACGCCGGATCGATAGGGTTGTGCCATGCACAGTCGCAGGGGTTGCTGGGGGCTGATCGTCGTCGCCGGGGTGCTCGCGCTCGCCGCGTGCACCGGCGCACCGCAGGAGGAGGAGTCCGACGACGCCGGGCCCTTCGCGGTGGGGCCGTTCTGGGCACACATCACCGCCGAGCTGGGTGAGTCGCAGGAGGACCTCGAGCGGGCCAACCAGGAACGGCGCGAGGCCTCGATCGCCACGTGCATGACCGACGCCGGGTTCGAGTACTTCCCCGACTCGCAGGCGGAGGTCGTGGACGCGGCGCCGAGCGTGGAGGAGTGGCAGGAGGACCTCCGCGCCCGGGGCTGGGGCTACTTCACCCGGATCGACGACTCGACACCCACCGACCTCCCGGAGAAGTCGGAGCAGGAGAAGTACTACGAGAGCCTCTCGCCGGGGGCCCAGGCGGAGTACGAGGCCGCGTTCATCGGCGAGCGCGACGCGACCACGGGCGAACCCGTCCCCGGCAAGGAGGGCTGCATCCACCTGGCCTTCTTCACCGAGGACCCGGACGCGCCGGACACGCAGTTCGCCGACCTCCTGGAGGAGTTCCGGAGTGCGTGGGAGGTCGCGGAGCAGGACGAGGAGCTGATCGCGACGCGCGAGAGGTACCGCACCTGCATGACGCAGGCGGGTTTCCCGGGCATCCGCCTCGACGCGGCCGAGCTGCTCGAGGAGCGCATGCTCGAGGAGTTCCCCGACATGAGCTTCGCGCACAACGATCCGCGCCTGCCCGAGCTCGCCGAGTGGGAGACCCGTCTCGCCAACGCCCACCTCGACTGCGCTGACGAGACCGGCGTCTTCGAGGCGACGACCAAGGCCAACGCGAAGGTCGAGCGCGAGATCATGGAGCGCCGCGCCGAGGAGGTCGAGGCATACGTCGCCGCGTTGCGGGAGCTGGCGGCGGGGTAGGGCGGAGCAGGAACGTGCGGACCGGGGGCGCAAGGCGGGTCGGGATGGTGTCCGACGGCGGTACGGTGCGGGCATGAGGCTCCCCGGTGCGCGGGTCCTGGCGTCGACCGCCGTCGTCGTCGTGCTGCTCGGTGCATGCACGTCCAGCCCGCACGAGACTTCGGACGCCGACGGCGGCGCCCCCTTCGCCTTCGGGCCGTTCCAGACGTACGTCATGGCCGAGCTCGGCGAGACGGAACTGGGGCTCGTCCGGCTGGAGCACGCTCGGAGAGAGGCAACGATCGCCGCGTGCATGGTGAGGTCTGGGTTCGAGTACACCCCCGAGCCCTGGAACGAGTCAGCGATGATCGTTCAGACCGCCGAGGAGTTCGAAGAAGACCTGCGCGCACGCGGCTGGGGCTACTTCACCGCAGGTGAGGTCGTCTCGCATGAAGACATGCCGCCGAAGTCGGCGCAGCAGGAGTACGTCGAGTCGTTGAGCCCGTCGGCGCAGGCTGAGTACACACTCGCGCTCGTGGGTGAGTACGACCTGGGGGCCGGCGCTCAGATCCCTGGTCAGGTCGGCTGCATCCACGAGGCGGAGAACCGCGAGCAGCCGGACTCCCCGTCGGTGTCTTTCGCGGAGCTCTGGACGGAGATCGAGGGTGCGTGGGAAGTCGCCGAGGAGAGCCCGGACCTCATCGATACTCGCGAGCGCTACCGCGAGTGCATGGCGTTAGCCGGCTTTGCGGGCATCCGGCTCGCACCGTCGGAACTACTCCAGGCGCGGTGGGACGAGGTCTTCCCCACGGCGTCGTACTCCAGCAGCGACCCGCGCCTGCCCGAGCTTGCTGAGTGGGAGGTGGAGATGGCGAACGCCCATCTCGACTGCCGTGAGGAGACGGGAGTTGCCGAGGTAGCCGCCCGTGCCACCGCTAAGGTCGAGCGCGAGATCATGGAGCGACGCTCCGACGAGGTCGAGGCCTACATCGCCGCGCTGCGCGAGCAGGCCGCGGGGTAGGTAGGTGGGCGACTGGGGGCGCAAGGTGGGCCGGGATGGTGTCCGCGGCGGTACGGTGCGGGCATGAGGCTCCCAGGGGTGCGGGTTCTGGCGTCGTCCGCCGTCGTCGTCCTCGTTCTCGGCGCGTGCACGGCGGGCTCGAACGAGCCAGCCGAGGAGGACGATCGCGGCCCCTTCCTCGCGCACGTCGCAGGTGAGCTGGGTGACGCCTACGACGACATCGACCGCGTGCTGCACGACCGTACGCAGGAGCTCATCGCGCAGTGCATGGGGGCCGCGGGCTGGGAGTACACGCCGGTGCCGTGGGAGAACCTCGATGCTGGCGAGCCCGTCGACTACGAGAAGTCGTTGCTCGAGCACGGTTGGGGCGTGGTTCCCGGCAACCTGGTGGCCGACGAGGACGAGGAGCTGCCCCCACCCGATCCGAACGAGGAGTACGCGGCGTCGCTCTCCGAGGATGCTCACCAGCAGTACTGGCACGCGTGGTACGGCGTGCAGAACGAGGCCGGCGATGGGTTCGAGCCTGGTCAGGAGGGGTGCTCGTGGAACTCCGGCGTCGCGGCCTGGGAGAGCTCGCCCGTGTACAAGTTCGAGTCGCTCATCACCGAGATGCGTCAGGGCTGGGGGAAGCTCGATGCGGACGCGGGATATCGCGAGGCGATGGAGCGCTGGCGTGAGTGCATGGCCGACGCGGGCCACGCGGGGGTCGGCGACGACCCCTACGCCTATGTCGAGGCGAAGTACTACGAGGAGTTCCCTCTGGGTGTGCGGTACCAGCAGGACGACCCGCGGATCGCCGAGCTGGCCGCGTGGGAGCGTGAGGTCGCCCGCTCGCACATCGAGTGCAGTCGTGAAGCCGGGGTAGCCGAGGCCGCCGACGCCGTCATCTACGGCTGGGAGCGCGAGGTGATGGAGCGACGCTCCGACGAGGTCGAGGCGTACGTCGCCGCGCTGCAGGAGCAGGCCGCGGGATAGGTCGCGGGCCGGCGGAAGGGCCCTTCGCACCAGACGCGCGCGGCCCGGCGGGCCTAGGCTCGAGGCATCATGGGCGTGCAGCAGGAGACCGACCCGGGGGCGCAGCCCGCTTGGCACGCCATGTCGCCGGGCGAGGTGCTCGGGCGCACGGGCTCGGCCCGCGCTGGGCTCAGCAGCGAGGAAGCCGCCGTCCGCCTCGAGCGTGACGGGCCCAACGCCCTGCCCGAGACCGCGGGCAAGCCGCTGTGGCAGATCGTGCTGTCGCAGTTCAAGGACACGATGATCGTGGTCCTGCTCATCGCCGCGATGGTGTCCGCCGTCGTGAGCCGTGAGCTCGTCGACTCCGCCGTCATCATCGTGCTCGTCATCGCGAACGCCGTCATCGGCACGTGGCAGGAGGTCAAGGCCGCCCGCTCGCTGAACGCCCTGCGCGCGATGTCCGCCCCGCACGCGGACGCCCTGCGCGACGGCGAGCCCGTGCACCTCGCGGCGAGCGAGCTCGTGGTCGGCGACGTGGTCCTGCTCGCCGCGGGCGACGCCGTCCCGGCGGACCTGCGCCTCGTCGAGGCCGCCAACCTGCGCATCGACGAGTCCGCGCTCACGGGCGAGTCTCACGCCGCCGACAAGAACACGGACCCCGCGCCCGCCGACGTCACGCTCGGCGACCGCACCGGCATGGCGTTCTCCGCGACCCTCGTCGCGGCCGGGCGCGGTTCGGGGGTCGTCGTCGCGACGGGCCTGCGCACGCAGGTGGGCGGCATCGCGGAGCTCATCGCGAGCGGGCCCGACGTCGTCACCCCGATGCAGCTGCGCCTCGCCGCCCTGGGCCGCACGCTCGGCATCGCCGTGCTCGTGGTGTGCGCCGGATTGTTCGCGCTCGGGCTCGCCCAGGGCCGTGACGCCCTCGAGACCCTCATGCTCGCCGTGTCCCTCGCCGTGGCCGCGATCCCCGAGGGGCTCGTCGCGATCTCCACCGTGGTGCTCGCGCTCGGGGTGCAGCGCATGGCGGCGCGCGGCGCGATCGTCCGCACCCTGCCCGCCGTCGAGACGCTCGGGTCCACGACGGTCATCTGCTCCGACAAGACGGGCACGCTCACCGAGAACCGCATGACCGTCGTGGAGTCGTGGGAGCCGGGCGGCGAGGCCGAGCCGTCCGAGCGGCTCGTGCGCGTCGCGGTGCTGTGCACGGACGCGTCGATCTCGCACGGGCGGGGAACGGTGGACGACGACGGCGGTCCGGCCTCGAGCGACACCGACCCGGCGGCCGCCGTCGTCGGCGACCCGACGGAAGTGGCTCTCGTGCGCTGGGGTCTCGAGCGTGGCGCGGCGAAGCCCGAGCTCGAGCGGGAGCACCCGCGCGTGGGCGAGGTGCCGTTCGACTCCGCCCGCAAGCGCATGACCACGGTGCACCGCAGCGCCGACGGCTCGCTCGGAGTCTGCACCAAGGGCGGGCTGGACGAGGTGCTCGCCGTCTGCGTCTCGGTCGACGAGGAGCTGCGCGCCCGCATCGATGCCGCGAACCGCGACATGGCCGGGCGGGCGCTGCGGGTGCTCGCGCTCGCGGGTCGGCGCATCGAGGCCGACGACGGCGCACCCCGGGGAGCTGACGCCACCGAGCTCGAGGTGCCCACGGGTGAGGCGGCGGAGTCCGAGCTGACCTTCCTCGGGCTCGTGGGCATGATCGACCCGCCGCGCGCGCAGGTGCCGGGCGCCGTCGCGGAGTGTACGTCCGCGGGCATCACCACCGTCATGATCACGGGCGACCATGCCGCGACGGCCGAGGCGATCGCGGCCGAGATCGGGCTGCTCGACTCCGGGGGGCCGGCCTCGCCCGACCGGACCGGGGGCGTGCGCCGGGTGGTCACGGGCCGCGACCTCGCCGCGATGGACGACGCCGAGCTCGCCGAGCGAGTGACCGAGATCGGCGTCTACGCGCGCGTGTCGCCGCACGACAAGGTGCGCATCGTCGAGGCGTGGCGCTCTCGCGGGGCCGTCGTCGCCATGACGGGGGACGGGGTGAACGACGCGCCGGCGCTGCAGCGCGCGGACATCGGCTGCGCCATGGGCCTGGTCGGCACGGACGTCGCGAAGGATGCCTCCGACATCGTGCTCACCGACGACAACTTCGCCACGATCGTCGCCGCCGTGCGCGAGGGGCGGCGCATCCAGGCGAACGTGCTCAAGGCGATCGCGTTCCTGCTGTCGAGCAACGTGGGCGAGGTGCTCGCGCTCGTCGTCGCGATCGCGCTCGGCTGGGCCGCGCCGCTCGCCGCGACCCACATCCTGCTCGTCAACCTCGTCACGGACGGCGCCCCGGCCCTCGCGCTCGGCGTGGACCCGGCCGACAAGGACGTCATGCGCCGCGGACCCAACCGCGGCACGCAGATCTTCACGCGCGGGCGGGTGCGCCGGATCCTGTACCAGGGCGCCGCGTTCGCGACCGTGACCCTCGTGGCGTTCCAGCTCGGCGGCGCCGGCGTGACGGGCTCGCTCGAGCTCGCGCAGACCATGGCGTTCGCGACCCTCGCCCTGTCCCAGGTGGTCCACTCCTTCTCGGTGCGCTCGGTCACCCGTTCGGTGTTCGTGGACCCGCCGTGGCGCAACAGGATGCTGCTGCTCGCCGCCGTCTTCTCGACCGCCGTCGTCGTCGCGTGCATCGCGATACCCGGGCTCGCGGCGGTGCTCGGGTTCACCTCGCTCGGGCTCGGGCAGTGGGCCGCCGTCGTCGGACTGGCCTTCGCTCCGCTCGTGCTCGTGGAGATCGTCAAGGCGCTCGGGCTCAACGAGCCGAGTGCCCAGCCGACCAACGCCGACCTGGCGTAGCCTCACCGCGTGCCCGAGGGTCATTCCATCCACCGTGTCGCGCTGCAGCTCGGCGCGGATCTCGCGGGTCGTCGTGTGGGCGCCAGCTCGCCGCAGGGCCGGTTCGCCGCGGGGGCCGCACTGCTGGACGGGCGTGTGGTGACCGAGTCGTTCGCCGTCGGCAAGCACCTGCTCGTGGGCTTCGCGGATGGTGGCGGGGTGCGGCCGGGTGGGCGCGGGGCCACGTTGCGGTTCGATGGCGGAGGCGGCGCACGGGCGGGTGCGCGCGAGGACGCCCGGTGGCTCCGGGTGCATCTCGGGCTCTACGGCGCGTGGGACTTCCACGGTCGGGTGGCGCCGATCGGTGGGCAGGCGTACGGCGTCGGCTCGATCGGGGCACCGCGACTGCGGCGGGCCGTGCGGATCGGCGAGCAGGAGAGCGCGCTGCCGGGCGGTGGCGTTCTTGGCGACGCCCGGTCCGATGATGCGCGGTTCGGTGGCTCCGGGGGTCCTTCCGGTCCGCCGCGTGACGGGGACGTGAGTGGCGTGACCGACCCGGAGGCCGCCGTCGTCGGCGAGACTCCTTCCTTTCCGCCGGACCCCGTGGGACAGGTGCGGCTGCGGCTCGCCTCCGAGGAGACCGTCGCGGACCTGCGCGGGCCGAGCCGGTGCGAGGTGATCGACTTCGCCGGCGTCGAGGCGCTGCTCGCGGCGGCCGGGCCGGACCCGCGCGTCGACTACTAGGACGACCCGGAGGGCGTGTTCGTGACGCGGCTGCGCTCGCGGCGGGTCGCGGTGGGGCAGCTGCTCATGGACCAGTCGGTCGTCTCCGGCATCGGCAACATCTACCGGGCGGAGATGCTGTTCCGGGCGCGGCTCTCGCCGTTCACACCGGGTGCCGCGGTACCCGTCGAGGTGGCGCGCGAGCTGTGGCGCGACTGGGTCGAGCTGCTCGACGTCGGCGTCGCGACGGGTGTCATCCTCACCCGCGCCGACCTCGACGAGGCGGGCCGGGCGCGGGCGATCACGGACCGCTCGATCCGGTTCGCGGTCTACGGGCGCGCGGGCGAGCCGTGCTACCGCTGCGGCACTCCGATCGCCCTCGAGGACATGGCCGGCCGCAAGCTCTACTGGTGCCCGCGCTGTCAGTCCTGAACCGGGCCCGCTCAGCCACCGAAGGTCGAAGACTTAGTTGCGGATTTCGATGCGAAGTCCTCAAGAATCACGGGCAGAGCGCGGAGTCCAGGTCCATGGAGTCCCAGGGGTAGTTGCCGGGGTTCGCGCCGTCCCACAGCGTGGCGGTCGACGTGGTGCCCAGAGCGTTGCGCACCGTGGCGGTCGTGGTGAGTTCCTCGTAGGCGTAGCCCGCGGAGTCGACGTCGCCGGGGCGGAGCGCGGTGCAGTCGAGGATGTCCCACAGGATCGCGAGGTGCAGTCGCTCGCCGCTGCGGAAGGTGTGCGGCAGGCTGCCACCGGGTTCGACGTCTGCCCCCGGATAGGCGGAGCGCAGCCCCGCGACCGCATCGGTCAGGTCGCTCGGGTCGTCGGTCGCCGGGAACGAGCCGTCGTCGGGAATAGGCAGCAACCATGCCCCTCCCACGTCCGCGCCGTCGATGGGGTCCACGCCGAGCAGAGTCGCGGAGGGCCACGCGAACGGCTGGATCTCGATGACAGTCAGGACCTGGTGCTGACCGACGACCGCGCTGCCGGTGCCGGCGTGGGTGGGACCGGGATCGAGGGCCGGGCGCAGCAGCGCGGGAGAGAACCACACCGCGGCGAGGACGAGCAGCACGGCGAGCGTCAGGGCGACGTTCCGCGCGGGCGACCGGCGGGGGACGAGCGGGGCGAGGTCGGCCGCGAGGTCCGACGTCGAGGCACTTGCGATGCTCATTGGCCCATCGTACTATGCCAATAGGTCAAACTGGAAGGGGTCAGGATGCGCGCCGCCGTCGTCGTCCTCGTGCTCGCGTTCGTGGTGCTCCTCGTGATCATCGGGCTCCTTCCCGTGCTGCGGCGGGTGGTGCCGCGAGACATCGCGTGGCTCGCCGGCACCGAGGTCGTGCCCGACGACGAGGCCGAGGTGTACCGCCGCTACCTCGCCCGCCATCGCAGCCACCGGCTCGCGGGCGGGCTCTTCGGCGTGGCCTTCGCGATCATCGCGGGAGTGCGCTACTACGGCAGCGTCCAGCTCATCGGCGCGGGCAGCGTGAGCCCGGCTGCCGACGTGTTCTTCGGAGCGGTGACGGGACTCGTGCTCGGCGCGCTCTCCGCAGAGACGTTCCGGCTCGCTCAGCCGCGGGGGCGCGCGGTCGCGTCGCTCGAGCCGCGCGAGCCCGTCGGGCTCAGCCACGTCATCACGGCGGCCCGCACCCTTGCCGCCGCGGCGCTCGTGTGGGGGGTACTCGCGGCCGTGCTCGGGAGTCGTGGCGCGGCCGGACCAGGGGTCGGCGGGGGCGCGGGGGCGCTCGTGGTCGCCGTCGTCGGCCTCGTACTCGCGGGACTCGCGGAGGCGACCCGCGCGGCCGTCGCGAACCGTCGTCGCCCCGCGGACTCGGCCCGCGCGCTGCACGTGGACGGGCGGATCCGGGCCTTCGCCGGCCGCAGCGTGTCGTGGCTGCAGCTCGCGGCGGCCACGCTCGTCGCGACGTGGGTCGTGGCGCTCACGCCGGTGAGCGAGACGGTCGTCCTCGACGTCTTCCACGTGCTGATCGTCCTGGCCGGGCTCGTCGCGTCCATCGTGTTCCTGCGGCGGGCCGCGCCCCGCCCGCCCCGGCACTGGCGTCCGGCCCCCGTGGTCGAGGCCGCATGATCGTCAAGGTCGACCCGGCCTCGCCCGTGCCCGTGTTCGAGCAGCTCCGGGCGCAGATCGAGCGGCTGATCCTGTCCGGCCAGCTCGCGACCGGTGCGAAGCTCCCGCCGATCCGTCACCTCGCGAGCGACCTCGGGCTCGCGCGCGGGACCGTCAACAAGGTGTACGACGCGCTCGCCCGCGACGGGCTCGTCGCCACGGCGGGGCGGCACGGGACGGTGGTGCTCGCGGTGCCGAGGTCGTCGACGACGGCGGACGACCTGGCTGCGGCCGCGGAGCGGCTCGCTCTCGTCGCCCGCCAGCTCGGCCTGGGTCCCGAAGCAACCCATGCCGCCCTCACCGCCGCCTTCGCCGGCCCGTGACCCGCCGAGCCGCCCCCACGACCCTCCGCACTCCCACCCCACCGCGCCCCGCGTCCCTGCTCCGTCACCCCGCACCCGCCACGCCCCGCGCCCCGCGTCCCCGCTCCGTCACCCCGCACGCCCCCGCCCCCGCCGCGTCCCCCTCACCGCGCGAGATCGTGAAGACATTGCTCCCTCACAGGGCGGCAAGTCTTCACGTAGTGCCCGGGTTGTGACCCGTCAGTCCGGGGGTGGGGGAGTCGTTCCGGCGGTGCGCTCGGCCCGGTCGCGGATGCCGCGCAGCATGCGCGTGGTCATGAGGAAGCTCACGGCCTGGGCCGGCTCGACGATCAGCGAGGCGAACCGCCTCGTGTACCCGTAGCGCTCGCGTACCACAAGGCGGGTCATCCCGAAGGGGCGCGCGGCGAGGACGAACGCCCACGTGAAGTCGTACGGTGGCGGCCCATCCCCGGGTGCGACGGCCCCCTGCAGCACGAGCGCCCGCCCCGGCTCGACGACGACGGCCCGCAGCGCGACCTCCTCGGCGAGGTGGACGAGGTCGCCGACGGCGAGAGCCTGCCACCGCGGCTCGATGCGGTCGGCGGAGTGGATGCCGAGGCCGACGGCGTTCTCCAGCCAGTCGTAGGAGTAGAAGCCGCCGCGCCCCTGGCCCAGCTGGACGAGCCACGGCCAGACGTCTTCCGGCTCGGCGGCGATCGTGATGGCGCGGGTCGCGACGGTGCTGGCGCGGGGGACGACGTCGTCGCCGGGCAGCGTCGCGACGAGCTCGGCGTCGGTGGCCCCGTACGTCATCGCCCAGCCGCGCAGGAGCGGGAGGGCAGCGACGGCGCCGAGGACGGCACCCAGCGCGACCGCGCGCCCGGTGGGGATCGGGACGGGGACGTGGATCCAGCGGCGCACGAGGGCCATGCCGTCAGCCCACCACGCGGGCGCGGTGACCGCCTGCGCCGAACGTCCCTGGACGAACGCGTGATGTCCGGTATGACGTGTCCGGTTTGCGCTCCGACAGGTGTTAGCGCCCCAACATTTCGGGCACCGGATGGCACGGGGGTGGTAGCACCCCCATCGTCGCTACGACTCTTGGCGATGACCACGAAAGATCTAGGTCGTTGCGGCCGCGTTCGCTGCGTCACCCCCGTTGTTCCATCCACCCAGGAGACCCCTGTGCCCGTCAGCCGTGCTCGGAACCTGCGCCCGCGCGCCATCGTCGGCGCGTTGATCGCCGCTCTGCTCGTCGCCTCTGGCGCGACGCCCGCCGCGGCCGCGCCGATCTCGATGGACTTCCCCACGGTCTTCATCTCTCAGGTGACCGGTCAGACGACGACTCTCCTCACCGCGACGCAGTCGTCGCTCGGCGGCGGGTCGATGACACTGACCCCGGTGCTGACGACGAACTACACGTACAACTCGCTCGGGTACCGCTACGCGGACGGGTACATCTACGGGATGAACAACACGGCGAACCTCATCCGCATCGAGCAGAGCGGGTCGGGCTACGCGGTGGTCGCCCTGGGCACGGTGACGAACTCCTCGGGGAACAGCCCGATCAGCGGCCAGCTCGCGGCGGGCAGCTTCGGCGAGGGCCCCTACCTCGACCAGTACTTCGCGCGCGGCGCGAGCGGCGTGATGTACCGCATCAACGTGGACACGCGGCGGTACACCTCCTTCAACCTCAGCTCGAACGTCACCCTCTACGACTTCACGGCAGCCCACGGCTATCTGTGGGGCGCCCTCGGCACCACGACGAAGCAGATCGTCCGGATCGACCCGGCGAACGGCGATGTCACCGCGATCAACGTGCCGGGCGTCTTCCCATCGGCCGACACGACCGGCAACTATGGCGCCGCGTGGACCTACGGCAACGGGAACTTGGGCTTCGCGAACAACGAGAGCGGCATCATCACGCAGGTCGCCATCACGAACCCCGGCGCCGCGACGCCGACGGTGACGCTGGTCTCCAGGATCACGGGTCCCAGCACGTCGCAGAACGACGCGACCACGACGCCGGCACTCCCGGCGGACCTCGCGCTCACGGTGACGCCGCCCGTGGCCGCGGCGCACGGCGGGCCCATCGCCTGGACGGTGTCCGTCGCCAACGTCGGTACCGGGATCAGCCAGGGCGGCTCGTCCGGCGGCACGTTCAGCTTCCCCGTCCCGTCGGGCGTCACGAACGTCTCCGTGCCGAGCGGCTGCACCCTGACCGCGGGCACCGTGCAGTGCGTGACCCCGCCCCTGCTCAAGGGAGACGCCCCGGTCGAGTACGAGTTCACCGCGAACGCGCCCCTCACGGTGGAGTCGTCGACCACGATCACGCTGACGGGTAACGAGGCCGACCCGACGCCGGGCAACAACACGGCGACGGTCCCGGTGACGCTCCTGCCGCAGGCCCGGACCTCCACCGGCGTGGGCCCGGCCCCGCAGTCCGCCTCCGTCGCAGTTCCGGTCGGCGGCTCCGTCACCCTCGTGGACGGTCTCGGGAACCCGGTCACCACGATCGACCGGCCCGGTCAGGGGACCTACTCCGTCTCCGGCTCGTCGCTCGTCTTCACCCCGGTGCTCGGCTACACGGGCACGCCCGCCGCTGCACCGTTCCTCGTCACCGGGACGGCCGGCACCTCGACGGGCACCTACACGCCCACCGTGACGCCGCCGACGCCTCCGGTGGCCCCGCACCTGACGACGTCGGACACCAGCCCTGCGGTCCAGGGTGTGACGGTCGCGCCGCCCGCCGGTGGGCTGATCGTGCTCGTGGACGCGGCGGGCGACCCGCTCGGCGGGACCAGCGTGACGATCCCGGGGCAGGGCACCTATGTCCTCACCCCCGCGACCGGCGCCATCACCTTCACTCCGGAGCCGCTCTACGTCGGTGAGGCCACGCCTCTGCGGTTCCGGCTGACGGATGCCTACGGCCAGAGTGCGACGGGTAGCTACACCCCGACCGTCCATGCCCCGGACGGTCCCAGCGCCGTGCCGCTCACGTCGGGCGGCGAGGGCACCGAGACGCAGGAGGCCGAGGTGGTGGCACCGACCGGTGGAACTCTCGTGCTCCTCGACGACGAGAACAACCCGCAGTCGAGCCTCGTCGTACCCGGAGTCGGTACGTTCACGGTCGCCGGCGCCGGTCTGCGGTTCGAGCCCGTCCTCGGCTACGTGGGCGACGGGACGTCGGTCAGCTACCGCGTGACGGACGCCTACGGCCAGACCGCCTCGTCGACGTACAGGCCCACCGTCACGGTCCCGCCCGGCCCCTCGGCTGCCGACCTCGCGTCCTCGGGGTTCGGCACGACGCCGCAGTCCCCGCCGAGTGCCGTCACGGTGCCGACGCAGGGGTCGATCACGCTGCTCGACGGTGACGGCCAGCCCGCGACGTCGGTGACGGTCACGGGTGGCACGTACTCCCTCGACACCGAGACGGGTGAGTTCACCTTCACACCCGTCCTCGGCTTCACCGGCTCACCGGCCCCGGCGGGCTACCGAGTGACTGACGCCTACGGCCAGACGGCGGACGCGATCTACACCCCGACCGTCGATGCCCCGGACGGTCCCAGCGCCGTGCCGCTCATGTCCGGCGGCGAGGGCACCGAGACGCAGGAGGTCGAGGTGGTGGCACCGACCGGTGGCACTCTCGTGCTCCTCGACGATGAGAACACCCCGCAGTCGAGCCTCGTGGTGCCGGGTGTCGGTACGTTCACGGTGGCCGGTGCGGGCCTGCGGTTCGAGCCCGTGCTCGGCTACGTAGGCGGTGCGACGTCAGTCGGCTACCGCGTGACGGACGCCTACGGCCAGACCGCTTCGTCGACGTACACGCCCACCGTCACGGTCCCGCACGGGCCGTCGGCATTCAACCTGTCCTCCACGGGCACGGGCACCGCTCCGCAGTCCCCGCTGAGTGCGGTCACGGTGCCGACGCAGGGCTCGATCACGCTGCTCGACGGTGACGGCCAGCCCGCGACGTCGGTGACGATCGCGGCCGGCACGTACTCCCTCGACACCGAGACGGGTGAGTTCACGTTCACACCCGTCCTCGGATACGCCGGCTCGCCGACGCCGGTGGCCTACCGCATCACCGACGCCTACGGCCAGACGGCGGAGGCGACCTACGCGCCGCAGGTCCTGGTACCGGGGGCGCCGACCGCAGTGAACCTCACGTCGGAGGACGAGAGCCCGGCCGTGCAGCACGCGGCCGCGGTGATTCCGCCGTCGGGCACCGTGACGCTGCTCGACGCCGACCTCGACCCGGTCTCGAGCGTGACCGTCACGGGTGGCACCTACACGCTCGACGCGGACACCGGGGTGATCTCCTTCACGCCGGAGCCGTTCTACGTCGGCACCCCTGCCCCGGTGGTCTACGAGGTCTCGGATGCCTACGGCACGACGGCACGGGCGCAGTACAGCCCGACCGTGCTCGTTCCTGCCGGCCCCGTCGCTGTCCCGTTCACGTCGAACGGCGTGGGCACGGAGCCGCAGTCCCCGGCGGCGACGGTGGTGATCCCGGCCAGCGGCTCGGTGACCCTGCTCGACGCCGACGGTGACCCGGCGGCTTCGGTGACGACCGCGGAGGGCCGTTTCGAGCTCGACACCACGACCGGCCGGTTCACGTTCACCCCGGTGCTCGGCTTTGCGGGCGAGGCCCCGCCCGTGGGCTACGAGGTGACGGACGGCTACGGCCAGACCTCGCGGTCCAGCTACACGCCGACCGTGATCGAGCCCTCCGTCCCCGTCGCCCTGCCGCTCACGTCCACGGGCGTCGGTGTCGACCCGCAGTCGCCGTCGACCTTCGTGACGATCCCGGACGGGGGCTCGGTGACCCTGCTCGACGGCGACGGCAACCCCGTGGCCTCGCTCTCGACGCCGGAGGGTCTCTTCGAGCTCGACACCGCGACAGGTGAGCTGACGTTCACGCCGGTGCTGGGCTTCACCGGCGAGGCGGCGCCTGTGACGTACGAGATCACGGACGCCTACGGCCAGACGGCGACCGCGACGTACACGCCCACCGTGCTGGCGCCCGCCGGCCCGACGGCCTCACCGATCACCTCGGTGGGCCCGCAGGGCACGGCGCAGCGGGCCGACGTCACGCTCTCCATCCCCACGGGTGGCTCCGTGACGCTGCGCGACGCGCTCGGCGCACCGACCCTCGAGGTGGTGGTGTCTGGTCAGGGCACCTACTCGCTCGACCCGGTCACCGGCGTGCTCTCGTTCCTGCCCCTGCCGGACTTCGTGGGCGACGCCGATCCCGTCCAGTTCGCCATCATCGACGCCTACGGCCAGGAGGCCGTGTCGACCTACACCGCGACGGTGCTCCCGGCCGCGGTCGACGACGACGCCCCGCCGGTCGAGGACGACGACGGTACCGATGACGACGGTACCGACGATGACGGCACCGACGACGACGGTACCGAGGACGACGAGATCGCCGTGACGGGTGCCTCGTTCCAGACGGCGCTCGCGCTCGCGCTCATGCTCCTGCTCGGCGGCGCGGTCGCGCTCGTCGTGGCACGGCGGTGGCGCGAGAACTGAGCTCGCTGGGGGTACGGCCCACGCGTGTGGGCCGGCATCTCCCTGCGTTCTCGTGCCGCCACCTGGCGTGGCGCCATATCACCCGCGGAAGGCGAGGGCGATAGGTGCACGTCTGGTAGGAATGTCGGGTGTCGAGCAACGGAGCCGAAGCAGCAGCGATCGCGGGAGTGGTGGACCGGCCCCGGCTGTATCGGATTCTCGACCATCCGCTCGTGCGCGTCTGCGTCGTGCAGGGTCCCAGCGGTTCCGGCAAGACGACGCTGCTGCGTAGCTGGGCCGTGCGGCAGGAGAGCGGCCAGCGTGTGATGTGGGTGTCGCTCAGCGGCGGGGTGGCCAGCCGACATGCGTTCTGGCAGCACGTCGCGAGCAGTGCCTCGCGCGTCGGGGAGCTGGACGAGGGCGTCGCCACCCAGGTTCAGGAGAGGTTGAGCCTCTCGGTGGACCCCGTGCGGATCGCGAGCTCGATCCTCGCCGACGCGGGCCCGGTCGTGCTCGTCCTCGACGCGTACGAGCACCTCGGCGACGTGATGCCAGAGATCGACCGGGATCTCACGCGACTCGTGGCGGCGGCGCCGGACCTGCGGGTGATGATCACGACGCGGGGCCACACAGACCTGGTGGGTGTCGATCCCCCCGGTGGCGTCGTGCGCGTCGTGACGCTCGGGGAACTGGCCCTGACCGTGGAGGAGGTCGGCGCACTGATCGGTGCGCAGACCGGGATCCACGACGAGCGCCTCGCGTTGTCGGTCGTGAACGCGACCCGGGGCTTCCCTCTGACCGTGCGCGCAGTCGTGCTCGCGCTGTCCCAGCTCGGCCGGATACCTCTCGTCGACTCGACGGAGTGGGACGCGATCGTGGCTGCGAGGCTCGAGTCCCTGCTCCCCGACCAGGTGGCCGTGCAGTTCGTGACGGACACGAGCGTCCCGCCGTACGTCGACGTCGAGCTCGCGCAGCGGCTGAGCGGGAACGAGGACGCGCGGTCGCTCCTCGAGATGCTCGAGCGCAACGGCTTCGGGCGCTGGATCCCCTACGGGCGCAACCGTCCGGTGTTCCAGTACGTCGAGACGATTCGCGATGCCTTTCGGGCGCGCGCCTCCGACGACCCCGAGCGCTGGTCCATGTCCTGCGTCACGACCGCGTTGTGGCTGCTCGAGAACGAAGAGGTGGCCGACCAGTCGCTGCTGTTCGCGATCGAGGGGGGCGACTACGCGTTGGCCGACCGGGTCTTCGTCTCGGTAGTGATCAGCAATCCGGCGAGCTACACGAGCGACCGATTCCTCTCGGCGCTGCAGAAGGTGCCGGAGGCCGTGCTTACGGACTACCCCATGCTCGCCTTCGGGCTCGGGCTGGCGCTCATGGCCAACCCGGTGCTGCGCGCGGAGGCGCCCAGGATCTTCCGCATCGCTGTCACCTCGACCGCGATGCCCTCCTATCTCGAGCCCTCGGTCGACAGGTTCTCGCTCGTGAGCATGCGGGCCATCTGCCGACGGTTGGCGCTCAGTTGGCGCGAGTCGGCCGAGGCTGCGCTCGAGGCGGTGGGCATCGCCGACGAGATGGATCCCGAGCTTCTCGGCCCGTTCGGCGAGCACGTGGGTACGGTGCTGCGCCAGCTGAGCTTCTCCCTCTGGCAGGGAGGTCGGATCGAGGAGGCCCTCGAGGTGGCCGGCCGATCGGTGGCGCTGTGCACGAGGCCGGCACCGCGGAGCTACTCGATGGTCTACGTGGCGGGCATCAACGCCTTCGCCGGCGACACGGCGCGGGCCAGCGCCGTGATCGCGTCGATCGACGCCGAGGGCTGGCCGCCCGAGATGCGACAGACCCTGCTCAACGGACTCGGCATGCTCGCCGAGGCGTACGGGTGCCTCGATGCCTTCGACTTCGCCGGCGCCGCCGAGGTGCTCCGCGACACGCAGCCGTACGTCCAGACGACCGAGTACTGGCCGTTCCTTACTGCGGCGGGTGTCGCCGCCCGGCACGGGCTGGGGCAGGCGCGCGCGGAGGCCGAGCGCGTGACGAGAGAGCTGTCCGACGACGCACGGCTCCCCCCGGGTGCCGGCGACAACACGGCGACCCAGCACCTGCGAGCCGTCCTCGCGTTCGCGTGGATGGCCAGCGGTGACTACCGCGAGGCGGCGCGCATGCTCGCGGAGCAACCTCGGGAGAGCGAGTACCTCGCGGCCGCCAGGATCGCCTTGCTGCTCGGTGCGGGGCGTGAGGCGGAGGCGCTCCGACAGGCCGACGAGCTCCTGAGCCTGCCCGCCCACACGATCCGGACCTTGGCGGAGACGCAGACCGTGGCGGCCGTGGCCGCGCTGCGGCAGGGCGATCTCGAACGGGCGTGGTCATGGCTCAGCGCGGGTGTCGTCACCTGGGAGACGTACGGGGCGCGGATGCACGTCGCGCTGCTCCCCCCGCGCGACCGACGGCTCCTGTGGGAGTTCGCCCGAGAGCGCAAGGCGGCGAGCGTCGGTCGCTACCTCGACGTGCCCGTCCCCGCGATGGGTCAGGGCGGTTCCACGGCGGTGAGCCTGTCGAAGCGCGAGCGCGTCGTTCTCGCCGCGCTCGTCGAGCACGACAGCATCCGTGAAATCGCTGAGACCCTCGTCGTCTCGCCACACACGGTCAAGTCTCAGCTGCAGAGCATCTACCGCAAGCTGGGCGTCTCCTCGCGGCAGTCGGCGCTCGCCGTCGCCCACGAGGTGGGTCTGCTCGACACGCCTCGAGACTGAGGCTCTCCGGGGCCACCGGGATTAGTCCCGGGACCAATTGCGCCCTTGACCAGGTGAATCGCAGGGTGAATGAGGGCAATGGGTGGTGAATCTGCTCCGAGCCTGAGTGAGTATCGACGCGCACCGGGCAACCTTGCGCGGTTCGTCAGACCAGCGAGTCGACCACTCGGGGAGAGAGTCTCTTGTCCTACATCGAACGCACCATCGCGCGCCCGTCCAGCCTGCAGCTGCGGCGGGTGCTCGCCATCGGTCTCGTCCTGGCGCTCGCCGTCGTGTCCGTCGTCGTCCCCACCCAGCCGGCCCGCGCGGCAACCCCGGGCATCTCGGCGACCATCCTCCTGGGCGGTGAGGTCTACGACGGCACACCCGTGGTCGGCGAGGGTGACGTCCTGACGCTGCGGGTCCAGTACAACACCGACGTCGAGCCGGGCTCGACGGTCGTGTTCGACCTCGGCACCAACGTCACGCTCACGGGCGTCCCCGGTGCGAACACCGCGATCGCCGCGGTGGTGCAGACCGGGAACTCCGTCGCGGTGACGTTCCACGACCCGTGGCCGTCCGACGTCAACCAGGGTGTGTTCGACCTCGACTTCGTCGTCAACGGAGTCGACGAGAGCTCCAAGGAGGACCTCACCTGGGCGGTGGACGGCGAGGAGAGCTCCGTCGAGGTCATCATCCGCAACCAGGGCGACGTCTTCGCCAACGTGTCCGAGGGCTTCACCAAGGACCGCGCACCGGCGAACCTCGACAGCTTCGTGAGCGTGACGGACGGCGTGGTCACGGTCGATCCGGCCATCGTGGACCAGGAGATCACCTACACGCTGCGGCTCGCCTCGCCCGAGGCGAGGGCGGACTTCCCGATCGGGGACCAGCTCCCCGCGGGCATGGCGTACGTCGCCGGCTCCTTCGAGGGCGAGCTGACGAGCTGGGACGACGACGGGCTCAACCGCACGACGGTGCCCTTCGGCTTCAGCCCTTCGGTCATCAGCGACTCGTTCAGCGGCACGGTGGACGTCCCAGGCCCCTCGATCCTCGTGATCACCTACCGGGCCACCGTGACCGACGTCGCGGCTCTCGAGGCGCTGCTGCAGGCGCAGCACGACGCGCTCGGCGGTGACACGGGCAACTTCGAGATCACGCTCGTCAACGAGGCGAGCGCCGGTGCCCTCGAGACCACGGCGTCGGTCCGGCTGCGCGGCAACGTGCCCGGGGTCAACGTCGGCCAGGCCTTCGGCAAGAACGCCGACTGGTCCACCAGGAACGTCGTCACCGACGAGGACGGCAACCTGACGCCGCCCGCGGACATCACCTACACGTTCCGGGCCGATCTGCGCCTGTGGACCGGTGGCAACGCGCACTTCACGCTCGACCGCAACGTCGTCATCAGCGACGTCCTGCCCACGCAGGCGACCTGGAACACCGCTGCGGTGGACTTCATCACGGTGAGTGGCATCACGGGGGTCACGAGCCTGACCCAGGCGACGTGCCCCGCCACGGTCGCGGACTTCGCTGCCAACGACTACGTGGGCCAGTACTGCGTGGACGGCCAGCGCCTGCTCGTCAACATCGGTCAGGACAACACGACGAACGCGACGATCCAGGTCAAGGCGCAGATCCACACGGTCGACGGCCTGACCCAGACGGGGAGCACCACGATCGAGGACGCGACGCCCTACCGCCTGCGAAACATCGCGGACTTCCACTACCGCGCGGGCGACGCCTACCGCGCGACGCGCGACGTCACCGTCGTGGAGCTGCCCGACTCGAGCGAGGGCATCAACGACTCGAGCGTGTTCGTGAAGAGCGGCGACGCCCAGGAGACCGTGATCGACCCCGGCGAGACCGTCACGGTCGACTACACCTTCCGCGTCGCGGCCGGCACGGGCATCGACGTCCGCACCAGCCGGATCGTGGACTATGTCGACGACGCGATCTTCGACCTCGGCGACCCCGACGCCGTGAACGTGTCCGGTAGCTACGACGGCCAGGCCTTGGGCGCATCGCACTTCGACCTCAGCATCGACGCCGAGGGCAATCTGGTGATCGAGCTGAGCGACGCCGGGCGGTCGGTCGTCGACACCCGCGGCGTCGACAGGACCTTCATCGTCAACATCTCGCTGACGACGCGTCCCTTCGTCGGCAAGGAGACGCTGACCATCACGAACACGGCGACCCTGTTCGGTGCGGACGGCGAGCCCCTGTACTGGTCGGAGACCGGGACCGAGGCCACGTCCTACGGCGACGAGGCGGAGGTGCGCAAGCGCGTCTACGACCGCGACAGCGAGCTGTGGGTGGAGACGCTCCTCGCGGAGATGGACGGGGCCGGGAACCTCGTGCAGGACACGTACGTGTACCGGATCGAGTTCATCCCGCACGGCAGCTACAACAACGTGGTGATCGTGCCGGTCCTCGACATCCTCCCGACTGCCACCGAGTTCCTCGGCTTCGTGACCGAGGCCGACGCCGCGACGGCGAGCAACCCGACGCCTGGACCCGTCGACGTCGGCGGCAACCTGGAGGCGCTCTACGAGGTCGCCACCGGCACGGTGACGATCCGGCAGCAGGACGGCACGCTCCTGCAGGCCGGTGCGCCCATCGCGGCGTACGTCGCCGTGCGGATCACCGACGCCTCGGTGCCGGTCGTCAACCGAATCGGCAGCACGTCCGCCACCGTCGTCCCGCTCAAGTCGGTCTCCGTGGGCGACTACGTGTGGGTCGACTCGAACCGTGACGGCCGCCAGGGCGTCGGTGAGCCCGGCATCCCCGGCGTCGTGCTGACGATCGCCGGACCGGACGGCCAGCCGGTCACGGACGTTTACGGCAACCCGGTGGGACCGGTCGTGACCGGGCCGAACGGCGAGTACACCTTCGTGGACCTGCCCGCGCTGAGCGGAGACGAGACCTACACGGTCCGCATCGACCGTGAGGCGTCGGCCGAGGCGTTGCGTCCCTACGTCCCGACGAGGGAAGGCCAGGGCAACCGTGAGGGTGACTCCTCCACGTGGGAGGCCTCGACCGAGGCCGGCGACCTGCACGAGGACGGCGACCGCGACCCGACGCTCGACTTCGGGTTCGTCCTCAAGACCTACGCCATCGGCGACGTCGTCTGGATCGACACGAACCGCAACGGCGTGCAGGACGCCGGGGAGCCGCCCCTCGCCGGCGTGACGGTCGAGCTCATCCAGGACGGGGTCGTGATCGCCACCACGACGACCGACGTCAACGGCCGCTACGTGTTCGACAACCTGCCAGCCGGCACCTACCAGGTGCGCTTCACGCTGACCGACGAGCAGAAGGAGATCTACGAGTTCACGAGGCGTGACTCGGGTTCCGACGACTCCCTCGACTCGGACGCCAACCCGGAGGACGGCTTCACGAGGACGATCGTCCTCGACGACTCCAACGGTGAGCTCACGGTGGACTACGACTACCGGGACGTCGAGGCCACCGAGGGCATCGACCCGACCTGGGACGCCGGTGTCGTCCTCAAGGACGAACCCGCGACGGAGGACCCGGACGAGGACGAGCCCCGGGACGAGGACTCACCTCGCGACGACGACGACGAGGACGTGATCGATGACGACGAGAACGCGGGGCCCGACGACGACGCCCTGCCGGACACGGGTACCTCCGCGCCGCTCATCGCCCTCGGGGCGCTCGGCCTGCTCGGTACGGGCGGCGCGTTGCTCGCGATCGCTCGGCGCCGCAAGAGCGAGCTGATCGCGGAGATCATCGGCTAGCGCGAGTCCCCTGCCAGCGCTGTCGGTGGAGTGGGACCGGACCCGCCGTCCGGTCCCACTCTGCTGTGCGGCTCAGCCGGGCCCGAGCGCTCGCAGCGTCGAGCGCAGGCGCAGCGGCAGCCCGGCCACCACGTTGTCGAAGGAGTCCTCCACGAGCTCGGCCACGAGGTCGAGGTCGGACTCGGGGCGCAGCTCGACGGAGATCCAGTGCCGCTTGTTCATGTGCCAGCCCGGGTGCACCACGGCGTGGGCCTCGACGAGCAGCGGCAGCTCGCGCGGCTCCGCCTTGAGGTTCACGATCGGGTGCTCGCTGACGGCGTCGGCCTGCGTGAGCAGCGCGAAGACCTTGCCGTGGACCCGGAAGGTCTCGGCTCCCGGGCCGAAGGGTCGGTCCACGGTCACACCCGGCAGCGCGAGGCACGTCCCGTGGCACCAACCGCGGAACTCCTCGGCGGTGCGCGGCGCAGTGGGCATGGCTCCAGCGTAGGTGCGGGGCCGGCGACGGCGCCCTACGATCCGACCATGACCTGGCGCGCTGGTGCGGAACACCTCGGGGCGACCGCGTCCACCGATCCCTCGTGCGGTCGCCGGGACGCGAGGTAGCGCGCCGTGCCCATCCCGCTCCGTTCCACCCGAGCGCTGCGCCGCATGCTCAACCCGGTCATGCTGAGACTCGTGGGGGGCGGTTCGCTCGTCGAGCTCGAGCACGTCGGCCGCAGCTCCGGCAGGACCTACCGGACGCCGCTGCTCGCCTTCCGCCGCGGTGACGTCGTCACGGTGGCACTGACGTACGGTCCGAGCGTGCAGTGGCTGGCGAACATCCGCGCCGCCGGATCGTGCCGCATGCGGATTCGAGGCGAAGTGCTCACGCTCGGCCCGCCGCGCGTTGTCGACCCCGAGCTCGGCCGCCGTCGCACCACCGTGCCCGCGCGCTGGCTCTTGCGATGGCCCATCCGGTGCCGCGACTACATCGAGCTCGACGTGGCACCGCCGACGAAGCGGGCCTAGGCACTTATCCGAGCGTGTAGAACGTCCCGCGCCGCGAGCCACGCTTCACGAGCCGCCCCTCCGCGACGAGCCCGCTCAGCAGCTTGAGCGTCTCGCGCCGCGTGAGCCCGGTCCGCTCGCGGATCTGCTCGTTCGTGACGCCGCCCTTGACGGCCATCGTGAGCACGACCTTCTGGAGCTGCCGGTGCGCGAGCCGCGGCCCAGCAAGGGGAGCGAGCCCGTCCGCGAGCACGTAGGCCGCGCCGCCCAGCTGCCCGCTCTGCGCGAGGAAGCCGCGGTCCCGCAGGCGCTGCAGCGCGAGCCGCGCCCGCGTGACGTCGACGCCGAGCGTGGCGCGCACCGCCGCGTTGGCCAGCGCATGCCCGCGCACGGCGAGCAGCAGCAGGGCGCGGTCGGCTTCGTCGAGCTCGGCGCGCTCCGACATCTCCGCCATCCACGCCCGTTCCTGGGGGGTGGCCTCGCTCGCGAGCGGGAGCTCGACCACCACGTGTCCGCCGTCGGCGTCGAACCTGGGGGCCCCGAGCAGGTGCGCCGCCATCGCGTCGGCCATGACGTCCACGCCGTGCCCTCGCGCGTCCACGAGGTCGAGCCGCCGCAGGACCGCGGCGACGGCAGGATGGCGCGGCGCGGCCTGCGCGGAGAGGTTCGCCAGGGTCACGGGCTCGGGCAGGTCGCCGGGGGAGCGGACGACGACGCGGTCCGGGTGGACCTCCACGCGCACGGACCCGGTGCCCCGCTCGTAGCTGCGGTGCGCCACGGCGTTGGCGATGGCCTCGCGCACCACGACCACGGGCAGGCGCGGCAGCTCGTGCGGGTGCTGGTCGACGACGACGGAGTCCGTGCCGAGGGCGTCGAGCACCGCCCGGGTCGCCCCGTCGATCTGCTGGTGGACCGGTCCCGTGAGCTCGCGCGGCTGATGGCGGCCGCCGTCGTCGGCGTCGAACCGCACGACCTGGGTGCCGCCCGTGCCGAGGGTGCCGCCCGGGTTCTCCAGGAGGAAGAGTGCCCCGGCGACCGTGAGTGGCGCGCCGGCGACCGGTGCGGTGAGGAGTCCGGCGGTGTGGAGGCGTTCCGGGAGCTGGTCGGCGGGCCAGCGGTGGGCGCGGCGCACGGTGTCGAGCTGGGCGGGATCGGCGTCGTCGAGCGTGGGGCCGACGGCGGACAGGTCGGGCCGGGCGGCCTCGTGGGCGGCGACGAAGTGCGCGAGCTCGGCACCGAGCAGCGGCGTGTTCGTGGCATCACGGCGCACCAGGACGCGGCCGTCGGGCGTCTGCGCGAAGCCCTCGCGGCGGCGGCGCACGGCGATCACGAGGAGGGTCACGTCGCCGACGGCGAGCCGGTGCAGCTCGTAGCGCCCCGGGTCGCTCACCTCGGCGATGGTGCGGTGGATGCGCGCGAGCGACTCGTCGTCGGCGCCCTGGTCGAGCAGCACGCCGTCGTTGCGCACGCCCAGGAGGATGACGCCGCCGTCGGTGTTGGAGAACGCGGCGACGTTGTCGCGGATGTGGGGCTCGAGCAGGGTGCGCGAGAACTCGACGTGCTCATCCTCCGCCGGGAAGGTGGCGGCGAGCTCTGCGGGCGTCAGGGCGCTGGGCAGCTCGCGAGGGCCGGCCTCGTGGAACAGCGGGTATGCCATGTTTGTCGAGTCCTTCGCCGTGGCTGAGACAAGAGTGTCATAGCTGGGGCGCGCGGCCGACGGCGGTGTGGACGAGGGCGTAGACACAAGTCAGTTAACTAGGGGTTGATTAACTGCCGGTTGAGTGTCATGCTTGCGGGCATGAACACTTCACACACCGATGACCAGAGTGCCGCCGCCCGAGCCATGCTCGACTCCCTTGCAGACGACAGGAAGCGTCTCGCCGACCAGGCCGTCGCCCCCGCGCGGTGGTACTACCCAGCCCTTGCCGTGACGGCAGCCGCGATGGTTGCGCTGCCCACGCTCGAGGACGCCGCGACGTCGTCGATGCTGCTCGCCCTCGTCGCGCTCGCGTTCGCCGGCATTGCCCTCGCGCACCGCAGGCAGACCGGGGTGGCGGTGAACTACGGCACCACACCGAAGAGCCTCGCCGTCGCCATCGGGACCGTGGTGGCCATCGCCGCGCTGCTCGTCGCGTCGTTCGTGCTCGCCCGCCTCGAGCTGCACCCTTGGATCATCGCGACGACCGCCGGTGCGTTCCTCGTCATGCTCGTCGGTAGCTACGCCGCCGACCGCCTGCACCGCGCGGAGATCAGCCGTGGCCGTTGAGGCCAGGTTCGACGAGGCGATCCACGCCCCGACGCGCCTGCGGCTGTGCGCGATGCTGCGACCGCTCGAGTCCGCGGACTTCGGGGTGCTGGCTGGCACGCTCGACGTCAGCGACGCGAACCTGTCGAAGACGATCCGCAACCTCGTCGACATCGGCTACCTGGCCGTGTCCAAGCACTCGTCGCCGGGGCGGGGCGATGCCCGGCGCGTCACGACCGTGTCGCTGACTCCGCTCGGCAGGCACGCGCTCGACGGGCACCTCGCCGCGCTCCGGGAGCTCGCCACCCTCGCGCAGGAGTCCGGTGCGTCCGTGCCGGAGTGACGCCGACGGCCCGGGCCGCCCGACCCCTACGGTGCACGCTGCTGCGCCGTAGGGGCGGTGGCCCGGAGCCGCCGCGCTGGCCCGAGGGTTGTGCCGTCGCTGGTGGCGCGCCATCCTCTCGGGATGAGCGCGCCGTTGTCCGACGACCCGTACGCCACGCCCCGACCGATGCCCGACGCCTCGTTGCCGGACCGGCGGGCCCCTGGGCCCCTCGGCCTCCTGGGCCTCTGGGGCCTCCCGGGCCGCTCACCCATCTCGACTCCCTCGCGTCTCCCCTCGACAAGCCCGCGGCGTGGTTCTATCCGGCGATCCTCGTCGGGTTGATGGTCGCCTCGGTCGTGCTCGCCCTGCGTGAGTCGCCAGGTTGGATCCCGCTGATGACCGTGTCCGCGTTCCTCGTCATGCTCGGTGGCATCCGCGTGGCCGACCGGGCGTACCGCAAGGAGATCGCCGCTCGCAGCTGAGCCGTTGCGGGTCCTGAGCGAAGCGGCGGAGAGAGTCCCGGCAAGCCGCCGGACTAGGCGGCGGACTCGTTTCTCGCGCCCGCAGAGCAGTGCCGAGAACGGAACAAGCCCCGGACCTGCTTTCGCAGGTCAGAGGCTTGCTCGCTGGCGGAGGATGGGGGATTCGAACCCCCGAGGGCGTTAACCCAACACGCTTTCCAAGCGTGCGCCATAGGCCACTAGGCGAATCCTCCTGGCGCGCACACGGCTCGGTGGGGCCGCGGATCGCGCGCCTAGACTACCTGAAACCGGGCTCGCCCCCGGACTCGACCGGTCGCCACGGCCGCCAGCGCTAGCGGGAGAATCCATGAGCACCGACACCCCCGCCGTCCTGTTCGTGTGCGTCCACAACGCCGGCCGCTCGCAGATGGCCGCCGGCTTCCTGCGCCACCTCGCGGGAGACCGCATCGAGGTCCGCTCGGCCGGCTCGACGCCCGCGGACCAGATCAACCCCACGGCCGTCGCGGCGATGGCCGAGCTCGGCATCGACATCACCGCCGAGCAGCCCAAGGTGCTCACCAACGACGCGGTCAAGGACTCCGACGTCGTCATCACGATGGGCTGTGGCGACGCGTGCCCCTACTTCCCCGGCAAGCGCTACGAGGACTGGGTGCTCGACGACCCCGCCGGTCAGGGCATCGACGCCGTGCGCCCCATCCGCGACGAGATCCGCACCCGCATCGAGGCGCTCATCAGCGAGATCTTGCCCGACGACGGCGGGGCCGACGACGGTCAGTGAGCCTGGCCGTCGTCGTGCCCGGCCTCGAGGACCATCCCGACGGCGGTCGCGCACGCGTCGCCGCGCCACGCCTCGATGCCCTCGCGCAGCGCGAAGCCGGCGATGACGAGGCCCGCGACCGCGTCGGCCCACCACCAGCCGAGCGTGCTGTTGAGCACGAGACCGCCGAGCACCGCGGCGGACAGGTACGTACACAGGAGCGTCTGCTTGGAGTCGGCGACGGCGGTCGCGGATCCCAGCTCACGCCCCGCGCGCCGTTCGGCGTAGGAGAGGAACGGCATCACCGCGACGCTCACGGCGGTGAGCACGATGCCGACGATGGAGTGGGCGACGTCCACCCGGCCGGCCAGGGCGAGGAGCGACGTCACGGTGACGTAGCCGGCGAGGGCGAAGAACGCGACAGCGATGACGCGCAACGTCGGCCGCTCCCAGCGCTCGGGGTCGGGGCGCGTGAACTGCCATGCGACGGCCGCGGCGGAGAGCACCTCGATCGCCGAGTCGAGCCCGAAGCCGACGAGGGCCGCCGACGACGCCGCACTCCCGGCCGCGATCGCCACGACGGCCTCGATGAGGTTGTAGCCGATCGTGATCGCGACGATGAGGCGGATGCGCCGCCCGAGCAGCTCCCGGCGTGCATCTGTCAGCGTGGTCTCGGCCATCAGCAGGTGCACCCCGAGCTGGCGCAGCAGTCCGGCTCGACATGGAGCACGACCCGAAGCAGCTCGTCGAGCGCTGGAGCGAGGTGCGAGTCCGCGAGGCGGTACCACGTGCGCCGCCCGTCGGGGATGGCTTCCACGAGCCCGCAGCCGCGCAGGCACGCGAGCTGGTTGGACATCACCTGGCGCGAGACGCCGAGGGCGTCGGCGAGGTCGGACGGGTACGCCGGGGCCTCGCGCAGCGCGAGGAGGACGCCGGTGCGGGTCGGGTCGGAGAGCGCGTGGCCCAACCGGGCGAGCGCGGCGGTGTGCGTGAGCGAGGCAGTGGCGACGGACATGCCACGACAGTACAGCAAATGATGAATTAAGAGAACCCTGAACGGTACCGGTCGTGCCGGTTCTCAGCTGTACTGCGCGAGCTGGATGAGGTTTCCGCACGTGTCGTCGAGGACCGCCGTCGTGACCGGTCCCATGTCCGTGGGTTCCTGGACGAAGTGCACGCCGAGCGCGACGAGCCGCTCGTGCTCGGCGCGCACGTCGTCGACGGCGAAGCTCGTGAGCGGGATGCCGTCGGCCACGAGGGCTGACTGGAACGGCCCGACGGCGGGGTGCGCGTCCGGCTCGAGCACGAGCTCCACGCCGTCGTCCTCGGGCGAGACCACCGTGATCCACCGGTGCTCGCCGAGCGGCACGTCGTGCTTCTTCACGAAGCCGAGCGCTTCGGTGTAGAAGGCGAGGGCCTTGTCCTGGTCGTCGACGAAGACGCTCGCGAGGTTGATGCGGGGCATGGGACGCCTACTTCCGGACGGGCCACCGGTCGGGAATCCCGGCCAGCGGCGTGGTGTCGATGTGGTGGAACTTGTAGCGGCCCTCGCGCCGGGTCGTGACGAGTCCGGCGGCCTCGAGGACGTCGAGGTGCTGGGACACGGCTTGGCGCGAGGAGGCGAGCTGGTGCTTCATGGCCAGGCGCGTACACAGCTCGAAGAGCGTCTGGCCGTCGCGGTCCACGAGCTCGTCGAGGAGTGCCCGCCTCGTCGGGTCGGCGAGCGCCTTGAACACGTCAACCACACTTCGACGATAGGCAAGTGGCTACTTGCATGTCAAGGCTTGCGTCGTCGGTGTCCCTGCACGCCGTCCGCGAAGCGCCTCAGAGCGTGACGACCACCTTGCCGCGGGCGTGCCCCTCCTCGAGGTGGGCGATCGCCTCGGGCAGCTCCTCGAGCGCGAACGTGCGCGAGACCTCGACCCGCAGCTCCCCGCGCTCGAGCAGCGTGGCAAGGTACTCGAGGTCCGACGTCCTCACGCTAGCGATGTAGATGGGCAGCTTCTGGCTCACGAACGGCCCGATCACCATGGACGCGAGCATGTGCAGCACGGGGTGACGCGGGGAGGCCCCGGCCACGGCGATGACTCCCTTCGGCGTCGCGATCCGGCGCAGCGTCCGGTGGGAGTGGTTGGCCGCGAGGTCAAAGATCAGGTCGTACTGGGTGGTCGCCTCTGTGAAGTCCTCGACCGTGTAGTCGACGACGGTGTCCGCGCCGAGGCTGCGCACGAGCTCGACGTTGCGGGTGGAGCACACCGCCGTCACGTGCGCACCGAAGTGCTTCGCGAGCTGCACGGCGAGATGCCCGACGCCGCCCGCCGCACCGTTGACGAGCACACGCTGACCGGCGGTGAGCGAGCCGTGATCGCGCAGCCCCTGCAGCGCGGTGAAGCCCGCGACGGGTACGCCCGCGGCCTGCTCGAAAGTGACCATGGCCGGCTTCGCGACGAGGTCCGTCTCGCTCGTGACCGTGTACTCCGCGAACGCGCCACGGCAAGAGCCGAACACCTCGTCGCCGACGGCGAACCTTGTCACGGCCTCACCCACCGACTCGACGACGCCCGCGACGTCCACCCCGAGCCGAGCCTCGTTCGGGGTGCGCAGGCCGGAGCGCAGCCGCATGACGCGGGGCTCGCCGCGCATCTCGTGCCAGTCGAGCGGGTTGAGGGCGGCAGCGCGCACGCGCACGAGCACCCCGTCGGGCCCGGGCTCGCGGCGGGGGCGCTCCTCGATGCGGATGACGTCGGGCGACCCGTACGTGTGGCGGACGGCGGCCTTCATGGTGGCTCCTGCTGGGTGAGGGCGCCGACCTGGCGCAAGCCTGAACATTGCGTACTTACACTGTATGTAGAGGAATGTAGGTTTACGGAGTAAGTTTGTCAACGCCCGGTCGCGCACGGCCAGGCGTTCGATGTCCGACGACGACGCACCCCGAGGAACCGTGACCGTGCCCGCCAGTCCCGATGCCCGCACCCGCCGTCGCGTCACGCTCGACCGCGAGACCGTGCTCCAGGCAGCTCTCGCGCTCGCCGACGAGGTCGGGCTCGAGGGCCTGAGCATGCGCAAGCTCGGTCAGCGGCTCGGTGTCGAGGCGATGTCGCTCTACAACCACGTGGCGGGCAAGGACGACGTGGTCGGTGCGATCGTCGACATCGTGTGGTCGCTCGTGCCGCCCGCCGTGGCCGGTACGCCGTGGCGTGAGTCGCTGCGGGCGGGCGCCATCGACCTGCACCGCGCGTTCCTGCGTCACCCGTGGGCGTGCGTCTTCTTCCCGCCGTCCGTGGGGCCCGCGCGGCTCGCGGCGATGGAGCGCATGCTCGCGACGCTGCGTGACGGTGGCTTCTCGCCCGGGGCCGCCTATCACGCGCACCACGTGATCGACGCGTACGTCATCGGCTTCACCGAGCAGATGATCGGGTTCGCGCCGCCCGACCTGACGGGACCCGACGGCGTCGAGATGGAGCCCAGCGACTACGTCCAGGCGATCGGTGGCGAACTCCCGAACCTCGTCGAGCACATCGGGCTGCACGGCGCAGAGGAGGAGCTCGGCCTCGGCTCGGGCTTCGAGTTCGGCCTCGACCTCATCCTCGACGGCCTCGAGCACCGTCGCTCCCACCTGCCCGGGTAGACTCTTCGGCGACCCCTCGTGCGGCGTCATCTCGCTGAACTCCCCCAGGGCCGGAAGGCAGCAAGGGCAGGCGGGCTCTGGCGGGTGTGCGGGGGGTCCTCTCATGCCCGCCGGCGACCTCTAGCTGACGTGGTCGAGGAGCCGGGAGAGGTGCGGGCTGGTCAGGGCGCGGGCCGCCTGGCGGGCACCGGCGCGCAGCGCGGACTCGGTGTCCGCGCCGTCGAGGGTCGCCGCGAGGAAGCCCGCCGTGAAGCCGTCGCCCGCTCCGTTCGTGTCCACGATCCGGTCGACAGGTTCGGCGGAGACTCGCAGCTCGCCCAGCTCTGCGTCCACCGCGACAGCGCCGTCCGCCCCGAGCGTGCACACCGCGACGCGCACCCCGCCTGCCGCCTCCGGGGCGGTCGGTCGCCCGCCTCTCGCTCGCCCGCCAGCCGCCCACCCGTCGGCCTCGGCCCCGCCCGCCACGGCCGTGCCGGAGACCACGCTGTGCAGGAACGCCACGGGGTCGTCGAGCCGATCGGCGTTGCAGAACACGTACTGCGCCGCCGCGAGGAACGGCTGGTGGAATTCGGAGCGGCCGTCGAAGTCGTGCAGGTCGGTCCAGATCGGGATGCCCGTCGCGCGAGCGTCGTCCAGCAACGCGGCCGCGCGAGGGGAGAGGTCGAGCACGAGGGCCCGGGCGCCCGCCATCGCGGCCACGACGGCATCGAGCGCTCCGCGCACGGGCTCCGGCGGCACGGCGAGGTAGATCGAGACCCGTCCGCCGTCGGCTGCCATGAGGTTGAGGTGGCGCTCGGTCGGCGTCGCGCGCTCGAGCAGGAGCGGCACCCCGGCACCCCGCAGCGCGGCCTCGACGCGTCGGCCCTCGTCGTCGTCGCCGAGGACGGTCGCGAGCTCGACGTCGCACCCCAGCTCGACGAGGTGGAGCGCCTTGCCCGCCGACGTGCCGCCCACCGTCTCGTGCGCGCCGTGGGCGAACACCATGTGAGGGCGCGGCTCGGGCAGGGAGTCGAGCGAGACGAGCTGGTTCCAGGACGACGGTCCGACGACGAGCACCTCGGCCATGATCATCTCCTCCGACTCCATGTCCACGCCGGCACGGGCCACGAGGTTGTCGCGAGCTCGCGCGGCCACGGGCCCGCGCCAAGCCGGGCGCCCCGACGCTATCCGAACGCGGGCCCGCGATTGCAGCACGGCGACTAATCCCTGGGTGCCACACCCGCGACCTGCGAGGATCCGCCCCATGGACTTCGCGTACGTCGCGCCCGCCGGCGCGGGGACGGCCGCGCTGCTCGGCCTGGCCGCGGGGCTCGCGGTGGCCCTGCCGCTCGGCGCGATCGGGCTGCTGCTCGTGCGCGAAGGGCTCACCCACGGCCCGCGCATCGGCGCCGCGGGGGCGCTCGCGATCGGCGTCGTCGACCTGCTCTACGCGACGGCAGCCGTGTTCGCGGGAGGCTGGGTCGCGAGCCTGCTGATCGGCCGCGAGCGGCCTGTGCGGCTCGTCGGGGCCGCGGTGCTGCTCGTGGTCGCCGTCGTCGGCCTCGTGGGTGCTGCGCGTCGCGCGCGGAGCGCGACGGTCGAGCCACGAGCGTCGACGACGACGGCCCCTCGCGCCTTCGCGCGCTTCTTCGGACTCACCGCCGTCAACCCGCTCACGGCGCTGACCTTCGCGGCGGTCGCCGTCGCGCTCGGGCCACGGATGGCGTCGACGGGCGAGCGCGCGGCCTTCGTCGCGGGGGTGTTCGTCGCGTCTCTCGCGTGGCAGCTCGTGCTCGTGGGCATCGGCGGGTTCCTCGGCGCGCGCCTGCCCGCTCGGGCGCAGACATGGTTGCAGTTCTCGGGCTTCGGCCTCGTCCTCGTCCTCGCCGCCGTACTCGCGCGCGGCTGAGCGCGCGCGGTGGAGTTCACGAGTCCCAACATCTGAGACGAAATCGGACGTGGTTCGCGCGAACCGACTCGTCGGGGTCAGAGTCGTTGCCATGACCCGCACCGGCTTCGCACCGCACCGCACCGACTCGGCACCCCGCCGGTCGATGATGTGCTGCTGTCGAATGCTGCAGCGGGACGCCGCGACGGCCTGATCGGGCGAAGAGCCCCGACCGCCCCGCCGGCACCCGGCACTGAGCCGAGGCACCCGCCACACCCCGCGCCCCACCATGGTCGCGGCCGCACGATTCCAGCCCCAGCTCCGCCGCCGTCGGCGTCCCGGACGAAGCCGTCGTCGTGCACGAACCGCGACCGTGCCCGCACCACCCCGCACCACGAAGTGCACCCACCCGGGCCCACCAGGCCCTCCACCAGAAGAAGGAAGCACCATGTTCCGCAAGACAGTTCTCTCCGCCGCCGCCGCCCTCGCCGCCGTGAGCCTGCTCGGCGCGTGCGCCTCCAACGGGGGCTCGAGCAGCAACGAGCCCATCACGATCGGTGTGGTCGGCGCGGCGGACGAGCAGTGGAAGCTCTTCGAGGCCAAGGCCGAGGCGGCCGGCATCGACGTCGACATCATCGACTTCCAGGACTACGCCCAGCCGAACCCCGCGCTGACCCAGGGTGAGCTCGACCTCAACCAGTTCCAGCACCTGAAGTACCTGTCCGAGTACAACGTCGCGGCGAACGAGGACCTCGTCCCGATCGCGGCCACGGCCGTGTACCCGCTCGGCCTGTACTCCAAGCAGTACACGTCCGTCGAGGAGATCCCGGAGGGCGCCGAGATCGCCATCCCGAACGACCCGTCCAACCTCGCCCGCGGCCTGCTCGTGCTGCAGGACGCCGGTCTCGTGGTGCTGCGTGACGGTGGCTCGGCGTACTCGACGGAGGCGGACGTGCTGCCCGAGTCGCGGGTCACGGTCACGCCCGTGGACGCGGCGCAGACGGCGATCGCCCTGAACTCGATCGCGGCCTCGATCATCAACAACGACTTCGTGGCCGACGCCGGGCTCAACCCGTCCGACGCGCTCTACCAGGACGACGCCGGCTCCGACGCCGCCCGCCCGTACATCAACGTGTGGGCCAGCCGCGCCGAGGACGCGGGAAATGCGGACTTCGCGAGGCTCATCGAGCTGTTCAAGGAGACCGAGATCCAGGACGCGCTCGTCGAGCAGTCCGGTGGCACGGCGGTGCTCGCCAACCAGACGGCGGCCGAGCTCCAGGGCTACCTTGTGGAGATCCAGGCCGACACTGCGGCCGCTCAGGGCTGAACACGGCAGGGCTGGACGTTCCCAGCCCACGACCCGCGGGTCGGTGGTGTGATGCCAGGGGGCCATCACACCACCGGCCCGTCGGACCCTGCGAGAGGAACCCCAGTGAGCAGCACCGCCACCGCCCCCATGGTGAGCTTCCGCGAGGTCTCGAAGGTGTTCGAGACCTCGAGCGGACCGGTCACGGCCGTCGACGCCGTGACCCTCGACATCGCCACGGGCGAGGTGTTCGGCGTCATCGGCTACTCCGGGGCCGGAAAGTCCACCCTCGTGCGGCTCATCAACGCGCTCGAGCCCGCGAGCTCGGGTGCCGTTCTCGTCGACGGCACGGAGATCACGGGACTCGGCGAGGCCAGGCTGCGCGGCGTGCGCGCCGGCATCGGGATGATCTTCCAGCAGTTCAACCTGCTCTCCTCGCGCACGGTCTCGGGCAACGTCGCCTACCCCCTCGAGGTCGCCGGCTGGCCGCGCGCCCGCCGCGCCGAGCGGGTCGCCGAGCTCCTCGAGTTCGTGGGGCTCACGGACAAGGCGCGTCAGTACCCCTCCCAGCTCTCGGGCGGGCAGAAGCAGCGCGTCGGCATCGCCCGGGCGCTCGCGACGAACCCCAAGATCCTGCTCGCCGACGAGTCGACGTCGGCCCTCGACCCCGAGACCACCCAGGACGTGCTCAACCTGCTGCGGCGCGTCAACACCGAGCTCGGCGTGACGATCGTGGTCATCACGCACGAGATGGACGTCGTGAAGTACGCGTGCGACCGGGTCGCCGTCATGGAGCGCGGCAAGGTGGTCGAGTACGGCGAGGTCTACCAGGTGTTCTCGGCACCGAAGCACCCCGCGACCCGCCGCTTCGTCTCGACGTCGCTGCGAGACCGGCCGAGCCCGGCGGCGCTCGAGCGGCTGCGCCGGCGCCACCCCGGGCGCATCGTCACGGTCGGGGTGCGCGAGGACGGCGGCTCGGCCACCGAGCTCACGCGCGCGCTGCGCGACCACCCTATCGACGGGACGGTCGTCTACGGCGGCATCACGGAGATCGCCGAGCGGCCCTACGGCTCGCTCACCCTCGAGCTCGACGGGGACGACGCCGAGATCGCCGCGTTCATCGCCGACCTCTCCAGGTCCACCACGGTGCTCGACCTCGGCACGGCCGCCGACCCGAAGGCCGACCCGGATGCCGTCGGGCCGCGGGCCTCCGCCGTCGGCGACGATCCCGACGTCGGCCCGCCTGACGACGGGGACGACGGCGGGGACCGGGCCCGTGCGGAAGGTGCCCGGGAAGCGCTCCTGCTGGGTCAGGGCGGTTTCGGCGCGGCGATCGCCGCCGTCTTCGGCCGGAGGAAGTCATGGTGACGCGCACCACGGACTGGGAGTACCTGCGGCCGCTGCTCATCGAGGCGCTCGGCGACACGCTCTACATGGTGGGCGTCGCGCTCGCCGTCGCGGCCGTGTTCGGCACGCTCATGGGCATCGGGCTCTATGTCACGCGGCGTGGCGGGCTCTTCGCCTCGCGCGGGGTCTACACCGTGCTCAACGTGCTCGTGAACCTCATCCGGCCCATCCCGTTCATCATCTTCATCACGGCGATCTGGCCCGTGACCGTGGCCGTGGTCGGCAAGTCGATCGGCACGGAGGCCGTCATCTTCCCGATGTCGATCATGGCCTCGTTCGCGTTCTCACGGCTCGTGGAGCAGAACCTCGTGGCGCTCGACCCCGGTGTGGTGGAGGCGGCCCGGTCGATGGGTGCCTCGCGGCTGCGCATCATCCGGACCGTGATCATCCCCGAGACGCTCGGCCCGCTCGTGCTCGCGTTCACGTTCCTGTTCATCGGTGTCATCGACATGTCCGCGATGGCCGGGCTGATCGGTGGTGGTGGCCTCGGCGACTTCGCGATCCGGCACGGGTACCAGCGCTTCAACTGGGAGGTGACGTTCGTCGCGGTCGCGGTGATCGTGGTGATCGTGCAGCTCGCGCAGTTCACCGGCAACGCGGTGGCGCGGCGGTTCCTGCGGCGGTGAGGCGGCGGCATGCCCGTCCATCACGGTGAAGACCTTGTTCCCTCACAGGGACCAAAGTCTTCACGATCCGTGACAGCCGGGGCCTACGGCGGCTTCCTGTGGCAGCACCTGACGATGGACGAGGCCGGGTACGAGAAGTTCGGCAACCCCCAGGTGCGCGCGGTGCTCGCGGCGGAGGGGCGGCGGTGTCGGGACCTGGACGCCCGGGCGGTGGAGCGCGTCGAGGCGCTGCTCGCGCGGGAGTAGGCGGGCCGCCTGATCGTGGCGTCTACCATGGTAGATGCGCGGAATTTCGAGGTAGAATCGGTCGCATGGGGCTGAACATCAAGAACGAAGGCACGCACGCGCTCGTGCGCAAGCTTGCTGCGCGCACCGGGCAGTCGCAGACGAGCGCGGTCGAGGATGCCGTGCTCCGGCGGCTCGAGGAGCTCGAGCGGAGTGACGCCGGGCTCGAGGCCTCTTGTCGGCAGGAGGTCGACCGACTCCTCGTGGAGCTCCGCCATGGCCTCAGCGACGAAGACCGTCGCGAGCTGCGCGCGGCCGAGAGCTCGCTGTACGACGAGCAGGGACTGCCCCGGTGATCGTCGACACGTCGGCGATCGTCGCCATCCTCACCGACGAGCCCGCGGCCAACGCCTTGATCGACGCGATCCTGCAGGCAGACGAGGTCTGGATCTCCGCGGCGACGCTCGTCGATCTCTACGCCGTGCTCGACAGACGTTCGACGCCCGAGCAGCGCAGGCAGCTCGACGCGCTGCTCGAGCAGCTCGGCATCCAGACCGCGGCCTTCACCGCCGAGCACGCGGCGATCGCCCGCGAGGCCTACCGCGACTTCGGACGAGGGAGCGGGCACCGGGCCGGCCTGAACCTCGGGGATTGCTTCAGCTATGCGCTGGCGACCGCGCGTCGTGCACCGCTGCTCTACGTCGGTCAGGACTTCGGCCACACCGACGTGCGCGCGGCGTTCGAGGCGTAGCGCGCCGTGATGATCCACCGCTCGCGGGCGGACCGGTGACGCATGTCGCCGGTGACGCCTAGGGTTCTCCTGTGACCACCGCGCTGTACCGCCGCTACCGGCCCGACACGTTCGCCGAGATGGTCGGCCAGGAGCATGTGACCGACCCGTTGCAGCAGGCGCTGCGCTCGGGCCGCGTCAACCACGCCTACCTCTTCTCCGGCCCGCGCGGCTGCGGGAAGACGACGTCGGCCCGGGTGCTCGCCCGCTGCCTCAACTGCGCCGAGGGGCCGACGGACACCCCGTGCGGGAAGTGCGAGTCGTGCGTCGAGCTCGCGCGCGGCGGGCCGGGCTCGCTCGACGTCGTCGAGATCGATGCGGCATCGCACGGCGGGGTCGACGACGCACGCGACCTGCGCGAGCGTGCCACGTTCGCCCCGGCGCGCGACCGCTTCAAGGTGTTCATCCTGGACGAGGCGCACATGGTGACCTCGCAGGGCTTCAACGCGCTGCTCAAGATCGTCGAGGAGCCGCCGGAGCACATCAAGTTCATCTTCGCGACGACGGAGCCGGACAAGGTCATCGGCACCATCCGCTCGCGCACGCACCACTACCCGTTCCGTCTCGTGCCGCCGGACATCATGACGCCGTACCTCGCAGGGCTGTGCGAGGCCGAGGGGATCTCGGTCGGCGCCGGTGTGCTCCCGCTCGTGGTGCGCGCCGGGGGCGGCTCGTTCCGCGACGCGCTCTCCGTGCTCGACCAGCTGCTCGCAGGTGGCCAGACCCTCGAGTACGAGGGCGCGCTCGCCCTGCTCGGCTACACCTCGCTCGCCCTGCTCGACGACGTGGTCGCGGCGGTCTCTGCCGGCGACGGCGCGAGCGCCTTCCGGGTGATCGACCAGGTCATCGCCACGGGGCACGAGCCACGCCGCTTCGTCGAGGACCTGCTCGAGCGGCTGCGCGACCTCATCGTGCTCGCCGCCGCGGGCGATGCCGCGGGTGCTGCCCTGCGTGAGCTGCCCGCCGACCAGTTCGAGCGCATGGACACGCAGGCCCGCAACCTCGGCCCCGCCGAGCTGTCCCGGGCCGCCGACCTCGTCAACGACGCCTTGCGCGAGATGGCCGGGGCCACCTCGCCGCGACTGCAGCTCGAGCTGCTGATCGCGCGCCTGCTCCTTCCTGCCGCCGAAGACGGCGAGCTCGGGCTGGCTGCGCGCCTCGACCGGCTCGAGCGCGGGGGCGGCTCTGCTGCCGCGGGTGCGCGCGCGCCCGTGGCCGCACCCGTGCGAGCGCCCGCTCCCGCTCCCGCGGCGCTCGCACCTGCGTCGGCCCACGCCCCGGATGCGGAGCGTGTCGCCTCCCCGGCTCCGTCGACGGCCTTGGTCGACGAGCCCGCAGAGCGGCCCGAGCCGGCCCCGGCGCCCGAGCGCGCGACGGAGCCGGAGGCGACCGAGGTCGAGCCGGACACCGCGCCGGTCGCGACGTCGCAGCCCGCACAGTCTCAGCCCGCAGCGCCCGCACCAGCAGAGCCGACGTCCGCCGTCCCCGCCGCGACCCCGGCGTCGGCGGTCGCGACTCCGAGTGCTCCGGCGGCTCCTGCGTCCGGCGGCACCGCACAGGTCGAGACCGAGCTGCTGCGCCGCCGCTGGGACGAGGTGCTCGAGGCGATCGCGAGCCTGCGCCGCGCCACGTGGGCGCTCGTGAGCCAGAACGCCCAGGTCGGCGAGCTCACGGGCACCACCCTGAGCCTCGTGTTCTCCTCGGCAGGGCTCGCCACGGCGTTCCGCAACGGGTCCCACTCCGACGTGGTGCAGCGCGCGCTCCACGAGACGCTCGGTGTCGACGTACGGGTCGAGGGCACGCTCGCCGGTGCCGAAGGCGCGACCGCCGCGTCCGCGAGTGCCTCGGCACCCGTGGAGGGCACCCGGGCGTCGGTCCCGATGTCACCGCCCGCGCGCAACGCCGGGGCGCCGAGCGCCGGGTCGCCTGACTTCGGATCGTCGAGTGAAGGGACTGCGAGCGCCGGGTCGTCCGATACCGGATCGCCCAGCGGCGGGTCACGAGACGCCGGTGCTTCTGGCGCCGGTTCTCCGAACACCCGGTCGGGAAGTCCCGCTGCGAGCGCCTCGTCGCCCGCGAGTGCGCCGTCGGACACTCCGCCCCCGTGGGACGTGGCGGGTGGTGCGCCGTCGTCGGCCCCGGATCCCGCGACGCTCTCGTCGAGCCCTCGCACGGCGCCCAGTCCGGCGGAGACCGACGCCGACTCCTACGCCCAGGCGATGCAGGAGATCGATGCCTCGGACCCGGTGCTCGAGGACACGGGCTCGATGGGTGTGCCGCTGATCGCGGAGATGCTCGGCGGCACGATCATCGACGAGCAGGTCGACGAACCCTGACCTCGGCAGCGGCGGCGCGTCGCGCGCGCCCCGAGAGCCCGTGTGGGTGGCACACCGTAGGCTGACGGTGTGTACGAGGGAGCGGTGCAGGATCTGATCGACGAGCTCGGGCGGCTGCCCGGGGTCGGGCCCAAGAGCGCCCAACGCATCGCCTTCCACCTGCTCGCCGCAGACCCGGTGGACGTGCGCCGTCTCACCGACGCGCTCACCGAGGTCAAGGACAAGGTCCGGTTCTGCGACCGGTGCGGCAACGTCGCCCAGGAGCCGCTGTGCCGGGTGTGCACTGACCCGCGCCGCTCGGACGCGACCATCTGCGTGGTCGAGGAGCCCAAAGACGTCGTCGCGATCGAGCGCACGCGCGAGTTCCGCGGCAGGTACCACGTGCTCGGCGGAGCCATCAACCCGATCGCCGGCATCGGCCCTGACGACCTGCGCATCGCGGGACTCCTGACCCGGCTGCAGGACGGCACGGTCGCCGAGGTGATCCTCGCGATGGACCCCAACGTCGAGGGTGAGGCGACCGCGACCTACCTCGCGCGGCTGCTCGTCCCGATGGGTCTGGCCGTGAGCCGCCTCGCGTCCGGGCTGCCCGTGGGCGGTGACCTCGAGTACGCCGACGAGGTGACGCTCGGCCGGGCGTTCGAGGGACGCAGGAGGATCAGTGCCTGAACAGACACCCGACACCGAGTTCGTCGACGTCGCCCGCGCTGTCGCCTACGAGGCGCGCGGCTACCTGAGCACCGTCACGGAGGTCGCCGCCGGGTCCAACCCCGAGGCGTCCATCCCGCTGCTGCTCCTCGCGCTGTCCGACATGCTCGCGGCCGGGGCGCGGCTCGGCGCCATGGTCGACGTCGTGCCGGTGGACCGCTTCGAGCCCGACGTCGGCCCCGACGCCGATCTCGACCCGCTGCGGCTCGGGCTCGCCAACGTGCTCGAGGGGATCGATGATTACGCCGAGGTCGTGGACCCGCTCCTCGACCCGCAGCTCGGCGCGGGCGCACTCTCGGCGGACCTCGTCACGATCGCCGGCGCGCTCAGCCAAGGGCTGCGGCACTACGAGGCCGGGCGCGAGCTCGAGGCCCTGTGGTGGTGGCAGTTCTCCTACCTGTCCTCGTGGGGCGAGCGCGCATCGAGCGCGCTGCGTGTGCTGCAGGCGCTGCTCGGCCACCTGCGCCTCGACGTACCGGACGACGTCGCGGCCGAGGCGGAGTACGACGCGCTGCAGCCCTGAGCGGCCCGCGAGCGGCGCGACCTCCTACCCCGAGTCCGCACCCGGGCAGCCCAGCGTCACGCTGAGCCCGTACCCGAGCCCGCGCGGCCGTGGCTCTACGCGATGCGTGTCCCCCGCGGCAGCTTGCGCACGGGGATCGACAGTCGCCGCACCGCGACCACGAGGCCCGCGCCGCCGAGCAGCGTGAGCGCGCCCATGCCCCACGGCCACACGGGCGTCCGGTCCGGGTCGCGCGGCTTCACGGGAGACTCGACGCTCCCGTAGCCCCAGCACTGGTCGCTCTCGAGCTGTGGGCCCATGCGCGCCTCGCGCACGCCGTAGCGAATCGCGGACATGATGCCCGTGGGCGAGTAGTAGTCCTGGTCGGCGGTACGCACGTCTTCGGGCATGGCGTCTGCCACGACCACGAACGGGTTGATCGCCAGCAGCCACCACGTGCGCTCGGTGTGGGGCTGGTCCCACGTGTCCGTGCGCCACTCGCACTCCCAGGTGGGCTCCGTGCCCTCCTCCCAGCCCCAGTCCTGGTGCGCTGCCGCCGGGACGTCCCACACCCGCACCTCGGTGGGCGCAACGGTGAGGGCGAGCGAGAGGCCGAACACGATGAGGCTGATGACCGTGAGGCTCGCGACGGACAGGTAGGTCAGGACGGCCGAGGACGAGGTCTTGGGCACGAGCGAGGAGAAGCCGAGCCCCAGCGCGACCACGATGGCGAGGACGAACGCGAGCAGCCCGATCGTCACGAGCACCGCGGCGATCGACATGCCGCCCTGCGCGATGCCCCACAGGAGGAACGGCAGGCTCACCACGAGGAACGCCAGCGCGGCAGCCCACGCCGCGAGCAGCTTCCCGACGGCGATCTCCGCGGGGGTCAGCAGCGTGACCTGGAGGATCGCGAGGGTGCCCGCGTTGCGGTCGCCGTTGATGGCCGACGACGAGAGCGTCGGCGCCACGAGGATCCCCAGCAGCAGGATGAAGAAGACGACGACGTCGAACACGACGCGACCGAAGCCCCCGTCGCCGAGGACGGACTCGTTGCCGACCGTCATGGTCGTCAGCACCGTGACGACACCGACGATCACGAAGAACACGGCGAGCCCGATGTACCACTTGGTCGAGCGCAACCGTTGGCGCAGCTCGAGCTTGGCCACGGTCGCCACACCGTGCCACGTGAGCGACCAGGTGCCGCGCTCGCGGGTCGGCGTCGGTCCCGCCGCGGCGCCGTCGGCAGGGGGGACGGGCTGCTCGGTCACGGTGCTCATCGCCGCTCCTCGTCGAGGGACAGATAGGTCTGCTCGAGCGCGCCGCCCGCGGGAGCCAGGCTCACGAGGGGCACTCCGGCGGTGACCGCGTCTCGCAGGAGGGCGGCCGCAGCGTCGTCGTCGGCGATCCGCACGAGCACCGAGCCGCGCGCCGCGCTGCCACCCGGCACCGCGCCGTCGTCGGGCACCGCGTCGCCGTCGGGCACCGCGCCCTCGGCGGCCGGCCCCTCCTCCTCGAAGTCGATGCCCGCGGTGGCGAGCCACCCGGTGAGCGCGGCCGCGTCGAGGGCGGTGACGCGCCACTGGCGTCCTCCGCCGTCGGACGCCGCGAGCTGTTCGGGGGAGACGGATCGGCCGCGCGAGATGAACACGGCGTCGTCGGCGAGCTCGTCGAGCTCGGTCAGCACGTGGGAGGAGACGAGCACCGTCTTGCCCGCGGCGGCCAGCGAGCGCAGCAGCACCCGCAGGTCGACGCGCGAGCGGGGGTCGAGGCCGGCGGCCGGCTCGTCGAGGAGCAGCACGTCGGGGTCGTGCACGAGGGCGCGAGCGAGGCCGAGCCGCTGCTTCTGCCCGCGGGACAGGACGGCGGCGTGCTGGTCGGCGAACTCGGCGAGGTGCACGGTGGCGAGGAGCTCGGTCGCGCGGGCTCGGGCCATCGCGGGCGGCATGCCGTACGCGGCGCCGAAGGTCTCGAGCACCTCGCGTGCCGTGAGCGAGTCCCACGTGCCGAACGCGTCCGGCATCCAACCCGTCCTGGCACGCGCCTGGCGGGACTGGGTCACGGGGTCGAAGCCCGCGACGCGCACCTGGCCGGTGTCCGGCACGAGGAGGCCCGAGAGCACGAGCAGGAGCGTCGTCTTGCCCGCCCCGTTCGGCCCGATGAGGGCGGTGACCTTGCCGGCGCGGGCCTCGAGGTCCACACCGTCGACGGCCCGGACCGCGCCGAAGTGGCGGCGCACCCCCTGCACACTGATCGTCATGGCGTCAGCGTAGGACCGGCGGGGCCCGCGCGGCCAGGATTTCCCAGGTCAGCACGTGGTCTTCACAAAGCGTGCGGCCGACGGCGGCCGCCGCACCCGGTGGCAGCCACATCCCCAAGGCACCCACCTCCGCGACCGCGCCCCCGCCCGGATGGTGGTCGCCCGCGAAAAGCGCGTGACGCCGCGGTCTAGACTCTTCGCGACCCAACCGAACCTGGTGGACGTTGAGATAAACGGGACCAGTGACGAAGCGGAGCAGTTCAGTGGCACTCATCGTGCAGAAGTACGGCGGATCTTCCGTCTCGGACGCAGAGAGCATCAAGCGGGTAGCCAAGCGGATCGCCGAGGCGAAACGCGCCGGGAACGACGTCGTCGTCGTCGTCTCGGCGATGGGCGACACGACCGACGAGCTCATCGACCTCGCCCAGCAGATCACCCCGATCCCTCCCCAGCGGGAGATGGACATCCTGCTCACCGCCGGTGAGCGGATCTCGATGTCCCTGCTCGCCATGGCGATCACGAACCTCGGGGTGCGGGCGAAGTCCTTCACGGGCCAGCAGGCCGGCGTCATCACGGACGCCGTGCACGGCAAGGCGCGCATCGTCGACGTCGTGCCCACGCGCGTGCGCGAGACGATCGAGAAGGGGCAGGTGGCGATCGTCGCCGGGTTCCAGGGCGTGACGGAGCACACCAACGACGTCACGACCCTCGGTCGCGGCGGCTCCGACACGACGGCCGTGGCGCTCGCGGCCGGTCTCGAGGCGGACGTGTGCGAGATCTACTCCGACGTCGACGGCGTGTTCACCGCGGACCCGCGCATCGTGCCCGCGGCCCGCAAGATCCACCGCGTCACGTACGAGGAGATGCTCGACCTCGCTGCGAGCGGCGCCAAGATCCTCGCCCTGCGCTGCGTCGAGTACGCGCGGCGCTACGCCGTCCCCATCCACGTGCGCTCGTCCTTCTCGGGGCGTGAGGGCACGTGGGTCTCTGACCTGCCGCTCGAAGGAGAAGAAGCCATGGAACAGCCCATCATCGCGGGTGTCGCCCACGACCGCACCGAGGCCAAGGTGACCGTCGTCGGCGTCCCCGACGTGCCCGGGACCGCGGCGCGCATCTTCGAGGTCGTCGCCGCCGCGGACCTCAACATCGACATGATCGTCCAGAACGTCTCCGCCGCGAGGACGGGACTGACGGACATCTCCTTCACGCTCCCGTCCGACGACGGCGCGAAGGCGACCGCGGCCCTCGCCGCGACCCAGGAGGAGATCGGCTTCTCCTCGGTGCAGTACGACGACCAGATCGGCAAGCTCTCGCTCGTGGGCGCCGGGATGAAGTCCCACCCCGGGGTCTCGGCGAAGCTCTTCGGGGCGCTGCGCGACGCCGGGATCAACATCGAGATGATCACGACCTCGGAGATCCGGGTGTCCGTCGTGACGCGGGCGGACCAGCTCGACGACGCCGTGCGCGCCGTGCACACCGCGTTCGAGCTGGACGGTGACGACGAGGCCGTCGTCTACGCGGGAACGGGGCGCTGACATGGCACGCTCGCTCCACGTCGCCGTGGTCGGTGCGACCGGCCAGGTGGGCGGCGTCATGCGCCGGCTGCTCGACGAGCGCGACTTCCCCGTCGCGTCGATCCGCTACTTCGCCTCCGCGCGCTCCGCGGGGACCACCCTGCCGTGGCGGGGGACCGACGTCGTCGTCGAGGACGTCGCGACGGCGGACCTCGCGGGCATCGACGTCGCGCTGTTCTCCGCCGGGGGATCGACCTCGCTCGCCCAGGCCGAACGGTTCGCCGCGGCGAGCGCCGTCGTCGTCGACAACTCCTCGGCGTGGCGCATGGACCCCGACGTGCCGCTCATCGTGAGCGAGGTGAACCCGGACGCCGTGGCCGACGCCCGCAAGGGGATCATCGCGAACCCGAACTGCACCACGATGGCCGCGATGCCGGCGCTCAAGGCGCTCTCGGACGAGGCTGGGCTGCTGCGCCTCGTCGTGACGACGTTCCAGGCGGTGTCCGGCTCCGGGCTCGCGGGGGTCGCCGAGCTCGAGTCGCAGGTGCGGGCCGGTGTGGGCCAGGACCTCGGCGCGCTCGTGCACGACGGCAGCGCGGTGGCCCTGCCCGAGCCCGTGAAGTACGTCGCGCCGATCGCGTTCAACGTCGTGGCCCTCGCGGGCTCGGTGCTCGACGACGGCTCGTGGGAGACCGACGAGGAGCGCAAGCTGCGCAACGAGTCGCGCAAGATCCTCGACCTGCCCGAGCTGCTCGTCTCCGGGACGTGCGTGCGCGTGCCCGTGTTCACGGGGCACTCGCTGTCGATCAACGCCGAGTTCGCCCGGCCGCTCTCGGTCGAGCGGGCGCGCGAGATCCTCGCGGGTGCGCCGGGGGTCTCGCTCGTGGACGTGCCGACGCCGCTCGCCGCTGCCGGGCGCGACGCCTCGCTCGTGGGGCGGCTCCGGCAGGACCCGGGAGTGCCCGAGGGCCGAGGGCTCGCCTTCTTCGTCTCCTCCGACAACCTCCGCAAGGGCGCGGCCCTCAACGCGATCCAGATCGCCGAGCTCCTCTAGCCTCGCCCCGCACCGAACCTCGAAGGGTTGCGACCGCACACCGGTCGCAACCCTTCGGCGTTCCCGGGCGCTCCGTCCGTCCGCGCACTCCTTGTGACTCGGCGGCTTGACGGACCGGCGGCTGTGTGGTTCATTAGTGGAGTAATGAACCCATGAGGGGCGCAGAGACCAGGAGGGCGCGGCGTGTTCGACGGGCGTGAGCCGATCTACCTGCAGATCGCGAACCAGATTCGTGACGCGGTGGTCTCCGGTGCGCTCGGCGAGGAGGAGCAGGTCATGTCGACCACGCAGTACGCGACGACGTTCCGCATCAACCCCGCCACGGCCCAGAAGGCGTTCGCCGAGCTCGTCGAGGAGGGCGTGCTCTACAAGCGTCGCGGCCTCGGCATGTTCGTCGCGACCGGAGCGCGCAAGGTGCTCCTGGACCGGCGCCGGGCGAGCTTCTTCGCCGACGTCGTCGACCCCGCCGCCGCGCAAGCGAAGGTTCTCGGCATCCCGGTCACCGACGTGGTCGCCCGCCTCACCGAGCAGTACGCCCGAGCGGCCGGAAGCAACGGCTCCGGTGCCGCACGCACCCACAACCACGAGCTCGACGAGCAGCAGGAAGGACAGCGATGAGCTACGCAGTAGAGGTCCGCGACCTCACGGTCCGCTACGGGCGGACGACGGCGGTGGACCAGGTCAGCTTCACGCTGCAACCCGGTCTGATCTACGGGCTGCTCGGCCGCAACGGCACGGGCAAGACGTCGCTGCTGTCGACGATCGCCGCGTTCCAGCGCGCCTCTTCGGGCCAGCTGCTCGTCGACGGCGAGGACCCGTACGAGAACGCCCGCGTCATGGCCGGCATGTGCCTCATCCGCGAGGCGGGGGACTTCACCGACGAGAAGATCAAGGACGTCCTCGCCTACGTCGCCGAGCTGCGCACCGGGTGGGACGCCGGGTTCGCAGCCGAGCTGATGGAGCTGTTCGAGCTCCCGCATGACAAGAAGCCCAGCCAGCTCTCGCGGGGGAAGCGCTCGGCGCTCGGCGTCGTCGTCGGCCTCGCCTCACGCGCGCCGCTCACGATGTTCGACGAGGCGTACCTCGGCCTCGACGCGCCCTCGCGCTACGCCTTCTACGACGCGCTTCTCGCGGACTACGCCGAGCACCCGCGCACGATCGTCGTCTCGAGCCACCTCATCGAGGAGGTCGAGCGGCTCTTCGAGCGCGTCATCATCCTCGACGAAGGACGGGTGCTCGTCGACGAGGACGCCGAGACCCTGCGTGCCCGGGGCGTCACGATCACGGGTCCCGCGGCCGAGGTCGAGGCATTCACGGCGCCGCTCGAGGTCGTCGGGCGGAAGTCGCTCGGCGGCACGCTCCAGGCGACCGTCTACGGCGAGCTGCCCGGCGACGCCGCGGCCCGGGCCGCCTCGGCGGGACTCGAGCTGGGTGCGGTCACGCTGCAGGACCTGTTCGTCCATCTCACCTCGCGGGGCCGGCCATGACGACGACGGCGGCCAGCGGCACGCCCGAGCGTCCCGGCGCGGCCTCGAGCGGGCTGGTCGCGGGGCCCGGACCGCGCACGCTCGACCCCCGCGTGCTGAGCCGCATGCTGTGGTGGCTCGCGTTCGCCTCGCTCTGGGTGTGGCTCGGCTTCGCCCTGCTCGCGTGGGGCGTGAACGAGTCCAACGCCCGCACGGTGGGGGTGACCGAGAGCGTCGTCGCCTCGCTCGGCACGACGCCGCGGCAGGTCCTCTTCGCGTTCGCGATCGTCGTGATCGTGTCGTGGTTCGTGCCCCACGTCGCGAGCGGGCGCACCCGCCGGTCGCTCGTCACGGCGAGCATCATGGCCGTCCTGCTCACCGCGGTGGCCTACGCGGCACTGCTCACGGTCGCGTTCCAGCTCGAGCGCCCCGTCTACGAGCGGCACGGCTGGCCGCTCGACACCCCGACCGGCCACATCTTCACCTCGAGCGACCAGGTGGGGCTCGTGCTCGTCGAGTCCTTCGCGATCGCCGCGGCGCTCGGTCTCAGCGGGCTCGCGGTCGGTGCCGGCTACCGGCGCTTCGGCTGGTGGCGCGCCACGCTCGCCCTTCCGCTGACGGCGGGACCGTCGCTCCTCGCCCTCGCGGCGCTCGAGCTGCGGGAGAGCTCGGGCATCGGGGCCGCCCTCGGCGTGACGGGGCTGCCCGCCGCCGCGACGCTCGTCGCGCTCGCCGCCCTCGGCACCGTGTCGGCCCTGACCACCTACCGCCTCGCGCACGGCGCACCGGCCACGCCCGTGAACGCCGTCGGATGACCACCCAGAAGGAGGACACCATGTCGCCGCCCACGACCCCGACGCCCGCAGCGCGTCCCCGCCGCGTCGTGTTCTGGCACATCATCGCCACGACGCTCTACCTCGGTGCGTGGATCTGGGCGATCGTGCTCGTCGTGACGCTCGGCGTGCCGTTCGCCGTCGACTTCTTCGGCGGCCACACGGGAAGCATCTACTCGGGAGCCTCCCAGGCGCCGCGCTGGTTCCTGTTCGTCCTGGCGATCATCGTCGTGGCCGAGGGGCTCGGCCCCAACATCGCGCTCGGGGTGACCCGCCGCGCCTTCGTGGCGCAGCACGTCGCGGGGTTCGTCGTCGTCGCCGCGGTGTTCGGCGTCGTGAGCCTCGCCATGACCTTCGTGGAGCGCTGGTTCTACGAGAGGCTCGGGTGGCCGCTCGAGACGTTCTACGGCCAGCACCCGGTCGCCACGGATCCGTGGCCGCTCGTCTACGTCGACCACGCCCTGCTGCTCGCCGTGTACGCGGTGGCCGGGCTCGCGGTCGGCGCCGTCTACTACCGCTGGCGTGGCTGGATCGGCACGCTCGCCCTGCCGCTCACGGTGGGACCGGTGCTCCTCGCGGCGACCGTGCTACCGCACGTCGACGCCACGGACACGGCTGAGGTGCTGCGCCTCGACGGTCTGCCGTACGTGGCCGGACTCGCGATCGCCGTCGCAGCCGCCGCGTGGCTCTGGGCCACCGCCCACGTCGCTCTGCGCGGTGCCGCCGTGCGCCAGCGGACCAACACCTCGTCCTGAACCACCAAGCAAGGAGGACTCCCATGACCGCGACCACCGCGGGGCCCGTCATCACCGTGACCGGGCTGCACAAGCGCTACGGCGAGAAGATCGCCGTGCACGACGTCGGCTTCGAGGTCCGCCGCGGCGAGATCTTCGGCATCCTCGGGCCCAACGGGGCCGGCAAGACGACGTCCGTCGAGTGCGTCACGGGCCTGCGCAGGGCCGACGACGGCGAGATCCGGGTACTGGGGCTCGACCCGGTCCATGATGGCGTCGCCCTGCGCGAACGCGTCGGCGTGCAGCTCCAGGAGGGTGAGCTGCCCGCGAAGCTGCGCGTGGGCGAGGCGCTCGACCTGTACGCCTCGTTCTACGCCGATCCCGCCGACGGGCGCGCCCTGGCCGCCGGTCTCGGTCTCGCGGAGAAGCTCGACGCCCAGTACCGGCACCTGTCCGGCGGGCAGAAGCAGCGGCTCTCGATCGCGCTCGCGCTCATCGGCAAGCCCGAGATCGCCGTCCTCGACGAGCTCACGACGGGGCTCGACCCCCAGGCCCGCCGCGAGGTGTGGGACCTCATCGAGTCCGTGCGCGACTCCGGTGTCACGATCGTGCTCGTCACCCACTTCATGGACGAGGCGGAGCGGCTGTGCGACCGCATCGCGCTCATCGACGGCGGCCGGGTGGTCGCGACCGACACCCCGGCCGGCCTCGCGGCGGGCGCCCGGCGCGGTCAGGTGCTGCGGTTCCGCACGGCGCAGCCCGTCGCACCCGAACGGCTCGAGTCGCTGCTCGGTGGCCTGGACGCCGTCGAGACGGTCGAGGTCGCGCGCGACGAGGTCGTGGTGACCGGGCGCGAGGACGTCGTCGTCGGCGTCGTGCTCGCCCTGGCCGAGGCGGGCGTGACGCCCGTCGACGTCGAGGTCGCCCGCACGAGCCTCGAGGACGCCTTCGTCCAGCTCACCCGGTCCGACGCCAAGACCGAGGAGGTCTGACATGTTCCCCACCCGCACGCTGATCACCACCCAGGCAAAGCTCTACTTGCGCGAGCCGGCGAACGTGTTCTTCGCCCTCGTGTTCCCGGCCCTGCTGCTCGTGGCCGTCGGGTTCATCCTCCCGGGGATGCGCGACCCGATCGAGGACGCCGGCCCCGCGCTCGCCGGGCTGCGACCGATCGACCTGTACCTGCCCGCCGTCCTCGCGCTCGCGATCGCCACGATCGCCCTGACGACGTACCCGCCCGTGTTCGCGATCTACCGCGAGAAGGGCGTGCTGCGCCGCTTCGCGACGACGCCCGTGCCGGCCTCGCGGCTCCTCGGCGCCGAGATCGTGGTCAACCTCGTAGCGCTCGCCGTCGGGGTGACGCTCGCGCTCGTCGCGGGGTGGTTGCTGCTCGACTTCACGATGCCGAGCCAGCCGCTCGTCGTCGTCGGCGCCTTCGTGCTCGGTGCCCTGGCGCTCATGGCGGCGGGGTCGCTCATCGCGGCCGTCGCGCCCACGGGCGGTGCGGCGAGCGCGATCTCGATGAGCCTGTACTTCCCGATGCTGTTCTTCGCCGGCATCTGGCTCCCGGGACCGGTGATGCCCGAGGTGCTGCAGCGCATCGCGACGGCGGTGCCGCTCGGCTCGGTGGCCCAGTCCTTGACCGAGGGCTGGTTCGGCTCAGACGTGCCGTGGCTGCAGCTCGCGGTGCTCGGGGCGTGGACTGTCGTGCTCGTGCCGCTCTCCGCGAGGCTCTTCCGCTGGACGTGACCTGCCGCTAGTCCAGCGGGACGACGACGCCGAGCTCACCGAGCGCGCGCCACCCGATGCTGGACGTCGCCGGGGTGTCCCACGTCGCGAAGTCGACGGCGAGGGCGAGACCGGTGCCGTGCGCGCGGGCGCGCGTGGCGGGGGATGCACCCTCGCCGTGCGCGTCGAGCGCCGCGGCCACCCCGGCGGCGGGCAGGCCGAGCCACAGGAAGCCGAGGTCCGTGGCCGGATCGCCCGCGGCGATGTCGGCCCAGTCGATGATCCCGCCGAACGCGCCGTCGCGGCTCACGAGGTTGAACGGGTGGACGTCGGCGTGGATCCAGGAGCGCGGCAGGTCCACGGGCGCGGTGACGGCCGCGTACCAGATCTCGTCCGCGCGTTCGCGGTCGAGGCGCTGCCCCCGCCCCGGCGCCGCGGCGGCGACCTGGTCGAGCCTCGCCAGGAGTGCGGGTTCGCGCTCGGCGAGGGTGATGGACTGCTCGTCGTTGAACGGGGCCTCGGGGTGGGCCGGCACGTGGACCTCGGCGAGTGCGCGACCGAGCGCGGGGCCCGCCGTGGCGTCGAGGGGGTCGCTCGCCGCGACCTGGCCCGGGAGCCACGTCACGACCGCCCACGGCCACGGGTAGCCGGCGTCGGGCTCGCCCACGCGCTCGATGCGCTGGGTCGGGAACGTCCAGCCGGGACAGAGCAGCCGTACCCAACGCACCTCCGACTCGAGGGAGGAGACGGCGACGGCGCGCCGGGGCAGCCGCACCGCGAGCCGCTCGCCGAGCCGGTACATGGCCATGTCCCAGCCCTCGTAGCGCCGGCCGACCGGGAGTTCGGCGAGGTCGGGGTGCTGACTCGCGACAAGGGCACTGACGAGCTCGGCCGAGATGGGTACCTCGTCGGGCGGGGCATGGTCGGTCACGAGTGCCACGGTAGTGCGGGCCTCCGCCGTCGGCCCCGTCGTCTTCCGCCGTCCGCGGACCGGCGCGCCGTGCGGAGGAGATTCGCCCTACGCTCGTGCCGTGAAGCCGTTCCTGCTGCTCGCGACGCGCGCCGAAGACGCCGCCGCCGACGACGAGTTCGCGGCCGTGCTGCGCCACGGGGGACTGCGACCGGGCCAGGTCCACCGCGTGCGCCTCGAGGCGGGCCCGCTGCCCGACGTCACGCTGGACGACTACTCGGGGGTCATCGTGGGCGGCAGCCCCTTCAACTCCTCGGACCCGGACGAGCAGAAGTCGCCTGCCCAGCACCGCGTCGAGGCCGAGCTCGCCGTCCTGCTCGACGAGATCGTCGACCGCGACTTCCCCTTCCTCGGCGCGTGCTACGGGGTCGGCACGCTCGGCACGCACCAGGGTGCCGTCATCGACAACACGTTCGGCGAGCCCGTGGGACCCACGACGATCGAGCTGAGCGACGCGGGCCGGGCGGACCCGTTGCTCGAGGGTGTGCCGGACCGCTTCGACGCGTTCGTGGGACACAAGGAGGCCGTCGCGCGGCTGCCGGAGCACGCCGTCGTCCTCGCGTCGTCGGCGGCCTGCCCCGTGCAGATGTTCCGCGTGCGCGAGCACCTGTACGCGACGCAGTTCCATCCCGAGCTCGACCTCGCGGGCCTGCGCACCCGCATCGAGACCTACCGCGACTACGGCTACTTCCCGCCCGAACAGGCTGCCGCGATCCTCACCGCCTCGCGCGACGTCGACGTCTCTCCGGCGCACCGCGTGCTCGCCACGTTCATCCGGCGGTACGCCAAGTGATTCCGTGTGCGCCGGGTGATACCGTGCTGCTCGTGATGCACACGCGTGGTTATTGGCGCTCTGCGCAGGCTCCTGGTGGGAGCCCGCGGGTGAACGCCTGACCCCACGATCCCACCGGAGCCCAGGGCCTTGGACGCGACCAGCGTCCGGGCCCTTCGTCATCTCGACGGGCACCGGCCGCGCGGTGCGGGTCCGCCGAGGGCGAGAAGTCCCCCAAGGAGAAGGATCCATGTCCAGCACCGATCACCTCGACGCCACCGTGCACGCGGAGCTTCACGCGCCCGTGAGCGACCTGCGCATCCGCGCGCTCGACCCGCTGCCCGCACCGGTCACGTTGCGCCAGGAGCTCGCGCTCGGCACGGCACAGTCGGACCTCGTCGCGCAGTCCCGGCGCGAGGTCCGCGACGTGCTCGCGGGGGACGACGACCGGTTGCTCGTCGTCGTCGGCCCCTGCTCCGTCCACGACCCCGCCGCCGCCCTCGACTACGCGACCCGCCTCGCCGCCGTCGCCCGCGAGCTGGCCGACGAGCTGTGCCTCGTCATGCGCGTCTACTTCGAGAAGCCACGCACCACGGTGGGCTGGAAGGGCCTCGTCAACGACCCGCACCTCGACGGCTCGCACGACGTGCACCACGGGCTGCGGCTCGCGCGCGAGGTGCTGCTCGGCGTGCTCGACGCCGGTGTCCCCGCGGGGTGCGAGTTCCTCGAGCCGACGAGCCCGCAGTACCTCGCCGACGCCGTGACGTGGGGTGCGATCGGCGCGCGCAACTCCGAGAGCCAGGTGCACCGCCAGCTCGCCTCGGGGCTGTCCATGCCGGTCGGCTTCAAGAACACGACGGACGGGAACGTCTCCGGCGCCGTCGACGGTTGCGTCACGGCCGCGAGCGAGCACGTCTTCTTCGGGGCCGACGGCGAGGGGCGAGCGGCAGCCGTCGCCACGACGGGCAACGCGGACTGCCACGTCATCCTGCGCGGCGGACGGACCGGACCGAACTACGCGGCCGACGACGTCACCCGCGCCCTCGACGCGGCCCGCGCGGCCGGTCTCACGGGGCCGGCGGCCCACGGCGTCGTGGTCGACGCGAGCCACGGCAACTCCGGCAAGGACCACGTGCGCCAGGCGGAGGTCGTGCGCGAGCTCGCTGGCCGGATCGCCGCGGGGGAGCAGGGGATCACGGGACTCATGCTCGAGAGCTTCCTCGTGGCGGGCGCGCAGCCGCCGGCGCCGAGCGGCCTCGTGTACGGGCAGTCGGTCACGGACAAGTGCATGGACTGGCCGACGACGGCCACCTTGCTCACCGAGCTCGCCGCCGCGGTCCGCACGCGCCGGGCGCTGTCCTGACGTCCACCTGCCCCTCGCGCTGCGGGCGCGTTGCGCGTCAGAAGACGGGGCGTCCGCCGGTGACGCCGAGGACGGTGCCGCTCACGTAGCTGGCCTCGTCGGAGGCGAGGAACACGAACGCGGGCGCGACCTCGACGGGCTGGCCCGGCCGGCCGAGGGGCGTGTCGCTGCCGAAGCCCTCGACCTTCTTGGCGTCGAACGTCGAGACGATGAGGGGGGTCCAGATCGGCCCGGGTGCCACGGCGTTGACGCGCACGCCGTCGGGACCCATCTCGGCGGCGAGGTTGACCATGAGGTTGTTGAGCGCCGCCTTGGTCGCGGCGTAGTCGAGGAGCGGCTCAGACGGGTCGAAGGCTTGGATCGACGTCGTGATGATGATGGACGAGCCCTCGCCCAGCCGCGGGGCGAGCGCCTTGACGAGCCAGAACGCCGCGAACACGTTCGTCTCGAAGACCTGCTCGAGCTGCCCGGAGGGAAAGTCCGTGATGCCACCGGTGTGGGCCATCTGGAAGCCGGCGTTGGCCACGATGACGTCGATCCCGCCGAGGGCCTCGAGAGCCGAGGCCGCGAGCTGCTCGTTGGCCTTCTCGGTGCGCAGGTCGCCGGGCAGGAGCACGCACGTCCTCCCGGCGGCCTCGACCGCCGCAAGGGTCTCCTCGGCGTCGGCCTGTTCCTGCGGGAGGTAGGAGATCGCCACGGACGCGCCCTCCTTGGCGAACGCGATCGCGACGGCCCGGCCGATCCCGGAGTCGCCGCCCGTGACGAGCGCCTTCTTGCCGGGCAGCCGGTTGCGGCCCACGTAGGACGTCTCGCCGTGGTCCGGGACGGGGCGCATCTCGTCGGTCACACCCGGCCAGGACTGGCCCTGCGCCGGGACCGACCGCGGGAAGCGGTCGGCCCCGGTGTCGTGGGTCGTGCTCACTCGAAGGCGTCCTTGACCTTCTCGCCCGCCTGCTTGAGGTTGGCCTTGGCCTGGTCGACCTTGCCCTCGGCCTCGAGGCGCTCGTTGTCGGTCAGCTGACCGGCCTTCTCCTTGGCCTTGCCCTTGGCCTCTTCGGCGGCGTTGCGGATCTTGTCGTCCGTACCCATGGCGGTACCTCCTTCGACGGACCAGATCTTGGCCCGTCCTCCACGCTATGTCGCCGCCGCCCGTACCGCGCGGCGAGACTGTGGACAGCGGGCAGCGCGAAGGCCCGGGACCATGACGATCCCGGGCCTTCGTGGCTGGTCGGGGTGACAGGATTTGAACCTGCGACCTCTTCGTCCCGAACGAAGCGCGCTACCAAGCTGCGCCACACCCCGTGGAGCCGACCCAGGATAGCCGAGCCTGGGCCCTGCGGTGAAACCGGTCCTCAACCCGCCCGCGGCACGAGAGTCAGCAGGGTCGCCTCGGGTCGGCAGGCGAACCGCACCGGTGTGTACGGCGAGGTGCCGAGACCTGCGCTGACGTGCAACCACATCGAGCCCGCGCCGCCGTCGCGGTCCGGTCGCGCGCCCGGCCAGCCGTGCAACCCCTTCGCCCGGCGGGTGTCGAGATCACAGTTCGTCACGAGCGCACCCCACCCGGGGACGGCGAGCTGACCGCCGTGGGTGTGGCCGGCGAGGGCGAGCTGCACGCCGTCCTCGTGCATCGCGCGCAGGACGCGCGCGTAGGGGGCGTGCGTCACGCCGAGGCGCAGGTCCGACGACGGCGATCCGCGACCGCTCGTCCTCCGAACCGGCCGGGGAGCCGGGTACTCGTCACGCCCGATGTGCGCGTCGTCCGTCCCCACGAGCTCGAGCCGAGTGCCCCGCACCGTGCGCTCGTCACGCGCGTTGTTGAGGTCGGCCCACCCGGCGGCGACGAGCTCCTTCTCGAGGAGGTCCGCGGGCAGGGGCCGCTCCGGCGCGTTCGAGCCCCGGGACCTGGCCCCCGGGCGCAAGTACTTGGCGGGGTTCTTCGCCACGGGCCCGTAGTAGTCGTTCGATCCCATCACGAACGCCCCAGGGCGGGCGAGCAGCGGCTCGAGCGCGCGCAGCAGCGCCGGGAGCGCTTCGGGGTGTGCCCAGTTGTCGCCGGTGTCGACCACGAGGTCCGGGTGCCACGTGTCGAGATCGCGCACCCAGTCGATCTTGCGCCGCTGGGTCGGGACGAGGTGCAGGTCGGACAGGTGGAGCACGCGCAGCGGCAGCGACCCGGGCTCGAGCACCGGGACGCTCGCCTCGCGCAACGTGTACCACTGCGCCTCGACGAGCGACCATGCCAGTGCACCGGTACCGGCCGCGGCGAGCACGCCGAGGCCCCGGAGCGCGTGGCTCATGCGCGGGCCGGTACGAGCGCGGGCTCAGTCATCGTCGTTGCCGCCACGGTCACGGTCGCGTCCACGGTCGCGTCCACGGTCCCGATCGCGATCGTCGTCGTCGTCGACCTCGCACCCCTTGGGTGCCTTGCCGCGGCCGTTCCACTTCTCGCACGGGTCGGGCTCGGGGCCCTTGGAGACCTTGAGCGTGATGGTCGTGCCCTTGGAGACGCGTGCGCCCGAGCCGGGGGACTGCGAGCTGATCCTGCCCTTCGGGACGCGGTCCGAGTACTCCTCCTCGATCGTGCGCGAGGAAGTGAAGCCGGCCTTGCCGAGGATGCTGCGGGCCTCGGACTCCGACTTGCCGATGACGTCCGGCACGGTGGCGATCGGGCCCGTGAGCAGGCGCTGGTTGAAGGGCTTGAACTCACGCACCTTGAGGCCGTCGTGCGCGCCCGTCATGAACCGCTTCCACGTAGGAGCCGCGATCGTCGAACCGTAGACCGGCCCCCAGATGCGCGTGCCGTTGACGGTGACGTCCTTCATCTGGATGTTGCCCTCGGAGTGGCCCACCCACACGGCCGTCGAGTACTGCGGGGTGTAGCCCACGAACCAGGTGTGCCAGTTGGCGTTCGTCGTTCCGGTCTTCCCCGCCGACTGCCGGCCGGGCAGCCCACCGACGCGTCGGGCCGAGCCTTCGGTCAGCACGCGCTGCAGGGAGTAGGTCACGGCGTTCGCGACGTCCTTGGAGATCGCCTGGTGGCAGTTCGCCTGAGGCACCTCGAGCTCCTTGCCGTTGGCGTCCACGACCTTCGTGATGGCGATGGGCGTGCAGTACTCGCCCTCCGCGGCGAAGGTCGCGTACGCGTTCGCCATCGTGAGCGGGGACACCTCTTGCGAGCCGAGCACGTTGGCGGGCATGACATCGACGTCCTGGCCCGTGGCCCGCTTGACGCCGAGAGACTTCGCCGCGTCGAAGACGGTGCACAGGTCGATCTGGTTGACCATCGCGATGTACGCGGAGTTCACCGAGTTCGACGTCGCGGTCAGCACGGAGATGGGTCCGGAGTTGCCGCCCTCGGCGTTGAACGGGTTGTACTTGTCCTGCGTCACGGGTCCGTCGACGCACGAAGCGGTCCACGAGCTCGGCTGGTAGTCGCGACGGGTCGCGTCGATGACCTGGTTGAGGCCGTTCTTCTCCTGCAGCCACGCCACGAGGGCGAACGGCTTGAAGGTCGACCCGGGCTGGAAGCCGCGCGAACCGCCGTAGGCGAAGTCGGTGTTGTAGTTGACCGACGTCTCCCAGCTCTTCGTGGAGTCCCCCGGGTTGTAGACGCGGTTCTGGGCCATCGCGACGATCTCGCCCGTGCCGGGCTTGACCGTGACGATCGCCGAGGCGATCCCTGACTTGTCCTTGCGACCCACACCCGCGCGGACCTCCTTGTCCGCGAGGTTCTGCAGCTTGGAGTCGAGCGTCGTGTGGATCTCGAGGCCACCGCGGTAGAGAAGGTCGGTGCGCTCGTCCTTCGTCTCGCCGAAGACGGGGTCGTTCGCGATGATCTTCGTGACGTAGTCGCAGAAGAACGCGGACTTGCCGGCCGAGGTGCAGCCCAGGCGGGTCTTCTGGATGTCGAGGGTGTCCACGAGCGGCGTGGCCTTGCCCTTGTCGAACTCCGCCTTGGTGATGTAGCCCTGCTCGAGCATGAGGGCGAGCACCGTGTTGCGGCGCGTCTCGGAGGACTCGGGGTTGCGCTCCGGGTCGTGCGCCGTCGGGCTCTGCGTGACACCGGCGAGCGTGGCCGCCTGGAGGTAGTCCAGCTCGGAGGCGTGGACCCCGAAGTAGTACTGGGCGGCCGCCTCGATGCCGTAGACGGCGACGCCGAACTGGGCGATGTTGAGGTAGCGCTCGAGGATCTGGTCCTTCGTGTACTTCTTCTCCAGGGCGATCGCCGTCTTCATCTCGCGCAGCTTGCGGGAGAGACCTTCGGTCCCTTCCGCGACGCGCGCGGCCTCGATGCCCTCGAGGTCGTTCTCGCGTGCGGCGCGCTCGATGAGCACGTTCTTCACGTACTGCTGGGTGAGCGTCGAGGCGCCACGGGTCTCGTCCGTCGTCGCGGACTTGAGCGTCGCGCCGATGACCGACGCCGCGTCCACGCCGCCGTGCTCGTAGAACCGCTTGTCCTCGACCGCGATCACGGCCTGGCGCATGATCGGCGCGATGTCGCCGAGCGGCACGACGATGCGGTTCTCGTTGAAGAACGTCGCGAGGACCCGGCCCTTGCGGTCGTAGACCGTGGAGCGCTGCGAGAGCTGCTGCTCCGCGAGCTCGGAGGGCAGGTCGTCGAAGACTTCCTCGGCCGTGTTCGCGAGCGCCTTGGTCCCGGCGACGGCGGGCACGACGAGCCCGGCCGCGACGACGCCGCCCACCCCGGCGACCAGGAGGAACGACAAGAACAGCGCGATTGCTTGGAAGGCGGTGACCTGACGGCCCCGCGGCCGGGAAGCTGTTGGCATGCTCCCAGGGTACGTGAGGGGCCGTCGCGGACATCAGGGCGAACGTGAGGATTCCGTGAGAGTTCGGCGCCCCGGGAGCACTCGCGGCCGCGTCGCACGGACACCGCCGGTGCGGCCGCGGCACTCGTTCGCACGTTTGGTCGATTTCCAAAGTACCCATGGCCGGGGTACGGTCCGCAGGAAGGGAAGTCAACGGGGACTTCTTCTGAGGGGATGTATCTGTGACTGCACTTGTTGAAGACGTCCACTGGCAGGCGCGAGCCGCGTGCCACGAGGTCGAACCTGACTCGTTGTTTGTCCAGGGGGCGGCGCAACGCGAGGCCCGGTCCGTGTGCCAAGGCTGTCCGGTCCGGCTCGAGTGTCTCGCCGACGCTCTCGATTCCCGCACGGAGTTCGGCGTGTGGGGCGGCCTCACGGAGCGGGAACGCCGGGCGCTGCGCCGTCGTCGGCCCGAGGTGACCTCGTGGCGCGAGCTCCTCGTCGTCGACGGCGAGAACCCCGAGAGCCTGCTGCGAGCTTCGTCGTAGCCGATCCTGCTGCCAGGGCGGGAGCAGTAGGCTCGCCCCATGGCCACAACGTGGGAGTACGCAACCGTTCCGCTCATCATCCACGCGACCAAGGCGATCCTCGACCAGTGGGGCGAGGACGGCTGGGAGCTCGTCCAGGTCATCCAGGGACCTGATGCCGGGCTCGTCGCCTACCTCAAGCGGCCCAGGGAGTCGGCATGAGCGTCGCCGCACGGCTCGCCGAGCTAGGGCTGCGCCTCCCCGAGGTCGCGGCCCCCGTCGCCGCCTACGTCCCCGCGGTGCGCAGCGGCAAGTACGTCTACACCTCCGGACAGCTGCCCTTCGCCGACGGCGCACTCCTCGCGACCGGCAAGGTCGGAGACGGCGAGGGCCTCGTCAGCCCCGAGGAGGCCTACCGGCTCGCCCGCACGTGCGCGCTCAACGCGCTCGCGGCCGTGGCGTCCGTCGCGGGCGGCCTCGACCGCGTCGCGCGCGTCGTCAAGCTCGTCGGCTTCGTCGCGAGCGACCCGACGTTCACGGGTCAGCCCGCCGTGATCAACGGGGCGAGCGAGCTGCTCGGCGAGGTGCTCGGCGAGGCCGGTCGCCACGCCAGGTCCGCCGTCGGCGTCGCCGTGCTTCCCCTCGACGCCCCCGTCGAGGTGGAGATCGTCGTCGAGCTCGCCTGAGCGCGGGCCCCCGCCCGAGGCTCGGCCTCAGCGCGCGCGGTAGTTGAGACGCTCGACGTCGAGCAGGACGACGGAGCGGCCCTCGAGGCGGAGCCAGCCGCGTGACACGAAGTCCGCGAGCGCCTTGTTGACGGTCTCGCGCGAGGCGCCCACGAGCTGGGCGAGCTCCTCCTGGGTGAGGTCGTGGTTGACGCGGACGCCCTCCGCGACCTCGACGCCGAAGCGGCGGGACAGGTCGAGGAGCGCCTTGGCCACGCGACCGGGCACGTCGGAGAACACGAGATCGCCGAGGGCCTCGTTGGTGCGACGCAGTCGCCGGGCCAGGGCGTGCAACAGGTGCCGCGCGGCGCCGGGGTGCTGCTCGAGCCACGTGACGATCTGGTCGTGGCCCAGCTCGTAGACGTGCGCATCGGCGACGACCGTCGCGGTCGCGGTGCGGGGCCCCGGGTCGAAGAGCGAGAGCTCGCCGAACATCTCACCGGGACCCAGGACGGCCAGCAGGTTCTCGCGCCCGTCTCCCGACGTCTGGCCCAGCTTGATCTTCCCGCTGCGGATGACGTACAGCCGGTCGCCGGCCTCTCCCTCGCGGAAGATCGTGACGCCACGTTCGACGCGTGACTCCTGCATCGTGGCGAGGAGCTCGTTCGCCTCGTCAGGGTCGAGGGCAGAGAAGAGCGCCCCCTCGAGCGCGACCGGTTCCGTCACCAAGATCTCCATCCGACTCGAACGCCTTGGGGCAAGTCTGCCACCGAGAGGCTACCTGGGGGTGGGGGATGGGTCGTCGCCGTCCTCGAGCGAGCGGAACATGGCCGTGGGATCGACGGCGACACGGCGGATGAACTCGGTCGTCGCCGCGTCGAGCGCCTCGGCGACGGACTGCTCGTAGCGCGCGAGCTGCTTGTCGAGCGCCCGCAGGGCCTGCAGCCGGTCGAGCTCGATCGACGGGCCACCGCCCAGCACGTGCTCGACGAGCTCGGCGTGCATCGGCAGATCAGCCTCGAGGCCGACGGGGAGGACGTCGGGGTCCTGACCCAGGGCGTCGGGCTGGGCTGCGACGGCGATCGCCAGGTCGAGTCGCGCTCGTACGAGACGCCGCCACTGCACGATGCGGGCGCGCTCCGCCCGCAGGAGTCGGCGCGCGCGCCGCAGCTCGTTCAGTGTGCGCCCGCTCACTCCGGTCGTGTGAGCCACCACCATCCTCGACGTTCTCCCCCGAAAAGGACCCGAAAGCCCTGCTCATGTGACTTCCAGTATGTCGGCCCCGGTGGCTTTGCGCTTGAGGAGATCGACGACATTGGCCCACGTTGTCGCACCTTCGGGTGACGCATGGCCCCGGCGGGCGCCGTCGGCGCGCGTACTCTGCACGCGTGAGCCGTCCGTCGCGCGCCGAGACGCCGCTTGCGCTCGTGCGGCGGGCCAGGGCGGTCAACCGTCGCCTCGCGCTCGCCTACCCCGACGCACGGTGCGAGCTCGACTTCGCCACGCCGCTCGAGCTGCTCGTCGCGACGGTGCTCTCCGCGCAGTGCACGGACGTGCGCGTGAACCAGGTGACGCCCGAGCTCTTCGCGCGCTTCCCCGATGCCGGCGCGTACGCCGCCGCGGATCCCGAGGAGATCGAGGAGATCATCCGACCCACGGGCTTCTTCCGGGCCAAGACGAAGTCGATCCAGGGACTCGCACGGCTCCTCGTCGAGCGCCACGACGGGCAGGTTCCCGGACGGCTCGAGGATCTCGTCGTGCTGCCCGGCGTCGGTCGCAAGACGGCGAACGTCGTGCTGGGCAGTGCGTTCGGGGTTCCCGGGCTGACCGTCGACACGCACTTCGGCCGCCTTGCGCGTCGCCTGGGCTGGACCACGGAGACGGACCCGGTCAAGGTGGAGCGCGCCGTCGGCGAGCTCATCGAGCGCAACGAGTGGACGATGGTCTCCCACCGGCTCGTCATCCACGGCCGGCGTGTGTGCTTCGCCCGGCGGCCGGCGTGCGGTGCGTGCCCTGTCGCCCAGCTCTGCCCGTCCTACGGCGAGGGCGTCACGGACCCGGAGCGCGCCGCGGCGATGGTCAAGCCGGGCCCGCCACGGGGCTGACGACGGCGAGCCAGTCGCGCAGCAGCGCGTTGACCTGCTCGGGCGCCTCCTCCGGCACGAAGTGGCCCGCCCCGGCGACGGCCACGAACCGCGCCGCCTCGCCGACGTGCTGGGCCTGGGACCTCGCGTGCGCGACGGGCAGGCACGGATCGAGCTCGCCGTGCAGCTGCAGGCTCGGCACGGGGGCCGCGTCGCGCAGTGCCGCGAGGTAGCGGCGGCCGTCGAAGCGCGGCGTCGACCGCACGAGCCAGCGCAGGTGCTCGAGCTGGGAGTGGGCGGCGAAGGGCACCCGGGCCGCCTCGCGGTACAGCGCCACGAGCTCGTCGTCGTCGGCGAAGCCTGGACCCCCCCACTCGGCGAGCAGCCGCGCGACGAGGTCGCGGCGGATCAGTGACTGCTCCGGGAAGAAGGGGAGCTGGAAGTAGGCGAGGTGGCGGGCCGTGCGGCTCGCGAGGAGCCGGGGGACCTGCGAGCGGAGGTGCAGGGGGTGCGGGGCGGACACGGCGCCGACGGCGCGGACGACGGCGGGGACGACGGCGGGCAGGGTCCAGGCGAGGCCGCCCCCCACGCCGTGCCCGACGACGACGGCGCGCTGGCTGCCGAGCGAGCGGATGACGCCGGCGACGTCCCGGGCGAGCGTCACTGCGTCGTAGCCGAGCGGGGGCTTGTCGGACGCACCCGTGCCGCGCAGGTCCATCGCGGCGACCCGATAGCCCGCCGTTCCGAGCGCGGGGATCTGGTGGCGCCACGCCCACCAGCACTGCGGGAAGCCGTGCAGCAGCACGACGAGGGGGGTGTCGCGGTCGTCCGGTCCGGCGACGGCGACGTGGAAGCGCGAGCCGTTCGCGGGCACGAACTCGTGCCGCCACGGCCCCTCGACGAGAACGCGCGAGGAGTCAGACGAGTCAGCTGTCACGGCATGGGCTGGGAGCCCGTCACCACCTCGACTGGGAGAGCGGGTTCGATGCCCCGGCGGTCCTTCGGCGGGTCGAAGCGGTAGCCGACGTTGCGGACTGTGCCGATGAGCTGCTCGTGCTCCGTGCCGAGCTTGGCGCGCAGGCGGCGCACGTGGACGTCCACGGTGCGGGTGCCACCGAAGTAGTCGTAGCCCCACACCTCCTGGAGGAGCTGGGCCCGGGTGAACACGCGACCCGGGTGCTGCACGAGGTACTTGAGGAGCTCGAACTCCTTGTAGGTGAGGTCGAGGGCGCGTCCTCGCAGCCGCGCCGTGTAGCCACCGGCGTCGATCGTGAGCTCGCCCGAGGAGATCTCTTCCTCCTGCGGGCCGCCCCGGTCCGTCACGGCGCGCTCGATCGCGAGCCGGAAGCGGGCCTCGACCTCGGCGGGAGTCGCGTGCTCGAGCAGCACGTCGCTCGCGCCCCACTCGGCGTTGACGACGGTCAGCCCGCCCTCGGTGAGGATGAGGATGAGGGGGGTGTCGAGGCCGGTGGCCCGCAGCAGCCGGCACGTCGTGCGGGCGGCCACGAGGTCGGTGCGGCCGTCGAGCAGGATGAGATCGGCGTCGGGGGCGTCGATGAGTGCGCTCGGCTCGACGGGGAGGACGCGTACGCGGTGCGAGAGGAGTCCCAGCGCAGGCAGAACTTCCACCGAACCCCCATTGGCCGGTGTGAGGAGAAGCAAGTCCGCCACAGCTCGTCCTTCCCAGCGCGTCGAGGGATACGGTACCGCCCGCGGCGACGGGTTCGGTGCTCGCGGTCCACATCTGCGACACTCGTGCGCGTGCAGACGACGACGCGACGGGCAAGGGGTGCCCCGTGGATGCCCTGACCCGCGCCGTCCTCACGACCGCCGCGGCCGTCGGCCTCGCCGCCGCCGCGTACTTCTCCGAGTGGGCCCTCATCGCGGTCATCGGCGCCTACGTGGTCGTCGTGGCGTTCGGCTGGCCCGTGCTGCTCGACCAGCCGGCCCGGGCGGGTGCCCGGTTCGTCATCGCGCTCGGCGGACTCGGGGCGCTCGCGGCCATGACCTTCACGGACGGCGAGCCGTTCCTGCGTGACCTGCCGGCCGTCCTCGCGCTGGCGATCCTGCTCTCGTTCGTCAACGAGCTCGCTCGGCCCGACGGCCGCACGCGCCTCGTCGACTCTCTCGCCGGCACGGTCTCCGGAGTGCTCGTCGTGGTCGCAGCCTCGGGCTGGATCGCGGCCGGTCGGACGGTCGGGGGGACCTCGCTCGTCGTCGTCGGCGCCGTGGCGCTCGCGGTCGGCACCGCGACGTCCGTCGTCCCGCTCTCGCCGTCGCTCGGGCTGCTCGTCGCGGTCACGGCGAGCGGCGGTGTCGGGTTCGGTCTCGCGTTCGTCCTCCCCGAGCTGACCCCGCTCGTCGGGGCCCTCATCGGTGTCGCCGTCGGTGTGCTGGGTGCGACGCTGCGAGAAGTGTTCGACCGCATGCCGACACTGTCCTTGCGTTCGGCCGCCACGGCGGCCATCGTCGTTCCTGTGACCGTCACGGGAACCCTCGTGTACGTCGTCGGCCGCCTCCTCGTGGGCTGACCGTGCTCGAGAACGCGCTCCTCGTCCTCGCCCTGCTCGCCCTCGCCGGGGTGCTCGGCGCGGTGTGGCGCGCGCGCAACGGGGCGGCGCGGCCCGTCCACACCGAGCTCGTCATCGACGCCGCGACGCTCGGCGTCCCGCTCGGGAGCGCAGCGACACTCGTCCAGCTCTCCTCGCGCACGTGCGCGTCGTGCCCGCCGACGGCGCGCGCCCTCGCGGAGGTGGCGCAGCGCCGCGCGGGGGTCGACGTCGTCCACCTCGACGTCGAGGAGCGACTCGACCTCGTGCGGGTCCTCGACGTGCGCCGCACGCCCACGGTGGTGGCCCTCGACGTCCGCGGCCGGGTGGTCGCCCGTGCCTCCGGTGGGATGCGTCCCGGTCAGGTCGAGGCGCTCCTCGAGTCCTGTCCGCAGCCGCTCGCGGCACGCTGAGCCCTGCTCGCGCCGCGTGCGGCCCGCCGTCGTCCCCCCATCCCCCTGTTCGAGGAGTACCACCATGTCTGCACCCACCCCGCCCACGTCCGGCGGCATCGATCCGCGTGGTCCCCGCTTCGGCGCGGGTATCACGGCCGTCCTGCTCATCGTCGTGCTGCTGCTCGGCCCGACGACGGCCGCCGGCATCCTGCTCGCCGCGATCGCGGCACTGTTCGCGCTGGGCGCCGTCCGCGGTGCGCAAGGGACCGTCCAGGGCCTGCTGTTCCGCTCGCTCGTGCGCCCTCGCCTCGCTCCGCCCACCGAGCTCGAAGACCCGGCGCCGCCGCGATTCGCCCAGCTCGTCGGGCTCGTGATCACGGGGCTCGGGGCGTTGCTCGGCCTGACGGTCGCACCCGTGGCCATCACGATCGCGGCCGCCTTCGCCCTCGTGGCGGCGTTCCTCAACTCGGTGTTCGGGCTGTGCCTCGGCTGCGAGATCTACGTGCGATTCGTGCGGGTGCGCGGCGGCGCGGCCGGGGCTGCGGCGTAGAGGACGGGTTCCCCAGGGTGCTTCGTCCGTCGTCCGTCGGCCGAGTCGTGCCAGCGGACGAGCCTCAGTAGACGAGTGCCTGGGCTCCCAGCGTGAGCACCTCTTCGACGAACACGGCGGAGCCGGCGATCCGCACGCCGGGCACGAGGTCCGCCTCGGTGAGGTCGCGGCGGGCTGCGCACTGCGTGCACACCGTGACCGAGCCACCCTCGAGCACGGCCTCGAGCAGGTCGTCGAGCGGGGCGGCGTGCTCGAGTTCGAGCTCGGCCGCGCGACCGGGCACGGCGAGCCAGGCGGCCTCACCCGTGAGCCAGAGGGAGACCTCTGCGCCCGCGGCGATCCCGCTGGCCGCGACGGTGAACGCCTGGTTGACGAGCTCGGGCCGGTCGAGCCCGGCGGTGGCCTTGATGACGAGGGTTCGCGTGACGCTGCTCACGGGCGCAAGCGTACGGCCCCGCGCTGGGTACCCTAGGAGGCATGGAAGCCCTCGAAGCCTTCTTCATCGGACTGCTCGTCGCCTCCGCCATCCTCATCACCTGGTTCGCGGGCTACGTGGTCTACAAGCTCTACCGGGGTCAGCGCTGACCGCTGGTGTGCACGCACGTCGGTAGGAAGGACGAGTCATGGCCTTCGTGATCCCCGAGGGGCTCGCGCCCGAGGTGTACCCCATGGCATGGCTCCTGGGGCACTGGCGGGGTGAGGGCGTGCTCGCCTACCCCGGGATCGACGACGTCGCCTTCCGGCAGGACGTCGTCTTCGACCACGACGGCGGGCCGTACCTCTCCTACTCCGCGACGATCCGGCTCATCGTGGTGCCGGACTCGCCCGAGTCCTTCGAGGGCCCACCGCCCGAGGGGCCCGTGTGGGCGACGGAGTCCGGCTTCTGGCGCGTTCCCCCGGACCGCCCCGAGGACCTGCCGGAGGACCGGCACCCCATCGAGGCGTTGCTCGCGGACCCGTCCGGTCACCTGAGCCTCTACGTCGGTGCGATCGGCAACGGACGCATCGACCTCGTGAGCGACCTGATCGCCCGCACGCCGACCGCGGCCGATGTCACGGCGGCGAGCCGGCTCTACGGCTACGTCGAGGGTGACCTCATGTGGGCCTGGGACCTCGCCGCGTTCGGCGAACAGCTGCAGTCCTACGCGTCGGCGCGGTTGTCACGCGTCGAGGAGACCTCGTGACGAGCCCTCTGCTCGCGCGGCACGGAGCCGTCGCTGCGACTGGCCCCGACGCGGGAGTCGCCTGGCACTACGGTGACCCCGTCGCCGAGGCGCGGGCTCTCGAGCGCGGCGGAGGCATGGTCGACCAGTCCCACCTCGGCGTGGTCACGGTCACCGGCCCCGACCGGCTCTCGTGGCTGCACTCCATCACGTCCCAGCGGCTCGACTCGCTCGCGCCGCGCACCTCGACCGAGACCCTGGTGCTCTCTCCGCACGGGCACATCGAGCACGCGGCCGCCGTCGTCGACGACGGGACCACCACGTGGCTCGTCACGGAGGGTTCGCACGCCTCGACGCTCGCCGCGTGGCTCGACTCGATGCGCTTCATGCTCCGCGTCGAGGTCGCCGACGTCTCGGCGCAGTGGGCGGCGCTCGGTGAGACGGTCGACGCGGAGGGCACCGAGGACGAGCCCGTGACGTGGCGCGACCCGTGGCCCCGCACGCTCGACGGGGGTACGCGATACGGCCCGCCCGACGCCGAGCACCCCGCGGCCGGCCGGGCCTGGCGGCTCGTGCTCGTGCCGCGCGCCGAGCTGGCCGCGGCCGTGCGCGAGCGCGAGGAGGCCGGCTGGACCCTCGCGGGTACGTGGGCCGCCGAGGCGCTGCGGGTCGAGGCGTGGCGACCTCGCCTCGCCTTCGAGGTGGACCACCGCGCGATCCCGCACGAGCTCGACTGGTTGCGCACCGCGGTCCACCTCGAGAAGGGTTGCTACCGCGGGCAGGAGACCGTCGCTCGCGTCCACAATCTCGGTCGCCCGCCGCGCCGGATCGTCATGCTGCACCTCGACGGCTCCGGGAACGTGCTGCCCGAGCCCGGCGCCGAGGTGCGCGTCGCGGGGGAGGACCGGGTCGTGGGCGCGGTGACTTCCACCGCCCGGCACCACGAGCTCGGCCCCGTCGCGCTCGCCGTCGTGAAGCGGTCCGTGCCCACCGACGCCGAGCTCGTCGTACCGAGCGAGGGTGGCCCCGTCGCGGCCGGCCAGGAGGTCATCGTGAGCGGGGAGGGCGTCTCGCCCGACCGGCCGGCGCAGCGCGGTCCGCTCACGCCGGGCCTCAAGCGCGGCCCGCAGCTCTCGATCTAGGTCTGGGGGGCGCAGCGAGGCGCGCCCGGCAGACGCGCCTAGGGCCGGTCGCGACGTACGCTCGGGGCGTGGCTGGTGCGGAAGACCGGCGCCGACTGGCGTCCTCGGTGAGACGGCGGCTCGCCCTTCGGGTCCGGCTGCGTCAGGGTCGCGTCCGGGTCCGTGCGGCCCTGCTGCCCGTCGCTCAGGCGTGCGTCGCGGCGGGGGCCGCGTATGCGATCGCGTACTACGCCTTCGGCCATGAGTACCCCTTCTTCGCGGCGATCGTCGCGTGGATCACGCTCGGTTTCGAGCCGTTCCGCGAGGTGCGCAAGGTCGCCGAACTGACGATCGGTGTGGCGATCGGGGTGCTCCTCGGCGACCTCGTGGTGCACGTGATCGGCGCCGGGTGGTGGCAGGTCGCCCTCGTGCTCGGCGTCTCGGCGCTCGTCGCGCGCTTCCTCGACCGTGGTCCGGCGCTCGCGATGCAGGCGGGCGTGCAGTCGATCGTCATCGTCGGGTTGCCGGCCTTCGTCGCGACGAGCGGGCCGGTGGGCCGGTGGATCGACGCGCTCGTGGGCGGAGTCGTGGCGCTCGCCGTCGTCGTCCTGACCCCGACGGACCTGCGTTCGCGGCCCCGCAAGGCGGCCCGGTCCGCGCTCGTCGACCTCACGGAGGCGCTCGAGGTGCTCGCACGAGGGTTGCGCACGGGCTCGGTCGAGGACGTCGAGGAGTCTCTCGTCCGCGGGCGGGCCTCCCAGCCGGCGCTCGACGAGTGGCGCGACGCCGTCCGGGGAGCAGCCGACCTCGCACGCGTCTCGCCCCGGGGCCGCAGCTGGCGCCCCGAGCTCGAGCGGCTCCGCGTCGGTGCCGTGCTCGCCGACCGGGCCATGCGGTCGGCGCGCGTCGTCTCCCGCCGGGCGCTAGCCACAGTGTCCGACGGCGCATCCCTGCCGCACCTCGCGGATACCGTCGCCAAGTTCGCTGCCGGGACGGACGAGCTCGCCGAGGCCTTCGGCGCCGGGCTGGATCCGAGGTCGGCACGTGAACGACTCGCCGCCGCCGCTGGCCTGCTCGACCCGTACGGCCTCGGCGACGAGGACTGGCAGTCCCAGGCCTTCGTGCTCGTGCTGCGCTCGTTGGCCGTCGACATCCAGGAGGCCGCGGGCGCGAGCGGCGAGGCGGCCCGGTCGGCACTGCCCCCGCTGTAGCTCGCGATTCTGGGCGCGGCCACGTCAGTTGGCTCGTTTGGTGTGGTCGAGCTCGTCGAGGGTGGGTTGCTGCTGCGCGCGCTTGGCCTTGCGTGCGGTGGAGTCGGCGTGGACGTCGGCGAGCAGGCGTGCTCGTGTGGCTTCTTCGCGTTGGGCGCGGGTTTGTGATCAGGGGGTGCGCTTGTACACCGCGACACCCGGCAGCGGACGAGGCGGGTGCGCAGGCAGTGCGCAGGCGGTGCACAGACAAGGCGCAGACCGAAACTGTGACCAACCACCGCGGCAAGAGGTGTACACGGCGGCTCGCTGAGGTTGTACGGTGGGCAGATGGAGGTCTCGGTCAGCAAGTTGCGCGCGGAGCTCAAGGACTGGATCGACGCGGCTCGCCGCGGCGAGGAGGTCGTCGTCACCGACCGTGGTGTCCCGGTCGCGCGGCTGAGCGGGATCGACGCGGCGGACCTCATCACGCGCCTGCAGAGCGAGGGCCTCATCACCCCGCCGTCGTCCGATCGTCCCGGCGCCGAGCACTCCCCCCGCGAGCAGCGCGACGGGAACAAGGCCCAGACCCCGCTGTCGGGCCTCGCCCGCCGCCTGCGCCGCTGAGCACGCCATGGCCCACGTCTACTTCCACCCCGGGGCGCTCGTGTACCTGTGCACGGCGACGTCGGGCAACGACCTCGCGGCCGAGCTGTGGGACGGCGCAGACCTCGTCGCGAGCTCCCAGATCGCCGACCTCGAGGTGCGCACCGTCCTCGCGGGAGGGCTCCGGCTCGGCAAGCTCGAACGGGCGGCCTTCGACGCGGCGAGCTCCCGGTGGGAGGACATGCGCCGGGGCATGTGGCAGGTCAACCTCTCGCCACGCGTGACCGAGCACGCCGCCCGGCTCGCCGAGGTCCACTCCGTGCGCCCCACGGACGCGATCCACCTCGCGAGCGCGCAGCTCCTCGACGATCCGGGCCTCGTCGTCCTGGGCTGGGGCGAGCAGTTCGTCGCCGCCGCGCGCGCCGAGGGCTGCACCGTCCTCGCGTAGGCTCGGCGCGTGATCTGGCAACTCCAGGCCGTCGTCTTCCTGGCCCTCTCACTCATCATCTTCGGCGTGTGTGCCTGGGCGCTCATCGACGTCCTGCGCCGCCCCTCCGCGGCCTTCCCCTGGGCCTCGAAGCGCCCACGTCCCTTCTGGCTCGCCATCACCGCCGCGGCCACGGCCGTCAGCTTCGTGTGCATCCCGGGCCCCATCGGCGTGAGCTTCCTCGACCCGATCTTCGGCTTCGCCGCGGTCGCCGCAGCGGGCGTCTACCTCGCCGACGTGCGACCGGCGGTACGCGGCTACCGCTCGCCGGGTCGCGGCCGGGGCGGCAGCCGCGGGGGCGGTTGGTGAGGGCGGTAGTCCAGCGGGTCACGCGCGCGAGCGTGACCGTCGACGGGGTGGTCGTCGGCGAGATCACGCGCCCGGGCCTCCTCGCCCTCGTCGGGGTCACGCACGACGACGGCGCGGCGCAGGTCGAGCAGATCGCCCGCAAGATCGCCGAGCTGCGCATCCTTCACGACGAGCGCTCCGCCGTCGACGAGGGTGCGCCCGTGCTCGTCGTCAGCCAGTTCACGCTCTACGGCGACTCGCGCAAGGGGCGCCGTCCCACGTGGAACGCCGCCGCGCCCGGTGAGGTGGCCGAGCCCCTCGTGGCCGCCGTCGTCGATGCCCTGCGTGCCCGCGGGCTCGAGGTCGAGACGGGACGGTTCGGCGCGATGATGCAGGTCGAGCTCGTCAACGACGGACCGTTCACCATCCTGCTCGAGGCGTAGCAGCGGTCCGGTCCTCAGGTGGCCGTCGTCGGCTTTCAGCCCGCGAGGCGCGCGCGCAGCTCGTCGAGGTCTCGGGCGAACCACACGTGGCGCCCCTCGTTCGACTCTCGGACGAAGTCGGAGAGCGCCCCGCTCGCGGACACGTGGGCATCGATGTCGCCGACGACGGCCACCTGCACGCGATAGTTCACGAACTTCTGCAGGGCGTCGCCGGCGAGCCCGGTGCGCAGGTCGAAGAACTCCGGCGCGAGACGACCGACCGGGATCGCGACGAACGCGACTCCCTCGGCCTCGCCCCACAGGGCGCCGATGACGTCGAGGAAGTCCTGGGTGGCACCGAGCCGGGGTCCGTCGTCGTCGAGCACGAACACGCGGGTGCCGCCCGCCTCGAGGATCTCGCTCACGCGTCGAGGCTCGCGATCTCGTCCTCCGTGAGCACGAGGTCGGCGGCACGCACGGAGTCGCGGACGGACTCGGGACGGCTCGCGCCGGGGATGGGGACGACGACGGGCGCCTTGGCGAGCGACCACGCGAGCGCGACCTGCTGCGGGGAGACTCCCCGCTCGCGTGCGACCTCGGCGAACGGCGCGAACCGGGAGCCGAGCTCGCCCGCGCGCCGGATGCCCCCGAGCGGGCTCCACGGCAGGAAGGCGACGCCGAGCTCCGCGCACAGCTCGAGCTCCGGCTCGCTCGACCGGAACGCCGGGCTGAACTGGTTCTGCACTGAGGCGAGGCGCCCGCCGAGGATGTCGTGCGCGAGCCGGATCTGCTCGGGGTTCGCGTTCGAGATGCCTGCGAGGAGGATCTTGCCCTCGTCGAGCAGGTCGCGGATCGCACCGACGGACTCGGCATAGTCCACCGCAGGGTCGGGGCGGTGGAACTGGTAGAGCCCGATCGCCTCGACGTCGAGCCGCTGCAGCGAAGCCTCGCACGCCTTCTTGAGGTATGCGGCGTCGCCCTGGACGTACCAAGAGCCGTCGCCGGGGCGGCGGTGACCGCCCTTGGTCGCGACGAGGACGTCGTCCGGCCCGGCACCAGCGAGGCGCAGCGCCTTGGCGATGAGGATCTCGTTGTGACCCACGTCCGTGGGGTCACGGTGGTAGGCGTCGGCCGTGTCGATGAGGGTGACCCCGGCGTCGAGCGCGGCGTGGATCGTCGTGATGGCACGGGACTCGTCCGGGCGGCCCTCGATCGACATCGGCATGCCGCCGAGCCCGATCGCGCTGACCGCGCGGCCTCCGATGGTGCGCTGCTGCATGGGGAACTCCCGCAAGTGATCGGATCGATTCGCGTCCAGCCTACCCACCGTGCTTCCGCGAGAAACATCTGGTTGACAGGATGGAATGTAGTAGATGTACTACATTCTGGAACAGGGAGGCGATGAGTTGATGGCAGACGGCAGAGAGACGGTCGTGGACGTCCGCGACCTGCGCATGCGCTACGGCGCCAAGGACGTGCTCACGGGCGTGGACTTCCAGGTGGGGCGCGGCGAGGTCGTCGCGCTGCTCGGGCCCAACGGAGCGGGCAAGACCACCACGATCGAGATCCTCGAAGGCTTCCGTGCACGGTCCGACGGCGAGGTCCAGGTGCTCGGTGCGGACCCGGCGACCGCGAGCGAGGAGTGGCGTGCCGGCATCGGCATCGTGCTGCAGTCATGGCGCGACCACGGGCGCTGGAACGTCCGGGCGCTGCTCGACCACCTGGGCAGCTACTACGAGCCGTACTCCACCGCGGACCGCCGTCGGCCACGGGACACGGACGAGCTGCTCGCCGCGGTGGGCCTCACGGACCTCGCCGGGCGGCGCATCGCGAAGCTCTCCGGCGGCGAGCGTCGCCGGCTCGACGTCGCGATCGGCATCGTGGGTCGGCCCGAGCTGCTCTTCCTCGACGAGCCGACGGCGGGCTTCGACCCCGAGGCCCGGCGCGACTTCCACGACATCGTGCACGGGCTCGTCGACCTCGACGACACATCGATCCTGCTCACCACGCACGACCTCTCCGAGGCCGAGAAGCTCGCCGACCGCATCCTCATCCTCTCCGGCGGGCGCATCGTCGCCAACGGCAGCGCCGCCCAGCTCGCCCGCGAGGCAGCCGGCAAGTCCGAGGTCCGCTGGTCGCGCGGCGGGGAGCACTTCGTCCACGCCGACGAGGACGCGACCTCCTTCGTGCGCGGCCTGTTCGCCCAGTACGGCGAGGAGATCGAGGACCTCGAGGTGACGCGCACGAGCCTCGAAGAGACGTACATGGCTCTCGTCCGGCGGCACGAGTCCGAGGCGGCCGCCGTCGTCGGCGAAGGTCACGCGATGGAAGGAGCCCGGCCATGAACGCCCGAGCCCACGCGATCAAGGTCGGGCTGCGGCGCGGCTGGACTGAGTTCAAGCTCTCGCTGCGCGCACCCGACGACCTCACGTTCTACCTGCTCTGGGGTGGTGGGCTGCTCGTGTTCCTGTACCTCAACCGCGACCGGGTCGTCGAGGAGACCTCGCTGAGCATCTCGGTGCTCGGTCTGCCGGGTGTTCTCGCGGCGATGGTCGTGTTCGGGGCCGTCATCGGCCCCGGCTTCGGCCTCGTGGTCGAACGCGAGGACGGCACCCTGCTGCGCGCCAAGGCCGCACCGCACGGGCTCGAGGGCTACGTCGCCGGACAGGTCGCCTTGCAGTGCCTCGGCATCCTGCCGATGCTCGTGGTGATCCTCCTGCCGTCGGCCTTCTTCCTCGACGGCATGATGAGTCGCGGGGCGCCCGGTTGGCTCGCCGTGGCGGGGATCCTCCTGTTCGGGCTCATCGCGCTCCTGCCGGCGGGGTTCATCATCGGCTCGCTCGCGCGGAAGCCGGCGCACGTCTCGACGTGGGGGCTGCTGCCCGTCATCGGCCTCGCGGCGATCTCCGGCATCTTCACGCCGATCGCGATGCTGTGGGGCTGGGTCCAGGTCGTGGCGCAGGTCTTCCCGATGTACTGGCTCGGTCACGCGCTGCGCTGGGCGTTCCTGCCCGACGAGGCCGCCGCGCTCGAGCTCGGTGGCCAGTGGAACCTGCTCGGCGCGTTCGCCGTGATCGCCGCGTGGGGTGCGGTGGGTCTCGCCCTGACGCCGCGCATCCTCAGCCGCATGGCACGGCGCGAGTCCGGCTCGGCGGTCGAGGCCCGCAAGGCCGAGCGCATGCAGCGCATCGGCTGACCATGAGCGAGATCGTCCACAACCGCATCGCGATGCTGCGCGCCGAGCGCAAGGTGAGCCGGCGGGAGCTCGCCGAGGCGCTCGGAGTGCACTACCAGACCATCGGGTACCTCGAACGCGGTGAGTACAGCCCGAGCCTGTTCCTCGCGCTGCGCATCGCCGCCTACTTCGAGGTGCCCGTCGAGGTGGTGTTCTCGACCGAGCCGTTCCCGCGCATCGGGGCGTAGGGGGGCGGCGCGGTCGGGCTCTGACTCCGCAGCATCGCGAGACGGTGGGTCGGAACGCATAGGCCGGCGTCGGGGTGCGCCGTGACGATCCGACGGGCACGCTGGACCGATGCAGATCGGGAACGTGCAGGTCGACGCGGTGCTCGGCGACATCACGCGACACCGCGTCGATGCTGTCGTCAACGCGGCCAGCTCCGCGTTGCTCGGCGGCGGCGGGGTCGACGGCGCGATCCACGCCGCGGCCGGCCCGGCACTGCTCGCGGAGTGCCGCGAGGTGCGCGAGACGCTCTACCCGCGTGGGCTGCCCACGGGTGAGGCCGTGCCGACCGCCGCGGGACTGCTGCGGGCGCGGTGGGTGATCCACACGGTGGGGCCCGATGCGCGTGCTGGCGAGACCGACCCGGCCCTGCTCGCCTCGTGCTTCGTGCGGAGCCTCGACGTCGCGGCCGAGCTCGGCGCGGAGTCGGTCGCGTTCCCGGCCGTCAGCGCCGGGGTGTTCGGCTGGCCCGCCGACGACGTCGCGCAGATCGCCGTCGTCGCCGTGCGCGACTGGGTCGAGCGGCGCGAGAGCGCCCCGCCGCCGTCGGTGGCCCTGGTGCGCTTCGTGCTGTTCTCGCCCGAGGTCCACGACTCGTTCGAGCGCGCGCTCTCCCTCTACCGCTGACCCGCGCCACCCCGCCCGCGCCATACCGGCCGCGCCACCCCACGCGCCCGCGCTCGAGCCATACCGGCCGTGCCATCCCGCCCCCACCTGCGCCACCCGCGGCACCCCGCCAGCGACGCCTCTGCGCGAGCCCCCGGTCCCACGCACCTTCTTACGCCGTCCGCGCACTGGTTGGGGCCGGAGTGACGGGCGGAGATCGATCAACGGCGTGTCGCTCGGCGCGTCGCGCGAGTTATGTCATCTGAGCACCAACCAGTGCGCGGACGAACGGTAGGGGCAGGAAAAGGACGGTCGTGCTATTTTGACGGGATGCGATCGGCGGAGGGTCCAGAGGCTGCGGCGGCGAGCCCGGCTGCGGCGCCAAACCCGGCTGCGGCGCCAAACCCGGCTGTGGCGGCGAGCCCGGCTGCGGCGGCAAACCCGGAAGCGACTGCACGTGCGGAAGCGGCGGCGGTGTCCAAGGGCGAGCGCACGCGCGAGGCGATCCTGGCGCGCGCGGTCGAGGAGGCAGCCCGCATCGGGCTCGGCGGCCTGACGATCGGTACCCTCGCGAGCGCGACGGGACTGTCCAAGAGCGGCCTCTACGCCCACTTCGGCTCGAAGGAGGCGCTCCAGGTCGCGGTCCTCGAGTCGGCGGCGATGGAGTTCTCCGACGCCGTGATCGTCCCGGCACTGCGCACCTCCCGCGGGCTGGCCCGGCTGCGCACGCTCGTGGACCTGTGGCTCACGTGCGGCAGACGGCGGCAGCCCGGGGCGTGCCTCGTCGTCAAGGCCGGTGCGGAGCTCGACGACCAGCCCGGGCCGGTGCGCGATCACCTGCGCGATCTGCACGCGCGCCTCGCGGACTCGCTGCAGCGCATCGTCGCCGGCGCCGTCACCAACGGCGAGCTCGCGCCGGACACCGACCCGGCGCGGTTCGCGAGCGACCTCTACGGCGTGATGCTCGGCTACCACCACTCCCACCGGCTGCTCGAGGATCCGCGTGCCGAGGAGCGTGCGCTCACGGCGCTCGAAGCGCTCATCACGGCTGCGACGGAGTCGCCACCCGCTGGCCCGCAGTCATCGGGCCCAGCACCCGGCAGGTCGCCGGCGGCCACCGCCGTCCCGAACCCACTACCGACACCCACCCCGGGAGCCTGAGATGAGCTTCAGCCAGCCCCAGCGCGCCGCACGCAGCCGCGCCGCCCGCGCCCGCTTCGCGTTGCAGCTCGCCGGCCTGCGCGCCCAGTTCGCGACCCTCGACCGTGTGCGACCCGATGCCGCCGCGGCGAAGGCTATGGACATCTGGACCACGCTCCCGGGCAACGCGGGCCGCCGCAAGGACTTCCGCCCCGAGCCCGGCGAGGTGTTCTGGGTCGAGGTGCCGCGCGGCGGCAAGGCCGTCGTCGAGACGTGGGGTGACGGGCCCGTGGTCTACCTCGTGCACGGCTGGGGCGGCTGGCGCGGGCAGCTCGGCGCGTTCGTCGCACCGCTCGTGGCGCGCGGGCGGCGGGTCGTCGCGTTCGACGCACCGGGCCACGGCGAGGCGGACCCCGGCGTGCTCGGCCCCGGCAAGGGCACGTTCATCGAGATGGCCGAGGCCCTCGCGGTGGTCGCGACCGAGGTCGGTCCCGCGGAGGGCGTCGTCGGGCACTCGCTCGGATGCCACGTCGCGGCCTCGGCGGTGGACCGGGGCGTGCCAGCCGAACGTCTCGCGCTCGTCGCCCCGAGCCACGACTTCGGCGAGATCATCCACGACTTCTCGCGCATCTTCCGCTTCGGCGAGCGCACCCGCACCCGCATGGAGCGCATCATGGCGGACTTCCTCGCCGAGCCGATCGCGAACTACGACCTCGGGCCGCTCGGTGCGGGTGGCGCGCTGCCACCTACGCTCGTGGTCCACGACCGCTACGACAAGGAGACCTCGTTCGCCGTCGGGGAGCGGCTCGCCGCCGCATGGCCGGGGGCGCAGCTGCTCGGCACGGAGGGCCTCGGGCACCAGAGGATTTTGGCCGACGACGACGTCGTGGCTCGCGTCGTCGAGCACGTGACCCGGGGGTAGTCGAGCCTGGATCAGCCGCCGAGCGCCTCACGGGTCGCCGGCACGGGCTCGCCGAGATGCACGGGGCTGCGGCGCACGACGGCGTCGAGGGCCGCCTTCCACGACGCCGGGAGCTCGCGCACCCGGTACATGAGCGCCCTCGCCGGTTCGACGCTCTCCGAGGACACCCCGGAGCCCTGCACGTCGATCCCCGCGGCGGCGCACGAGAACGCGGCGCGGCGCAGGTGATAGTCCTGCGTCACGACGACGGCGGCCGCCACGCCGAACACTCGCCGCGCCCGCACGCACGTGTCGTGGGTGTCGAAGCCGGCGAAGTCGCGCACGATGTGCTCGTCGGGCACTCCTCGGGACACGAGCCAGTCGCGCATCGCCGTCGGCTCGTCGTAGTCCTTGCGCGAGTTGTCGCCCGAGACGAGGAGCACCTCGACCGTCCCGGCCTCGTACAGCTCGGCCGCGCGGGCGAGCCGCCGTCCCAGGAACACCGACGGCGAGCCGTCCGGACGCAGCCCCGCGCCGAGCACGATCGCCACGGGAGCGGGCGCGACGTCGTCGACGGTCGCCCTCACCTTCGACTGGCCCACGCCTTGGACGACGGCGACGGGTACGACGAGGGCGAGGAGGCCGACGACGGCGGACACCCGCACCGTGCGCCTGCGCCACCAGCCGCGCCGACGGGCGGGCGCCGGGTGCGCACCGGCCTGCGGTGCGCCGTCGTCGTCCGTCGAGGTCGTCACGAGAGGCGATGCTACGGGCGGGAACGGGCCGTGCGGCGGGCGGCGCTCGGGGTGCGGCCGGTCGTCCGCTTGAAGGCGCGGCTGAACGCGGCCTCGGACTCGTACCCGGTGGCGCTCGCGACGCGGGAGACGCCCTCGCCACGCGCGAGCCGGTCGGCCGCCACGTGCATCCGCCACGCCTGGACGTACCGCATCGCGGGCACGCCCACGACCTCGGTGAACCGTGCGGCGAACGCCGAGCGGGACATCGTCGCCTCGCGGGCGAGCGACGCGACCGTCCACGGCCTGGCGGGGTTGCGGTGCACGGCCGCGACGGCCGCTCCGACGAGCGGGTCGCGCAGGGCCCCGAGCCAGCCGGTGGCCTCGTCCTGCGCGTCGAGCCACGAGCGGATGGCCTGGATGACGAGGATGTCCGCGAGCCGCGTCGCCACGGCCTCGCCCCCGGGCCGAGCCTGCGCGACCTCGTCCGCCATGAGCCGCAGCGTCTCCGCGATCCAGGGGTTGCCGCCGCGGGCGGAGGCGGGGACGTGCACGACGGCGGGCAGCAGGTCGAGGAGTGGCCTCGCCGCGGGTCCGTCCACCGTCATGACGCCGCACACGAGCTCGACGCGCGGACCGTCGCCCTCGTGCCGCAGCACGGAGTAGTTCTCGGTGACGAACTCCTGGGGGAGTTCGTCCACGCGGCCCATCGAGCGGATGCCGGGACCGCTCGCGAGCAGATGGCCCCGGCCGTGCGGCACGAGCGCGAGGTCTCCCGGCCCGAGGCGGACGGGCGGTGCGCCCTCGACCTCGACCCGGCACTCGCCGGACACCACGACGTGGAAGCTGACGCACTCGCCGAAGGCGGGCATGTCGACCGCCCAGGGGCCGGCCGCCTCGGTGCGGCAGTAGAAGACTCCCGTCACCCGCAGGCGATGCAGGGCCTCACCCACGGGGTCGATGTGCGATCCCGGTGCTTCGGCGAGCACGTTGGACATCCTCACTCCTTGGACGATCAGACAAGCAATCGCGATGATTGAGCATAGACCGTCCACCGCTGGCCGCGGAAGAGTTCTGGCTGAGAGGACGCACGAGGCGTTGCCGCCGAGCACGAGGAGTCAGTCATGAAGGTCTTGGTCGTAGGAGCAACGGGCGGTTCGGGCAGGGCCGCCGTCGCCGAGCTGGTCCGCCGTGGGCACGAGGTCACCGCCCTCGCGCGCAGCGCGGCGAGCCTGGAAGGCCCGCGAGTCCGCGGGGTCGACGGCGACGCCACGGATCCCGCCGTCGTCGAGGGGCTCGTCGCCGGCCAGGGCGCCGTCGTCGTCACCCTCGGCATCAGCGAGCCCGCGCTACGGGTGCGGCTGCTCGGGCCCGCGCGCACCCCCATCGACGTCCGCTCGCGCGGGACACGTCACGTCATCGACGCGATGCGCCGGCACGGGGTGCGCCGGCTCGTGGCGCAGACGTCGTACGGGGTCGGTGAGACACGCGCCCTGCTTCCGGTCACGTCGCGCATCTTCTTCGCGCTCTTCATCGCGCCGCAGATCGCCGACACCGAGCGCCAGGCCCAGGCGTTGCACGCGAGCGGGCTCGACTGGGTCGAGGTCCAGCCGGTCAACCTCACCGACGACCACGACGGCGACGGCCCGCCCGCGTTCTCGTCCACGGACGGCGAGATCCGCGGGCTGCGGGTGTCTCGACAGCAGGTGGGTCACTTCCTCGCGGACGCCGTCGAGAGCGACACCCACGTGGGACGGACCGTCTCCCTGTCGAGCGAGCCGGCCGCGAAGGCGCTGCGCGTGTGAGCACCGGCGTCACGCCTGTGGCGAACAGAGGCAGGTTGCGGGGGTCCACGTGGTTAGCATCGAGGAACGCCCAGACCAACAGGAGCGCCGCATGTTCGAGAGATTCACCGACCGCGCACGTCGGGTGGTCGTCCTTGCCCAAGAAGAGGCACGGATGCTCAACCACAACTACATCGGCACGGAGCACATCCTCCTGGGCCTGATCCACGAGGGTGAAGGCGTCGCCGCCAAGGCGCTCGACGCGCTCGGCATCTCGCTCGACGCCGTCCGCGCCCAGGTGCAGGAGATCATCGGCGAGGGCCAGCAGGCGCCGTCGGGCCACATCCCCTTCACGCCCCGCGCCAAGAAGGTGCTCGAGCTGTCCCTGCGCGAGGCGCTGCAGCTCGGCCACAACTACATCGGCACCGAGCACATCCTGCTCGGCCTCATCCGTGAGGGCGAAGGCGTGGCGGCCCAGGTGCTCGGCAAGCTCGGCGCCGACCTGAACCGCGTGCGTCAGCAGGTCATCCAGCTCGTGTCCGGGTACCAGGGCAAGGAGCCCGTCGCCGCGGGCGGCCCGGCCGAGGGGCAGTCGTCCGGCTCGGCCGTGCTCGACCAGTTCGGGCGCAACCTCACGCAGGCGGCGCGCGACGGCAAGCTCGACCCCGTGATCGGGCGCGCCCTCGAGATCGAGCGCGTCATGCAGGTGCTCTCGCGCCGCACGAAGAACAACCCCGTGCTGATCGGCGAGCCCGGCGTCGGCAAGACGGCCGTCGTCGAGGGCCTCGCGCAGGACATCGTGCGCGGCGACGTGCCCGAGACGCTCAAGGACAAGCAGCTCTACACCCTCGACCTCGGCGCGCTCGTGGCGGGCAGCCGCTACCGCGGTGACTTCGAGGAGCGCCTGAAGAAGGTGCTCAAGGAGATCCGCACGCGCGGCGATATCATCCTGTTCATCGACGAGATCCACACCCTCGTCGGTGCGGGTGCCGCCGAGGGTGCGATCGACGCGGCATCGATCCTCAAGCCGATGCTGGCCCGCGGCGAGCTGCAGACGATCGGTGCGACCACGCTCGACGAGTACCGCAAGTACGTCGAGAAGGACCCGGCCCTCGAGCGGCGCTTCCAGCCGATCCAGGTCGCCGAGCCCACGCTCAAGCACACGATCGAGATCCTCAAGGGCCTGCGCGACCGCTACGAGGCGCACCACCGCGTGTCCATCACGGACGACGCCCTCGTGGCCGCCGCGACGCTCGCGGACCGCTACGTCAACGACCGGTTCCTGCCGGACAAGGCAATCGACCTCGTGGACGAGGCGGGCGCACGCCTGCGCATCCGTCGCATGACGGCCCCGCCGGAGCTGCGCGAGCTCGACGAGCAGATCGCCGAGGCGCGCCGCGACAAGGAGTCCGCGATCGACGAGCAGGACTTCGAGAAGGCCGCGCGGCTGCGTGACACCGAGAAGCAGCTCGGGCTCACGCGGGTCGAGAAGGAGAAGGCCTGGAAGTCCGGCGACCTCGACACGGTCGCCGAGGTGGACGAGGAGCTCATCGCCGAGGTGCTGGCGATCGCCACGGGCATCCCGGTGTTCAAGCTCACCGAGGAGGAGTCCTCGCGGCTGCTCAAGATGGAGACCGAGCTGCACAAGCGCGTCGTCGGGCAGGAGCAGGCCATCAAGGCGCTCTCCCAGGCGATCCGCCGTACGCGCGCCGGCCTCAAGGACCCGAAGCGGCCGGGTGGCTCGTTCATCTTCGCCGGCCCCACGGGCGTCGGGAAGACCGAGCTCGCCAAGGCCCTCGCGGAGTTCCTGTTCGGTGACGAGGACGCGCTCATCCAGCTCGACATGAGCGAGTTCTCCGAGAAGCACACCGTCTCGCGGCTGTTCGGCTCGCCCCCCGGCTACGTCGGGTACGACGAGGGCGGCCAGCTCACGGAGAAGGTCCGGCGCAAGCCGTTCTCGGTGGTGCTGTTCGACGAGGTCGAGAAGGCGCACGCGGACATCTTCAACTCGCTGCTGCAGATCCTCGAGGACGGTCGCCTGACCGACTCGCAGGGCCGCGTCGTCGACTTCAAGAACACCGTGATCATCATGACCACGAACCTCGGCACGCGGGACATCGCCAAGGGCCTGCAGACGGGCTTCCAGGCGTCCGGCGACCTGCGCACGTCCTACGAGCGCATGAAGGCCAAGGTCAACGACGAGCTCAAGCAGCACTTCCGGCCCGAGTTCCTCAACCGCGTGGACGACACGATCGTGTTCCCGCAGCTCAGCCAGGAGGAGATCTTCAAGATCGTCGACCTCATGATGGCCAAGCTCGCGGACCGTCTCGCGGACAAGGGCATGACGATCGAGCTCACGCCCGCGGCCAAGGAGCTGCTCGCCGAGCGCGGCTACGACCCCGTCCTGGGTGCCCGGCCGCTGCGCCGCGCGATCCAGCGCGAGATCGAGGACGCCCTGTCCGAGAAGATCCTGTTCGGCGAGGTGAAGTCGGGCGAGAACATCGTCGTCGACGCCTCCGGCGAGGGTCTGCTCGGGGAGTTCACGTTCTCCTCGAAGGCGTCGAAGGGCACGGGTCGGCGGCGCAAGTCCGACGACGAGCCCGAGGCGCTGATCGAGCCCGCGGTGGTCGGAGCGGCACCTGCCGGCCCCGTCGGCCCCGCCGAGGACGGCCCCGCCCCGGCGGCGCAGCCCGAGTAAGCACGACATCCGACGACGACGGCGGCCACGGGGTTCTGATACCCGGTGGCCGCCGTCGTCGTCGTTCATGGGACGAGGTGGTGGCCGTGAAGGTCGTGGCGCTGGGTGGGACGGGCTTCTTGTCCTCGGCGGTCGTGGAGCGCGCGCTCGAGGTGGGGCACGACGTCACCGTCGTCTCCCGAGGGACGCACGGCGAGCCGCCCGACGGTGTGACGTGGGTGCGGGCGGACCGTGACGACGCCGACCCGCTCGCGGGTGCCGTGGCCGGGCTGCGACCGGACGCCGTCATCGACTCGTGCGGCTACACCGTGGCCGGCGCGCACGCCACGGCGCGGGCCTTCGCCGGGGTGCCGCACTACGCCTACGTCTCCTCGATCAGCGCCTACCGGAGCTGGCCGCCCGGGCCGGTGAGCTCCGAGGACGACGACGTCTTCTCGCCCGAGGACGACCTCGACGACTACGGCCCCATGAAGGCCGAGAGCGAGCGCGTGCTCGCGGCCGCGTTCCCGGGCGGGTTCGTCGCGGCGCGCGCCGGGCTCATCGTCGGGCCGCGCGACGTCGCCCGCAGGCTCACGTCGTGGCTGCACCGGATCGCGACCGAGGAGCGTGTCGCCGTGCCCGAGACGCTCGACCAGGAGATCGCCGTCGTCGACGCCCGGGACCTCGCGGCGTGGCTCGTGCTCGCGGTCGAACGCGGCCTGACCGGGCCGTTCAACGCGACGGGTCCGCAGGGCATGACGACGCTCGGCGGGCTGCTCGAGCTGTGCCGGGACACGGTGCGCGCCGCGGGCGGGGTGCCCGCCGAGCTCGTCCCGGTGCCCGAGAGCGAGCTCCTCGCCGCCGAGGTCCAGCCGTGGGTCGACCTGCCGTTCTGGCTGCCTGCCGACATCGCCCCGACGGCCTGGCAGGTCGACGTGACGCGGGCGCACGCGGCGGGGCTGACCCATCGCCCGCTCGCCGAGAGCGTCGCGGACACGTGGGAGTGGCTACGCGGCTCCGACCTCGAGCACCCGCCGCTCCCGGACGCCCTCGTGGACCTCGCCCGCTGACCGAGGCGCCGGGACCCAGGACGTAGAACGATGACGTGCGTGAGACGCACGCAATCGTTCAACGTATCGGCTTCGCTGGGGCGGGGCGCCGGGGTCGGGGCGGTCGCGGTGGGGGGAGGGAGCGCGAGGTCAGAGGAGCGCGTCCGTCAGGTGGTTGGGCGTGCCGAAGCGGTGCGCGGTGACCGAGACCGACTGCTCGCGCAGGAACGGCAGGAGCTCGAGCCGGCCGGAACGGGTCACGGGCTGGTCGAAGACGGCGACGTCCGGCCGCCCGCCGAGCGCCCGGGCGACCGCCCCGCCGTCCGCACCGAGCAGCCGTACCCGAGCCGGGAGCACACCGGCGGTCCGGGCGGCGTCGGCGTCCCCGTTCGAACCGCCGGAGCTCGGCGAGCCGAGCCACTCGAGCCAGGCCTCGTCGTCGGCCCGCGTCCACGGGACTCCGAGCGCGTCGAGCACCCGTGCCACGCCGTCGGGCACCTCGATGCCGACGGACACGTCGAACGTGCCCCCCGCGGTGAGCCCGGCGCCGACGACGGCCACCAGCTCGGCGAGCGTCCCCGCCTGGCCCACCCGGACGTGCACCGGCACCGGGCGGTACCGCAGCACGTTGCGCTCCGCCTCGAGCCCGGAGACGTCGACGGCGAGCGCGAGCTCGGTGCGCCACGCCAGCGCGGCCGCGGCGAGGGTCGTGCGCGCGGCCGCCGCGTCCTCCCGCGCCAGCCCACGAGCGGGCGCGGTGCTGGCCACATCGGTGACCGGCGGAAGGTCGAGGTCCTCGTGGCCGAGCGGGCCGGTCGCGGCCTCGAGCAGTGCGGCCACCCCGCCGGCGAGCGGCTCGTCGACCGGGTCGCGCGGCGCGGGCTCCCAGGAGCCGAGCCCCACGAGGTAGTTCGGTCCGCCCGCCTTGAAGCCCGGTCCGACGGCGGACTTCTTCCACCCGCCGAAGGGCTGGCGGCGCACGATCGCGCCCGTCGTCCCGCGGTTCACGTAGAGGTTGCCCGCCTGGACGCGGTCGAGCCAGTACGCGATCTCCTCGGGGTCGAAGGAGTGCAGTCCCGCCGTGAGCCCGTAGTCGACCTCGTTCTGCAGCTCGACGGCCTCGGCGAGCGTGGCCGCCGCCATGACGCCGAGCACAGGCCCGAAGTACTCCACGAGGTGGGTCGTCGAGCCGCGGCGCACCCCGACCCGCACGCCAGGGCTCCACAGCGCACCGCCGTCGAGGCAGCGGGGCTCGACCGCCCAGCGCTCGCCGTCGTCGAGCTTCGTGAGGCCCTCGAGGAGCTTGCCCGACGGTGGGGCGATGACGGGACCGACCTGCGACGTCGGGTCCGACGGCGGCCCCACCTCCAGCGAGGTCACGGCGTCGAGGAGCTGGCGGCGGAACCGGTCGGAGCGCGCGACGGAGCCCACGAGGATCACGAGCGACGCGGCGGAGCACTTCTGCCCGGCGTGCCCGAAGGCCGAGTGGACCACGTCGCGCACCGCGAGGTCGAGGTCCGCGCTCGGGGTCACGACGATCGCGTTCTTGCCGCTCGTCTCGGCGAGCAGCGGCAGGTCGGCGCGGAAGGACCGGAACAGCTCGGCCGTCTCGTAGGCGCCCGTGAGGATCACGCGGTCGACGCGCGGGTCGGCGAGCAGGCGCTGCCCCAGGCCCCTCTCGGAGAGGTGCACGAGACGCAGCACCTCGCGCGGCACACCCGCGTCCCACAGCGCCTCGACCATGACGGAGCCGCAGCGCGCGGCCTCGCGGGCGGGCTTGACGACGACGGCGCTCCCCGCGGCGAGCGCGGCAAGGGTCGAACCCGCCGGGATGGCCACCGGGAAGTTCCACGGCGGGGTGACGACCGTGAGTCGGGCGGGCACGAAGCGCGCGCCGGGGACGTCGTCGAGCCCGCGCGCGAGCTGGGCGTAGTAGCGGGCGAAGTCGACGGCCTCGGAGACCTCGGGGTCCGCCTCGTCGAGCGTCTTGCCGGCCTCCGCCGCCATGACCTCGCACAGCCGCCCGCGCCGCGACTCGAGGACGTCCGCGGCGCGCTCGAGGATGCGCGCACGGCCCTCGCCGCCGAGCGCCGCCCAGCCCGGGGCCGCGGTCGTGGCCGCGAGCAGCTCGGCGTCGAGGGCGGCGGCGTCCGCCACGGTGTGGGCCTCGACGAGGTCGACACCGAGCCGCGAGCCCGGCACCCGGGAGAGCAGTGCCGCGGCCCACGCACGGTTCTCGGGCGTCGCCGGGTCGGTGTCGGGCGCGTTCGCGAACGGGATGTCGACGCGCGAGGTGTCGACGGTGTGGGCGCTGGCGAGCGCGCCGCGGGCGAGCGGACGGGCCGTGGGCGGCTCGGCGGGGAGGGCCCGGTCGAGAGAGTCGGGGTCGGGCGACCCGGCCGGAACGGCAGCCGCATGCGCGGTCGCGGGGAGGGCACCGTCGTCGGCCCCCGACGTCGTCGGAACGGCTCGGTCCTGGGTGCGGTGCCGCGACGGCACGTCGTCGGACATCGCCTCGACGGACGCGACGAAGCGCTCGCGCTCGCGGTCGAAGAGTCCCGGGTCGGTGTCGAGGTCGAACACCGCGGACATGAAGTTCTCCTGGCTCGCGCCCTCCTCGAGCCGGCGCACGAGGTAGGCGATCGCGACGTCGAACTCGGCGGGGTGGACCACGGGCGTGTAGAGGAGGAGGGCACCGACCTCGCGGCGCACCACCTCGGCCTGCGCAGGGGCCATGCCGAGCAGCATCTCGACGTCGACGGCCTCGCGGACGCCGCGTTTCCCGGCGAGCAGCCACGCGAAGGCGAGGTCGAAGAGGTTGTGGCCCGCCACGCCGACGCGCACGTTGCCCGTGTGCTCGGGGCGCAGTGCGAGGTCGAGCACGCGCTTGTAGTGCGCGTCCGTGTCGCGCTTGGAGAGCCACGTCGCGAGGGGCCAGCCGCGGAGCTGGGACTCGACGCGCTCCATGGGCAGGTTCGCGCCCTTGACGACGCGGACCTTGATGGGTGCGCCGCCCCGCGCGCGCCTCGCGGCGGCCCACTCCTGGAGGCGGTGCATCGCGGGCAGAGCGTCCGGCAGGTAGGTCTGCAGCACGATGCCGGCTTCGAGGCCCTCGAGCCCGGGGGAGTCGAGGAGGCGCGTGAACACCTCGATGGTCAGGTCGAGGTCGCGGTACTCCTCCATGTCGAGGTTGATGAACTTGGGCGGGCTCGCCGCGGCCGCGCGCTCGTACAGGGGGCGCAGGCGTTCGGTGATCTGCGCCGCGGCGCTGTCGAACGCCCACGGGGAGTGCGGGCCGACGACGGCGGACACCTTGACCGAGACGTAGTCGACGTCGGCGCGCTCGAGGAGGTCCGTGGTGCGCTGCAGGCGGCGAGCAGCCTCGCGCTCACCGAGCACCGCCTCGCCGAGCAGGTTCACGTTGAGCCTCGTGCCGGGGGTGCGCAGCCGGTCGATCGCGCGGCCGAGGCGGGCCGGGCTCGCGTCGATGACGAGGTGGCGCACGAGGCCGCGCAGGGCCCGGCGCACGAGCGGGACGACGAGTGCCGGCGCGATGCCGGCGCCGACGGCGGCCAGCCGCACCCCCGCCCGCAGGTGCCACGGCAGGAAGGCCGGGACCTCGCGCGCGAGCTCGGCCAGACGCTTCGCGGCGACGCGCGGGTCCTCGGGCCGGACGACACCGTCCACGAAGCCGACCGTGAAGGGCAGGCCGGCGGGGTCTCGGAGGAGCGCGGCGAGCTGGGCGGCGGCCGGTTCGGGGGGTATCTCGGCGGACTCGGCGAGCCAGCGGCGCACGAGCGCGACGGACTCGGTCGCGAGCACGTGGGCGTCGTCGGCGGACAAGGCGCCAGGGGACTGCTGGACGGACATGGGATCGCCACCTCGCGTCGATGCGTGCGGCCGCCCGGGTGTGGCGGCCGGCTCCCATCATCGCGCGAGTTGCCGCGCGGCGGGCGGCGAACGTGCGGGCCGGGCCCTAGACGCTGCCGGGGAACCCGAGCTGCCGCCACGCCTCGTACACCGCGATCGAGGCGGCGTTGGTGAGGTTGAGCGAACGACGCTCCGGCAGCATGGGGATGCGCAGCTCGTCCGTGAGGCGCGGATGGGCGAGGACGGCGTCGGGCAGCCCGTCGGGTTCGGGGCCGAACAGCAGGACGTCGTCGTCGGCGTACTCCACGTCGGTGTGGAGCCGCGTCGCTCGCGTCGTGAAGGCGAGCACACGCGCCCCGGGCAGCGCGTCGAGCGCGGCGTCGAGCGTCGGGTGCACGGTGACGTGGGCGAGGTCGTGGTAGTCGAGGCCCGCGCGGCGCAGCCTGGGCTCGGACATGTCGAAGCCGAGCGGCTCGACGAGGTGCAGGTGCGCACCCGTCGCCGCGGCGAGCCGGATCGCGCTGCCGGTGTTGCCGGGGATCTGCGGGGAGAAGTAGACGAGCGCGATCACCGGTCGAGTCTGGCACGGTGCGAGGCGACCGCGACGTGCTCGCGCAGGAAGCCGAGCTGGGCGCGGGTGAAGTGCGCCTCGCCGCCCTCGTGGTGGTTGTGCGGGTAGACCTCGATGGCCTTCGCGGGGGCGGTCGCGGCGAGCGCGCCGTAGTGGTTGTGCGCGGCGAAGACGGTGGACGGGGGGCAGATCGTGTCGAACAGCCCCGTCGCGAAGAGGGCGGGGGCCGTGGCCCGGCGGACGAAGTTGACGTTGTCGACGTAGGACAGCGTGCGCATCACGGCCGCCTCGCGGCCCCGGTGCACCGAGAGGTACTTCACGGCCTCCGAGTACGGCTCGGCGTCCGTCAGGCCGATCGCGCGCGGCAGGTCGCACAGGAACGGGGCGGCGGCCGTGACGGCGGCGAGACCCTCGGCGAGGCCCGACGTCGCCAGGGCGAGCCCGCCGCCCTGGGAGTTGCCGACGACGGCGACCCGCCCGGGATCGACCCCCGGGAGCGACCGGACGGCGTCCACCGCGCGGACCGCGTCGGTGATGAGTCTGCGGTAGTAGAAGCCGGCCGGGTCGAGGATGCCGCGCGTCAGGAACCCCGGGACTGCCGGGCCGGCGCCGACGGGGTCCGGGGTGTCCCCACCCGAGCCCCACTGGCTGCCCTGCCCGCGCGTGTCCATGAGCAGGTGGGCGTAGCCCGCGACGGGGAGTGTGAGCCGTTCGGCCGGCAGCCCGCGCCCGCGGCCGTAGCCGAGGTACTCGACGACGGCGGGCAGCGGGCCGGTCTCGCCCGCGGGGCGCGAGTACCAGGCGCGCACCGGCTGACCGTCGAAACCCGCGAAAGTCACGTCGAAGGTGTCGACGAGCCGGAGGTCGTCGTCGACCTGCTCGACGGCGAGGAGCACCTCGTGCGTGCGCGCGTCGGCGAGCGTCGAGGACCAGAACTCGTCGAAGTCCTCGGGTGCGACGGGCTCGGGCAGATAGGTGCGCAGCCGCTCGAGCGGCAGGTCGAACAGGGCCATGAGGGAGCGCTCTCCAGGGTCAGGCGTGCGGCGGGGCCGTGGACTGGCGGACCACGAGCTCCGTGGCGAGGTCGATGCGCGCGTTGCGGACGTTCTCGCCGCGCGCGAGCCGCAGCAGGATCTGGGTCGCGGTGGACGCCATCTCCGTGAGGGGCTGGTGCACCGTGGTCAGGGGCGGGGTGAGCCACTCGGTCACGGGCAGGTCGTCGTAGCCGACGACGGACAGGTCCTCGGGGATGCGCAGCCCGCGCTCGCGGGCCGCCCGCAGCACGCCGAGCGCCTGGTTGTCCGATCCCGCGAAGATCGCGGTCGGCCGGTCCGCCCGGTCGAGCAGCGCGGAGCCGTGCATGTAGCCGCCGCCCACGAAGAAGTCGCCGTAGCAGATGAGCGAGGGGTCGATGTCGACACCGGCCTCGTCGAGGGCCGTGCGGTAGCCGTCCACGCGGGCGCGGGAGCACAGCACGTCGCCCGGTCCCGAGATGACGGCGATCCGGCGGTGGCCGAGCCCGAGCAGGTGCCGCGTGGCCGCGAGCCCGCCGCTCCAGTTCTGGGATCCGACCGTCGGCACGCCCTCGGGCAGGTCGCCCGCCGTGTCGACGATGACGAACGGGATGTTGCGCGAAGCGAGCTGACGGCGCTGGGTGTCGTCCACGTCGGAGAGCACGAAGATCACGCCGAGGGGCCGGCGCGCGAGCACGTCGTCGAGCCACTCCTGGCGGGGTCGGTGCTCACCGCCGAGCTCCGAGAGGACCACGCCGATGCGCTCGGCACCCGCGACGACCTCGACGCCCTTGATGATCTGACCGGCCCACGCCGAGTCGAGCTCGTGGAACACGAGGTCGATGAGTCCCGTGCCGTGACGCTGCGTGCGGCCCTTCCGGCGGCGGTAGCCGTGCTTGTCGATGATCTCCTCGACGTGCGCCCGGGTCGACGCGGCGACGTCGGGCCGACCGTTGAGCACCTTGGAGACGGTGGGGATGGACACACCCGCTTCGGCCGCGATCTGGGCGATCGTGGTCGCAACGGTGCCGGACTTCGTCATGGCGGGCCTGATCTCTCATGCGCAAGTTTCGGGCCGACGGTAGCACTCTTGGGACGCTCAGGACACGGTCTGGTCACGAATTTCCTTCGTTGTGTGCAAAAGCGTGGCAAAAGGTTGCCCGCCCGAATCGCCGTGCCTACTGTGCGGGTGTCGGAAAGGTTTCGAGATCTGAGCGAAACTTGCGATCGCACACGACGAAGTGGCGCGAAGGGATGTCAGGACACGTGCAGCACCACGATGAGGGGCCCGCCGCGGCGCAGCCCTGGCGGGACCCGGCAAGGCCCGCCACGGAGCGGGTCGAGTACCTCGTCGAGCACATGACGCTCGAGGAGAAGGTCGCCCAGCTCGTCGGCCTCTGGGTCGGCGCCGAGGTGTCCGGCACGGGTGTCGCCCCCCACCAGTCGACGATGTCCGAGGGCGTGCCGCCGTGGGACGAGGCGGTCGGCGACGGGCTCGGTCAGCTCACCCGTCCCTTCGGCACCGCGCCCGTCGACCCGGTCGCCGGGGCACGATCCCTCGCCGCGGCCCAGGCAGACATCGCCTCCCGCAACCGGTGGGGCATCCCCGCCCAGGTCCACGAGGAGTGCCTCACGGGCTTCGCCGCCTGGAAGGCCACGAACTACCCCGCGCCCATCTCGTGGGCCGCGACGTTCGACCCGGGCCTCGTCGAGCGCATGACGGCCCACTTCGGTGCCCAGATGCGCGCCGCGGGTGTCCATCAGGGCCTCGCCCCCGTGCTCGACGTCACGCGCGACTACCGCTGGGGTCGCACCGAGGAGACGATGGGCGAGGACCCGTACCTCATCGGCACCCTCGGTGTCGCCTACGTGCGCGGGCTCGAGTCCACCGGCATCGTCGCGACCCTCAAGCACTTCGCCGGCTACTCGGTCTCGAAGGCGGGGCGCAACCTCGCCCCCGTCTCGATGGGTCCGCGTGAGTTCGCCGACGTCGTCCTGCCGCCTTTCGAGATGGTGGTGGCCGACGGCGCGATCCGCTCGGTCATGCACTCCTACGCCGACGTCGACGGCGTCCCCTCCGCGGCCGATCGTCGGCTCCTCACGGGCATCCTGCGCGAGGAGTGGGGCTTCGACGGCACCGTCGTCGCCGACTACTGGGGCATCCCGTTCCTGCAGACCCTCCACAAGGTCGCGGACTCGCCCGGCGAGGCGGCGCGACTCGCCCTGACGGCGGGCGTCGACGTCGAGCTGCCCAACCTGCGCACCTACGCCGGCCCGCTCGTCGAGGCGATCCGGGCGGGCGAGATCGACGAGGCGCTCGTCGACCGTGCGCTGCGCCGCGTGCTCGCCCAGAAGATCGAGGTCGGCCTCCTCGACCCGGACTGGCAGCCGCTCCCCGCCGGCGTGGACGACCTCGACCTCGACGACCAGGTCGGCCGCGAGATCGCGCTCGAGATCGGTCGCGAGGCCGTCATCCTCCTGGCGAACGACGCCGGGCTGCTCCCGCTCGCGGGTGGCCGCAAGGTTGCCGTCGTCGGCCCCCTCGCCGACGACCCGCTCGGCATGCTCGGCTGCTACTCCTTCCCCGCTCACGTCGGTGTCTCCTACCCCGACCACGAGATGGGTGTCGAGATTCCCACAGTGCTCGCCGAGCTGCGCTCGCAGCTCGGCGACGCGCACGTGACGTACGCCCAGGGCTGCGAGTTCCGGGGCGACGACCGCTCCGGGATCGCGGCCGCCGTCGACGTGGCGCGCGCGGCGGACGTCGCCGTCGTCGTCGTCGGCGACCGGGCGGGACTCTTCGGCCGCGGCACCTCGGGCGAGGGCAGCGACGCGACCGACCTCGATCTGCCGGGGGTGCAGGGCGAGCTGGTGCGGGCGATCCTCGACACCGGCACTGCGGTGGTGCTTCTCCTCATCACCGGCAGGCCCTACGCCCTCGGCGATCTCGCCGACCGGGCGGGCGCCGTCGTGCAGGCGTTCTTCCCCGGGCAGCTCGGCGGTCAGGCGATCGCCGAGGTGCTCACGGGCGCCGTCAACCCCTCGGGCCGGCTCCCCGTGAGCATCCCCGCCGACGCCGGCGCGCAGCCCGCGACGTACCTCGCCGCTCCGCTCGCGCGCAAGTCCCAGGTCTCGACGATCGACCCGACACCGCTCTTCGGCTTCGGCCACGGCCTGAGCTACACGACGTTCGAGTGGTCGGAGCTCGAGCGCGTCGAGCGGATGCCGTGGACAACGGACGGCGCGACGGCGGTCGAGCTCACCGTGACGAACACGGGCGACGTCGCCGGGACCGAGGTGGTCCAGCTCTACGCCCACGACCCCGTGGCCCAGGTGGTGCGGCCCGACCAGTGGCTCATCGGCTACGCCCGCATCGACCTGGCGCCCGGCGAGCGCGCGCGCGTCCAGTTCGAGGTGCACGCCGACCTCATGGCCTTCACGGGACTCGAAGGACGGCGCGTGGTCGAGCCCGGCGCGATCGAGCTGCGCGCCGCGCGATCGAGCGCCGACGTGCACGACGTCGTGCTGCTGTGGCTCGAGGGCCCGCGACGCGAGGTCGACCACACGCGCCAGCTCACGAGCCTCGTCGCGGTCCGCGACGAAGCGGTCCTGCCCGATGTCGAGGAGGTGTCGGCGTGACCGTAGACGCACACGCCGCAGCCGGGTCCGGTCCCGGCGAGGAGATCTTGGCGGAGAGCTTCGCCGACCCGAGCGCGACGGGGGAGGTCAAGCCCCGCAAGCGACGCACGCCCCGGGACCGCCGCACGACGTGGCGCTACGCGTTCAAGAAGGACTGGCGGCTCTACTCGCTCGTCATCCTGCCGCTCATCTTCTTCGCCATCTTCCGGTACCTGCCCATGGCGGGCAACGTCATCGCCTTCCGCCGCTTCCGGGCGGGCAGCGGGAACATCTTCGGCGACGAGTGGGTCGGCCTGCACTACGTGCGGATGTTCATCGAGAACCCGCAGTTCTGGAACGTGTTCTGGAACACGGTGATCCTCGGCGGGCTCAGCCTCCTCATCGTCTTCCCGCTGCCGATCGTCCTCGCCCTGCTGCTCAACGAGCTGCGTTCGCGCAAGTTCAAGCGGTTCGTGCAGACCATCAGCTACCTGCCGCACTTCCTGTCCATCGTCATCGTCGCGGGAATCACGCTCGAGTTCGTCTCGGCGAGCGGCACGATGAACCAGATCCTCGGGTTCGTGGGTCAGGACCGCATCCTGTTCATGCAGGATCCCGCGTACTTCCGCCCCATCTTCATCGGCTCGGAGATCTGGCAGACCGTCGGCTGGGGCACGATCCTCTACCTCGCCGCACTCACGACGATCGACGACCAGCTCTACGAGGCGGCGCGCATCGACGGCGCCAACCGGTGGAAGCAGACCTGGCACATCACGCTGCCCGGGATCCGGCCCACGATGATCGTGCTGCTCATCCTGAACATCGGCACGTTCATGGCCGTGGGCTTCGAGAAGGTCCTGCTGCTCTACAACCAGCTCGTCCTCCCGACCGCGGACATCATCGCGACCTACGTCTACCGCGTGGGCATCTTCTCCTCGAACTACTCCTTCGGAGCGGCCATCGGCCTGTTCGAGGCGATCATCGGCCTCACCCTCATCCTGTCCGCCAACGCGATCTCGCGCCGACTCGTAGGGACGAGCCTGTGGTAACCATCGCCGATCCCATCGAGCGTTCCGACGCGCCCCCCGCGCGTCCGGTCCAGCTCAAGGACTCGAAGTCCTACCGCACCTTCACGGTGCTCAACATCGCGTTCCTCATCGGACTTGTGTTCGTCACGCTCTACCCGTTCGTCAACCTCGTCGCGCAGTCCTTCAGCGCGGAGGGCTACATCCGGGCCGGGCAGGTGAACCTCTGGCCCAAGGGGTTCAACACGACGACCTTCACGGCGGTCATGAGCGACCCGATGTTCTGGATCAACTACAAGAACACGGTCATCTACACCGTCGTCGCCACCGCGATCGCGATGGTCCTCACGACGTCGTTCGCGTACGCCCTGTCGAAGAAGCACCTCAAGGGACGTTCCTTCCTCATCGGCATCGCCGTGTTCACGATGTTCTTCAACGGCGGCCTCATCCCGAACTACCTGCTCATCAACCAGCTCGGCTTCAAGAACACGATCTGGGCGATCGTCATCCCGAACGCGATCAGCGTGTTCAACCTGCTCGTGATGAAGGCGTTCTTCGAGAACTTCCCGACCGAGCTCGAGGAGGCCTCGCAGATCGACGGGCTGACGACCTACGGCACGTTGTTCCGCGTCGTGCTGCCGCTCAGCAAGGCCGTCATCGCGACGATGATCCTCTTCTACTCGGTCTCGTTCTGGAACAGCTGGTTCTCAGCGTTCCTCTACCTCGACGAGAAACGTCTCTTCCCCGTCACGGTCTACGTGCGCAACCTCATCGCCGCCTCGTCGGACGCGTCCAGCGTGGGCGCCGGTGCCGGCGACGTGCCGCAGGTCAACGCCAACATCAAGGCCGTCGCGATGCTTCTGACGACGCTTCCGATCTTGGCCCTCTACCCCTTCATCCAGCGCTACTTCGTGTCGGGCGTGATGCTCGGCTCGGTCAAGCAGTGAGGGGAGCGGTAGTCAACCCATCTGTCCGCGGTGAACCAAGAAGTTCCAACCCAAGAAGGAGAACCATGAGCACGAAACTGAGGCGAGGAGTAGCCGTCGCCGCAGCATCGACCCTGATGTTGACGTTGATGGCCTGCTCCCCGAGCAACGACACGACCCCGCCGGCATCACCCGAGCCCACGGGCAACGGTGAGACCGAGGGCGACCCCGCCGCCTACGAAGGCCAGCGCACCGGAGCGATGGACGAGTTCGGCGTCGACACGGTCTTCCAGGCCACCGAGGCCGTCGAGTTCTCGCTCCTGTACCGCGACCACCCCGGATACCCGGTCCTTGAGGACTGGCTGATCCTCGAGGCTCTCGCCGAGAACCAGAACGTCACGTTCGACCGGGTCGACGTGCCGCTCGCCGAGTGGGACGACCGCAAGGCGCTCCTGCTCGGTGCGGGTGACTTCCCCTGGATCGTCCCCGTGACGTACCCGGGCCAGGAGTCGCAGTTCGTCGCGGGTGGCGCGCTGCTGCCCGTGAGCGACTACCTCGACCTCATGCCGAACTTCTCGGACAAGGTCGAGCGCTGGGGCCTCGACGACGAGATCGTGGGCCTGCGTCAGGACGACGGCAAGTTCTACATCCTGCCCGGCCTGCACGAGAACCTGCGCCCGCAGTACTCCATCGCCGTGCGCAAGGACATCTGGGACGGACTGGACCTGAGCCTCGAGCCCGCGACGTGGGACGAGTTCGCCGACCAGCTCCGCGCGGTCAAGGAAGCGCACCCCGAGTTCGACTTCCCGTACTCGGACCGGTGGAAGCTTGACGCCACGCTCAACGCGGCCGCCTCGAACTTCGGCGCCGCCGCCGGGTGGGGCCTCAGCCAGGGCGTGTGGTGGGACGGTTCGGAGTTCGTCCTGACGGGCTCGACCGACGAGTACCGGGACCTCGTGACCTACTTCAACGGTCTCGTCGCCGACGGGCTCCTCGACCCCGAGTCGCTCACGCAGGACGACGACCCGGCGATCCAGAAGTTCATCTCGGGTGAGTCCGCCGCCATCGGCACCAACGACCAGACGGTCATGGACTACCGCAACGCGTTCGCCGAGGCTGGCAACACCGACGCGGAGGTCTACCAGATCCGGGTGCCGGCCGGCCCCGCCGGCGACATCCTCGCCGGCAGCCGGTTCGAGAGCGGCGTCGTTCTCAACGCCGATCTCGCGGACAGCGAGTACCTCGTGGCCGTGCTGCAGTTCGTGGACTGGCTGTACTTCTCGGACAACGGCCTCGAGTTCGCCAAGTGGGGCATCGAGGGCACGACCTTCGAGCGGGCCGCCGACGGCACGCGCACCTTCATCGGTGCGATCGACCAGGGTGGCATCAACCCGTCCGACGAGCCGGTGCCGCTCAACGCGACCTACGGCTTCCACAACGGCGAGTGGATGCTCGCCCACGGCTCGACCTTCGACCTGGGCACCTCGATGATGCGTCCTGAGGTCCAGGAGTGGCAGACGACGATGGCGACCAAGGAGATGCAGCCCATCGCCCCGCCGTGGCCGCTCACCGAGCTGGAGCAGGAGGAGTCGTCGATCATCCAGACGGCGCTCAACGACCAGGTCACGCAGAACACGTCCCGGTTCATCCTCGGCCAGCGCTCGCTGGACGAGTGGGACGCCTACCTGGGCGAGCTGGAGAACGCCGGTCAGGCGCGTTACCTCGAGATGGTCAACGCCGCGCAGCAGCGCGCCGCTGGCTAGCAAGACCGCGTCACCGCGGCCGGCCGTGCGTCCTTCGGGGCGCGCGGCCGGTCGCGCGTCACGGCACGATAGACCCAACCCGTTGCGGAGGAGCCCCGTGAGCACCGTCGTCGTCCCCACCGAACCGATCGGACCACTCTCGCAGGCCTGGCGCGAGTGCGTCGGCACGGGCCGGTTCAACCTCGCCCTGCGCTCGGACTACCTCGAGTCGCTCGCCCTGACGCAGGCGGAGATCGACTTTCGATACATCCGCGGCCACGGCCTGCTGAGCGACGACGTCGGCATCTACCGTCCGTACGACGCCGACGGGCACCGCGGCGTGCTGCACTCCTTCACGTATGTCGACCAGGTGGTCGACGCCTACCTGTCTCTCGGCATCCGCCCCTTCGTGGAGCTCGGCTTCATGCCGGAGGCGCTCGCCTCGGGGAACCAGACGGTGTTCTGGTGGCGCGGCAACGTGACACCACCGAGCGACGAGGACGAGTGGGTCGCGCTCGTCACCGCGACCGTGCGGCATCTCATCGACCGCTACGGCTTCGACGAGGTGAAGACCTGGCCCATCGAGGTCTGGAACGAGCCGAACCTCGTGCACTTCTGGCAGGGCGCGGACCAGGCCGCCTACTTCCGGCTCTACGAGGCGACGGCCCGTGCGATCAAGGACATCGACCCCTCGCTCCAGGTGGGCGGTCCCGCGATCTCCCCGGGCTCCGACGGGTGGCTGCGTGACTTCGCCGACTTCGTCGCGGCGCGCGAGGTGCCCGTGGACTTCGTCTCCAAGCACGCCTACACGTCCGGCCCGGCGCAGCACGTGCCGTTCGGGACCTACCAGACCCTGATGCCGCCGTCGGCCCTGCTCGAGCAGTTCGCCACCCCGCGCACCCTGCTCGCGGACACGGCGCTCGCGGGCCTTCCCGTGCACATCACGGAGTTCAACACGTCCTACCGCCCGGACAACCCCGTGCACGACACGGCCCTCAACGCCGCCTACCTCGCGCCCGTGCTCGCCGCCGGCGGTGACGTGGTCGACTCGTTCTCCTACTGGACGTTCTGCGACGTGTTCGAGGAGGAGAACATCCCCACCGCGCTGTTCCACGGCGGGTTCGGGATGCTCGCCCACCGCCAGGTGCGCAAGCCCACCTACCACCTCTACGCCTTCATGGCGCGCCTCGGCACCGAGGTCCTCGCGCGGGGCGAGGACCACCTCGTCACGCGGCACGCCGACGGCCGGATCGCCGTCCTCGCGTGGGCGCCCGTCTCGGTCGACGGCGTGGCCGACGACGGCGCACACCGGGTGCAGCTCTCCGTCCCGGTCGCTGGAGGTCCGCACGCCTTCGCGCTGCGTCGGCGGGTCCACGAGGAGGCGGGCAACGCGTGGGCCGCGTGGCGCGAGCTGGGCCGCCCGCGCTTCCCGACGTCGCGCCAGCTCGACGCGCTGCACGAGTGCTCGGTGCCCACGACGGAGCACAGCGGCGTCGAGGTCGTGGACTCGCGCGCCCTTCTCGACCTGCGGCTCGAGCGGCACGAGGTGACGCTCGTCGAGCTCGACCCCGTGCGGGACGAGACGCCGCCGTGGCTCGACGACTCGCGCATCCCCGGGTACGAGGGGGGTCGGTGAGCACCGGCGACCGGCTGCGGGACTTCGGCCAGGGGCCGCTCTCGCGATGGTCTGCGGCCATCTACTGGGTCGTCGTCGTCGAGCTGCTCATCGTCGTGACCGCGTTGCCCACCTTCGTCGCGATCCCCCTGCTCGACCGGGACGTGAGCAACATCCCGCTGTACGCGCTGAGTCTTGTTCCGCTCGGCCCCGCGCTCGGCGCCGCGCTCTTCGCGTGGCGGGAGTTCGTCAAGGACCAGTACCCGAGCCCGGCGGCGCACTTCTGGCGCGGCTACCGGGTCGCGGCGCTCGACGTGCTCAAGGTGTGGGTGCCGCTGCTGGTGGTGCTCACGATCCTCTCGATGAACACCGTGCACCGGGAGCTCGCCGGGGTGCCGGACTGGCTGGCCGTCGGGTTCGCGCTCCTCGCGCTCGGGTTCGTGCTCTGGGCCTGCAACGTCATCCCGATCGCGGCGCTGCTGACGTTCCGGCTGCGTGACGCCGCGCGTCTCGCCGCGTACTACCTCGCGGGTCGTCCGCTCGCGACGCTCGGCTGGCTCTCGCTGCTGGTCCTCGCGCTCGGTGCGGTCTGGTACTTCTCCGACTGGGTGCTCGTCCTCCTGCTGTCACCCCTGACCTACCTCGCGTACCGCAACGCCGCTCCCATGGTGAAGGAGATCACGGCGCACCACACCCCCGAGGATCCCGGTCAGGCCGCACCGGCGCCGTAGGCCTCGTGCCGCGCGGTGCTACGCGTAGACGGTCCGACCGTGGGCGTCGGGGATGCCGGACTTGCGCAAGAAGTAGGTGTTGACCTGGTCGCGCCATTCCCGGGCGGACCGGAGCTGCTCGGCGAGGCGTTCGCGCACCCGCGCGTCGATGTTCGCAGGCACGCCGGGAGCTGCGGGGTCGCCACCCGCCGGAAAGCGCGCGACCAGCCGGTCCCACGCGGCCGCCAGCGCCTCGACCTCCTCCACGCCCTCGAAGTGCGTGTCGTAGACGTGCTGGATCACCGTGACCCCGGAGTGCAGCACATGGGTGTACGGCACGTGGTGGAAGAACAGCAGCAGCTCGTCGGGGCACGACTCGAGCGACTCGTAGGTCGAACGCCACGGCTCGGGGTACTGACCCGCGAACCCCGTCCCCGTCGCGACGGTGCGGTCGACGCCGATCCCGTCCCGGTCCGCGAAGTGGTACGTGCCCCAAGGCGAGTACTCGTAGCCGTCCACCGAGGGCCCGTAGTGCGAACCGGGCGTCACCATGAAGCAGACGCCGAGCGGCGCGGTGTACTTCTCGTAGGTGAGCCACGAGCCGGCCATGACGTCGCGCACACCGGCCCGGAGGGCGTCGTCGTCGCCGAACGTGAGCCCGATCCACTCGTCGAGCACCGCGAGCGGGTCGAGCCCGGCGTCCCATGCGAGGCGTCCGAAGGCGTAGAGGTTGGCCTGCGCGAGCGGGTGGCCCGTCCAGAACTCGTCGTCCCCGACGTTCGACACGGCCGCGATCCCGCCACGCCGTCCGCCGGGGCCGTGCCCTGCGGCGATCCCGGCGAGGTCGGTGCCGTCGTCGCCCCACGGCCGGAAGCCGAGCAGCTCGCTCCACTGCTCGCCGAGGTAGTACACGTGCTTCTGGTGCCCGGTGTACTCCTGCGTGACCTGGAGCTCGACGGCCAACCGGGTCCGCGGCATCGCGGCGAGCACGGGGGAGATCGCCTCGCGCACCTGGAAGTCGAGCGGCCCGTACTTGACCTGCACCACGACGTTGTCGTCGAAGCGCCCGTCGAGCGGTGTGAAGTGGTCGAAGGCGGCGCGCGCCCGGTCCGTGGAGCGGTCGCGCCAGTCCTGGTGGTGGTTGTAGACGAACGCCCGCCAGAACACGGTCCCGCCGTGGGGGGCGAGCGCCCGGGCGAGCACGTTCGCGCCGTCGGCGTGGTCGCGCCCGTAGGCGAACGGCCCGGGCTGTCCCTCGGAGTCGGCCTTGACGACGAAGCCGCCGAAGTCACCGATGGTCGCGTAGACGTCGTCGGCCGCGCGGGCCCACCACGCCACGACCCGCTCGTCGCAGGGGTCCGCCGTGTCGAGCCCACCGAGGCGCATCGGCGAGGCGAAGCTCACCGAGAGGTAGGTGCGGACGCCGTGCGCGCGGAAGATCGCCGCGAGCCGGGCGACGTCGCCGAGCCGTTCGGTCAGCAGGACCGCCGCCGTGCCGACGTTGACGTTGTTGACGGAGACGGCGTTGACGCCGATCGACCCCAGCAGCCGGGCGTACGCCTCGACGCGGGACAGGTCCGCCCGCAGCGCGCCGTCGGCCCAGAAGATCGAGCCGCCCGCGTAGCCCCGCTCGACGTGCCCCATGACGGGGTGGGCGTCGAGGTTGTCCCAGTGGTCGAGCATGCGGACGCTCTGGCTCGGGGCGTGCCGCTCGGCGTCGAGCGAGCCCGTGAACGCGTCCGCCCCGCGCCGCACCACGGCGTGCAGCCCGTACAGCAACCCGTTCGGGCCGCCCGCGAGCACGGCGGTCACGCCGCCCGTCCGGGCGAGCAGGAAGTCCTCGGGGCCGAGGGGCTCGCCTTCTGCGGCGGCAAGGAGCTCGCCGACGACGGCGGGGAGCGGCGACTGCGCGCGCACGGCCGCGACCTCGGCGAGCACGAGGGTGGCGTCGTCGTCACGACCGGCCGGTGCGCCGCCGTCGGCCACGGTGGTTCCGCCGTGGCTCGAGCACGCTCGCTCGACCTCGCTACGGACGGTGCGCGAGACGTCGTCGTCGGCGGCGATCACCCGCACGCGCTGCGCACCGAGCGGGGCGAACCCGGCGTCGGGCAGCCACGCGGGGTGGCCGGGAGGCATCGGGCTCACCAGTCGTGCACCGTCCCGTCCTTGAGCCGGTTCACCGGGAGGTAGGCCTGCTGGTACGGGTAGCGCTCGGCGACTTCATCGACGTACTCGACCCCGAGCCCCGGCGCCTCGCCCGGGTGCAGGTAGCCGTCGGTGAACGTGAACGACGTCCGGAACGCCTCGAGCGACGTCGCCGAGTGCTTCATGTACTCCTGGATGCCGAAGTTGTGGATCGCGAGCGCGAGGTGCATCGCGGCGGCCTGGCCCACGGGGGAGATGTCGGTCGCGCCGTGCATGCCCGAACGGATCTGGTAGAGCGCGGCGAAGTCGAGGATGCGGCGCAGCGACGTGATGCCGCCGGCGTGCACCACGGAGGAGCGCACGAAGTCGATGAGCTGTTCGCGGATGAGCGTCTGGTAGTCCCACACCGAGCTGAGCACCTCGCCGATCGCGAGCGGGGTGGTGGTGTGCCGGCGCACGAGCCGCAGGGACTCCTGGTTGTCCGCCGGTGTGCAGTCCTCGAGCCAGAACAGGTCGAACGGTTCGAGGCTCTTGCCGAGCCGTGCGGCCTCGATCGGGGTGAGCCGGTGGTGCGCGTCGTGCAGGAGCGGGAGCTCGGGGCCGAACTCGGCGCGGACCGCCTCGACGACGCCGGGCACGTGGCGCAGGTAGGCGCGCGAGTCCCAGTCCTCCTCCGTGGGGGTGGCGCCACGGCCCGCGGGCTCGTAGTCGTACACCCCCGACGTCGAGGGCTTGGACGGCACGCCGTACACCTTGGCGAGCCCGGGGACCGCCGTCTGGATGCGCACCGCACGGAAGCCCTCGTCGAGGCTCGACCGCACGGAGTCGAGCAGCGCGGGCACGTCGTGGCCCGTCGCGTGGGCGTAGGCGAGGAGCCCGTTGCGCGAGGCACCACCGAGCAGCTGGTAGAGCGGGAGCCCGGCGATGCGAGCCTTGACGTCCCACAGCGCGACGTCGACCGCAGCGATCGCCGTCATCGTGACGGGGCCGCGGCGCCAGTACGCGCCGCGATAGAGGAGCTGCCACGTGTCCTCGATGCGGTGGGCGTCGCGGCCGAGGAGCATCGGGGCGACGTGGTCGGCGAGGTAGGAGGCGACGGCGAGCTCGCGGCCGTTGAGCGTCGCGTCGCCGAGGCCGACGACGCCGTCCTCCGTGGTGATGCGCAACGTCACGAAGGTGCGACCCGGGCTCGCGACGAGCACCTCTACGTTGCGAATCGTCGAGCCGCTCACCGTCATCAACCTCCGAGCAACACTGGTCGTGGCCTGTCGGAACCGAGCCTAGTAAGAGGTTCTCGTTTGGCAAACGTTTGCCAGATATTGCCAAGGTTGCCGGTTGTGCGCGATGGTGGCTCTAGGCCGGTCGGGCCCGGATCAAAGGAGATCGCGGTGAAGCGGGAGCGGGCAGTCACGTTGCGCGACGTCGCGGAGCGTTCCGGCGTTGCCATCTCGACCGCGTCCCGCGCCCTCTCACGCCCAGGACGAGTGAGTCCGGCGACCACGGAGCGCGTGCGAGCGGCGGCCCGCGAGCTCGGCTACACGCCCACGATGTCGGGCCGTGCGCTGCGCCTCGGACGCACCGGGATGGTCGCCCTGCTCGTGCCCGACGTGACCAACCAGTTCTTCATGGGTGTCGTGCGCGGGACGCAGGCGCGGCTGCGCGCGGGGGAGTACATGCACGTGCTCGTCGACACCGAGGAGTCGGTCGAGGCCGAGGAGCGCGCCCTGCGCACGCTGCGTACCTCGGTCGACGGCTTCGTGCTCGCATCACCGCGGCTCGACGAGGCGAGGCTCTCGTCGTGGGCCAGGCGGGTGCCGCTCGTGACGCTCAACCGCACGACGCCGCGTCCCGCCGTCGTCGTCGACACCCCGGGTGGTGCGGTCCAGGCGCTCGAGCACCTCGCGAGCCTCGGGCACCGTCGCATCGCCTACGCGGGTGGCCCGCGCACCTCGTGGTCGGACGCGCACCGGCGTGCCGCGCTCCGGGCGGCGACGCGCAAGTTCCGCGTCGAGGTGGTGGGGCTCGGGCCGTACCCACCGCAGCGCAGCTCCGGGGCCGCGGCGGCCGACGCCGTGATCGCGAGCGGCGTCACCGCCGTGCTCGCCTTCAACGACCTCATCGCCTTCGGCATCCTCGACCGCTTCCGGGAGCGAGGCGTCGACGTGCCCGGCGACATCAGTGTCGTGGGCTGCGACGACGTGTTCGGGGCCGACCTCGTGCGGCCCACCCTCACCACGATCCACAGCCCCAACGAGCGGGCCGGCTTCCACGCGGCCGACCTGCTGCTGACGAGGCTCGACCCGATGCACGACGACGCCGAGCTCTCGAGCGTGCTGCTCCCCACGCACCTCGTGCCGCGCGGCTCGAGCGGTCCGGCACCCACGCCCGCCCGCCGGGCCGCGGCCGCCGCCTCGCTCTGAGCCGGCCGCCGTCTCGCACGGCAAGGCGCAGCCTGAGACGCTGTGCAACAGATGGCAAACACTGGCAAAGTCACGGTTCGCTCACTTTTGCGTTCTGACCTGCGAGAAAGTTTGTTCTGTAAGCGTCGGTTTGCCATTCGACTGAGACGTCATTGACAGTGTTGCGCACGGCTTGCAACCTTGTGGTCCGGATCACATCGGTCCGACAAGCCGATCACCAAAGGGGGTGGCAGGCATGGCAGTCAGCGCTCGCGAGGTCGCCCAGCGCGCCGGAGTCTCGGCGTCGACCGTGTCGCGCTCCTTGTCCCGGCCCGAGTCCGTGGCGCCCCACACCCGCGACCGCGTCGTGGCCGCCGCCCGTGATCTCGGCTACCGCCCGGCGGCGTTCGAGGCCCCGCCCGGGCTCGTCCCCGTGCGCACCCACACGCTAGGCCTCGTGGTCCCCGACCTCGAGAACCCGTTCTTCGCCTCCGTGACGAAGGGCGTGCAGAAGCGGGCCGAGCTCAGCGGCTGCTCCGTGCTCATCGCGGACTCCGACGAGGAGGCCACCCAGGAGGCGACCCTCGTGCGCACGATGGCCCCGCACGTGGACGGGATCATCCTGTGCTCGCCGCGCGCCGAGGAGGCCGAGATCCTCGAGCTCGCGCGCACGACACGGGTCGTGCTCGTCAACCGTCGCGTCGACGGCGTCCCCGCCGTGACCGTCGACAACCGTGACGGCATCCGTCAGGCGGTCGACCACCTGCGTGCGCTCGGCCACCGGCGCATCGCGTACGTCGGCGGGCCGCGGGAGTCCTGGTCCAACGACGAGCGGCTCTCGGCGGTGCGCGACGTCACCGCGGAGCACGGCGACATCGAGCTCGTCGAGCTCGGCCACTTCCGACCCTTCGTCTCGGGCGGGATCGCCGCGACCGACCTCGCCCTCGCGAGCGGCGCTACCGCCGTCCTGACCTACAACGACCTGCTCGCGCTCGGCGTGCTCGAGCGCGCGCGGCAACGGGGGGTGCGCGTGCCCGATGACCTGTCCGTCATCGGCATCGACAACGTCCCCGTCGCCGCGATGACGTCCCCGTCCCTGACGAGCGTGGAGATCCCACGCCAGGCCAGCGGGCGGGCCGGGGTCGAGCTGCTGCTCGGGCTCCTGCGTGAGGAGACCGTCGTGGTCTCGTCGCGGGATCTCGCCGTGCAGCTCGTCGTCCGCGAGTCGACCGGGCCACCGGACGTGCTCGCTTCGTCGGAGTTCAGGGTCCCCCCGTCCGGGGGTTCCCCCGTCTGAGTGCACGACCCGCTTCACCCCGGACGAAGCAGTCCGGGTCAGCCAGAGAAGAGGAACACATGCGCATCACCAAGCACCTCCCCCTGATGGCGGGCCTTGCCGCCGTCGGGCTCGTCCTGTCGGCATGCAGCGCGCCGGCAGCCCCTGGAGACAGCACCGGGACCACGACGGCCGAGGAGCCCGCCGGGTCGGACGATGTTCCCGAGACGCCGTCGTCGGCCGTCACCCTCAACATCCTCGACGTCGCGGGCAACCAGAAGCTCACGGGCGTCATGGTCGACGCGTTCGTCGAGGCGCACCCCGACATCATCTCGAGCGTCACGTGGGAGAGCGCGGGAGCGCCCGACCTCGTGGGCACGATCAAGCCCCAGGTCGACAGCGGCAACCTGTCCGTCGACCTCGTCATGACGGGCAACGACGGACTCTCCGCCGGCATCGGCGAAGGCCTGTGGATCCCCGTCGTCGGCGAGTTCGGCGACCGGCTGACCAACATGGCCAACTACATCGAGCCCGCTGCCAACATGCAGGAGCTCGCGGGCGAGTTCGGTGCCGTGACGACCTACTACCCCTCGGGTCCGCTGCTGCAGTACGACCCCAACGTCGTCACCGACGTGCCGACCACCCCCGAGGAGCTGCTCGCGTGGGCGCAGGCGAACCCCGGCAAGTTCGGCTACGCGCGTCCCGCGAACTCCGGCCCCGGCCGCACGTTCCTCATGGGCCTGCCGTACATGCTCGGTGACTCCGACCCCTCGGACCCCGAGAACGGCTGGGACAACACGTGGGACTACCTGCGGGAGCTCGGTCAGACGATCGACACCTACCCGACGGGCACCGGTCAGGTCATCTCCAACGTCGCGGACGGCACGTGGAGCCTCATCCCGACGACGACGGGCTGGGACATCGAGCCGCGTGCGATCGGCAACCAGCCGCCGCACATCGAGGCCGCCGCGTTCGACGACTTCACGTGGGTCACCGACGCGCACTACGCCGTCATCCCGCAGGGTCAGTCGCCCGACAAGGTCTCGGCGATCCTGAACCTCCTGCAGTTCATCCTCACCCCCGAGATCAACGCGATGGCCTACGACCACGGGTACTTCTACCCCGGCCCGTCCATCGAGGGCGCGACGCTCGACCTCGCCCCCCAGGAGAGCCAGGACGTCATCGCCGAGTTCGGCCGTGACTGGTACGACGCGCTGATCGACTCCAAGCCGAAGGCCACGCCGCTGTCGCCGGCGAACCTGGTCAAGGCGTTCGACATCTGGGACCGCGAGATCGGCTCCGGCAAGTACGAGGTCTCCTGACCATGGTGAACACCGCCAGCACGTTCTCCCAGCTCGAGCTCCGCGGGGTTGGTCGGAGCTTCGGTGGGCGCGACGCGCTGGTGGACCTCGACCTGACGGTCCGGGCGGGCGAGTTCATCGCCCTGCTCGGGCCGTCGGGCTGCGGGAAGTCCACCGCGCTCAACTGCCTCGCCGGCCTCCTGCCCCTCACCCACGGGCAGATCCTCGTCGACGACCAGCGCGTCGACACCGTCGCCGCCGAGCAGCGCGACTTCGGGATGGTCTTCCAGAACTACGCCCTCTTCCCGCACCTGTCGGTCGAGAAGAACATCGCGTTCGGCCTGCAGATGCGCAAGGTCCCTAAGGCGGACATCAAGCGGCGCGTCGCCGAGGCGATCGCGCTCGTGAAGCTCGAGGAGCACGCCAAGAAGCTCCCCGGGCAGCTCTCCGGGGGCCAGCAGCAGCGGGTCGCGATCGCCCGCGCCGTCGTGGTCGAACCGCGGCTCGTGCTCATGGACGAGCCGCTCTCCAACCTCGACGCGAAGCTGCGCCTCGAGATGCGCACCGAGATCCGGCGGCTGCACCAGTCGCTCGGGCTCACGACGATCTACGTCACGCACGACCAGGAGGAGGCCCTCTCGATGGCCGACCGCCTCGTCGTGCTGCGCGAGGGGCGCGTCCAGCAGATCGGCACGCCCGAGGAGCTGCACGCCCACCCCGTCAACTGGCACGTGGCCGACTTCATGGGCTACCGCAACCTCGTCGACCTCACGGTCGAAGGGGTCGACGCCGACGGCGTCACGGTGGGGGCCGACGGCGTCACCGTGCGCGGGACGGCCGCCGAGGAGGTCCGGGTCGGCAGCGCCGTGCGGGTCGCGATCCGGCCCGAGGATCTCGTGGTGGTCTCGCCGGCCAACCCCGTGCGGGGCGGCAACGACCTCGCCGGGACCGTCGCCGTCGTCGAGTACCACGGGCGCGAGTTCGCGGTCAGCGTGCACACCGAACGGGGCACCGTGCTGCACGTGCGCTCCGACCACGCGCCCCAGGTGGGTTCGAAGGTGCGGATGACGGCCGACCCGTCCCGGGTGCTCGTCTACTCCTCCGACCTCGACGCACCGCCGTCGTCGGTCGAGGAGGCCGAGCTCGACGAGGTGCGGGGATGAGCACCGCTGGCGCAACGAAGAGCACGGCGAGCCTGCGTCACCGCCTCGCCGAGCGGGGCGTGGACGTCTCGCTGTTCATGCTCGTGCCGGCGATCGTGTTCACGCTCGCGCTCTTCGTCTACCCCTTCTCCTACGGCATCGGGCTCACGTTCCAGCCCAACCCGGCCATCCAGGAGCAGTGGGGCGGGGGCGTCCTCGCGAACTACCGGGCGTTCTTCGGCGACGCGTTCCTGTTCGACTCGATCTGGATCACGATGCGGCTGGCCCTGCCCGTCGCGCTCTTCAACGTGCTCGCCTCGATCCCGGTCGCGTTCAAGCTGCGCCACCGCTTCCGGGGCAAGAAGCTGCTCACGACGCTCCTCGTCCTGCCGATCACGCTCGGGACCGTCCTGACGGCCCAGGGCCTGCTGATCTTCGCGGGACGGCAGGGCTGGCTCAACAACTTCCTCATCGAGATCGGACTCATCACCGAGCCGCTCAAGCTCGTCAACAACTACTGGGGCGTCGTCTTCTCGCTCGTCATCTCGGGCTTCCCCTTCGCGTTCCTGCTCATCTCGTCCTACCTGTCCGGCATCGACCCGTCGATCGACGCGGCGGCACGGACGATGGGCGCGGGCTGGTTCCAGCGGTTCCGGCGGATCATCCTGCCGCTGCTCGCACCCGGGCTCGCGACGACCTTCATCCTCACGTTCGTCCTCGCGTTCTCGGTGTTCCCCTCCGCGCGCCTCGTCGGTGACGCGATGGGGGAGACGCGTGTCATGGCGCTCATGGCCTACCGGGCCTTCGGTGAGCAGAACGACTACCCCATGGCGTCGACGATCGCGATCATCATGGGCGTCGTCGAGCTGCTCGTCGTCGCCGTCGTACTGCTATGGAGATCGTTCCTGTACAAGGGAACGACGGGAGGTAAGGGCTGATGGCCACGCACACCGTCCAGCCGCGCACGACCAAGGTCGCGCGGGCCCCGCGCCGCGGTGCCGCCTCTCGGCCACCGGGGCAGCGGGCGCTCGTCGCCTCGCCCACAACGTGGTTCGTGTGGGCTGGCGTCGCCGCGTTCTTCGTGTTCCTCGTCGGCATCCTCGTGAGCGTCGTCGTGGACTCCCTCGGCAGGAGCTGGTTCGGCTCGTGGCTGCCCGAGCAGTTCACGTTCTCCTGGTACGCCGCGGCCTGGGAACGCTTCGGGATGGCGAACGTCATCGGCGTCACCCTGCTCGTCGCGGTCACGGTGATCGTCATCTCCGTGCTCGTCGGGGTGCCGGCCGCGTACCTGCTCGCCCGCCGAAGCTTCCCGTTCAAGCGCACGATCAGCCTGTTGTTCCTGCTCCCGGTCCTCATGCCGCCCATCACGTACGGCATCCCGCTCGCGACCGTCATGTACAACATGGGGCTCGGGCGCACGCTGGTCGCCGTGATCCTCGTGAACCTCGTGCCCTCGGTGCCGTTCGTGATCATGACGATGACGCCGTTCATCGAGCAGATCAACCCGGCGATCGAGAACGCCGCGCGGATGTCCGGGGCGCGCATGCGCATCGTCTTCACGCGGATCCTCGCGCCGCTGCTCGTGCCCGGCATCCTCGCCGCGGCCGTGCTCGTGCTCGTGCGCACCGTCGGGATGTTCGAGCTGACGTTCCTCGTGTCCGGGCCGCAGTCGGACACCCTCGTCGTCGCGATCTACCGCGCGATGACGGCGGCCGGCGGCGGCGAGTCGCGCCCGCTCATCTCCTCGATGGCGGTCGTCTACACCGTGACGATGATGATCATCCTCGTCATCGCCCTGCGCTACATCAGCCCGACCCAGCTCGTCGCCCGAGTCAAGGACTCCCGCGACGACTGATCGGTAGGGAGGCTAGACGGGCACGGCGGTCAGCAGCGCAGTCACCTCGGTGCGCAGCGCGGTGCGGAAGCCGTCGTGACCCGCCACCTCGGCGGGGAACACCTCGCGCAGCGCGAGCATGCGGTCCGCGAGCCCGGACTCCGGGCCTGCGGCCGCCTCGCGCAGCCGCTCGGCGAGCGGGTCGTCGAGCGGCAGTTCGTTGCCCAGCGCGTCGCGCCCGCGGGCGACGAACACGATCCACGCGGCCATCGCCCGGGTCGCGACAGTGGGGACGACGCCGGCCTCGAGCCGGTCGGCCACCGTACCGAGGATCCGGATGGGGAGCTTGTGCGAGCCGTCGCCCGCGACCTGGATCGTGGTGTACCCCGTCGCGGGGTTGGCGAAGCGCTCGATGATCTGCTCACCGTAAGCGGCGAGGTCGAGCCCGTCGGGTGCCGTCAGGGTGGGGATGATCTCGTCGGTCATGAGCTCGCGCACGGTCGCGGCGATCTCGTCGTCGGACACCGCCTCGTCGATCATCCGGAAGCCCCGCAGCGCGCCGAGGTAGGCGATGGTCGAGTGCGCGCCGTTGAGCATGCGCAGCTTCGCGCGCTCCCACGGTGCGACGTCGGACGTGAAGGTGGCGCCGGCGAGGTCCCAGCGGGGGCGACCGGCGGCGAACGTGTCCTCGAGGACCCACTGCGAGAAGGGTTCGGCGACCACGAGCCCGGCGTCGTGCAGCCCGAGCATCGCGGCGGCTTGCGCGCGGTGGTCCGCCGTCGTGGCGGGGGTGATCCGGTCGACCATGGTGGAGGGGAATGCCACGGAGGCGTGGACCCATTCGCGCAGCCGTTCGACGCCTGGGCCGCCGACGGCGTCGAGGGCGCCGTGCACGAGCTCGGCGACGACGCGCCCGTTGTCCGGCATGTTGTCGCAGCACACGAACGTGACGGGCCCGGCGTCGGCGACGAAGCGCCGCGCGAGCCCGCGCACGAGGGCGCCGACGGGGGTGCGGGCCGGGACGTCGGCGGCCGACGTCGAGCCGTCGAGCTCGGCCGAGACGGCGGCGAGGTCACACGCGAGGTCGACGTCGTCGAGGTCCGGACCGCCCTGGGACGCGCGCCGGTAGCCCTTCTCCGAGACGGTCGAGGAGATGATCCGCACGTCGGGGGAGGCGATCGCGTCGAGCACGGTGCGCGTCTCGTCCTGCAGGAACGCGACCTGACGCATCGAGCCGATCACCCGCAGCGAGCTCGACGTGCGCCCCTTCCGGAGGACGGAGTAGAGCCCGTCCTGCGGGCGCAGCTGTTCGACGACGCGGGCGCTGCGCTGCGTGACGCCGAGGATCCCCCAGCCGTCCTCGCCCGCCGCCGCGGCGGCATCCTCGGTGAAGACTGCCTGGTGGCTGCGGTGGAAGGCGCCGAGGCCCAGGTGGACGATGCCCACCCGGGTGGCGCGCGGGTCCACGGCGGGGCCGACGACGGCGGCACCGGAACCGGGCGCGGCGAGCTGGGCGGCGTCGAGCGTGGTCAGGCGGAGGCGGGGCAGTTCTGCTTCGGTGTGCACGGGCTCGCGAGTTCGGTTCGGGGATGGGTGTGGGCTAGGTGGCGGCCGCGGCGGAGGGCGTGACGGCACGGACGGGGCCGCTCGACCCGCGCACCACGAGGGCGACGGGCAGCAGTCGGCTGGGCAGGGCGGAGCTCGCGCCCTGCGGCTCGACGGAGTCCACGGTGGCGTCCGGGTCGAGCAGGAGGTCCACGGCGGCGTGACCAAGGCGGTCGAGCGGCACGGCCACCGTGGTCAGGGCGGGGGAGACGAAGCTCGCGGCGGGCACGTCGTCGAAGCCGACGACGGACAGCTCGTCCGGCACGGCGATGCCGCGACCGCGCAGCCGGTCGAGCAGCCCGAGCGCGATGAGGTCGTTGTGCGCGAGGGTCGCGGTGGCGCCGCTCGCGATGACGAGGTCGGCCGCCGCGACCCCACCCTCGAACGTGGGCGGGAAGTGGCCGAGCGGGCTCGTGCGCAGGTCCGCGATGCCGTGGTAGTCCGGCTCGAGCCCGCCGCGACGCTCGGCGTCCGACCACGAGGCGCGCGGCCCGCCCACGTACGCGACGTGGCGGTGCCCGAGGGCGTGCAGGTGGGCGAGCGCCTGGCGCACGCCGTCGCGGTTGTCGACGACGACGGAGCGCAGGTGCTCGGAACGTCGGTTGACGAGGAGCACCTCGGGCCCGCCGGTGAGCTCGGCGAGCGCGCTGTCCGGCATGCGCGGCGAGCACAGGATGATGCCGTCCACGAGCGAACGCATCTGCTGCAGCGGTTCGGCCTCGAGCGAGGCGTCGTCCTCGGTGTCCGCGACGAGGACGGCGAGACCCGCGGCGCGCGCGCGGCGCTGCACGGCCTTGGCGATGCTCGCGAAGAACGGGTTCTCCATGTCCGGCACGATGAGGCCGAGGCTGCGCCACGACGCCGGCTCCGCCTGGCTGCTCGGATGGCGGTAGCCGAGCGCCACGGCTGCCCGCTCGACGTCCGCCCGGCGTGCGGCCGAGACCATCTGGGGCTGCGCGAGGGCACGGGAGGCCGTGGCCGGGGAGACGCCGGCGAGGCGGGCCACGTCACGCAGGTTGACCATCGAGGTGTCCGTTCGGGCGGGGAAGCGGCGACGGGGTCATTGGATCATGTTTCAAGGATCACTAGCAAGGGCCCTTTCACCTGCGGCCTGGCGAATTGTCCCGCCTTGTCAACGGCGCGACGGCGGGGGATGATGGATCTTGAATCGCGTTGCAACTGTTTCACATGGAGGCCCGGTGGTAGTCCACCCAGCCAGCTCGCCGTCGTCGTCGGGCTGGACCTTGCACCCTGACCGGGCGCTGCCCGCCGACCCCGGGACCCGCGCCGTCGCGCGGGAGATCTACGAGCGCACGCGCGAGCTGCCGATCGTCTCGATGCACGGCCACGTCGACGCCGCGCTGCTCGCCGCGGACGAACCCTTCGGCAACCCCGCCGAGCTCTTCGTGATCCCGGACCACTACCTCGTGCGGATGCTCGTCTCGCAGGGCGTGCCGCACGACGCGCTCGGGGTGCCGCGCCACGACGGCGAACCGGTCGAGACGGACCCCCGCGCGATCTGGCGCACGTTCTGCGCCCACTGGCACCTGTTCCGCGGCACCCCCACGCGGTACTGGATGGAGCACGTGCTCGCCGAGGTGTTCGGTGCCAGCGCCCCGCCGTCGGACACGAGTGCCGACGCCCTCTACGACGAGATCGCCGCGCGCCTGGCCACGCCCGAGTTCCGCCCGCTTGCCCTCGTCGACCGCTTCGACCTCGAGATCATCGCGACGACGGACGCCGCGACCGCGCCGTTGGGGGACCACGCCGAGCTCGCCCGCCGCGGCTGGGGCGAGCGCATCGTCCCGACCTTCCGGCCCGACGCGCTGCTCCACGTGGACCGCCCGACGTGGGCCGCCGATGTCGCCCTGCTCGCCGAGCGCGCCGACCTCGCCGTCGAGACGTACCCGCAGTTCCTGCGCGCGCTCGAGGCGCGGCGCCGGGCGTTCGTCGACGCCGGAGCGCGCGCGACCGACCACGGCCACCTCACCGCGGACACGACGCCGCTGCCCGAGGCGGAGGCCCACCGGATCTTCGGCGCTGCCCTGCGCGGGGAGGTCACGACGGCCGAGGCGGACGCGTTCAGCGCCCACATGCTCTTCGAGATGGCGCAGATGTCCACCCAGGACGGGCTCGTCATGCAGCTCCACCCCGGCGTGCTGCGCAACTACGACGACGCCGTCCTCGCCGCCCGGGGGGCCGACGTCGGCTACGACATCCCCGTGGCCGCGGAGTACACGCGGGCGCTGCGGCCCCTGCTCGAGGCCTTCGGGCACCACCCGGGCCTGCGGCTCATCGTCTTCACCGTGGACGAGGACGTGTACTCGCGCGAGCTGGCGCCCCTCGCGGGGGTGTTCCCGGCGATGAAGCTCGGCGCCCCGTGGTGGTTCCTCGACACCCCGGACGGCATGCTGCGCTTCCGCGAGCTCGTGACCGACTCGGCCGGCTTCTACAACACGACGGGCTTCGTCGACGACACGCGGGCCTTCTTCTCGATCCCCGCGCGGCACGACCTCGCCCGCCGCGTCGACGCCGCCCACCTCGGGCGGCTCGTCGCCGAGCACCGGCTCGACCACGCCGAGGCCGTCGAGACGGCGATCGACCTCGCCTACCGTCTGCCGCTTGCGGCCTACGCACGGCCGGGTGTGGGGTAGTGCCGTGAGCACCACCGGCACCGGCGCCGCGCCGCTCGCCTTCGGCGAGGTGACGCTCCTGCTGCGCGAGGGCGACGACGTCGTGGTCGCGTTGCGGGACCTGCAGAGCGACACGACGTTGGTGTCCGACGACGGCGGCCGGCCGCTGACCGTCAGCCAGTCGGTGCCTCGGGGTCACAAGCTCGCGGTGCGCGCCGTCGCGGCCGGTGAGCCGGTGCGCAAGTACGGGCAGGCGATCGGGGCTGCGACCCGCGACATCGCGGCCGGCGAGCACGTCCACTCGCACAACCTCGGCATGGCCGACGTGAGCCATGACTACGAGTTCGGGACGGCCCGTGTGGTGCCCGCCGTGCCCGAGGGGCCGCGGCCGACCTTCCAGGGGTACCGGCGCGCGGACGGGCGGGTCGGCACTCGCAACTACGTCGCGATCCTCACGTCCGTCAACTGCTCGGCGAGCTCGGCGAAGCTCATCGCGGACCAGTTCCGTGGACGCGTGCTCGACGCGTACCCGCACGTGGACGGGGTCGTGGCGCTCACGCACCAGAGCGGTTGCGGCATGGTGCCGGATTCCGAGGGTGGCCGGCTCCTGCTGCGCACCCTGCGCGGGTATGCGGACCACCCGAACGTCGCGGGGCTCCTCGTGCTGGGGCTCGGCTGCGAGATGCTGCAGGTGGACCAGCTCACGGTCGGGCTCGACCTGCCCACGAACAAGCCCGTGACGCAGCTGACCATCCAGGAGACCGGCGGCATCCGGCGCACCGTGCGGGCCGGCGTCGAGGCGATCGAGGCGATGCTGCCCCAGATCGAGGCGCTGCGCCGCGAGGAGTGCGACGTGAGCGAGCTCGTGCTCGGGCTCAACTGCGGTGGCTCCGACGGCTACTCCGGCATCACGGCCAACCCCGCGCTCGGTCTGGCCTCCGACCGGCTCGTGTCCTACGGCGGGCGTTCGGTGCTCGCCGAGACGCCCGAGGTGTTCGGGGCCGAGCACCTCTTGACGCGCCGGGCCGTCTCGGCCGAGGTGGGCCAACGGCTGCTCGACCGAATCACGTGGTGGCGCGACTACACCGAGCGCGGCGGCGGCACCCTCGACAACAACCCCTCCCCGGGCAACAAGGCCGGCGGGCTCACGACGATCCTCGAGAAGTCGCTCGGCGCCGTGGCGAAGGGTGGGTCCGCCGAGCTGCGCGCCGTCTACCAGTACGCCGAGCCCATCAGCGAAACGGGCTTCGGCTTCATGGACACCCCCGGCTACGACCCCGTCTCCGTCACGGGGCTCGTGGCGGGCGGGGCGAACGTCGTCGTCTTCACCACGGGCCGCGGCTCGGTCCTCGGCTGCAAGCCCACGCCGTCGATCAAGGTCTCGACGAACACCGAGACGTACCTGCGCATGGCTGAGGACGTCGACCTCAACGCCGGGCGGATCGTGGACGGCACCGCGACGCTCGAGGAGGTCGGGCTCGAGCTCTTCGAGAAGATCCTCGCCGTCGCCTCGGGGGAGCAGACCGTGAGCGAGGAGCTCGACCTGGGCCAGGACGAGTTCATCCCCTGGCAGCTAGGCGCGGTGACGTAAGTCCGCGCTGACCCAGGTCTGCGGCGATCACGCTGAACGATCACGTGCGTGTGGCGTCAGTGATCGTTCACCATGACGGCCTGAGCGGCGCGGTCCTCGCGGCAGATCTGTCACGCTGGGGTCATGACGTCCAGCTCCCCGGTCGAGGCCGTCGATCGGGCGTTGCTCGTGCTCGAGGCCCTCGCGGCCGCAGGTCCGCGGGGGATGACTCTCGCCGAGCTCGCCTCCCGGCTCGACGTCCACAAGACGACCGTGCACCGGGCGCTCGCGGCGCTGCGGTTCCGCGAGTTCGTCTCGCAGGATCCGACGACGGGCTCCTACGTGCTCGGTGGCGCGGCCACGGGTCTCGGGGAGTCGTACTTCGGCGAGGAGAACCTACCGGCGCTGCTGCACCCGGCGCTCGTCGCGCTGTGCGCCGCGACCGACGAGCTCGTGCACCTCGGTGTGCTCTCGGGTGCCCAGGTCGTGTACGTCGACAAGGTCGAGCCCGAGCGGGCGGTCCGCGTGTGGTCCGCCGTCGGACGACGCATGCCCGCCGTGACGACGGCCCTCGGGCGGGCGTTGCTCGCGCAGCGCGGGGCGAGCCGTGACGTCGTCGGCAGGTACGTCGAGGCCGCCGGGGGCGGGGCCGACGCCGAAGCCGTCTGGCGCGAGGTCGAGGGGGCGCGCGCGCGCGGTTGGGCCCGTGAGGTGGAGGAGAACGAGCCCGGGATCGCGTGCGTGGGTGCACCCCTGCTGCGTGGCGGGGTGGCGATCGCCGCCGTGAGCGTGACCGCTCCCGTGGAGCGGATGGGCGAGGGGCGGTTCGAGGAGATCTACTCCCGGATGCGGGAGGTCCTGCCGCCGCTCCTGCCCGCGTCCTTCGCGCTCGCCTGAGCCTCGCACTGGCGGTCTGGGTGTGGCATGCTTGTTGCGCACCACGACATAGTCATTGCGGACAGCGGAACGGACCCATGGACATCCTGCAGCAGCTCAGCTCGGCCCGACTCGTCCCCGTCGTCGTGCTCGACGACGCGCGCCACGCCGATCCCCTCGCGGGCGCGCTCGTGGCCGGCGGGCTCCCGGTCGCGGAGGTCACCTTCCGCACCGCTGCCGCCGAGGACTCGATCCGGGCCATGGCGGCGCGCGGCGACGTGCTCGTCGGTGCCGGGACGGTGCTCACCGTGGACCAGGTGGACCGAGCCGTGGCCGCGGGTGCGAGCTACGTCGTCTCGCCCGGTCTGAGCCGGGCCGTCGTCGAGCGCTGCGGCGAGCACGGCGTCCTCGCGCTCCCCGGTGCCGTCACGGCGACCGAGGTGCAGGCCGCCCTCGAGCTCGGGCTCACCGCCGTCAAGTTCTTCCCGGCCGCGACGAGTGGCGGTGCGCCCGCGATCAAGGCCCTCGCCGCACCGTTCGGCGGGCTCGGCTTCGTGCCGACCGGCGGCATCGGCCCGAAGAACCTGCACGAGTACCTCGCGATCCCCGCGGTGCACGCCGTCGGCGGCTCCTGGATGGTGCCGCGGGACCTCGTCGTCGCCGAAGACTTCGCCCAGATCACCACGCTGACCGCTGAGGCGGTCGCCCTTGCCGCCGGAGAGAGCTCATGACCGCCCTGACCATTCGTCCCGCCGCCGACTGCCGCTACGACGCTGTCTCCCTCGGCGAGGTCATGCTGCGCCTCGACCCGGGCGAGGTCCGCATCCGCACCGCGCGCAGCTTCCGTGCCTGGGAGGGGGGCGGGGAGTACAACGTGGCCCGCGGGCTGCGGCGCGCCTTCGGGCTGCGCACCGCCGTCGTGACCGCGCTCGCGGACAACGAGGTGGGTCGCCTCGTCGAGGACTTCATCCTCACGGGCGGCGTCGACACCTCCTTCATCCGGTGGGCGAAGTACGACGGCGTGGGCCGGGAGGTGCGCAACGGCCTGAACTTCACCGAGCGGGGGTTCGGGGTGCGCGGCGCCGTCGGCGTCTCCGACCGCGGGCACACGGCGGCCTCGCAGCTCGCGCCCGGCGACGTCGACTGGGACCACCTGTTCGGCGAGCTCGGGGTGCGCTGGCTCCACACCGGCGGGATCTTCGCGGCGCTGAGCGAGTCGGCGGCCGCCGTCGTCGTCGAGGCCGTGACCGCCGCGAAGCGGCACGGCACCGTCGTGTCCTACGACCTCAACTACCGCCCGAGCCTGTGGCAGGCGCAGGGTGGACAGGCGCGCGCGCAAGAGGTCAACCGGGAGATCGCGCGGCACGTCGACGTCATGATCGGTAACGAGGAGGACTTCACCGCCTCGCTCGGCTTCGAGGTCGAGGGCGTGGACGAGAACCTCGCCGAGCTCGACCTCGACTCCTACGCCGCGATGATCGAGCGGGCCACGGCCGAGTTCACCAACTTCGCCGTCGTCGGCACCACGCTGCGCACCGTCCACTCGGCGAGCCGCAACGACTGGGGCGCGATGGCATGGTCCCGCGAGACGGGCGTGGTGCACGCGACGCACCGCGAAGGGCTCGAGATCCTCGACCGCGTGGGCGGCGGCGACTCGTTCGCGTCCGGGCTAGTGTTCGGGCTGCTCGAGGGGGAACCGCTCGAGGTCGCCGTCGAGTACGGGGCGGCTCACGGCGCGCTCGCGATGACGACGCCCGGCGACACGTCGATGGTCACGAAGGCCGAGGTGCTGCGGCTCGCCGGCGGCGGCTCCGCCCGCGTCATCCGCTGACCCGGCTCCCCCAGCCCTCCTCCGCCGAGGTCGGCTGTCTCGACCGAGCCCGGCAGTCTGTCGTGCCGAGCTGATTCGAGAGTGCGGGGCTCAGCGAAGCGGTGGGTCGGACGTCCTGGCGCAGGGAGCTGGCCGGGGGAGAGGATCGGTGAAGCGATTCAATCCGAGTCGCGATCCGCCGATCCAGCCGGGAGGGTGCTGTGGCTCAGCAGTCCGTCGTCGCCGGGACGAGTCGCGCCGGCATTGCGCTGCGCGAGGAGATCGTCTACTACTGCCGCGAGTCGGTGCGCTGCGGGCTCAACTTCAACACCCAGGGCAACATCTCGGTGCGCCTGCCCGCCGTCGGGCACTCGCCGGAGGCGATCGTCATCACCCCGAGCGGCGTGCGTTACGACCGGATGGTGCCCGAAGACCTCCTCGTGGTCGCGATGGACGGCACCGTGCTCGAGGCGGGCACGGGTTGCGAGCCGTCGACCGAGCTGCCGGTGCATCTCGCCCACTACCGGCACCGGCCGGACGTCCGGGCCGTGGTCCACACCGAGTCGACGTACGTGAACGTGCTCGGTGCGCTCGGGCACCCGATCGAGCCCGTGCTGCTCAACATGGTGCTCTACGCGAAGGGCGCGGTCCCGGTGATGCCCTTCGAGTTCTCCACGCACGCGGAGTTCGGGGCGCGTAGCGCGGCGCTGCTCGGTGACGACGTGAACGCGGTCGTGTGGGCGAATCACGGACTGCTCGCCGTGGGGCCGTCGCTGAACCTCGCCTTCAAGGTGGCCGTCGCCGTCGAGGAGAACGCGAAGGTGCTCCATCTCGCGCGTCAGGTGGGGGAGCCAGGCCTGCTGGACCTCGCGCGGATCGAGGTGCCCGAGGGCGCACGGCTGCCGTAGCGGGGACGGGGTCCGGTGTCCCGGTCCGTGGAACGACCTTCGCTCCGTGGGAGCGCTCCCCCTACGCTCGCGGACCATGACAACCCAGACAAACAGCACGCGTCCGGCTGACCCGACGATCGCCTACCCGGCGGTCCACCACGACGGTGACTACACCTGGAAGCGCGCGACCCGCACGAAGTCGATCATCGGCTGGTCGGTGTTCACGCTCGCGTTCGCTCTCGCGAACATCTATCTCCTCGTGGTGACCGAGGAGGAGTACGTCATCGTCATCAGCCGCGTCATCGAGGTCCCCGCCGTCGCGCTGACGGGGCTCGGTAGCGCGGTCGGCCTGGTCCTGCTCGTCGTCGCCTTCCGACCGCTCGCCCCCTGGTACCAGGACTGGTCCTACCTCGAGGTGCTCGAGGAGGCCGATGGCATCCGCGTGCTCGCGGGCCGGCTCGGCAAGGACGACGCCGGGGTCAAGCTGAGCTCCGGCGACACGCTCGAGCTCTCCGCGACGCGTGGCGACAGCCTCGACGAGGCGGAGCTCGTCGCGCGTGGGCCGGGCGGCAAGCTCGAGGTCGACGTCGACACGTACCTGAGCTCGCTCACCGTGGCCCCGCTCGAGCGGGCGGCCGCCGCGCACGGCATCAAGCTCCGCTTCACGGGTGTGGCGACGGAGATTCCCCGCGCAGTCCCGGAGCCCTGACCGCCTCGCCCTCAGACCGGCGCCCTCGGCGGTCCGTGAGATCAGCATCCTGAACCGAGGTCGGTGCTCCAGACTGCCGGCCTCGGTCGAAGCTGCCTACCTCACGGGGAGGAGGAGTCGGCCAGCGCGGCGATGACCGACTCTCCGTAGCGCTCGAGCTTCGCGGCGCCGATGCCGCTGATTCCCGCGAGCGCGCCGGGCTCGCGCGGGTCGCGCACCGCGATCTCACGCAGCGTCGCGTCGTGGAAGACGACGTACGCCGGCACGCCCTGCTCCTTCGCGGTCGCCGCCCGCCAGGCGCGCAGCAGCTCGAAGCGCGCCGCCGCGGCCGGGTCCAGGTCGACGACGGCGGCCCCCGCGGCGGCTCTGCTCTTCGTGGCTCGGGCGGCCTTGGGCGCCTCGCGCCGCAACTGCACCCCGCGTTCGCCACGGAGTACGGCGGCGCTCTCGGGCGTCACGTGCAGGGTGGAGTACTCGGGCTCGGCCGCGAGGAGCCGCAGCGCAAGGAGCTGGCGCACCACGCCGCGCCACTCCCGCTCGGAGAGGTCCTCGCCCACACCGAACACGGTGAGATCCTCGTGCCCGAGCTTCGCGACCCGCTCCGTGCGCTTGCCGAGCAGGATGTCGATGACGTGCCCCGCCCCGTAGCGCTGGCCGCGCTGCTCGAGACGGACGACGGCGGACAGCAGCTTCTGCGCGGCCACGGTGCCGTCCCACGTCTCGGGTGGCGCGAGGCACGTGTCGCAGTTGCCGCACGGCCCGGACTCCTGGCCGAAGTACGCGAGGAGCTGCACGCGCCGGCACTCGATCGTCTCGCACAGCGCGAGCATGGCGTCGAGGTGGAGCGAGAGCCGCCGCCGGTGCGCGGCATCTCCCTCCGAGGTGTCGATCATGCGCCGCTGCTGGACGACGTCGGCCAGGCCGTACGCGAGCCATGCCGTCGCCGGCAGGCCGTCGCGCCCCGCCCGCCCCGTCTCCTGGTAGTACCCCTCGACGGACTTGGGCAGGTCGAGGTGGGCCACGAAGCGCACGTCGGGCTTGTCGATCCCCATGCCGAAGGCGATGGTCGCGACCATGACGACGCCGTCCTCGCGCAGGAAGCGCGCCTGGTTCGCGCTGCGCACCCGTCGGTCCAGGCCCGCGTGGTACGGCAACGCGGTGATGCCTTGGTCCACGAGGAACTGGGCCGTCTGCTCCACCGAGGCCCTCGAGAGGCAGTACACGATCCCCGCGTCGCCCGCGTGCTCGGTGCGCAGCAGCTGGAGGAGCTGGGCGCGCGGGTTGTCCTTGGGGACGATTCGGTACTGGATGTTGGGCCGGTCGACGTCCGCGACGAACTGGCGCGCCTCGGTCAGCTCGAGGCGCTGCGCGATCTCGGCGCGCGTGGCCGCCGTGGCCGTGGCCGTGAGCGCGATGCGGGGGACGTCCGGCCAGCGCTCGTGCAGCACGGTGAGGCGCAGGTAGTCGGGTCGGAAGTCGTGACCCCACTGGGCGACGCAGTGCGCCTCGTCGATCGCGAAGACACCGATGCGGGCGCGGTCGAGCAGCGCGAGCGTGTCCGGCACGGCGAGGCGCTCCGGGGCGAGGTACAGCAGGTCGAGCTCCCCGGCGAGCAGGTCGCGCTCGACGGCCTGGCGTTCGTGCGGGTCCTGCGTCGAGTTGAGGAACCCGGCGCGCACCCCGAGCGCGGAGAGCGCGTCGACCTGGTCCTGCATGAGCGCGATGAGCGGCGAGACCACCACACCGGCGCCCTCGCGCACGAGCGCAGGCACCTGGTAGCACAGCGACTTGCCGGCCCCGGTGGGCATGAGCACGAGGGCATCCCCGCCGCCGACGACGGCGTCGATGATCGCGGACTGCTCTCCCCGGAACTCCTCGTACCCCCACACCCGGCGCAGCACGTCACGGGGAGTCTCGATCACGCCCCCACCCTAGACGCCTCCCCGGAGGCGCCCCGCTCCGTCCACACCCCTGTCCCTCGTCGGCCTCGAACCGCCGGCGCCACGCGGGGACGTGATGATGAACGATGGCGTGCGTGTGGCGCACGTAGCCGTTCACCATCCCCGGCTCTGGGGCGGTGGGGGCGGGTCAGGTGTAGGAGATCGAGTCCGTGGCGGAGACCCGGAACGCCTCGAAGCGCGGGTCGGCGAGGACCGCATCGATCAGGCGCGCCGGGCCGCCCACCAGAGTCGAGTCGTAGTCGACCTCCGTCGCGACGCACCACGAGCGGTCGAGCGGCCACAGCAGCTGTGGCGACTGCCAGCCGGCGAGGTCACCCGTGCGCCACTCGTCGTGGCGGCTCGGTTCGTCCGCGGTCGCGAGCGTGCACGAGAAGGTGAAGTACTCGCGTCCGGGCAGCTCGAGAGTCGGACCCTCGAGGACCTCGGACGGGTACGGACCGGTGGGCGGCGGGGGTGGCTCGGGCGCGGGCGAGCCGTCGTCGGCCCAGGCGAAGACCGTGCGCGCCGAGCCGTGGAGATGCCCCCACCCGTGCCACACGGCGGAGACGCACGGCGCGTCGGGCCCGGACTCGCGCGCCAGCAGCTCGCTCAGCGCCGCGAACGAATGCTCGGGCAGGCAACCCTCGAGCGGCTCGTTCTCCACCGGGTCGTGGAGCTCGCGGGCCCCTGCGACCCGCCACCACGGCGACAGCGCCTCGAGCGTGGTACCAGTCCGCACCGCGACGTCGGCCCACGAGACCCATGTGTTCGTGTCCACCTGTACGGGGTGCAGGATCCGCACGTACGCCTCGAAGCCTTGCGGCACGATCGCCCCGAGGCACGAGCCGAACTCCGCGAGCCGTGGCCCGACCCACGCCCCGCTCACCGGGTCCACCGGTGTCAGCACCACGTCGACCTCCGCACCCTCACACGAGCACCGCGCTGATCACGAGCAGGACCGGCACGAGCAGCAGCGTCGACCAGAGCCCGACGTCGCGCGCGAGCGCCTGGCCGCGCCCGTAGTTGAGCGCGTACACAAGCACGTTCTGCGCCGTGGGCAGCGCCGCCATCGCCGTGACGATCAGCAAGCCCGTGCGGTCGAGCCCGAACGCGAGCCCCACGAGTGCCGCGAGCACGGGGTGCACCACGGACTTCACGACGACGGCGAACCACATCTCCCGCCGTGGCGCGCGGGCGCCGAGCGTGCGCGGCACGGCGAGCGTCGAGCCGAACACGAGGAGCGCGAGCGGGGCGGCCGTGGCCCCGACGAGCGCGAACGGCCCGAACACCACCTCGGGCGGCTTCCACGGCAGCGCCGCGAGCACGAGACCGACGAGCGTCGCCACGATGATCGGGTTGCGCACCGTGCGCCGCGCCGTCGCGCGCACGGCCTCGCTCGTCCGCCGTCGGCCACCGTCCTTCGTGGCGCCCTCCGCATCGAGCACCGTGAACGCGATCGGCGCGAGCACGAGGAGCTGGAAGAGCATCGTGGGCACCACGTAGACGGCGTCCCCAAACAGGAACACGGCGAGCGGCAGCCCGAGGTGCGCGGCGTTGACGTAGCTCGCGCTGAGCGTCGCGATCGTCGTCTCGCCGGCTGGGCGGTGCCACAGGCCTCGGACGACGACGGCGACCCCCACCACCACGATCGCCGTGCTGACCGCCGTGACGGCGGCCGTGCGCGACAGCACCACGTGCAGGTCCGCGCGCCCCACCGTGACGAGCAGCAGCGAGGGGATCGCGATCGTGAACACGACCCGCGCGAGCACCGTCGCGGCGTGTTCCCCGAGCACCCGGAACCGCCCGAGCAGGTACCCCGCGAGCACGACGGCGCCCAACGTGCCCAGGGCGGTCAGGACGGCGCTCACCCGGACATCATCGCGCGCGGCGCAGCACCCAGCCCACGGCCTCGCGGGTGGCCTCCATCGCAAAGTCGAACCTGTCGACGTCGACGCAGAAGTCGATGTCGCCCGGCGGGGTGTGCTCTGGCCCCAGGGACAGGGTGTGCGCCGCCTCGTCCGTCGCGGCCACGGCGGCCCCCGTCGCGCGCGCTTCGAGCGGCTCGCCGAGGCGGGCGCGCTCCACGAGCCGCGCGGCCAGCAGGTCGTCGTCGCCCGTCATGCCGTGGTCGGGCAGCACACCGGAGAGTACGTAGTCCGGGGCGCCGCGCCCCGCAGCGGCGACCGCACGGGCCGTCGCGCTCGCGGTCACGAGGCCGGTGCACCACAGGCGCCGCGCCCTCGTGCACGCGATGACGGCCTGTGTACCGGCACCGGTGCGCTGCACGATCGTCGCTCCCGCGAGGTTACGCGCCGCCGCCTGGACGGGCGAGTTCGACAGGTCGAAGCCCTCGGCCCACCGACCGCTCACCTCACCCATCGCGAGCCAGCCGTGGGCGCGCTTGAGCTCGAGCGCGTCCTCCGTCGTGCGCACGAGCACGATGCGGTCGGCCCCGGCGGAGAACGCCGCCGCGGCGGTGGTGAAGGCACGCAGGACGTCGACGACGACGACGGCGCCCTCGGCGCTGTCCGCCTCCGCGGGCGACAGGTACCGGGCGGACCCCGTCACACGTCGTCCTCGTCGATCCAGTCCAGGGTGCGCGTCACGGCCTTGCGCCAACGCCGGTACCGCTGCTCGCGCTCCTCGACGCCGATGGCGGGCTCCCAGCGCCGGTCCTCGTGCCAGTTCGTCTCGATGTCGGCGAGGCCGTCCCAGTAGCCGACGGCGAGTCCCGCGGCGTAGGCGGCCCCGAGCGCGGACGTCTCCGCGACGCGCGGGCGCACGACGGGCACACCGAGCAGGTCCGCCTGGGTCTGCATGAGCAGGTCGTTGACGACCATGCCGCCGTCGACGCGCAGCTCGGTGAGGGGCACCCCGGCGTCGGCGTCCATCGCGTCGAGCACCTCGCGCGTCTGGAAGGCCGTCGCCTCGAGGGCCGCCCGGGCGAGGTGTGCCTTCGTGACGAACCGTGTGAGCCCCACGATCGCGCCGCGCGCGTCGGGTCGCCAGTGCGGGGCGAACAGCCCGGAGAAGGCAGGGACGACGACGGCGCCCCCGGCGTCCGGCACGCTCATGGCCAGCGCCTCGATCTCGCTGGCGGAGTCGATGAGCCCCAGGTTGTCGCGCAGCCACTGCACGAGCGAGCCCGTCACGGCGATCGAGCCCTCGAGCGCGTAGGTGGGTGCCTCGCCGTCGAGCTGGTACGCGACGGTGGTCAGGAGGCCGTGGCGTGAGCGGACCGCCGTCGGCCCCGTGTTGAGCAGCATGAAGTTGCCCGTGCCGTAGGTGTTCTTCGCCTGGCCGGGGGAGAAGCACGCCTGGCCGAACGTCGCGGCGTGCTGGTCGCCGAGCACGCCGGTGATGGAGGTGCCGGCGAGCAGGGTGTCGCGGTGGGCGGTCGCGAACGCGCCGCTCGAGGGGCGGATCTCGGGGAGCATCGCGAGCGGCACTCCGAGCGCCGCGGCGAGCTCGGGGTTCCAGTCGAGGGTGTCGATGTTCATGAGCAGGGTGCGCGAGGCGTTCGTGACATCGGTCAGGTGGACGCCGCCGTCGGGCCCGCCCGTCGCGTTCCACAGCAGCCACGTGTCGATCGTGCCGAACAGCAGGTCCCCGCGTTCGGCGGCCGCGTGGGCGCCGTCGACGTGGTCGAGGATCCAGCGGATCTTGGGTCCGGCGAAGTAGGTGGCGAGCGGCAGACCGGTGCGTTCGGGGAAGAGCTCGCGCAGGTGCTCGTCCGCGGTGAGCTCGTCGACGATGGCTTGCGTGCGTACGTCCTGCCACACGATCGCGCGATGGACGGGCTTGCCGGTGCGGCGGTCCCACACGACCGTCGTCTCGCGCTGGTTCGTGATGCCGACGGCGGCGAGGTCGCGGTGCGTGAGGTCCCCGCGGGCGAGCGCCCGGGCGATCACCTCGCGCGTGCGGTCCCAGATCTCGACGGGGTCGTGCTCCACCCAACCCGCACGCGGGAAGTGCTGGCGGTGCTCGAGCTGCCCCGAGGCGAGGATCTGGCCGGCGTGGTCGACGACGACGGCGCGCGTGCTCGTCGTGCCCTGGTCCACCGCCAGGATGTAGCCGCTCATCGTGCCAGCGTGCCACTTCGCGCCGTCCCCGGGCGCTAGGTTGTGCAGGTGAGTGAGCCGATCGTCCGCGCCGCGCTGCCGCGGGACGTCCCCGCGATCCGCGACCTCGTGACGCCGTACGCCGAGGACCGCATCCTGCTCGCGAAGGAGCTCGTCGGCTACTTCGAGTCCGTGCAGGAGTTCCTCGTCGCCGAGGTGCCGGGCGAGGGCGTGATCGGCTGCGGCGCGCTGCACGTCATGTGGTCCGACCTCGGCGAGGTGCGCACCCTCGCGGTCAAGCGCTCGTGGCGCGGGCGCCGGGTCGGGCACGCGCTCCTCACCGCGCTCGTGGCCCGCGCGAGCGAGCTCGAGCTGTCGCGCGTGTTCTGCCTGACGTTCGAGGTCGACTTCTTCCGCGGCCACGGTTTCGAGCCGATCGAGGAGACGCCCGTGAGCCCCGACGTGTTCGCCGAGCTCGTGCGTTCCCACGACGACGGTGTCGCGGAGTTCCTCGACCTCGCCCACGTCAAGCAGAACACCCTGGGCAACACCCGCATGCTCCTGACGCTGCCCGGACCTGCCTCAGCCTGAGCCCGGGAGGGTGACGTGCGGGGGGTCGGTGGTGGCGTCGAGGGTGGCCAGGCCGTCGGTGACGAGGGAGTCGAGGCAGCGGGTGAGCTGGGCGCGGTCCGGCTCGAGGGCCTCGATCGCCTCGAGGGGGACGGGGCCGACGGCGTCGCGCAGCAGCGCCATGATCCTCCCGCGCACCTGCCGGTCCGTGCCGTGCCAGGACTGCGTCCGGCGCCGCGCCGTGTGCTCGTCGGGCGGGTAGCCGGCCGCCCGCCACGCGCACAGCGAGGAGACCGGGCACTCGGCGCATCGCGGCGAACGTGCCGTGCACACGAGGGCGCCGAGCTCCATCGAGGCGGCGGCCCACCGCGCGGCGTCGGCGTCGCCGTCCGGCACCACCGCGCGGGCGAGCTGCCGTTCGGCGGCCGTCGGGTGCGGCGGGGGCAGGGCAGTCGCGGCGAGGGTCCGGGCGAGCACGCGGCGCACGTTCGTGTCGGCGACGACGGCGCGCCGGCCGAACGCGAACGCCAGCACGGCTGCCGCCGTGTACTCACCGATGCCGGGGAGCGCTCGAAGCAGGTCCTCGTCGTCGGGCACCTCGCCGCCGTGGCGCCGGGCGATCGCCCGCGCGCACTCGTGCAGCCGAAGCGCCCGGCGCGGGTAGCCGAGCCTTCCCCACGCCCGCAGCACGTCGTCGGGACTTGCCGCGGCGAAGGCTGTTGCGTCCGGCCACCGAGCGAGCCACTCGCGCCACACCGGCTCGACCCGCGCGACGGGCGTCTGCTGCAGCATGACCTCGCTCACGAGCACGCCCCACGGCGAGCATCCGGGCCGGCGCCACGGCAGGTCCCGGGCGTTCGCGTCGAACCACGCGGAGGTCGCGCGCACGAGCGCGGTGGCATCGACGGTGGGGGGGGCGGCAGGCATCGACTCATCCTGCATCACCGCGCCCGGCGGCGTGCACCCGGAACCGCGTATCTGGCACTGCGACGCGCGGCGTGCCGCCGCGGATTGCCGGGCTGCGCGCCGTAGCGTGGGAGCCACAATGTCGCGTGCGATCGCCAGCCGCGGAAGGAGGCGGCCATGAACACGATGCTCCGGCCCGTCGGTCCAGAACCGGCCCGGGTCTACTGGACACGCCGTCTGCTGATCATTGCCGCCCTCATCGTCGCCGCGACCCTCGTGTGGACCCTCGTGCAGGGTGGCGGCACACCGTCCGACGCCGCGGCGGGCTCGACCTCGAGCTCGGACGAGGATGCCGCTGAGGGCGAGGGCGACCCCCCCGAAGGCGAGTTGGACGACGCCACGGGCGCCTCGGCCCCGTGCACCGCCGAGAACCTCGAGCTGGCCGTGTCGACGGGCAGGAACAGCTACCCGGAGGACTCGCGGCCCGCGTTCACCGTGACCGTGACGAACACCGGCGAGGCGGGCTGCACCGTCGACGTCGGCGACGCGAGCCGCGAGCTGCTCATCACGAGCGGCTCGGACCGCATCTGGTCGAGCCTCGACTGCGAGTCGGAGAACCCCTCGCGCAACCTCCTGCTGGGCGCGGGCAAGTCAGATACCCATGACGCCTCGTGGGACCGCATCCGCTCGGACGAGAAGTGCTCCGACGGTCTGCCCAACCCCCGGCCGGGTACCTACAAGGCGCAGGTCAAGCTCAACGGCGCGGAGTCCGCGCAGGCGACCTTCTCGCTCGAGTGACCCGGCCAGGGGGACTGTCGAGAGCGACGCGCCGATCAGCCCACTGCTGTTGCGGTTCGACTGTCGCCCACCGTGTCGGACTGTCTTGGCAGCGCCACCGGCATGCTGACGACGGTCGACCGTGGCGACAGAACGATCACGGCCTCCTTGAGCTTCTTCCGTCCGCCGCGGGCGCTTCCCTCGCTCGAACCGCCGAGCGTGCTGTGGACCGAGTCGACATAGTGCGGCTCGACGGTCCAATCCTCCGCCGCCAGAGCGATGATGTCCTGCCCACTGAGACCGTTGCTTGCGTCCGCGTCGGGGAAGGTGATGATCACCCGGCAGCCGCGTTCGCGTAGCCCTGTAAGGAGATTCTTCATTGCCGTCGGAGCCTTCGACTTCATGCTGAACTCGGACGTCTTCCTCGAAGCTCTTGCCGGAGCGCGCCCATTGCCACTGACCTCCTCCCAACCGCCAAGTGCGATTCCCTCAAGTACGTGATAAAAGCGACTGTACTGCACTGCGGAGTAGGGGGGGTCACAGAAGACGAGGTCACCCTCCCGGAGGGCGGCAACACTGGACTGTGCGTCTCCGACTCGCGCCTCACCCTTGACAGCAGCGAACACTGGAGCGAGCAGTTTCACGTTGCTGCGTGCCACCTCGCGAACGTCACGTGACCATGCCTGCTCGATGTACGGCAGTAGCGTTGCGGTGGGCTGGAAGGGTTGTGCCGTATGTCCCGGTGCGGCCGCGCACGCGCTTGCCGCATGCAGGAGCGCCGCTAGGGCCACGGTGCGCAGTTGTCCCGAGTCTGGCAGTCCGGCGTAGAGAGCGTCGAGACTACGCGCCTGAACCAGCGAGAAGTAGTGGCCACCGTAGTGGCGCGTGATGAATCCCTCAGACGCAGAGCCCGCGTCTGCCCGCGTGGCGCGAACGTACTCTGCAGTTAGAGGCCGGGGATATCCGCCTGCGACGGTCTCTTCAGACGTTGTCAGCCAGTCAGAGAGTCCGGGATCGTCGACGAGCGAGCTCGTGCGCTCGATAATCGCTGCGGCCAGTACACGCGCATACTCCTGAAGATCAATGCTTAGGATCGGCAACTCGGTGTGCTGGGCGGCGAAGTGGGCGACTGCGCCGGACCCCGCGAAGAGGTCGACGAAGCGGCTGGCTGTCGCCGCCTCACCGATGAGAATGTCTCCTAGCTCGCCGCCAAGGAGGGCTGTCTTGCTCCCCATGTACTTCATGCGAAGCTCCAGACTGGTACTCGCTCGCCTTGCCCGAACGTTAGGACGCCAGTCGGGAGATCGCGGAAGAGTTCATGTAGGGAGTTGGCCGTGGCCAAGTCTGCCTCCTCGAGTGCGAGCTCGACGTCCGCCCAGAGGTCCGTCGGGTCGACAAGCGGAGCACCGTCTGGCCACAATCCCCTTGCAACTGCAAGTGAGGTTACCCAGTCGCCGAGCGATGAGGCTGCATGTCCACTCTCACGGAGGAGTTGGATCGCAGAACCCGTCGCGATGCGAAGCAGGAGCACCGTGCGGGCAAGCATCGGCCGCAGGAATACGGTTGGATCCGTCTCCCTGGTGCGCGATGAGTACATAGCCCCGACTATGGTGTCACTTATCGTGCGGGGTTCCTGTGCTTGCACCGCGGATAGCAGAGCCGTGCCGACTTGAGACGCCGGTGCAAGCTTCGCGACCCAGTGCTCCCAAGTGACGACGCCGCGATGCACCGACGTATAGATCGATCGAAGCAGTTCGGGGAGCAGTGCCTCATCGAGTACAGGGAATGCCCCTGACGGACCTGGTTCGAGACATCGCCAGACTTCTGACACGAGGTCTCGAGTCGCTCTTGCGGTCATGTCTCTCGGGCGCAGCCGGCTCGGATTGTAGCTCGCGGTGTTCCGGCGAACGTGATCCTGGTCAAACTCCCGAAGATCAAGCGACATCAACTTGAAGACTGCGTCGACTTTCGCCTGAGCTGCGCGGGACGTGAGTGAGCTGACCCAGTCACCAAAAGCTTCACCTCCGGGCCGCACCACCTGGGAAAACACAGCAAGTGCGCGTGGGGAGTCCGTCCATGCCTGGAGTGTCTGCCACGCGAACCTGTGCGTACCGTCTTTGACGCCGAAGGGCTGGATCGTCGAACTGGTGACGACAAAGTGGGCCCTATTTCCAACGAACACACCTTCGCTGGCGAGAAGCGAGATCGCGGCCCGCAACTCCGCGTAATAGACTAGATGGACGGCTCCAGCGACATCTCCTCGCAGAAGCGAATCCATAGCGCGCCCCAAGAATCCCCAAGCATCGCCACAGTGAGTAAATGCCGAACCTGCGACATAGCGCAGAAAGTTGTTTCGCCTACCCGTCGTTATGGCGCGGGAGTCAGCCTCGATCCGCTCGGACGGGTTTGGCACGTAGCCATTGCCTCGCGGGAACCATCGCTCTTCGGTGAGGGGTAGTACGTCACTTAGCGCTGCCGCGACGCGTGAACGATCTGCGGTTTGTAGGGTTGATACCTGGGCAACAGCAAGGGGCGGAATTGGTTGCGCCACTACATCCAGTCCTTCAACTGGGTCGCGGCCCCTGCGACACCCTCATTAGCGGCTGCCGCAAGGTGCGCGACGAGCTGTTCTCGCAATTCCTTGTAACCCCCACTTCCGCGGAGGGCAGCCTTGGCTAGTCGGTCATTCTCGCTGTAGCCGGGGAAGCTACTTGTACGCCAGTCGTAGGTGGAGAGACCCTCTGCAACTCCCTTGAGGAAGGAGACGATCTCATCGGGCAGGGACTGCGCGACTTCTCTAATATTTTCGGGCGAGACGTCCGCGATATCACCGGTACCCGTCCATTCGGCGAGCTTGAGCGACTTCTCATGGATGAAGGCGAGGTCGTTGATCACGTGCTGGAACCCGCGGACTCCCTGGTCGGTCGCAAGAAGACTGTAACTTCCACTGAACGCTGCGTCGCCGCCAACGAACCCGAGTTCCGCTTGCTCTTGGCGAGCGGCTTCAGCCCAGTCTGCGCGGCTCTCCTTGACGGCCTCCGCGAGCAGCCTCCATGCCGTGACGAGGAAGGCCGCCTGCTGGACACGAGACCACGCGAGACCCTCGTTCTGATTCGGCGTACCTCCGAAGATGCCCCCGGCTGTCTGGCGTCCGATCGGTTTCCACGGCTTAACCATGCTCGCAATGAGGCTCCGCACGAAGGCTGCCTGAGTGACCGGGCCGTTCTCCTTCCGGGGTCCACCGAGCATGTTGATGCGCTTGTACCAGGGACTCTCCGGCGTCGCCCACAGCACCTCTGTGAGTTCCTGGGCTCTGCTCTCTCGGTACACGAGGACACGATCGCCACTTTCGAGCCAGTCCTGCTCGCGAAGTAGTGGGTAGAGGTCGAACGCAAGTGAGGCGTTGATCTTCTTCGGCTTGATGTTGATGGTCCAGAAGAGGTATGCCTGCCACGAGATGTCGAGGCCGTGGAACGCGACGACCGGTAACTCGAAGTCGGCAACGTTTGGGTCGTCATCGTTGAAGGCGAAGAGACGGTGCTGGCCGTCGATGACCTCGATGGGTGGCAATGAATCGTCGACTGTTTCCGGGAGAGTCAGCGTCGCGAACGTCTCGGACGGGTCATCGGTAACAGTGATCGCGTGGTCAGCGTCGATGGTCTGACCGTTGCGTTGATCACCTTCGCTGAGGATGTTGACGACAACAGCGGTGGGGAGCCAGCCTGGCTTCTGAAGCCCGTCGTTTGCGCCGGCATTGCGTTGGGCCCCGCTCAGTCCTGACCGAGGGAAGCCTTCGACGACGTAGCGCCTGATCTCGGCACTCCGCTCGGGGTCATGTCGCCGCTGGATACCAAGGTCATCCTTGCGTGCAGTCATGTCGGTCGTGTCCCGGCGGTAGATCGCCGAGAGCTTCCGGAGTCGTGCGGCGGACAGTGAGAACACGTAGAAGCGCGGTTCGGGCTTCGACTGGTTCTGCCCGGGATCGAAGTTGACCTGCTCCCACTCGGGCAGCCACTGCTTTACGCGAAGCGCGGGCACGGAGGAGGAGTCATCGGGCTTCACCATCGCAGCCTCCTGTGGTCGTGGGCAGTCCGGGTCTCACCCTATAGGGGCGCGGGATCCGCGGTCGATGCGGCGAGATGCTGAGACTATGGGACACCACTGACGGTCCAGCTGGGCGGCCTCTGTAGCCCGCCAAGCAGATCCGCTCTCGGCAACTACACGTACCGCTCGAGGATCGAGGACTCCGCGAGCCGCGACAACCCTTCGCGTACGGCCCGCGCGCGCTGCTCGCCCACACCGTCGACGGCCATGAGGTCGTCGATCCCCGCGGCGAGGAGCCGCTGCAGCCCGCCGAAGTGGCCCGCGAGCCGGTCCACGATCGCGCCCGGGAGCCGGGGCACGCGCGAGAGCAGCCGCAGGCCGCGCGGGCTCGCGGACGCGTCGAGCTCGCCGCCGCCCGGGAGGGCGAGGATCTGCGCGATGAGCGTGTGGTCGAGCAGCTCGGCGGATGTGAGCGCGGCGAGCGCCTCGGTGAGCGCGGCGGTGGAGGGCTCCTTGCGACCCACCTCGACGTAGTCGCGGATGACGAGCTCCGCCTCGGGGCCGAGCCCGCCCACGAGCTCGTCGAGCTGCAGGGCAAGGAGCCGCCCGTCGGTGCCGAGCTCCACGACGTAGTCGTCGATCTCCGTGGAGATGCGACGCACCATCTCGAGGCGTTGCACGACGGCGCACACGTCGCGCACCGTGACGAGGTCCTCGATCTCGAGGGCGGACAGCGTGCCGGACACCTCGTCGAGGCGGGACTTGTAGCGCTCGAGGGTCGCGAGGGCCTGGTTCGCGCGCGACAGGATCGTGCCCGAGTCCTCGAGCACGTAGCGCAGCCCGCCCACGTACAGCGCGACGATGCGCATCGACTGGCTCACCGAGATGACGGGGAAGCCCGTCTGCTTCGCGACGCGCTCGGCCGTGCGGTGCCGGGTGCCGGACTCGCTCGTCTCGATCGAGGAGTCGGGCAGGAGCTGCACGGCGGCGCGCACGATCCGGTTGGTGTGGGCGTCGACGACGACGGCGCCGTCCATCTTGGCCAGCTCGCGCAGCCGGGTCGCGGAGAACTCGACGTCGAGCGGGAAGCCGCCCGAGCTGATCGCCTCGACCGTCTTGTCGTGACCCAGCACGACGAGCGCCCCCGTGCGGCCGCGCAGGATGCGCTCGAGCCCGTCGCGCAGTGCCGTGCCGGGCGCGACGGCGGCCAGGGTGGTGCGCAGGAGGTCCTGGGGCGACGGGGTGGTGGGCACGGGTCGATCCTACGGTCCGGGCCGCGCCGGCTCAGGTGCCGCGCCGCGGGATCCTGAGCCTCACGGCCGAGCCTCACGACCGAGCCTTGCGACCGAACCTTACGACCGAGCGGAGACGTCCCGCGCGGCCTGCACGGCCGCGGCCAGGTGCGGTACCTCGACGAGCGACATCCCCGCCGGCACCTGCCCGGCGTCGACCGACATGACGGGCACGATCGCCCGTGTGAAGCCGAGCCGGGCGGCTTCCGCGAGCCGAGGGCCCGCGCCCGCGATGCGTCGCAGCTCGCCCGAGAGCCCGACCTCCCCCATCGCGACGACGCCGCGCGCGAGTGCCTTGCCGTCGAGGTCCGAGACCGTGGCGAGCGCGAGCGCGAGGTCGACGGCGGGCTCCGTGAGCCGCGCCCCGCCCACGGTCGAGACGTAGATGTCCTTGTTGCCGATCGGTGCGCGCACCCGGGACTGCAGGACGGCGAGCACCATGGCGAGCCGGCTCGAGTCCACGCCGCTCGTGGTGCGCCGCGGGCTCGCGAGCGAGCTCGGTGTCACGAGCGCCTGCACCTCCGTGGCGAGCGCGCGCCGGCCCTCGAGCGAGACCGTGACGCACGTGCCCGGGACGGACTGGGTCGCGTGCGAGAGGAACAGCCCGCTCGGGTCGGCGAGCCCCTCGATCCCGGCCTCGGTGAGGTCGAAGCAGCCGACCTCGTCCGTGGTGCCGAAGCGGTTCTTGACGGCGCGCAGCAGCCGCAGCCGCGAGTGCCGGTCGCCCTCGAACTGGCACACGACGTCGACGAGGTGCTCGAGCGTGCGCGGCCCCGCGACCGAGCCGTCCTTCGTCACGTGCCCCACGAGGACGATCGGCAGGTCGCGCGTCTTGGCCACGGCGATGAGCGCCGCCGCGACCTCGCGCACCTGACCCACCCCGCCCGCGGCGCCCTCGACGGCGGCGGATGCGATGGTCTGCACGGAGTCCACGATGACGAGGTCCGGGTGCGAGGCCTCGATGTGGCCGAGCACGCTGCCGAGGTCCGTCTCCGCGGCGAGCAGGAGCGAGTCCTCGAGCGCTCCGATGCGCTCGGCACGCAGCCGCACCTGTCCCGCGGACTCCTCGCCCGTGACGTACAGCACGCGCCGTCCGGTGCGCGCGGTCCGTGCTGCGACGTCGAGCAGGAGGGTCGACTTGCCCACGCCCGGCTCGCCGGCCATGAGGATGACGGCGCCCGGCACGAGCCCGCCGCCGAGCACCCGGTCGAGCTCGGAGACACCCGTGGGCCGCGCCCGCGCCGCCTCGACGTCCACGTGCCCGATCGGCACGGCCGGCGACCCAGTCGGGTTGCGGGCGGCCGTGCGGGGTCCCGCCGTCGGCGCGTCCTCCGCGACCGTGCCCCACGCCTGGCACTCCCCGCAGCGCCCGACCCATTTCGCGGACATCCAGCCGCACTCGGCGCACACGAAGGACGATCGGGAGGTCCTGGGGCTGGCCATGCCCCTAACGCTAACCGTCGCCGCCGACATCGATGCCCGCACGCACTGCCGACCTGCTTCGACCGAACCGGCGCTGCCAACGGCCCTACCGAAGCCATAGACCGCCGCCTCGAACGCCGACGCGGCTCTGCGCTCACCTTCTGTAGCCTGACCAACTACATCGTCCGCAGCCTCCCCTGGACCCGCGGGTTCAGATGTCAACTACCAATCAATCCCGATGAGTCGGCAGTCTCCATCAGCAGTCCGTGTGGCGCTGCCACGACGGCGGGCGGCTCCCGAGCTTCGTGTGTCTCGCTGCCAAAGGCGGTGAGTTGGAGTTCGCGCCCACCAAGGGCAGGAGCGAGCAAGGTCGTCGGTCCGACTGACGCCCCGCTTACCGTGTGCGCCCCCTCCTGGAACCAGGCTTCTCTCCCCCAAGAGGCAGACCCTCGGCCGCCGCCATCTCCTGATAACGCGTGAAGAGAATCTCCTGCCGCGCCTCCTCATCAGCGCAGAGACCGGCCGAGCCGAAAGCAACATCCACCAACTCATCAAGCTGTTGATGCGCCGCTACAAGGTCCGCCGGGATCTTGTTTGGGTCGTACAACTCCGCGAGCGTCCGCCGCGGGTAGAGCTGTCGCACGGCGACAATCGCGGCACCGGCGGCGCAGATACTTGCGTGCGCGTGCCCATCGAGTCTCGGCATCGGCAGGGTGTGCCATACAACACTGCTGGAGAAGGATGGCCTGGACTCGAGGCGCCCTCCGACGGTCTTTTGCCATGTAATAAACATCGAGGACGAGACAATCGCAAACAGGAATCCATCCGGATCGGGGGCCGTGAAGAGCTTGATAGAGGCAATCGTGTCGGAATCGAGGCGGGCGGCGGTCGCGTACGGCCTGTGCTCGCTGAACGTCTGCGGGATTCCCAGGTAGTGCCCCTCAGGCTGTCGACGTTCCCCGAAGAGATGCGGTGTCGCGGCCAACGCTCTAGTCGCCGCCCGTCTGCTTTCGCTTCGCTTGTCACGAACGCCATTGACACGGGCCGTCAGGACGCGACTCCCGGACACATCGCCTGGCTCGAAGTCCGGCGTGTCCATCCAGAGACACCAGCGCTTGAGGTTATGGATCAACTCCTTGCCGCCCACGTAGCGCCGGAGGTACTTGGCGGCAGTCGCGTCAGCTCGCACCTCCTCGATGTCTCGTTCGTCGACGCACAGGTAGTTCCAGTCAATAGGTGTCGATCCCGCGCAGATCTCGGGCAGGTCGGGCGCAAGGCTTGTCGATCGCGGGACTACGAGTACGTCTTCGGTGTCGACGAGGTACGGATTGATGTTCCGCGCGAGGCGCTCCTCCGGGGCGCCCTTGGGGGAGTCGTAGAGGAACAACCTTGGCGTCGGGACCGAGCGGGCAAATCCGATAATCACGCACTGCACAGTTGCCTGCCCAGATGCCTCAGAAGACCATTGGAACGTGCGATGCGCGAACTTGACGCGCCAACCTGCTCCGTACAGGGCGCCAAACAGGATCGGCACTGTCTCGCCCTGCACGACCGAGTTCGTCGACACAAACGCCCACCTGCCGTCCAAGCTTCCGAAGTAGGCAATCGCCTTCGCGTACCAAGCTGTGACATAGTCAAGATGCCCGATGGCAGTTTGTCCCCAAGCCGCTCTGAGCTCGTCCCCCTGCTCAGGAGTTCGCTCCTTGTGTCCCAGAAATGGCGGGTTCCCTGCAATGATGACTGATTCGGATGCCTCAACGACATCTGACCAGTCACGGCCAAGTGCGCTACCAACCACAATCCTGGCCGACTTCTGGATTGGGAGCCGCTCGGGGGCAACACCAAAGCGCTCTTTCATCCGAAGGTCAGACTGGCGATCGATGAGGAACATCGCAGTCTCGGCGATCCGCGCTGGCCACTCGTCAATCTCCAGGCCGAAGAAGTGGTCGAGTGTGACCTTGAGGAGGCTGGTCCAGTCGGCGTCGAGGGTGACGGCGTCCTCACCCTGCTGGTCGTTGGCGAGAGCCTCCATGATGTCCAACTCCAACGCTCGCAGCTCTCGGTAGGCCACGATGATGAAGTTGCCGCACCCGCACGCCGGGTCCATGTAGCGGATGTCACCCAATCTCTTCCACAACGCGTTAAGCGCATTCATTCGTTTCTGGCGAGTCTCACGTCCCAGCGCCGCGCTGAACTCTGCTCGAAGTTCGTCGAGGAACAGTGGGTTGAGTGTCTTGAGGATGTTCTCCTCGGATGTGTAGTGCTCCCCTAGTTCGCGGCGGGTTTTGGCGTCGCGAACCGACTGGAACATCGAGCCGAAGATGGCCGGGCTGATGGCTGACCAGTCGACGGCGCTTGCGTTGAGAATTGCTTTGCGGAAGTCGTTGTCGAGGTCCGGGAGGTTGATCTTCTCTTCGAAAATGCCGCCGTTGACGTACGGGAACGCCGCCAACTCGGGCGCAATTGGCGCTCGATCCTCTGATGCCGTGTCGAGCGCGCGGAAGAGTGTGTTGAGCCGGGTAGCGATGTTAGTCCCGTCTCGATCTGTATGGTCCTTGATGAAGTCCTGGAACAGATCTGGTATCGGCTGGCCCGTCGGGTCCTTCCACATCTCGGTGTCGTCCCCGAACAGGAGAAAGAGGACACGGGCCAGGGTCACCGAGATCTCGTGGTCGCGCTTCTTCGGGTCGACTCCTTCGGCATAGCCCTTCTCGACAGCGGCGTACATCTGAGCCATTAGCCTTGATGCGCGCTTGGTCTCGTTCTTCGTCTCGACATCGAAGGCGCCGCGAACGCGGTAGAGCAACTCGTTGACGTCGATCCGGACGTCGGTGGGCAGCCGGATAGCGTGGAGCTTCGCGGCAAACTGCGGGTCATTGCTTCCTGCCTTGTGGACGTGACGAGCAGGGCGCGAGATGACGCCAGCACCCCTGGTGGTGCGAGACGGCCAGCGCCAGACCTGCTTGTCGCCGTCGTGGAAGATCACGAGTCGGTTTGTCGAGTTCTTGGCGATGGCCTGGTCGACCTTGGCCTCCCCAGCCGAGCCGAGGAGAGCTGGGACCTCCCAGACCCGAACGCCTTGGTAGGACGAGACGTTGGTGGCCGTGAGCCTGAACCCGTCACCGAGTTCGACCTCGATGGGCGGATGGTTGGGTGCCCCCCAGAACAGGTCGAGGCGGAACAGATCGCCGTACTTGCCTTCCTCGGCCCTGGTGACGAGGTTGCCGGTCATCGCAGCGTCACCCCGATCGAGCACACGATCTTGATCTCGTCCTTCTCCGTCGTTCCGATCACAAGGCGTTCCTCGTCGTGAAGCTGCTTGACCAGGTCTGCGAGGTCCTGGTCGTTGTACTTGGCTCGTCGGGCCTGGCGGAGTCGGATGTTCGCATACTCCGTTAGCGGGCGGTCGTTCATGGCAGCGAGGGCCACACTGGCGTCAGCGCCGAAGATCGTGCCGCCGAGCCGCTCTACGGCCCACTTGCGGGCGCCCTTGAGATTGCCGGCCGTGACGATCTCGGTCGTCAGTTTCTCCTTGACTAGCTTCGTCTCGCGGTTGAAGTGGTCCTCACGGAGCGGTGCAGTGGGCGTCGACTCCTGGGCGCGGAAGATGTGAAGCGCCTCCAGTGGCGTCAGCAGGCGCTCGATCGGGTCGTTGTCTCCGTTGTCGAAGGACGCAGCGAACGCGTCGATGCCTGAAGTAGTGCTTGCGAAGCTGCTGATGCCGGTCTTCGTCTCGTGGTCGTAGGGGTAGCGGCTGCTGTGCAGCATGTCCTGCATCTTGAGTACCTTCCCGGCCAACTCCGGCTTGCGCTCCTGCACGCTCGACCAGACGAGCCACGCCTCGCTGACCGCGTCGGCTTCGCCTTCGTCCTGCTCCAGTTCTTCCTCGCCGGGGACGACGCCCTTGTAGAGGTCGTCGAGCAGGTTCACCTCCTTGTCGTCGCCGAAGAAGCGCTCGTCGGAGCCGAATGCGGCCGCGTTGTCTCCGAGGCGCTGACGAATTCGCTGGCGGAGCTGGATGGCCTCCTCGACCTTCTTGTGCGAGATCAGGTAGATGTTGACGGTGTCGGACTTCTGGCCGACGCGGTCGACACGGCCAGCGCGCTGAATAATCCGGATGATCGCCCACGGGATGTCGTAGTTCACGACGACGTGGGAGTCCTGGAGGTTCTGGCCTTCGGAGAGGACATCGGTCGCAATGAGGACGTCGATCGGGTTGTCGATCGGCATGACGTCCTCCTCGTCACCGGGGAGCCTGTTGCTCTCCGGCGAGAACCGCCTCGCCAACACCGACGGATCTTCGGAGTCACCGGAGGCGAGTCCGACGTTTGCTATGCCGGCCGTCTTGAGTGCCTCCGCGACGTAGACGGCCGTGTCGGCGTACTCGGTGAAGACGAGGACCTTTTCGCCCTTGTGCTGACCACGGAGTAGGTCGACGAGAGCGTTGATCTTGGAGTCCTTGGCCGGGTCCCATGCACCGAAACTGTCGAGCAGCTCAGCGATGATGCGATTGTCTCGATCGAGGTCCTTGCGCAGCGCCTCCTTCAAGACCTGCGTCCCCAGCCACTTCGTCGAGGCCGGGAGTCGGCGCTTGAGTTCCTCGTACTGCGACTCCAGGCTACCGTAGCCGTCCTGGTCTTCTTCGACGTCCTCATCAGTGACCATGAACTGATGGTCACCGAAGCTGCCGAGCGGCACATCGAAGCCATTGTCGATTGCGTAGATGAACAGTTCGTTGCGGGCGCGTTGACGCTGGAGGCTCAGGATGAATGAGTGACCCGACGAAGAGAGGCGCTTGAAGAGGCCCGTTCGGACGAAGCCACTTACGTTGCCGCGACCGGATCTGATGTCGGCGAGGATCTTGGTGTCGGAGTCGCTGTGGGGCGCCTTCGGGTCGTCGTAGTCGGCGAGGCGGTAGCGGGGCAACGTGAGGTCGCGAACTGCGTCCAGGGTGGTCTCGTCCTCCATGAGCCGGGCCGGGTCGTCGTCCGTAAACTCGTGCCACAGCGGGCGGGGCACGCGGATCGGGAAGTGGAACTTCTGACCGTTGGCGAACTGGAGGTACTCGCGCTCGGTGACTCTTCCGTCGGCGAGGGTGACAGCCTCCTTCTTCGCCGTGCGCTTGATGAAGGAGCGGGTGCGCCGGACCAGGTGGTCGCTCATCAGCCGCTTCCAGTCCTCGGGCTCCTCGGACTTGCGGAAGGCGGCGAGGGTGGTGATCTTGCCGTCTACCTTGTCGATCAGCGTCGGGTCCTTCGCCATCGCGGCGGTGGGCTGGATGCCGAGGTCGTCGTCATCCTCGATGTAGAGGCCGATCTGGTTGGCGACGTCGGCGAAAGCGAGGTTGTAAGGGGTCGCGGTGAGCAGCAAGACCTTGGAACTGTTGCGGCGGACGTAACCCTTGATCGCCTCAGATGCCTTGGTCGTGCTGTTTCGGAGATTGTGTGACTCATCGCAGATGACCAGATGAAAGCGTTTGAGTTCGGGGAGCTTCTTGTCAGCCATCGAGTAGGGAATCACCCGCGCACCCACAAGGCCGTACTTCTCCAGGTGTTCCTCCCACATGTGCTCCAGGTTCTTTGGGCACAGCACGAGCGTCGTGTAGTCCTCGGCGGCTTCGAGCATCAAGGCGGTGGCGATCGCGGTGAGAGTCTTGCCCAGACCGACCACGTCGCCGAGCATCGTGCCGCCGCGCCGGACGATGCGTCGGGCGAGCGTGCGGACGGCGGTGGTCTGGTAGTCGAGTAGTAGGTCCTCGATCGATGGGGGCAGGACGTAGCCCATGCCCTCCCGTGCGTCCTCGGACAGGGCATGGCAGACCTTCAGGTAAACCTCGTAGGGAGTCGGCTGCGTCTCCGACGCCCACGACTTCTCGATGAGCTCGATGATCTCGTTGGTGATCTGGAGTGAGAAGACGTCGTCCCAGCGGTCCGTGAACCAGTTGGCGAGCTTCTCGGTGGCGTCGTTGTCAGTGACGTCGATGTTGAGTTCTAGGTTCTTGTGCAAGCCCGCGTTCGTCATGTTCGACGAGCCGACGTACGCGCGTCGCTGAGCCAGCGCGTTGCCTGGCGCATGGAAAATGTAAGTCTTGCCGTGCAGTGGCGCGGTGGTGAAGACCTTCATCTCCACCGCGCCTGACGAGAGTTGCGCCTTGAGCTGTTGCAGGGTCTTCCGCTCCGCCGCCGATGGCAGTCCCCGCATGAGCTGAGTCCGCAGATGCTTGACGAGGGACTCTTTCGCGGCCTGAGCCTTCGGCATGTCGTTGATGTCCGAGCCGTACGGCGAGGGCTGGACGACGTCTTGCAGCGCCGAGAGCATCGCCGCCGAGTCAGCCGGCATCACCATGCCCACCAACACCCGCACCGTGGCCGGATCCCCGTCCTGACGGCTGTCGCTCTTGGTTTCGACGATGTCGGCGAAACTCGCCCAACCGCGAAGGTCGAAGTAACCCGTCGCGACGTCAGCGGTCTGGAACGCGGTGAGCGCCGTCCGGAGGGCAGGGCCGAGCGCAGACGCAGCCTTCAGGTTGTCAAAGATGTCCGGCATCAGTTCTCCGTAGGTGTCTACTTCTCGGGCCTGACCCTATCGAGGCTCGCCGACAACTGGCACCGACGCGGGATGCACCGTGAGCGGCAGCAGGCGCCGGGCACCCACCAGCTCGGCGCACCGCGCCGCGATCGCCTCGTACGCGGGCGCCCCCACGAGCTCGACGAGCTCCGCGCGCAGCGACACGTAGGCGGGCTCTGCGCCCACGTGCGCCTCGGGTGCGCCCGTGCAGTACCAGTCGAGGTCGTGACCGCCCGAGCCCCAGCCGCGCCGGTCGAACTCCGCGATCGTCACCTCCTGGTACTCGGTGCCGTCGGGTCGCTCGACGTTGCGGTACGAGCGGCGCAGCGGGAGTTGCCAGCACACGTCGGGCTTCGTCTCGAGCGGTTCGCGGCCGAGCTGCAGCGCGAGGCCGTGCAGCGCGCACCCGCCGCCGCCGGGGAAGGCAGGGTCGTTGAGGAACACGCACGCGCCGTCGGGGGCGCGGCGGGTCTTGCGGGCGCCGTCGTCGTCGGCCTCCGTCCACGCCGTGCGGGGAACGACGGCGCCGTCCGGGCGCCGCTGCCAGTCCTCGGGGCTCAGCAGCTCGACGAACGTCGCGACCCGCTCCTCGTCGTCGTCCTCCGTGAAGTGGGCGCCCATGGTGCAGCAGCCGTCGTCGGGGCGCTCGGCATAGATGCCGGGACAGCCGCGGCCGAAGATGCACGTCCACGAGCTCGTGAGCCACGTGAGGTCCACCCGGAACACCCGGTCGGGACCGTCGGGAGCGGCGACGGGGTCCCACTCGGGGTCGGGCAGCTCGACCCACGTGCGGGCGGAGTCGAGGGGAACTTCGGTCGGTGACGGCACGGTCTCACCCTACGAGCGTGAGCGGCCGTGGCGCGTAGGCTGGGCGCCGCAGTCGAACCAAGGAGACGTATGAGCGAGCAGACGACGCCGGAGCCCGAGCAGTCCGGGCCCGCGCCGGAGGAGTCCGCGCCGGTGGAGCCGGCGCCGGCCGATGCTGGTGCGGGCGAGGCGGGACCCGTCGACGCTGGGCTCGGCGAGGTCGTCGGGGCTGCCGCTGCCGGTGGCTCGCCCGAGGGCGCTGCGGTCGAGGACATCGAGCCCGACGACGCCGAGCCCGCTCCGGAGAGCTCGGACGTGCCGCTGTGGCGCAAGGTGCCGTTGTGGGGCTGGGTCGCCGCGGGGGCCGTCGTCGTCGCCGGGATCGTCGTGGGCGTGCTCGCCGGGACGGGTGCCTTCGCGCCCGCCCCGCTGCCGACGCCGCCAGCGGAGACCGTCACGGCCGCTCCGCCGCGACCGACCGTCGAGCCCGTCGCACGCGAGGGTGAGGCGACCCCGTTCTCCGCCGCGCTGCCCGACACCGTGCTCGACCTCGCGCTCGCGGACTTCGTGGCGGGCGGGCGGTTCGATGACATCAACCCGCTAGAGTCCTACACCCTCGTCTACTCCGACGGCGGCTCGCGCAGCGTCACCGTGTACGCCGCGCAGTTCCCGGACGCCGAGGCCGCGCAGGCTGCGATGCCCACGGTGATGGACGACGGCATCGAGACGGGCGAGGTCACCGCGGGCGGCGTGGTGGTCGGCGAGTACATCGGCGTCGGGCTGGACGACTACTCCGGGGAGCTGTCCATGATGTGGCGCAACTCCACTGCGCTCTTCGTGGTGGCGGGCGACGAGCCCCTGATCCGCGACGTCTTCACCGCCTTCCCCCTGTAGGTACACCCACCGTGCTGGCAGGTCATCGCGCGGCTCGCACTCGGTAGGCTCGCACCGGAGGTCCGAGCGGGCCTGGTCGGGAGCGCGAGATGAGTACGCCGAAGGTCGCCGTCCTGGGCGGCGGGGTCATGGGCGAGACGGTGGCGGTCGCGGTGCTCGCCGCGGGCTGGGAGGCCGGGTCGGTCACGGTCGCCGAGCCCCGGGCCGAGCGGCGCACCGAGCTCACCGACCGGCACGGGCTCGCGACCGCGGAGACCGCCACGGCTGCGGTCGCGGGGGCGGGCGTCGTCGTCGTCGCCGTGAAGCCCAACCAGGTGGGCGCGGTCCTCGAGGAGGTCGCGGCCGCCATGGAGGCCGACGTCGTCGTCGTCACCGTCGCCGCCGGCCTGCCCGCCTACTTCTACGAGTCGCGGCTGCCCGAGGGCACGCCCGTGGTCCGCGTCATGCCCAACACGCCGGCGGTGATCGGGCAGGGGGCGAGCGCGGTCGCACCGGGCGCCCACGCGGGCGATGATCACGTCGCGCTCGCCGAGAAGCTGCTCGCCTCGACGGGTCTCGTGGTGCGCGTCGCGGAGAAGGATCTCGATGCCGTCACGGCCGTCTCGGGCTCCGGACCGGCGTACGTGTTCTACGTCATCGACGCGATGGCCGAGGCCGGCGTGCTGCTCGGGCTCAGCCGCGAGCTGTCGACGCAGCTCGCCGTCGCGACGGTCGAGGGGGCCGCCGCGCTCGTGGCGCAGACGGGGGAGCACCCGGCCGTGCTGCGTGAGCGGGTGTCATCGCCGGGCGGGACCACGGTCGCGGCGCTGCAGGTGCTCGACGAGCACGGGGTGCGCGCCGGCATCCTCGCCGCCGCGGAACGGTGCCGGGACCGCTCGCTCGAGATGGGCGCAGACGCGGCCGGAGGGCCTGGCGCCTCATGAGCGGGGCCGACGACGGCGGTCCACGGGAGCTGAGCCACCCGCAGCGGGGTGCGCGGCCACGCCCGCCCGCGATGCACGACGTCGCACGCCTCGCCGGGGTGTCCCACCAGACGGTGTCGCGCGTGCTCAACGACCACCCGAACGTGCGGCCCGAGACCCGCGAGCGGGTGCTCGCTGCCATCGCGGAGCTCGGCTACCGGCGCAACTCGGCGGCCCGCGCGCTCGTCACGCGGCGGTCCGGGGTGCTCGGGGTCGTGACGATCTCAGAGCCGGAGTTCGGGCCGACGTCGACCATCATCGCGCTCGAGTCCGCCGCCCACGCCGCGGGGTACTCCGTGAGCTTCACGACGCTGCCGAACTTCTCCGTGGAGCAGATCACGCGCGTCTTCGAGCACTTCTTCGCGCTCGGGGTGGAGGGCGTCGTCGTCATCGCCCCGCTCTCCTCGGTGGCGGAGACGATCCGGCCGTTCGCCCTGCAGGTGCCCGTCGTGACGATCGCGGCCGGGCAGGGCGCCGGCCAGGAGTTCCACCCGATCAGCGTGGACCAGCAGCTCGGCGCGCGGCTCGCGACGCGGTACCTCGTCGAGCAGGGGCACCGCGAGATCGTGCACGTGCGCGGGCCGCAGGACTGGTTCGACGCGCAGCAGCGCTACCACGGCTGGCGGGCCGAGCTCGAGGACGCGGGGCTCGCCGTGCCGACGCCGATCGACGCCGACTGGTCGGGTGCGCGCGGTTTCGAGATCGGGCGCTCGCTCGTCCGTGAGGGGTTGCCGAGCGCCGTGTTCACCGCCAACGACCAGCTCGCGCTCGGGATGCTGCGGGCGTTCGCCGAGGCGGGGGTCTCGGTGCCGGGCGACGTCTCGGTGGTCGGGTTCGACGACATCCCGGGCTCCGCCTACTTCCAGCCGCCGCTCACGACGGTGCGTCAGGAGTTCGACCAGCTAGGTCGCAAGGCGATCGGGATGCTGCTCGCCGCGATCAACAGCGAGCCGCTCGACCACTCGCCCATCCCGCCACGCCTCGTCATCCGCGCCTCCACCGGCCCCGCGAAGTAGAGACGCCCGCGCCGAAGCAGAGACGCCCGCCGCGAAGCAGAGACGCCCGCCGCGAAGTAGAGAACGCACGGTGCCCGACATCCCCGGCGCGCCTCCGGCGCGGGCGGCCAGGTCTCATGCTTGAAGAGTTTGCATCGGATATCGATGCCAACTCTTCCGCAATGGTTCCTTGGCGGCGGCGGCGGCGGTGGTGGTGGGCGCGGCGGGCTCCCCGGCGGGTGTGGGGAGCTTGCCGGGCGTGGTGAGCGTCCCGGGCGTGGCGGGCTCTCCGGGCGTGGGAGCTCTGCGGGCGTGGCGTGCTCTCCGGGGTTGGGAGGCAGCAGGGGTGGCGGGGTGGTCACGGGTGGGTCACGGGTTGGTGACGGAGTGCCTTCGGGGTTGACACGTCCGTTGTTAGCGATAACACTCAGATCTACGGGCCATTGTTAGCGATAACAACAGCGCCGTGTCTGGAACGGGCGAGACTCGCAAGGAAGCGATGGGCATGGGCAAGGACGCACTGACCGGGACCGCGCGGCGGCCGGACGACCTCGTGATCGGGGTCGACTACGGCACGCTCTCGGGCCGCGCCGTCGTCGTTCGGGTGAGCGACGGCAAGGAGCTCGGCTCCGCCGTCCACGCCTACCCCCACGCCGTCATGGACACCGAGCTCACCGCGGGCCCCGCCGCCGCGAGCGGCACCCCGAAGCAGCTCCCCCCGGACTGGGCGCTCCAGGTCCCCGGCGACTACGTCGAGGTCCTCAAGCACGCCGTCCCGGCAGCCCTCGCCGCGGCCCACGAGGCGCACGGGGTGCACGCGGGCGACGTCGTCGGCATCGGCACCGACTTCACCGCGTGCACGATGGTTCCCACGCTCGAGGACGGCACCCCGCTGAGCGAGGTCGAGCAGTTCGCGGACCGACCGCACGCCTACGTCAAGCTGTGGAAGCACCACGCCGCCCAGCCGCAGGCCGACCGCATCAACGCCCTCGCCCACGAGCGCGGCGAGCCGTGGATCGCCCGCTACGGCGGCCTCATCTCGAGCGAGTGGGAGTTCGCCAAGGGCCTGCAGCTCCTCGAGGAGGACCCCGAGGTCTACGCCGCGACGGCGCACTGGGTCGAGGCCGCCGACTGGATCGTCTGGCAGCTCGCCGGCCGGTACACCCGCAACGCATGCACCGCCGGCTACAAGGGCATCTTCCAGGACGGCGCCTACCCCTCGATGGACTTCCTCGCAGCGCTCAACCCCGACTTCGCGGGCTTCGCCAAGGGAAAGCTGACCGACGACGTCGCCCCCCTGGGCGGGCTCGCCGGCCGGCTCACCGCGCAGGCGGCGGCGTGGACGGGACTGCCGGAGGGCATCGCCGTCGCCGTGGGGAACGTCGACGCCCACGTCACGGCCCCCGCCGCGAACGCCGTCGAGCCGGGCCAGATGGTCGCGATCATGGGCACCTCGACGTGCCACGTCATGTCCGGACCTGAGCTGCACGAGGTCCCGGGCATGTGCGGGGCCGTCGACGGCGGCATCGTGGCCGGGCTGTGGGGCTACGAGGCCGGCCAGAGCGGCGTCGGCGACATCTTCGCCTGGTACGTCGACAACCAGGTGCCCGCCGAGGTGAGCGAGGCCGCAGCCGCACGGGGCGTGTCCGTGCACGAGCACCTCACCGAGCTCGCGGCAAGCCAGGCACCCGGCGCCCACGGGCTCGTCGCCCTCGACTGGCACTCCGGCAACCGGTCCGTGCTCGTGGACCACGAGCTGTCCGGGCTCGTCGTCGGCGCGACCCTCACGACGCGCCCCGAGGACGTCTACCGCGCGCTGCTCGAGTCCACGGCGTTCGGCACCCGCAAGATCGTCGAGACGTTCGTCGCCTCGGGGGTCCCCGTCACGGAGTTCGTCGTGGCGGGCGGGCTGCTCAAGAACCGCTTCCTCATGCAGCTCTACTCGGACGTGACGCGCCTGCCGCTGTCCACGATCGTCTCCGAGCAAGGCCCCGCCCTCGGAGCCGCGATCCACGCCGCCGTCGCGGCGGGCGCCTACCGGGACGTGCGGGCCGCCGCCGCCGCGATGGGCAGCCGTGTCGAGAACGCCTACACCCCGGACGAGGACGCCGCACGCGTCTATGACGAGCTCTATGCCGAGTACTCGACGCTCCACGACTACTTCGGGCGCGGCACCAACGAGGTCATGTCCCGGCTCAAGGCGCTGCGCCGTCGGCAGGTCGCCGCATGAACGCCCCCCAGCTCCCCGACTCCCTGAGCGAGGCCGTCGCCCAGGTGCGTGCGAACGTCGCCGCGCTGCACGCCGAACTCACGCGCTACCAGCTCGTCGTCTGGACGGCGGGCAACATCTCCGAGCGCATCCCCGGCACGGACATGTTCGTCATCAAGCCGTCCGGTGTCGCGTACGAGGACCTGACGGCGGAGTCGATGGTGGTGTGCGACCGTGACGGGCAGCTCGTGCTCGGTGACCGGGCGCCGTCGTCGGACACCGCGGCGCACGCCTACGTCTACCGCCACATGCCCCAGGTGGGCGGCGTCGTGCACACCCACTCGCCGTACGCGACGGCGTGGGCCGCGCGCGGCGAACCCGTCCCGTGCGTGCTGACGATGATCGCCGACGAGTTCGGCGGCGAGATCCCCGTCGGCCCGTTCGCGGTCATCGGCGACGACTCGATCGGCCGCGGCATCGTCGAGACGCTGCGCAGCTCACGCTCGACGGCCGTGCTCATGAAGAGCCACGGGCCGTTCACGGTGGGCCGCGACGCCCGCGCCGCCGTGAAGTCCGCCGTGCTGTGCGAGGAGGTCGCCCGCACCGTGCACCTGGCGCGCGAGCTCGGCGACCCGCTGCCGATCGCCGCCGAGCACATCGACGCGCTCTACGACCGCTACCAGAACGTCTACGGCCAGCACGACGACGACGGCGCCCAGGAGTCCGCCGTCGTCCCCGACGCCACCCAGGAGGACCCGCGATGACCAAGGCCTACCCCGACCGCGAGGTCTGGTTCCTCACCGGGAGCCAGGACCTCTACGGCGAGGACACGCTGCGCCAGGTCGCCGCCCAGTCCCTCCAGATCGCGCGCGCGCTCGACGCGGCGGACGCCGTCCCGGCGAAGGTCGTGTGGAAGCCGGTCCTGAAGGACTCCGAGTCGATCCGCCGGGCCGCACTCGACGCCAACGCGAGCGACGCCTGCATCGGTGTGGTCGTGTGGATGCACACCTTCTCCCCGGCGAAGATGTGGATCGCCGGCCTCGACGCCCTGCGCACCCCGCTGCTGCACCTGCACACCCAGGCGAACGTCGAGCTGCCGTGGTCCACGATCGACATGGACTTCATGAACCTCAACCAGGCGGCGCACGGCGACCGGGAGTTCGCCTACATCGCCACACGGCTCGCCGCGCCGCGCAAGACCGTCGTCGGGCACGTGACGAACCCCACGGTCGCCGCGCGCATCGGCACGTGGGTGCGCGCCGCCGCGGGCTGGGCCGCGACCCACGAGCTGCGCCTCGCGCGCTTCGGGGACAACATGCGGGGCGTCGCCGTCACCGAGGGCGACAAAACCGAGGCCGAGCTGCGCTTCGGCGTGAGCGTCAACACGTGGGGCGTGAACGACCTCGTCGCCGCGGTCGAGGAGGTGGCCGACGACGGCGTCTCGCGGCTCGTCGCCGAGTACGAGGACCTCTACGACGTCGCCCCGGAGCTGCGCAGCGACGGGGACCGGCACGAGTCGCTGCGGTACGGCGCGCGCCAGGAGCTCGCCCTCGAGGCACTGCTGAGCTCGCTCGGGACGAAGGCCTTCACGACCAACTTCGAGGACCTCGGCGCCCTGCGTCAGCTCCCCGGCCTCGCGGTCCAGCGCCTCATGGCGAAGGGCTACGGCTTCGGTGCGGAGGGCGACTGGAAGACGGCCGTGCTCGTGCGGGCCGCGAAGGTCATGGGTGAGGGGCTGCCCGGCGGCGCCTCCCTCATGGAGGACTACACGTACGACCTGACACCCGGCGCGGAGCGGATCCTGGGCGCCCACATGCTCGAGATCTGCCCGTCCCTCACCACGCGGCGGCCGAAGCTCGAGATCCACCCCCTCGGTATCGGGGGCAAGGAGGACCCGGTCCGGCTCGTGTTCGACACGGACCCGGGACCCGCCGTCGTCGTCGCGCTGTCCGACATGCGCGACCGGTTCCGCCTCACCGTCAACGCGGTCGACGTCGTCGCCCCGACCCACGAGCTGCCGAACCTGCCCGTGGCACGGGCGGTCTGGGAGCCGCGTCCCGACTTCGCCACCTCGGCGGAGGCATGGCTCACCGCGGGTGCGGCGCACCACACGGTGATGAGCACGGCGCTCGACGTCGAGGTCTTCGCGGACTTCGCCGAGATCGCCCGCACGGAGCTCCTCGTCATCGACGAGGGGACCACGATCAGGGACTTCGCGCGCGAGGTCCGCTGGAACCAGGCGTACTACCGACTCGCTCAGGGGTTGTGACGCCCGGGAGTTGTTAACGCTAACTGCAAGAGGGAAGTGGGGAGCGATCAGCTCCCGGCTGGGGCACCGCCGCCAACCAGGCGACGGGCTCCGGGAACACTCAAGGAGGAGAAACATGTTCCGCAACAAGTTCGGACGGGCCGGGCTCGTCGCCATCGCGGCGGCGTCGGTCCTCTCGGTCGCCGCATGCAGCACGACGACGGACGGCGGCGGCTCGACCAACACCGCCGGTGGCGGGGACGGCGACCTCATCACGGTCGGCTTCTCGCAGGTCGGCGCCGAGAGCGGCTGGCGTGCCGCCAACACCGAGTCGATCCAGACCTCGCTCACCAAGGAGGCCGGCTTCGACCTGAAGTTCTCCGACGCGCAGCAGAAGCAGGAGAACCAGATCCAGGCGATCCGCTCCTACATCGCGCAGGGCGTCGACGTCATCGCGTTCTCGCCCGTCGTCGAGTCCGGCTGGGACGCCGTGCTCGAGGAGGCCAAGGCGGCCGGCATCCCCGTCGTCCTGACGGACCGCTCGGTCGACTCCGAGGACGACAGCCTCTACGTCACGTTCATCGGCTCGGACTTCGTGCTCGAGGGCGAGATGGCGGGCCAGTGGGTCGCCGAGCAGTTCGGTGGCGGCGAGGACTACAACATCGTCGAGCTGCAGGGCACCACGGGATCGGCCCCGGCCAACGACCGCATGGCGGGCTTCGCCGACGCGATCAGCGGCAGCCCCAACCTCAAGGTCATCGCCTCGCAGACGGGTAACTTCACCCGCACCGAGGGCAAGCAGGTCATGGAGGGCTTCCTCCAGGCGCACCAGGACATCGACATGGTGTTCGCGCACAACGACGACATGGGGCTCGGCGCCATCGAGGCGATCGAGGCGGCCGGCCTCAAGCCGGGCGAGGACATCAAGATCGTCACGGTCGACGCCGTGCGCGATGGCATGCAGGCGCTCGCCGACGGCAAGATCAGCTACATCGTCGAGTGCAACCCGCTCTTCGGCCCCGCGCTCGTCGACATCATCAAGAAGGTCGTCGCTGGCGATGACATCGAGAAGCGCATCGTGATCGAGGACCAGGCGTTCGACCAGGAAGCGGCCATCGCGGCGCTGCCTGACCGCAAGTACTGACGTCCCCTGCGGCGCCGGGTGGCGCGCACCCTCGTGGTGCGGGCCACCCGGCCGTCGCGACCGCACCTGGAGGAGAGGACCACCATGGCCAGCGGGCCCACCGTCGTCAGCATGACTGGGATCAACATCGAGTTCCCCGGGGTCAAGGCACTCGACGACGTCAGCTTCGACCTTCGCGCCGGCGAGATCCACGCCCTCATGGGCGAGAACGGCGCAGGCAAGTCCACCCTGATCAAGGCCCTCACGGGCGTGTACGAGATCGACACCGGCACGATCGAGGTCGACGGCGCCGAGCACCAGTTCACTGGCCCCGCCAGCGCGCAGGAGGCCGGTATCGCGACGGTGTACCAAGAGGTCAACCTCTGCGAGAACATCTCCGTCGCCGAGAACATCATGCTGGGCCACGAGCCGCGCCGGGCCGGTGCGATCGACTGGCCCGTCATGCGCCGGGCCGCGGCGGCACAGCTCGCCAAGCTCCGGCTCGACATCGACCCGGCGTCCCAGCTCGGCTCGCACTCGATCGCCGTGCAGCAGCTCGTCGCGATCTGCCGCGCGATGGTGGTCGACGCGCGCATCCTCATCCTCGACGAGCCCACGAGCTCGCTCGACTCCGACGAGGTCGCCCAGCTCTTTGCCGTCGTGCGATCCCTGCGCGACGAGGGCGTCGCGATCGTGTTCGTCTCGCACTTCCTCGACCAGGTCTACGAGCTCGCCGACCGCATGACGGTGCTGCGCAACGGCCGCGTCGTCGGCGTGCACACCACGGCGGACCTGCCGCGACGCGAGCTCGTCTCGCTCATGATCGGCAAGTCTCTCGAGGTGCTCGACGAGCTCGAGGAGCAGTCCGAGCAGGCGCGGCCGGACCACGCGGGCGGCGTGCCGACGCTGCGGGCGCTCGGCGTCGGGCGTCGCGGCAGCATCGAGCCGTTCGACCTCGACGTGTTCCCGGGCGAGGTCGTGGGCCTCGCCGGGCTGCTGGGCTCGGGCCGCACGGAGCTCGCCCGGCTGCTCTACGCCGCGGACCGCAACGACTCCGGCACCACGGAGCTCAGCGGCCAGAACGTCCGGCTGCGCGGCCCGCGCGCCGCGCTCCGGCGCAAGATCGCGTTCTCCTCCGAGCACCGCAAGGCCGAGGGGCTCATCGGTGACCTCACGGTGCGCGAGAACATCGTGCTCGCCCTCCAGGCGGACCGCGGCTGGCTGCGGCGCATCCCGCGGCGGCGCACGGACGAGATCGTCGCCGAGTACGTCAAGGCCCTCGACATCCGCCCGACCAACCCCGAGACCCTCGTGAAGAACCTCTCGGGCGGCAACCAGCAGAAGGTCCTGCTCGCCCGCTGGTTGTCCACGGCGCCCCGCCTGCTCATCCTCGACGAGCCGACTCGCGGCATCGACGTCGGTGCGAAGGCGGAGATCCAGCGCCTCGTGGCCCGGCTCGCCGGCGACGGGTTGTCGGTCGTCTTCATCTCCGCCGAGCTCGAGGAGGTGCTGCGGCTCAGCCACCGCATCGCCGTCCTGCGCGACCGGCGCAAGGTCGCCGAGGTCACCAACGACGAGTCAGTGGGCGTCGACGAGGTCATCGAGCTCATCGCGAGCGCCGGGAGGGCGTCATGAGCGCATCGCAGCGCCTGGCGGCCGTCGTCGGCCACCGCACGTTCTGGCCCACCGCCGCACTCGTGGCGCTCCTCGCGGCCAACACGATCCGGACCACGTCGTTCCTGTCGATCCGGGTGCAGGACGGCCACCTGTTCGGCGCGCTCATCGACATCATGCGCAACTCCTCCTCGCTCCTTCTCGTGGCGATCGGCATGACGCTCGTCATCGCGACGCGGGGCATCGACCTGTCGGTCGGTGCGGTCCTCGCGATCTCGGGCGCCGTCGCGTGCTCGTTCATCGCCTCCTCGCCGAACCCGGGTTCGGTCGGCACCGTGGCCGTCGCGGTCGTGATCGCCCTCGTGCTCGCGGCGATCCTCGGGGTGTGGAACGGGTTCCTCGTCACGGTGCTCGGGATCCAACCGATCATCGCGACGCTCGTGCTCATGACGGCCGGCCGTGGTGTCGCGATGCTCATCACGGGTGGTCAGATCGCCACGATCAACTCCCCGCCGTTCAAGACCATCGGCTCGGGCTGGCTGCTCGGGCTGCCCGTCCCGGTCTTCATCGCGGGCTTCGTGTTCGTGGGGGTCGCCCTGCTCACGCGGCGCACCGCGCTCGGCATGCTCATCGAGTCGATCGGCATCAACCCCGAGGCGAGCCGGCTCGCGGGGGTCCGCGCGCGCACGATCACGTGGACCGTCTACGCCGCGTGCGGGCTCTTCGCAGGCGTCGCGGGGCTCATCGTCTCCTCGAACGTCATGGCGGCCGACGCCAACAACGCCGGCCTCTACCTCGAGCTCGACGCGATCCTCGCGGTCGTCATCGGCGGCACGAGCCTCATGGGCGGGAAGTTCTCGCTCTCCGGGACGCTCATCGGCACGCTCGTGATCGTCACGCTCACGCTGACCGTGACGATCCTCGGTGTCCCGCCCGCGGTCACGCCGCTCTTCAAGGCCGTGGTGGTCATCGCCGTGTGCCTCCTGCAGTCGCCCAAGATGCGCGAGATCCTGCGCTCGAGACGGCGGGCCACGGCCCCAAGCAACCCCGTGGAGGTGAGTGCCTGATGGCCCTCGACGAGCTCTCGACGACGACGGCGAGCCCGCGGCGCAACCCGCTGCACCTCGACCGTTCCTACCTGCCGGTCGTGGGCGCCCTCGTGGTGCTCGTGCTCATGTTCGCGATCGGCGGGGCGCGCTACGACAACTTCCTCTCGGGGCGCGTCATCTCGAACCTGCTCATCAACAACGCGCACCTCATCGTGCTCGCGGTGGGCATGACCTTCGTCATCATCACGGGCGGGATCGACCTCTCGGTCGGGGCCGTGCTCGCGCTGTCCGGGATCACGACGGCATCCCTCATGTCGAGCGGGCACCCGGCCGTGTGGGTCATCCCGGTGGGCATCCTCATCGGGACCACGCTCGGCCTCGCCGTCGGGCTCATGGTGCACGTCTTCGAGGTCCAACCCTTCATAGCGACGCTCGCCGCGATGTTCCTCGCGCGCGGGCTGTGCTTCGTGATCTCGCTCGACTCGATCCCGATCACCGACCCCGTGATCGTGGCGCTGAGCTCGACCCGCTTCGAGTTCCCCGGCGGGTGGCTCATCACGCCGGCGGGCATCATCGCGCTCGTCATCGTCGCGGCCGGCTTCTACCTGCTGCACTACACGCGGTTCGGCCGCACGGTGTACGCGATCGGCGGCTCGGAGCAGTCCGCCGTGCTCATGGGTCTGCCCGTCGCGCGCACCAAGGTGCTCGTCTACGCGCTGTCGGGGACGTGCGCCGGCATCGGCGGCATCCTCTTCTCGATGTTCTCGCGCTCGGGATACTCCCTGACGGGCGTGGGGATGGAGCTCGACGCGATCGCCGCCGTCGTCATCGGCGGGACGCTCCTGACGGGTGGTTCCGGCTTCGTGCTCGGCTCGCTCGTGGGGGTGCTCGTGCTCGGCACCATCCAGACCATCATCACGTTCCAGGGGACCCTGTCCTCGTGGTGGACCAAGATCGTCATCGGCGCCCTGCTGCTGGTCTTCGTCGTCCTGCAGCGCGTCCTCCTGGTCCGCCGCCGCTGAGATGCCGGCCCCGCCCCGCCCCCTCTGCCGATCTGACGCGTGGGGTGCTCGGTAGGCTGCGAGAGCCAGGGCTAGGGTTCGGGCGGCGCGGGGTCGGGCGGGAAGGCGGTGGCGGGGTGCGTGCAGAGGGCACCGGGCCGCGTCGTCGTGGTCGGCGGCCCGCGGGGGAGGACACCCGGGCGCTCATCCTCGACGCGGCTCGCGCGCAGTTCGCCGAGCACGGCTACGACAAGGCGAGCGGGCGCTCGATCGCCCGGGCGGCCGGCGTCGACCCCGCCCTCGTGCGGCACTACTTCGCAGGCAAGTCCGAGCTGTTCGCTGCCGCGTTCGTGCCGGCCGGGATCAACCCCATGGCGCGGGTCGCCGAGCTCGCGCCACAGGGGCCGGACGTGCTCGCCGAGGGGATACTGCGCACGGCGCTCGCCGTGTGGGACTCCCCGCACGGCAGCACGATCCTGCGCCCGGTGTTCGCTGGCCTGATCTCGGCCGACCCGAAGCTCCGGTTCTTCCGGGAGTACCTCGTGCGCAACGTGTTCGGCACCGCCGCGAGGAAGCTCGACGTCGATCACGCGGAGCTGCGCATCAACCTCATGGCCTCCCAGGTCGCGGGGGTGCTCGTCGCCAAGGTGCTCCTCGAGCTCGAGCCGCTCGCCTCGGCGGACCACGACACGGTCGTGCGGATCGTCAAGCCCACGCTCGTGCGCTACCTGACCGAACCCTACGAGTCCCTTGCGGGGTCGGGCCCGGGGTGACACTATTCCTCACATGAGGAATAACGAGATCGCGGTCGAGGTGCGAGGGCTGCGCGTCGTGCGCGGCACCACGGTCGCGCTCGGCGGGGTCGACGTGACGATCCCGAGCCACCAGATCGTGGGGCTGCTGGGCCCGAGCGGCTCGGGCAAGACGACGCTCATGCGCTCGATCGTGGGGGTGCAGCAGGTCACGGCCGGCGAGGTCACGGTGCTGGGTCGGCCCGCGGGACACGCACGGCTGCGCCGTGTCGTGGGCTACACGACGCAGGCCGCGAGCGTCTACGAGGACCTGACCGTGGTCGAGAACCTGCGCTACTTCGCCGCGCTGCTCGGGGCGGGCGGGGCGGACATCGCCCGCGCGCTCGCCGCCGTCGACATGGTCGCGCTCGCCGACCGTTCCGTGGGGACGCTCTCGGGGGGCGAGCGTTCGCGCGTCTCGCTCGCCGCCGCGCTGCTCGGCAGCCCCGAGCTCCTCGTGCTCGACGAGCCCACCGTCGGCCTCGACCCCGTGCTGCGCCGCGACCTGTGGGACCTGTTCGCCCGGTTGCGCGACGAGGGGGTGAGCCTCCTCGTGTCGAGCCACGTCATGGACGAGGCCGCCCGGTGCGACCGGCTGCTCCTGCTGCGCGACGGTGAGCTCCTCGCCGACGCCACGCTGCCGGAGCTGCTGGAACGGACCGACACCACGGAGGCGGGCGCGGCGTTCCTCGCGCTCGTCGAGGCCCGAGGGGAGGAGCGGCGATGACCCCGCGTCTGACGTTCGCGACCGCGTCGCGCGTGCTCACCCAGCTCCGCCACGACCACCGCACGATCGCGCTCATCATCGTGCTGCCGTGCGTCGTGCTCGGCCTCATCGCGTGGCTCTTCGACGGCACACCGGTGCTCGACCAGCTCGGGCCTGTCTACGTCGGCATCTTCCCCGTCGTCGTGATGTTCCTCGTGACCTCCGTCGCGACGCTGCGCGAGCGCACCTCGGGCACGTTGGAGCGGCTCATGAGCCTGCCGCTCGGCAAGGGCGACTTCGTCACGGGGTACGCGCTCGCCTTCGGGCTGCTCGCCGTCGTGCAAGCCCTCGTGCTCGTCGCGTTCACGGTGCTCGTGTGCGGCATGGACGTCGCGGGCGAGGAGTGGGTGCTCGTGCTCTGCGCCGTGCTCGCCGCGCTGCTCGGCAGCGCGCTCGGCCTCGCCGCCTCCGCGCTCGCCCGCACCGAGTTCCAGGCCGTCCAGCTCATGCCGGCGACGCTCTTCCCCCAGCTCATCCTGTGCGGCCTCGTGATGCCGCGCGAGCAGATGCCCGAGGTGCTCGAGGTGCTCTCGCGGGTTTTCCCGCTCACCTACGTGGTCGACGCCCTGCGCGGCGTCGCGACGGGCGCCCAGCTCGCCGACATCGCCCCCGAGATCCTCCTGGTCGCCGGGTTCATCCTCCTGGCCGTCACGGCCGGCTCACTCACGCTCCGCCGCCGCACCCCCTGATCAGGGGCGCGAGGCGAAGCGCTCCAGCAGGTCCGCGTGCCCGAACACGACGAGCAGGTCGTTCGCCGAGATGCGGGTCTCCGGCGTCGCGTACTCGAACTCCTCGCCCGGGCTCTTGACGCCGACGACGGTCACCCCGTACCGCGTGCGCACCTTCGACTGGGCGAGCGTGAACCCGTGCGTCTCGCGCGGCGGGCGCATCTTGACGACCGTGAACCCGTCCTCGACCTCGATGTAGTCCAGCAGCTTCCCGGAGACGAGGTGGGCCACCCGCGCCCCGGCGTCGGCCTCGGGCGAGACCACGTGGTGCGCGCCGATGCGCTGCAGGATGCGCGCGTGCTCCGCCGAGATCGCCTTCGCCCAGATCTGCGGCGTGCCGAGGTCCACGAGGTTGCCCGTGATCAGGACGCTCGCCTCGAGCGCGGTGCCGACGCCGACGACGGCCACCGGGAAGTCCCGCGCCCCGAGCTGCTCGAGGGCCTCCGGGTTGGCGGCGTCCGCCTCGACGAGCGGGATGCGCCCCGACCAGTGCCGCACGAGCGCCGGGTCGCGCTCGACGACGAGCACGTCGTGGCCCAGCCGGTCGAGCGTCGAGGCGATCGCCGCGCCGAACCGTCCCATCCCGACCACGAGCACGCCTGAACCGTCCGGCGCGCGCAGGATCTCGCTCGCCGCGTCTGTCACGTCGGTCTTGTCACCCAATGATCGGCCTCTCCTCGGGGTAGCGGATCACGCGCCGTCTCTCACGGAGCGCGAGGGCGGCCGCCACGGTCATCGTGCCCGTGCGGCCCACGAACATCAATGCGGCGATGACGTACTTGCCCGCGTCGGGCAGCTCCGCCGTGACGCCGGTGCTGAGCCCGGACGTGCCGAACGCGGAGAGCGCCTCGAAGAGCACGACGTCGAGCGTCCAGTCGGTGAGCTCGAGCAGGACGAGGCACGAGACGAGCACGATCGTGGCCCCGACGAAGCTCACGGCGACGGCGAGCCGCAGCGTCGAGCGCGGGATGCGCCGTCCGTACACGTCCATGTCCCGGTCGCCGCGCGCCTCGGCGATGATCGCGATGACGAGCACCGCGAGCGTCGTGACCTTGATGCCGCCGGCCGTCGAGGCGCTGCCGCCGCCCACGAACATGAGCGCGTCGGTCATGAGCCACGTCGCCTCGCGCATCTCGCCGACGTCGAGCGTCGCGAACCCTCCCGAGCGCGGCATGACCCCGGCGAAGAGGGAGGACAGCACGCGTGCCCCGCCGTCCTGCGCGCCGAGCGTCGCGGGGTTGTTCCACTCGAAGGCGCCGACGACGACGGCCCCCACGGCGACGAGCACGAGGCTCGTGACGAGGGTCAGGCGCGTGTGCAGGTTCCAGCGCCGCCACCGCCGTCCCATGCGCCACGTCGCGGCGAGCGTCATGAGCACGGGGAAGCCGAGGGAGCCGAGGAAGACGCCCACGATGATCGGGAGCAGCACCCACCAGTCCGCGTAGTAGGGCACGAGCCCGTCCGGCGTCGGCACGAAGCCCGCGTTGTTGAACGACGAGACGGCGTAGAAGACGGAGTGCCACGCGGCCGAGCCGACGTCCGCCTCCGTCACGGCGAGCCGCGGGAAAAGGACGAGCGCGAGCACGAGCTCGATCGACACGGACGCGACGACGACGGTCTTGATGAGGGTGCCGACCTCGCCGAGCCGCGTCGTCCTCGTCTCCGAGGCGGCGAGGAGCTTGCTCGTCAGCCCGATGTGCCGCGAGACGGCGAGGCCGAGCACGGACGCGAGCGTCATGACGCCGAACCCGCCGATCTGGATGCCGGCGAGGATCACGACGTGGCCCCACGTGGACCAGTACTCCCCGGTCGGCACCGTCGTCAGGCCCGTCACGGAGACGGCGGACGTCGCGGTGAAGAGGGCGTCGACGAACGGTGCGCGCTGCCCGCTCGCTGTCGCGACCGGCATCGACAGCAGACCCACGAAGACGGCGATGATCCCCGCGAACGCCGTCACCGCGAGCCGTGCCGGTGAGCTGCGCGCCAAGCGGTCCACGAAGTCGCGCGGACCCCACAGGACCGCATCGAGCGCTCGCGCCATCCACCCTCCCGAAGTGCCGGGTCTCACTCTTCCACCTCGCCGCCCCGCTGGACGGTCGTGCCCCCGGGCGCGCCGCGGTGACTAGCGTGGGTGCCATGGCGGTGAGAACCGGAGTCGTGTGGGGCGCGGACGTGCTCGGCTACGACTTCGGGCCCACGCACCCGATGTCTCCCGTGCGCCTCGACCTGACGATGCGCCTCGCGCGTGCGCTCGGCCTGCTCGACGCACCGGGCGTCGAGATCATCGAGCCGAAGGCCGTGTCCGACGACGTCCTCCTGGCGGTCCACACCCCCGAGTACGTCCGCGCCGTGCGCGAGGCGTCGCTGCTCGGTGCGCAGCCGCGCGGGGCGTTCGGGCTCGGCACGGGCGACGTGCCAGCCTTCTGGCGCATGCACGAGGCGAGCGCCCGGATCGTCGACGGGAGCCGTGCGGCCGCGCTCGCGGTGTGGCGCGGCGAGCTCGACCACGGCGTCAACTTCACGGGTGGGCTGCACCACGCGATGCCCGCCGCGGCCTCGGGGTTCTGCGTCTACAACGACATCGCGGTCGCGATCGGAGCCCTGCTCGACGCCGGGGCGCGGCGGGTCGCGTACGTCGACGTCGACGCCCACCACGGCGACGGCGTCGAGCACATCTTCTGGGACGACCCCCGCGTCCTCACGGTCTCGGTCCACGAGTCGGCACGCACGCTCTTCCCGGGCACGGGCTACCCGCAGGACGCCGGGGGACCGGGCGCGGAGGGCACGGCGGTCAACGTCGCGCTCCCGGCGGGGACGACGACGGCGGGCTGGGCCCGGGCCGTCGACGCGGTGGTGCCCGCCGTCGTGCGTGCCTTCGAACCCGACGTGATCGTGAGCCAGCACGGCTGCGACTCCCACACGCTCGACCCGCTCACCAACCTGCGCGTGAGCGTCGACGGCCTGCGATGGGCGGCCGCGCTCGTGCACGGGCTCGCCCACGAGGTCGCCGACGGGCGGTGGCTCGCGCTCGGGGGCGGGGGCTACGCCGTCGTCGACGTCGTCCCGCGGGCCTGGGCGCACCTCGTCGCGGAGGCGGCCCACGTGGACCTGCCGCCGAGCACGCCGCTGCCCGAGGCATGGCTCGACCACGCCGCGCAGTTCGGCCACGCCTACGCGGTGGGGCCCGGCGAGGAGCCCACCACGCTCACGGACGGTGATGAGGTGGAGCTACGCGACTGGGCCGCCGGCTACGACCCCGCGAGCGAGGTCGACCGCGCCATCCGGGCCACGCGACGGGCCACCTTCCCGCACCTCGGGCTCGACGTCGAGTACGACTGAGCGCGCGGATCCCACGAAACCTCACAAGTCACACAAGTTGACATCCGTAACCCCTTCCACTGTGGTCACAGGAGGCCCTAGGCTTCGGCCAGCAGAAGTGCCCCCGAGGGCGGGAGGCCAGAGCACTAGGACGGAGCAGCATGTCGACGGAGCCGGTCAAGCAGCGTTTCCTCACGGTGCCCGAGGTCGCGGAGCAGATGCGCGTCTCGAACATGACCGTCTACCGGATCTTGCACTCGGGCGAGCTGCCCGCGATCCGCGTCGGCCGCTCGTTCCGTGTCCCCGCCGAGGCGCTCGAGGCGTACCTGTCCACCTACGTCGTCGAGCAGCCGGGCGGCGAGCAGGTAGGATAGGCAAGGACTTTCGCGGCCGGGCCCTCGTTTGAGCGGTGCATGCCGTCTCATCCATCACGACGAACTATTGCGAGGACCCATGGGCTCCGTCATCAAGAAGCGCCGCAAGCGTATGGCGAAGAAGAAGCACCGCAAGCTGCTTCGCAAGACGCGCCACCAGCGCCGCAACAAGAAGTGACCTCACGAAGGCCCGGCCAGCGCCGGGCCTTCGGTGCTTCTCGGGCCGGTCGGCTACCGGCGTCCCGTGAGCGCGCGCTTGAGCGAGCGCAGGGCGAGACCGACGATCCATGCCGCACCGGCCAGGCTCGCGGCGTCGGCCCCGCGACGCACCGTGCGCCGCGTGCCCCGGAACTCGCGCACGGGCCATCCCACCGTCTGTGCGTGCTTGCGCAGGCGCCGGTCGGGGTTGATGGGGCACGGGTTGCCCACCTCGGACAGGATCGGGATGTCGTTGGCCGAGTCGCCGTAGGCGTAGCACGCGTCGAGGTCGAGGTCGCGTTCGGCGGCGAGCTTGCGCACCGCCGTGGCCTTGGCCTTGCCGTGCAGCAGGTCGCCCACGAGGCGGCCGGTGTAGAAGCCGTCGCGGTGCTCGGCCACGGTGCCGAGCGCACCCGTGGCACCGAGGCGCCGCGCGATGAGCTCGCCGATCTCGAGCGGGGAGGCGGTGACGAGCCACACCTCGTGCCCCGCCGCGATGTGCTTGTCGAGCACGCGCTGGGTGCCCGGGAAGATCCGCAGCGCGAGGACCTCGTCGTAGACCTCCTCGCCGATCGCGGCGATCTCCGCGACCGAGTGGCCGGCCACGATGCTCAGCGCACGCGAGCGGACCTCGTCGATCTGCTTGGTGTTCTCGCCGAACAGCAGGTAGCGGGCCTGGTGGACGCCGAACGTGACGAGGTCCCAGACGCTGAAGAACTTGCGCCGGTGCAGCCCGCGGGCGAGGTGGAAGGCGCTCGCACCGCGGATGATCGTGTTGTCGACGTCGAAGAAGGCGGCCACGCCGCCCGAGGGTGCGCGGCTCGCGGGTGAAGCGGTCTGCGGGGCCACACTCCCCACTGTATAGAGAGCCCTACCCTGGTGCGCATGGAGCCCACCGCAGCCCGCGTCGTCCTGTACACCCGGCAAGGCTGTCACCTGTGCGAAGCCGCCCGTGAGCTCGTGATCGCGGAGACGGCGAAGGTCGGCGCGTCGTGGGCCGAGATCGACGTCGACACGGACCCCGAGCTCGAGGCCGAGCACGGCGACCTCGTGCCCGTGGTCACGGTCGACGGCGTCCGTCGCGGCTTCTGGCGCATCGACCCCGAGCGCCTGAGCCGCGCGCTCGCGGTCAGCCCTGCTTGATCGCGGAGATCTCGATGGCGACAGTGACCTTGTCGCTGACGAGCACGCCACCGGCCTCGAGGGCGGCGTTCCAGGTCAGGCCGAAGTCCTTCCGCGAGAACGTCGTCGTCGCGGAGAAGCCGGCGCGCAGGTTGCCGTAGGCGTCGACCGCGGTGCCGTTGAACTCGGTCGCGAGCACGACGGGCTGCGTCACGCCGTGGATCGTGAGCTCGCCGGCGACGTCCGCCTCGTCACCCTCGACGGCCACGGGGGAGGACGCGAAGGTCCACGTCGGGTAGGTCTCGACCTCGAAGAAGTCGCCCGTCTTGAGGTGGCCGTCGCGGCCGGCGTCGCCGGTGCTCACGGTGGCGGGGTCGAGCGTGGCCGTGACGGTCGCGGTGCCGTCCTCGGCGACGACGACGGCGCCCTCGGTGATCGCGACGGTGCCGCGGACCTTGGCGATGCCCGCGTGGCGGACGGTGAAGGCGGCCTCGGAGTGGGAGGCGTCGATGGTCCAGGTGCCCGTAGTCAGGGCGGCGGCGGTGGTGGTGGCGCTCATGGCAGGATCTCCAAAGATTGATTCATCAACTATCCGGTAGTTGATAGTTGTACTATATTGGGGAGCGGCGCGCAACCCCCAGCGCCGCACCGACCCGAATTGGTAGGTTCCGCACATGAGCACGACGCAGGTCGGCGACGAGGTGCGCTGGCTGACCCCCGAGCAGCAGGTGCACTGGCGCGCGTTCCTGACCGGCTCCGCGATCGTCACCGCCGCCCTCTCCGCACAGCTCGAGGCGGAGGCCGGCATGTCGCTGAGCGAGTACGAGGTGCTCGTGCGGCTCTCCGAGGCCGAGAACCACACCCTGCGCATGTCCCAGCTCGCCGACGGGCTCGTCCACTCCCGCTCGCGCCTGACCCACACGGTGCGCCGCATGGAGCAGCGCGGCCTCGTGGAGCGGCTCGCGTGCGAGGGCGACGGGCGCGGCGTGAACTGCCACATGACCACCCGCGGCTACGAGACCCTCGTCGAGACCGCCCCCGGGCACGTCGCCGCCGTGCGCCGCGTCCTCGTCGACGCCCTCACCGAGGAGCAGTTCGCCGCGCTCGGTGGGGCGATGGCCGCCGTCACGGCGCACTTCGAGGCACCGTAGGCCACCGGTTTCGTCCCTCCCAGGACCATGAGGGACACTGGGCGCCATGTCTTCCACCACGGTGCACCTCGTGCGCCACGGCGAGGTCCACAATCCCACGGGCGTCCTGTACGGGCGGCTGCCCGGCTACCGCCTCTCCGAGCGCGGTGAGGCCATGGCGCGGCGGCTCGCCGAGCACTTCGCGAAGCCCGCCGCCGACGGCGCCCCGCGGGACGTCGCGCTCGTCGTGGCGTCGCCGCTCGAGCGCGCCCAGCAGACGGCGACCCCCGTCGCCGAGGCGCTCGGGCTCGAGCTCGGGTCGGACCCCCGGCTCATCGAGGCCGACAACTACTTCCAGGGCATGACGTTCGGCGTCGGCGACGGCTCATTGCGCCACCCCCGGCACTGGCCACGGCTCTGGAACCCGTGGCGTCCCTCGTGGGGCGAGCCGTACCGCGAGCAGGTCGCCCGCATGATGGGCGCCGTCCACGACGCGCGGGACAAGGCGGCCGGCCGTGAGGCCGTGCTCGTCTCTCACCAGCTCCCCATCTGGATCACCCGACTCGCAGCGGAGCGTCGCGGCTTCCTCCACGACCTCCGCAAGCGCGAGTGCTCGCTCGCCTCCGTCACGTCGCTCCACTTCGACGGGGAGGTGCTCGCGGGAGTGAGCTACGCCGAGCCCGCGCAGGACCTGCTCCCCGGCGCGTCGCAGGTGCCCGGGGCATGAGCGTCCGTCGTCGTGCCGCCGTCGTCGTGGCAGCCGTCCTCGCCGCCGCCCTCGCCCTGGCGGCGTGCTCGGCCTCGCCCGCCCCGGACCCGGGAGCGACGGGCACGGGCGGCGTGGCCGCACCGGGCATCGGCTACACCTCTCCCGACGGCACGGTCCGCGCGTGGGACGTCGTCGACCGAGGCGAGCCGCTCGAGCTGACGGGCACGGACTACGACGGCGAACCCGTGGACGTGGCCGCCCACCGCGGCGAGCTCGTGCTGCTCAACACGTGGTACGCGTTCTGCCCGCCGTGCCGGGCCGAGGCCGCCGACCTCGTCGCGCTCGACGCCGACTACCCCGAGCTGCACCTGTTCGGCATCAACGGCACGGACGACGCGGGGACGGCGCAAGCCTTCGAGCGGCAGTTCGAGGTGACGTACCCCTCGATCGACGACGCCGACGGCGCGGCCCTCGCGGCACTCGAGGGTGTCGTCCCGATCAGCGCGACGCCCACGACGATCGTCCTCGACCGCGCCGGACGCGTCGCCGTGCGGGTCATCGGGCTGCTCGATCCCGCCGTGCTGCGCGCCCTCGTCGACGAGCTGCTCGCCGAGGCGCCGTGAGCTGGGCGGACCTCGGGCAGAGCTTCGCCGAGACGGCGTTCTCCGGCGCGATGCTCGTCGCCCTGCCCGTCGCGTTCCTCGCCGGGCTCGTCTCCTTCCTCTCGCCGTGCGTGCTCCCGCTCGTGCCCGGCTACCTCGGCTACCTCGGCTCGATGGGTGCCTCGGGCGCGGGCGCGGGGTCGACGCGCGAGCAGTCCTCGGCGCGGCTCGCGGGTGGTGTCGCGCTGTTCGTGGCTGGCTTCACGGTCGTGTTCGTGCTCTACGGGGTGCTCGCCGGCTCGCTCGGCGGCGCGCTGCGTGAGAACGCGGGGACGGTCTCGCGCGTGCTCGGCGTCGTCGTCATCCTCATGGGGCTCGTCTTCATGGGCTTCGTGCCGTTCCTGCAGGCCGACAAGCGCCTGCACGTCTCACCGCGCGCCGGGCTGTGGGGAGCGCCGCTGCTCGGCATCGTGTTCGCGATCGGCTGGACGCCGTGCATCGGCCCGACCCTCGCCGCGATCCTCGCGCTCGGTCTCGACTCCGGGTCGGCCGTCCGGGGGGCCGTGCTCGCGATCGTGTTCTGCCTCGGGCTCGGCCTGCCGTTCGTGCTCGCCGCGTTCGGCATCGGCCGCTCCGAACGGGCTCTCGGCTTCCTGCGCCGCCACCGCCGCACCATCATGCGGCTCGGCGGTGGCCTGCTCGTCCTGCTCGGTCTCGCGCTCGTTACGGGGCTCTGGGACTCCTGGGCGATGTGGCTGCAGGGGCTGCTCACGGCCGACCGACCCTTCGTGCCGGTGCTGTGATGGCTGCCGATCTCGGGGCGGTGGGCTGGGCACGCTGGGCGTGGCGCCAGCTCACGTCGATGCGCGTGGCCCTCCTGCTGCTGCTCGCGCTCGCGGTCGCGGCGGTGCCCGGCTCGATCTTCCCGCAGCGACCGCAGGACCCGATCGCCGTGGGGCAGTACCTCCTCGACAACCCGACGTCCGGCCCCTGGCTCGACCGGTTCGGCTTCTTCGACGTCTACGCCTCGCCGTGGTTCTCCGCGATCTACCTGCTGCTGTTCACGTCGCTCGTCGGCTGCATCCTGCCGCGCATGGCGAAGCACTGGCGGGCGCTGCGCACGCCGCCACCACGCACCCCGCGGCGTCTCGAGCGGTTCGTGGGGTACGACACCTTCACGAGCGGTGCGGCGGCCGGTGACGTCCTCGACACCGCGACGGACGTGCTGCGCGGCCCGCGCCGGGCCTGGCCCACCTATCGCGTGGTGCGGATCGAGGAGTCCGACGGCGCCGCGTCCGTCTCGGCCGAGCGTGGCTACCTGCGCGAGACGGGCAACCTCGTCTTCCACACCGCCCTCGTCGGCGTGCTCGTGTGCCTCGTGGTGGGCAGCTTCGCGCAGTACCGCGGCCAGGCGATCATCGTCGAGGGCCGCGGCTTCGCGAACTCCCAGCTCGCCTACGACACCTTCGAGGCCGGCCGCGGCTTCGACCCGGCGAGCCTCGTGCCCTTCCGTCTCACGCTCGACCGCTTCACGTCGAGCTTCGACCCGCAGACGCTCGCGGCACGCGACTTCACGGCCGAGGTCACGGTCGACGAGCCCGGTCACGCCGAGCGCACGGGCACCATCAAGGTCAACCACCCACTCAGCGTCGGCGGCGCGAAGGTGTACCTCATGGGCAACGGCTACGCGCCGACGGTCCGGGTCCACGACGCCGCGGGCGCGCTCGCCTTCGCAGGCTCGGTCCCCTTCCTGGCGCAAGGCGTGGTCTATACCTCGCAAGGCGTCATCAAGGTGCCGGACGTCACGTCGGGTCCCCAGCTCGGCCTCGTGGGGTACCTGCTGCCCACCGCCGTCGAGGAGCCCGTCGGGTTCTGGCGCTCGATCCATCCCTTGCCCAACGAGCCCGTGCTCGTGCTCTCGGTCTGGACGGGGGACCTCGGTCTCGACGACGGGCTGCCGCAGAACGTGTACCGGCTCGAGGAGTCCGGCATGACCCAGCTCATGGAGGACGTCGACGGCGTGACGCGCCCGGTGACCGTCGTCGTGCGTCCCGGCGAGACCGTGGACCTGCCCGACGGCCTCGGCACGCTGAGCTTCGACGCCCTGCCGCGCTTCGTCGCCCTCGACCTGCGCCACGACCCGACGCTCACGCTCATCCTCGTGTTCGCGCTCGCGGCGCTCGCCGGGCTCGCCGTCTCGCTGTTCGCCCCGCGCCGGCGTGTGTGGCTCCGTGTCGCGCCGGGCGCGCAGGGGACTACCGTGGTCCAGGCGGCCGGTCTGGCCCGGGGCAACGACCCCGGCCTGCCGGCCGAGGTGGAGCGTGTGCTGACCGCCGTGCGGGAACGCAGCGGAGTGGTCACGGACAAGGAGAACGCATGAACGTCGCCGAGGCGAGCACGATCCTCGTGTGGGGGGCGGCGACCGCGTACGCGATCGCCCTCGTGTCCTTCACCCTGCTGCTGGCGCGCAAGGCGGACGCGAGCATCGCGCACGCCGTCCCCGCCACGGTCGGCGGCGGATCACCGACGGCCACCCCCTCGCCGCTGGCCGCGCCCACGGGCCGCCCCAGGTCCGAAGGCATCGCCCGGTCCACCGTCTGGGCGGGGCTCGCGCTGCATCTCGGCGCCGTCGTCACACGGGGCGTCGCGGCCGGCCGCGCCCCGTGGGCGAACCTCTACGAGTTCATGCTCGTGGGCTCGCTCGTCGCCGTCGTCGTCCTGCTCGTGGTGCAGCGCCGCAAGGTGGTCCCGTTCCTGGGGACCGCCGTCGTCGGCATCGTCGTGCTGTTCCTCGCCGTCGCGCAGGTGAACTTCTTCGTCCCGGCCGACGGCGTGCAGCCGGCGCTGCAGAGCTACTGGCTCGTGATCCACGTGGGCGTCGCCGTGACGGCCACGGGCGTGCTCACCGTCGGCTTCGTCGCGGCGATCCTCCAGCTGCTGCGCTCGTCGCGCGAGTCGGGTTCGCGGCGCCTCGCCGGCACGCGGTGGGCGTGGCTCGACTCCGCCCCCGCGCCCGCCTCGCTCGAGAGCCTGTCCTTCCGGCTCAACGCGATCGGCTTCGTGCTGTGGACGTTCACCCTCATCGCCGGTGCGATCTGGGCCGAGCACGCGTGGGGCCGCTACTGGGGCTGGGACCCCAAGGAGGTCTGGACCTTCGTCATCTGGGTCGTCTACGCGGGCTACCTGCACGCGCGCACGACGCGGGGCTGGGCCGGGCGACGCTCGGCGTGGCTCGCGATCATCGCCTACGTGTGCGTGCTCGTGAACTTCACGCTCGTCAACATGCTGTTCCCGGGACTGCACTCCTACGCGAACATCTGACCCCTGGAATCAGGGGCGCGGCGAGCCGTTCTCGTCGTCCGCGTGGCCCTCTTCGCGCTGGCGCCGGCGCTTCTCCTGCTCGAGGCGCCACAGGAACTCCGGGTCGTCGTCCGGGGCCGCGGGACCGGGACGGTACGGCGGGCGCTGCGGACCCGTGGGGCGGGGCCGGGCACCGCGGCCGTTGTTGCGGCGCGAGAACTTCACCGCGAGCCACGCGATCGAACCGAGCGGTGGCAGGAGCACGATGCCGAGGATCCACAGCGCCGGGTGCACGCCGAGCCGGTCGTCGTCGTCGGAGTTCACGACGTCGACGACCGTGTAGACCACGAGCGCGATCACGAGCAGGAACGGCAGGTACCTCATGGCCCCAGCCTAGGCGTACGCCGGGCCGTACCCTAGTCGGGTGCCGCTCCTGACCTACTCGCTCCTGCGCCTGGCGCTCCTGGCCGCGGCCGTCGGTGTGCTGTGGCTCGTCGGGGTGCGCCACTGGCTGCCGCTCATGGGCTTCGGCGTCGTCATCGCCGCGGCGCTGTCCTACCTCCTGCTGCGCCGTCAGCGCGACGCGACCACGGTCTACCTCGCCCGACGCGCGCAGGAGCGCAAGGCGGCGGGGGTCGACGAAGCGGTCGAGGACGAGGCCGTCGAGGACGACGCCGCGAGCTGAGCCAGGACTGGAGCGCGAAACCGGTCTGGAGCGCGAACCCGATCTAGAGCGCGAGCCCGATGCCGAGCAGCACGCCGTAGCCGAGCGAGACGACGCCCGTCCCCGCGAGCACGGGGATGAGCAGGCGCCCCCGCGCCCCGGCGAGCACCGTGAGCGCGAGCAGCGTCACGGGCAGCGTGAGCAGCAGCGTGAGAAGCGACCACGGCGCCGCGATCGCGCACACGGCGGCGAGCACGAGGGCGCCCACGAGCTCGAGCCCGTACAGCCGCCGCGCGCGACGCTCGCCGAGCCGCACCGCGAGGGTGCGCTTGCCCGCGAGGGAGTCCGTCGGCACGTCACGCAGGTTGTTGGCCATGAGCAGCGCGCACGCGAGCAGCCCGACACCGCTCGCGGCGACCCACGCGGGCCACGGCACGACGAGCGCCTGCGTGTAGGTCGTACCCACGGTCGCGACGAGGCCGAAGAAGAGGAAGACCCCCACCTCGCCGAGGCCGAGGTAGCCGTAGGGCGTGCGGCCACCGGTGTAGAACCACGCCGCGCCGATCGCCACCGCACCCACCGCGAGCAGCCACCACAGCCCCGTGAGCGCGACGAGCGCGATGCCGAAGCCCGCGCCGACCGCGAAGGAGACGAGCGCCGCCGTGAGCACCTGCCGGGGCCGGGCCGCACCGGAGGCCGTCAGGCGCGTGGGGCCGAGCCGGTCGAGGTCCGTGCCGCGCACGCCGTCGGAGTAGTCGTTGGCGAAGTTCACGCCGACCTGGAGCGCGAGCGCGACCCCGGCCGCGAGTGCCGCGCGCCCGAGGTGCGCCCCGCCGGCGAAGGCCGCCGCCCCCGTGCCGACGATGACGGGCGCCACCGCGGCGGGCAGCGTGCGGGGACGCCCACCCGCGAACCATTCGGTTGCCGTGGCCATCGCTTACCTCCGTAGGGTGCCGGTCGCAGGGTCCGAGACGGCCGCAGCCGCGATCCGCCGCACGGCGCGCCGGTCGAGCTTGCCGGGCCCGAGCTCGGGGAGCTCGCGGACGACGACGATCCGCCGCGGTGCCGCGGGTGCCCCCAGGCTAAGCGCTACGTGCTCGCGGACGGCATCGAGCGGGAGGTCCGACGCCGACGCCCCGTGTGCCAGGACGACGACGGCGACGACGGCGGCACCCCACTCCGGATCGGGCACGCCGACGACGCACGCCTGGGCGACTGCCTCCAGCTCGCTCAGCGCGGCCTCGACCGCCGTGGGGGCGACCTTGACGCCGCCGGTGTTGATGACGTCGTCCACGCGGCCGAGCACCCGCAACGCGTCGTCGTCGTCGAACGTGCCCAGGTCGTCGGTGCGCAACCAGCGCACACCCGCCCGGGTGACGAAGGTGCGGTTCGTGAGCTCGGGGTCGGCGAGGTAGCCCGCCGCGAGCACGGGCCCGGCGAGGAGGATGCGGCCGTCCTCGTCGAGCTCGACCGTGACGCCGTCGAGCGGCAGCCCGTCGTAGACGCAGCCGCCCGAGGTCTCCGTCATGCCGTAGGTGCGCACGAGGGTCGCACCCGCCGCGCCGGCCGCACGGACCTGGCCGGGATCGGTCGCTGCGCCACCCACGAGCACGGCGTCGAAGCTCGCGAGCGCCTCGGTCCCCGCGGGCGATGCGAGGATCCGTCGCAGCTGGGTGGGCACGAGCGAGGTGTACCGGCGCTGGCCCGTCAGCCGCGCCGTCGCGGCCGCGAACGCCTCGCCCGTGAAGCCGTCGGTCAGGTCGAGGATCACGGGTTCCGTGCCGGCGAGCGCGGAGCGCGTGAGCACCTGCAGGCCGGCGATGTGGTGGACCGGCAGGGCGAGCAACCACTGCGCTGTGCTGTCGAGCCGCTGCGCGCTGTCGCGCCGTGCCGCCGTGCCGCCGAGCCGCCGGGCCGCCGCGGCCGCCGAGGCCTCGAGGGCGCCGCGCGTGAGGAGCACCGTGCGGGGGGACGCGGTCGACCCGGACGTCGTCACGGCGAGGACCACGTCACCGGGCACATGGTCATGCCTGGCCTCCAGCGCGGACGGACCCTGCGTGCTCGGTCGGAGCGGGGCGATCGGAGGACCCGTGCCGTCGAGGGCCGCCGCGAGCGCTACGAGGACCGTCCGCTCGTCGCCGGGCGCGGCGGACAGGATTCGCAGGGGGTGGCTCACGCCCCCCAGGGTAGGAGGCGACGTAGGCTATGCGCGGACCGTCGGCGTGCCCGGCGTGACTGCACGTTTGTCGAAGGAGTTCTTCGTGACCCGTTTGTCGTCGTTCCGCCGCCGTCGCGCGCTCGTGGTGTCCGCCGCGGCGCTGCTCGCGCTCACCGCGTGCGGTGCCCCAGCCGAGCCCGACGCGCCGCCGCCCGTGACGGTGACCCCAACGGTGGAGGAGAGCCGCACGACCCCGCCGGAGCCGGAGATCGGCGCAATCGTGTGGCCGCTCACGGGCGACCCGGCGGCCGACGTCGCCGAGATCGCCAACCGGCCCGCCCTCGCCGTGAAGGTCGAGAACACCTCGGCGGCCCGACCCCAGGCCGGCCTCGAGGACGCGGACATCGTGTGGGAGACGGTCGTGGAGTTCTCGGTGCCGCGGTTCATCGCGGTGTTCCACAAGAACTCACCCGAGAAGATCGGCCCGATCCGCTCCGTGCGTCCCATGGACGCGGCGATCATCGCCCCGATGGGCGGCATCCTCGCCGCCTCGGGTGGCCAGGCCGGCATCCTGCGGCTCGTGCGCGACGCCGAGACCCAGCTGCTGACCCACGACGCGGGCATGCCAGGCTTCTACCGTTCCTCGGCGCGGTCGGCCCCGCACAATGTCTTCTCCTCGGCAGAGGATCTCTGGAACCAGGGCAGCAAGAGCCGGACGAGCCCGCCGCCCGTCCAGTTCGTCGCCGCGCCCGACGCCGCCACCGCCACGGCCGCTGCCACCGGTGCCGACACGGCGTCGATCTCGCTGCGGATGGGCCAAGGTCGCCCCGTGTGGCAGTGGGACGCCGGCTCGGCGACGTGGCTGCGTTCCGAGGGCTCCGTGCCCGCCGTGAGCGAGGCGGGCGAGCGGCTCGCCGCCGTCAACGTCGTCGTCCTCAGCGTCGAGCCCTACAACTCCGGGTTCCGGGCACAGGGGCGCACCCCGGTGCCCAACCTGCGGCTCGAGGGCGCAGAGGGCAAGGCGCTCGTCGCCCAGGGCGGCAAGACGATCGAGGCGACGTGGACCAAGGGTGACCTTGCCGACCCCATCAAGCTCGTCGACGCCGATGGCGAGCCCGTCCTGCTCGCCCCGGGCAACACCTGGGTCGAGATGATGCCGATCACCGACGGCGCGTACGAGCTCTCCTAGCGAGCGCGTGGCTCAGAAGTAGTACGGGAACCCCGACCAGTCGGGGTCGCGCTTCGACAGGAAGGCGTCACGCCCCTCGACGGCCTCGTCCGTCATGTAGGCAAGGCGCGTGGCTTCGCCGGCGAAGACCTGCTGGCCCGCGAGTCCGTCGTCGGCGAGGTTGAACGCGAACTTCAGCATGCGGATGGCCTGCGGGGACTTGCCCGCGATCGTCGCGGCGTACTCGAGGGCCAGTGCCTCGAGGTCGTCGTGCCCCGCCACCTCGTTGACGGCTCCCCAGCGCTCGGCGTCTTCCGCGGAGTACTCGCGGGCGAGGAAGAAGATCTCCCGTGCGCGCTTCTGGCCCACCTGGCGGGCCAGGTAGGCGCTGCCGTAGCCGCCGTCGAAGCTTCCGACGTCGGCGTCCGTCTGCTTGAAGCGCCCGTGCTCGCGGCACGCGATCGACAGGTCGGCGACGACGTGCAGCGAGTGCCCGCCCCCCGCGGCCCAGCCGTCCACGACGGCGATGACGACCTTGGGCATCGTGCGGACGAGACGCTGCACCTCGAGGATGTGCAGGCGTCCGGCGCGCGCAGGGTCCACAGCCTCGGCGGTCTCGCCGTCGGCGTAGCGGTAGCCGTCCCGCCCGCGGATGCGCTGGTCCCCGCCCGAGCAGAACGCCCAGCCGCCGTCCTTCGGGCTCGGGCCGTTGCCTGCGAGCAGGACGACGGCCACGTCCGGGGACATGCGCGCGTGGTCGAGCGCCCGGTAGAGCTCGTCGACGGTGTGCGGGCGGAACGCGTTGCGTACCTCGGGACGGTCGAAGGCGATGCGCACGACGGGCAGGTCGCGCTCGATGCCGCCCGTGCTTGCGTCCGGGCCGCGGTCCACCCCGCGGTGGTACGTGAGGTCAGTCAGGTCCTCGAAACCCTCGACGGCGCGCCAGCGCTCGGGGTCGAAGGTCTCGGACACGCGCTCGGGAAGCTTGCTCATCCGCCCAGCGTAGGGCGGATCACAGCCGATCGACCCGACGCCGCAGGCTCCTGAGCAGCAGGACGACGAGAATCGCGGCGCCGACGACGGCATCCGTGGCCCGGCCGTCCGCGAGCAGCCAGACGACCCCGCCACCGGCGAGGGCCGCCACGAGCGGCGCGTCGGCGAGCCACGCGGTGACGTTGAGGGCGGACAGGTCGCCCATCGGCGTCGGGATCGGCGTGAGCAGGCTCACGGGGAGCTGCCCCTTCGCGGCGCCCCACGCGCGCACGACGAGCACGCTGACGAGCACGAGGGCGAGCGCGAGCGCGTGGGTCACGCGTCCCGAGGCCGCGACGAGCGCCCCACCGGCCACCCCGGCCAGCGCCGTGACGACGAGGGGCGCCGTGGAATGCAGCGCGAACAGCCGCCACGGCCCGAAGCCGAACAGCCCTGGTCGCGCCGCGAGCGCCGCAGCGTGCCGCAGCCCGTCGCAGAAGACACCGAGCGCGAGGTAGGCGAGGACGGCTCCGCCGGCCGCGAGCGCGGGGCCGAAGGGCTGCGCCACCGCCGCGGCGAGGACGGCGGCGGAGGCCGAGAGCGCGAGCGCACCGATCACGAACCGGCCCGTCGCGCGCCACGTCCCGACGAGGTCCGCCACCGCGAACCGCACCGCGGTGGGCCCCTCGACGATGGCCCGCCAGCGGCGGCCGCGGCGGGGCAGCGCGCGCAACGAGCCGAGGGCGGTCTGCAGGTCACCGGAACCGGCGGTGGTCGTCGCCGACTGCCACCGCAGCGCCTGGGCGAGCAGGTCCGGACCCCGTAGGGCGTCGAGCATGCGCGGGACGAAGAGGGCAGCGGCGGCGCCGACGACGGCGAGCCACCGGGCGCGTGGCCACGTGGCGGCGACGACGGCGAGAGTGGCCACGACGGCACCGAGCCACCACGCGTGACGCGCGAACGACTGACCAGCGAGCCACGCGACCGAGCCGATCGCCCCCACGGCGGCACCTGCGAGCACGAGCAGGGTCGCCTCGTGCGCGGCACCGCCGTCGGCGAGCAGGATCCCGCCCACGAGCGCCCCCGCGCCGGCCCACGCCGCCGCGGCCCACGCCGCTCGTTGCCGGAACGCGCGTCGCAGCCCGGCGTGACGCGGCAGGTCCGTGCCCGCCCACAGCCCCACGAGCGCGGGGGCGATCGTGATCGGGCCGTACCCGGCGCCGACCCAGAGGGCCGTGGCCCATGCGAGGCCGACCACGAGCGCGGCCGTCGCCGGGGCGGAGGACGAGCCGAGCGCGTCGAGCACCGTGGGGGTGTTCAGCGCCTCGAAGACGACGGCGACGGCGGGCGCGACGACGAGCAGCCCCATGACGGCCACGACGTAGACGACGTAGGCGACCTCGACGGTCTCGCGGCGCGAGGACCGCATGCGCCACGCGCGGCGGAGCTCCCTGAGACGCCGACGGTCGCTCCCACGGTCGCGCTCACGGTCCCGCACCGGCACCGTCCTCGGTGAGCTCGAGCTGCTCGTCGGCGATGCGGGCCACGAGCGCGGGGGAGTGGCTCGCGACGAGGAGCGTCACGCCGTCGTCCTTGCGACGCTCGAGCGCCCGTGTCACGAGCTCGAGCCGCTCGGGGTCGAGGCGTTGCTCCGGCTCGTCGAGGAGCAGCACCGTGCACGGGCGGGCGAGGACGAGCGCGAGCGCATAGAGCTGGCCCTGCCCGGAGGAGAGCTCGTGCCCGAACCTGTCCTCGAGCGCGGCGATGCGCAGCTCGGCGAGGAGGTCGCGTGCCCGGGCGACGGCGTGCCCGAGCTGGAGTCCCCACGAGGTGCCGACGAGCGCGAGGTACTCCAGCAGCGTGAGGTTCCGGGCGAGGGGTGGGGGCCCGAGGAGGGCTGCGACGTCCGCGCGGAACGACGGTGACCGCTCGTCCGGCACGGCCCCGAGCACGGAGACGACGCCGTCCGACGGCGGCTGGACGCCGGCGAGCACGCGCAGCAGCGTCGTCTTGCCCGAACCGTTGGGGCCGGTCACGGCGAGCGCTCGCCCACGGTCGAGGGTGAAGCTGACGGCGGAGAGCAGCGGCTGCTCGTCGATGCTCACGGCCACGCCGCGTGCGACCACCGCGGGGCCCGAGGCATGCTCCGGCTCGGTTCTCGCGCTCACCCGCCCGACTCTAGGCCCTTCCGCTCCTGACCCTTCCGGTTGAGGCACCCGGAACCCTCGGTTACCGTCGAAGCTGCTCCAACGTGCACCTCGAGGGGAAGGTCATGCCACTGCGGACCCGGCTCGTCACCGGCGTGACAGCGCTCCTGCTGGCCGTCGTCGGCCTCGGTGGACCGGCGAGCGGGGCGCTCTCGGACTACTACCTCGCCGCGGGATCGGGCACGAACGTGTTCTCGGTCAGGTACACGGGCACGATGAACGCGACGTGGCGCGGGTATCTGCAGTCGGGCATCTCCGCGTGGAACTCGACGTACTCCTCGACGGGCACGGTCATCTCGACCACGTCGGGCTCGTCCAACAAGTCCCTGCGCCTCGGCTCCCTGCCGTCGGGGACCATCGGGCAGTACCAGTACGGCGGCACGCGGGCCAACCGGACGTTCGTCATCACCGTGGACGCGAACCGGATCATCGACAGCCCGCAGCGGGTCGCCTCGATCGCGGCCTGGGCGAGGTTCACGACCATGCACGAGCTGGGCCACGCGTTGTCCCTCAAGGACAACCCGAGCACGAGCTCGGCGTCGATCATGACGTACAAGCCGATGAGCTGGACCGGGGTCTACGCCTCGCCGCGGCCGTACGACACGAGCGCCGTCGCGTCGATCTACTAGGGGGATCCATGGGTACATCGCGCACCGCACTCGCCGCCGTGGTGATCGGCGGTCTCGCCGTCGCCGTGGCGGCGTGCGGCCAGGTGGGAGCGGGACCGACGACGGCGCACACCGCGACCGTCACGCACCACGGGTTCTTCGTCGAGTACGAGTCCGTCGACGCGCTCCTCGCTGCCGCGGACACCGTCGTCACGGGCGTCGTGCTCGACGGACGCACCGAGCTGATCGAGCTCGAGGAACCCGAGTTCTCGGGAACCGACCCGGTCAGCAACCCGACGTTCGGTGCGCCCGGGCCCGGTGACCCGGGCTACGAGGAGCCCGAGCCGAGCGTGTTCGTCTACTCGATCTACGACGTCGAGGTCGACCAGCCCGTCGAGGGCCGCTACGAGGCGGGCGACCGCATCGAGGTGCGGCTCGTGGGCGGGCAGCTCGACGGCGAGCTCCACGTGTGGACCGACGTCGTGCATCCCGTCGTCGGCGAGAGCTACGCCTTCTTCCTCAGCGACCTCGCACCCGGCGAGGCCGAGGCGCTCACCCCCGTGCAGGGCCTCTTCCGCGAGCTGGCCGACGGCGAGTTCGCGCCCCTCTCACGGACGTCGGACCGCGCCCTCACGATCGCGAATGACCTCGGGCTCGCGCTGGACTGATTCGCGCTGGACTGACGCGCGCTGGACCGACTCGCTGGACTGACTCGCTGGACTGGCCCGCGCTGGACCGACCTGCGCGGGCCCTCGGCTCAGGCGGGTGATACCTCGATGCGCCGGTCGACGTCACCGTCCCACCGCGCATCCAGCCCGGCGTCGCGCAGCGCAGTCACCACCTCGGTGGCGATCTCGCCAGGGTCGCCGTCGTCGTCGTGGGTGCCGAACGCGAGGGCGAGGCTCCCGGAGGCCTTGGCGCGCGAGCGGTCGGCACGCGTGTAGAAGACGGCGCCCCGCGGTGTGCTGCCCGCGGCCGCTCGACGCTGCGCGTCCTCGTTCACGGTGTCCCAGCCCTCGTCCTGGTTCTGCCCGACGCCGGCGCTCGTGACGATCCCGCGGCCCTCGAGCGCGGTGAAGGCCGCATCCACGCTGGTGCGCAGCCGCCGCCAACCCAGGAGGGACAGCGGTCGGTCGGGTGCCTCTTCGGGCACTGGCACCGCCTCGACGCCCGTCAGGGAGCTCAGCAGTGCACGGACGTCGTCGTCGAGCGCGTTGACGGTGACGTGGTTGTCGTAGGAGTCGCGCACGTCGGGGTCGGCCCCGGCGTCGAGGAGCACCTGTACGGGGGCCGTGCCCTTCGAGAACTCGGCCGCGAGGTAGAGGGCCGTCCGGCCGTCGAGCCCCGGGTGCTCGAGCGGGGCGCCCACCTCGATGAGCAGGGCGAGGATCTGCGCGACGTCGTCGGTGTCGCCCTGGTTGGCACCCATCGCGGCGAGGTGCAGCGGCGTGAAGCCCTGCTCGTCGGTGTCCTGGGCGCTCGCGCCCTCAGCGAGGGCGGCGCGCACGCCGTCGAGGTCGGCGGCGCGAGCGGCTTCGAAGAGGCTCATGGGCGCCCAGCGTAGGGATCGGTGGCCTCCCGCGGCAGCCTAGGCTCGGAGCGTGGACGTCTACTCGATCCCGCTGCGCACGCGCTTCCGCGGCATCGACGTGCGCGAAGGCGTCCTCGTGCGGGGGGACGCGGGCTGGGGGGAGTTCTCGCCCTTCTGGGACTACGACGACGCCGAGTCCGCCGCGTGGTGCCGTGCCGCGAGGGAGGCGGCCGACGACGGCTTCCCGGTCGCCGTGCGCCACGAAGTGCCCGTCAACGTGACGATCCCTGTGGTCTCGCCGGAGCGCGCCGCTGCGCTCGTGCGGGACTCAGGGGGTTGCGCCACGGCGAAGGTCAAGGTCGCCGAACCGGGTGAGCCCCTCGCGGCGGAGGTCGCGCGCCTCGAGGCCGTCCGGGACGCGCTCGGGCCGGCGGGACGCATCCGGATCGACGCGAACGGCGGGTGGGACCTCGACGCGGCTCTTGCCCGGCTGCCCGTCCTCGACCGGGCTGCGGGCGGGCTCGAGTACGTGGAGCAGCCCGTCGCGTCGGTCGCCGACCTCGCCCTCGTGCGCCGTCGTCAGTCCGTGCCCGTGGCGGCGGACGAGTCCGTGCGCCGTGCCGAGGACCCGCTCGCGGTCGCCCGCGCCGGGGCGGCCGACGTTCTCGTTCTCAAGGTCCAACCGCTCGGCGGGGTGCGCGCGTGCCTGCGCATCGCCGAGGCCACCGGGCTGCCCGTCGTCGTCTCCTCTGCTCTGGAGACGTCCGTCGGGCTCGCGGCCGGTCTTGCGCTCGCGGCGGCACTGCCCGAGCTGCCCTACGCGTGCGGGCTCGCCACGGCGCAGCTCTTGACGGGCGACGTGGTGGCCGAGCCGCTCACGCCCGTCGGCGGGGTGATCGCGGTGCGCCGTCCCGAACCTGAGCCGGAGCTGCTCGCCGCGGCGCGGGCCGACGACGCGACCGCGCAGCGCTGGCGGGAGCGGGTGGGGCGGGTCGAGCGTCGCGCCTAGGCTGAACCCGTGAAGCCCTCGCCGTCGACCCACGCCGCGCGCGTGGTCGTGCAGACGCTCGCGGCGGCGGGTGTGCGCGAGTTCGTGCTCGCGCCGGGCTCGCGAAGCGCACCTCTCGCGTACGCGTTGGCCGATGCCGCGCGATCGGACCGGCCCGCGGGAGCGCCCGAGGTCGAGGTGCACGTGCGGGTCGACGAGCGGGACGCCGCCTTCATCGCCCTCGGGATCGCCAAGGCCGCGGCCGCGGTGGGAGAGCCGCGTGCGGTCGCCGTCGTCACGACGTCGGGCACGGCCGTAGCGAACCTGCTGCCCGCGGTCCTCGAGGCGCACCACAGCGGCGCCCCGTTGCTCCTGCTCACCGCCGACCGCCCCCGCGAGCTGCGCGGTACGGGTGCCAACCAGACCACCGAGCAGCCGGGGCTGCTCGAACCTGCGGTCCGGCTCACGCTAGATCTGGACGCAGAGCGGGCTCTCGCGGGTGACGCGGGTGACGCGGGTGACGCGGGTGCCGGGCGCGCGGGCTCGGCGGACGGGTTCGCGCGGGCGGTACTGCTCGCCGTCCGCACCGCCCTGGGTGTCGGGGGCGGCGATCCCGGGCCGGTGCACCTCAACCTCGCGTTCGGCGAGCCGCTCGTGCCGGGTGACGAACCGTGGCCAGCGGCGCGACCGGTCGACCTGCCCTCGGACGGCTTCGGGTTCTTCGGCAGGGCGCGCACCCCGGACCCTGAGCCTTCGATCGAGTCCGAGCCCGCTGCGGCCGCCGACGCGTACCACGGTGCTTCTGGACTTCCGGCCGGCCCGCCCACCGTCGTCGTCGCGGGGGATGGCGCGGGCGCGGTGGCGCGCCAGCTCGCCGAGGCGCGCGGCTGGCCGCTGCTCGCCGAGCCGACGTCCGGCGCGCGGGGTGGGCCCAATGCGGTCCCGGCCTACCGGCTGCTGCTCGATGCGTGGCCGACCGCGCAGGAAGTGCGGCGCGTCGTCGTGGTCGGACGCCCCACGCTGTCGCGACCCGTGGCGAGGTTGCTCGCGCGGGAGGACGTCGAGCTCGTGCGGGTGCAGCGGCCCTCGGCGGCGTGGCCGGACGCGGGGCGGTCTGCCGACGTGCTCGTCCCTGCTGTCCCGGAGTCGTGGCTTGCCGAGCCGCCCGACGACCCGCCCGACGACCCGCGATGGCTCGCGACGTGGCGCGCCGCGGGAAGTGCCGCGCTCGACGCCGTCCGTCACGCGGCTGCCGGCACGACGCGCCCGGGCGCGTCCGAGCCGCTCACCCGTGCGACCCCGCGGCTGACCGGCCCCGCGCTCGCCGCGCTCGTCGCTCGAGCGACGCACCCGGGGGACGTCCTCGTGCTCGGATCGTCCAACCCGGTGCGCGACCTCGACCTCGTCGCCGAGTGGGACACCACGCCGCTCGTCATCGCGAACCGCGGGCTGTCGGGGATCGACGGCATGGCCTCGACGGCAGCCGGGATCGCGCTCGCGCTGCCCGACCGCACCGTGCGCGCCCTCGTGGGTGACCTCACCTTCCTTCACGACATCGGCGGCCTGCTCACCGGGCCGCTCGAGAGTCGTCCCCACCTGCAGGTCGTCGTCGCGAACGACGACGGCGGCTCGGTGTTCGCGACTCTCGAGCACGGCGAACCCACCCGCGCCGCCGTGTTCGAGCGGTTCTTCGCGACCCCCCACGGCGCCGACCTCGCGGCGCTGTGCGCCGGGTACGGGGTGCGTCACCGGCTCGCGCGGGATGTCGCGGAGGTCGCCGAGTCGCTCGCCTCGCCAGGCCCGGGCGCGAGCGTGCTCGAGGTCCGCGTCGACCGCGCAGGCAGGCGTGAGCTCGACGCGGCGATCGCGGCCCGAGTGTCTGACCTCGCGCGAGTGGCCGGCGTGGCACCAGTGGCCGGCGTGGCACCAATGGTGGACGTGACTCGAGCGACTGACCTGACCGGTGTGGAAGTCGAACCCGAAGAAGGTCCGGCGAGCTAGAACGGCGGAGGTCCCGGGTCGTCGCTCGTGGCCGGCCCCTTGTTCCGCGGGACAGGTGGTACATCGGGTGGATCGAGCGCGGCCAGATCCTCGCGGATCGCGTGGATGGGGTGCTCCGGGTCGAGGGAAGGGATCGGGGCCGCGGGCTGCCGCGTGTATCGGTGCCCGGTGGGGGTGGTCCACCAGAACTCGCCCGGGGAGGGCTGTTCGAGCCGGAACCCGGCGTGCGTCTTGATGAGGTGACAGCCCTTGGAGAGCGGGCCGAGGTTGTGGGCGGCGGTGTGGCCGCCGTCGGATGAGCCCGGTCGGAACGGAGTCGTGTGGTCGAGCTCGCTGCTCCACGCCGAGGTGTCGCAGGTGGGATGGACGCACGTGCGGTCACGGTGGCGCACGAGCTCGGCGAGGTCGGCCGGAGGCTGGTATCGGATGTGGCCGACGTCGAGGACGGTGCCGGTCGCCGGGTCCGTGACGAGCCGCCGCCAGGTGCCCCCTTGGGCCAGAGCGCGGGCGGTCGCCGGGTCGATGGGTCCGTAGCCGGCCAGCTCGCCCGGCTCGTCGCTCGTGCCGATCAGGGTCGACAGCGGCACGATCACGCGGACGTCTGCCCTGATGCCGGGGAGGCAGGTACCGGGCGTTCCCGCCGTGCTCGCCGAGTCGACCGCCCCTGGTTGCCCTGCGGTGTCAGACGCGCCCGCCGGACGAGTCGCGCCGGCCGTGCACTCGCCGCGCAGGACCCGCTGGCAGATCAGGTCAGCGCGCAGCTGGTCGAGTGTGCGCGGGTCGCCCGCGAGCCGGGCGGTCCGCGCGGCGGAGTCGATCGACTCGTAGAGCGCATGGACCTCGGTCGCGGTGCTGTGCAACCAGAGACCCGCCATGCCGTCGGGCAGCGGCTTCGGGCGAGAGACGCATCGCTTGTCCGCGGCGTCACGATGACGGGTCACGGCCTCGGCGGGGTCGAGCTGGATGATCGCCGCACGGATGTCTGCGGCGACCTGGCGCGTGCTGCGGTGCGGCGCGCGCGGGAGCACGGCGTCCTGGACGCCGAGAGCGAGCTGGGTGGGTACGTCGTAGAGCGCGTCCGTGATGACGAGCGCCTTCGCCGCGTCGATCTGCCCCGCGGCGAGGGCCTCGCCGGTCGGGGCCAGGTCACGGCGGAACGCGAGCCCGGTGCGCACGAGACGCCGGGCTGAGCCGGGGGAGGTGCCAAGACGCAGCGCCAGCTCGGCACCCGTGACGCGTTCGGCTGTCAGGTTCAGTGCGAGTGCGGTGTCCACCTGCGGAGCCATCGAAGCGCGACCGGCAAGCTCGGCTGCGCTGGCCGCCGCGAGACGGTTCGCCCAGGAGGAGAGCCGACCGGCGGCCGCGACGAACTCGACCAGGTCGTAGTCGTCGAGGTGTTCGAGGCCCTCGTGCTCGAGCTCCGCGAGCAGCCCCGCCAGCCGGGGATCGGGCGCCGCCACGTGCCAGGCCAGCGTCGTGTCGCTGCAGGTCGCGCCGCGTCGATGCGCGCCGCGACCGGCCCGGCCGCGCGCACCACGGCGGGGTGCGTCGTCGTCCGGAACCTTCGCGGGTACCGCCTCGAACCAGGACATATCTGGACAGTAGACGGCGCCTCTGACAACGACCGCGCCGCGTCCCAGCAGCAGTCTCCTGGCGGCGTCCGGTGTGCGCACCGAACCCGGCCTGATGCCGCGTCCGTGCGCCTCGGGAGGCGAAGCTCTTGGGGGATTCCCAGGTTCTGTCGAGGAGAGGCGCAGGTTCGGAGTGTGTGCTCGGGGAACCAGCTCAGCCCCGCGAGGAGATCGTCATGTCGCACAACGAACCCGGCCCCTGGCCCAGCCCTTCCACGCCGACGCCCGCCACGCCCGGTGAACCCACGGCCTCGGCGACGTCGGGTGAGTCGGCGATGCCCGACGAGGAGCAGACGCAGACGACGGCGCCCGTACCGCCGATGCCACCCCTCGCACCGATCCACTCGGGCGCGTCGGCCCCGACCTCGGCCCAGGCACCACAGCCCGTGCCGCAGGGGGACGCTGTCTGGTCGCCGTCGTCGGCCACCTCCGGAACGGCCGGCGACCCGACTCTGAACCTGCCGCCCACCCCCGGCACGACCCTCAACCCGCCCCGCCAGCGCCGCATCTGGCCCGCCATCGTCGGCAGCGCCGCGGCGGGCGCGCTCGTCGCGAGCGTCGCGACGGCGGGCATCCTGACGAGCCGTGACACCGACCCGTTGTCCCCGAGCGCGCAGAGCACGGTCACCCAGGTCGAGGCGAGCCAGACCCCGCTGCTCGAGGGCGAGACCACGTGGCAGGACGTCGTGGACCGGGTCGCCGACTCCGTCGTCGCGATCACCGTGAGCTCGCGGTTCGGCGGCGCACAGGGCTCGGGCGTCATCATCGACGCCTCGGGCCTCGTCCTGACCAACAACCACGTGATCGAGGACGGCGAGCGGGGCGGCATCGACGTCGTGCTCGACGACGGCCGCGTGTTCCCCGCCGAGATCGTGGGATTCGACGAGACCACGGACCTCGGTGTGCTGCGCCTGTTGGACCCGCCGTCGGACCTCGTCGCCGCAACCCTCGGCGACTCCGACTCCTTGCGCGTGGGCCAGGGCGTCATGGCCGTCGGCAACCCGCTCGGCCTCGCCGGGACGGTCACCACGGGCATCGTGTCGGCCCTGGACCGGCCCACCGTCACGGAAGGCTCCACCGAGGCAGTCATCACGAACGCGATCCAGATCGACGCCGCCGTGAACCCCGGGAACTCCGGCGGTCCGCTGTTCGACTCCGCCGGGCGCGTCGTCGGTATCAACTCCTCGATCGCCACGCTGTCCGGCGGCTCGCGCTCCGGCTCCATCGGCCTCGGTTTCGCGATCCCCATCAACCTCGCCAAGCAGATCGCCGACCAGCTCATCGCGACAGGCACCGTGAGCCACGCGTTCCTCGGCGTGAACCTCGCGGACGGCACCGCGGACCTCGACGGCGTCGCACGGCAAGGTGCCGTCGTCGGGCAGATCGTGCCGGGCTCGCCCGCGGAGCAGGCAGGCGTGCAGGAGGGCGATGTCATCACGGCGATCGACGGCAAGCCCGTCGCGAGCGGCGAGTCGCTCACCGGTTACGTGCGCGCCCGCACCGTGGGGCAGGTCTCGCGGCTCACGGTGATCCGTGACGGGCAGTCGCTCGAGCTCACGGTCACGCTCGCCGCGCGCGAGGAGTCCTCGCAGCTGCGCGGCTGACAGAACCGGTCGGCCGGGTCGCGTCCCCCTTCCGCGGCTCGGCCGACCGCACCCTCGAGCGTGCCGCTCGCGAAGAGCTCGAGCAGGACGCTCGGGTCGACGCCGGGGGACTCAGACGGTGAACGGCCAGATGAGCGGTACGTACAGCACCGACATGGCGAGGAAGAAGAGCGCGAGCGGCAGCCCGAGCTTCCAGTAGTCGGCGAACTTGTACCCGCCGGGCTCCATGACCATGAGGTTGGCCGGCGTCGCGATCGGCGTGAGGAACGCGGCGCCGCCGATCACGGTGAGCGCCATCATGAACGGCAGCACCGACACGCCCATCGTGGTCGCGACGGCGATCGACACGGGTGCGATGACGAGCACGGTTGCCGTGTTCGAGATGAGCTGCCCCAGCACGAGCGTCAGGAGGCACACGAGGAGGAGCGCGAGGTGCGGTCCGCCCGTGCCCACGTACCCGATGAGGGTGCCGGCGACCAGGTCCGCCGTACCGGTGACCTCGAAGGCCGTGGCCATGGGGATCATGCCGGCGACGAGGATCACGGTGGTCCACGCGATGCCCCGATAGGCCTGCTGGATCGAGACGACCCGCATCACGAGGAGCGCCCCGGCGGCGAGCAGCGCCGCGATGGCGGCGGGCACGATCCCCGTCGCGAGCAGGACGATCATGGCGACGAGGACGACGACGGCGCGCTTGGCCCCGCTCCCGAGGGGGATGGACCTGCGCAGCACGGCCGGCTCGTCGACCACGAGGACCTCGGGTGTGGACGTGTGCCGGTCGAGGTCCGCCCACGAGCCCTCGAGCAGCAGCGCGTCGCCGGGACGCAGCTCGACGTCCTTGCCGTAGAGCTTCTCGTGAGCGCGTCGCGCGCCGAGGATCACGAGGTCGCCGCTCGGCGTCGTCATGCCCGCGAACACGTGCATGCCCACGAGGGGAGACCGCGGCGGGATGACCACCTCGCTCACGCCGCGCAGGGGGCCGAGCAGCTCGACGTCGTCGTCGTCGAGCTCGTACTCGGCACGCAGCGTCGCGGCGAGCTGCCACACGTCGGTGGGCAGCGACTCGACCTCGCGGTCGGGCAGGAGGCGGCGCCCGAGGAGCACGATGATGACGATCGTCCCGACCAGGAGCGGCACGCCCACGAGCGCGAACTCGAAGAAGCCGAAGCGCCGCTCCCCGGCGTCGGCGGCCGCCTCGGAGACGATGATGTTCACGGGTGTGCCGGTGAGCATGAGCATCGACCCGGCGTGCGCGGCGAACGCGAGCGGCATCATGAGCTGCGACGTCGGCATCCCCGTGCGCGCTGCGACCACCACGACGAGCGGCAGCAGCGCCGCGACGGCCCCGTTGACGCTGATGAGCGCCGTCAGGAGTGCGACGAGGAGAGCGATGACGACGACGAGCCGCGTGCGCCCCGTCCCCGCGCGGGCGATGACCTGTTGGCCGGCCCATGCCGTCACGCCCGTCACGTCGAGCGCCTCGCTCACGACGAACAGCGCCGCGATGAACAGCACGGTGGGGTCCCCGAAGCCGGCGAGCGCCTGCTCGAGCGTCAGGACGTCGGCGAACCACAGCGCGACGGCCACCCCGACGGCGACGACGGCGAGCGGCACCTTGTTGCTCAGGAACGCGAAGATCGCGACCACGAGGATGACGAGGGTCGCGGCGATCGGGTCCATGGCTCGAGCGTAGGGCGCTCGTTCGCCACGTGGGGACTATCTGCGGCAGGTCCCCCTCACTAGGGTGGCCGTATCGCCGCGTGACCGGTTCCAGGAGGCATCATGTCCAGCTCGCTCGTCCCCGCAGACTTCCCGGCGACTCCCGGGCTCGACGCCCTCGATGCCGTCTCCGTCACCGCGGGACGGGCACCCGACGACGTCCGGGCCGTCGGCTACACGGTGGCCGCCTCGGGAGACGTCCCCGAGGAGCTGGGCCTGGACCGCGAGGCGCTCGGTCGCGCGGGGTTCGAGTCGAAGCCCGGCTCGACGCTCGTCCTGCCGCAGGCGAGCGGTCCTGTGCTCGTCGCCGTCGGCGTCGGTGACGGCGAGCCCGACGGTGCGGCCCTGCGCGAAGCCGTCGCGGCCTTCACCCGGGCCGTGTCCACGTGGGCCGACATCGCGTTCGTCGTCTCCCACGCGGGCGGGCTCGACGCCGAGGAGGCGGGCCGTGTGCTCGCCGAGGGCGCCGTCCTCGCCCGCTACCGCTACGCCGTCCTCCAGAGCGACCCGAAGCACACCCCGCTCGAGCGCGTCACGCTCGACGTCTCCGGGGCCGACGGCGAGGCGCTCGCGACCGGCATCGAGGCGGGACTGCGCGCCGCCCGGGCCACCGTCGTCGCGCGCGACCTCGCGAACACCCCGCCCGGGCACCTCACCGCGACCGACTTCGGCGCCGTCGCCCAGTCGCTCGGCGCGCGGTTCGGCTTCGGCGTCGAGCTCTTCGACAAGGCCGCGCTCGTCGAGCTCGGTTGCGGTGGCCTGCTCGGGGTCAACCAGGGTTCCGCGGAGGAGCCCCGCATGATCAAGCTCTCGTACGCGCCCGACGGCGAGGCGAGCGGCCACCTCGGCCTCGTCGGCAAGGGGATCATGTACGACTCGGGTGGCATCTCGCTCAAGCCGTCCGACCCGATGCACCTGCTCATGAAGATGGACATGGGTGGGGCGGCCGCCGTCCTCGGCGCCTTCACCTCGCTGCGCGACGCGGGCGCCACGGCGCGGGTCACGGGCTGGCTCATGTGCACCGACAACATGCCCTCCGGCTCGTCGTACAAGCTCGGTGACGTGCTCCGGGCGCGCGGCGGCACCACGATCGAGGTCAAGAACACCGACGCCGAGGGCCGCCTCGTGATGTGCGACGCGTTCGTGCTCGCGAACGAGGACGAGGTCGACGCGATCGTCGACATAGCGACGCTCACGGGCGCCGCGCTCATGGCCCTCGGCCAGGCGCGCGCACCGATCTTCGCGAACGACGACGCGCTCGCCGACGCCGTGCTCGAGGCCTCCGAGGCGGCGGACGAGCCCCTCTGGCGCATGCCGCTCGAGCGCAAGTACCGCTCCCAGCTCGACTCCGACATCGCCGACATCGCCAACCTCGGCGGCAAGTTCGCCGGGGCGACGACGGCGGCGCTCTTCCTCGACCACTTCGTGGGCAAGACCCCGTGGGTCCACATCGACATCGCCGGGACGATGCAGTCGGACTCGGACGAGGTGTGGCGCTCGAAGGGGGCGACGGGCTTCGGCGCGCGCATCCTCGCGGGGACCGCGGCGTCATTCTCGCGCTGAAGCGCCTCGCGTCGCGCGCGAGCGCTCTCGATGGCTGTACCCCGGGGCACGGGCTCACCGCTCCTCCCTGCGGCACCGACCTGCCCTGAACACCCTCGATCTGCGCGTAACAGGACCGTAACCAAATATTTGTGAGAAAGTCTTGCAAAACCCTTGACGGGGCCTCACGCCCCCCGCAGGATGGGTCGCACCACCAGTCACGGTTCGGCATTGCGCGTTGACACACCGGTCAACGCGGGGGGATCCGGCCATCGCACACAGCGTCGTCACACGACACCAGGAGGTACAAGTGCGCCTTTCCCGCTCTACGCCAGCCACTCTGCTCGTCGCCGTAGCCGGACTCTCGCTCGCTGCCTGCAGCCAGCAGGCTCCCGCGCAGGATCCCACCACCCCGCCCGGAACCTCGGACGAGTCCGAGCCTGCCCAGCCGCCCGCGGGCGACCCGGAGACCCTCGAGGGCTGGGGCGCCACCATGCGAGAGAGGTACGAGGGGGTCGAGCTCACCATCGCCGCCCACTCGCACCCCTCGATCGAGGCCTTCCGCACGATGGATGCGGACTTCACCGCCCTCACGGGTATCACGGTGAACTGGGACGTCATGGAGCAGACCTCGCTCAAGAACAAGCAGCTCCTCGACTTCACGTCGAACACGGGCATCTACGACGTCCACCTCGTCGACCCGTTCGCCCAGGCGGAGTTCGTCGACAAGGGCGTCATCGCCCCCCTCGACACCTACCTCGACGACGCCGTCGCAGTACCCAGCTGGTTCGACTACGAGGACATCGTCCCGGCCTACTCCTCGGTCGACGAGTTCGATGGCGGCATCTACGGGCTGCCGATCGCCGGCGAGACCCGCTTCCTGGGCTATCGGACCGACCTGTTCGAGAGGTACGACAAGACGCCGCCGGCCACGATGGCCGAGTTCCTCGAGCTCGCCGAGTTCTTCGACGGCCAGGAGGACGGCCTCTACGGGGTCGCGATGCGGGCCCAGCGTGGCATCCACTTCGGCTCCGGCCTCATGTCGATCATGTACCCGCTCACCGACGGTTTCATCGACCAGTCGACGGGTGCGGCCACGATGGACGACCCCGAGATGGTCGCGGCGCTGCAGTTCTACGTCGACCTGCTGAGCTACGGCCCGCCGGACATCGCGAACTACACCCATGAGGAGGCGCTGTCGGCCTTCGCCGCCGGCAGCACGGCGATGTGGTTCGACGCTTCCGCGATCGCACCGCGACTGCTCGACCCCGAGCAGTCCGAGATCGCCGACGTCGTCGACTTCGTGACGCCTCCGGACGGCCCGAAGGGTGAGGCGGCCGCGATCGCCGGCTGGCGCATGGCCCTGGCGTCGAAGAGCGAGAACCCTGGTGCCGCGATGGCCTTCATGACCTACCTCGCGAGCAAGGAGATGGCTCCCACCTATGTCGCCGCGGGTGGTGTACCGACGCGGGTGTCGCAGTTCTCCGCACCGTCGACGCCGTCCGAGGAGAAGATCTTCCCGGTCGTGCTCGCCTCGCTCGAGAAGGCCAAGGCGGCCGCGGACCGCGGTGTCAGCTACGTGCCGGCAAACCCGAACCTCGGCCAGATCATGGATCGGATCGGGTACTACGGCTCGCTCGCCCAGGCCGGTGAGCTCACGGTTCAGGAGGCCGCCGAGCAGGCCCAGGCAGAGCTCGTCGAGCTGACGAGCTAGCCGGGCGTCCCCCCCGAGACGCGGCGGGGGCACTCCACCCCCCGAGTGCCCCCGCCGCACCCTTCCCTTCCCCGCCGCACGAAGGTGACACCCGAGTTGACGTTCTTCAGACACCGGCCCTACCTGGCGTACATCCTCCCCGCGTTCGTCATCATGACGGTGCTCATCGCGGTCCCGACCGGCGTGATGATCTACTACTCGCTCACCGACTACGAGATCGGCTACGCCGAGTTCGAGCTCGTCGGGCTCGAGAACTACCGAAAGCTCTTCGCGAGTCCTGCGTTCTGGCACTCGCTGCGGTTGACGGTCGTCTACGCCGCTGTCGTCACGGCGGCCTCGCTCACGATCGGCTTCCTCGTCGCGAAGCTCATGGACCGGCACGTGCGCGTCAAGGCCCTCGCCTTCATCGCACTCGTCGTGCCGATCGCGATGACCCCGTCGATCGCGGGCCAGATCTGGGGGCTCATCCTCAACGCCGAGTACGGCGTGCTGAACTACATCCTCGGTGCGACGATCGGCGTCACACCGGCATGGCTCGCCGCCGAGCTCGCCTTCGCGTCCGTCATCGGTGTCTCGGTGTGGCAGAGCGCGCCGTTTGCGGCCCTCATCCTCTACGCGGGCCTGCAGTCGCTCCCCGCCGAACCCTTCGAGGCCGCTCGCACCGACGGCGCGAACCGGCTGCAGATCCTGTGGCACATCACGCTGCCGCTCATGCGGATGTCGATCATGCTCGCGTTCATCTTCGTCGTCATCGACGCGCTACGGATCTTCGACATCCCGTTCACCCTGACGCAAGGCGGACCCGGCGCCGCGACCGAGCTCCTCGGCATGCACATCTACCGGCTGGGCTTCTCCCAGACCGGCTGGATCGGCCGGGCGTCGGCGGCCTCCGTCGCCCTCATGCTGCTGACAGCGGCCGTGAGCCTCGTCCTCATCTTCGTCTTCCGCCGCAACGCCAAGGAGCTGCGATGAGCACCGTCCAGGCCGTCCGACGACGGCGCACCACCCCGGGACAGCGGATCGGGCGGCTCTTCTCGGGCGCCGCGCTGCTGATCGTGTGCGTCATCGCCGTCTTCCCCCTCGCCTGGATGGTCGGCATCTCCCTGAAGTCCGGGCGCCAGGTGATCGACCCCTCGGTGTGGTTCTTCACCCCGACGTTCGACCACTACGTCGACGCGATCACGATGCGGGGCGTCTTTGACTACATGGCCAACTCCGCGGTCGTTGCGGTGGCGACGACGGTCCTCTCCGTCACGATCGGGGCGTTCGCGGCCTACGGCCTCGCGCGGTTCCGGTTCGCGCGCCGCGAGGACCTCGCCTTCGTGGTCCTCGCGATGCGCATGCTGCCCGCGATCGCGATCGTGATCCCGCTGTTCGTCATGGCGCAGACGATCGGCCTCCTCGACACGAGGCTCGTGCTCGTCATCTGCTACATGCTCTTCAACATCCCGTTCTCGATCTGGATGTTGCGCGGGTTCTTCGAGGAGATCCCCGACGCGATCGAGGAGGCCGCCCTCATCGACGGCTGCTCGCGCGCCCAGGTGCTCGGCCGGATCATCCTGCCGCTCGCTGCTCCGGGACTGGCTGCGACGTCGATCTTCTGCATCATCAACTCCTGGAACGAGTTCACGTTCGCCGTGTTCCTGACGTCCTTCCGGGCATCGACGCTGCCGACGACCGTGACGCAGTTCCTCTCGGCGTCCGGCACGGCGTGGGGGCCGATGGCTGCCGTCGGCGTGCTGACGATCGTTCCCATGATCGTGTTCGCGCTCTTCGTGCAGCGCTACATGGTCAAAGGTCTGGCGTTCGGCGGGGTGAAGGCATGAGCGTGCGCGCCGCCGTCGTCGGCACCGGGTTCATGGGGCGCACCCACCTGCAGGCCTACCGCGGCGTGCCGGGTGTCGACGTCGTCGGGGTCGTGTCCCGTTCCGCGACGGCCGTCGACGACGTGCCCGCCTTCGGGTCGATCGCCGAGCTCCTCGCACGAGTCCGACCTGACATCGTCTCGGTGTGCACGCCGACGGCGCTGCACGCCCCAGCCGTGCGTGAGCTCGCCGCGGCCGGGGTCGACATCGTCTGCGAGAAACCGCTCGCCGGCGACCCGGCCACGGCGGCCGCGCTCGTGACCGAGTGCCACGAGCGCGATGTGCACCTCTTCGTCGCGCACGTGCTGCGCTACTTCGAGCAGTACGCGAGGGCTGCCCAGGTCGCGGCGGCGGGGGAGCTGGGCCGGGTGTCGACGGTGCGGCTGCGCCGTTCGGTGCCCACCCCGTCGGGAGCCGAGGACTGGTTCCGGGACGCCGCGGCTTCGGGCGGCGTCGTCCTCGACCTGCTCATCCACGACATCGACTTCCTGGTCGGCCTGCTCGGTGCACCGTCGCACGTCTACGCGCGCCGCCGTGCGGTGCTCGACACCGAGCACGTCGTGGCGACGCTGCGATTCCCGACCGGTGAGCTCGCGTTCCTCGAGGGTGCGTGGGGTGGGACTTCGTCCCTCGAGTACGGCTGCGAGATCGCCGGGAGCGACGGGACGCTCGCCTTTGACAGCCAGCCGAAGGTGCCCTTGCGCCTCGAGCGGCCCGGTGCGGCCACGAGCACCGTCGTCGAGCAGCCGAGCAACCGCGACCCCTACCGCGACCAGCTCGCCGACTTCGTGGTGCACCGTCTCGGGGAACCGTCGCCAGACGAGGCGGCTGTGCTCGCCGTGCGAGTGTGTGCCGCGCTGGACCGCGCAGCGCGCACGGGTCGGACCGTCGCCCTCGAGGAGGTGGCCCCATGGCGGACGTGACCGCGACGCCGTTGCGCGTCGGCATGGTGAGCTTCGCGCACTCGACGCACCCTGAGCGCTACCTCGCGGCGCTCGCGGCCGATCCGCGCGTCGAGGTGGTCGGCATCTCCGACACCGAGCCGGGGCGTGCCCGCCCGCACGCCGAGCGGCACGGCGTCCCGCTCGAGACCGATCACTTGGCGCTCATGGACCGGTGCGACGCCGTCGTCATCTGTTCCGAGTACGTGGAGCACGCGCCCCTCGTGCGCGCCGCCGTCGAACGCGGGCTGCACGTGCTGTGCGAGAAGCCGCTCGGCATGTCCGATCCGGAGATGGCCTCGATGGTCGAGGCCGTCGAGGCGAGCAGCACGGTGTTCATGATGGCGCTGCCGTGCCGCTACCTCGCACCGGTCCGCCGGGCGCGCGAGCGCTACCTCGCCGGGGAGATCGGCGAGCTCGTCGGCGTCAGCGCGACCAACCGCGGGGCGTGCCCCGGGGGCTGGTTCCTCGACCCTGCTCGGTCCGGCGGCGGGGCGCTCATGGACCACAGCGCTCACATCGCGGACCTGCTGCGGTGGATTACGGGCACCGAGATCGCCACCGTTCACGCCTTCACGGGCTCCAACCTGCTCGGGCTCGACGTCGAGGACTCCGGGGCGCTCACCGTGACGATGTCTGACGGCGTCCACGCGACGATCGACACGAGCTGGTCGCGCACCGGTTCGCTTCCGGCAACCTTCGACGTCACGCTGCGACTCGTCGGGACCCTCGGCTCGCTCCACGTCGATGCACTGAGCCAGCGCATCGACGTGCACGCCGCGAGCACGTCCTGGCTGGTGCACGGCGGTTCGATGGATGACGAGATGATCGATGGCTTCGTCACCGCCGTCGGTCTCGGCGGTCCCAGCCCGATCGGCGTCGTCGACGGGTGGCGCGCGTCGCAGGTCGCGCTCGCGGCCTACCGTTCGAGCCGCTCAGGCCAGCCGGAGGCGGTCGGCGAGCACGGCATGGACCATGGCGGAGCCTGAGTCCAGCGCCGCTAGGCTCCGAGCATGCCGGGCAAGGTAGTGGAGCAGGGCGCACCGCAGCGGCACGCGGGCGCACCCAAGCCCGTCCTGTCCCCGCAAGACCTCGGCCAGGTCAACCGGCTGCGCGTCATGCAGGCGCTCGTCGACCGGGGGCCGCTCTCTCGAGCCGAGCTCGCTCGCGTCCTCGGTGTGCCGCGCGCCTCCGTCGGCACGATCGCCAACCTTCTCCTCGCCGACGGGATCCTGGCCGAGGAGCCGACGCGCACCGGAGGGCGGGGCAAGCCCGCGACACCCCTGTGGTTCGCGGAGTCGGCCGGGCTCACCGGCGCCGTCTCGATCGAGTCCAGTCGTGTGGTCGTCGGCCTCGTCAACGCCCGCGGCCAGGTGCAGCACGCGCAAGAGGTGGCGATCGAGCCCGCGATCGGTGCCGAGGAGCTCGACGCCGTCGTGCTCGGTCTCATCGCCGACGTGCTCGGCGAGCAGGTCGAGCACCTCGGCGGAATCGGGCTCGTGGTTCCGGCGCAGTGCCGACCGAGCGACTCGCTCGTGGAGCTGTGCACGATCATCCCTTCGCTCACCGGGAGCGCTCTCCCGGCGCTCATCGAGGGGGCCACAGGTCGTCCCGTGTGGCTCGAGCAGGACGTGCGCGCCCTCGCGGCCGCCGAGCGCTGGTTCGGCACGGGCCGGGGCGCCTCGAGCTTCGCGGTGCTGCAGATCGACCTCGGTGTCGGTGTCGGTGTCGTCGTGGACGGCTACGTCTTCCCCGGGCAAGAGGTTCCGAGCCCGCAGTACGGGCACACGTGCGTCGACATCGACGGGCTGCAGTGCACGTGCGGGCTGACGGGGTGCTGGGAGACGGTGGCCTCGCTCGCCTGGTTGCGGGACCGCGCGTCGCAGCGCGGGATCACGGATGCCGCGAGCCTCACGCCGAGTGCGCTCGACCGGGCCTCGCAGGAGGGCGACGAGAGCGCCGAGGAGCTGCTCGCAGAGTTCGCCGGTAACCTCGCCGTGGGTCTGGCGAACGTCGTTCACGCGCTGCGCACGCCCCGCATCGTGCTGCAGGGCAGCCTCGCGGAGGTCGGGGAGGGCTTCGCCGCCAGGCTCCGCGAGCGCGTGCGCGACCGGCTCACGACCGCCGAGGAGCTCGACGTCGTCCCCACCGAGCTCGGTGGCCAGACCCTGTTGCTCGGGGCGTGCGCAACCGTGCTCAGCCATACCCTCGGCATCCGGGTGTAGCTCGCCATCAGTCGTCGCGCCTGGTCAGTCCTCGCGCAGCGCGAAGCGCAACGGCTCGAGCTTGGCCTCGGACTCGGCGAGCTCGCTCGCGGGGTCGGAGGCCGCGACGATGCCGCAGCCGGCGAAGAGCCGCAGCCGGCTCGGGTCCGCCTCGTCGACCTCGGCGGAGCGCAGCGCGATGCCCCACTCGCCGTCGCCGTCCGCGCCGAACCAGCCGACGGGTCCGGCGTAGCGCGCCCGGTCGAGCCCCTCGATCTCGCGGATGAGCTCCTTCGCCGCGGCGGTCGGGGTGCCGCACACGGCGGCCGTCGGGTGCAGGGCCGCCGCGAGGGTGAGGCTCGAGTGGCCGTCGTGGAGCACGCCCGTGATGTCCGTGGCGAGGTGCAGCACGTTCGCGAGGTGCAGCACGAAGGGCACCTCGGGGACGTTGGTGGAGGAGCAGTACGGCTCGAGCGCGTGGGCCACGGAGGCGACGGCGTACTCGTGCTCCTCGAGGTCCTTCGAGGAGTGGGCGAGGATCGCGGCACGCGCGAGGTCCGCCTCGTCGTCGCCCGTGCGGCGGATCGTCCCGGCGAGCACGCGCGAGGTGACGAGGCCCTTCTCGGCGCGCACGAGGAGCTCGGGGGTCGCGCCGAGCATCGTCCCCACGTGGAAGGTCCAGCACGCCTCGTACTCCCGGGACAGGCGGGCCAGCAGCCAGCGCGTGTCGATCGGCGCGTCGGCCCGGGCGACCACGTCGCGGGCCATGACGACCTTCTCGACGCGGCCCGCGCGCACGGCGGCGACGGCGCGCTGCACGACGGCGGGCCACTCCCGGGTGGGCACCCGGCCGTCGGTGTAGGTCACGGGGCCGGGGGGTGTCACGGGGGAGCGCTCGGGGAGGTGGGCGGCGAGCGTCGGTGCGGGACCGAGCGTCGCGGCGGTGTCGATCGTCGTGAGCCACGTCGCCCCGGCGCGGCGGCCGACGACGACCCGGGGCACGATGAGCACGCCGTCCCCGTCGTCGTCGAAGGCGAAGGAACCGAAGGCGACGGGGCCCGTGCCCGGCAGGTCCACCTCGTCGCGCACCACGACGCCGGCGAGCGCGTCGCGCCAGCGCGTCTGGGCGGCTGCGAAGCGGTCCGGGCCGCTCGTGGTGATGCGCAGGGCCTCGCCCCACCCCACGATCCCGTCGCCGCGGCGCACCCACGCGAGCTGCTCGTCGCGGGGGAGCAGCTCGACGAGGCTGCCGGGGTCGTCGATGGCGACGGTCCGCACCACGAGGGGGTGCGGCACGGCCTCGGTCGTCACGCTGCTCATCGCCCACCAGCGTAGTTGCCCTGGTTCCCATCCGTCCGCGCACTCGTTGTGACGCGCGTGACGTCTGCTCAGCGTGTCGCGCGGCGTGTCGCGCCTCACTGGTCACATGACCACCAAGCAGTGCGCGGACGGACGGACGGATGGGTGTGCGGGCGGCGGGGGCGACCTGGGAGGATGGCCGCATGCCACGAGCGAACCTGGACAAGCAGCCGCGCGAGGTCGCCGAGATGTTCGACGCGATCGCGCGCCGCTACGACGTGACGAACGACGTGATGGCCCTCGGCCAGACCCGTGCGTGGCGCGCCGCGACGGTGCGCGCGATCGACGCGTGGCCCGGTGACCGGGTGCTCGACCTCGCAGCGGGCACGGGCACGTCGAGCGAGCCGCTCGCGGACGCCGGGGCCGAGGTCGTGCCGTGCGACTTCTCCGTGGGGATGCTCGAGGTCGGCAAGCGCCGTCGGCCCGATCTGTCGTTCGTCGCGGGCGACGCGACGCGGCTGCCGTTCGCGGACGAGACGTTCGACGTCGTGACGATCTCCTTCGGCCTGCGCAACGTCGTCGACGTCGACGGCGCCCTGCGCGAGATGTATCGCGTGACCCGGCCCGGCGGACGCGTCGTCATCTGCGAGTTCTCGACCCCCACGTGGGCGCCGTTCCGCACGGTGTACGAGAACTACCTCACGAAGGCGCTGCCGCGGGTGGCGAAGGCCGTCTCGCGGCAGGACGGGCCGTACGAGTATCTCGCGGAGTCGATCACGGACTGGCCGGACCAGGTCGCGCTCGGGCGCACGCTGCGCAGCGTGGGCTGGGAGAAGGTCGCCTACCGCAACCTCAGCGGGGGCATCGTCGCGCTCCACCGGGGCACGCGTCCCGAGGCCCCGTGAGCCCTTGCAAGTGAGGCAAGCCTCACCAGCCAACCCGCAACCCCGTGGCTAGACTCGCGAAGTCAGAGGCACGTGGGTTTTCAGCGGGGAGTTCAGGGTGTACGGCGCGGTGAACGAGGACGCCGACGTCATCGTCGTCGGTGGCGGTCCGGCCGGTTCCGCCACCGCGTACTACTGCGCCCAGGCGGGCCTCTCGGTGCTCCTCCTCGACAAGGCGACGTTCCCCCGCGACAAGATCTGCGGCGACGGCCTGACCCCGCGCGCGACCCGCGAGCTCGCACTCATGGGTGTGCCCATCCGCGAGGAGGACGGCTGGATCCGCAACAAGGGTCTGCGGGTCATCGGTGGCGGCCACCGCATCGAGCTCGCGTGGCCCGAGCTGTCCGCCTACCCGAGCTTCGGGCTCGCCCGCGCCCGGACGTCGTTCGACCAGATCCTGCTCGAGCACGCCCGCGCCGCGGGTGCCAAGGTCCTCGAGGGCACGGCCGTGACCGGCCCGGTGCTCGACGAGCGCTCGGGGCGCGTCGTCGGAGTCATGGCAAAGCCCGTCGACGCGCAGGGGCGCCGATCGGGCGAGGACGTCACGTACCGCGCGCCCGTCGTGGTGGCGGCCGACGGCGTCTCGTCGCGGCTCGCGACCGCCGTGGGACGCGAGAAGCGTGACGACCGCCCCATGGGCGTCGCCGTGCGCACCTACTTCCGCACCCCGCGCCACGACGACGCCTGGATGGAGTCCCACCTGGAGCTGTGGGACGGCAAGCCGGGCAGGTCGAACCTCATGCCGGGCTACGGCTGGATCTTCGCCCTCGGCGACGGCACGGCGAACGTCGGGCTGGGCTCGGTCTCCTCGACGGCCCACGCGACGAAGGTCGACTACAAGGACCTCTTCGAGCGCTGGATGGCCAACGCGCCCGCCGAGTGGGAGTTCACGCCGGAGAACCAGGTGGGTCCCGTGCGCGGCGCGGCGCTCCCGATGGGGTTCAACCGCAAGCCGCTCTACGCGCGCGGCCTCATGCTCGTGGGCGACGCCGGCGGCATGGTGAGCCCGTTCAACGGCGAGGGCATCGCCTACGGCTTGCAGGCCGGGCGCGCCGCGGCGCAGGCGATCGCGCAGGCCAAGGTCCGCCCGACGGCGCAGGGCCGTGAACGCGCCCTCCTGACCTACTCGCGCACCATGCGCGAGGACCTCGGCGGCTACTACACGCTCGGCCGGTACTTCGTGAAGCTCATCGAGCATCCCGAGGTCATGCACGTGTGCACGAAGTACGGCCTGCCCCGACCGCTCGTGATGAAGTTCACCCTGCGACTGCTCTCGGACTGTTTCGAGCCGAGCGGCGGCGACGTCGTGGACCGTGTCATCGCGGGCCTGACCAAGATCGTTCCGGCAGCATGAGAGCATCCACCGTGACCGGGACGGCAACACTTCGACGGAGCGTGCAGCGATGACGAACCCGTACGTACCGATCATCATCCTCGCGGGCGTTGCCGCGGTGCTGGCACTCGGTGGCGTCGGCGCGAGCCGGATCATCGGCCCGCAGCGCTACAACCGCGCCAAGCTCGACGCGTACGAGTGCGGCATCGAGCCGACGCCCCACGCGATCGGCGGCGGGCGCTTTCCGATCAAGTACTACCTCGTCGCGATGACGTTCATCGTCTTCGACATCGAGGTCGTGTTCCTGTACCAGTGGGCCGTGAACTTCTCGGAGCTCGCGCTCTTCGGCTTCGTCGCGACGATGCTCTTCCTCGTCGTCATCACGGTGCCGTACGTGTACGAGTGGCGCCGCGGCGGGTTCGAGTGGGAATGAGGGAGAACTGACATGGGTATCGAAGAAGCAGCACCGTCGGGCTTCCTGCTGACGACCGTCGAGAACGTCGCCGGGCTCGCGCGCAAGGGATCGCTGTGGCCCGTGACCTTCGGTCTCGCGTGCTGCGCGATCGAGATGATGTCGACTGGCGCACCGCGCTTCGACATCTCGCGCTTCGGCATGGAGGTCTTCCGCGCCTCGCCGCGCCAGGCCGACCTCATGATCGTGGCGGGACGCGTGAGCCAGAAGATGGCCCCCGTGGTGCGCCAGGTCTACGACCAGATGTCCGAGCCCAAGTGGGTGCTCTCGATGGGTGTGTGCGCGAGCTCGGGCGGGATGTTCAACAACTACGCGATCGTGCAGGGCGTCGACCACATCGTCCCCGTCGACATCTACCTGCCCGGTTGTCCGCCTCGCCCGGAGATGCTCATCAACGCGATCCTCGAGCTCCACAAGCAGATCAGGTCCGAGCCGCTCGGTGTCAACCGCGTCGAGGCGGCCCGCGCGGCGGAGGCTGCCGCGCTCGAGGCCACGCCGACCTCCAAGATGCTGGGCCTGCTGCAATGACCGAGAACCGCGAGATCGCTCCCCGGGACGCCGGCGCCGGCGAGGTCGTCGACGTCCGCCTCGGCATGTTCGGCGTCAAGGGCTCGGGCGACACCTCGGGCTTCGGCGGTCTCGTCGACCCCGTCGCCATGCCCGGCCCGTCCCCGCGCCCCTACGGCGGCTGGTTCGACGAGGCGATCGAGGTCCTCGCCGAGCTGCTCGACGAGTCCGGCACGGGCTACGACAACGCGATCGAGCACGTCGTCGTCGACCGCGGCGAGCTCACCCTGAACGTGCGCCGGGAGCACCTCGTCGAGGTGTGCCGCCACCTGCGCGACGATCAGGACCTGCGCTTCGAGCTCTCCCTCGGCGTGTCCGGCGTGCACTTCCCGCACGAGGTCGGTCGCGAGCTGCACGCCGTCTACCACCTCGTCTCGGTGACGCACTCGCGGCAGATCCGCCTCGAGGTCGCGGTGCCCGACGCCGACCCCCACGTCCCCTCGACCACCGACGTCTACCCGACGAACGACTGGCACGAGCGCGAGACGTGGGACTTCTTCGGCATCATCTTCGACGGCCACCCTGCCCTCGCCCGCATCGCGATGCCGGACGACTGGCCCGGCCACCCGCAGCGCAAGGACTACCCCCTCGGCGGCATCCCCGTCGAGTACAAGGGCGCCACCATCCCACCCCCGGACGATCGGAGGTCCTACTCGTGACCACCTCGACCCAGGGCTTCACCGACGACACCACGTCCGGTGCGCCGTTCTTCGAGGCCACCGGCGGCGACTGGAGCGAGATCGCCGAGGAGGCCGTACGCCTCGGCGAGGAGCGCATCGTCGTCAACATGGGCCCCCAGCACCCTTCGACGCACGGTGTGCTGCGCCTCATGCTCGAGATCGACGGCGAGACGGTGACCGAGGCCCGCTGCGGCGTCGGCTACCTGCACACCGGCATCGAGAAGAACATGGAGTTCCGCACCTGGACCCAGGGCGTGACCTTCTGCACGCGCATGGACTACCTCGCCCCCGTCTTCCAGGAGACGGCGTTCTGCCTCGGCGTGGAGAAGCTCCTCGGCATCACGGACCAGGTCCCCGAGCGGGCGTCCGTCGTCCGCGTGCTCGTCATGGAGCTCACCCGCATCGCCTCGCACTTCGTGTGCATCGGCACGGGCGGCAACGAGCTCGGCGCGACGACGGTCATGACGACGTCGTTCAACGGCCGTGAGGAGGTCCTGCGCATCCTCGAGATGATCACGGGCCTGCGCATGAACCACGCCTACGTGCGCCCCGGCGGCGTCGCGCAGGACGTCCCGCCCGGCACGCTCGAGGCGATCCGCGAGGCGGACACCAAGATCCGCGGCAACCTGAAGGCCCTCGAGGACCTGCTGCTCGCCAACCCGATCTACCTCGGGCGCACGGTCGGCATCGGTGCGCTCAACCTCGCCGGCTGCATGGCCCTCGGCATCACGGGTCCAGTGCTGCGCTCGGCCGGGCTGCCCTACGACGTGCGCAAGGCCGCCCCGTACTGCGGCTACGAGACGTACGACTTCGACGTCCCGGCGTCGACCGACGCGGACTCCTACTCCCGCACCGTGCTGCGCATCGAGGAGATGTACCAGTCGCTGCGCATCGTCGCCCAGTGCGTCGATCGCCTGCAGGCGATGGGGCCCGGGCCGGTCATGGTCGAGGACAAGAAGATCGCCTGGCCCGCCCAGCTCGCGATCGGCTCGGACGGCATGGGCAACTCGCTCGACCACATCCGGCACATCATGGGCACCTCGATGGAGGCGCTCATCCACCACTTCAAGCTCGTCACCGAGGGCTTCCGCGTCCCGGCCGGGCAGGTGTTCTCGCGCGTCGAGGCACCGCGCGGCGAGCTCGGGGTGCACCTCGTGTCCGACGGCGGTACACGCCCCTACCGCGCGCACTTCCGCGACCCTTCGTTCAACAACCTGCAGGCGGTGGCCCTCATGTGCGAGGGCGGCCAGCTGGCCGACGTCGTCGTGTCCGTCGCCTCGCTCGACCCCGTCCTGGGAGGGGTGGACCGCTGATGGCGTACGACGCCGAGACCCTGGAGTCCTTGGCCGCCGACGCGGCCGCGGTGATCTCCCGCTACCCCGACCCCAACTCCGCGCTGCTGCCGCTCCTGCACCTCGTGCAGTCGGTCGACGGCTACGTGAGCCCGCAGGGGATCGAGTTCTGCGCGACGACCCTCGGGCTGTCGACGGCCGAGGTCAGCGCGGTGGCGACGTTCTACACCCAGTACAAGCGCCGCCCCAACGGCGAGTACACCGTGGGCGTGTGCACCAACACCCTGTGCGCGATCATGGGCGGCGACGAGATCTTCCGCTCGCTGTCCGAGAAGCTCGGCGTCGGTCACGACGAGACGACGGAGGACGGGGTCGTCACGCTCGAACGGCTCGAGTGCAACGCGGCGTGCGACTACGCGCCCGTCATGATGATCAACTGGGAGTTCTTCGACAACCAGACCCCCGAGTCCGCGGCCGCGACGGTCGAGAAGCTGCGCCGCGGCGAGCCCGTCACCCCGACGCGCGGCCCCGCGGCCGTCTCGAGCTTCCGGGAGACGTCCCGCGTGCTGGCCGGCTTCGCCGACGCGAAGGCGGGCGAGGGCGTCGCGGCCGGGCCGGCGTCGCTGCGCGGGCTCGAGCTCGCGCGGACGAAGGGCTGGACCGCCGACGGCGGCGGCCACGAGGCGGCGCAGGCGAGCGAGGGTGCACCGAAGCCGGGCGAGGAGCACTCGAGCGCCGAGCGCCCCGGCGGCGCACAGGGAAAGGGTGAGTCCAAGTGACGACACTGACACCGATCCTCACGGAGCGCTGGGACAAGGACCGGTCGTGGACGCTCGCGACCTACCAGGCCAACGGCGGCTACGCCGCGCTGCGCAAGGGCCTCGCCGGTGAGCCGGGCGCCGTGCTCGACGCCGTCAAGACCTCGGGCCTGCGCGGCCGCGGCGGTGCCGGGTTCCCGACGGGTATGAAGTGGAGCTTCCTGCCTCCGCCCGACGGCGGCCCCCGCTACCTCGTCGTCAACGCGGACGAGTCCGAGCCGGGCACGTGCAAGGACATCCCGCTCATGCTCGCCGACCCCCACGTGCTCATCGAGGGCGTCATCCTCACGAGCTGGGCGATCGGCTGCCACCACGCCTTCATCTACCTGCGCGGCGAGGTCGTGCACGTCTACCGGCGGCTGCTCGCCGCCGTCGAGGAGGCCCGCGGCGCGGGGTACCTCGGCTCGGACATCCTCGGCAGCGGCTTCGACCTCGAGATCACGGTGCACGCCGGTGCGGGCGCCTACATCTGCGGCGAGGAGACGGCGCTGCTCGACTCGCTCGAGGGCAAGCGCGGCCAGCCGCGGCTCAAGCCGCCGTTCCCCGCCGTCGCGGGCCTGTACGGACGGCCCACGGTCGTCAACAACGTCGAGTCGGTGGCGTCCGTGCCGTCGATCGTCGCGAACGGCTCGGACTGGTTCTCCTCGATGGGCACGGAGAAGTCCACGGGCTTCGGCATCTTCTCGCTCTCGGGCCACGTGACGCGGCCGGGGCAGTACGAGGCGCCCCTCGGCATCACGCTGCGCGAGCTCATCGACATGGCCGGCGGTATCCGCGAGGGGCACGAGCTGAAGTTCTGGACGCCGGGCGGCTCCTCGACGCCGATCTTCACGGCTGAGCACCTCGACGTGCCGCTCGACTTCGAGTCGGTCGCGGCCAACGGCTCGATGCTCGGCACGCGCGCGCTGCAGATCTTCGACGAGACGGTCTCGGTCGTGCGCGCCGTCGCGCGCTGGACGGACTTCTACGCGCACGAGTCGTGCGGCAAGTGCACGCCGTGCCGCGAGGGCACCTACTGGCTGCGGGCGGTCATGCACCGCCTCGAGGCCGGCCAGGGCGACCCGGGCGACATCGACCTGCTCGTCGACCTGTGCGACAACATCCTCGGCCGGGCGTTCTGCGCGCTCGGTGACGGCGCGACCTCGCCCGTCACCTCGGCCATCCAGTACTTCCGCGAGGAGTTCGAGGCGGGCATGCACACACCGGCTTCCGTCCTGTTCCCGCCCGAGCGCTCCGCGCTGTTCGACTACGTCCCCAGTGGCGATGCCACGTCCGTGGCGGGGGTGCACTGATGACTGTCACGTCCTCGTCCAAGGCGGGCGCCGCACCCGAGCCCTCCGACCTCGTCCCCGTCTCGATCGACGGCGTCGAGGTGGCCGTGCCCAAGGGCACGCTCGTCATCCGGGCCGCCGAGGAGATCGGTGTCGCGATCCCGCGGTTCTGCGACCACCCCCTGCTCGCCCCGGCGGGCGCGTGCCGGCAGTGCCTCGTCGACGTCGAGCTCCCGGACCGCGAGGGCAACCTGCGGGCCATGCCCAAGCCGCAGGCCTCGTGCACGCTCGAGGTCAGCCCCGGCATGGTCGTGCGCACCCAGCACACCTCGCCCGTGGCGGACAAGGCGCAGCAGGGCGTCATGGAGCTCCTGCTCATCAACCACCCGCTCGACTGCCCGGTGTGCGACAAGGGCGGCGAGTGCCCACTGCAGAACCAGGCGATGAGCAACGGCCGCGCCGAGACGCGCTTCATCGACGCGAAGCGCACGTACGCCAAGCCGCTGGCCATCTCGACCCAGGTGCTACTCGACCGCGAGCGCTGCATCCTGTGCCAGCGCTGCACGCGGTTCTCCGACGAGATCGCGGGCGACCCGTTCATCGACCTGCAGGAGCGCGGGGCGAAGCAGCAGATCGGCACGTTCGACACCGACCTGCTCCACTTCGAGGGCGACGCCCCGATGGGCGACGCGCGCCTCGACGCCTCGGGCCGCCGGTTCTCCTCCTACTTCTCGGGCAACACGATCCAGATCTGCCCCGTCGGTGCCCTCACGTCGGCCGCCTACCGCTTCCGCTCGCGGCCCTTCGACCTCATCTCGACCCCGGCCGTCGCCGAGCACGACGCGAACGGCTCGGCCATCCGTGTCGACCTGCGCCGCAACACGGTGCTGCGGCGCCTGTCGGGCGAGGACGCCGTCGTCAACGAGGAGTGGATCTCCGACAAGGACCGCTTCGCGTTCACGTGGCAGAAGTCGCACGACCGCCTGACCCACCCCCTCGTGCGGGACCGGGCCGACGACGGGACGCGCGGCGAGCTGCGCCCCGCGAGCTGGGCCGAGGCGCTCGAGGTCGCGGCCGGGGCCCTGGCCGCCGCACGTGACGCCCAGGGCGTCGGGGTGCTCCCCGGGGGACGTCTCACGATCGAGGACGCCTACGCGTACGCGAAGTTCGCCCGCGTCGCGCTCGGCACGAACGACGTCGACCACCGCGCCCGGGCGCACAGCGCGGAAGAGGCGCAGTTCCTCGCGCACGCCATCGCCGCGAACGGCATCGACGTGACGTTCGCCGACCTCGAGTCCGCCGCGAGCGTCGTGCTCGTCGGCTTCGAGGCCGAGGAGGAGGGCGGCGTCGTCTTCCTGCGCCTGCGCAAGGGCGTGACGGCCGGACGCACGAAGGTCTACTCCGTCGCGCCGTTCGCCTCGACGGGACTCGCGCGCCTGCGCGGCACGCTCCTGCAGGCGGCACCCGGCACGGAGGCGGAGGTGCTCGACGCGCTCGCGACGGGCCACGCCGACGGCGACTTCGCCGCCGCGGCGACGGGACTGGCCGACGGCGGCATCGTCCTCGTCGGTGAGCGCCTCGCCGAGGTTCCCGGTGCCCTGAGCGCCGTGCTCCGCCTCGTGGAGCGCACCGGAGCCCGCCTCGCGTGGATCCCGCGCCGTATCGGGGAGCGCACGGGCCTCGAGGCCGGCACGCTGCCGAACCTGCTGCCCGGGGGGCGGCCCGCCGCGGACTCCGCGGCGCGCGTCGACACCGCGGCCGAGTGGGGCGTCGGTTCGCTCCCGGCCGCCGAGGGGCGCGACACGTCGGCGATCCTCGCCGCCGCCGCGGCCGGAGAGCTGTCGGGCCTCGTGCTCGGCGGGCTCGAGCTCGATGACCTGCCCGACCCCGGGCTCGCGCGTGCGGCGCTCGAGGCGGCCGACGTCGTCGTGAGCCTCGAGGTGCGCGAGAGCGCCGTCCACGAGTTCGCCGACGTCGTCCTCCCCGTCGCCCCGCCGAGCGAGAAGGCCGGGACCTACGTCAACTGGGAGGGTCGCCTGCGCCCCTTCGGTCAGGCGATCGAGTCGAACGCGATGTCGGACTACCGCGTGCTGCACTCCCTCGCCGACGAGCTCGACGTCGACCTCGGGCTCGCGACGGCCGACGTCGTGCACGCCGAGATCGCGGGCCTCGGCCGGTGGGACGGCGCGCGCGCCGGTGCCCCCACCGTCGCGCCCGCCGCCGTCGTCGAGGTCGGCCCCGGCCAGGCGGTGCTCGCCACGTGGCGGCTCCTGCTCGACCTGGGGCGCGGCCAGGACGGCGAGGCCTTCCTCGCGGGGACGGCGAAGCGTCCCGTGGCGCGGCTTTCGGCCGCCACCGCCGAGTCGATCGGCGTCGCGGACGGCGACGAGCTCGCGGTGAGCACGGATCACGGCACCATCACGTTGCCCGCGCTCGTGACCGAGATGGCCGACCACGTCGTGTGGCTGCCGGGCAACTCGCCGGGCTCCCAGGTTCGGTCAGCGCTGCGCGCGGGGGCCGGTAGCGTCGTCACCGTGGCGAAGCCGGCGGCGGAGGTGACGGCGTGAACCTGCTGCTCACCTCCCCGATGCCCGCGGCGGACTTCTCGCAGGACAACGGCTGGGTCTCGCTCGTCAAGGCCGTCGTGATCATCGTCTTCCTGCTCACGAGCGTGCTGTTCGCGCTGTGGTTCGAGCGCCGGGTCGTGGCCCGCATGCAGCGCCGTCCGGGCCCCAACTGGCACGGCCCCTTCGGTTCGCTGCAGTCCTTCGCCGACGCCGGCAAGCTCCTCTTCAAGGAGGACATGACGGTCAAGGCGGCGGACAAGCTCATCTTCATCCTCGCGCCGATGATCTCCGTGACGTGCTCGCTGCTCATCTTCGCCGTCATCCCGTTCGGGCCGGCGGTCGAGGTGTTCGGCATCACGACGCCGCTGCAGCTCACCGACTTCTCCGGCTCCGTGCTCTACATCCTCGGTGTCACGGCGCTCGGCGTGTACGGCATCGTGCTCGGCGGCTGGTCGTCGGGCTCGACGTACCCGCTGCTCGGCGCCGTGCGCTCGACGGCGCAGATCATCTCGTACGAGCTCTCGATGAGCCTCGCGCTCGTGGCCGTCATCATCATGTCCGGCACGATGTCGACGTCGTCGATCGTCGAGGCCCAGGCGAGCTTCTGGTGGGCCGTGACGCTCTTCCCGGCGTTCGTGCTCTACGTCATCTCGATGGTGGGCGAGACGAACCGGTTGCCGTTCGACCTGCCCGAGGCCGAGGGCGAGCTCGTCTCCGGGTTCATGACCGAGTACTCCTCGATGAAGTTCGCCTGGTTCTTCCTCGCCGAGTACATCAACATGCTCAACGTCTCCGCGGTCGCGACGACGCTGTTCCTCGGTGGCTGGCGCGCCCCGTGGCCGCTGTCCGCGATCAACGACGGGATGTTCAACGAGGGCTGGTGGCCCGTCCTGTGGTTCGTGGTCAAGGTCTGGATGTTCATGTTCCTGTTCGTGTGGATCCGCGGCTCGCTGCTGCGCTTCCGCTACGACCAGTTCATGAAGTTCGGCTGGAAGGTGCTCATCCCGATCGGCCTCGTGTTCGTCGTCGTGGTCGCGACGATCCAGGTCGTGCGGCTCGAGCTCGAGAGCTTCGACCTGCGCACGCCGGTCATGGTCGCGGCGGGCGTCGTGCTCCTGGCCGCCATCGCCACCCTCTTCCTGCCGGAGAAGAAGGAACCGCCCGCCGAGGCGGTCGAACCCGAACCGTTCGACGCCTTCGCGCGCGGCTACCCCGTGCCACCGCTGCCCGGCCAGGTGCTGCCGCCGTCGCCGCGCGAGGCCCGTCGGGCCGCAGCGGCCGCGGAGCGTGCTGCGGGCACCGCCGTCCTCGTCGAGGCCGCGCCGGACGACGACGCTGACGAGAAGGAGTCCGACGATGAGTGACGCATACGAGTCGCAGATCCCCGAGCGCAAGGGGCTCGGGGCCGTGTTCGCCCCCGTCGCGGGCTTCGGGGTGACGTTCTCCTCGCTGTTCAAGCCGGTCGTCACCGAGCAGTACCCGCGCGAGCCGGCCGCGGTGAAGCCCCGCTACCACGGGCGTCACCAGCTCAACCGCTACGCCGACGGCCTCGAGAAGTGCATCGGCTGCGAGCTGTGCGCGTGGGCCTGTCCCGCGGACGCGATCTACGTCGAGGGCGCGGACAACACGCCCGACGCGCAGTACTCGCCCGGGGAGCGCTACGGCCGCGTCTACCAGATCAACTACCTGCGCTGCATCTTCTGCGGCCTGTGCATCGAGGCGTGCCCGACGCGCGCGCTCACGATGACCAACGAGTTCGAGCTCGCCGGTCCCGACCGCGGCGGCATGATCTACGAGAAGCAGGACCTGCTCGCACCCCTGGCGCCGACGGCGCTCGCCGCCCCGCACCCGATGGCGCCCGGCACGGGCCACCACGAGTACTACCGCGGAGAGGTCACGGCTGTGGCCCCCGAGCAGGTCGAGTGGGTCGCCGAGCACCACCCCGAGGAGCCGAGCCTGGAGAACTTCGCCGCGCCGACGCAGCAAGGGGCCGCCCGATGACCCTCGCCTCCGCCCTGCACACCTCCCTCACCGAGACGGGCACGACCACGTCGGGCGAGGCGGTGCTCTTCTGGGTGCTCGCCCCGCTCATGGTGATCGGTGCGCTCGGACTGCTGTTCTCCCGGCGCACCGTGCACGTCGCGGTCTCGATCGCCGGGGTCATGGTCGGCCTCGCCGTGCTCTACATCGCGCAGGAGGCGTTCTTCCTCGGCTTCGTCCAGGTGGTCGTCTACACGGGCGCGATCATGATGCTGTTCCTGTTCGTGTTCATGCTCGTTGGTGTGGACTCCTCGGACTCGCTCGTCGAGACGCTCTCGGGCCAGCGCTGGATCGGTGTCCTCGCCGGGCTCGGCCTCGGCACCGTGCTGCTGTCGATCGTGACGCGCACGGTCTTCCCGACGGCCGTCGGGCTCGCGGGGGCCAACGCGGACTCCAACCCGGTCGGGGTCTCTCGCCTCGTCTTCGGCAACTTCGTGCTCGCGTTCGAGGTCGTCGGCGTCCTGCTCGTGACGGCGGCGCTCGGCGCGCTCATCCTCACGCACCGGCGCCGCCTGACGCGCGCGGTCGGCCAGCGCGAGATCGCCGACGCGCGGGTCGCGGGCGGAGGCCGGCTCACGCCGCTCGCCGCCCCCGGCGTCTACGCCCGGCACAACGCGATGGACGTGCCGGCGCTCGACCCCTACGGCGAGCCGATCGCCGAGTCCGTCTCCCGCGTGCTGCGCATCCGGGGGCAGGAGGCCGCCGCCGGGACCTACGCCCTCGAGGCCGGGGCCGAGAGCGACGCCGTCCCCGAGGACCAGTGGCTCGCGACCACCGAAGACCTTGACACGCCCGAAGGCGGTGATCAGCGGTGAGCCTGTCCAACTACCTGGTGCTCTCCACCCTCCTGTTCACGATCGGTGCGACGACCGTCCTGCTGCGGCGCAACGGCATCATCGTGTTCATGGGCGTCGAGCTCATGCTGAACGCCACGAACCTCGCGCTCGTCACGTTCTCGCGCATGCACGGCAACCTCGAGGGTCAGGTGTTCGCCTTCTTCGTCATGGTCGTCGCGGCCGCCGAGGTCGTCGTCGGCCTGGCGATCATCGTGGCGATCTTCCGCACCCGCCGGTCCGCCTCGGTGGACGACGTCAACCTGTTGAGGAACTGAGGGGATGAGTGTGCACACCCTGACCGCCGCGCGCCTGCCCTTCGCGGACATCGTGGCCCCGATCGCGCCGAGCGGCGTCTGGCAGCAAGCCGGCTGGCTGCTCGTCGCCATCCCGCTCGTCTCGGCGGGCATCCTGCTGCTCGCGGGCAAGCGCTCGAACCGCTGGGGACACTGGTTCGGGGTCGGCGCCTCCGCCGCGTCGTTCGTCCTCGGGGCCCTGATCCTCGTCTCGCTGCTCCAGGCGCCCGCCGCCGAGCGCGTCGTCGAGCTCCACCTGTTCGACTGGATCTCGGCGGGTCAGCTCTCGCTCGCCGCGGGGCTGCGGCTCGACCCGCTGTCGCTCACGTTCGTGCTGCTCGTGACGTTCGTGGGTTCGCTCATCCACGTGTACTCCGTGGCGTACATGGAGCACGACGTCGACCGCCGGCGCTTCTTCGCCTACCTCAACCTCTTCGTCGCGGCGATGCTGCTGCTCGTCCTCGCGGACTCCTACCTCCTGCTGTTCGTCGGGTGGGAGGGCGTCGGTCTCGCCTCCTACCTGCTCATCGGGTTCTGGAACTACCGCACGGAGTACGCCGTCGCAGCCAAGAAGGCCTTCGTCGCGAACCGCGTCGGCGACCTCGGCCTGCTCGTCGCGATGATGGCGATGTTCGCCTCGGTCGGCGCGCTCGACTTCACGTCGGTGTTCGCCGCCGTCGGCTCCCTCGACTCCACGACCGTGACGATCATCGGGCTCTCGCTCCTGCTCGCCGCGTGCGGCAAGTCGGCGCAGTTCCCGCTGCAGTCCTGGCTCGGCGACGCGATGGCGGGTCCGACGCCGGTCTCCGCGCTCATCCACGCCGCGACGATGGTCACCGCGGGTGTCTACCTCGTGGTGCGTTCGGCGCCGATCTACGAGGCGGCGCCGAACGCCCAGCTGGCCGTCGTCGTCGTCGGTGCGATCACGCTCCTGTTCGGGGCGATCGTCGGCTGCGCGAAGGACGACCTCAAGAAGGCGCTCGCCGCCTCGACGATGTCCCAGATCGGCTACATGATGCTCGCCGCGGGCCTCGGCCCCGTGGGCTACGCCTTCGCGATCTTCCACCTCGTGACGCACGGCTTCTTCAAGGCCGGCATGTTCCTCGGTGCCGGGTCCGTCATGCACGGCATGAACGACCAGGTCGACATGCGGCGCTTCGGTGGGCTCGCGAAGTACATGAAGGTCACGTGGATCACGTTCGGGCTCGGCTGGCTCGCGATCCTCGGCGTCCCGCCGTTCTCAGGCTTCTGGAGCAAGGACAAGATCATCGAGGCGGCCTTCGTGCCCGTCGACGGCGCGCCGTGGCGGGCCTGGGTCTTCGGCTCGGTCGTCCTGATCGGTGCCGGGATCACCGCGTTCTACATGTCGAGGCTGTTCTTCATGACGTTCCACGGCGAGAAGCGGTGGACGGCGGCCCCCGAGGGTGCCGAGCAGCACCCGCACGAGTCGCCGAGGCTCATGACCGTGCCGATGATCGTGCTCGCCGTCGGCTCCGTCGCCCTCGGTGGTCTGCTCAGCATCGGTGGCGCGTTCTCGACGTGGCTCGAGCCCGTCACGGGGCACGCCGAGCACCACGATCCCGTGCTGCCGGTGCCCGTGATCATGGCCGCGACCCTCGTGCTCGTCGCGCTCGGCCTGTTCCTCGCGTGGCGCCAGTACGCGGCGTCCACGGTGCCCGTCGTCGCGCCCGCCGGGTCGGTGCTCACGCGCGCCGCGCGCCGCGACCTGTACCAGGACGAGACCAACGACGCGCTGCTCGTGCAGCCCGGTGCGTACCTCACCCGTTCGCTCGTCTACGGCGACCGCCAGGTGGTGGACGGCGCCGTCGTCGGCATCGCCCACGGCACGGTCGGTCTCGCGGAGAGGTTGCGCTCGCTGCAGACCGGCTACGTCCGCTCGTACGCGGCGACGATGCTCGCCGGCGTCGTCGTCCTGCTCGTCGTCGTCCTGGTGACCAGGATCTGAGGAAGGACATCGTTCGATGACTGCATTCCCCTGGCTCACCGCGCTGATCGTGGCGCCCCTCGTGGGTGCCGCGGTCGTGTGGGCGCTGCCCCGGGCCGCCCGACGCCGGGCGCGCGAGGTCGCGCTCGGCTTCGCGCTGCTCGAGGTCGGTCTCCTGGTCGGCGCCTTCACCGCCTTCGACGTCGCGAGCTCGTGGAGCCACCAGCTCGGTGAGACGCACTCCTGGATCCCCGCCTTCGGCGTGTCCTACGCGGTGGGGGTCGACGGCGTCGGCCTCCTGCTCATCGCGCTGAGCGTGTTCCTCGTCCCGCTCGTGCTCCTCGCCGCCTGGCGCGAGCAGGAGGGCGACGTCGGCCGCACCCGCACGTACGCGGCGCTCGTGCTCGTGCTGACGAGCTTCATGGTGGCCGTGTTCGCCGCCCGCGACGTGTTCTTCTTCTACCTGCTGTTCGAGGCCATGCTCATCCCCGTCTACTTCCTCATCGGGATGTTCGGCGGGGCGCAGCGCCGGTACGCGGCCATGAAGTTCCTGCTCTACTCGCTCGCCGGCGGCCTCATCATGCTCGCGGCCGTCGTCGTGCTCTACCTCAACGGGCCGCGCGGACCGCAGGGATTCCTCACCGAGAACCTCACGGGCCTCGCGCTCGACCCGAGCCTCGAGAAGTGGCTCTTCCTCGGGTTCTTCATCGCGTTCGCGATCAAGGCGCCGATGTTCCCCGTGCACACGTGGTTGCCCGACGCCGCGCAGAACTCCCCGGCCGGCACCTCGACGCTCCTCGTCGGTGTGCTGGACAAGGTCGGCACCTTCGGGATGCTCACGCTGTGCCTGCCGCTGTTCCCGAGCGCCGCGCGGTGGGCCGCGCCCGTCATCATCGTGCTCGCGGTCGTCTCCGTGCTCTACGGTGCGTTGCTCGCGATCGGGCAGACGGACCTCATGCGCCTCATCGCGTACACGTCCGTGTCGCACTTCGGGTTCATCGTGCTCGGCATCTTCGCCTTCACGTCCACGTCGATTGCCGGGGCGTCGCTCTACATGGTCAACCACGGGCTCTCGACGGGTCTGCTGTTCCTCGCGGCGGGCTTCATCGTCGCGCGCAAGGGCGGCTCGCAGCTCATCTCGGACTACGGCGGTCTGCAGAAGGTCGTCCCCGTGCTCGGCGGCGTCTTCCTCGTCGCCGGACTCTCCGCCCTGAGCCTGCCGGGCCTGTCGACCTTCGTCTCGGAGTTCCTCGTGCTCGTAGGCACGTACGCGCGCTCCGGCCCGGCGGCCGTCGTCGCCGTGCTCGGTGTCGTGCTCGCGGCGATCTACGTGCTGTGGACGTACCAGAAGATCTTCACCGGCCCCGTGCGCGAGGGCCTCGAGGACGTGCCGGACCTGTCCGGCCGGGAGAAGTGGGTCGCCGCACCGCTCGTCGCGGCGATGCTCGCGCTCGGGTTCTACCCCGCGGCCGCGCTGCCGTACGTGAACGGACCGGCGCACGCCTCGATGACGAGCATCGGCGTGGCCGACCCGCCGGGGTTGGCCTCGGGAGTGATCGTGACGGACGGCACGGACGGACTGGGAGGTGGTGACTCGTGAGCTTCACCCCTCCCACCATCGCGTGGTTCGAGCTCGCACCCCTCGCCATCGTGCTCGGCGTCGGGCTCGTCGGTGTGCTCGTCGAGGCCTTCGTGCCCCGCAAGGCGCGGCGAACCACCCAGCTCGTCCTGACGTTCGGCGCGCTCGCCGCCGCCATCATCGCCGTCGCGCTGCAGTGGAACGAGACGGTAGCGTCGGGTGGGGTCGCGCTCTTCGGCGGCTCGTACCTGCTGGACGGCCCGGCGCTCGCCCTGCAGGGCACGCTCCTCGTCCTCACGCTGCTCGCCGTCGCCGTCTTCGCCGACCGCACGTCGCAGGGCCAGGACGCGTTCGCGCCCGCGGCGTCCGCCGTGCCGGGCTCGGACTACGAGGAGCTCGCGCGGCGCCAGGGCCTCGAGCAGACGGAGGTGTTCCCGCTCGCGCTCTTCGGGCTCGGCGGCATGCTGCTGTTCGTCGCCGCCGGGGACCTGCTGACGCTCTTCGTCGCGCTCGAGGTGCTCTCGCTCCCGCTGTACATCCTCACGGGGCTGGCGCGCCGGCGCCGTCTGCTGAGCCAGGAGGCCTCGCTCAAGTATCTGCTCCTCGGTGCCTACGCCTCGGCGTTCTTCCTCTTCGGTGCGGCGCTGCTCTACGGCTTCGCCGGCTCGGTGAACCTCTCGCGGATCGCGGCATCGACGGGCGAGGTCGTCGGGATGGACGGGCTGCTGCTCGGCGGTGTCCTCCTGCTGCTCGTCGGCCTGTTCTTCAAGGTCGGTGCCGTGCCGTTCCACTCCTGGACGCCGGACGTCTACGTCGGTGCCCCCACGCCCGTGACGGGATTCATGGCAGCCACGACGAAGATCGCGGCCTTCGGTGCGATGGCGCGCGTCGTCTACGTCCTGCTGCCCGCGCTCGAGTGGGACCTGCGCCCGGCGCTGTGGACGGTGGCGATCCTGACGATGGTGGTCGGGACGGTCGTCGCGATCGTGCAGACCGACGTCAAGCGGATGCTCGCCTACTCCTCGATCGCGCACGCGGGCTTCGTGCTCGTCGGTGTGCTCGCGTTCAACGCCCAGGGCATCTCGGCGACGCTGTTCTACCTCGTGGTCTACGGCTTCGCGACGGTCGGCGCCTTCGCCGTCGTCACGCTCGTGCGCCAGACGCGGTCGACGCCCGAGGGGACCGTCGTGCTCGGCGAGGCGACGCACCTGTCGCAGTGGGCGGGGCTCGGCAGGCGCAGCCCGTGGCTCGCCGCCGCGCTCTCGCTCTTCCTGCTCTCGTTCGCGGGCATCCCGCTCACGGCCGGTTTCGCGGGCAAGTTCGCAGTCTTCACGGCGGCGGTCGACGGCGATGCGGTCTGGCTCGTCATCGTCGGTGTGCTCGCCTCGGCGGCGTCGGCGTTCTTCTACGTCCGGCTCATCGTGCTGATGTACTTCACGCCGGAACCCGAGGGCACGGGTGGTGAGGGCGTCACGGTCGTGAAGTCCGAGGGTTACACGGCCGTCGTCATCGCAGTGTCCGCGGCGGCGACCGTGCTGCTCGGTGTGCTGCCCGGCCAGCTGCTCGACGCCCTCGGCGAGGCGGCGAAGTTCCTGCCGTGACCTCGAACACGGGCGCACTGCCCATCGCGGACGCCGCCCTCGCCGAGCTCCTCACCGCCCGGCTCGCGATCGTCGAGGAGCGGCTGCAGGGCGTCGTCACGTACGCCGACCGGCTCGCGGACACGGCCTCGCGCCACCTCGTCAACGCGGGGGGAAAGCGGCTGCGGCCCCTGCTGACGCTGCTCGCAGCCCAGCTCGGCGACGGCGCGCGGCCCGAGGTGATCGACGCGGCGGTCGTGTGCGAGCTGACCCACCTCGCGACGCTGTACCACGACGACGTCATGGACTCCGCCCCGCTGCGCCGCGGGGCGCCGTCGGCCCACGAGGTCTGGGGCAACTCCGTGGCGATCCTCACGGGTGACCTGCTCTTCGCCCGGGCGTCCACGACGGTCGCCGGCCTCGGCCCGGAGGCCGTGCGCATCCAGGCGTCGACGTTCGAGCGGCTGTGCCTCGGCCAGCTCCACGAGACCGTCGGGCCCACGCCGGACGAGGACCCGATCGCGCACTACCTGCAGGTGCTGGCGGACAAGACGGGTTCGCTCGTCGCGACCTCCGGCCGGTTCGGGGCGATGTTCGCGGGCTGCTCGCCCGCCGTCGTGCGCATCCTCACGGAGTTCGGGGAGAAGGTCGGCGTCGCGTTCCAGCTCGCCGACGACGTCATCGACCTCTCCGCCGACGCTGAGACGACGGGCAAGACCCCGGGCACGGACCTGCGCGAGCGGGTGCCCACGATGCCCGTCCTGCTGCTGCGCGAGCGCGCGGCCGCGCCGGACGCAGACCCGACCGACGTCGCCCTGGTCGAGCGCCTCGACGGCGACCTGAGCTCGGACGAGGCGCTCGGCGAGGTGGTGGCGGCGCTGCGCGAGCACGCCGTCGTCGCCGAGACCCGGACGCTCGCCGACCGGTGGGCCCGCGAGGCCGCCGACGTGCTCGCGCCCCTGCCCGAGGGGACCGTGAAGGGCGCCCTCGAGCACTTCGCGAACTCGCTCGTCCACCGCGCCGCGTAGGCGGCCCCTGTGCCGGCGGACCCAGCTGGCCCTACCCCGAGCCGCAGCAACACGCTGAACGATTGCGTACGCCACACGCACGCAATCGTTCAACGTCCCGCCCTCCCGGCGTCCTGGCCGGTCAGAGCTGGCGCAGCTGCTGGGCACGCATCGCCGAGCGCCACCCGTCGATCGTCATCACGGCGAGGGCGATCCACACGAGCCCGAAGCCCCACCAGCGGGCCGCGGGCATGACCTCGTGGAAGACGAGGACCGCCACGAGGAGCTGCAGAGTCGGCGTGAGGTACTGCACGAGGCCGACGACGCTCAGCGGCAACCGGCGGGCCGAAGCGGCGAAGAACACGAGCGGGAGCGCCGTGACGATGCCGGTCGACACGAGGACGGCGTCGTGCCCGAGTCCGTGCGCCCCGAGCGTCCCCGCCCCGGAGAGCTGCAGCCACGTGAGGTAGGCGATCGCGACGGGGACGAGCACGAGCGTCTCGACGGCGAGCCCCGCGGTCGCCCCCACGGTGCGTCCCACGCGGTTCTTGAAGAGGCCGTAGAGGCCGAAGGTCGCGGCGAGCACGAGCGCGATCCACGGCACCGTGCCGTACCCGACGGTGATGACGACGACGGCGGCCGCCCCGAAGCCGAGCGCGACCCACTGTCCGGTCCGCAGCCGTTCACCGATGACGAGCACCGCGAGGCCCACCGTGACGATCGGGTTGATGTAGTACCCGAGCGAGGCGTCCACGGTGTGCCCGGTGAGGACGGCGAACACGAACGTGAGCCAGTTGACGGCGAGCAGCGCGGAGGCGATCGCGAGGTACACCACGGTGCGCCCGCTGCGCAGCACGGTGCGGAGCTCGCCCCACGCGCGCGTCGCCGTCACGACCACGAGGCAGAACAGCAGCGTCCACACGACGCGGTGGGCGACGATCTCGAGGGGCGACGCCGGCTCGAGCAGCGGGAAGTACAGGGGGAGGAACCCCCAGAGGCCGTAGGCGCCGAAGGCGAAGGCGAGACCGGCGCGGTCGAGGCCGGTGCGCGGAGCACTTGCGGGGGTAGGGGCGGTCACCATCGCAACCTATCCGAGTCCCGCCACTCCTTTGACCCACCGTCTCCTAGCCCACCGCGACCGCGGCGTCCAGGGACCAGAGGCCCAGGGTCCGTCCGCGCAGGACAGCCGTAGAATGGCGCGCGTGAATCCCCAGCCTTCGTTGCGCGTGGCCGTGGTGGGCGCAGGCCCCGCCGGCATCTACGCCGCCGACATCCTGTCCAAGTCCGGCCTCGACCTCAGCATCGACATGCTCGAGCGGCTGCCCGTGCCGTTCGGCCTCGTCCGCTACGGCGTCGCCCCGGACCACCCGCGCATCAAGCAGATCATCGTCGCGCTCGAGAAGATCCTCGGCGCCGGCAAGGCCCGCCTCCTCGCGAACGTCGACTACGGCGTGGACATCAAGCTCGAGGACCTGCGGCAGTTCTACGACGCCGTGATCTTCGCCACGGGCGCCATCCGCGACACGGCGCTCGACATCCCCGGCGCGGACCTCGAGGGCTCGCTCGGCGCCGCCGACTTCGTCTCCTGGTACGACGGCCACCCCGACGTGCCGCGCACGTGGCCGCTCGACGCGACGCACGTCGCGGTGCTCGGCGCCGGCAACGTCGCGCTCGACATCACGCGCACCCTCGCCAAGCACGTCGAGGACCTCCTCACGACGGACATCCCCGACAACGTCGTCGAGGGCCTGCGCGCCAACAAGGTCACCGACGTCCACGTCTTCGCGCGCCGCGGTCCCGCGCAGGCCAAGTTCTCACCCCTCGAGCTGCGCGAGCTCGGCCACGTGCCGGACGTCGACGTCGTCGTCTACCCCGAGGACTTCGAGTTCGACGCCGGCTCCGAGGCGGCCATCAACTCCTCCAACCAGACCAAGCAGGTCGTCAAGACCCTCACGGACTGGACGCTCGACAACTACGCGGGCTCGCCGTCCCTGACGGCGTCACGTCGCATCCACCTGCACTTCCTGCACCAGGCCGTCGAGATCCTCGGCGAGAACGGCAAGGTCGCGGGCCTGCGCACCGAGCGGACCGTGCTCACCGGCGACGGCACCGTCGCGGGCACGGGCGTCTTCCACGACTGGCCCGTCCAGGCCGTCTACCGCGCCGTGGGCTACTTCGGCTCCGAGCTCGTGGACGTGCCGTTCGACGAGCGGGGGGGCGTCATCCGCAACGTCGAAGGCCGCGTCGTGGACGTCGACGGCGAGCACGTCCCCGGCCTCTACACCACGGGCTGGATCAAGCGCGGCCCCGTGGGCCTCATCGGCCACACGAAGTCCGACGCGAGCGAGACGATCGCCCACCTCGTCGCGGACGCCCCGAACATCCCCCCGGCCCCGGAGCGTGACCCGCAGGCGATCGTCGACTTCCTCGCCGCGCGCGACGTCCAGGTCGTCGAGTGGGACGGCTGGCTGCGCATCAACGAGCACGAGGCGAAGCTCGGCGAGGCGCACAGGCGCACGCGCATCAAGGTCGTGCCCCGCGACGAGCTCACGAGGATCGGCCGCGCCGAGGGCTGACTCCGGCTCGGTCCTAGCGGGCGAGCATGCGGCGCAGGAACTCGCGCGTGCGCGCCTCGCGCGGCTCGCTGAGCACCTGCGCAGCCGGTCCGCGCTCGTGGACGCGCCCGGCGTGCAGGAAGCACACCTCGTCGGCGACGTCGCGGGCGAACGCCATCTCGTGCGTCGCGATGAGCATCGTGAGCCCCTCGGCGCGCAGCTCCGTGAGGAGGTCGAGCACCTCGCCCACGAGCTCGGGGTCGAGCGCCGAGGTCACCTCGTCGAGCAGCAGCAGCCGGGGCGAGGAGACGAGCGCCCGCGCGATGGCGACGCGCTGCTGCTGACCGCCGGACAGCTCGTCGGGGAACGCCCGCGCCTTGTCCGCCAGGCCCACCCGCTCGAGCATCGCGAGCGCCTTCTCGTCGGCCTCCGCCCGCGCCACCTTGTGCACGAGCCGCTGCGCGAGCGCGACGTTCTCCACGACCCGCAGGTGCCCGAAGAGGTTGAAGGACTGGAACACCATCCCCATGCGGGCGCGCACGGCGTTGGCGTCGACGCGCGGGTCGCAGATGTCGAGACCGTCGAGCCAGATGTCGCCGTCGTCGACCTCCTCGAGCAGGTCGATCGTGCGCAGCAGCGTGGACTTGCCCGAGCCGGACGCCCCGATGAGCGCGATGACCTGGTGGGGGTGGACGTCGAGGTCCACGCCGTCGAGCACGACGTTCTCGCCGAACGCCTTGCGGACTCCCCGCACGCGCAGCAGCGGCTGGTTTCCGCCGTCGGCCACGACCCCGCCGTCGGACACCCCGCCCTCGGTCCTCACCGCAACGCACCCCCGCCCGCGAGGTTGGACTGCGCCCCGAGCCAGCCCGAGCGGCGCGCGAACGCGTCCGTGAACCGGGTCAGCGGGATCGTCAGCGCGATGAAGAGGAAGCCCGCCACGATGTAGGGCGTGAAGTTCGCGTGCTGGGACGTGACGATCTGGGCCATGCGGATCGCGTCGTAGGCGCCGAGGATCGAGATGAGCCCGGAGTCCTTCGAGAGGGCCACGAGGTCGTTGAGCAGGGGCGGGACGACGCGCCGGATGGCCTGCGGGAGCACGACGTGCCGCGTGGTCTGCGTGCGCGTGAGCCCGAGGGCGCGCGCCGCGGCGATCTGCGAGGGGTGCACCGACTCGATGCCCGCACGGAACACCTCCGCGACATAGGCCGAGTAGGTCAGCACGATCGCGGCACCACCGAGGATCACGGGCGAGGTGGTCATCCCGGGGATGCGCAGCCCGGGCACACCGAAGCCCACGACGAGCAGCACGAGCAGGAGCGGCAGCCCGCGGAACAGGTCGACGTACGCCGTCGCGGCCGCACGCAGCGGGAAGAACACCGGGCCGCGCAGCGTGCGGCAGATCGCGAGCAGGAGCGCGAAGAAGAAGATCAGGACGGCGGCGACGGCGAGCACGCGGACGTTGAGCCACAGTCCTTCGAGCACCCGGGGCAGGGAGGCGACGGCGACGTCCCAGTCGAGGAAGGACTGCCGCACGCGCGGCCAGCCGGGCGTGTTGACGACCGCGAGGACGACGACGGCGGTCACCACGACCGTGCTCGCGAAGGCGGTCGCGGTCGAGCGCCGGGCGGCGCGTCGTCGGATCTCGTCGCGTTCGCGCTGGCGGGCCGAGGGCTCCCAGCCCTCGGCCCGCTCGCGCATGTCGCTCATGGGTGCACAGTCTGCCGTGGTGGCCCCTACTGCAGGACGGGAACGCCCGCCGTGTCGGTGAGCCACTCGGCCTCGAGCGCGGCGAGCGTGCCGTCCGCGCGCAGGGCGTCCACGGCCGCCGTCACGGCGTCGACGTTGGGCGACTCGAGGTCGAGGACGAGACCGAACTGGTCGGGGTTGTCGCCCGCGGGGAGCTGACCGATGAACGTGCCGCCCTCGAGCTCGACGGCCGTGACGTAGAGCGCCGTCGGCAGGTCGAACACGACGGCGTCGACGAGGCCCGAGTCGAGGGCCTGCTTGACCTGGTCGTTGTCGTTGAACAGCGAGATCGCGTTGTCGGGCTGGACGGTGGCCGTGACGACGTCCGCGCTCGTGGTGCCGACCATCGCGCCGATCTTGAGGGACTTGAGGCCCGCGATGTCCGTGACGCCCTCGGCCGCGCTGCCCTCGACGGTCACGACGGCCTGCGTCGCGTCGTAGTAGGACGAGGAGAAGGCGATGTTGGCGCGGCGGTCCTCCGTGATCGAGACCTGGTTGATCGCGAAGTCGTAGTTCTTCACGCCGGGCGCGATGATCTGGTCGAAGTTCGCGGTGACCCAGACGACGTCCTCGGCGGCGAAGCCGAGCTGGGCGGCGACGGCGTACGCGACGGCGGACTCGTAGCCCTGGCCGCTCGAGGGGTCGTTGTCCACGACCCAGGGCTCGTAGGCCGGGTCCGAGGTGCCGATCGTCAGCTTGCCCTCGGTGACCGTCTCGAGCGCAGGGGCGCCGGGCTCCGTGGTCTCGGTGTCGGTCGGCGTCGGCTCCGGGGTGGGATCGGTCGTGCCCGTGCTCGCGCAGCCCGCGAGCGCCAGGGCGCTCGCAGCGGCCAGGGCGGTGATGCGGGTGGAGATGCGCATTCTTGGCTCCTCGTGGGGTGGCGGTGCCACGTGTGGTGGGAAGGGCCTGGTGGTACCGGTCGGTACGGCCCGTCGTCAGCGTAAGGGAACGTCCGCGTCGTCGTCGTCGTTGTGTCACGTAGTGATCGCACGAGGGAAAGGTGGCACGACGGCGATGGGCCGACGCTGGATCAACGGGGTCAAGACCGCCGGGCTGTTCGGGGCGATGTGGGCGCTCCTGCTCGGGCTGTGGGCGCTCATCGGGGACGGCAGCTCGGGGATGCTCGTGATCTTCGTCGCCGTCGGGCTCGTCTCGACGGCCGTGAGCTACTGGAACTCCGACAAGATCGCGATCCGCGCCATGCGCGCGCGGCCGGTCACGGAGCTCGAGCAGCCCGTCATGTACCGCGTGGTGCGTGAGCTCTCGACGCAGGCGCGCCAACCCATGCCGCGGCTGTACGTCTCGCCGACGGCGGCCCCCAACGCCTTCGCCACCGGCCGCAACCCGCGCAACGCCGCCGTCGCGTGCACCACGGGCCTGCTCGAGCTGCTCGACGAGCGCGAGCTGCGCGGGGTGCTCGGCCACGAGCTCATGCACGTGTACAACCGCGACATCCTCACGTCGTCCGTGGCCGCCGCCGTCGCCGGTGTCATCACGTCCGTGGCCCAGTTCCTCATGTTCTTCGGGGGTGGGGGAGACCGCCGCAACGCGAACCCGCTCGGGCTCCTCGCGATGGCCCTGCTCGCCCCCTTCGCGGCGATGCTCATCCAGCTCGCGATCTCCCGCACCCGCGAGTTCGACGCGGACAAGAGCGGCGCCGAGCTCACGGGTGACCCGCTCGCCCTCGCCTCGGCGCTGCGCAAGCTCGAGGCCGGTGTCGCGGCCCGGCCCCTCCCCGCGGACCGGGACCTCGTGGACGTGTCCCACCTCATGATCGCCAACCCGTTCAGCGGCGGGACGATGTCGCGGCTGTTCGCGACGCACCCGCCCATGAGCGAGCGGGTGGCGCGGCTTGAGGAGCAAGCCGGCCGGCGTGGCTTCATCGCCTGAGAGCGCACCCGGGCGGCAGCGCGCGCGTCATGCGGCGGTGTCCGCCGTCGTCGAGCACGACGTCGTCGTGATCGGGGCCGGCCAGGCCGGGCTCTCCGCGGCGTACTACCTGCAGCGACGCGGTCTCGACTTCGTGGTGCTCGACGCGAACGACGGCCCCGGCGGGGCGTGGCGACACCGGCCCGACTCGCTCACGTTCGGCGGGGCGCACGGCCTGCACGACCTGCCCGGGCGCCCGCTCGGCACGCCCGACCCCACCGAACCGGCGTCCGCCGTCGTCGCCCGGTACTACGGGGCGTACGAGCAGGAGCTCGCGCTCCCCGTGCGGCGCCCCGTACGTGTGCGGGAGGTCGTGTCCGACGGCGAGACGGTGGCCGACGACGCGGTGCCGCCGGACCGTCCTCCCGGACAGGTCGACGGCGGCACCCTTCCCCCTCTGCTCGTCCGCACGGATGCGGGGGAATGGCGCACGCGCGTGCTCATCAGCTCGACGGGCACGTGGGACAGCCCGCACTGGCCCTACTACCCGGGGCGCGACTCCTTCGCGGGGCGGCACGTTCATACCCGCGACCTGCGCGACGAGTCGGAGCTGACCGGGCTGCGGGTCGTGGTGGTGGGTGCCGGGACGTCGGCCGTGCAGCTCTTGCTGCGGTTGCAGGGTGTCGCGGCCTCGACCACGTGGGTGACGCGCCGTCCGCCGCAGTGGACCGAGCAGTCGTTCGACACCGAGTGGGGCCGCGCCGTCGAGGACTCCGTCAACGAGCGCACGAGCGCCGGGCTGCCCCCGCTCAGCGTCGTCGCCGCGACCGGGCTGCCGCTCACGGCCGAGTACCGCGCGGGCATCGAGGCGGGCGTGCTCGTCTCGGCGGGTCCGCTCGAGCGGATCGCGCCCGACGGCGTCGTCCTGGCCTCCGGGGATCACGTGGCCGCCGACGTCATCGTGTGGGCCACGGGCTACCGCGCCTCGATCTCGCACCTCGCTCCGCTGCGGCTGCGCGAGCCCGGCGGCGGTATCCGCACCGACGGCGTGCACGTGCTGCGCGACCCCCGCGTCCTGCTCGTCGGCTACGGCGCCTCGGCATCCACGATCGGTGCCACCCGGGCCGGCCGCCGTGCCGCGCTCGCCGCCGCCAGGCTCCTCACCCCCACGGTCTCCCCCTCCGAGGTGCCTCGAGGCGGTCCCGCATGACGCGCACCACGGCGAGCTAGTGTCGGCCGTGTGGTGGGCTACCGGTTGACCGAGCGGGATGCGGTCGCCTGGCAGGTGCGTCAGCCGGAATGGGTGCTGCGCTTCGCGCTTCCCCTCGTGATCCTTCTGCTCGTCGTCGTGCGGATCGCGGTCGACTCGAGCGCGGAGCAGGTGATGTCGCCGGAGCTGAGCCGCTCCTGGGCGAACCTTCTCGACGCCGCGCTTCTCGGGCTTGTCCTCTCCGCGATCGTCGCCCTGCTCTGCTGGCCGCGCCGAGGCGTGTGGGTCGCGGTCGTGGCCTGCGCTCTGGCCGCGACCTTTCCCTGGCACCCCGAGCTGCGCGGTTGGTGGCTCGTGGGGCTCGCCGCCGCCGCGATCACGGGGGCGAACGACCTGCGTGGCGCGGCCGAGCAGCGACGGGTGGCCGCCGCGTGGGGAGCGGGGGCACCGCCCCCGACACCGGACCCCGAGACGCGGCGGGCCATCTTCCGGCCGCGCGTGGTCCCCCTCGTGGTCGCCGTGCTCGGGGTCGGCACGGTTCTCGTGGCGACGGGGTGGTGGTGGCGCGACCAGGCCCTCGTCGAGGCGTTCCGGGCGCGCGCCGAGCTTGTCCAGGGCACGGTCGTCGGCATCGACGAGGAGCTGTCGTGGGCCGAGCTCCGGGTGGGTGAGGAGGTGGTTCGGGCGCCGACTACCTCGGTCGACGTCGAGCTCGGCGAGTCGCTCGAGCTCCGCTTCGACCCGGACTCCATGCGGGCCGAGCTGGTCGTCGACGCGTTCGATCCCACCGAGGTCCTCCTGCTCGTCCCTCTCGGCGCCGTGGTGGCGCTGCTCGCACTCGACGGGGAGGCGCGCCGGCGCGCCTCGGCTCGGCGGGCACTCACCGACGGGCCGGTGGCCCTGCTCCGTGGGCTCCACGGGGGAGAGCACCCCGCCGGCGAGCTCGTGGGCGGTGATCTCGTCCACCTGCTGCCCGTCGACGGGGATGCGGCTTCCACCGGGCCCGTGGCCCGGTTCGCGATCGCCCTCGCGGCGGTCGGCACCGCGCTCGAAGGAGACGACACCGAGGACGACGACCGGCCGCTGTCGCCCCGGGAGCTCCTCGAGTGGGTCGACTCCGACCGCGTGCGCAGCCCGGCCCCCGAGGCCACGGAGGTGATCGTCCTCGGGCTCGACTCGTACGGCAGCTGGCCGCTGGTGGTGGCCGGGCACGAGTGGTTCCGGGCGGTGACCCCGGCGCGCGAGCGTTACTCCTGGCGTGGCTCGCGTGCTCGCCGGACGAGCGGAGCACGATCGCCGTGGCAGCCGCTCGGCCGGCGGATCGCCGGCCTGGGGCGACGGCTGCTCAGAAGCACCCCCCTCGCGGTGTTGATCCTTGCGGTCCCGCTGCTCGCCTGGGCCTCGCACTGGATGTTCGCGGAGGGGTTCGCCGTCGACGGGCTCCTCGTCGCCCTCGTGCTCGGCGTTGCCGGCTGGCAGTGGGCGATGGCCACGCGGCCCCAGCTGAGCTCGTCCGCGCAGGCCGTCGTCGGGCACGGCTCCGTGTGGGACGACCTCGTGCCGTGGGGAGAGGTTCAGGAGGTCGTGTCGAGCGAGGACAGCCTGGTCATCGTGCTGCGGCCGGACGGCGACACGATGATCGCGAGAGCCGACGCCCGCCCCGGTGGGCGCTACGTGCTCGACGACATCGCCGATGCGCCCACCGCCGCAAGGCGGGTCGAGGAGCTGCGTGCCGCCAGTCCCGGCTCGGCGTACGGCGCGCGACGGCGACTCTCCCCGGCAGCCCTCGTCGGTGCCGCGTGGGCGCTCGCAGTCACCGCGCCCCTCGTGCTGCGACTCGTGCTGGGCCCCGCCTAGCGGTAGTTGACGAACTGCAGCGGGACGTCGACGTCGGCCCCCTTGAGCAGCGCGATCACTTCCTGCAGGTCGTTGCGGGACTTGCTCGAGACCCGCATCTCCTCGCCGGTGACTTGCGACTTGACGCCCTTGGGGCCTTCCTCGCGGATGATCTTGCCGAGCTTCTTGGCGACCTCCTGGCTGAGCCCTTCGCGGATCGAGGCGACGAGCCGGTACTCCTTGCCGGAGATCTTGGGCTCACCGTCGCCCGTGTCGAGGGCCTTGAGCGAGATGTCGCGGCGGATGAGCTTGGTCTGCAGCACGTCGAGGATCGCGAGCACGCGGTCGGGGGAGTTGGCGACCATCGTGACCACCTCGCCGTTCCACGTGATCGAGGCCCCGACGTTGCGGAAGTCGTAGCGCTGACCCACTTCCTTCGCGGCCTGGTTGACGGCGTTGTCGATCTCCTGCCGGTCGACCTTGCTGACGACGTCGAACGACGAGTCGCTCGCCATGGTTCCTCCTCGGTGTGGCGGTGCCCCGCGAGCTGTCCGTTTCGCGGGGAGGGCTGTTCGGTTGCTATCCTTCCATCCGCACGATCACCCCGGCGGGTTACCCGAGTGGCCAAAGGGGGCTGACTGTAAATCAGCTGGCATCGCCTACGGGGGTTCGAATCCCTCACCCGCCACCGTGCCGCGGCCCCGTCCACCAGGACGGGGCCGCTTCTTCGTGCCAGGGCGCGCAACGGGGACCTTGGACCCGGGGGCGGCCGTGTGACACGGGCCACAGTAGAAACACGGAGGTAAGGACGCCCCCTGGCGTCGGTCGACGACCTCGCCCGCGCGTCGGGTGGCCCAGTGCCGGGACTCCCGGCTGGAGGTGTGTCATGACCAGGTTCCAAGCAAAGTTCCCCACCGACCGCATGGCCGGAAGGGTCGCGCTCGTCACGGGTGGCGCGCGGGGCATGGGTGAGGCCGAGGCTCGTCGGCTCGTGGCTGAGGGTGCCGAGGTCGTCATCACCGACGTGCTCGACGCGGAGGGGGAGGCACTCGCGGCCGAGCTCGGCGACAAGGCGATCTACCAGCACCTCGACGTGACCGACGAGGCGCAGTGGGACGCGGTCGCGAAGGTCGCCATGGAGACGTTCGGGCCCGTCACGGCGCTCGTCAATAACGCGGGCATCGTGCTGCAGGTGCCGATCGACCAGACGACGGCGGAGGACTTCCGCAAGGTCCTCGACGTCAACGTCACGGGTGTGTTCCTCGGCATCAAGGCGATCGTCCCGATGATGGTCGAGGCCGGCGGCGGCGCGATCGTCAACATCTCCTCGGCGGCGGGGCTCGTCGGCATGCCGCAGCTCAGCGCCTACTGCGCGAGCAAGTGGGGCGTGCGTGGCCTGACGAAGGCGGCGGCCCTCGACCTCGGCCACCGGGGCATCCGCGTCAACTCGATCCACCCGGGGGCGATCCGTACGCCGATGGCCGCGGGCATCGAGGACGAGCACCTGGCCAGCCAGGCCATCGCGCGCGTGGGTGAGCCGGAGGAGATCGCCTCGGCGGTCGCGTTCCTCGTGAGCGACGACGCGCTGGACATCACGGGCGCGGAGCTCGCCGTCGACGGCGGCATGGTGCTCGGGGCCACGGCGATGGCCGTCCAGGAGGCGCGCACGGGCGACTAGGGTTTCACGCACGGGCGGGCGGGCGCACGATTTTCGTGCCCGCCCGCTTCGCGTGTACCCTGTCCTGGCCGCCCCGATAGCTCAGTCGGCAGAGCGTCTCCATGGTAAGGAGAAGGTCAAGGGTTCGATTCCCTTTCGGGGCTCGCAGCAGGCACCGGGCCGTGCAGCAGTGCACGGCCCGAGGCCTGACCCGGCGGGGTAGCTCAGGTGGTTAGAGCACACGGCTCATAATCGTGGTGTCGCGGGTTCGAGTCCCGCCCCCGCTACCGAAGTGAAGGTCCGTCGCCAGCCGGCGGCGTACGGACGACGACGATGGGCGCCCCCAGGGCGCGAAAGGTTGATGGAACGTGGCTAGCAAGTCTGCGGATGTCCGCCCCAAGATCACTCTCGCCTGCGTGGAGTGCAAGGAGCGCAACTACATCACGAAGAAGAACCGCCGTAACAACCCCGACCGCCTCGAGCTGGCGAAGTTCTGCCCGCGCTGCGGCAAGCACACCCCGCACCGCGAGACGCGCTGACCCACCCTCGGGCGCTGCGGTAACCTCGGCGCCCATGGCGGTCAACACGAGCTATGCCGGGCGTTCCTACGCGCCCGGCGAGGTCTACGAGGTCTCGGCGGAGAAGATCCGCGAGTTCGCGGAGTCGACGGCGAACACCCACCCCGCGCACACCGATCCGTCGGCGGCGCGTGCTCTGGGGTACCCGGACGTCGTCGCGCCCCCGACGTTCGCCGTGACGATCGCCCAGCGCGCCGAGGCGGTCTACGTCCAGGACGCCGACGCCGGGATCGACTTCTCCCGCGTCGTGCACGCCGACGAGCGCTTCACCCACCACCGCCCCATCGTCGCCGGTGACCGGCTCACCCCCACGCTGCACGTCGACGCCGTCACCGAGCGTGGCCCGCTCGCCATGGTCACCACGCGCGTCGAGATCGCCGCCGCCGACGGCGCCCCCGTGGTCACCGTCGTCTCGACGCTCGCTGTGCGGGGGGAGGACGCATGAGCCCCCGGCTGTCCGAGCTCGCCGTCGGTGACGTCGTGGCGACCCGCACGATCGAGGTCGACCGAGCCCGGCTCGTCCGTTACGCGGGTGCGAGCGGCGACTTCAACCCGATCCACTGGAACGAGCGCTTCGCCACCGAGGTGGGGCTGCCGGGCGTGATCGCGCACGGCATGTGGACGATGGGCGCCGCGGTCGGCGTCGTGGTCGAGTGGGCCGGTGACCCCGGCGTCGTCGTCGACTACCAGACGCGGTTCGCCCGCCCCGTCCCCGTGCCGGACCCGGGCGCGGCGAGCGTCGAGGTCTCCGCCGCCGTGGGTGCGCTCGACGAGGAGACCGGCACGGCGCGCATCGACCTCACCGTGGTGGTGAACGGTCAGCGTGTGCTCGCGAAGGCTCAGGTGCTCGTCAGGCTCGAGGCCTGACGCTCACGCGCCGCGCGGGGGCGCCGTCGTCGTCCCGATCCGCAGTGCGACGTCGATCGTCACGGAGGCCGGGCGTTCCCCGGCGAGCAGGGCCTCGACCATGCGTCCGACGACGGTCCCCTTCTCGCCGAGCGGCTGCGCGACCGTCGTCAGGACGTCGCCACCGAGCCACGGCAGGTCGATCCCGTCGAAGCCCGTGACGGAGACGTCGCCCGGGACCTCGAGCCCCAGCTCGCGCGCGGCGATGACGACCCCCGCGGCGAGAGCGTCGGACTGCGCCACGATGGCCGTGGGCCGGTCTGGGCCGGCGAGGAGCGTCTTGCCCGCCTCGACACCCTGCTCCACCTGGGAGCCCGCGGCCTCGTAGACCGCGACGGGCTCGATCCCGCCGTGGCGCAGGCCCTCGAGCCGACGGCGGACGAGGTCGAGCTCGATCGCCTCGAGCCGCGCGGCGCTCGCGAGGCCCGAGGTCTTGGTGCGGTCGAAGGGGAGGGTCACGGTCGCGACGCGCGAGTGGCCCAGCGAGACGAGGTGCTCGGCAAGCTGGGCGAACCCGTCGCGGTCGTTGATCGAGACGGTCGCGTTGCCGGCGACGGGCGGGCCCTCGACGTTGATGACGGGGATGTCGCGCCGCTCGAGGGCGAGCAGGTCCTCGTCCGTCGGGTTCGCCCCCCACAGCAGGACGGCGACGTCCATGGCTGCGGTGGCCGTGAGCGGTGCCGCACCGACGGGCGCCCCGGCCACGGGTGTGCGGGCGTCGCGGCCCGAGGGAAGGAGCAGGACGCCGAGCCCGAGCTCGGCGAGCGTCGAGACGAGGCCGTCGAGGGTCTGCGCGGCGACGGGCTCGCGGAACGACCGTCCCAGGACCCCGCCCAGGAGGACGCCGACGATCCCGGAGCGCCCCGACCGCAGCTGGCGGCCGAGCGGGTTCGGTCCCGCGTAGTCGAGCTGCGCGGCGGCGGCGAGCACCCGCGCGCGGGTGGACTCGGCGATCGGGCCTGCGCCGGAGAAGGCGAGCGAGGCGGTCGAGACCGACACACCGGCGCTGCGCGCGACGTCGGCGAGAGTAGGGCGGGCCACGGGCACCGTCCTTCCTGGTCGGGTCGGGAAGACCGGTGGTTCGACACCGATTTCCATTTGACGACGATCTTTCCGTCTCCCACACTAGTACCGTTGGATCAAATCGATTCGACAACGCCACGTCCTCTGGTGGATCCCCGTGCACTCCCCGTACAACCCGCGGCGCGCCCGCGTGCTCCTGCTCGCCCTCTTCACCCTCATGGGGTTCCTCCTCGCGGGCTGGCTCACGCGCATCCCCTCGGTGCGTGACTCCCTCGACCTGACCCCGAGCGCCCTCGGCAGGGTGCTCCTCGTCGCCGCGCTCGGCTCGCTCGGGATGACGCTCGCCTCCGGGTATGTCAACACGCGATTCGGCGGCGTGCTCGTGCTCCGGGTCTCGGCCGTCGTGCAGGCGGTGGCGTACGTCTCGATCGGCTTGTCGACCGTGGTCGGCTCGGTGTGGCTCTTCGTCGCCGGAGTGACGCTGCAGGGTGTGGCGTTCGCCCCGGTCAACGTGACGATCAACGTCGAGAGCGCCGGGGTCGAACGGCGACTCGGCCGCTCGGTGATGCCGCAGTTCCACGCGCTCTTCTCGATCGGCGCCGTCGCCGGTGCGGGCTTCGGCGCCGCGGCGAGCTACCTCGGCGTCTCCGTCTTCGCGCAGCTCACCTTCGCGGCGGCGCTCGGCTTCGTCGTCCAGCTCGCGTGCGTCCGGGGCGTCGTGCACGACACGCGCGTCGACCGGGCGGTGCAGGTCACGGACGTGGTGGCCGACGGCGGCGACGCGGGGCCGACGGCGCCCACCACGCCACCGGCCGCCGGCGGCCGCATCTCGGGCTCCGCACTCGCGGCCGTCTCCGCCTGGACCGAGAAGCGCACGCTCCTGCTCGGGATCATCGTGTTCGCGGCCGCGCTCTCCGAGGGCTCGGCGAACCAGTGGATCCCGCTCGCCGTCGTCGACGGCTTCGGTGCGCTCGAGGCCGTCGGGGCGACCATCCTGACCGTGTTCACGGCATCCATGACGGTCGTGCGGCTCGCGGGCACGCGACTGCTCGACCGCTTCGGCCGCGCCGCGGTGCTGCGCGCCTCCGGCGTCGTGGCCCTCGCCGGGCTCGTGCTGTTCGTGCTCGCGCCGTCGCTGCCCCTCGCCGTGATCGGCGTCTCGATGTGGGGCATGGGCGCGGCCCTCGTGTACCCCATCACGGTCGCCGCGGCCTCCGACGACCCGCTCCGTGCCGCGTCGCGGGTCGCCGTCGTGACGGCCTTCGCGTCGATCGCCCGGCTCAGCGCACCACCGGCCATCGGCGCGCTCGGGGAGCTCGTGGGGATCCGCGAGGCGCTCGGCGTCATCGCCGTGGGACTCTTGCTCTCGGTGCTCTTCGCCCGCCAGGTGCGCCGCGAGCCGGTCCCCGTCGAGGTGTCGCGCTGAGCAGCGTCCCGCCGTCGGCCCCCGTCCCCGTCACCGTCCCGCCACGTCCCGCTAGGAATCTCGTGTCCCACGCCCCGTCCTTCCTCGCCCAGCCCGTCGTCCGGCGTGCCGAGCGCGCCGTCTTCGTCGTGTTCGCCCTCAACGGCTTCCACTTCGCCAACTTCGCCGCGCGCGTGCCCTCCGTGCGCGACGGGCTGGCGCTGACGCCGCAGCAGATGGGGCTGCTCCTGCTCGTCGGCTCGATCGGCTCGCTCGTCGCGCTGCCCGTCTCGGGGCTCCTCGTGCAGCGCTTCGGCGCGGCGGCGACGGTCCGGGGCTTCGCGGTCGTGAACGTCACGGGACTCGTGCTCGCCTCGACGATGGTGGAGCTCGGCGCGCCCGTCCTCGTCGCGCTCAGCATGTTCGTCTTCTGCGTCGGCACGTCCGTGTGGGACTCGGCGATGAACATCGAGGGCACGGTCGTCGAGCGCCACCGCGGCGCAACGATCCTGCCGCGACTGCACGCCGGTTTCTCGCTCGGCACCGTCGCGGGGGCCGCCACGGGTGCGCTCGCGGCGTGGGCGCACCTGTCGCTCGTGACCCACTTCCTCCTCGTCCTGCTGCCCTCGCTCACCGTCGTCCTCCTCGTGACGCGCGCCTTCCTGCCGCTCGAGAAGGCGGTCGTCAGCGCGGTGTCCGCGGGCGCTGTGCCCGAAGTCGCGGTGTCCGAGGGCGCTGGGCTCGACGGCGGCGCGGTGCTCGACGGTGGCACCGTGGCCGACGTCGGCGCCCCCGCGACCCCCGCCTCCGCCCGCCGCTCCAACGCCGGCCGCGCGGCGCGCGCGTGGGGCGAGCCGCGCACCCTGCTGCTCGGCCTCGTCGTCCTCGCGGCCGCGGTCACGGAGGGAGCGGCGAACGACTGGATGGCGCTCGCCGTCGTCGACGGCTTCGACGTCACCAACGCGACGGGGGCCGTGTTCTTCGGCGTCTTCGTGACCGCGATGACGGTGGGCCGGTTCGCCGGCGGCGCGATGCTCGACCGGTTCGGCCGCGTCGTCGTGCTGCGCGCCTCGGCCGCGCTCGCGATCGCTGGTCTCCTGCTCTTCGCGCTGCCGCCGAGCCTCACGCTCACGGCCGTCGGTGCCGTCCTGTGGGGGCTGGGCGCCGCCGTCGGCTTCCCCGTGGGCATCTCCGCCGCGGCCGACGACCCCGCGCACGCCGCTATGCGCGTCCCCGTCGTGGCCACGATCGGGTACTCGGCGTTCCTCGTGGGCCCGCCGGCGCTCGGCTTCCTCGCGGACGTCGTGGGGTACCGCTACGCGATGCTCGCGATCGCCGTTCCCGCCGTCCTCTCGCTCATCGTGGCCGGTGTCGCGCGCCCCGTCGCGGACGCCGAGGAGCCGGCCCCGCGGGCTAGCCTGGAGGCATGAGCACTCGCCTGGCGGACCTGACGACGCTGCGGGTCGGCGGCACCGCCGGGCGCTACGTCGAGGCGAAGAGCGAGGCCGAGCTCGTCGAGGCCGTGCAGGGCGCCGACGCCGAGGGCGAGCCGCTCCTCGTGATCGGCGGGGGCTCGAACCTTCTCGTCGGTGACGCCGGCTTCGACGGGCTCGTGCTGCGCGACGCGCGCACCGATCTCGACACCCCGGATGCCTCCGCGTGCGCGGGCACCTCGCTCACCGTGGCCGCAGGCACGGACTGGGACGACGTCGTCCAGCTCGCCATCGCGAACCGCTGGGTGGGCATCGAGGCGCTCTCCGGCATCCCCGGCAGCGCGGGTGCGACGCCCGTGCAGAACGTCGGGGCGTACGGGCAGGAAGTCTCACAAACGATCTCGACCGTGCGGGTGTGGGACCGTGCGCGGTCGCGGGTGCGCACGCTCGCCCTGACGGACCTCGGCTTCGGCTACCGCACGAGCATCCTCAAGCGCTCGATGCGCCCCAGCGCGGACGCCGAGGCGTGGCACCCCACACCCCGCTACGTCGTCCTCGACGTGACGTTCCAGCTGCGCTGGGGCGACCTGTCCGCGCCGATCGCCTACGGTGAGCTCGCCGTGCGGCTCGGGGTCGAGGTCGGTGCGCGGGTGCCGCTCGCCGAGCTGCGCGCCGCCGTGCTCGAGCTGCGCCGCGGCAAGGGCATGGTGCTCGACGCCGACGACCACGACACGTGGAGCGCCGGGTCCTTCTTCACCAACCCCGTGCTCGAGGCCGACGCCCTGGGGTCGATCCCGGCAGAGGCGCCGCGCTGGTCCGCCGGCCCCGCGCTCACGAAGGTCAGCGCCGCGTGGCTCATCGAGCACGCCGGGCTGTCCAAGGGCTTCGGGCTGCCCGGTCCCGCCGCCCTGTCGACCAAGCACACCCTCGCCCTGACCAACCGGGGTGGGGCCACGGCCGAGGACCTGCTCGCCGTCGCCCGTCAGGTGCGCGACGCCGTCCGCAGCGCCTTCGGCGTCACCCTCGTCCCTGAACCCGTCCTCGTGGGCGCCGTCCTCTAGCCGCTTCCGCCCGCACGCCGCCCGGCCGCTGAGGCCCTCACCTCGCCCGGCGGCAACCCCACTTGACACTCCGCCCTGCGCCCGGCCGACACACTGCCGTGCGCCCGGCCCGGTCCTCTCCGGCCCCTTTCCGGGGCGTCGCGGCGGGTGAGGTGACGGATGTGGTCGTTGTGTCTGATGTGAGTCACATGAACCACACCAGCAACTCTGGCCACTTCACCCGCCGTGAGGCCGAGATGCCTCCGCACCATCCGCACCATCGGGGCCATCGGGGAGCGTGGACAGCCAGGTGGTGACTCCGGCGAAGAGCCGAGACTTCGTCGAGTCCGGGGCGCGGCTCGAGCGGATCGAGGAGCGGGCCAGCTCCGCGAGTGCCTCGTCGGACAAGCCGTGCACCGTGCGCGCCGACTCGTACTGAGCCACGAGCCGCGAGCCGAACAGCAGCGGGTCGTCCGCACCGAGCGCGACCTCGGCGCCCGCCGCCACGAGCTCCCCGAGCGGCACGGCGCCGTCGTCGGGATAGACGCCGAGCGAGACGTTCGACGCCGGGCACACCTCGAGTGCGATCCCGGCGGCGACCGTCCGTTCCAGGACGCGCGGATCCTCGACGCTGCGCACGCCGTGCCCGAGCCGGTCCGGCCGCAGCGCGCCCACGAGCTCGTCGACGTGGTCCGCCCCGAGCAGCTCCCCGCCGTGCGGCACCGCGGCGAGTCCGGCCCGCCGGGCGATCGCGAAGGCGGGCGCGAACTCGGCCGTCTCGCCGCGGCGCTCGTCGTTGCTCAGCCCGAAGCCGACGACCTCGCCCGCACCGTCGCCCGCGTACCGGGCGGCGAGCCGGGCCAGGGTGCGCGCCTCGAGCGGGTGGCGCATCCGCGAGGCGGCGACGACGACGGCGACCTCCGTGCCCGTGCGCACGCTCGCTGCCCTGGCCTCGTCGAGCACGATCTCGATCGCCGGCGTGATGCCACCCACGAACGGGGCGTACGACGTCGGGTCCACCTGGATCTCGAGGCGCCCCGAACCCTCCGAGGCGTCGTCCTCGGCGGCCTCGACCACGATCCGCCGCATGGCCGCCTCCGAGCGCACGCACGCCCGCGCGGCGTCGTAGAGCCGCTGGAACCGGAACCAGCCACGCTCGTCCGCGGGCAGGCGCAGCGGGTCGAGGTCGCCGTCGTCGTCGGCCCGCAGCGCTGCGGGAAGGCGGATGCCGTGCTCCTCAGCGAGCTCGGCGAGCGTGGTCGGGCGCATCGAGCCGGTGAAGTGCAGGTGCAGGTGCGCCTTCGGCAGCAGGGACAGGTCACGCACCTGGTGAGTCTGCCAGCAGCCCGCCCCGTCGGGCGTTCTGCCACTGGATAACTGACGCGCGTCGCGCGGTGACGTGGTGTGCTAGTCCGATGAGTCGTCCCGCAGCCGGCCCGAACGTCGGTGCCGCCGCGCCCGCGAACGCGCGTGTCCGCGGTGGCGCACCCGAGTCCGTGGCGGCGCAGGAGAGGGCCGCGCTCGCCCTCCTGACCGGCCCGACGGCGCGAGACCTGCTGCGTGCCGCCCTCGCCAAGGATCGTGCGCGCCTGACGAGCTGGGAGGTCCACGAGCTGCACCACCGGCCCGGGGCCGGCGTCACGGTCGGGTACACCGTCACGTACGAGTCGCAGGGCCTCGCCCGCTCGGACTACCTGCTGCTCAGCACGGCCAGCCTCTCGCACGAGTCGGTCGAGGCGGGCCGCGCGGTCGTTATCGACGACGGCAGCACCAGGGTCTTCGCCTGGCGCCACCCCCTCGACCCGGAGCTGCCCGCCCTCGAGGTCGCGTGCGACCCGGTGCGCGTCACCCAGCTCCTCGCGGAAGCGGGTTTCGCGGTCTCCCCCCAGGGGGCCGACGTCGAGCTCCTCGCCTACCGCCCCACCCGACGGGCCGTTCTGCGCGTGCGCTCCGGCGGGGCCACGTGGTACCTCAAGGTGCTGCGCGCCGACCAGGTGGAGGCCATCAGCTCGCGCCACGCCCTCCTCGCCGAGGCAGGGTTGCCGACGCCGCGGGTGCTCTTCGCGGACCCGTCGGGGCTCGTCGTGCTCAACGAGCTCGGCGGTACCCCGCTCGCCTCCGCGCTCGCGGCCGACGGCGCGGCGGACCTCGACCCCGTGCGGCTCGTCGAGGTGCTCGACCGCCTCCCGGCCACGCTGCTCGACCTCAAGCGGCGGCCCGCCTGGACGGACCGGATCGCGCACCACGGCCAGGCGGCGCAGGCCGCGCTCCCGGAGGAGGCGCAGCGGATCGCCGCCGTCGTCGCGCGCGTGCAGACGGGTAGCGAGCACGCCGACCTCGGTCCCGTCGTGCCGACGCACGGCGACTTCTACGAGGCGCAGATCTTCGTGGCCGACGGCGAGGTCGCCGGGCTGCTCGACGTCGACACCGCCGGTCCTGGCTCGCGGGTCGACGACCTCGCGTGCCTCCTCGGGCACCTGGACGTGCTCCCCGCGCTCGCGCCCACGGTCTACCCGCACGTGCCCGCCGTCGTCGAACGCTGGCTCGCCGCCTTCGAGAGGACCGTCGACCCCGTTGCGCTGCGTCTGCGCACGGCGGGCGTCGTGCTCTCGCTCGTCGCCGGTGCGCGCACGAAGGAGGAGGGGCGTTCGCGGCTCGCGCGGGCCGAGGCGTGGCTAGACGGCGCGGCGCTGCACAAGCTGTGGCAGATCGTCGGTGCCCCGCGGCTCGCCGAGCAGACGGCGCACAACCTCGCGCTCGCCAGGCGTGGAGAGCTCGAGGACTGAGCCCGGCCGGGCGGTGCGCCGTCGTCGGATGAGAGAACTCTCATGAAGCTCTCCTCGGCGTCTCATGGCGCGTGGTTGAGGTAGGGGTGGCAGCCTGGGTTCAAGGGCAGCCCAGCGAGGAGGGACCCCATGAAGGACAACACGCGCACCACGTGGCTCGTGGTCGGATCGCTCGGTGTGCTCGGCATCGGCGGGAGCGCCGCCGTCGGCGTGGGCCCGTTCGCGCGCGACGGCGGAGCGAACCCCGAGTGGGACTCCGTGCAGCTCTCCGGCACGGGGGCGAGCGAGTCACCGTCGACCACGCCGGGCGGCACCTCGTCCGCGATCGCGACCCCGTCCGCCTCGCCGACCGCGCCCCAGAACACCTCGACGACCACGACCGTCACGCCGGCTTCGGCGAAGTCGGCGGTCTCGACGAAGACACCCGCGAGCCCGAAGACCCCGGTCTCGCCGAAGACGCCCGCGAGCCCGAGGTCGCCGCGCTCTGCCGCATCGCCGAAGTCGCCGGCGTCTCCCGTCTCGCCCGCGTCCCCGCCCTCGGCCGACTCGGGCGACTGAACCTGAGAGATCTCTCATCGGTCTCTCCTTGACGTCTCATGGGCCCCCGGTGAAGTAGAGGCGTCAAGGAAAGCGAACCCCCGGCCACCGTGGTGGCCCGGATCGGAAGGATCTCCCGATGAAGCTCAACACCCGCAGCACGTGGCTCGTGGCTGGATCGCTCGGCATCGTCGCCATCGGCGGCGGCGCAGCCCTCGCAGACGCGGGGGAGGCCCTGCCCGAGGTGACCGACGAGAACCGCGACGCCGAGGCCACCTCGTCTCGTGCACCCGTGGTCGGCACGGCGGTCTCGCCGACGGCGACCCACAACACCTCCGCGATCACGACGATCAGCGCCGCGAGCATCCACTCCGTGCAGACCGCCGTCTCGACCGCTTCGCCGAAGAGCCCGATCTCGCCCAAGTCCCCGATCTCGCCGAAGAGCCCCGTCTCGCCCAAGAGCCCGGCGTCGGCCAAGAGCCCGGTGAGCCCGAAGTCTCCGGCGTCGGCCAAGAGCCCCGTGAGCCCCGACTCTCCCGCGAGCCCCAAGTCGCCGGCGAGCCCGAAGTCGCCGGCCAGCCCCAGCTCCCCCGCGAGCCCGAAGTCCCCGGCGAGCCCCAACTCACCGAACAGCCCTGCCTCCCCGCCCTCGGCCAACTCCGCCGACTGACCTCACCCTTCGCCGAGCTAGAGACGGCGGTCTCGAGATAGAGACCGCCGTCTCTTCGCGTGCCCCACGCACGATCCACTCGCCGCGCACATCTCTGCCTCGCCACGTGAACCTCCGCCGCACCACGTGCATCTCAGTCGCGGCACGTGCATCTCTTTCTCGCCGCGACCCACGTCTCTAGCTCGCCATCTCTCTCTCGGCGTGCGTCTACTTCGCCACGTACGTCTCTATCTCGCGGCGTGCGTCTCTACTTCGGCGAGAGGGGAGGGTTAGGTGGGGAGGCGATAGCCCATGCCGCGGACGGTCTCGATCGTGTCCGCGCCCAGCTTCTTGCGCAGGTAGCGCACGTAGACGTCGACGACGTTCGAGCCCGGGTCGAAGTCCATCCCCCAGACCCGGGAGAGCAGCTGCTCGCGGGAGAGCACGTTGCCCGGGTTGCGCAGGAACATCTCCGCGAGGGCGAACTCGCGGGCCGACAGGTCGACGTCCTTGCTCCCCACGCGGGCGCGCCGGGTGCGCAGGTCGAGCGAGAGCTCGCCCGCCGTGAGCACGGTCGCCTCCCCGGCCGCGGAGCCGTTCTCGGAGCGCAGCCGCAGCCGCACGCGCGCGAGCAGCTCCTCGAAGCGGAACGGCTTGGGCATGTAGTCGTCCGCGCCGCCCTCGAGAGCGGCGACGGTGTCCGTCACGGAGGAGCGCGCCGTCAGGACGATCACGGGCATCGAGTTGCGCGACTCGCGCAGACGCCGCAGCACCGAGAAGCCGTCGGCGTCCGGCAGGCCGATGTCGAGGATGAGCAGGTCGAACTCTCCCGACTGCGCGTGCTCCCACGCCTCGTGCGCCGTCCCGACCACGACGGACGCGAACCCCGCGGCCTTGAGTCCCTTGGCCACGAACGACGCGATGCCGTCGTTGTCCTCGGCGATGAGCACCTGGCTCACGTCAGTGCCTCCTCGACGTCGTCCACCGTCCCAGCATCTCCCATGGGCACGGGAAGCTCTATCGAGAACGTCGAGCCGACGCCGAGCTCCGAGGTCACGAGAGCCCGTCCGCCGTGGGCCGCGGCGATCGCGGAGACGATCGCGAGCCCGAGCCCGGATCCCTCGACCTGCCCCAGTCCCTCGACGCGCCCCGAACCGGCCCGCTCGAACCGTTCGAAGATCCGCTCGACGTCCGCCGGGGCGATGCCCCGACCCGTGTCCGTGACCCACGCCGTGAACACGCCGTCGTGCACGCGCGAGCCGAGCCGGATCGCGTCGCCGGGCTCGGAGAACTTCACGGCGTTCGCGGCGAGCTGCAGCCACGCCTGCGTGATGCGCTGGCGGTCGAGCGCACCCTCGGCGTCAGCCCTCGCCATGAGCGACCACGAGCGGGACCCGAGGCTGCGTGCCTTGTCGAACACGTCGTCCGTGAGCAGGCCCAGGTCCTCGAGCGTTGGCACCACGAAGTCCGGCCGCTGCGACCCTGCGAGCGTCGTCAGGTCGTCTACGAGACGACCCATCCGGTCGATCTCGTCGAGGGCGAGGTCCCGCGTGGCCCTGACGTCGTCGGCGTCTGCCTGGTCCATGAGCTCGAGGTGTCCCCGTAGGACGGTGAGGGGGGTGCGCAGCTCGTGGGACACGTCGTCGAGCAGCTCGCGCTGGGAGGAGAACGCCGACTCGAGGCGGTCGAGCATCGCGTTGACGGTGTGGGCGAGCTCGGAGACGTCGTCGTCGCCCGAGACCTCGATGCGACCCGAGAGGTCCGAGTCCGAGATGCGCTGGGCCGTGCGCCGTAGCGAGGCGAGCGGTGCGAGGAGCCGGCCCGCGATGAGCCAGCCGACGAGCCCCACGAACGCGAGCACGGCGAGGGCGAACAGCAGGAACGTGCGGAAGGTCTCGACGACGGGGGCGAAGACGGCGTCCACGTCGACGGCGACGACGAACATGCCCGAGTCCGCCGTGTCGAGCTCGGCGCCGGAGACCGGCACCACGGCGTACGCCCACGTCGTGGTCGAGGTCGTGATCCGCTCGGTCCGGTTGCGCCCTGTGCCGTCGGGCTCGTAGGAATCGAGGCGGGCGACCAGCTCGGGGTCGGTCTCGAGCCGCACCGCGACCGTGACCGGGGCGTCCCAGCGCCGGCTGCCGTCGACGTAGCCGAGCATGCCCTCGTTCGGGGCGGGCACCATGCGCTGCAGCGCGATGTAGACGAGGCGGCTCGCCGAGGAGAACGGCTCACCCGTCTCGGGGTCCTCCCCCTCGGCGGCCAGGCGGTTGAACTCCTCGACGGAACGGGAGAGCACCTCGTCCACGGTGCGGTCCGCGCGCTCGCGGTTGGCCAGGTGCGCCGACCCTCCCGCGACGAGCATGCCGAGCGCCGTCAGGGCGAGGACGGCGCCGAGCACGCGCGCCCGGACGCTCGCACGCCAGCGCCGCCGGGCCGGGGACGATTCCATCCCTCGAGTATCGGGGCTGGTGGGCGCCCGGACCCCGCGGGTGGGATGAGAAGGCGATGAGAGTTCAGGGCGAGGGGAGGAACCCGCGTTCGATGGCCGCCGTCACGGCGCGCGTCCGGTCGTCCACTCCGAGCTTCGCGAACACCCGCAGCAGGTGTGTCTTCACGGTGGCCTCCGCGATGAAGAGCTCGGCGCCGATCTGCGCGTTGGTCAGCCCGCGCGCCACGGCGGCGAGCACCTCGAGCTCGCGGGACGTGAGCCGCTCGGCCCCGTCGCGCACCTGGGAGAACAGCCGGCGGGCCACGGCGGGGGCGAGCACCGTCTCGCCGCGGGCCGCCGCGCGCACGGCCTCGACGAGCTCCTCGCGCCGGGTGTCCTTGAGGAGGTAGCCGCTCGCCCCGGCCTCCACGGCCCGCAGGATGTCGGCGTCGTTCTCGAACGTCGTGAGCACGACGACGCGCGTGGACACGCGGGCCCGGACGATCTGGGCCGTCGCCCCGGCGCCGTCGAGCGCGGGCATGCGCAAGTCCATGAGGACGACGTCGGGCTCGAGCTCGGCCGCCATCGTCACGCCGTGCACGCCGTCGCCCGCCTCGCCGACGACGACGAGGTCCGGCTCGCCCGAGAGCAGGCCGACGAGGCCCGCGCGCACCACCGGGTGATCGTCCACGACCAGGACCCGGATGCTCATGGGGCCTCCCTCACGACGTCGGCGGGTGCGAGCGACACCCGCACCAGCGTGCCACCCGCGGCGGAAGAGCCGACCTCGAGCGTGCCACCCGTCGCCGCCACCCGGTCACGCATGCCACGCAGGCCGAAGCCCTCCGCCTGGTGGGGGTCGATGCCCCGGCCGTCGTCGGCGACCTCGAGCACGGCCGCGCCGTCGTCGGACACGTCGAGCCGCACCCACGCCGACGCCGCCTCGGCGTGCCGACGGACGTTCGTGAGCGCCTCCTGGGCGACGCGCAGGATCACGACCTCGTGCTCGCGGCTCAGCTCGCCGGCCCCGGCGGAGTGCTCGACCTCGACGGCGATCCCCGTCTCGGCGCCGAAGCGCGCGGCGAGCCGGTCAAGGGCCTCGCGCAGCGTCACGCCGCTCAGCCCCACGGGCGCGAAAGCGGCGACGAGCGCGCGGGCCTCGGCGAGGTTGTCCCGTGCCGTGGCCTCGACGAGCCGGATGCGTTCGGCGGCCTGTTCGGGCTCACGGCGGGCGAGGTCGGCCTCCGCCGTCTGGGCGAGCATCACGATGCTCGTGAACCCCTGGGCGAGCGTGTCGTGGATCTCCCGGGCCATGCGCTCGCGCTCGGCCATGACACCAGAGTCGTGGCTGAACCGCGCGAGCTCGTCCTGGGTGGCATGGAGCTCGGCGAGCAGCTCGGCGCGGACCTCGGACTGCTCGGCGATGTACGTCACCCACAGCCCGAGCAGGATCGCGAACGCGGCCGCGAAGCCGCCCTGGACGAGGGCCTCCCTCGAGGCGTTGAGGGAGAAGTCGTCGAGCCACGCGATGCCGCCGAACACGCCGGCCGTGACGATGATCGTGAGGAGCACGGACACCCGCCGCGACGTGCCGAAGAACCACACGTGGCTGTAGGCGATGAACAGCATGATCGCGCCCAGCGGTGCGTTGATGACGGACAGCGGCGTCAGGACGCACACGCACGCGAGGTAGGCGTAGGCGAGACCGGCGCTGCCACGCCGCCCGGCGGGGTAGGCGAGCAGTGCGTAGGCGGCGACGAAGGCCGCGAGGAGAGCGAGCCCTTGCACGACGACGGCGCGCGACTGCGCCTGGGCCACGAGCGTCGCCGCCGTGAGCGCGATGCCCCCGGCGAACGCGAGCGTCCACACGCGCAGGGTCTTGCGCCAGAAGTCGGCCCGCTCGCTCGTCGGCTCCATGCCCGCCCCCGCGACCGCCCCCGCGACCGAAGCGTCAGCCGTCGTCACGCCGCCGCCACCGGAACGTCTTGACGCCGACGAGGAGCCCCACCACGAGGTACGCGACGAGCACGAGAGCGACCATGGGCAGCTCCCACGAGCCGGCCGGTTCCATGACCTTCGCGGCGTCGGGCAGGAAGACCGAGCGCATGCCCTGCGCCATCCACTTGAGCGGAAAGAGCGCGGCGAGCTGCTGCATCCACTCGGGCAGGCTGTGGAAGGTGAAGAACACACCGGAGGTGAACTGCAGGACGAGGACGACGGGGATCACGACCGCGCTCGCGGACTTGCCCGAGCGTGGCAACGAGGAGAACGCCACGCCGCACACCGCGCCGGTCGCCGACCCGAGGGCGAAGACCCACGCGAACGTGGCCCACGCCTCCGCGCCCGGCAGGGCGATGTCGAAGACGAACCGGGCGACGGCGAAGAGCAGCACCATCTGCACGAGGCTCGTGACGATCACGGAACCCACCTTGCCAAGGAAGTAGGCCGCGGGCGGCATCGGCGTGCCGCGCAGCCGTTTGAGGGACCCCTCGTCGCGCTCGACGGAGATCGAGATGGCGAGGTTCTGGAAGCTCGTCAGCAGCAGGCCGGTCGCGACCATCCCGGGGAGGAAGTAGGCGCCGAAGTCGAGCGTCACCCCGTCCGCGAAGTCGACGGTCTCCTCACCGAACACCGTCGCGAAGATCGCGAGCATGATCACGGGATAGGCAAAGATGAAGACGACCGCGTCGCGCTCGCGAAAGAAGGTCTTGAGCTCGATCGCCGAGCGCGCGAGCCCGAGGCGCAGCGCGCCGGGGAGCGGGGGTTTGAGCGTGGACTCGGCGGGCCGGGGCGCCTGCATCGTGGTGGTCATCGTGCGTCCTCCGTGCTGGCGATGAGGGACAGGTAGACGTCTTCCAGGGTCGGGCGCAGCACCTGCAGGCCCGGGATCTCGCCGTCGAACCGGGCGGCGAGCGAGGCGACGAACGAGGTCGGGGAGTCGGTGTCGGCCGTGCGCGGCTCACCGCCCTCGAGCCACCGCACCTCGGCGACGCGGTTCGCCCGCCCGCCGAGGCTCTTGGGGGTGTCGAGCGCGAGGACGCGGCCCGAGGCGACGACGGCGCAGCGGTCCGCGAGCGCCTCCGCCTCGTCGAGGTAGTGGGTCGTGAGCAGGATCGTGGTGCCCTCGTCGCGCAGCGCGCGGATGAGCTCCCAGAACGAGCGGCGCGCCTCGGGGTCGAAGCCCGTGGTGGGCTCGTCGAGGAAGAGCAGCTCGGGCGCGCCGATCACGCCGAGCGCGACGTCGAGCCGGCGCCGCTGGCCGCCGGAGAGCTGGCGCGAGCGCGTGTCCGCCTTCTCCGTCAGGCCGACGGCGGCGATCACCTCCTCGGGGTCCCGAGGCCGCGGGTAGAACTTCGCGACGTGATGGACCTGCTCGCGCACCGTGAGCTCGGGTCGGTCGTCGGAGCTCTGCAGCACGATGCCGATGCGGGATCGCCAGTGGCGGTCGGCGCGCTGCGGGTCCGTGCCGAGCACGTGGACCTCCCCGCTGTCGCGCTTGCGGAAGCCCTCGAGGATCTCGACGGTCGTCGTCTTGCCGGCGCCGTTGGGGCCGAGGACGGCGAAGATCTCGCCGGTATGCACCTCGAGGTCGAGACCCGCGACGGCGTGCTTGGGGCCGTAGTGCTTGTGCAGATCCGCCACGCGGATCGCTGGTGTCGTCGTCATGGCTCCAGCGTGCACCCGCGTCGCTCACCCCCGACAGGACGTCCCGGTGGAACCTGCCGTCCACCGACCGGTGGACCCGTCTTCCCAGCCTGTCCACTCGGTACGATCTGCGACCTCGACCGTCCGTGCCACGTCGAAGCTCATGACGTGTCCGTACTGGTCGTCTCGGCGCCTCGTCGTGCTTTGCGCGCGGTGGAGTCGGCGCGCACCTGGCTGAGCAGCCTCAGCCTTCGCTCTTCCTCACGTCGGGCTCGGGTCTGTGCCCTTGGCACGATCCGGTATGTGGATGGTCGGTGGTCGGGGTCTCCGGGCAGAGCTGTCCCTTGGGTGTGTGGTGGTGGTGGGTCGCTGGTGCTGGCGCTGGCGCTGGGACTGGGTGGGCTGTCGCGGGTGAGGTCGAGGTTGCGACGGTGGAGCTCGTGGTGGTGGTAGACGCACACGAGCACGCCCCGCTTGGTGTCGGTGTGGCCGTGGTCGTCGTCCCACCAGTCGAGGTGGTGGACCTCGCAGTACCGGGCGGGCATGGCGCACTGTTCCCACGCGCACCCGCCGTCTCGGGCGATCACCGCACGGCGCTGGGCCGGGCTGAACAGTCGTTGGCTGCGTCCAAGGTCCAGGGGCTCGGAGTCGGCGCCGATCACCAGGCGTGCGATCTGCGAGTCGCACAGCGTGCGCCCCAGCTCGGACAAGGGCAGCAGCGGTCCGTCCTGGTAGCGCACGACCGGTGCGGGCCCTGGTTCTTGGTGGGCGTCGGTGCCGGCGGCGAAGTGGTTGCGCGCGGCGGCGAACATCTCAGCGGTCATCGTGATCAGGACGTGGGGGCGGGCGTGGCCGGAGTTCTTGGCCTCGGCGAGCATCGTGGTGGCCAGGGTGTGCAGGGCGTCGGCTTGGCGCTGACCCCGCGTGCGCTCGTCGTCGGCGGCGGGGCGCGGGCTCGCGGCGTCGAGGGCGACTTGCAGGGTGTGGGCGGCGATCGGGTCGAGCTGCCCGCTGAGGCGCGTCATGCCGTCCGCGGCGGGGGTCAGCTCCAGGTGGCGGCGGGCTCGGGCGCCTTGGTGGTCGTCCTCGACCTGCTGGGCGGACAGCGCGGCCGCCATGTCCTCGACCATGGCCGCGAACTTCGGGGCGTCCAGACGCTCGGCGAGGTCCTTGATCTTCTGCGCACGTGGCCCGGTCAGCAGCTGCCTCTTGTGCGCATCGGGGAGCTTGCCCGCGATGGCGCCCAGGCGCTCGGCGTGCACCGGCGTCAACGTCCCTGCGGTCAGGGCCTCCAAGCCACCGTCGAGCTCACCGACCGTGCGCGCCGCCGCCACCTCACGGCGAGCCACACCCTTGCCCACGCGGGTGGTCCTCGCCCGGAAGTCCTCGAACGAGCGGGTTCCCGCCTGGCGCCACACCCCCGAGGCCTCCTGTGCCGCGAGCACGGGCACCTTCGCCGCGGAAGCCACCCGGCCCACCTCATCCAGCGCGGCGACGATCTCGTTCTGCAGCGACGGAGCCCACCGCGTCGCATCACGGGCCGCAGACGCGAGCTCGTGCACCGCCACCACCATCACCCTCGCCCACGCCGCCGCGTCCGCCGGGTTGTCCGGCGTCGCGGGGAAGCACGCCGCCTCACGCAGCACCTTCGGCACCCGCACGGCGGCCGGCCCGGAACCCGCTTCGGTCGGGATTGGCCCGCCCGGGGTGCCCACGACGGTCGCCGGAACACCCACGACCGTCGCGGGGGTGCTCGCAGCGAGCGTGAGGGGCTCTGTGGCGGTCGCCGGGGTGCCCGCAGTGAGCATGGGGGTACCCGCGATGGTCGCCGGGGTGCCCAGCGCGTGCGTGTTCGCCGTCGTCGTCTCGTCTGCCGTCGCGTCCGCCATCGCCGAAGCCTTCACCGGGCACCTCCCTTCGCCATCGTAAGAACAAACATTCTAATATCAACCTTCGCCAGGTGGAGAACATCAGCCCGAACCGTGCGAAGGGGATGAAACGAGCATGCCACGAGCCACTGACAACGTGTCAAGACCGGGTCGCCGAAGACGTGAGTCCGGCACGAAGGAGCGAGTTCCGCCCGCCCCCAGCGAGCCAGCCCACCGACCTCGGCACACCGTCCGGAAGGCGCGCAGGGGCGCGAGGTGCGACGAGTCGCGACGCGGCGGACCGGTGGTGACGGGCCGGTGGAGGTGGGCTGCTGTGGCGAGCCGAGGTGGTCGGCTACCGAGCCTCGCCGAGCAGGGCGGCGATGCGGGTGACGCCTTCCACGAGGTCGTCGTCGCCCAAGGCGTAGCTCAGCCGCAGGTAGCCGCTCGGGCCGAAGGCCTCGCCGGGGACGACGGCGACCTCCACCTCGTCGAGGATGAGCGCCGCGAGCTCGGCCGACGTCGTCGGCGTGACGCCCCGGATGGTGCGGCCCAGCACACCCTCGACCGAGGGGTAGGCGTAGAACGCCCCCTTCGGCACGGGGCACACCACACCGTCGATCGCGGAGAGCAGCTCGACCATCGTGCGCCGTCGGCGGTCGAAGGCCGTGCGCATCTCCTCGACGGCGGCGAGGTCGCCCGTGAGCGCCGCGACCGCCGCGCGCTGCGAGACGTTCGCGACGTTGCTCGTGAGGTGCGACTGGAAGTTCGTGGCGGCCTTGATGACGTCGGCGGGACCGATCATCCAGCCGACGCGCCAGCCCGTCATCGCGTACGTCTTGGCGACGCCGTTGAGCACGATCGTGGTGTCCGCGAGCTCGGGGACCTCGCGCACGATCGGCGTGAAGACGGCGTCGTCGTAGAGGAGGTGCTCGTATATCTCGTCCGTGATGACCCAGATGCCGTGCTCGAGGGCCCAGCGGCCGATCTCGGCGGTCTGCTCGGGCGAGTAGACGGCACCCGTGGGGTTCGACGGCGAGCAGAAGAGCAACGCCTTGGTCCGCTCGGTGCGCGCTGCCTCGAGCTGCTCGACGCTCACCAGGTATCCGGCGTCGGCCCCGGCGAACACCTCGACGGGCACGCCGCCCGCGAGCGTGATCGCCTCGGGGTAGGTGGTCCAGTAGGGCGCGGGCAGCAGCACCTCGTCGCCGGGGTCGACGATCGCGGCGAAGGCCTGGAACACTGCCTGCTTGCCGCCGTTCGTGACGAGCACCTGGGACGGCGCGACCTCGTAGCCCGAGTCGCGCAGCGTCTTGGCCGCGATCGCCTCGCGCAGCACGGGCAGGCCCGCGGCGGGGGAGTAGCGGTGGTTGACCGCATCCCCGGCTGCGGCGACGGCCGCGTCGACGATGTACCGCGGCGTGGGGAAGTCGGGCTCGCCGGCGCCGAACCCGATGACGGGGCGACCGGCGGCCTTGAGGGCCTTGGCCTTCGCGTCGACGGCGAGGGTGGCAGACTCGGCGATGGCACCGAGGCGGGCAGAGACGCGGCGGGGGGATGCGGGAGTCACGTGACTCATCTTGGCAGAGCCCCGCGCGGGCGTGGTGGGCCCGTTCGCCCACCGGTCCACCGGTTCGACCGGGCGCCCGGTGTCGCGTACAGTAGTCCCTCGGTGGTTGACGCCCGCCACGCTGAACCCTGCCCATAGGAAGGTCGGTCCACCGGATCGGTCAGGCCGGTGCATGGCTCTTCGTATGCGGTCGACAGCCCCGAAGGGTAGTGGCGCAATTGGTAGCGCACCGGTCTCCAAAACCGGCGGTTGTGGGTTCGAGTCCCGCCTACCCTGCGGTACCGGTCCGTTCCCGGCCCGGGTCTCAGTCAGACGTACGAAGGACCCATGGTGAGTGATTCCGCAGCCGACGCCGTCGGTGCAGCCCAGAAGCCTGCGAGCGCGAAGGGCGAGAAGAAGCCCAACGTGTTCGCGCGCTTGGTGCTGTTCGTGCGCCAGATCATCGGCGAGCTGAAGAAGGTCGTCACCCCGACGCGCCAGGATCTCATCAGCTACACGATCGTCGTGCTCGTGTTCGTCGCGGTGGTCATGGCGTTCATCACCGGGATCGACTTCGGTCTCGGCAAGCTCATGCTCTGGCTCTTCGCCAGCAACTGAGCCCCCGTAGTTCTACCCGCAGCAGAAAGCAGGTCAGTTCGTGTCTCAGGAGTCGCTCGACCCCACGCTCGTCGACGAGACGGACGTCGCCGACGCCGAGGTCGTGGCCGACGAGGCCCCCGCGGCTGACGACGCGCCCGCGACCGACGACGACGCGCCCGTGACCGACGACGACACCGCCGCGACCGACGACGACGCTCCCGCTGCCGAGGCCCCCGCCGAGGAGGCTCCGGAAGAGGTCGACGAGATCGAGGAGTTCAAGCGCCAGCTGCGTCTCCAGCCCGGTGACTGGTACGTCATCCACTCCTACGCGGGGTACGAGAACCGCGTGAAGGCGAACCTAGAGAGCCGCATCCAGAGCCTCAACATGGAGGACTTCATCTTCCAGGTGGAGGTCCCCATGGAAGAGGTCGTCGAGATCAAGAACGCCCAGCGCAAGGTCGTGCGGCGCGTGCGCGTCCCCGGCTACGTGCTCGTGCGCATGGACCTCACGGACGAGTCGTGGGGCGCCGTGCGCAAGACCCCGGGCGTGACCGGCTTCGTCGGCCAGGCCCACCAGCCCGTCCCGCTGCGCACGGACGAGGTGTTCTCGATGCTCGCTCCGACGCTCGCCCCCAAGGCGTCGGCGTCGGCGACGTCGGCACCCAAGTCCGCCGCGACCGTCGAGGTCGACTTCCAGGTCGGCGAGTCGGTCACCGTCACCGACGGCCCGTTCGACACGCTGCCGGCCACGATCTCCGAGATCAACGCCGAGGGCCAGAAGCTCAAGGTCCTCGTGTCCATCTTCGGCCGGGAGACCCCGGTCGAGCTGTCGTTCGCCCAGGTCGCCAAGATCTGAGGCGGCGCAGCGCCGCTGTGCCCCCAACCGCAGTACCCCAACGTTTCTACGAAGGACCCGAGATATGCCCCCCAAGAAGAAGGTCGCTGGCCTGATCAAGCTCCAGATCAATGCTGGTGCTGCCACGCCGGCCCCGCCGATCGGCCCTGCCCTGGGTCAGCACGGCGTCAACATCATGGAGTTCTGCAAGGCCTACAACGCGGCCACCGAGTCGCAGCGCGGCAACGTGATCCCGGTGGAGATCACGGTCTACGAGGACCGTTCCTTCACCTTCATCACGAAGACCCCGCCGGCCGCCGAGCTCATCAAGAAGGCCGCCGGAGTCGACAAGGGCTCCGCGACCCCGCACACCGTCAAGGTCGCGTCGATCAGCGACGCTCAGGTGCGCGAGATCGCCCAGTCCAAGCTCGAGGACCTCAACGCCAACGACATCGACGCCGCCGCGAAGATCATCGCCGGCACCGCGCGCTCGATGGGCATCAAGGTCGAGGGCTGACCAGCACGACAACCCCCCAGTGGTAGGGCCGCGTGCGGCCCGCACGACCACGACTGCCAAGAAGGAGAGAGCAGATGGCTAAGCACGGCAAGGCGTACCGCAAGGCCGCCGAGAAGATCGAGGCCGGGAAGATCTACCACCCCACCGAGGCGATCACGATCGCCAAGGAGACCTCGCCCACCAAGTACGACGCGACCGTCGAGGTGGCGTTCCGCCTCGGTGTCGACCCCCGCAAGGCCGACCAGATGGTCCGCGGTACCGTCAACCTGCCGCACGGCACCGGCAAGACCGCTCGGGTCCTGGTCTTCGCCACCGGTGAGCGCGCCGAGCAGGCCCGCGCCGCGGGTGCCGACGAGGTCGGCGGCGACGAGCTGATCGAGAAGGTCGCGGCCGGATACACCGACTTCGACTCCGCCGTCGCGACGCCCGACCTCATGGGCAAGGTCGGCCGCCTCGGAAAGGTCCTCGGTCCCCGCGGCCTCATGCCGAACCCGAAGACGGGCACCGTCACGATGGACGTGGCCAAGGCCGTGTCCGACATCAAGGGCGGCAAGATCGAGTTCCGCGTCGACAAGCACTCGAACCTGCACTTCATCATCGGCAAGGCGTCGTTCACCGCGAAGCAGCTCGTGGAGAACTACAACGCCGCGCTCGACGAGGTGCTGCGTCTCAAGCCGTCGAGCTCGAAGGGCCGCTTCATCACGAAGGCCTTCGTCTCGACCACGATGGGCCCGAGCATCCAGCTCGACCAGAACGTGACGCGCAACCTCCTGGACGCCGACGCCGAGGGCTGATCCCCTCGGCGCTCGCCGCCACCCCCGCGTTCCCGACGGGGCCGGACCTGGACAGGTCCGGCCCCGTCGGCGTCTCCGGGCACGTGGTTCCCGCCACCCGCAGAAGCTCGTGCCCCGGATCGTGTCACGAAGGCCGGTTCGTCCCCTCCTGACCTAGTGAGAGAGGTCGGCTGCGGCGGTCCGGCAGGGGGCGGAACCGCCGCACGAGCGAGAGGAGGTCCCCATGGGGACGGTTGTGGAGTTGCGGGCCACCGCCCTACGCTCGTCCGGGGCCATGGGATGGGAGAGCTGCCGGACGATGGACGTCGGGGGCGAGGCACGCAGGGACAGCGGGGCGGTCCAGCTGACGCTCGGCGACCGAGCCGCGCTCGCGCTCGAGGCCTACCGCATCGGTGTGAGCGACCCGTTCGCCGACGTCGTCCCCGAGCTCACGCCGCTGCTGTGGCACGTCGTACGTTCCCAGAACGTGCCCCGTGACCTCGCGGAGGACGTGGTGCAGGGAGTCTGGCTCGCGTTCGTGCGCAGCGCCGACACGATCCGCGACCCGCAGGGGGCGCTCAAGTGGCTCCTCGTCACGGCGCGTCGCGCCGCGTGGGAGGCGGCCCGCAAGCACCGGGACCAGGAGCGGCGCACGACGCCGTTGCCCGACGGCGAGACACCGGGGGCGCCCGAGCTGTCCGCACGGGACCTCGGGCCGGACGAGGCGCTCCTCGTGGACGAGCGCGACCGCGTCCTGTGGCGCAACGTCCGTGCGCTCCCCGAGCGCTGTCAGCAGATCCTGCGCCTCCTGGCGTTCGCGGACCGACCGAGCTACCACGAGATCGCCGAGGTCACCGGGATGGGTGTGACGTCCGTGGGCGCCACCCGCGGCCGGTGCCTCGCCAAGCTGCGCACCCGACTGGCCGACGACGAGGGATGGGGGAACCATGGCTGAGAACTTTGGTGAGGACGAGCCGCTCGACGCCCAGGACGAGGCGTTGCTCACGGACCTGCAGCGGCTGTTCGAGACCGCGGACCCGGTGCCCGAGCACCTGGCCGGCATGTCGCTCTTCGCGCTCACCGTGGAGCAGCTGCAGGCGGACATGCTCGAGCTCGAGCACGTTGACACACCGGCCCTCGCGGCCCGCGCCAACGAGGCGGACGAGCGCGAGGTGGTGCGCACGGGCACGATCACGTTCGCGTGCGAGCCCGTGACCGTCATGATCAACCTCTCCGAGAGCCCCACCGGCGGGCTGTGCATCGACGGCTGGGTCGCCCCGGCCGAGCACTACCGCGTCGAGCTCTACCAGCCGGGCGCGCGCGTGACGGTGGAGTCCGACGAGGACGGCGCGTTCGTGCTGTTCGACGTCCCCGAGGGACCCACGTGCGTCGCCCTGCGCCGGGCCGACGGGGTGGGCCCCACCGTGTGCACGCCAGTGATCGAGCTCTGACCGACCCGCCCGAGGAAGGACACCGATGAGCGAGGGCAACGACCGAGGCAAGGAACCGCGCGGCGAGTATCCGGAAGGTCCGCCGCCCCCGCTGCGCTGGCGGGTGCGCACGCTCAACCCCGCCACCGCCGTGCGGCGCGGCGGGCTGAGCACCCCGCAGCAGACCGCGTACGTCAGCGACCGCATCATCGTCCAGGGCGTGCCGGCCGACGACAGCGGTCGGTTCGACTCGGTCCTGTCCGAGCTCGAGAGGGCCGCGGCGGAGCTCGGCTGGCGGGTCGAGATCGAGCCGGAGGACCACGTCGACGCCCGGTTGCTGCGCAGCGCCGACCTCGACGGGGACCTCGCCGCGCAGATCGGCGCCGTCTTCGGTTTCGGGCTGCGGATAGAACCGGCACCGGGAGCGGCCGCCGGCCCGCCGGACGCGTGGGACCTGCTCGAACGAGTCGCCCGCCCGCCCGGCGCCGAGATCTCGCTGAGCCTCGACCACGTCGTCGTTGCCGCGCCCTACACGGACCCGCACCCCTACACCGATCCCCACCCGTACACGGACCCGCACCCCTACACCGATCCCCATCCGTACACGGACCCGCATCCCTACACGGACCCGCACCCGGCACCCGGCCTCGCCGAGTACGGTCGCGCGGGCCAGGGCGGGCGCAGCCCGGTGAGCTGGGTCGGCCCCGAGCCGCGGCGCCGCTTCAAGGACGGGCGGACCGTCAACCGCACCGCCGAGGGCATCGAGCGTCCCGTCGTGGCCGTTCTCGACTCAGGGGCGGGGGAGCACCCCTGGCTCACGGACGCCGTCGTCGTTCGCGATCCCCGCGTGCTCGGCGAGCTCATCGGTGCCTACCCCGTGCCCGCCTCGCCGGAGGAGGACTGCGAGTACGGCGGCATGTCGATCGCACCGCTGACGGGTCCGCTCGACCCCGTCGCGGGGCATGGCACGTTCATCACGGGCGTCGTGTTCCAGCAGTGCCCGGACGCCGTCGTCATGGCGTGCCGGCTCTACGGCGGCGCGGGCTTCATCGCCGAGTGGGACCTGCTGCGCTCGCTGCGCCGTCTGCTGCTCTTCCACGTCCTCGGCCTCCTCGGCCGCAAGGGCTACTACCCCGTCGACGCGCTCGTCCTGTCCCTCGGCTACCGCCACGAGCGGCCCGAGGACGCCCTCTTCGACACGCCGTTCGCGCGGCTGCTCGACGAGCTGCGTCGCCGGGGGGTCGCCGTCGTCGTCTCCGCGGGCAACTCCGGGGACCTGCGCCCGCTGTACCCCGCGGCGTTCGCGCCTCGGCTCGACTGGTCGGTCACACCGCCCGCCGCCCTCCCGCCCTCGACCCTTCCGCTCGACGACCCGCCCGTGCTCTCGGTCGGCGCGACGAACCCGAACGGGACCACGGCCCTGTTCAGCAACGACGGGCCGTGGGTCACGTGCCGCCGGCCCGGTGCGGGGATCGTGAGCACGATGCCGACGACGATGGCCGGCTCGCGCGGGCCCTCCACGGAGCTCGCCGGGCGCCATCCGGACGAGCGACGCGCCACGATCGACCCGGACGACTTCACGGGCGGGTTCGGCGTGTGGAGCGGCACCTCGTTCGCGGCGCCCGTGCTCGCGGGTGAGATCGCCGCCCAGCTCCTCGCGCAGCGCGCCCAGGCCGCCGGTGCTTCCGGCGGGACACCGGTGACCGCTACGGTGCCAGAGCGGTGCAAGGAGACCTGGAAGGCCATCACGGCCACGACGGGGCTCGAGCCGGACGCCTGACGCGCGCCTCGCTCCACCGCGAAGGCTGCGAGCGGCGAGGTGGTGGGGCATGGCAGACGTGGCGGCGGCACGCCGCGCGCTCGACGCCGGCCTCGAGAGCAACTCCGGCGGCCGGCCCGCCGAGGCCTCCGGGTCCTTCCGCGCGGCGCTGCGCCACCTCGGTCCCGCGCGACCCGACGGCACGAGCGGGGCCGACGACGGCGCCTACGTGCGTGCTCGCGCCCTGCTGGGACTCGCGATGAGCGAGCTGGAGCTCACCGGAGACGTGGCGGCCGCGCAGTCCCGGCTCGCCGTCGCGGCCACGTGGGCACGCCGGGCCGGCTCCGACGGACTCCAGGTCGCCGTCCTCGGTCAGCTCGGCCTCGCGCGCATGCGCACCGGTGATGTCGCGGGTGCCGTCGAGGCGCTCGACGAGGCCGCGACGCGGCTCGACGCCGCCGAGCCCGTCGACGCCTGCCGCATCCTGCTCAACCGGGGCACCCTCCTGCTCGAGCTCGGCCGCCTCGACGCCGCGCGGGCCGACCTGAGCGAGAGCGCCGAGCGTGCCGAGGCGGCGGGGGACGCGCTGCGCGTCTTCAAGGCGCGGCACAACCTGGGCTACGCGAACTTCCTCGCGGGAGACCTGCCCGCCGCGCTCGCGGCGATGGCCGAGGCGGCGAGCGTCGAGCACGGGGCCTCGCCGGCCGTGGCGCTCCTCGACCGGGCGCACGTGCTCGTCGATGCCGGCCTCGTCACGGAGGCGGACCAGCTGCTGGCCGAGGCGGCCGAGCTCTTCGCCGCCGAACGTCTCGAGCACGACCTCGCGCAGGTCGAGCTCTCGCGCGCGCACTGCGCCCTGCTCGTCCGCGAGCCCGAACGCGCCCTGGACTGGGCCCGCAGCGCGCGCGAACGGTTCGACGCCCGCGGCAACGCACCGTGGCTCGCGCGTGCCGAGCTCGCAGAGTGCCAGGCGCTCCTCGCCGGGCTCCTCGACGCCCCCCGGCGCTCGGTCGTGGAGCTCACCGGTGTCGCCGACCGGGCCACGGCTCTCGCCGAGCGGGAGACGGGCCCGGGTGCTCGCCGGCTCGCCCGGGACGCCCATCTCACCGCCGCCGAGGCGTTCGCCGCCGCGGGCCGGCCCGAGGACGCGACCGCCGCGCTCACCCGCGCGGGCCGTGGAGCGCTGCGCTCGCCCCTGCCGCTCGCGATGCGTGCCCGGCTCGTCAAGGCGCAGCTCGCCCTCGTGGCGGGGGACCGGCCCGCGGCGCGTCGCGAGGTGCGTGCCGGGCAGGCGCTGCTCGCGGAGCACCGTCGTCAGTTCGGCTCCGTCGAGGCCGTCGCGGCGGCCGCGGTGCACGGGGTCCGGCTCACGGAGCTCGACGTCGGGTCCGCGCTCGCGACGGGGCGGCCCGCAGCCGTGCTCGAGGCCGTCGAGCGGGGCCGTGCCACGTTCGCGGGGCCGGCGCGTGTGCGCCCGCCCGAGGACCGGGTGCTCGGTGAGCTGCTCAGCGAGCTGCGGCGCTGCGTCGAACGGCACCGCGACCTCGCGCCGGACGGCGGCCCGGTCGAGCTCGCGGAGCGCGAGGAGCTGGCCCGGCTCGCCGTGCGGCTGCGTCGCCAGGCGCGCGAGCGCTCGTGGCAGCTCGGCGAAGGCTTGTCGCCCGAGCGCGCGCCGCGGGCCCGCGAGGTGCGGACCGCTCTGCGGTCGCAGGAAGCCACGACGGTCCTCGACGTGCTGGTCCACGGTGGGGAGGTGCTCGCCGTCGTCGCCGACGCCGCGGGGGAGCGGCTCGAGCGGCTCGGCACGGTCGCGGAGGTCGCGGCACCGTTGCGGCGCATCCGCGCCGACCTCGCCGTGCTCGCCCGTCCCCTCGCGCCGCAGATCGCCGGGGTCGCCCGCGCCTCCCTCGAGCGCGGGCTGCGTGCGCTCGACGCCACGCTGCTCGCCCCCGTGGCGGGGGCCGGTGCGCTCCACGTCGTCGCGACCGGCGAGCTCGCGACCGTGCCGTGGGGCGCCCTGCCGTCCCGGCGGGGCCTGCCCACGAGCGTCGCCTCGCGGCTCACGCTCCACGCCGCTGGGTCCGACACCGTTCGGGTGCCCACGGCGCGGCTCACGGACGAGCCACAGGTCGTCGCCGTGGCAGGTCCGGGCCTCGCCCACGCGGACGGCGAGGTCGACGCCGTGGGCCGCTGCTGGGCGCGCGCCGAGGTGCGCCACGGGGCGGCGGCCACGTGCGCCGCCGCCGCCGGCGCGCTCGCCGAGGCCCCCGTCGTGCACCTCGCCGCGCACGGGCACCACGAGAGGGACAACCCGCTCTTCTCGTGGGTGCGTCTCGCCGACGGTCCGCTCTTCGCGCACGAGCTCGCGGAGGTGCGGCTGCCGGGATCCGTCGTCGTCCTGTCCGCGTGCGAGGTGGGTCGGGCCACCGAGCGGCCCGGCGGGGAGGCCCTCGGGCTCGCGAGCGAGCTGCTGCGGCTCGGTGCGCGCGCCGTCGTCGCCGCCCTCGCGCCGCTGCGCGACGACCTGGCCGCGCAGGTCATGCCGCTGCTGCACGAGGAGCTCGCGCGCGGAGAGTCGCCTGCGCGGGCACTCGCCCAGGCGGGCGCCGTCGTCGGCGAAGCCGTGCCGTTGTCGTGCTTCGTGACCGCGGTGCCGTAGCGGCCGATTTGGCGCCTGGGGCCCGTGGCACGTACTGTGTCCCGCGTACCACAGACCGCCGGTCGTGCCGGCTGCCCCGTGCAGCAGGCGCCGAAGTTCCGCTGACGCGGGGTCCAGCGCAGGTGCGAGTCGAAGCCCCGGCGGGCCGTGTGCCCAGCCGCAAGCCGAGCCCCGCCACTGCGCGGGGCTCTCTCGTTGTCGGGACCAGGACGCGACCGGTGGCCCCACCACCGGAAGGATTGCCATGGCGAGGCCGGACAAGGCAGCAGCCGTTGCGCAGATCGCGGATCGTTTCCGCGAGTCGAACGCGGCCGTGCTGACCGAGTACCGCGGGCTCACCGTTGCGCAGCTCAAGGAGCTGCGTACCGCGCTGCGCGGCAACGCAACCTACGCCGTGGTGAAGAACACGCTGACCCAGGTGGCGGCCAAGGAGGCGGGTGTCGAAGGACTCGACGCCCAGCTCGTCGGCCCGTCCGCGATCGCGTTCGTGACCGGTGACCCGGTCGCAGCCGCGAAGGGACTGCGCGACTTTGCCAAGGCGCACCCCGCCCTGGTCATCAAGGGGGGCGTCCTCGACGGCCGCCCGATGACCGCGGAGGAGATCACCAAGCTTGCGGACCTCGAGTCCCGCGAGGTCCTGCTGGCCAAGCTGGCCGGCGCAATGAAGGCGTCGCTCTACCAGGCGGCGTACCTCTTTACCGCGCCCACGGCCCAGGCCGCGCGCACCATCGACGCCCTTCGCCAGAAGAAGGCCGACGAGGCGGCTTGAGCCAACCGGCTCACCGCCCCCCACCACGTCCGGGCCCACCCGCCCGGATCTGAACGGAAGGAACGCCAATCATGGCGAAGCTCAGCACCGACGAGCTCCTCGACGCCTTCAAGGAGCTGACCCTCATCGAGCTCTCGGAGTTCGTGAAGAAGTTCGAGGAGACCTTCGAGGTCACCGCCGCTGCCCCGGCCGCCGTCGCGGTCGCTGCTCCGGCCGCTGCCGGTGGCGGCGACGCCGCGGGCGCCGAGGAGGAGAAGGACTCGTTCGACGTCATCCTCGAGGCCGCTGGTGACAAGAAGATCCAGGTCATCAAGGAGGTGCGCGCCCTCACGAGCCTCGGCCTGAAGGAGGCCAAGGACCTCGTGGACGAGGCTCCCAAGCCCGTGCTCGAGGGTGCGACCAAGGAAGCGGCCGAGAAGGCCAAGGCTGCCCTCGAGGGCGCCGGCGCCACGGTCACCCTCAAGTGATCTCGCGGGTGGTCCGCCACCCGTAGCGGTTCGCACGACGGCCCGCCCCCACCCAGGTGGAGGCGGGCCGCCGTCGTCCACGGACCGCGATTGGACAGGTCTGGCGGGGTCGAGTATGCTAGCGCTTCGCGCTGGCTTGTGCCCGCGATCCCGTATAACCCGAGACCGAACTACCGTCGTCATGCGTGGCGGCAAGCGGCTCGAGGCCGGGGGATCGCGCTCCGCCAAGCGGCGCGACGTGCATTCGATCCGCCGGGAAGGACCCCCCTTGGCTGCCTCGCGCACCTCTGCCACTGCACTGAACGCTCACCCCACCTCCCCCCGCCTCTCGTTCGCCAGGATCGACGAACCTCTCGAGGTCCCCGATCTGCTCGGCCTCCAGACGGGAAGCTTCGACTGGTTGCTCGGCAACGAGCGCTGGCAGGCCCGGTCGGCCGCCGCCGTCAAGGAGAACCGCAACGACGTCCCGGAGAAGTCGGGCCTCGAGGAGATCTTCGAGGAGATCTCTCCGATCGAGGACTTCGGCGGGAACATGTCCCTCTCGTTCCGCGAGCACCGCTTCGAGGAGCCGAAGTACACCCCCGAGGAGTGCAAGGAGAAGGACCTCACCTACTCCGCGCCGCTCTTCGTGACGGCCGAGTTCGTCAACTTCACCACCGGTGAGATCAAGAGCCAGACGGTCTTCATGGGCGACTTCCCGCTCATGACCGGCCGCGGCACGTTCATCGTGAACGGCACGGAGCGCGTCGTCGTCTCCCAGCTCGTGCGTTCCCCGGGCGTCTACTTCGAGCGCACGCCGGACAAGACCTCCGACAAGGACGTCTTCACGGCCAAGATCATCCCGAGCCGCGGTGCGTGGCTCGAGTTCGAGATCGACAAGCGCGACTTCGTCGGTGTGCGCGTCGACCGCAAGCGCAAGCAGTCCGTCACGGTGCTGCTCAAGGCGCTCGGCATGACCGAGGGTGAAATCCGCGGCGCGTTCGCGGAGTTCCCCGCCGTCATCGACACGCTCGAGAAGGACCACGTGCAGACGCAGGACGAGGCGCTCCTCGACCTGTACCGCAAGATCCGTCCGGGCGAGCCGCCCACGGTCGACGCCGGTCGCACGCTGCTCGAGAACTTCTACTTCAACGGCAAGCGCTACGACCTCGCCAAGGTCGGCCGCTACAAGGTCAACAAGAAGCTCGGCGTCGGCGCCGAGCTCTCGGCCTCGGTGCTGTCCACGGAAGACATCGTCGCGACGATCAAGTACCTCGCCGCGCTGCACGCGAACGTCGAGACGCTCCCGGGCGTCCGCGACGGCGAGGCCGTCGACGTGCGCGTCGAGACCGACGACATCGACCACTTCGGCAACCGTCGCATCCGCGCCGTGGGCGAGCTCATCCAGAACCAGGTCCGCACGGGCCTGTCCCGGATGGAGCGCGTCGTGCGCGAGCGGATGACGACGCAGGACGTCGAGGCGATCACTCCGTCCTCCCTGATCAACATCCGCCCCGTCGTGGCGTCGATCAAGGAGTTCTTCGGGACCTCACAGCTCTCGCAGTTCATGGACCAGAACAACCCGCTCGCGGGCCTGACGCACAAGCGGCGTCTCTCGGCCCTCGGCCCCGGCGGTCTCTCCCGCGACCGCGCGGGCATGGAGGTCCGTGACGTCCACCCCTCGCACTACGGCCGCATGTGCCCGATCGAGACGCCGGAAGGCCCGAACATCGGTCTGATCGGCTCGCTCGCGACGTTCGGGCGGATCAACCCGTTCGGCTTCGTCGAGTCGCCGTACCGCAAGGTCGTCAAGGGCAAGGTCACCGACGAGGTGCACTACCTCACGGCCGACGACGAGGACCGCTTCGTCATCGCCCAGGCCAACGCCGAGCTCAAGGCCAACGGCGGCTTCGCGGAGGACCACGTCCTCGTGCGCGTCAAGGGCGGCGAGATCGAGTACGTCGTCCCGAACGCCGTCGACTACATGGACGTCTCCCCGCGCCAGATGGTGTCGGTCGCGACGGCCCTCATCCCGTTCCTCGAGCACGACGACGCGAACCGCGCGCTCATGGGCGCGAACATGCAGCGACAGGCCGTGCCGCTCGTGCGCTCCGAGCGTCCGCTCGTCGGCACCGGCATGGAGCGGCGTGCCGCCGTCGACGCCGGTGACGTCATCGTCGCGGCCAAGGGCGGCGTCGTCTCCGAGGTCTCCGCGGATCTCGTGGTCGTCACGAACGACGACGGCACCTACACGAACTACCGCGTCGACAAGTTCCGTCGCTCGAACCAGGGCACGAGCTACAACCAGCGCGTGATCGTGGACTCGGGCGACCGTGTCGAGGTCGGCACCGTCCTCGCGGACGGCCCGGCGACGGACAGCGGCGAGCTCGCGCTCGGCCGCAACCTCCTCGTCGCGTTCATGTCGTGGGAGGGCCACAACTACGAGGACGCGATCATCCTGTCGCAGCGTCTCGTGCAGGACGACGTCCTCTCCTCGATCCACATCGAGGAGCACGAGGTCGACGCCCGCGACACGAAGCTCGGCCCCGAGGAGATCACGCGGGACATCCCGAACGTCTCCGAGGAGGTCCTCGCCGACCTCGACGAGCGCGGCATCATCCGCATCGGTGCCGAGGTCGCGGCGGGCGACGTCCTCGTCGGCAAGGTCACGCCCAAGGGTGAGACCGAGCTGACCCCGGAGGAGCGCCTGCTGCGCGCCATCTTCGGCGAGAAGGCGCGCGAGGTGCGCGACACCTCGCTCAAGGTCCCGCACGGCGAGTCCGGCACGGTCATCGAGGTGCGCACGTTCTCCCGCGAGGACGGCGACGAGCTGCCCGCGGGCGTCAACGAGCTCGTGCGCGTCTACATCGCCCAGCGCCGCAAGATCACGGACGGCGACAAGCTCGCCGGCCGCCACGGCAACAAGGGCGTCATCTCGAAGATCCTCCCCGTCGAGGACATGCCCTTCCTCGAGGACGGCACGCCCGTCGACGTCGTCCTCAACCCGCTCGGTGTGCCCGGCCGCATGAACGTGGGCCAGGTGCTCGAGACCCACCTCGGGTGGATCGCCAAGCAGGGCTGGGACATCACCCTCGCCGAGGACGGCTCGACCTGGACCAAGGACATCCCCAAGGTCGCGGCGAAGGCCGAGCCCGGGACGCCCGTGGCCACGCCCGTGTTCGACGGCGTCCCGGAGACCTCGCTCACCGGTCTGCTGACGGCGACCCTGCCCAACCGCGACGGCGAGCGCATGGTCGGCGTCGACGGCAAGGCGCGCCTCTTCGACGGTCGCTCCGGCGAGCCGTTCCCGGCGCCCGTCGCGGTCGGCTACATGTACATCCTCAAGCTGCACCACCTGGTCGACGACAAGATCCACGCGCGCTCGACCGGCCCGTACTCGATGATCACCCAGCAGCCGCTCGGTGGTAAGGCGCAGTTCGGTGGTCAGCGCTTCGGTGAGATGGAGGTGTGGGCGCTCGAGGCTTACGGCGCCGCGCACACGCTCCAGGAGCTCCTCACCATCAAGTCCGACGACGTCCCAGGCCGAGTGAAGGTGTACGAGGCCATCGTCAAGGGCGAGAACATCCCGGACTCGGGTATCCCGGAGTCGTTCAAGGTGCTTCTCAAGGAGATGCAGTCGCTCTGCCTGAACGTCGAGGTGCTGTCGTCCGACGGCATCTCCATCGACATGAAGGAGAACGACGACGAGGTCTACCGCGCCGCGGAAGAGCTCGGCATCGACCTGTCGCGTCGCCCCAACGCGGCGTCGAGCATCGATGAAATCTGACTCTCACCCTTTTCGGACTCAAAGGAAGTAGGACCCCTTGCTCGACGTCAACGTCTTCGATGAGCTTCGGATCGGTCTGGCGACCGCGGATGACATCCGCACCTGGTCGCACGGAGAGGTGAAGAAGCCCGAGACCATCAACTACCGCACGCTCAAGCCCGAGAAGGACGGCTTGTTCTGCGAGAAGATCTTCGGTCCCACCCGGGACTGGGAGTGCTACTGCGGCAAGTACAAGCGGGTGCGCTTCAAGGGCATCATCTGCGAGCGCTGTGGCGTGGAGGTCACGCGGGCCAAGGTCCGTCGTGAGCGCATGGGCCACATCGAGCTCGCCGCGCCCGTCACGCACATCTGGTTCTTCAAGGGTGTGCCCTCGCGGCTCGGCTACCTGCTCGACCTCGCGCCCAAGGACCTCGAGAAGGTCATCTACTTCGCGGCCTACATGATCACGTGGGTCGACGACGAGGGCCGCCAGGAAGACCTCCCCAACCTCCAGGCCGAGATCGACCTGGAGAAGAAGGAGATCGCGGACCGTCGTGACAACGACGTGAACACCCGCGCCACGAAGCTCGAGGCCGACATGGCCGAGCTCGAGGCCGAGGGTGCCCGCGCCGACGCACGCCGCAAGGTGCGCGACTCGGCCGAGCGCGAGATGGCGCAGATCCGCAAGCGCGCGGACGCGGAGATCGACCGCCTCGACACGATCTGGGACCGGTTCAAGAACCTCAAGGTCGCGGACCTCGAGGGCGACGAGATGCTCTACCGTGCGCTCGAGGAGCGCTACGGCAACTACTTCGAGGGCTCGATGGGTGCCGCCGCGATCCAGAAGCGGCTGCAGTCCTTCGACCTCGAGGCGGAGTCGGAGTCGCTGCGCGAGATCATCTCGACGGGTCGTGGCCAGCGCAAGGCCCGCGCCCTCAAGCGGCTCAAGGTCGTCAACGCGTTCCTCACGACGACGAACAGCCCCGAGGGCATGGTGCTCGACGCCGTGCCGGTCATCCCGCCGGACCTGCGTCCGATGGTGCAGCTCGACGGTGGCCGCTTCGCGACCTCCGACCTCAACGACCTGTACCGCCGCGTGATCAACCGCAACAACCGCCTCAAGCGGCTGCTCGACCTCGGCGCGCCCGAGATCATCATCAACAACGAGAAGCGCATGCTGCAGGAAGCTGTGGACGCGCTCTTCGACAACGGCCGGCGCGGCCGCCCCGTCACGGGCCCCGGCAACCGTCCGCTCAAGTCGATCTCGGACATGCTCAAGGGCAAGCAGGGCCGGTTCCGCCAGAACCTGCTCGGCAAGCGCGTGGACTACTCGGGCCGTAGCGTCATCGTCGTCGGCCCGCAGCTCAAGCTGCACCAGTGCGGTCTGCCCAAGCAGATGGCGCTCGAGCTCTTCAAGCCCTTCGTCATGAAGCGGCTCGTCGACCTCGGCCACTCGCAGAACGTCAAGAGCGCCAAGCGCATGGTCGAGCGCGCACGCCCCGTCGTGTGGGACGTGCTCGAAGAGGTCATCACCGAGCACCCCGTGCTGCTCAACCGTGCACCCACGCTGCACCGCCTCGGCATCCAGGCCTTCGAGCCCCAGCTCGTCGAGGGCAAGGCCATCCACCTGCACCCGCTCGTGTGCACCGCGTTCAACGCGGACTTCGACGGCGACCAGATGGCAGTCCACCTGCCCCTCTCGGCGGAGGCCCAGGCCGAGGCGCGCATCCTCATGCTCTCCTCGAACAACATCCTCAAGCCGTCGGACGGCCGTCCGGTGACCATGCCCTCGCAGGACATGGTGATCGGTCTGTTCCACCTGACGGACCACAAGGAGGGTGGCGAGGGCGAGGGCCGTTCGTTCAGCTCGGTCGCCGAGGCGATCATGGCGTTCGACGCCGGTGCGCTCGACCTCAACGCGACGGTCAAGATCCGCATGACGGACCTCGTCGCGCCCGAGGGCTTCGAGGCGCCGGAGGGCTGGACCGAGGGCGACGCGATCGTCTTCGAGACGACCCTCGGGCGTGCGCTCTTCAACGAGACGCTCCCGGTCGACTTCCCGTACGTCAACCGCGTCGTCGACAAGAAGCACCTGTCGACGATCGTCAACACGCTCGCCGAGCGCTACCCGAAGGTCGCCGTGGCCGCGAGCCTCGACGCCCTCAAGGAGGCCGGCTTCCGCTGGGCCACCCGCTCGGGCGTCACGATCGCGATCTCCGACGTCGCCACCCCGGCGGCCAAGGCGGCGATCCTCGAGGAGCACGAGGCGAAGGCCGCCAAGGTGCAGGGCCAGTACGACACGGGTCTGATCACCGACGACGAGCGTCGCCAGGAGCTCATCGAGATCTGGACGCAGGCCACCGACAAGGTCGCCAAGGCGATGCAGGAGAACTTCCCCAAGGAGAACACCGTGTTCCGCATGGTGGGTTCCGGGGCGCGCGGCAACTGGATGCAGGTGCGCCAGATCGCCGGTATGCGCGGCCTCGTGGCCAACCCGAAGGGTGAGATCATCCCGCGTCCGATCAAGGCGAACTACCGCGAGGGTCTGTCCGTCCTCGAGTACTTCATCGCCACCCACGGCGCTCGCAAGGGCCTCGCGGACACGGCGCTGCGTACCGCGGACTCGGGCTACCTGACCCGTCGCCTCGTGGACGTCTCGCAGGACGTCATCATCCGCGAGGAGGACTGCGGCACCGAGAAGGGTCTCGTCATGCCGATCGGCGTGCCGGCCCCCGACGGCTCGCTCTACCTGCACGACAAGGTCGAGACGTCCGTGTTCTCGCGGACGCTCGCGACCGACGCCGAGGTCGACGGCACCATCGTCGGCCGTGCGGGCGAGGACATCGGTGACGTGCTGCTCGACCAGCTGCTCGCCGCGGGCGTGACCGAGCTCAAGGTGCGGTCCGTGCTCACGTGCGAGTCGCGTGTCGGGACGTGCGCCCGCTGCTACGGTCGCTCGCTCGCGACGGGGAAGCTCGTCGACATCGGCGAGGCCGTCGGCATCATCGCGGCCCAGTCGATCGGTGAGCCCGGCACCCAGCTGACGATGCGGACGTTCCACACCGGTGGTGTGGCCTCGGCCGACGACATCACGCAGGGTCTGCCGCGTGTCCAGGAACTCTTCGAGGCCCGCACCCCCAAGGGTGAGAGCCACATCGCGGAGTTCTCGGGCCGCATCGAGATCGACGAGTCCGACCGGACCCGCCGCATCGTGCTCACGCCCGACGACGGCTCCGAGCCGATCGCCTACCCGATCACGAAGCGGTCCCGGCTGCTCGTGTCCGACGGCGATCACGTCGAGGTCGGCATGCAGTTCACGCAGGGTGCCGTGGACCCGAAGAAGGTCCTGCGCATCCTCGGCCCGCGGGCGACCCAGAAGCACCTGGTGGACCAGGTGCAGGAGGTCTACCGCTCGCAGGGTGTGGACATCCACGACAAGCACATCGAGGTGATCGTCCGCCAGATGCTGCGTCGTGTCACGGTGCTCGACTCGGGCGACTCGACGTTGCTCCCGGGCGAGCTCGCCGAGCGCGGCAGGTTCGAGGACGCGAACCGTGCGGCCGTGGCGAACGGTGGCCAGCCGGCCGCCGGTCGTCCCGAGCTCATGGGCATCACCAAGGCGTCGCTCGCCACCGACTCGTGGCTCTCGGCCGCCTCCTTCCAGGAGACGACCCGGGTGCTCACGGAGGCGGCGATGTCGGGCCGCAGCGACCCGCTGCTCGGCCTCAAGGAGAACGTCATCATCGGAAAGCTCATCCCGGCGGGTACCGGACTTCCCCGGTACCACGACGTCGTGGTCGAGCCGACCGAGGAGGCGAAGGTCGATCTGTACCCGGCGTTCGGGTACGACGAGATCGACTTCCCGCCGATCGACATGGGCTCCGGCGAGGCGATCCCGCTCGACGAGATCGACTTCGGCGAGTACCGCTGAACCGCCCGTGGCGGGGGAGTGGTCCCGCGGCGAACACCGCCGCAGGACCGCTCCCCGGCCACGAACCGGGGTCGCTTTGACCTCGTGCCAGACGGCGGGTAACCTAGTTCGGCGTGCCCGCGCCGTCGGGCCTCTCGTGCGTGCGCTAAGTTCTGCCCCTCCATGGAGTGGTCGGTCAAAGCGCCGGGCGATTTCCGCCCCATCACGTGCGCCCACCGCATGGTCGTGAACCAAGCGGGCCGCGCGCGCATCGGGACCGGAACCACCGGTCGAGCAGTACCCAGAGTTTCACCTGACAGACACGGAGACGCAGTGCCCACGATCCAGCAGCTGGTCCGCAAGGGCCGGCAGGCCAAGACGAACAAGTCGAAGACGCCCGCCCTCAAGGGCAGCCCGCAGCGCCGTGGCGTCTGCACGCGCGTCTACACGACGACGCCCCGTAAGCCGAACTCGGCTCTCCGGAAGGTCGCCCGCGTCAAGCTGTCGAGCCAGATCGAGGTCACCGCGTACATCCCCGGCGTCGGCCACAACCTGCAGGAGCACTCGATCGTGCTCGTGCGCGGTGGCGGCGTGAAGGATCTGCCGGGTGTCCGTTACCAGATCGTGCGCGGCGCACTCGACACCCAGGGTGTCAAGGGCCGCAAGCAGGCCCGTAGCCGCTACGGCGCCAAGAAGGAGAAGAGCTAATGCCTCGTAAGGGCCCGGCCCCCCGGCGACCGCTCGTCGTCGACCCCGTCTACGGGTCGCCGGTCGTCACGCAGCTGATCAACAAGGTGCTCGTCGACGGCAAGAAGTCGATCGCGGAGTCCATCGTCTACGGCGCGCTCGAGGGCGTGCGCGAGAAGACGCAGTCGGACCCCGTCGTCGTCCTCAAGCGTGCGCTCGAGAACGTGCGCCCCGCGCTCGAGGTGCGTTCGCGCCGCGTGGGTGGTGCGACGTACCAGGTGCCGATCGAGGTCCGCCCCGTGCGTTCGACCACGCTCGCCCTGCGCTGGCTCACCGACTACTCCCGCGCTCGTCGCGAGAAGACGATGACCGAGCGCCTCATGAACGAGATCCTCGACGCGTCCAACGGCCTCGGCGCCGCGGTCAAGCGTCGCGAGGACATCCACAAGATGGCCGAGTCCAACCGGGCCTTCGCGCACTACCGCTGGTAACCACTTCTTCCGCTGCACCGGTCATCGCGCCGCGACGCAGCAAGCCAACCGACAAGGGGCAACACCTGTGGCACTCGACGTGCTGACGGACCTCACCAAGGTCCGCAACATCGGCATCATGGCGCACATCGATGCCGGCAAGACGACCACCACCGAGCGGATCCTGTTCTACACCGGGGTCAACTACAAGATCGGTGAGACGCACGACGGCGCGTCGACGATGGACTGGATGGAGCAGGAGCAGGAGCGCGGCATCACGATCACGTCCGCCGCGACGACGTGCTACTGGAAGAACAACCAGATCAACATCATCGACACGCCCGGACACGTGGACTTCACGGTCGAGGTCGAGCGCTCGCTGCGCGTCCTCGACGGTGCCGTCGCCGTATTCGACGGCAAGGAGGGCGTCGAGCCCCAGTCGGAAACCGTGTGGCGCCAGGCCGACAAGTACGACGTCCCCCGCATCTGCTTCGTCAACAAGATGGACAAGCTCGGCGCGGACTTCTACTTCACGGTCAAGACGATCGTCGACCGCCTCAAGGCCAAGCCGCTCGTCATCCAGCTCCCGATCGGTTCCGAGAGCGACTTCGTCGGTGTCGTCGACCTCGTCGAGATGCGCGCGCTCGTGTGGCACGGCGAGACCGCGCTCGGTGAGAAGTACGAGGTCGAGGACATCCCCGCGGACCTCGTCGAGAAGGCCGAGCAGTACCGGGCCGAGCTCGTCGAGGCGGTCGCGGAGACCTCCGAGGAGCTGCTCGAGAAGTACCTCGGTGGCGAGGAGATCACGGTCGCCGAGATCAAGGCCGGCATCCGCGCCCTGACGATCGCGTCCGAGGCGTACCCCGTCCTGTGTGGCTCGGCGTTCAAGAACAAGGGCGTCCAGCCCATGCTCGACGCCGTCGTCGACTATCTCCCGACCCCGCTCGACGTCGCCGCCGTGCAGGGACACCTGCTCGGCAAGGAGGACGAGATCGTCGAGCGCAAGCCCGACTCGGCCGAGCCCTTCGCGGCCCTCGCGTTCAAGGTCGCTGCTCACCCCTTCTTCGGCAAGCTCACCTACGTGCGCGTGTACTCGGGCAAGGTGTCGCAGGGCGCCCAGGTGCTCAACTCGACCAAGGGCAAGAAGGAGCGCATCGGGAAGCTCTTCCAGATGCACTCCAACAAGGAGAACCCCGTCGAGGAAGCGACCGCCGGTCACATCTACGCGTTCATCGGCCTCAAGGACGTCACCACGGGTGACACCCTGAGCGACCTCGGGGCGCCGGTGATCCTCGAGTCCATGACCTTCCCGGAGCCCGTCATCGACGTGGCGATCGAGCCGAAGACGAAGGGCGACCAGGAGAAGCTGTCGCTCGCGATCCAGAAGCTCGCCGAGGAGGACCCCACGTTCCGCGTCCGCCAGGACGACGAGACCGGCCAGACCGTCATCGGTGGCATGGGCGAGCTCCACCTCGACATCCTCGTCGACCGCATGCGTCGCGAGTTCAAGGTCGAGGCGAACGTCGGCAAGCCGCAGGTGGCCTACCGCGAGACGATCCGTCGCAAGGTCGAGAAGATCGACTACACGCACAAGAAGCAGACGGGTGGCTCGGGCCAGTTCGCGAAGGTCCAGATGACCTTCGAGCCGCTCGACACCACCGAGGGCGAGATCTACCAGTTCGAGAACAAGGTCACCGGTGGCCGTGTCCCGCGCGAGTACATCCCGTCGGTCGACGCGGGCATCCAGTCCGCGATGCAGCTCGGCGTGCTCGCCGGCTTCCCCCTCGTGGGTGTCAAGGCGACCCTGCTCGACGGCGCGGCGCACGACGTCGACTCGTCCGAGATGGCGTTCAAGATCGCCGGTTCGATGATCCTCAAGGAGGCCGTCCGCCGGGCGGACCCTGTGCTTCTCGAGCCGGTCATGGCCGTCGAGGTGCGTACGCCCGAGGAGTACATGGGCGACGTGATTGGCGACATCAACTCCCGACGCGGCATGATTCAGTCCATGGAGGACGCGACGGGCGTTAAGGTGGTGCGCGCGCTCGTGCCGCTCTCCGAGATGTTCGGGTACGTGGGGGACCTGCGGTCGAAGACCCAGGGCCGCGCCGTGTACTCGATGCAGTTCGACAGCTACTCCGAGGTTCCTCGGAATGTTGCCGAGGAGATCATCAAGAAGACCCGGGGCGAGTAGTCCCACTGGTCGAAACCCAGTAAGTCAACACAACCGACCCGTTGGACCGCACGTCGGTCGGCCTCGCAGGAGGACCGCCCGGTCGGCAACAACTCTCAACCGTCCGAGGAGGACACAGTGGCTAAGGCGAAGTTCGAGCGGACGAAGCCGCACGTCAACATTGGCACGATCGGTCACGTCGACCACGGCAAGACGACGCTGACCGCCGCCATCTCGAAGGTGCTCGCTGACAAGTACCCGTCGGCGACCAACGTGCTGCGTGACTTCGCGTCGATCGACTCGGCCCCCGAGGAGCGTCAGCGCGGCATCACGATCAACATCTCGCACGTCGAGTACGAGACCCCGAAGCGTCACTACGCACACGTCGACGCCCCGGGTCACGCCGACTACATCAAGAACATGATCACGGGTGCCGCCCAGATGGACGGCGCGATCCTCGTGGTCGCCGCGACGGACGGCCCGATGGCCCAGACGCGTGAGCACGTGCTGCTCGCCCGTCAGGTCGGCGTGCCCTACCTGCTCGTCGCGCTCAACAAGTCCGACATGGTCGACGACGAGGAGATCCTCGAGCTCGTCGAGATGGAGGTCCGCGAGCTGCTCGAGGCCCAGGGCTTCGACGGCGACAACGCTCCCGTCGTCCGCGTCTCGGGCCTCAAGGCCCTCGAGGGTGACGAGAAGTGGGTCCAGTCGGTCCTCGACCTCATGGAGGCCGTCGACGAGTCCGTGCCGGACCCGGTGCGCGACAAGGACAAGCCGTTCCTCATGCCGATCGAGGACGTCTTCACGATCACGGGCCGTGGCACGGTCGTGACGGGCCGCGCCGAGCGTGGCACCCTCGCGATCAACTCCGAGGTCGAGATCGTCGGCATCCGCGACACGCAGAAGACGACGGTCACGGGCATCGAGATGTTCCACAAGCAGCTCGACGAGGCATGGGCCGGCGAGAACTGTGGTCTGCTGCTTCGTGGCACGAAGCGCGAGGACGTCGAGCGTGGCCAGGTCGTCGTGAAGCCCGGCTCGATCACACCCCACACGGTGTTCGAGGGCACCGCGTACATCCTGTCCAAGGACGAGGGTGGCCGCCACAACCCCTTCTACACGAACTACCGTCCGCAGTTCTACTTCCGTACGACGGACGTCACCGGCGTCATCACGCTGCCCGAGGGCACCGAGATGGTCATGCCCGGCGACACCACCGACATGTCGGTCGAGCTGATCCAGCCGATCGCCATGGAGGAGGGCCTCGGCTTCGCC